>Ga0268299_1000065_pt1 | contig 408596 bp, 378 predicted proteins | sample NOBtaG_FD_193484 | JGI IMG/M metagenome (GOLD analysis project Ga0268299, IMG submission 193484) | Activated sludge microbial communities from bioreactor in Nijmegen, Gelderland, Netherland - NOB reactor | ecosystem: Engineered > Bioreactor > Aerobic > Activated sludge | place: Netherlands...
AATTGGCTCCGCAGGTAAGACTCGAACTTACAACCCTTCGGTTAACAGCCGAATGCTCTGCCATTGAGCTACTGCGGAATATCGCGTGCCCGAGCGACGGGCGAACATAAAGATTAGGAATTTCGCCCGTTGTTGTCAAGTTTTGCACTGCTTCGTTCGTCAATTAGAAATTCCATTTCCACGGATCGCCTAGTTTCGGCACCGTGACGGGCCACATCTTTACCATTCGTTTTCCAGCTGCTGGGGTGCAGTCCGATTCCCAAAGAACGGCGTCTTCGGTCACTTCCTGTTGTTTGTTGCCGAATTGCCTGGTTTTGTCGTCATTGATGCAGAAAGCAAGCTTAGGGTCGTCGCCCTCCCACACTTTCTTGACGGCACCGCCGAGTATGCCCGCAGTTTCGCCATAGATGTATGTTTTGTAGCGGAATTGTGCCGGAAGTCCTTGCAGCCGCCAACGTTCTGACAGATCTACGTTCGTACACTCATTCTTTTTTACGCTCCGCCAGCCTTCTGTCATGTGGTTCGTTTGTCCGAGCGCGAAAGTGATGGCGAAAAAGACCTCTTCGTCGATCGACGTGTTACAGACGCGAAGTATCTCGGCGATCGGCGATGGCGACGGTTTTGGTGTCGGCCTAACGACCGTGTGTCTGCCAGATGGTTTGACACAACGAAGGTCGTTTTTTTCTTTATCGAAAACCTCGACCACACTGAACTCTGTAAGATCCATGAACGAACACCGGAGAACATCGATTATTCCGGGATCGAAGGCAAAAACATCGTACTCGGCGACCTTTCCCTGGTCCCAAACCTGCGCCGCTCCCGGTGCAAGCGTCATACACTTCAAGGCAAACGGGTAGGTCTTATTCACGTCTTTATAGAGACAAACCTTGACCGGTGTTTTGCTACTGTTCTTGAAGGTGACGAGCTTACTGCCTGCGGCCTGCGGGCTTATGGTCGGCGGAAAAAGTAACGCTGCGATCATCATTATGAAAATGCCGAACATTCGATCTCTCATGGCCCTAGACTCCTCAAAACTTGCGCGAACTATATCACGAAACCCACGGCTTGAGATCAATTTGCTATCTGAGACCCGGGTTTGTGGCCCAGCCGCAACTAATGAACGCAAACCGTGCCGTCGCCTTGCACCTACCATTTGCGCTAGGCGACACGCGATATTTGTGAATATAATTTCTTCACTATGGCAAAGTACGAACCGAAGACCCGCGAAACGGATGCGAGCGTTGAAGATTTTTTGAACTCGATCGAAAATCCCGAACGCCGTGCGGACGGATTGCGTGTTCTCGAGATGTTCAATCGACTGACCGGACTCGAGCCGAAGATGTGGGGCCCGGCGATCGTCGGTTACGGCAGTTATGAGATCACATATTCTGACGGCCGCAAACTCGACTGGATGATGACCGGCTTTTCGCCGCGAAAGCAGAACATGACGCTTTATGTGATCTGCGGTTCGCCTAAACAGCCCGAATTGCTCGCGAAGCTTGGCAAGCATACATCGAGCGTAAGCTGCCTTTACATCAAACGGCTCTCGGACATCGACGAAAAGGTGCTCGAAAGGATCATCAAGGATGCGTTTCAGTATACAAAGAAAACCGGCGGTTCTTGTTGAAAACAAAGGGCTTGTTTGTTTCGTTTCACAACGCGGAACAAAATTTGTTTCATGTGAAACAAGCTGAAACGCATTATTCATCGCCGTCCTCCTTCAATTTCAAACATCTGTTCACGGTCGCGGCCGACATTCCCAATTGCTTTGCGATCTCTCGCTGCGTATGGCCTTTCAGGGCTAATTCGGCAATGCGCTTCACCAGGGCGACCCTGTCAGACTCAGATTCGCCGCGGTTCCAGCCCGCGTGCGAGCGTTCGTCGGTGTAGCCGTCAAAAGTGAAGCCGAGAAACCGGCCGGATCTTTCGATGCGAATCGCGGCGACTTCGGTTTCGATATCGCGCGCGGCCGCATTGCGGTGTTTTATGCTTTTCAGATACCTGCATTCGATGCCGCGGCTCGAAAATCCCAATGCAAAGATGCTGTCGGCAAAATTTGAGAGCATCCGTGATCCCTGGAGGTGCTCGGCCGTAATGCGCGTTCGCGAATAACGCTTGGGCGTGTGCGCCAGCACGAGGATCGAGAGGTCGAATCTGTTTTTCAAAGCGACCAGCGTTTTCATAAGCCGCAGGGCAGCCTTGGCACTCTCGACGGTAGAACTCAGCCACGTAATGTTGTCGATGATCACGATCCTGGCCTTCAGAAAGAACACCAGGTCGACCATCGAGTCGATCAGGAATTCATAATAGTCTTCGAAACCGGGCGGAAGCCGGAGCAGGTCCTGTGGCGTACAGCGGATCAGATCGGCGGGAAACAACGGCTCGTCAATGGAAGTATCGGGAGGGCCGGAGCTGTAACGTTTCTTGAAGTGCTCATCGCTCAGCTCAAAATCGAAATAAGCAACGCGCTGAGGTTCGACATCCATTTCAAAAGGCTCGAACCGCTCGCCGCCCGAGAGAGAGCGTGCGATCTGCATTGCAAGTACGCTTTTTCCGCAGCCGGTGTCACCAAACAGTACGCATAGTTCACCGGAAAGCCAAAGGTCCGAGAACAGGCGGCGCAAAGGGCCGGGCCCGCGAGTCTCTTCCGCAAGAAATGCATTTGCCTGACGTGCGAGAAAAAGATTGTCGTAACGCCGAAAGTTGAGCTCGGGCAAGTGCTCTTCGGCCAATTCGCTGAGTATGTGATAGTTGGTCTTACACTCGGCGGTTACCTTTGATTCAGCCGCGAGCTTTTCGCGCTCAAGGTCAAGTATCTTTTGATGCTTCGCTGAAAGCGGTGGCGGTTTTCCCCATGTCTCATCCACTTCGCCGCCGGCCAGCCACGGATACCTTTCGGCAACTTCGGGGTCCGTTTCGATTTCGTCCTCGAAATATTCCTTTTCGCTCACGCTTCGATGTTGCAACGAACCGAAGAGCATTCAAATAGCAGTTTGCGCGAAAAGCGGTGGTTTGGGAGATTTAGATGATCTGGATGGTAGTTAAGCCGCGGGTGCGACGGAGTCGCTAGGCAAGCCAGAGACTCATCGCGCGTCGAGCGGCGGAGCCGTGGGAAGAAAGGAGTATCCCCGAAGTTTCCGGTTCTGACAATCTTGAACAATCCACGTATAATCGAACCTTCATATTGCCAACCAGAGGAACCGCTGGCTGCGGCTCCTGGTTCTGACATAAGGATGCAGCACGAACTAATAATAATTCTTGATTTTGGGTCGCAGTACACCCAGTTGATCGCGCGGCGGGTGCGTGAACAGGGCGTGTATTGCGAGATCCATCCGTTTCATTTATCGGCGGATGAGATCGCCGCGAAGCGGCCGAAGGGTGTGATACTTTCGGGCGGGCCGTCGAGCGTGACGGATGAAGACGCGCCGCGCGTTGCGGCGGATTTTTATGAGAAGGTCGGGGCGCCGATCCTGGGCATATGTTACGGAATGCAGATGGTCGCGGTCGATCTGGGCGGTAGGAATGAACCGGCGGCGAAGCGCGAATACGGCCACGCAAAAGTAAAAGTGCTGAGCGGTGCGACAAAGCTCTTCAACGAACTTCCGTTCGAACTCGACGCATGGATGAGCCACGGCGACCACGTTACCGAATTGCCGCCCGGATTTCGGCAGACGGCCACGACCGGTGAGGTCGTTACGGCGATCGAGAACGACGAACGCGGCATTTACTGTGTGCAGTTTCACCCTGAGGTTTCGCATACCACTTTGGGTAAAGAGGTCCTGCGGAATTTTCTTTTCAATATCTGCGACTGCAAAGGTGACTGGACGCCGGCGAGTTTTATCAAAGAAGAGATCGAACGCATCCGCGAGACGGTCGGCCCGGATGGCAAGGTCGTTTGCGGTTTGAGCGGCGGTGTCGATTCGACGGTCGCGGCGGTGCTTGTTCACGAAGCTATCGGCGAGCGGCAGCACTGCATCTTTGTCAACAACGGATTGCTTCGGTATCGCGAATTCGAAGATACGCTGAAGGCGTATACGGACAATCTTCATCTGAACGTTGTTGGCGTCGATGCCTCTGCAGATTTTTATTCGGTGCTCGCAGGTGTCGTTGATCCCGAACAGAAACGCAAAGCGATCGGTGCAAAATTCATTGACGTTTTTGACGCGGAAGCGAAACGGATCGGTGATGTAAAGTGGCTCGTGCAAGGTACGCTTTACCCGGACGTTATCGAATCGGTCTCGCTTCGCGGTGCGTCGGTAACGATAAAATCGCACCACAACGTCGGCGGTTTGCCGGAGAAAATGAACCTCAAACTCATCGAACCGCTGCGGGAATTGTTCAAAGACGAGGTTCGATTGATCGGCCGTGATCTCGGCATTCCGGAGACGATACTCGAACGCCATCCGTTTCCCGGGCCGGGTCTGGGCGTCCGCATCCTCGGCGATATCACGCCCGACAAGGTCGAGCTGCTGCAGAAGGCCGATAAGATCTTTATCGAAGAGCTGCACAATTTTGGCATCTACAAAGACGTCTGGCAGGCATTCGCTGTGCTGCTGCCGATACAATCCGTTGGGGTAATGGGCGATTTTCGCACCTACGAAAAGACCGTCGCCCTTCGAGCCGTAACCTCGACCGACGGAATGACCGCCGACTGGGCCCGGCTCCCTCACGACTTTTTGGCCAAGGCCTCGTCGAGAATTACATCGGAGGTCCGCGGGGTGAACCGCGTGGTCTATGACATATCATCGAAACCACCGAGCACGATCGAGTGGGAATGAATGTGCTTTGAATGACGAATACTCTCGTATAGACCCTCGATGCGATGCCGGATCAAAGACGATCAATAGTTGAATTTCGGGGAGTTTCGTTCGAGATCGACGGCGTACGCATCCTGAACGAGATCGATCTCAAGATCGAAAGCGGTGAGGTCGTCGTGCTCCTGGGCGAATCGGGCTGCGGCAAGACCACCACGCTGCGGTTGATCAATCGTCTTATCGAACCGACGTCCGGAAATGTATTGGTCGAAGGCAGGCCGACGACCGATTGGGACCCGATCGAGTTGAGGCGAAAAACGGGATACGTTCTTCAGGACGGCGGTCTCTTCCCGCATATGACCGCGGCCGAGAATGTCGGCATCATCCTGAGACTCGAACACTGGAGCGAAGAAAAGAAGAAGGCTCGTGTCGATGAATTGTTCGAGCTGGTCGGCCTCGCTACCGAGCGGTTTGCAGACCGGTTCCCACACGAACTCTCTGGCGGACAGCGCCAGCGGATCGGTGTCGCCCGAGCTTTGGCTGCCGACCCCGGACTGCTCCTGCTTGATGAACCATTCGGCGCCCTTGATCCGTTGACCCGAACGAAACTTCAGAAAGAATTCGCATCGATCGTCCTTCGGATGGGAAAGACCGCTGTTTTTGTGACCCACGATCTGCACGAAGCGATGCTGCTCGGCACGCGGATCGTGTTGATGGAAAAGGGACAGATCGTACTGAACGCCGAACCGGCAGACTTCGAGGCATCAGAGATACCGCTTGTGAGAGCGTACCTTGAAACTATTTGAGCCGCGAAACGCGCGGCAGAACGCAACGATCAAGATCATGCAAACAAAAAATACTGACAGACGGGAATTTCTCAAACACGGAACGGCCGGACTCGCCGCGATCGCTTTACTCGGCACCGAACGCAGATCGATCGCCGGAGCAATGAACAGCGATCCGTTCCCGGAGCTTGTTGAAGCCACCATCGCCAGCCTGCAGGCAAAGCTTGGGTCAGGCGATCTTTCGGCACGTCTGCTAACCGAGATGTATCTCGAGCGGATCAAGCAGATCGATACCAAGACCCGCTCGGTCATCGAGGTCAACCCGGACGCACTGTCGATCGCCGATCGGATGGACAGCGAACGGAAGCGCGGCAAAGTGCGTTCGCCGCTCCACGGCATACCTATCGTGATAAAGGACAACATTGATACGGCCGATAAGATGATGACGACCGCGGGTTCGCTCGCGCTCGTCGGCGCACCCGTTCCGAAACGCGACGCCTTTGTCGTCAAGCGGCTCCGCGATGCAGGCGCCGTGATAATAGGAAAGACGAACCTCAGCGAATGGGCAAATTTTCGCGGAAATCGCTCGATCAGCGGCTGGTCAGGACGGGGTGGGCAGACGAATAATCCGTACTTCTTAGATCAGAATCCCTGCGGGTCGAGTTCTGGTTCTGGTGTCGCCCCGTCAGCAAATCTTTGTGCGGCCGCAGTCGGGACCGAGACCAACGGGTCGATAATCTGCCCGGCGGTCACGAATGGCGTCGTTGGTCTGAAGCCGACGCTCGGGCTGATCTCGCGAGGCGGCATTATCCCGATCGCACATACGCAGGATACGGCCGGGCCGATGACGCGAACCGTCGCCGACGCAGCCATAATGCTCGGAGCAATGGTCGGACGCGACCGGACGGACGCGATAACCGCTGCTGCAGTTAAGATGGCGCCGAAAGACTACACCAGGTTCCTAGACGTCAACGGCCTGAAAGGAGCAAGGCTCGGGCTCGCCATGCAGTTCACGACGCGACCCGAAATACAGGCCTATTTCGAACCGTTCATCGAAGCGTTGCGATCGGCTGGCGCGACCCTGATCGATGTGCGTTTCGAACCGAATTACGCAGATCTTTCGGCCGATCGTCTCAATGTCTTACTTTACGAATTCAAGGCCGACCTGAACAAATATCTTGCCGGACGCGGTGCGAAATATAGGTCGCTCGCAGATCTGATCAAGTTCAATGACGATAACAAAGAAAAAGAGCTGACGCTTTTTGGGCAGGAGCTGTTCATTCAAGCACAGGAAAAGGGCGAGCTGACGGAAAAAGCATATCTTGATTCGCTGGCAAGAATAAGAAAGGCAACCCGCGAGGACGGCATCGATGCCGTTGTCGTAAAGGACAAATTAGATGCGATCGTAGCCCCAACGAGCGGAGCGGTATGGTCGATCGCCGCGGTCGCCGGTTACCCCTTCATAACCGTCCCGACCGGATTACGCGAGAACACGGCTTCGGGAATGGCATTTTTTGGCAAAGCGTTCACTGAACCTTCGCTTATCAAATACGCATACGCGTTCGAGCAGAGAACGAAAGGCCGGGTCGCTCCGAAGTTTTTGCCGACCTACCCGAAGGTATCTTAACGGCTCGTTAGTCATGGTCGATCGAGAATGGCCGATCTAATACAATTCATCCGCGATAATCTTCATGAATTGCTGGTGTTGACGCGCGAGCATGTGTTCATCGTTCTCATTTCGACCGCTATCGCCGTAGCCGTCGGGCTGCCGTTGGGCATCGCCCTTACCCGCATCAAAAAGCTGCAAGCGCCTGTCTTGGGCATTGCGAACGTAATGCAGACGGTTCCGAGCCTGGCCTTGTTCGGTCTGCTGATCCCGCTGCCGTTCATCGGCGGCATCGGGGCCCGAACTGCGATCATTGCGTTGGCACTTTACGCGCTGTTGCCCGTGATCAAGAACACCGTTACAGGCATTTCAGGGATCGACCCAAAGGTGACCGAAGCGGCAAAAGCGATCGGTATGACCGATCGGCAGCGGCTGACCCTGGTCGAACTGCCGCTCGCGATGCCAGTGATATTCACGGGCATTCGGGTAGCCGTCGTTATTTCTGTCGGCGTTGCTACAGTTGCGGCGGCGGTCGGCGCAGGCGGGCTAGGAACTTATATTTTCCGCGGATTAAGGCAAAACGACAATAACTTGCTGATCGCGGGTGCATTGGCTTCGGCTTTGCTCGCGCTGCTTTTCGACCTTGGCCTCGGGCAGATCGAGCGGTCATACGCTATGACCGACAGACCGAACCGTATGCGGCGGCGGTTCATCGGCTATGGGATCGCGGGTTTTCTGGTCGCGGCATCAGGGTTTGGTTATCTATCGGATCGATGGAACCGATCTGAAAACGCGAACTCGACAGGCGTCGAACTCCAGACCGGGCGAGGACGGATAGTGATCGGTTCAAAGGACTTTACCGAATCGGTCATTCTTGCCGAAATTCTCGCTCAGATGCTCGAAAAGGAAGGCTTCGAAGTTGTAAGACAGTTCGAACTCGGCGGCAATCTCGCACACGAAGGCCTTTTGGCAAAGCAGATAGATGTTTATCCTGAATATACGGGAACGGCCTTTACCGCGATCCTCAAGAAAACACCGATAACCGATCCGCAGGCCGTCTATGACCAGACGAAGGCCGCATATGAGACAAATTTCGGTTTGACGCTTAGCCCGCCGCTCGGTTTCTCGAACGACTTCGCGATACTTGTCCGCGGTGAATTGGCTCGTTCACAAGGCCTCCGGACGATCTCCGATGCTGTAAAGATATCGCGGGAATGGCAAGCCGGGTTCGGACAAGATTTCATGTCGCGGGCAGACGGCTATCGCGGTTTTGCGAAAGCATACGGGTTTGATTTTGCAAGGCAGCCGCGGGAAATGGATCTTTCGCTGACGTATCGGGCCTTGCGATCGGGCGAACTCGACATCATCGCCGGTAATTCCACAGACGGCCTTATTTCGGCTCTTGACCTTTTCCAACTCGAAGACGACAAACGCTTTTTTCCACCGTACCAGGCCGTTTTCATTGCCCGCAGCGATCTTACCACGATGCTTAAGCCGGCATTCGACCGGCTTGCCGATGCGATCTCGACTGAAGCGATGCGGAAGATGAACTACGAGGTCGATGGCAACAATCGCCTAACGAAAGACGTGGCGGCGGAATGGTTGGCATCGAAATAGCTGGTAATGGGTCAGTTTGAATTTCGCTTTTTATAAGGGCCTCTTTCTTTTGCAACGGCTTCCGGCAACAAAGCAACGATGTCCGAGATTTCCCACAGACGGTTTGTGACGTTCGCGGCCATTGCCGGAGTAACGCGAAGGCTTCGATGTATCCGCACGAAATTATAGTACATGTAATGCAAGGCAATCGCGGCCATGTGGTTTTCAACCTTCTTGCTGAAACCGTTAGTCAATCGCGTGAACCTTCTCATGCTCTTACGCATGGTCAGATTCTGACGTTCGATATCGCTTGTCGAGATGTGCTTTTCGTCCGGTCGTCCAGCAACCCACTTTGTTTCACAACCGACACACTCCGCAGGGCTGTATCGAATCTCGTCATTCTTGCCCTGTGCTTTGCCGTAAATCTTGTCTAGCATCGCGTAGTCTATCTCGGAACCGAAAGCGGCTTCGACGGCTTCCAGATAAGGCTTGTGGCCATCTGTAGTCAACTGGACACGGTTTGCTAGACGGTCAGCTAGATCACCGATAAACTCATAGGCGGTCAAAGGGTCTCGCTTTCCAACCGCCCAACACGGAACTAGCTTGGTGTCCGCATCCATCGCAACCCAAGTCCAGACATCGCCATAACCGTTTGCCTTCTGCTCGTCAATTGCGTTCTTTGCCTTCGCTCCAACGAACGACCAAATCTCATCGCATTGAATCCGCTTAAGATTCAGGTTGCGGAAAGCCTTATCCTGATACTCCGCACACGCTTGACCTAGATCGACAAGCAATTTCGTCACGGTATTCTTAGCAACTCCGGTCATGCGAACCGTTGCCCGAATCGAATTACCTTCCACCAAAGCGGCTATGACTTGTGTACGTTTCTTGTTGTATAGCGAATTCATACTAACCATTATGCTTGAGCAAATAGGAAAAATCAATACAAAACGCGACTTTCCTTCAAATAATTAAGTGGTATGAATTCAAAGGGTTACATGAGTTGTTTTGTCTTTTTGGTATCCAAGTGGTGTTATTTTAGTTGCAACTGGGCATGCTTTAACAGATACTAATCAGCGATGCTTTTACACGTCGCGGTCCTGCCGTGCCGAAAAAGATTTTGTAGAAGCAGTGCTTAACGAAAGTTAAGTTCCGGCCTTTGCCCTTGAGCCAACTAATCAAGGGCATTTATATTTTTAAAACTTCGCCAAGAGTTGGCCACCCTTGACGCATTTCCTGAGATAGCCTCCATCGGCATTAAACGCCGTTCTAAAAGTCCACCCGTCACACGTATCCCGCGAGCGTAAAAATACGATGTATCCTAGTCGATTACAGACGTAGATTCGTTTTTCACAGTCGATTTCTTTTTGCAGCCAACATTGCGAATTAGGCACCCTGCCGTTAATCATGGGAAGTACCCAATGGATCCGTTGATAGCGTTCAACGTTGATCTTCGATCTGTCGGCCTTCATGCAGTACGTATGCTCAAATCGATCGGGATAGAAAACGACCTCTTGACCGTCATGCGTTTCCTTGCTTCCACGTAAGGCGCTGTCCAAGAAAGCATCATCGAAAGTTCGCTTTGCGACCGCACGCAACTCGGCTTCATCCATTCCTGTGCAGGAAATAAGCAGATCGCGAAGATCATTTAACTTTTGAACCGCTATTTGCATTAGTTCTCGTTGTCCAATTCTTGCCCCTTTATTGGTCGTTCGTACTCGTCAAATAGCTTAATCAGAGCGAGGACAAAATCCATATCTTTACCACTCCGAATCTGGAACATGTTTGCGTCTGTGCCAATCCAGATCGCTTTATTGCTCTCTGTTAGTTGAATTCGACGGATAGCATTCTCTGGCTGTTGTTCGGCTTGAACATAATCGGGCTTTACATTGTGTTCCGGTGGGAGGTCTTTATTTACTTCCTCAATCTTTGACGGAGCGACGATCCCAATATCTGCACGCACCTGGAATCGACCCTCACCTCTATCAATCAGTAGTCCGGCATAGTTCGCGGACGCCTTGAAACTCTCCATCCATTCCGCGCCGAATTTACGAGGTACTAGCTCTGTAAATGAGTTAATCAAGAACTCGTCTTGAGCAAGCATCCGGCCCGAGAATTTGTCGTAAACGGTCTTGTAGGTCTCGATTTTAAGAAAGGCTTCTTTTAACGCCTTCATTTGTTCGATCTTTTCTTTAGGTGCTACGATACTATTTCCGATCGCGGACAGCTTAATCTTATTGTCATCGCTTTCAATTAACTCAAAATTTTTGAGCATGCCGAGCTTAATGCGGAAAGTGCTGCTAGAGCGCGAATTGTTCATTATCTCCGACAGCACATCCTCTGAGCCTTCCCCGCCTGCCCGTTCGTAGAAATCCTTAACGATTTCCACGGATTCTTCGAGGTTCAATTTCGGCGGCTTCGCTCCGCGAGGCAGACGGTCTCTGGTCGGTTCATTAGCCGTCGCTTTATCTTCCGATGTTTCCGGCTCTACTGAGGGCTGTTCGTTGGTCTCTGAGGTTTTTACACCTTCAATTTTAGAATCTTCTAATTGTGTCTCCATTCCGTTTGCGGTCATTTTTTGATACACCTCTACTGCGAGAATTACTCGTTTTATGTTGATTAAGGTGGCGGGCTTATGATAAGGTGGATGTTATTAGGTCGTCATACCTTATCGCGTGTGTGGCCGTCGCTTTCGATCCTGACTCGCCAAAATCTTGGAACGATTGCGACGGCCTCCCCGCAACCAATTCTTAGAAAATCTAAGAACAAAAATATCTTACCAAAACTTTGGGGCATTACAAGCGCATATCCGTCTAGAATGACGGATTTTTTCGTGTCGTCCGTTAAACAAAACAGACTTCGATTTTTGAATCCGGCGAATGTCCAGAAAATGGATAGCCATAAGTTGCTGTAATGTATTGTAAGTCTTGGACTTAAAGCCGAGCCTTAATTATCGCCCGACATTCGCCGGATTCAAATTATGAAGAGTGGATATGAATTTAGCTTCAAAAAAAATATTTAAAACTTTTGTGGATTTTACGGAAAACGCATTCGTTTACGACTTGGACCACCGTTTTTCAGCGGCCCGTTTTGCAATAGCAGATCGTTCTTTTGGAGTGAGTTTTTCGGCACGAGCCTTTCCGCCTTTCAACCCGCCGAGCTGTCCGGCCTTTTGCTTTGGCGTTAACTCTGGCTCGGTTTCGTCGCCTGTCGATAGATCGACAATGAATTTTGCTAATTGGTTTGCGTCTCGTGGTCGCTTAGGATTCGTCATAAGGTACTGTCCACTCACAGCAAATAACCGCAGGATGGTTACAACGGTCGAAGTACCAGATAAGGTTGTAGCTAACTATGAGAGCGAGAATAAAAATCGCAATGCCTATTAAATGGCGCTTCATGGGAAAATTCTACCATGCTTGAGCAGAACCGCTAATCTTTTTCAATTTCAAACTGATGCACTACCAAATAGCTTGCAACTTTCCGTAAATTGTTGTAATCTCACAATTTGATAATTCCATCACTCTTTTGTCGACGGTAATATGCCTTCATCGTGAACGGCGTTAGGATAGGAACGAGAGATGGTCCGTTAATACCTGTCAGAAGGGGCATTTGACATTGTCTTGTGCCTTCGAACGTTGGTCCTTCGCTGCAACCGTTACACCGAAAGTTTTAACCCACCGTAAGAGAACTTCTTAAATAATCACTGATGAACTGCATATGCAGAGCGCCGACATAGGTCTGCGCCAACTGTGCTTATGATGGTCGCGTGATCTGCCTTGCGAAAAAGCCGGGCATCCGCCACCAGATCGAGTTCTTCGGTAGAACTAATATAGTTAAATACAAATGAATTTTAGTGAACTTGGCTTGCAGCCGTTTTTAACGGCAAGGTGCGAGCAAATGGGTTACACCGAGCCTACACCCATCCAAAAACAGGCTATTCCGGTCATATTGGATCGCGGCGACGTCATCGGGACCGCTGAGACCGGGACCGGCAAAACGGCCGCATTCCTGCTGCCGATCCTACAGCGGCTCAATGAAAGCAAACAGCGTGGAACGTCGGTCCTGATACTGGCGCCTACCCGCGAACTGGCAAACCAGATCGATGCGGAATGCCGTAAATTCGCACCGAAAAGCATCACCTGTGCTGCCGTGATCGGCGGTTCGAGCTACGGCAAACAGATCAAGGCGCTCGAGGGCGGCGTAAACATCCTGATCGCAACACCCGGCAGGCTGATCGACTTTATGGAGCAAGGGATGGTCAATTTCAGCAAACTGACCACGCTCGTGCTCGATGAAGCTGACCGAATGCTCGATATGGGCTTCCTGCCAGCGATCAAACGGATCGTGAAGGCTGTTCCGGCCGATCGTCAGACCCTGTTCTTTTCGGCCACGATGGCCCCGGATATCGAACGCATCGCCCGTCAGATAGTCACCGACCCGACATACGTCGAGGTAAGTGCCCGCGGCAAGGCGGCAGTTACTATCGAACAAACGGCTTATCCCGTTGCACAGCAGATGAAGATGCCGCTGCTGCTGGACCTTCTCGAAAGAGAGAATTTTGAACGTGTTCTGGTCTTTACCAGGACAAAACGCGGTGCCGACCGTATCGCACATGTTCTTGAAAAGCGATCTCACCGATCGAACCGCATCCATGGCGACCGTTCGCAATCGCAACGCGAATCGGCCCTTCGCGAGTTCAAGAACGGGCGGACACGGATCCTCGTTGCGACCGACGTTGCGGCACGCGGGATCGATATAGATTCGGTCTCACATGTGATAAACTATGATATACCGGTGGCCCCGGAAGATTACGTTCATCGTATCGGAAGGACCGGGCGGGCGGGCAATATAGGGCGAGCGATAACTCTATTTACCACCGCAGAGGAGCATTCGATGCGCGATATTGAACGGTTGACCGGGCAAAGCGTCGAGCGCGTCTTGTTGCCGGATTTTGGCGGTGTCATTAGCGCACCTGTCAAACCGGCAGCGAAATTCGTCCCGAAACGGACGTTTCGCTCGTTCGGCGGCCGCAGACGCCGGTAAAACGGAGAAAGGAATATGAAAGCTGAAAAGTATGCAGTAGGTGATTCGATCACCATGATGTGTTCGGGTTGCGATGTTGAACAGCCGCACACGATCGAGACAGTTACAAAACTTGGGAAGATCTCAAAAGCGACTTGTGACACGTGTGAGGCCGCCAGCACCTTCAATCGAGGTGTGAAAACCTCGGTCGCTGTCGGTAAGGCAAAGGCAGCCTCGCCTTATGACCGCACCCGAAAGTATAAAAAAGGCCAGGCCATGACACATTCGGTCTTTGGACATGGCGAAGTCACCGCTGTGATCGAAGCTCAGAAGATCGACGTACTATTCGGCGATAAGACACGGCGTTTGATTCACGCCCAAGAATAGATCTGGGACCAACACAAACACAAAGGCGGCCATCGAAATGGCCGCCTTTGTCGCGCGTCCTAACAGAACGACCGTTACTTTCGTCTAAGCAAAAATCCCAATACGAGGCCGATGGCTGCCGATATCAGGATCGTCTGGCCGGGCTTTTGACGGGCAAATTCTTTTGCATCTTCGATCAACTCTTTCGGATCCTTGTTCTGCAATTCCTTGAACTTGTCGCTTGCCTGCGCGAATTTCTCATTTGCGAAATCGGCGGCCTTGCTTGCCGCATCCTGAAACTTCTGACCGTATTCCTGTGCCTGCATTCTTAGATCTCCTAAATACTCGTCATCATTGACGCGGTTTGAAAATTCCCCACCAACCGGAACAAGGCTCTGTTCGAGCTCTTTCTCCGCCTTTTTTACTTCCTCTTCGAATTCTGACATTTTTTCCTACTCCTTTTTGCTGCTGTTTCGATCCTATGTGCGCTGTATGGCCAGATCGGCACCGCATTTTACGCCATTTCGGATGATTCACAACATCAGACAGTTGTAACGAATTTTCTCAGGAAAAGTTCGGATCGATGCGAAACCATGGATCTCTCCGGAGCGAAGACATTGCCGGTAATGCCCGGAAAATGCGTCTTTTGGTCCGGGACCGAATTTTTGCTTGACATTACGATCCCGGAAATGAGAATCTACCGATTCCGAGTAAGTAAGCACTTACTTAACATTGATTTAAGGAGCAAAATTGATCAAAGACCTATTCAATTGTGACCGCGGAGGCCGAATGTCTGGCGATGAGCGGCGTGAACAGATACTGACGACAGCTGTCGAGCTTTTCTCTCGCCACGGCTTTAGCGGCACGACGACAAAGCAGATCGCGAACGCGGCGGGCGTATCTGAAGCGATGGTCTTTCGACATTTTTCGACCAAGGATGAGCTTTACGGTGCGATCCTGCACAGCAAGTCGTGCGAGGACGGGCTTCACCAATACCCTTGGGAGGGCAACGCAGAGCTTCTCAGGGCGATCGAGGAAAAGGACGATCACGCTGTCTTTTATTACTTTGCCCTCCAGGCTCTGAACAAACACGAAGCCGACGTCGGTTTCATGCGTCTTTTGTTCTATTCAGCGCTTGAGGAGCACGATCTTGCAGACCGGTTCTTCAATGAGTTCGTCTCGAAGGTCTACGATTTCATCGGCGGCTATATCGAGCGCCGGCAGGCCGACGGAGCAATGCGCGAAATGCACCCGCGGATCATTGTCCGCTCATTTCTTGGAATGCTGATCCATCACTCGCTTAACAACATTCTCTGGGACAAGAAAAAGAGGATCCTTGATATTTCGAACGAAGAGGCCGCGAAGAATTTTGCTGAGATACTGCTCCGCGGTGTACTCAAATAGCTTAGAGGGAATAATATTTTTGCTCGTTGAGCAGACGAAGACCATGAGAAATCGAATCTTACTTTTCGCGGTGATCGCATTTATATCGACCGTTTCGATGATCGCCGCCGGATGTGGTTCGCAGGCCAATTCGGCCACGAACAACTCCGCAAACAATGTGCCGACGACCATCGATATAACGACGGCGCAGGCGTCGATACAGGCGATACCGTCGTACATCGAGGCGACCGGCAACCTCGCAAGCGATGCCCAGACAGACGTGGCGCCCGCCGTCGGCGGCAAGATCGTCGAGGTGAATTTTGATATCGGGAGTTATGTGAATCAGGGCGATGTTCTCGTGCGGCTCGATTCGCGAGATGCAAACATTCGGCTCGAGCAGGCTCGGGCGCAACTTGAGCAGCAGCGACAGGCGGTTCTGCAGGCCGATGCCAACGTCGATCAGGCCCTTGCCAGCTTGCGGCAAACGCAGGCAAGACTCGGCGTAAGGGATGGCGAGACATTCCAGATCAAAGACTTTTCGCAGGTCAAATCGGTGACCGCTCAGCTCGAACTCGCTGAAAAGGAACTGCGGCGGACCGAAAAGCTCCTCGAAACAGGCGACGTTTCGCGTTCGGCTTACGATCAGCGCAAATCGCAGCGCGACGCTTTGCTTGGCCAGTTGGACGAGGCTCGGTCGAATGCGGCGGTAGCCATACGTGCGATCAATACGGCACAGGCGGCGGTCGATTCGGCAAGGGCGGCGGCGAACAGCGTTCGGGCGACCATCCGAACAAGCGAGGCCGCGATCGCACAGGCGCAAAAATCGGTGACCGATACGATCGTCTATGCTCCGATCAGCGGCTTCGTTTCTGAGCGCAATGCCGACCTCGGCGAATACATTTCGCCGAACGTTCCGAATTCGAAGATCGCGACGATCGTTAGAACTTCGACGCTCAGGGTGAAGATCGACATTCCGGAACAGACCGTCGGCAAGGTCGCGACCGGACAGGGAATATCGCTGCAAACGAGCGCCTACCCGGAACGCAGCTTTGCCGGGCGCATTGTCCGGATCGCTCCATCGGTCAATCAGCAGGCAAGGACGATGCTCGTCGAAGCGGAAGTACAGAATGTCGACGGCTTGTTGAAACCGGGCCAATTCGCGACCGTTCGGATCACACAATCGAAACCTGAACCGGCGGTAATGATACCGGTGACCGCGGTACGGACGGACGGCGACGTCAATCGCGTCTATCTGATCAAGGATGGAACGGCACGCGAGCAGATCGTTCAGCTTGGGTTGCTCGAGAACAATATGATCCAGGTAAAGAACGGGGTGGTCGAAGGCGACACCGTCGCAACGAGCAACCTTAACTTGCTCACGGACGGCGTCCTGGTAAGGCAGTGATCGTATGAAGGTGCTTTCGACCGAGATCGAGATCGGCGCCGGACGCGAGCGCGTCTGGGAGATCCTGGCCGACTTTGACCGATACCCGGAATGGAATCCGTTCGTTCGGAAGATCGAGGGTGAAAAGGTGGTTGGCGGCAGACTCACGGTTCATATCAAACCGGGCGATGGAAAGGGCATTACGCTCAAGCCCGAGATCGTACGGTTTGAGAAGCATGAGGCGTTTGTGTGGAAAGGGAAGCTGCTTATCGGCGGTCTGTTCGACGGAAAACACGAATTCCGGCTAGAGCCGATCGATAGGGACACGACGCGATTCATTCATCGCGAGGAGTTTACGGGAATACTGGTGCCGATCTTGTGGCGAATGCTCGAAGAAGACACCCGAAAAGGATTCATCGAAATGAACAAGGCGCTGAAAACGGCAGCTGAGGCTTAGTTGATCTGGAGAGTTTTGATTTATGCAGTGGTTAGCAGAAGTATGTGTTAAAAGGCCCGTCTTTGCCACGATGTTGATCCTCTCGCTCGTGGTCGTCGGTGCGTTCTCTTTTCTTAGTCTCGGTGTCGATCTCTTTCCGAAGATCGATTTTCCGACGCTGACGGTCACGGTCGTAAACCCGGGAGCATCACCCGAGGAGATCGAGACCGAGATTACCGACAAGATCGAGGAAGCCGTAAATACGATAAGCGGGATCGATGAACTTCGGTCATCGTCGATCGAGGGCGTCTCGCGCGTTTTCGTACAGTTTTTGCTTGAGAAGGACGTCGAGGTCGCGTTCAACGAGGTCCAGCAGAAGGTGCAGAGCGTCATCCCGCGGCTGCCGGTTACGGCCGAACAGCCTACCGTCATAAAGCTTGACACTGATGCGGCACCGGTCCTTCGCATAACGGTGTCGGCGCCGACATCGCTTCGCGACGTAACGCAGGTCGCAAAAGACAAGATCAAGGAGCGCATCGAATCAGTAAGCGGGGTCGGCCAGATCACGCTGATCGGCGGACAAGAGCGGCAAATAAACGTCTGGGTCGATCCCGACAAGCTGCGTTCTTACAACATCACCCCGGCAGAGGTATCGAACGGCTTGCGAATTCAAAATCTCGAGTTTCCGAGCGGGCGTCTCGACGAAGGACAAAAAGAGACGGCCGTAAGGACGATGGGTAAGATCAGAAAGCCCGAAGAATTTGCGAATGTCGTGGTTGCGGCACGTGGTGAATACCAGGTAAAGGTCAGGGACATCGGCTATGTCGAAGATGGGGCGGAAGAGATCCGATCCGAAGCTCGGCTCAACGGAAAGCCTGCCGTAACGCTGATAGTCGCAAAACAATCAGGGCAGAACACGGTCGCCGTTGCACGCGAGATAAAGGAGCGACTGAAAGAGATCGAGCCGACCCTGCCGCCCGGTTATGAGATGCGGATCATCGGCGACAACTCGATATTCATCGAGAACTCGGTCGCCGCGCTCGAAGAACATTTGGTCCTTGGTTCGATCTTTGCTTCGATCGTCGTATTTTTCTTTCTCTGGAGTTTTCGATCGACGTTTATCGCCGCACTCGCGATCCCGACCTCGATCATCTCGACCTTCGCTTTGATGTTCGCAATGGGCTATACGCTCAACTCGATAACGATGCTCGCCCTCACGCTGATGGTCGGCATCGTGATCGACGACGCTATAGTTGTGCTCGAGAACATTTACCGTTTCGTCGAAGAAAAGGGAATGAACCCATTTCAGGCGGCGATCGAAGGAACGCGAGAGATCGGGCTCGCCGTGCTTGCGACAACGCTGTCACTGATGGCGGTCTTTGTCCCGATCGGGTTCATGCAGGGTATCGTCGGGCGATTCATGTCAAGCTTCGGTCTGACGGCATCGTTCGCCGTCGGTGTTTCGCTGATCGTGTCGTTCACACTGACGCCGATGCTTGCGGCCCGATTGATCAAAAGACCGAAAGACGAGCCGGCAGGCGACGCGGCCGAGGTCATCGAATCCGACACTGTGGTTGCGGAGCATTCGGAAACGCCGGCTCATCACGCACACCACGACTCAAAAGAAACGGGCTGGTTCAGACATGTCCTCGATGGTTATACCGCGTTGCTCAGATTCTCAATGGCTCGCAGGTGGCTGATCGTCACGTTGTGCATTTTGGTATTTCTGTCGATCATTCCGCTTTTCACATACGTCGGTAAGAACTTTCTGCCGGTCGACGATCAGTCGCAGTTCGAGGTCTCGGTGAGGGCACCCGAGGGCTACAGCCTTGGTGCGACCTCGCTGACGCTCGAGCGGATAGCAAGCGAGATCAGAAAGCAGCCCGGCGTCACAGATACGCTTGTTACGGCCGGCGGCGGACAAGATCTCGTCGTTAATAGCGGAAGCATCTACGTAAAGCTCACCGACATTAAGGATCGAGAACGGTCGCAGGAAGAACTGATGAGCGAGACGCGTGAATTGCTCAAGCAATTTCCGGCCGAACTTCGTACCGCAGTTCAGCAGGTCGCCGCATTTTCGGGCGGCGGTTTCAGGAACGCCAACGTTCAATTTCTCATCGCGGGGCCTGACCTCAAGAAGCTCGAGGAGTACTCTTCGAAGATCATCGAGCGGATGAAAACGGTGCCCGATGCGGTTGACGTCGATTCGACCCTGATCAGCGGCAAGCCCGAACTTCAGCTCGAGATCGACCGTGAAAAGGCGTCTGACCTGGGCGTTAAGGTCGGCGACATCTCGCAGGCTCTCAACACGCTCGTTGCCGGCCAGGAAGCCACCACGTTCAACGAAGGTGCCGATCAGTTTGACGTCGTCGTTAGGGCGACGGGCAACTATCGTTCGGACATCGAGGGGCTGAAGCGAATGATCGTGCCCTCGACGAAACTTGGATGGGTCTCGCTCGACCGCCTCGTCAAGGGTATCGAGGGCACAAGCCCGAGTTCGATCGAAAGGACGAACCGCCAGCGGCAGGTAACACTGCTGGCAAACACGCGGCCCGGCGGATCGGCAACGAGCATAACCGCCGAGATCGATAAGTTCGTTAAGGAACTGAATCTTCCGGCCGGATACACGACGGGTTACGTCGGCCAATCTAAAGAGCTCGGTAAATCGCTCTACTATTTTGCTCTTGCGATCGTGCTTTCGTTCATTTTCATGTACATCGTACTCGCCGCCCAGTTCGAATCGTTCATCCATCCGGTGACGATCCTGCTTACGCTTCCATTGTCGATCCCGTTCGGCATTGTCAGCCTGCTGATCGCCGGACAGACCGTAAACATCTTTTCTGGGCTGGGGCTTTTGCTCCTTTTCGGAGTTGTGAAGAAAAACGCGATCCTTCAGATCGACCATACGAACACTCTCCGTTCGCAGGGGCTTGGCCGCTATGACGCGATCATTCAGTCGAACCGCGACAGGCTGCGGCCGATCTTGATGACGACCATCGCTTTGGTTGCCGGAATGATCCCTTTGATCATGTCGACAGGTGCCGGTTCGGGAACTAACCGTTCGATCGGCGTCCTTGTCGTCGGCGGTCAGTCGCTCTGTCTTTTGTTGACGCTGCTTGCCGTACCGGTCTTTTATTCGATCTTTGACGACCTCAGCGAGATGCGGCTCTTTCAGTATGTCGGACGAGCCTCAGACTGGCTCTTCGGCGGTATTCGACGGCGGTTTTCGCAAGCGACGAGTTCGCTGTTCGGCAAATCGTAATGCATCATTCGGTTTCACTTTTTGTGAAACGCTGAGACTGCACGACGACCAATGCCGTGCCCGATCAGCCACTTAATTTTATGTTAGCGCGATCATTCATTTTATTGATTCTTGTATCATTCTGTGGCGGAGCGTCGGCCTTTGGCCAGACCGAACCGCCGTCGCCAGTAGCTTCCCCGACGCCATTCGGTCGCGATAAGGCCGGCGTTGCGCCGGATGAGGTAAAGGGTGTCCCTCAGATCGCACCGAATTTCAAAACCGACGACCGTTCGCTGCCAGACCTTGGCCGCGTCGGGGTTGAAATGACCGATCAGCGGCCGATGACGGTGCGCGAGGCGATAGCACTTGCGCTGGACAACAACAAGGACATCGAGGTGACCCGAAAGAACGTGAAGATAGCCGAGTTTGACCTACAATCGGCCCGCGGTTTTTTCCAGCCTCGGCTTACCGGCCAAACCGCTTATGAGCGTGCGACGGCGCCGAACGTAAGTATCTTTAGCTCCAACCAGAACACGACCACCGGTTCGCTGGTCGGCAACGCGGCCCTGCAGGGCTACGTCCCGAGTTTCGGAACGGTCTTGACCGCAAACGTCAGCAATCAGCGATTGACCTCAAATAACCCGATCTCGATCCTGAGCCCGCAGTACAATGCGAGCATTGGTTTCACTGTCACGCAGCCGCTGCTTAGAGGACGCGGGTTTGACCAGGGCCGCCGAAGCATCGAGATCGCCAAGCGTAACCTCTCGCTAACCGACGCACAGTTCAGGCAGCGGTCGATCGAGATAATCACGAGTGTTCAGAGGGCATATTGGGACCTTACCTTTGCGCTGCGAAACCTGCAGGTTCAGCGTGATGCGGTCCGCGACGCGAAAGATCAGCTCGAGCATAATCGGCGGCTGGTTGAGGAAGGCCAGCTTGCGCCGATCGACATCGTCGCATCGGAGACGCAGGTCGCGAATTTCGAACAGGCGGTCTACGATGCGCTGAATACCGTCACACAGACCGAGAACGCTCTGAAAAACCTTATTTCTCCGAACAGATACGATCGTGTCTGGGCCGAATCGATAACACCCATCGATCCGGTGGACCTCAAGGCACCATCGACGACCCTGGTCGAGGCGATCGAGGCTGCGATGCAAAATCGTCCTGAACTCGAGCTCAATAAGGTGCAGAAAGATATAAACGAAGTTGATAGAAAGTTCTACAAGAATCAAAGCAAGCCGCAGATCGATCTTGTTGCCAGCTATACATCGTCGGGTGTCGGCGGCAGCCAGAATCCGGATTTCAATCCGAGTTTCCCGACACCCTGTTCGACCGATCCGAATTCGCCAGCGTGTCAGCAGCAGCAGGCAAACCTTGAACTCTTGACCGGCAATCCCTACAACGGTATCTTTCGCAACAAATACCCGACATTCCGGATCGGTGTCCAATTCAACCTGCCGCTTTTTGGTGATAAGACGGCTAAGGCGCAATTGGGTCGATCGCTCGTCGAAGGTGAACGGATCGAGACACAGCGTGAACAGTTGGAGCAAAATATCCAGGTTGACGTTCGTAACGCTATCCAATCTGTGAGAACGGCAGAAGCACGGCTTCGCGCCGCGTCAGTTGCCCGCGAAAACAATGCGAAGCAGTACGAATCAGAACAGCGCAAGCTGGACGCGGGCCAATCGGACGTTTACAAGGTACTCGAACGTCAGACCGCGCTGACAAACGCTCGAAGCGGCGAACTGCGAGCTCAGACCGAACTCAACAAAGCGATAGCCGACCTGCAGCGCGCGACCGGGAATTCGCTCAAGGCAAATGATGTTGTCACGATGCTCAGGCGTTGACGACCCGTTTGGCCGCGACCACTGACCAGAATGAAGGCCGTGTTCATAACAGATCTTGGCGACGGCGCGGGACTTGAGATCCGCGAAGTGGCCGATCCGCCGCCGCCCTCCGGATCGGAGGTCTTGTTGCGTGTAAAGGCCGCGGGCGTTAACCGCGCCGACCTGATCCAGAAAAAGGGGCTATATCCGCCGCCGCCCGGATTTTCGCCGAACATCCCGGGGCTCGAATTTGCGGGCGAGGTGGCAGCGGTTGGTCCGGATGTAATGGGGCTTTCGATCGGCGATCGCGTTTTCGGGATCACGGCCGGCGAGGGACAGGCCGAATATCTGACGGTCGATCGTTCACTCGTCGCAAAGATCCCTGAAGATCTTTCGTTTTCGGAGGCAGCGGCCATCCCTGAGGCGTTTGTCACGGCTCACGATGCAGTGGTAACCCAAGCGGGACTTTCGCGAGGTGAGACCCTTTTGATCCATGCGGTCGGTTCGGGCGTTGGCCTTGCCGCACTCCAGATCGGAAAAGCGATCGGTGCGACCGTTTTAGGAACGTCGCGCTCCGACGAAAAACTTCAACGCTGCCGGGAGTTCGGGCTCGGTAAGGGAATCGATACAAGCATCGCAAGTGACTTCACGGAGAGTGTCTTCAGCGCGACCGGAGGCCGCGGATCGGATGTGATATTGGACCTGGTCGGTGCGTCTTATTTCGAGCAAAACCTGAAATGCCTCGCACCGAAAGGCCGACTGATGCTTGTCGGCCTGACCGGCGGCCGGAGAGCCGAGTTCGACCTCGGGGTCGCCCTGGCAAAACGGTTGACGATCAAGGGAACCGTTCTTCGTTCTCGTTCGGCCGAAGAAAAGGCATCTGCGATGAAAGGTTTCGAATCGGACATCGTTCCTCTCTTTGCGTCGGGCACTATCTGCCCGAATCTCGACCGGGTGTTTTCGTTTGACGAGGTTGAAAGGGCCTACAGCTATCTTGAGTCTAACGAGAGCTTTGGAAAGGTCGTTTTGGAATGGTGAATGGACGCTAGTGCTTGGCGCGTTCGGCGGCATCGATCGTGACTATGCAAAGTCCGGCAACGCCTTCCTTGTTTAGCTTTTCGATCAACTCGCTCGCTTCGGCATAAGAAACGCCCGAAGATTCGACCCGGTCGAAAGAGATGACGGCCCAAAGCGGCTCATCAAGTTCGGACATCACGGCGGCTTTCGACCCTCCGTTCGATATGCTTGAATTTGTCTCGCTTTCGGTCATCATGGTTCAGATGCTGTAACCGAAGACTTTAGCATAGATTTCCACAGGTGGAAATAATTTCACGACCGTGATGCCTGACACTCTTTAAGCCCCGCTCTTTTGATAAGTTAGTAGAAATGAGCTTTTCTGAGACAGTTTTCTTGACCGGCTTTCCCGGGTTTATCGCCGAGCGGCTCGTCGCGCGGCTTGCTCGTTCAGACGTGCAGTTCTTTCTGCTCGTCCAGCCGAAGTTCGTCGAAACGGCGACAAAGGCCGTCGAACGGATCGCGAACGATATGAACGTTCCGCTTGAGAACTTCGCATTGGTCACAGGTGATATTTCATTGCCTGATCTGGGCGTTTCGGCAGACGATCTCGAGATCATTCGAGATGAAACGACGGAAATTTACCATCTTGCCGCCGTTTACGACCTCGCGGTTGATAAAGAGGTCGCGTACAAGGTCAATCTGCAAGGCACGCGTAACGTAAACGATCTCGCACGCTCAGCCGGCCGCCTCCGAAGGTATAACTACATCTCGACCTGTTACGTTGCCGGAAAACGGCTCGGGCAGATACTCGAAACCGATCTCGTCCACGATGCCGGATTTCGGAATCATTACGAGGAAACGAAATACCTTGCCGAAATAGAGGTAGAAAAACTAAAGGAAGAGCTGCCGGTTACGATCTTTCGGCCGGCTGTCGTTGTCGGCGATTCGAAAACCGGCGAAACCGCAAAGTACGATGGCATTTATTATCTGATCCACTATATTCGAAAGGCGCCGTCTTTGCTGCGGTTCGTGAATGTCGGCAACGATAAGGTCCGGCTTAATCTGGTGCCGGTAGATTTTGTTGTCGAAGGTATCGCAGAACTTGCACGTGACGAGGCAGCGGTCGGCAAAACGGTCGCTCTCGCCGACCCCGATCCGCTGACGACGGCCGAGCTCTTTGACGCGATCTCGGCTTCATTCACCGGGAAATTCTCGGTCATTCATCCGCCTGCGGCATTGGTGGAATGGTCGCTGATGCTGGGGATCACGCCGAAGCTCACCGGCCTGCCGCATTCAGGCGTGCCTTACTTCTTTATCGAACAGGAATACGACACGGCAGTCGCTGACGAACTGCTCGAAGCCCACGGTATAGAATGTCCGGACTTTCGTGATTACGTCGGTCATCTGATCCGATTCGTAAACACACATCCCGATCTCTGAATTGCGGAGCAAACGAAAACGGCGACCCGGCATCTCACCTCAATATGACCTTGGGTTCGAATCGACTTATCTCTTGCGTTGCTTTGCTGTTCACGCTTGGCGTTGCGTTGGCCAGCGGCCAGAGCGGGCGGGCACGACCGACTCCGACACCGACCCCGGAAGACACACCTGTCCGTATTGAAACCGAAGAGATTAAGATCAACGTGCTCGCGTACGGCGATGACGGCAAATTCATCAACGACGTCCGGCCCGAAGATCTTGTGATAACCGAAAACGACATTCTGCATCAGGCGACGAGCCTTCGGCGGATACCAGCCAGCGTTTTGATAGTGATGGATACCGGCGGCGAATTGCGGTGGGTAAAGTCGCTCGATCAGACCCGAAAGGCGGCCGCCGCGCTCGTCAGCGAATTGCGGGCGGAAGATTCGGTGGCGATACTTCAATATTCTGACCGGGCCGAGATCGTTTCGGAATGGACGACCGACCGTGAAGCGACAATCGCTGCTATCGGCCGGACGAAATTCGGCTTGCGGTCGGCGTTCCTACAGGCAATAAAGCTGGCCGCCGAGATGCTGACGCGCGACGAGGTCGACAACCGGCATTTGGTGTTGATCACGGATGGGACCGACAGCCTCGCAAACTCGCTCGAGCGTGTGAACGCCTTTCGCGAACTTCTTTCAACCGACATCAACGTTCATGTCGTCAGCTACACAAGACTCGAGCTTGCCGATATAGAACCGCGGACGAAAGCGATCTCGAAAACGCCGCCGCCGCGTGCGATGCCGCCCGAAGTTGCGGCCCAGCTTCCGAACGGCGCACGCGATGCAGCTACGGCCCCGAAGATCGGCCCGACGATCAGCCTTGACCGCAAACACCTCGAAACGATGAGGCGTAGAAAGGCAGATCTTGAAGCGGCCGAAGAGGCCCTCACGTTACTCACCGAAAACACGAACGGTTCGATGATCGTCCCGGAAACAAAGGAAGAGATGATCGAAAAGACGGCAGCCATCGCCCGCGTCATAGACGGCAGCTATGTCCTGACGTATACGCCAAAGATCTCGTTCGCCGAGAAGCCGGGTGAACGGACGATCACTGTTACGTCACGCCGTCCTGGTCTTGTCGTCGAGGCAAAACGGAAGCTGGTCGTCAAAAGCGGACGGTGATTCTTTTGCTCAGATATTCCCGGTCACGATCTCCCAGATCATCGCCCAGATGATGTAAACACTTACGAAGATGGTTGATGCCAGAAGCAGAATAAGAAAACCGATGATGGCAAAAACAAAGATATAGTCGCTGGTCGTTCCTGTCCCGTGTCCACGGGCGCGTTCGCGGATCAGGTCCATATTTTGTTTGTTGGACTTCCAAAAGAAATCGAATGCATCGCCGACGAACGGAACCATCCCGACCACGTAATCCAACCCGATGTTGAACGCCATCCGCAGCAGCGTGATCTTCGGCACGCCGTAACGCACACCCGCGAGCAGGATGTAGAACGACGGAAACATCGTCAGCGTATCGCCGACGTTTGGGATCAGCCCGATGATCGAATCGAGCCCGAACCGCCATCCTGTAAACGGTATCTTGAACAGACCGTCAAGGTAATGAGCAAGGTTATCGAGGCCTTCCTCGACCTTGACTCGCCGGCGCTCAAGTTCTAGGTCGTTCATTCGAATGCTGATCCATCTGGCCGAAAAACGACCGTAAAGAAGGTTTTGGTCACCTACCGCCCCACGATCCGCACGCTCACGATCTTGTCGCCGCGGACAATTTTATCTACGACTTTCATCCCCGTTTCGTTCACTCGGCCGAAGACGGTGTAACCGCCATCGAGGTGGGGTTGGGGAGAGTGGGTAACGAACCATTGCGAGCCGCCGGTGTCCTTGCCGCTCAGGGCCATGCCGACGGCGCCGCGTTCGTAGCGGACCATATTGACCTCACACCGGATCGACCAGCCCGGCCCGCCGTTTCCGTCACCCCGCGGATCGCCATCCTGCATCACAAAATTCGGTACGACACGATGGACCTCAAGCCCGTTGAAGTAACCGGCCCGGGCAAGCTTCACAAAATTATCCACCGTCAGCGGAGCATCTTCGGGCAGCAGATCGATCGTAAAGGTCCCTTTCTGAGTCGTCAAAACAGCACGGATGCTACCGTTTCGCCGCGCGGCGGCACGCTGATAATCGCGTTCGGCATTCAAGATCTGGCCGAGCTTCGTGTGGACCCCGCCCCAGGGAAGTACCTGGTCCTTCATTTCTTTTCGGGCATTTCGTACGGCAGTTTCGATAACCGGAAATTCCTTTTGCAGCTCTTTATCCGCGAGTATTTCAAAGCCTTTTTTTCTCACGAGATAGTCTTGAGCATTTATCGCGCCAATGAAAATGTTGATGCCTTCCCTTTTGTCGAGCTTATACAATGCGTCGAGGATAGCGAGCTGTACATCGTTATGTTCCGTATCGGTCACGAGAGAAACTTCGTATGCGGCCTCTAACGCATCTATCATCTTTTTCGATGCGGGCAATTCGGAAAGCAGTTCGGCGGCCGCGGCCCGCGTAAAAAGATCCTTTTCCTTTTCGCGATTATCCAGGGCTTCAAGCAAGACGTCTTCAAGATCGGAGGTTTTGAATCGCGCGAAGGCTCTTAACACGTCCGGAGCAGCTTTCATTTTGTCGCCTTCAGCCGCCGGGTCGGCCTCGGCAAATGCTTTTGCGAGCGGACGAAAAACGCCAGGTGCTTCCGACTTCATCGCCTTGCCGACTTCGCTCGTCGGTTCGATCGCCGCAAATTCACCGCCGATCTGCGCGAGAGTGCGGTACTGCTTCCAGCTGACCAAATCTGGCGTTGAACCGTCGCCCCGTTTCGGCCCGATACGAATACGTGCGACGTAAACTTCAGGCGTATGACCCTTGTCGGTCTTCCCAAAATCGCTGAACAGCTTATCGGCACGTGCGTTATCCGTGTTCGCAAGAATACGGCCAAGAGCCGTTGCCACCTCGATGAACTCGTTGAGTTCGGTCGGTATGAAGTTCGGCTTTTTCGCCTTTGAATAGGCCTGAAGCAACGCCTCGCCCCGCGAAAGCAGCGGTTCGGCGGCTTTCTGGTCACGCAGGGTTGCAAGCGAGCGAATTGCAGAAACACGGACACGGGAATCAACATCAGCGGTCGCGGCCCTGATCAGCAGAGCGACCGCTTCTTTGTCTTCTGCCGCACCGAGAAGCCTTGCCGCGTTCGCTCTAACGATCGCATTCGTATTCGTCTCGAGCAGGCCGCGTGCGTCGGGGTTAGCGTTCTTTGCACGCAGCCGTGCGAGCGTGTTCAGTGCATCGCTTACCACGCCGGGATCGGTATGGCTCAGGAAGAATCGTACATTTTCCTCAACCCCCGTGGGCCGTGCACGCAGAGCAGCGGTCAGAGCTAGCCGGGTCGTCTCGATCGACGTCTGTTGCTCTTTCTCCGCCGCCAAAATGAACTTTATCGCTTCGCCGAGATTTTTTGACTTCTCATCCTGTGAATTCGCAGCCGCGATCTTGCCAGCAGCTTCGACCAACCGGCCGCGAACGTTCGCCTTCTCCGCTCCCGGCATCTGAGCCCGTGCCGTCTCGCCTAACGCGATCCGAATTGCATCCGCCGCCTCGATCGATTCCGTTTCGCCAAGCGCGAACGCCGCCATCTCACGCACCTTTTCCGACCGATCGCCCAGCAGCCTGACCAAAGCGGGAACTGCCTCCGCATTGCCGATCCGTCCCGCCGCAAGCGCCGCTCGGATTCGTACCTGCTCGCTTGGGCTTTTTAGAAGACCTTCGAGTGTAGCGTCAAATCGTCGGGCGTCATCTGCCTTCAGGATCGCAATTTGGGTTGAAACCGGTATTTGGGTAAAGGCGGCGCCGGCGAGTGAAAACGAGCACAAAAGTGCGGCAATGGCAGATCTCATTTGTTTTTTGAATCCTCACGAGTGATGGCAGCTGCAGAGTGAGCTCCGCACCACATTTCAGGAGACTTCGATGATCTCGTAGCTTGTCTCGATCTCAGCAGTCGGCCGAACTGTGGCGGCAACGGAACAATATTTGGAATCGGAAAGCTCGATCGCGTGAGCCAACGCCTGTTCGGAAACGTTACGGCCGTGCACGATATGGTGAACCCGAAACTTGACGAACTTTCGCGGATGATCTTCTGCCCGGTCGCCGGTGACCTCGACCCGATAGTCGGTCACGTCCTGACGTTTCTTTCTTAATACCGAGATGACATCGGCAGCGGTACAGGCCGCAACCGAGACGAGCAGCATTTCCATCGGCGTCGGTGCCGAAGCTCTATCACCATTTGTATCAATAACTTGCGAGTGGCCACTCGGGCTGGTGCCGATAAAAAGTTCATCGCCGGCGTATTTCACGATTCCCTTGTGCGTTGCTGAAGCCATTGATCGATCTCCGTTATAAGTTCAAGAATGAATCAAAATCTTATCATAACGCACTGTGTACAATATGTTGGTGCCAAAAGAAAACAACGTTTGGTATGAAAAATGCTTCATAACGCGCGGGCGCAGGTGTGCGCTGAAAGCGGTTAAATTGTCAGGAGATATTCTTATGCGACGGATCTTAAGCGGATTTTCGGTTTTTGCTCTCATCGGTACACTTGTTTTTGGCCTTGCGGGCGAGGTTTCGGCACAGCGAACGAATATGCGCGAGGTGCAGGATACACTTCGGGCGTTGAATTCAAAGATCGACGACCTTGATTACACGCTAAGGTATCAACTCCGCAGCGGTTCGGCCGGTCGCGATGCAATTAACGATGCGACACAAGGCGTCAACGGGCTCAAGGCTGCGCTTAAGGCATTTCAGGATAACCTCGAAAGCAGGCGCGAGAACCGCGATGACGTCGAAGCGATAATTACCTCCGCACAGGACGTAAACGGATTTCTTCGGCAGAATCGGCAGAACAGGTCGATCGAAGGGACCTGGACCGAAATCCGCGGATTGATCGAAAGACTATCGGCCAATTATGGCGTCACTCCGAGTTGGAACGGACGCATATCAAACGCTTCACGTGATAATGAACCGTCAATTGATGTTCCGGTCAACGCGGCACCCGCAAATCCCCTGACCGGCACGTATCGCATCGACCGCAGCCGAAGCGAAGACATCGCCGACATACTTTCAAGCTCAACGGTCAGCGGGGAGCAAAAGAAGGAACTCGAATCAAAGCTTGATGCTCCTGACGAACTTGCGATCAGCGTTCGCGGCGATCGGATCACTCTTGCTTCGTCCAAGGCGTCACCGGTAAGCTTCGTTGCTGACGGCAGCGAACGCACCGAGCAATCCAACGGACGATCGGTTCGTGTCAAGGCGACGGTTCGCGGCGAATCGCTTACGGTTTCGAGCCTGGGCGGGGAAACCGATTACACCATCACATTCACGCCCGAGGGCGACGGCCTGAAGGTGACCCGCAGGATAACGACCGACTACCTGCAGGAAACGATCTTCGCCGAAAGTTTTTATAAAAGGACCGAATTGGTCGCGGGTCTCGGGATAAACGATGACAATGCTGATGATGACGCTTATTCGAGCAATGATCCGGCTGATCGGGTCGGGGCAAATAGCCCGAATCCGACACTCAGCCAACCGCGTATCGGCGAGTTTCTAATACCGAACGGAACGATCGTCACCGGCGTGCTCGAGAATGAGATCAACACAAAGGTCTCTCAGAACAACGATCGTTTCAAGATGACCGTTCAATCGCCGATGGAATATCGCGGGGCGGTGATCGAAGGATACATTTCCGGTGTCGGGCGCTCGGGACAGATATCCGGCCGGTCGAACGTCACGTTCAATTTCGAGCGGATCACGCTCCGCAATGGAAAGGCGTATGATTTTGCCGGCTCGGTCAAGAACGTCAAGGATCAGAACGGCAAAGAAGTAAGGGTCGATAACGAAGGTACGACCAAGGGCGACAGCCAAACCAAGGAGACCGCAAAACGCGGCGGCATAGGCGCCGGGATCGGCGCCGTTATCGGCGCTATAGCCGGCGGCGGTAAGGGTGCCGTGCTTGGAGCGATCATAGGCGGCGGAGCTGGTGCAGGATCGGTCGCGATCATGGGCCGCGACGATATTCGGCTAATGGCCGGCTCGACGATATCGGTCGAATCAACCTCGCCCATTCGCAGCGCTGAACCGGTATCCGAAAACTAAACGACCGAAATATCTAAGATCGAACAAGGAAGAGAGGTGATCAACTCTCTTCCTTTTTTTGTAAGCGGCCGGCTTGTGGTTAAATTGTCTCGTTATGAGACAGATCCCCGAGGAGGTCGAACAGTATCGCGACCGTAAATGGCGGCGCGAAGAAGCCCTAAAGGTCGAGACCGCCGAAGACGTCGAAGCAATGGTCGAGGACCTCGGGTTTTGTCTCGGGCTGACTGATGAAAGAAAGCGATTGCCGTCGGTCTATTGGGCGGTCTGCGGGCGTCGCGATGCCATGATGCCGCGCAATGTTCAGAAGGATCCGGAAGCAAGCTTGGCATGGGTTCTCAAAGACGAAGTGATCGCCCGCGGCAACGTCTATTATGCCAAGCTTGTGAAAGGAAACTCGATGTTCCTCGCAAAACGGATGATCCCTGTATTCAATGCGATTTGGGGCTGTTCGAGAAAGGGCGAGAGCGGAGTTCTTTCAAAGAACGCTCAATTGGTTCTGAAGGTGCTCCGAAAAGAATGGGAAATGGCGACCGCCGACCTTCGCTCCGAGTGCGGCTTCAAGGACAAGAAGGACCTCACCAATGCGATCGACGAGCTTCAGCGACGAATGAAGGTCGTGCCTCAGGAAGTGGTGTACCTGCCGAAGTTCACCTACATCTGGACGCCCGCCGAGGCCCGATTTCCGACCGAGATGAGCAAAAAAATGAAACGTGAGGAAGCGGTTCGCGAATTGGCCCGGGCTTACCTCGAAATGTGCGGGATTACATTGCTTGGCGAACTTTCGGGCAAGTTCGGATTTTACCGTTGGGAGTCGGGCAGGGCCAATCACGAGCTTGTCGATGAAGGGTTTGCCGAACGCCTCGACACCGGAATATATCGTTTTGTCACGCATTGATTGCCTCATCGGAAACCAAACGGCTAACCTTATCGTATTGAAGATACCGATATTTCCCTGCAAATAATTTCCTTAAGGAGTCTGCTTTAATGAACCGACATAAGAGTTTTGCTTTACTGGCATTGGCTGCCCTGCTGATGCCGGGCACCATATTTGGACAAAAGGCCGTGCCCGCGGCCGACGCCCTCGCGAAGATCAAGGACGAAGGCATGAACCGTTCGCAGGCGATGGCCACGATCCGCTATCTGACCGATGTCATCGGCCCGAGGTTGACCAATTCGCCCGGACAGCGGCGAGCCAACCGCTGGACCAAAGAACAGCTCGAAAAATGGGGATTGAAGAACGCGATGATCGATCCTTGGGGCGAATTTGGCCGGGGATGGGAACTGAAGAATTTTTCGGCGACGGTGACAGCCGGCGAACAGACCACGGCGTTTCGAGCGTATCCGAAAGCGTGGTCGCCGTCGACAAACGGTGCCGTCACGAGCGATGTCTTTTATATCGATGCAACTGACGAAGCAGGGCTCGAAAAATACAAAGGCAAGCTCAAAGGTGCCATTGTTCTGACATCACCTGAGCGTGGCATCAACGATATCTTCAAACCCTATGCGACCCGAAATACCGATGAGGCTCTGGCCGCCCTGGAAAATGCAAAACCCGCCGGCGCACCGCAGCCGCAGCCGACCCCGACGGAAGCACAGCGTGCCGCACAGCAGTTCAATCAGCGAAAGGCCAGATTCTATTTTGAAGAGGGCGCGGCCGTGTTGATCGATTCGGGTTTCGGAACCGATGCTGGCACGATCCGCGTAATGGGTGCAAACCTTCCTCCGACCGAACCGGGAGCACAGCCGGTTGCGGGAATGAGGATCTATTCAAAGAATGCTCCCGCAACGATCCCGCAGCTCGTAGCCGAGGTCGAGCAGTACAATCGCCTGGTAAGGCTTATCAAACAAGGAGTTCCGGTCAAGATGACCGTCGATCTGCAGGTACAGTTTTTCGACGACGACCTGCAGGGTTATAACACTATCGCTGAGATCCCCGGAACCGATCTTAAGGACGAAGTCGTCATGGTCGGAGCACACCTCGATTCGTGGCATGCCGGGACCGGTGCTACCGATAATGGTGCGGGCGTTACGGTAGTAATGGAAGCGATGCGTATCTTACAGGCATCGGGGCTTAAGCCGCGTCGAACGATAAGGATCGGCCTATGGACCGGCGAGGAGCAGGGCTTGCTCGGCGCCCGCGGTTATGTGGCCAAGAATTACGGAACGATCGGTGACGGCTCAGACGCGGCGGCATTTGCGGCATTTGGCGGCGGCCCGCGTCCGCCGATAAACAGAAAGCCGGCACATGACAAATTTGCGGCGTACTACAATCTGGATAACGGAACGGGACAGATCCGCGGCATTTATCTTCAGGGTCACGAACAGCTTCGTTCGACATTCAAAGACTGGCTCGGCAACTTCAAAGACTGGAATGCAACGACCGTGACGATCAATAACACCGGAGGCACGGACCACCAGGCGTTCGATGCTGTAGGTCTACCGGGTTTTCAGTTCATACAAGATCCGATCGAATACTTCACCCGTTCGTGGCATACGACACAGGACGTGTCTGAACGGATACTCGAAGAAGACCTCAAGCGTTCGGCCGTGATCATGGCGACATTCGCATATAATTCGGCCATATCGGACGAAAAGCTTCCGCGAAAGACGAGCGGCGGCGGTGCATACGCGTCGCTGCTGTCCGGTTTTGATATTCGGTCGGCGATGGACGAGATCGAGTTTCGCAATTCCGGTCTCGGATTTGCGATCTGTGGCCACGAGATCGACGGCCGCGAGATTCCGGTCGGATTTCCGAGTATTATGGCTGTCGAGCACTCACGGCACTCTGCGGCGGAGTAGACCTAATCAAACTTCATTGTCATCAGGCTTGCAAATATCTCGATACCATCCCAGAGATTTTGCAGCCTGATGTTTTCATTTTCGGCGTGCTGATTATTGTCGTGATTGGCGATCGGCACGGTTATGGTCGGTTGATTCAACGCATCAGCGATGATCGAGAGCGGCAGGCTGCCGCCTAACGACGGCATTCGCACGATCGGCTTGGCCGAGGCCGTCCGGACCGCTTCGACCACTGCAACCGAAACGGGCAGATCCATCCGCGTTCTTTGGGCATTGTAGCTTCCAGAGAGATGGATGAATTTTGCGATCAGCGGATGCCTCTGCCGCTCTTCGTCCGTCGGGTCGCGATCGATGACGTAATAGCCGCGCGACTCAATGTGCCTTCGAAGCTTAGCCACCTGTCGAATATGGTCATTCCCTTTTACCAGGCGAAGGTCGAGCACGGTCGTTGCCATGGTCGGAATTACATTTCGCGCCTGCTCGCCGACATCCCCGCTTCTTATACCGTTGATGTTCAATGAAGGTTGATTGATGCGTTCGAGCAAGCTTTTCCCGCCGCCCTCTGTGAAGAGAATTCCAAGTTCGCGCTTTATCTGCTCATCGTATTGCGGTGCGTCGGCGATCGCCTTTATCTCGGCGGGCCCGAGCGGTTCGACGTCGTTGCCCCAGCCTTCGACGATAATGTTGCCCTTGTCATCCTTCATCGAAGCGAGAAGTTGTGCGAGCATCATTGCCGGATTCGGCGACCAATTCCCGTAGTGGCCGCTATGGAGCGGCCGTTTGGCTCCATAGACGGTGAGGTCGACATTCACGTCACCACGTACCCCGAATACTACTTGTTTACGCCCCGATTGATGCACCGGCCCATCACAGACGATGAATGCATCGGCCTTGAGCAGATCCTTGTGCTTCTCCAATATCTCCTTTAGATTGCCCGAACCGGCTTCTTCCTCGCCTTCGAAAAAGAATTTGATATTCACCGTGGGCTTGATGCCCTTCGCGATCAGTGCGTCGAAAGCGGTAAGTATCGCGAACACGCCGGCCTTATCATCCGATGCCGACCGTGCGTAAATTCGCCATTCGGGGTCGATCTTCTCACCGTCGTTCGGAAACGCGATCGTCGTGCCGCCTTGCTCGAGCGCGCTCGATCTGAGAACAGGCTCCCACGGCCTGCTTCCCGTCCACGCCGCCGGATCGGCCGGCTGTCCATCATAATGGGCGTAGAATATTACGGTCTTCGTCGCTCCCGGCGTCATCCATTCGCCGTAGACCACCGGCGGAACTTTCTTGTCTGCGGCTTCGAGCAGCTTCGGCTTCAGCCCGCGTTTCTGCATCTCGGCGACGAGATGGTCAGCATTCTTACGGATGTTGACGGTGTCGGAGGCGACATTTGGGATCGAGAGCAGCTTGACGAAGTCGGTAAGGAGGCGATGTTCGTTCGCTTTGCGAAAGTCGCGAACTGAATCAACCGATGGGTTTTGTGCGAACGAAGTGTGAACGAATAAAAGTGTAAATGCAAGAACGATGGGAATGGTCTTCATAGTGTTCCGCCTGCTTTTCGCGCAGTTCGGGATATAGAAAAACGCCGGGCTTCAGCCATACCTATTAGAAAGGACGGCTAAAGCCCGTATGTCTCGCCTCATCTGACTTTGACGGCAGAAAGTGGAGCCGTCGTTGCAAGCAACGATGTCCATTCAATGCTCAGGTTTGTCAGTTTGACGGTTTCCTGAGGATCTCGGCCAATGCCTTGAGCCGGGATACGTCGGCCGCGTTTGTCGATGTCCGGGCTGCTCTTTCAATTACCTCGGCATGCTTCTTCAAAGCACCGAAATTGTTCGAAGACTTCGAAGACTCGGCACTCTCGATCGATTTGCGCAATGACGCTATCTGACCGGCCGGAAGCCCATTCGAACGCTCAAGCTGATCGACGTATGCCTTCGCGACGACCAACGATCGGGGCCAGGCGGTCATTTCCTGGGTCTGCACATTTAACTCGGCTACCCTTACGGCTTCGGCGGCATCGATCTCGTTCTGAGTCAGAAACTTTGTCGGCGTCAGCTGAAAGATGTCCAGGCCTCGGGCGATCTCGGACGAATAGATCCGTCCGTTATACCAGTACGCAGACCATGAACCGCCCATCATCAGCATATTGGAATCGATCGGGCCACGGTCGAAATAGCCGATCTCGATCGGATTCGCGGGGTCGGTAAAGTCCATGATCGAGATGCCGCCTTGATACCAGGCTTGCACTTTGATGTCGCGTCCGGGCACCGGGATCAAAGAGCCGTTGTGGGCAACGCAATTCTCGCTTTCGGATTGCGCAGCCGGAAGTTTGTAATAGTTTGCGAAGATGAGCTTATTGCCCTCACGATTAAAGATCGCGTTCGCTCCCCATTTGTTCGGGTCGTTCTCTCGGCATCGTGCCCCCATTCCACCGCCCCATTCGTCTGTGAACACGACCTTTTTCCCGTCATTCGAGAATGAGGCCGAATGCCAATAAGCATAATTGGGGTCGTTTACGGCTTCGATCCGCTTCGGATTTGCCGGATCTTTGATGTCCAGCAAAATGCCATTGCCTGAGCATGCTCCAGCAGCGAGGCCGATCTCCGGATAAACAGTGATGTCGTGGCACTGATCGGTCTCGACCGGCCTTCCTTTATTGGCATGTGAACCGCCATCAGTAAGGGTGCTTATAGCACCTGTCTTTGGGTCGCCAAAGATACGCGGGCTTGAGACCACCTTGGCGTCCTGCGGCGCGGCAAGCGGCACCTTTATCACATCGATCCGAAAAAGGGCGGTATTCGGGTCTTTGTCGGGTGCACCTCCAGAACAACCAGCCAACTCCTCCTCCTGACGAACGAATGAAGTTCCCGACACGTAAATGTATACATTGGCTTTGTCTTTCGGATCAACCAAAAGTGTGTGGGTATGCGAACCCCGGCAGGTTTGAACCGCACCCACCTGCTTCGGATTTCTTATATCCGAGATATCAAAGATCCTTACCCCGCGGAATCGATCTTTTTGCGGCGCGGGCGGCCCTTGCTCAGGAGATTGCCCGGCAGCGGGAGCGGCGGGCGGCGGAAATCCCTGTTCGCCGCAATCCAATCGACCATTGGGCATCTCGACCGACATGAACATCAGGTTTTTATGCACCGAAACGTCACCCTGCCCGCCAGGACAGATCATCGATGTCACCAGCTTTGCATTTGCCGGATCGCCGATGTCGTAGATATTCATCCCGTAGAAATTCCCGAGAAAGAGATGATTCCCCTGGAAGGCCAGATCTGAATTGGCGAACGCGAGTCCGGCAAAGGTCATTTTGATCGCAGCCGGGATCTGAGCGTTTGGCGGAACCCCGAGGGCTGTCAGCGCCTTACCGACCTTCGGGCTGTTAGGATCGACACCGAGCTGAAAGGCGTCGGGCTTCTTTAGGAGCAATAGATGCTTGATGCCGAATGAGACTTCGCCAGCATCGAACAGACCGGGCGACAACTTTGACCGCGGATCATTTGCGTCGGACCCTTTCATTCCGGCGGGCAGCGGCGGTGCTTTCTCGAGCCCCTGTGCCGTGGCCACTGAGGCGAAAGACAAAAGTGAAAATATCAGAGCGGCTAAAAATCGTACGGAAAAATTGCGAGTGAATATCATCTTGTCTCCTCTAAGCGTCTTTACCAAGTATTGCCTCCATGATCTTTATCTCGGCACGTTGACCGCTGTCGACGTCCGATGCGAAATTGAAAAGTTCGGCATCCTGACCGGCACCCGCCGTGTCGAACAGATCTTTTACCATGACGAGCGCCCCCAAATGATGCTGGATCATTCCCTTAAGGAACAACCTGTCAAAATCGGGCCCTTTCGCTTTTCTCAGCTCATTCATCTGCTTTTCGCTGAGCATGCCGGGCATCATCATATTATCGCCCGCCGAATGGCCGCCGTGCACATGCGAACCGGGTTTGTTCGACATCGGCATTGACACAGGTTCTCCCCGGATCTCGAGCCATCGACGCATGAAGTTGATTTCGTCCGACTGCGACTGGCTGATGCGCGCGCCCAGCAATCTGATCTCTTTGTTCTCGGTTCGAGCCCCGATCAAGGCCGTCATTTCAACGGCCTGGGCATGATGCATGATCATTCCCTGCATGAACTCGATATCCTTTTGAGATCGCGGCGGCAGAGCGGCCCTGGTCGTTGAGGGAAGAACGGTCGTAGGTTGGCCCGGAGCGCCAGGCCGAACAATACTTGGCGGCGCGGGGCTGGACTGCTGAGCGATCACAGGTACCGCGAAGGCGCACATCAAAGCCGCACCGAGCCATGCGAAAAAGCGAAACTTTGATGTTAAGTGATCGATCATCTTGCGATCGGGTGCAAGTTTAGATACGGCAGAAAGAGATAAAAGTTGCGTCGAGTTGTAACTAATACTTCATCAATTCCTGCACCGCTGTCTCAACATCTTCGCTCTGCGGCAAGATAAAGTCCTCTACTTGCGGCGCGTAGGCAACGAACGTATCTGTCGCGCCGACGCGGCGTACCGGAGCATCGAGATACTCAAAGAGCTCATCCGAAATGCGGGCAGCTATCTCGGCTCCATACCCGTAAGAGATCGGATCTTCGTGAGCAAAGATGACCCGTGAGGTTTTCTTGACCGAATCGACGATCGCGTCCCAATCGTAAGGCACAAGTGTCCGGAGGTCGATCAGATCGACTGTGATCCCTTGCTGTTCCAGGCGTTTTGCCGCCTGGTTAGAACGTTCGACCAACGCGCCGAAAGTCACGATGGTGACGTCACTTCCCTCACGCACTTTTCGAGCCTTACCGAACGGGATAAGGAAATCTTTCGACGGGTATTCAGACTTGTTGTAGACCTGGCGATAAAGATGCTTATGTTCCAGAAACAGGACCGGATCGTCGCATCGGATCGCGGTCCGCAATAGTCCATTGGCATCGAGCGCGGTCGATGGGTAAACGATCATCAACCCCGGCGTGTGCGCGAAGAGCGTAGTGCCCGATTGCGAGTGGTAAACGGCTCCGCCTTTGAGATAGCCGCCGACCGGGACGCGCATTACCATCGGGCATTTTGTGTCGCCGTCGGAGCGCCAACGCGTTACCGCGACTTCGTTTCTGATCTGGTGAAATGCAGGGAAGATGTAATCGAAGAACTGTATCTCGACCACCGGTTTAAGCCCGCGGATGGCGAGCCCGACCGCACGGCCGATAATGTTCGCCTCGGCAAGCGGTGAGTTGAAAACGCGGGTGCTGCCGAATTTTCTCTGCAGGTTTGCCGTCACCTTAAAAACGCCGCCTTTTCCTTTGACACGCTCGAGATATTCTTCGCGAGAACAATCGGCAACGTCCTCGCCAAAGACCACGATACGCGGGTCGCGCTCCATCTCTTCGTGCATGCAGCGGTTGATGAGATCGACCATCGTTCCCGGATTGCCCGAAAGTTCGGCTCCATCTTCCGTATCGAACAACTGGCGGTCGGTCGGGTCGACATCAGGTGAAAAAACGTTCCTATATGCCGATTCAGGGGCAGGCTGCGGCGTTTCGATCGCAATATCGGCGGCGCGGTTCACCTCGTCGTCGACCTCCTTTCGAAGGGCTTCCAGCTTTTCTGACGAAACAATGCCCTCGTTCATCAAAAATTCTGCAAACGTCTTGATCGGATCGATCGCCGCATCGGCATCGCGTTCTTCGTCCGGACGATATAGCTTTTCGTCGTCCGACAGCGAATGTGAGTATGGCCTGATGACCTTTCCGTGAATAAACGCCGGCCCTTTGCGTTGACGGCAATACTCGACCGCGCGTTTGAATGCTGCGTAGGACGCGAGCGGGTCGGTACCATCGCATTTCTGGATGAAAAGATCCGGAAAGCCGGTAACCAACTTTGATATGTCGCCCCCGGCAGTTCCGACCTCGACCGGAGTTGAGATCGCGTAGCCGTTGTCCTCTACGACAAAGATCACTGGCAGCTTAAGGTTGCTGGCTGTATTCAGAGCTTCCCACCATTCGCCTTCGCTGGTCGTTCCGTCGCCGACCGACATATAGACGACCTCGTCGCCCTTAAAGCCTACGACCTTGTCCTGAAGTTCCTTGAGGAGCGAAGCCCGGTAGCTTGCCTCGGCTGCTCCGACCGAATGGAGCGCCTGCGTCCCGGTGCAGGAAGACTGCGACGGCACATTCAGATCCTTATGGCCCCAGTGTGAGGGCATCTGGCGTCCGTGCGAATTTGGGTCTTTCTCAGCGCCGACAGCCGACCAGAGCATTTCCTGGGCCGTCATGCCAAGTCCCAGCATCAACGCACGGTCGCGATAGTAAGGAAAGAACCAATCGTAAGCTGGTTTGAGCGCAAGAGCCGCACCAACAAGCAAGGCCTCGTGGCCGGCACCCGATATTTGGAAGAAGATCTTGTTCTGGCCCTTGAGCTGGATCTCTTTATCATCGATCCGGCGCGACAGGTACATCGTGCGGTATATCCCGACGAGAGTTTCGGGAGAAAGCCCGTGATATTTATCGTCGATCTCGGCGGCCGCTTTTCCCTTCATCGCCTTCTTTTCAGCTTTTGAATCGATCTCTTTCGCAGATGTAGACATTAAAATGAACCCTTTCAATAAATATTTCTAATAGATGTGTAATTGAAAAGGATATCAAAATGGGCTGTTTCGGGCAATTTCCTCGGTCGAAGCCCACTTCGAATTTCAGATCCGAAACAATTCGGGTTCTGGTTTCGGTAAACGCAAAGGCTCACCAAACGATGCTATTGTGCTTTCAATATCCAACCCTTAGGATCAACGACCGGTGTTGCCCCCGTGAAATTGACGACGCCCTTTCCACCTCTCATCTCGACGCGCTGTGTCTTGCCGCCGATCTCGACCTCAACCGGCATCGGGAAAGGCAGCGCGTTCGGCGTTTCCCATTGGAGCACCAGTCGGCTGGGCTGGTTGGCGAAACTCGACAAACCCTCGGTCACTACCAGTCTCGGAAGTTTCGGCTGGCGGAGATATACCTCAAAAAACCAGCCAAGCTTCATGCCCGATTCCTTTTCGGCGATCGCAAGAAAATCGTCGGTATCAACGAGGCGTGTCTGTCGGCCGTCGGTCAGGCGTTCCATAGCGATCGTCGGATACGCCATTCTCTTGAGGGCACGAAAGAAGGCATCATCGCCTATCAGATATCGAAGTGTATGAAGAACAACAGCGCCCTTGCCGTAGATGTCGCCGTCGCTCTGGATGTAGTCCGGAGCCTGAAGATAGACCTCGTAAGCGAATTTGGCTTCCCGCGGCGCTACCGGCTGCATGTTTCGCGTTCGCCTCGCGCGTTGGCGCATCGATTCGAAATATGCGTCCTTTTTGCCGATGTGCTCGAGATAAAGCGTATCCATAAAGGACTGAAATCCTTCGTGGATCCAGAAATCCTTCCAGTCCCTCGCGGTTACGAGATTCGCCCACCATTCATGCCCTAGTTCGTGAAGCATCAGCCAATCAAATCCGTCGGCGTTATACTGAAACTTATTGCCGTAAGCGATCAGCGTCGAATGCTCCATGCCGAGATGCGGAGTTTCTACGATCCCGAGTTTTTGCGAACGGAAAGGAAACGGCCCATTGTATTTTTCAAAGAACTGAACGTATTTCTTTGTCTCAGAGATCAATTTTGCGCCATTCTCGTAGCTTTCCGGCAGGATGTAAAAAACTATCGGGATGGTCTCGCCCGTGATACTTCTCATCGAATCCTCGATCTTGCGGTACGGTGCCGCATTGAAGACGATCGAGTAGTTCGGGATCGGATTGGTCATCAGCCAGTTGAAGGTCGATGTGCCGTCGGCATTCTTCTTAACATCCTGAAGGACGCCCGGACCTGCCGCGACCAACGGGTCGGGAACGGTAATATTCATCGTCACGCGGTCGGCCTTGTCCGACGGATGATCTTTCACCGGAAAGTAGAGATCGGCGCCGTCGTTCTGCAACGCAACCGAGACCCAATCTGCTCCGCTCGGCGTTTTTTCCCACATAAAGCCGCCGACCCAAGGCGGACGCGGTGCCCTTCGCGGCTTGCCCGAATACGTGATGAACGTCTCGAAAGCCTCGCCGGCCTTCTTCACTTTCGGGAAAAAGATCCGTATCTTCCCGTCTTTATGCTCGTAGCGCATCGCGGCCTGCCGGTCCTTCTCGCCGGATTCGCCGTAAACACGCTCGATCGTGAATGCCGGATCAAGATCGAGCACAATGACGGCGGTCGGCTTAACGATCTTTGCCGTCATGACCGTGGTTCCAGAGATCCATTGTGAACTTGGCTCGACCCTGACGCTGACGTTATAGGTCATTACATCGAACGCAGCTTGTTCGGCGATCAGCGGGCCGCCCGTCTCGGTCGGACGGACGCCAAGCTCACGCTGGGCGTAAACAGAGACGGAGATGAGCAGTATCAATCCAAGATTCAAGATCGTTTTCATAATTCGGTTTGCCTTCGTTGGTGTAAGTAAGCCGGAGCAATCTAAAAAGTTGTCCTCGGCGGCTCAAAAACACTTTACACCCGATTCGCTTTGGCCGAAAATCGTCTGAGTATGAAGTATTCGACGATTTTTTTGGTCGCGTTTTTCGTAGTTGGCATCACCGGCCAGACCCCGCAGGTCCAGGAGCCGGCGAAGGCGAATCCCCGGCCGACGCCTACACCCGAAGCAAAGGCCGAACCGTTCGACAAGGCTGATGTTAAAACGATGGCTGCCCAGTGTGTCAGCTTCGATACGGAAGCCGGCGAGATCGTGATAGAAATGTATCCGGAGCACGCCCCTGAATCGGTTCGAAATTTTCTGAACATGGCGGCGACCGGATTGCTGGATACAACAACGTTCAGCCGTATCGTTCCAGGCTTTGTAATTCAAGGCGGAGACATCTGGACGCGAGAGGGAAAGGTGACCTATGAGATAGGTACTCGTGCCCGCCGAACCTTGCCTGACGAACCGAACAAGATACTTCATGAACGCGGCGTCGTTTCGATGGCCCGCAACGAGGAACCAAACACCGCTACGACAAACTTCTTCATTCTTGTCGGCACCGGATCACATCTCGACGGCAGCTTTGCGGCATTCGGACGTGTGATCAAAGGTATTGAAGTGGCCGATGCGATCAACAAAGCGAAGGTCACGGACGAAAAGCCGGAAAAGCCCGTTAGGATCAGGAAGGCGGCAGTTTCCCCCTGCACCACACCCTAGTCGGTGTAGTCGAGATCGAGCGTCATCCGATATTCATTTGCCATCGTTGGATGGCCGTGGGCCATCGCGACCCCAATGCCCTTCTCATAGGTCTCGATCGCCTTATCCCGGTCACCGCTTCTTGCGTAGGCTGCAGCGAGCGTGCCGTAAGCATTTCCCTCATCATCGGCTTTTGCGAGATAGGCTTCGAGAAGCTCGATGACCTTGGTGTTGTCGCCCGCCTTTTCGTATTCTTTCGCAAGTCCGAACATCACCATCGTGTTGTCAGGATCAGCCGCAAGCATTTGCTCGAAAACGTCTATTCGGTTTTGCATTATTTTGAAACTAGCACCAATGGCGATACAAAAAAAGCGCCGCATTCATGGCGGCGCTTTCGTTGTGACATCCGGACGCCTATCATCGCGTATACGTGGCGACGGTCTTTGGGAACTTTTGCAGCGAAGCCGGTGCATCGGCCCAACCGATCGGAGTCTCAACCAGCAGTTGACGAGCCGATTTTTCGTAGATCGCCTGGTTCATATCTTCGTCCTGCGAGATCACGACCCCCTTAAGCGATATACCCGCAAACAGGCCTTTGCTCCTTGAATAACTAAGAATTTCGGCATCAAGCCTCGCATTGGTCGTTGCCGAAGCCGTGCGGCCGACCGGACCCGCCGAAACACTCCCTTCGCCGCCGATCTCGAACTTGTCGCGCAAGAGTTTGTCGAGCCCATTTTCGTTCATGACCAAAAGAACGTAGTCGGTCTTCTGTCCGCCGACCTGCGGCCCGATGCTTCCGCCGGCCATGTTCAGGAATGCCGGTGCGCTCCAGCCGCCGTCCAACCGACGGATCGCAACGCCGCTTCCGCCTTGTCCGCCGACAATAAAGCCGACCTTAAGCGTTCCGGGAAACACGACGATCGCTTTTGCCTTTGAAAGCAGATCGCGCGGGATCGATCGTTCTGAGATCTTCATGACCTCCTTTATCACATCTGACGCCTTGTCGACGCGATCGATCGCCGATCGCAGTTCCTTTCCTTTATCCTGCGCACTGACGTTTATCGCAAAAACCGATGCCGCGAAAACCGCGAACATTATCACATTGAAAAAAGACCTCATTATTACCTCCATGGAATGAAAATTATGTTAGACGGCGCAGGCCAAAGGGCGAAATCGTCCTTTAAAGTTTGTGACTCTGCTCAAAAGAGCCTCTGCTGAACGGGTTCTGATACGGGGGCTGAATCAGATAGCTCGGGCCGCTCATGCGCTTTAAAGTTGAGCCTTCGAGAATGAAAATCGAACAATCGTTCGGTCACTTCCCATTGCTCGGTCTTGCCCGTCATGCGCTCATTGTAAGTACGATGCCGCAAAGTGCCGCCGCGTTCGCGCTTCATTGTATTAATTATCTTGGCGACCCGCGTTGGCGACAGCCGATCGTGCATCCGCTGAACGAAATACTCCTCGATCGAATCAGTGTCGATATGAAGCATCGACATAAAAGCACGTTGAGCCCCGCATTCCTTTGCACGCTCTAGCAGACCCGGGATATCGGCCTCGTTATAGCCCGGAATTACCGGTGCGATCCCGATCCCGGTCTGAATGCCTTCATCCGAAAGCAGTTTCATCGCGCGGAATCGCGCCTCCGGGACGGGCGTATAAGGTTCAAAAGGGTTCGATCTTTCTTTTGAAAGAAACGGAAGGGAAAAAAAGACCGAAACCCTGGCAAGCTGCTTTAAGATGTCGAGGTCACGGGTTACAAGTGCGCTCTTTGTAATTACAGCGACCGGAACCTTGAACTCTGCACATACCTCAAGACACTTTCTCGTTAACTGATATTCGGCCTCGAGCGGCAAGTAAGGGTCGGTCGCGAACGAAAAGTCGAGATGCGGCATCTTGTCCCGCGTTTTCTTCAGTTCTTCACGAAGCAATTGCGGTGTATTCGGTTTGACCACGATCTTTGTCTCGAAATCTGTACCCGCTCCGTAACCGAGGTATTCGTGATACTGACGTGCGAAACAGTATGTACATCCGTGAATGCAGCCTCGGTAGCAATTTACCGTATACCGCCACCCGCCTTCCCAATCAGAGGCAAAAGCCTTTGTGATCACTTTTTTTGTCGCCGTTTCCTCGTAGACCTCGAGCTTTGTCGGCGGTGGTTCGCCTACGTACTCCGCCGAAAAGCGGGAATAAGGATTCGGCGGGTTTTTGATGTGTCGCACACATGAAACGTTACATCATCGACGCGATCGAAGCAAGGCTATTTGAGCAGAACCGCCCTCGACCCAAGTTTGGCAGCCACGAGTTCTCGCAATTGTCCGATCTGTGTGTTGTCCGCAAATGCGCGTTTTGGTAGTACCATCGCCATCTTCTTTGCGGTAAATAGGTAAAAGTAATCGGAAGTCTCGATCGCCTCGATCACTGCCTCCCAGCGGGTCTCGCCTTTTGACAACTCCGTTGTGCCTATCACACCGTCTTCGGTTATTTCGATTCTCTGCGGTTTCTGAAGAGCGGGCGAACTGTCGATCTGTTTCTGGAACTGTCGTCGCAGCCAAAAGCTTGATTTGGTTCGGGTCGCAAAGTAAAGCATCGGCGACAAGATAAGAAGGAAAATTCCGAATAGCTGAAAGAAGCGCTGATTCGCTTCGCTTAGCCGATAAGTCCCCGGGATAACGAAGAGGCCGGCTGCAGAAACGGCAAGAACGATCAACGGTGCCAAAAAGGCATATCGAAGGATCGGCGAGCGGCTTTGAATGAACATGGTTCCGCGGGCAAAATCGTCTGCGGAATATAACACGTCGAGCTGTATCGGTTCGTTCAAATTTCCCTTTGCATCAAGAGATCGGTCTGAGGATCGGCCCCGAGTTGGAAAACATGACTCCCGACAGCGCGAAAGCCATTCTTTTCGTAGAACCTCTGCGCACGTGAGTTGTATTCCCAAACGCCCAGCCACATCACATCGCAGCCGTATTCGCGGCCAAGTTCAAAGCAGTGATCCATCAGCGTTTGGCCGACGCCCAGGCCAAGAAATCGCTGGTGTGAGTAGAGCCGATTGAGCTCGATCGGTCTTTCAGCAGTGATGCCCTCTTCGACCGATCCGACCGTCAGCTTGGCATAGCCGGCCGGTTCGTCATCCAGATCTGCGATGATAAAAATGTTCCTTTCGTCACTGAGTTCTGCATTGGTCTGCTCGAGACTGAACGCCTGCCGCATGTATTGGTTCAAATCATCGGGAGCATTTTTCGGGTGATGTGCGAATGCGTCCCAAAACGTCGTGTATGCAAGGTCGGTCAGAAGCTTCGCGTCAGCCACGGATGCCTTCCTTGTCGTGATCGCCGCCGAGTCCATAGGCTATGATTCGGTATCGGTTTCGTCTTCACCAAAGTCAGGAACAAAGATGCCGAGTATATCGACGTCGTCCTCTCTCAATGTTCTGGTCGGAGAAAGATATGCCACGCATCTCCCGAGAGCTGCAAGGATCGCGACGGATTCGTCGTCTTCTGCCAGATAAACGCCTTTATCGCAAACCCTGCAGAATCTTATCCCTTCATCGGCGGTCGGTTCCAGCTCAGACCACGATAAAGGGCATTTGAATACCAACTTGCAGTTTTGAATTCGAACGCTTTCGTCCATTTTCCAAGAATTCCGACACTGAGAATACAACTTTCGTTGCGATTTTCGAAGTGTTTTTCGAAATTTTGAAGTGGGAGAGTGAGGGTCTCTCCCGGTTTTCAATGGATCGTCCCGTTCTTTCGTTTTATTTGGGAGTCAGCGAGACTTATTACTGCGCCGATCGGGCAAAGATCGGAAAGATCCTCTTCTGTCTCGGCCGTTTCTCCTTCATCAAAGAGATTTTTGCCTAATCTCGGCGGATCGTTAGAGGGATAAGGCGTTCCGTTCGGTGCAATGTAGTCACAATCATCCGGTCCGTAGACCGCGCACACGAGAAGCCCTGTTTTTATGAACTCCTCATGCCCGACGTTGCGAATGAGCGACCTGACCTCAGGTAAAAGCTCGCCGAGATCGTCGTAAGGGCTTATCCGGCAACAGATCGTTATACCAGACCTGTCGGAACCTTTCTCGGAAATCGGAACAAAACGGATCGTCTTGGTTAGAAATTTACCCGGCTCGAGCAGGTAAACTAGGAATGGGTAATTTGTCATTTTGATGTATTCTCCTTTTTTTTTGGTTAATACATCAGGCAGCAAAAAGGCCTATCACTCACATCAAGAGTAATAGGCCTTAAGCGAACTGTTGAGATTTCTGAAAGCTACTCGCTTTCGCACATCGAGGTTTTAACCTCAAAGCACCGTTTCTCGCCGGTTGCCGGGTTCATTCGAACCGCTCCTGATGCAGGAAAAACATTAACCCAACGGCGGCGATCTTGTCAATTACGCCTACTTTCCGCTCATTATGAGCTTCGCGATGGTCTGAAGCTGCATGTTCGAGGTGCCTTCGTATATCGAGCCGATCTTTGAATCGCGCCAGAATTTCTCGACCGGATAGTCCTTGACGTAGCCGTAGCCGCCGAAGAGTTCGATGGCCTTTGAGGCGACGGCTTCGGCGCACCGCGACGAATATAGCTTTGCCATTGCGGCTTCCTTCAAAAAAGGCTTGCCGGCGTCCTTGAGACGGGCGGCGTTATATACAAGCAGGCGGGTGGCTTCGATCTCGACGGCCATTTCGGCAAGCTGGAACTGCACTGCCTGGAAGTTGTTGATCGATTGGCCAAACTGCTCGCGTTCGGCGGTGTATTTCAGAGCGGCTTCGTAGGCTCCCTGGGCGATGCCGAGCATCTGTGCCCCGATGCCGATGCGGCCTTCGTTGAGCGTCTCGATCGAGACCTTGTATCCTTTGCCGACCTCGCCGAGCACATTCTCTTTCGGCACTTTGCAGCCATCGAGGATGAGTTCCGTCGTCGAGGAAGCACGGATGCCAAGCTTGTCCTCTTTCTTGCCGACCGAGAAGCCTTCGAAGCCTTTCTCGACGATGAACGCCGTGATGCCCTTGTAACCCGCGGCCGGGTCGACGGTCGCGAACAATATGAAGATCTCGGCTTCGTTGCCGTTGGTGATCCAAAGCTTCTGGCCGGTGAGCTCGTAATGGTCGCCTTTATCGACCGCACGGGTCGCTAATGCAAACGCATCTGAGCCCGAACCTGCTTCGCTTAGGGCATATGCACCGACGCGGCCTTCGGCAAGCTGCGGCAGGTACTTCTTCTTTTGCTCGTCGGTGGCCCAACGCATAAATGCGTTAGTTACCAGCGTGTTATGCACATCAACAAATACCGAGACGCTTGCATCAACTCGGGCAAGTTCTTCGATGGCCACAATGGCGTTGAATATGGTCGAACCCGCGCCGCCGTATTCTTCGGGCGATTCGATAGCCATCAGTCCGAGCTCGAAACACTGCTTGATCAATTCCGGATCGAGTTTTGCGGCATGTTCCATTGCCTCGACGCGGGGCCGTACCTCGCCCTCGGCAAACTCGCGGACGGACGCGCGAAATAGCTCTTCTTCTTCGGTCAAAACAGTAAGGCCGTTATTTGCAAATGCTTGTCCTGTTGCGGTGCTCATATCAATTTCCTATATGCGATTTTGTTATTCGAATTTGGATAAAATACCATTTTAGACACGCCAAAGGGCAAAGGCAATGACCGTGACACCCGAAACTACCGATGACGGCCAAGTGATCGATCTCAGCGATGTCCCCGTAAAAAGGATGAGACGGCTCAGGACGGTCGGCATTGTGATGACGCTTCTCGGCATCGGGCTTTTCTCATATTTTGTCTATTCTGTCGGCGTCGGCGAGATCGCGGACAATATTCAAAAATTTGGCATCGACGGCTTCGCGATAATTCTCGTCATCTTTTTTGTCCGCATTTGTTTTCGCGCCGCGGCCTGGAGCCTATCGGTCTTTCATCCTTATTCTCTGCCGCTTCGCGAGACCGTGCCCGCAGTTGTAATTGGCGAGGCAATGAGCAGCATGATGCCGCTCGGCATACTCGTCAGCGGCACCGCAAAAGCGATCGCCGTTCGGAGGAAGGTTCCGCTGGTCATCGGGCTCTCATCGGTGGCGACGGAAAATCTATTTTACAGCTTTACGACGAGCGCGTTCCTGATAGCCGGGTCGATCACGTTCGTTCGATTGTTCCCATTGGAACCGAACTGGGTGATCACGATCAACGTTGTGATCGGTTTGATCGCCGCTTCTTTCGTTTTCCTGATCCTTTTGATCATCCGACAATGGCATTTCGCGAGCGAGGCCTGTGAATGGCTTTTTCAGAAAGGATTCCTCACGAGCATTTTGGGTCACGGTCGTGTACAGGTCCGGCTGTTCGAGAACTTCATCTACGGCTATTATCGGCAGCATCCGCGCCGTTTTCTGCCGATCTGTCTGATAGAGATCGTATATCATGCGCTGGGCGTCGCAGAAGTCTTGTTCATTCTGAGCCGGATCACGGAAACCGGTGCGGTTGCGGTCAATGCTTTTTTGTTGGAATCGATCAGCCGGTTATTGACGATCGTATTCAAACTGGTCCCTTTCTCAATCGGGATCGATGAAGCAGGCGCGCAGTTTGTTGCCGAGACCGTCGGCCTGAGTGTCGGCATCGGCGTGACGCTGGCGATAATACGAAAAGGGAGGATTCTTTTCTGGTCGGCCGCCGGGCTCCTGCTGATCATAAAACGGGGAATCCGAATACGACATTTTCGTGAGTTTGTTGAAGGCAGAAAATTGACGTCCGCCGTCGGTTCGGACAAGGCTTAGAGCGGCCAGAAGACAGGGACAAGGATCATCGCAACACAAAAAACGATCAGCGTTAGAATGGCACCGATCTTGACGAAATCGGTAAAGCGATAACGGCCGGGAGTATAGACGAGTACACAAGCTGGTTCGAGCGGCGTGATGAACGAAAACGATGCCGCAAAAGTGACGGCGACGACGAACGTTCGGGGATTGAGCCCGAGCGCGATAGCGGCTTTGATCGCGACCGGCAGAACGACAAGAGCTGCGGCTTGATTTGACATCGGCTGTGTCAGGATCACGGTCAGCAGAAAAAACCCGGCAAGCACGGGCATCGCCCCATAATCGCTGAAATAGCGTTGGATCAGATCGGCGAGAAATTGGTCGGTCCCGGTTCTTTCCATCGCCATACCAAAGCTCATCATGCACGCAATCAGTACAAGAAGGCGAAAATCGATCAGCGAGTACATTTCGGCATAACGGACGGTCTTCGTCGCAAGAAGAAGCAGAACGCCAGCCAGCACGCAGATCGCCAGGGGAATATCGATCCCTACGGTGATCTTTGAGACCGATAACGTCAGAAAAACGGCAAATGCGGCGATCGCCCATTTCCGCTTTTCGAGCCGCATGCTGGCCGCCGAAACATCCTCAAGAAGCAGGATCTCGTTCTCAACGACAAGCGGTTCGATCGTATCGCGTGAACCCTGAACAAGCAGCACGTCGCCAAACTTAAGCTTTACGTCCGAGAGTTTTTCGATAAAGGTCTCACCGTGACGGTTGATCGCCAAGACTGTCAGATCGTAATTTTGGCGAAACCTGAGCGCCTTGAGATTTTGGCCGACCAGGATCGAATCGCGCATCACCATTACTTCGAAAAGCTCGATATCAGCGCTTTCGAGTTCGTCGTCGTTGAGTTTGAAATCAGGCTTTATCTCGAGACCGGCTTGTTCCTTCACCCGAAGGATATCCGAGATCTTTCCTTCAACGATCAACAGATCATTTGCGTGGATCCGCTCGAACGCCTTCGGCGAAACGCGCCGTTCTCCCTCGCGAATGAATCCGATAACGTTGAGTTCGAGTTCGGTGTTTATGTTCGATTCGCCGATCGTCTTACCGACGAGTTTTGATTCCGGCAGTACGACCAATTCGGAAATATACTCGCGAATGCTGTATTCGTCGGTCAATGATTCGCCACCGCCGCGTTTGGGCAGCAGCTTTCGGCCGAAAACGAGCATGTATGCAATACCTGCCAGCGCTACCATTACGCCAACGGGCGTCAGTTCGAACATCGATAACGCTTCGTAGCCATAGCGCTGGATGGTTCCGCTTACCGCAAGATTTGTCGACGTGCCGATAAGGGTGCAACTGCCGCCAAGGATCGCACCGAATGCGAGAGGCATCAGCAATTTCGAAGGTGCGATCTTCGCTTTCGCGGCAAGGCCGATAACGACCGGAAGGAACATCGCCGTCGTCGTCGTATTTTTCAGGACTGACGCCGAGATCGCCGCCGTGACCATTATCAGCGCGGTCAACATCAACTCATTGTTGCCTGCAAAACGATAAAGTCGTCTCCCGATAAGATCAACGAGGCCGGTCTTGATCAAACCGCCAACAAGTATGAAGAGCCCGCCGATGGTGATGATGATGTCATTGCCAAAGCCCGCGACGGCTTCCTGCATCGTTAAGACCTGGGTCATCACGAGTGCGATGACAAGAAGGATCCCGACTACGTCGACGGGTATCTTCTCTGTGGCAAATAGCACGATAGCTACTACCAGGAGCATCAGCGTGATCGCGATCGGTGACATTGTTCGCAAAGCATACAGAAATACGACCGAATTGGGAAGAGTGTCGTAGCGGGAGCGGAAAAAAGATCGTTGCAGGATTTCATGCGGTCACAGAAATGCAATAGGCGGATATTACCGAAAATCACTTTACGGTCACGTCCGCCTTTGCTTGGGGGAAGGTATCCGCCGTCAAAAGTGACGGCGAACGTTTGGGCTAAGGATTCACCGCAACACCGATCGGGATATCGCCGGCTGCTCCGAACGGCATGCTGAAGAACGATGCGTACTGATCTGAACTCCGGGCAATGAACCACTCATTCGTGCTGGGCCGAAAGAAAGCCAGATCGTGCTTTCCGTCCTTGTCATAATCGCCAGGCACCGCCCGATCCGCCGGCGTTCCGAACGTGGTTGCAAAATTCGAGCCGTTAGAACTGCGTTTGAACCGCCATTGCCCGACGCTAGGCCGATAGATCGCGGTTTCGGCGAGTTTATCGCCGTCATAATCGCCAGCGACGGAAATGTCACCATTTTGGCCGAACTGGTCGATAGCGAAGGTTTTGCATCCGAATTGCAGCGTGAATGGGGAACCGCGGTCGGCATCGAAGATCGATGTGAGGAATGTGCTGCCGTCGATCCGTGTACCGACGCTCGTCATTCACCGAAGCGGCGACCTCTGCCTGAAGGTCGAAGAAGGCCGTTATGTTGCTTCGTTGATCCCCGGCAGCAAGTTCGTCGAACTCGACGGCGACGATCATTTACCGTTCGTAGGCGATCAGGAATCGATCGTTGCGCAGATCAGGGGTTTTGTTTCCGACTCGCATCAAGACAATGCTGTCGACCGCTTACTTGCCACAGTAATGTGTGTCCGCGTCGAACCGGTCAACGGCGATAATAAAACCAGCGAAAGGCAGCAATCAGAGGTCCTGGATCGCGCTAATGCATTCATTCAAAGGACGATCGAGCTATTCAAGGGACGGCGGACATCGGTCGGTGATGGTAATATTGTTGCGGCATTTGATGGGCCTGCTCGTTCGATAAGATGTGCAGCTGAGATCAGAAACTCAGCTCCGGGTCTGGGAATTGCGGTCAGCGTCGGCCTTCACACGGGTGAATGTGACGTGAAGGATGGGGCAGACAGCGGATCTGCAGTCGACCTGGCAAGTCACATCGCCGAGCATGCCCGTCCGCGAGAATTGATAGCTTCGCGAACGGTCAAGGATCTTGTGGCCGGCTCCGGGATCGAATTTAGCGAGAGCGGCGCCCGATCGTTCGCAGGCGTCGAGGGCGAATGAAGGCTGTTGACCGTCGACACGAGACAATGTGAAAAATATGAAATTCAATCAGTATGCAAAGCTGCTTTTGATCTTGACATTGGTGCCGTTTATGGCATCGGCCCAAACGATCGAGGAACGTATAGCCGAGATCGACACTTACGCGCAAAAGGTGATGGCCGATTGGGGGCAGCCGGGAATGGCGATAGCTATCGTAAAGGATGACAAGGTCGTTTTTTCAAGGGGTTACGGCACACGTGAACTCGGGCGGAACTCTCCGGTAGATCAGAATACGGTGTTTGCGATCGCTTCGAACTCAAAAGCATTTACGACCGCTAGCCTGGCGATGCTCGTTGATGAAGGAAAACTAAATTGGGATGATAAGGTCTCGAAATTTCTCCCGGAATTTCAGATGTATGACCCTTGGGTCACAAGCGAATTGACCGTCCGCGATCTGGTCACACATCGGGTCGGGCTCGATACGTTCAGCGGAGACCTTCTCTGGTACGAGGCCGATCTCACACCCGACGAAATACTGTCGCGCGTCCGATATTTGAAGCCGGTCTCAAGCTTCCGAACGCGCTACGGTTATCAGAACATTATGTTCATCGCGGCCGGCCGGATCATAGAGAAGGTTTCCGGCAAATCCTGGTGCGGATTCGTTACCGATCGCATTTTGACGCCGCTGGATATGAAACGAACCACATGCAGTGTCAATGACCTGCCTGAAAATGCCGCGTTTCCGCATAACGAATCGGGCGGAAAGCTGCGCGTATTGCATCGCGGAAATGTGGATGGAGCTTATTCGGCGGCGGCACTCAATTCGTCGGTTTCCGATCTGTCAAAATGGATCAGGCTTCAGCTCGGACGAGGCTCTTTCGAGGGCAAACAGCTGGTCGGGTCTGGCCGGATCTGGGAAATGTGGCAGCCGCACATGTTTCTTCCGATCTCGGAGGACGCGGCGCGAACCAATCCGACACGGCAGTTTAGCGGCGTGGGAATGGGCTGGTTCACCTACAACTATCACGGCCGTAAGATAGTCAATCACAGCGGCGGGTTAGATGGCATGTTGTCCTTTACGGTTTTGATACCCGAGGAAAACACCGGATTTGTGATCTTGACGAACAGCGAGTTTCAGGCTTACTCGGTAATGATGAATAAGATCACCGACGTCATGGTCGGAGCACCGAAACGCGACTGGAATGCCGAGTTCCTTGCCAGGGTGAAAGCGATGGCCGCAGCCGATGCTGAGAGATCGAAAACCGAAACTGCAAGCCGAATTGCCAACACAAAACCGAGTCTTGCTCTCTCGGATTACATCGGCGAGTATAGCGACAAGCTTTACGGCTCGGTCAACATCGTCGAAGAAAACGGCCGTCTCGTAATGAAGTTTTCGAGGTCACCGAGATTTGTCGCCGATCTCGAACATTGGCATTACGATACGTTTCAGATCAAATGGCGGCCATCTGTCGCATACAATTTTCCTCGCGGATTCGTTTCCTTTACCATCGACCGAAGCGGTAAAGCGGACGAGTTGAAGATAGATCAGCCGAACAATGATTTTTGGTTTTACGAGCTGACGCCAAAGCGGGTCAAGTCGAAATGATGCTCGACAAGACCGCAGTATGTGTGTAAAACTCTTTTTTCTATAAAAAGTTCAGTTTTGATAACGTTTTAAGGAGAAATCGAATTTTGATGCCAGAAGAAGCAGTGCAAACCGCCGAAGCGACCGAGGAAAAGCCGGTTGCCGATGCTAAAGAGAACGAGGTGCCCACCGAGCCCGAAGACGTCCATTACCAGGCAGTTGAAAAAGAAGGCACGGTGACAGCGATTTGGGAAATGCAGGGCCAAAAACACCTTCGAACGATCGACCCGCGTTCAAACGAAGGCAAGCAGATCCTCGCACTTTTCGAGACCGCGGCTTAAAACGTTCCCGTTCTTGTGAATAAAAAGCACGAACGCCGTTCCTCGGTGTTCGTGTTTTTGCGCCCAGGATTATCGCGGCCATATGGCTTCGATCGCCTGCGATCCTGCATCAAAACGCCTTTCTTCGAATACGGACACTTGCGTGATACCAAAACCGGCAGAAGTGAGATAGATCGCGTCAGCCTGCCTGAGCGAATCGACGGTCGCTGCTGTCTCGATACACGCGAGTTTTTCCATCACAAACTCACGAGTTGTTCCGGACAGGCAACCGGTCGCGAGGTTTGGTGTGTGGAGTACGCCGCCTCGAAGCCAGAATACGTTCGACATACAACCGCCTGCAATTTCTTCGCGTTGATTCAACCTGATCGCCTCGTGATAGCCCCGGCGTCGCGCCTCGTTCAATGCGAGGATGTTCTCCAGATAATTGCACGATTTAACGCCTGCAAGCGGAGAAGCGGAATTCAGCCGGTAAGGCGATGCGGTCAGCCTTAGTACTTCGGGCTTTTTTCGCGGTTCACCCGTGATGATAGAGATCCCGCATTTTCTCTCGTCCTTCTCGGACCACAGAACGCTTTCCGATCCGTCAAAAAACGTGATCCTCGCTCGTCCGCTTACGACCTGGTTCTTTTCGATCACCTCACGAAGTGCACCGGATACGAACGGCTCATCGAAGTCCGATGTGTCGAGACCGATCGATAACGCATTTGCAGCAAGGCGCCGCCAATGTTTCTCCCAAAGGAACGGCTTGCCCCTAATGATCGCAACCGTCGTAAAGACCCCGCTGCCGTAGAGGGCCGCGTTCGATAGATCGGCCCTGATTGAATCGGGATGTATCATCGAGAAAATTCCGGATCCGGACAGCACCCACGTCAGACGCCGGTCAGAGCAACGTCACCCGAGCTTCGTTCGCCAATTTCGCCTTTGGCGTGGCGACAAAATTCGATAACGATCTCGGCGAAAAGTTCACTCTTCTCTTCTTGTGGCACATGGCCGCAGTCTTTAAAAACAACAAGACGCGAGTGAACGATCGATCCGTAAAGCTTATAACCGTTCGCGATCGGTATAACGTTGTCCTGGTCTCCCCAGATCAAAAGGGTTGGATGGTTGATCAAATGTGCGTCCTTTTCGATGCGCTCGGCGTGCCAGTTTCGCGAGGTCGCAAGGACCGAATGATGAGCATCGGCTGCATTCAGCGGACGGCGGACATTTGCGATCCGTTCGTCGGTGATCATGTGATGGTTCGCAGGAGCGAGAGTATTTTGCATACGCATCCTCAGGAACATCCGCGAATCAACCAAGAAGGGTGTGATAACCTCGCCGACACCAGGTATCGATGCCAGCCGAAGGATCGGGTGGTTCTTGACATCATCATTGATCACCGCATCGACCAGGACGAGTTTGCCGACGCGTGCAGGATAGTCAAGCGCCAGGGTCGCCGCTATTGCACCGCCGTATGAACTGCCGACGATGACGGCTTGACCAATGCCAAGCCGGTCCATGAAACGCGATATCATCCGCGCCTGCGACCCGATCGAATAATCGAACCAAGCCGGCTTTTCTGAATAGCCAAACCCAAGAAGGTCTACCGCGATCACATGAAAACCGGCCTCGGCGATGATCGGCGCGACAGTTTTCCAAACATATACCGAAGCCGTATAGCCGTGCAGTAAAATGATCGGCGGATTCGAACTATCGCCGAATTCCTGATAGTGCACGCGTGCCGAATCGACATTTACAAAATGAGATCGGTCGGAGTGCGGAACACTTCGGGAGACCGATTCCCAATCGACCGCTTTTGCGCGCGTCAGCATCTTTACAGCGACCGCCGCCGCCAATCCACCGCCAACCGCTATCGCAAGATTTCTTTTCTTCATCATCTCCTCACGGCAGTAATATTAACCTAAAACGACCTTTGGCTGGACAACATTCTCGCCGCTGCAAAAGGTTCCGATCGCAATGAGTTTTCCATTTTCGTCGACCATTCGGACCGCATCGCCGTCGTTCACTGCCTCGTCGACGAATCCCGTGGGAAGCCCGTCGAGTGTACGTCTTACCCGCTCAGCATCAAGCCTCATCTCGGCCAGGTCGCTGACGGCTTCAGACATCGGTATGAGCAAACTTGCCGGATCATCATGACGCTCGAGGTCGTCCAGCGAGAACGCCTGTGAAAGGTCAAACCGGCCAGCTCCGGTCCTACGCAGTTCACCCAAATGAGCTCGCGGGCCCAACTCGCGGCCAATGTCTTCGGCGAGCGTACGGATATATGTTCCGGCGGAACATTTGATGAGGAACCGTAGATTCCAGGTGCCCGGCGCAGGTTCGGCCGGAAGTCTGTCCTGACTTATCTGTATCTTGAATATAGTTACGTCGATCGGATCGCGGTCGATCTCTTCGCCCTTTCGGGCAAATTCATAGAGTTTTTTCCCATCGACCTTTTTTGCGGAATACATCGGCGGCACCTGTTTGATCTCGCCCATGAATTCTGCGATCACCCGAATCAGATCTTCCGGAGTTATTTGTTTTTGCTCCCTGACCGCTTCAGTTTCTTTCCGTGTTCCGGTTCGGTCGCCGGTGTCGGTCTCGTAACCAAAATTGATCAGCGCATCGTATTCCTTGATGTCGCGGTCTAGAAACCGTGCAAGTCGGGTCGCCTTCCCGACGAGCATGACAAGTACGCCGGTCGCAAACGGATCGAGCGTCCCCGTATGGCCGATCTTTTTTATTTTAAGGATCCGCCGCAGCCTTGCCACAACATCATGCGAGGTCATTCCTTCGGGTTTGTCGATTATCAGGATGCCATCCATTTGACCCATTTTAGACCAACGCTGCGGAAAATGCTTACTGCCGCCGGTGTATGCGGTATTCTTATCGTATCGATCGGAGGAACGAGCACCGATGAGGCGGCAGGCCCGAAAGTTCGAGGAAAGTGAAAGAGTGATCGCGGACCGGGAACGGGCGCGCGAGCGGACGATGAATCGCGCCGTTAAACTGCTGGCCGCAAAACCCCGTTCGGTCGCTGAACTTCGCGAACGGCTGCTCGAGAAGCCATGGACCGATAGCGAGATCGTCGACCGTGTTTTAGAGAAATTAAAGGAATACAATTATTTGAACGATGATCAGTTTGCAAAAGAGGTCGCAACCTCCAAACTGCGTCAGCGGCCGCAAGGAAAGCGTCGGCTCCAATTCGCAATGTCGCAGAAAAAGATCGACAAGGAGACGGCCGAGGCCGCGGTGCGTGAGGCTTTCGAAAAATTTCCGGAGGATGGTTTGATCGATCTCGCGATCGAGCGGCGTTTACGATCGAAAGGAATGCCGCAGTCGCGGGAAGATCTGAAAAAGCTGTACGACCACCTTTTGAGGCAAGGGTTTGGCTTTGAACTGGTCCGTTCAAAGCTCAACTCGCTGCCTAAAGCCGGCGACATCGACGAGATCGAAGCTATATGACCATCGACTATAACGATCGCCGATTCCGTGCGGCCTCAAATAGTATTAATGGCGAGGTCGGCAGTGAGACTCGGTTTCATTATCACCAGAAAGGCGATATCGTTTGGGGAGAATATGGCGATGGTGAGATCGTTTTCGGAACCCTGATCGCAAAGGTCCTTAGCGACGGTTCGCTTGATATGCGATACCAACACGTCAACAGCAAGGGAACGTTGATGACCGGGATTTGCTCGTCAAAGCCTGAAATATTGCCCGACGGACGGATCCGACTATATGAAAGCTGGCGTTGGACCTGCGGCGATGAAAGTTCAGGCGAATCGATCTTAGAAGAGATCGATGAAAACGAAGATCGCAGAACATCGCCAGCGGTTTAGCCGCATTTCGGCCCCCAAAACATACGCGTCATATATTTCTCCCTCATTAGAAAGAATTATTCATCACATTCTGAATCCGATAGTAGAGCCTTTGCGAAAACTGTAGCCAAAGGGGAATCTATTTCCTTTTGACAATTAAAAAAACAAACGAGCTAGGGAGATATTATGAAAAAGTTGATTTTAAGTGTTTTTGCATTCGCACTCGTAATGGGCGTTTCGGCATCTGCCGTTTCGGCTCAGATGGCCATGGACACAAAGAAAGCCGACATCGTCGACACTGCTGTCGCGACATCGGATCTTTCCACTCTTGTTGCAGCAGTTCAGGCAGCAGGCCTGGTTGACACGCTGAAGGGCAAGGGCCCGTTCACAGTTTTCGCACCGGTTAACGATGCATTCGGCAAGCTTCCGGCTGGAACCGTCGCGACGCTTCTCAAGCCTGAGAACAAAGGTACGCTCACTGCGGTTTTGACCTATCACGTCGTGGCCGGCAAATTCGATGCGAAGTCAGTGGTTGCGGCGATCAAGAAAGGAAATGGCAAAGCTGAGCTCACCACCGTTCAGGGCGGCAAGATCACCGCTATGCTCGATGGTGCGAACGTCATCCTGATGGACGAGAAGGGCGGCAAATCGAAGGTAATCATCGCTGATGTCAAGGCATCGAACGGTGTCGTCCATGTGATCGACACGGTCGTAATGCCGAACTAATCGACGATCGCTCTTCGGGAATCGCAGACCATTGACGAAAGGGCGGTCCTTGAGAGCGATCAGGTTTTTGAAAAGAGAACGGCCGGACACTCACGAAAATCCCACTCGGCCGTTCGCTTTCGCCCTCGCAGGTAATCTGCGGAGGCCGCTGTGGGGAGGTGATCCCACATTCTCCTTTAGAGCTGATGCCGGACGTCGGGACTACGTCCGGCTTTTTTGCGCCTTATTCGCAGAAGTCGCGATGTGCTAGTATTCTTTTTTTATGACAGGTACTGAGATCAGGCAGAAATTTCTGGAATATTTTGAGCGGAACGGGCACAAGATCGTCCATTCATCACCGCTTTTGCCCGCCAATGACCCTACGCTTCTTTTCACGAACGCGGGGATGAACCAATTCAAGGATGTGTTTCTCGGAAATGAAAAACGCGAATACAAGCGTGCGGTCTCATCGCAAAAGTGCATACGTGCCGGCGGTAAACACAACGATCTTGACGAGGTCGGCAAAACGGCTCGCCACCATACATTCTTTGAGATGCTCGGTAATTTTTCCTTCGGAGATTACTTCAAAGAAGACGCGATAAAGTATGCCTGGGAATTTTTGGTGAATGAACTTCGGCTCGATACTGAGAGGCTTTGGTTTTCGGTTTTCGAAGGCGACGACGAGGTCGGGCCGGACGACGAGGCACGGGCACTTTGGGAGAAGGTTGGCGCGAGACCCGAGCGGATCCTCGGTTTCGGACGAAAAGATAATTTCTGGCAAATGGGCGATACCGGCCCATGCGGCCCATGTTCCGAGATCCATTACTACATGGGCGACGACCCGCACGACCCGGAAAAGAACTCGGCCATCTGGGTCAACGGCGAGGGCGACACGACGATGGAGATCTGGAACCTCGTCTTTATGCAATACAACCGGACGCAGGAAACGGACGGCACTTTCAAGCTGACGCCGCTGCCCGCACCATCTGTCGATACTGGCATGGGCCTCGAGCGTATCACGGCGGTTATGCAGGGTGTGAAAACGAATTACGATACCGATCTGATCCGGCCGCTTGTAGAATTTACAGCAAACCTTGCATGACGACCGTAGTTATTGCCGAAAGCCAGCCGCTTACACGGATCGGTATCCGTTCTGTGATCGGCGCTGAGACCGACGTCGCGATCGCGGGTGAAACTGACAATGGTGCCGACGGCCTCAGGTTGTTTCGCGAATTGCGGCCGGATGTAATCATACTTGGGCTCAGATTCCCTGATTCGTGTTCGATCGACGATCTCGACGACTATTTCATCGAAGACCCAAAGGCAAAGATAATTGTGCTGGCCGAACATGCAGGCGACGCCGAGATCAAAAAGGCTCTGACCAAGGGTGCGAGCGGATTTATCTGTAAGGACGTATCGCCGGACGAGTTGTTGAACGCGATCCGCACGGTCGCCGCAGGCCGAAAGTATATCCCAAATGACATCGCGCAGATCCTGAGCGAGAACATCGGCCAGGAAGAATTGACGCCGACCGAATCGAACGTGCTGCGGATGATCGTCGGCGGCATGTCGAATAAGGAGATCGCTTTTGCCCTTGATGTGACCGAAAATACGATAAAGTCGCATGTCCAGAACATCTTCGGCAAGATCGGCGTTTCGGACCGAACATCGGCAGCGACGACCGCCATCAGGCGAGGATTGGTACGCGTCGACCTTTAGAGATATTTGAAGTATTTGACGGCGGGCCAGGGATGAAAGCCCGCTTTTTCATAGGTCCGCCGCGCAGGCTCGTGGCCCGGATCGGCCCCCGTTTCGACCATCGCGACCTCCATTCCGGCCGTTTTCATTCTGGTCAAGGCGAATTCAGTGAGCACCGATGCGATGCCGCGGCCCTGCTTATCCGGATCGACGGCGATCATGTAGATCTCGCCCATCTTCGTTTTTTCGTCGAGACGGATCGCTATAAAGCCGAGCGTTTCGTCGCCGTCGTTTGCGGTGAAAACCTCGAACTCGCCGGACGAGCAGACGTCCTTAACGGCCTGCTGTTGGCTCGCTTGCCAGCCGTCGGGGTACGATCGGCGGAAGAGGTCAGGATGCAACGTGCGTTCGATCGACTCGAAGACCGGCGCCCAAGCCCGTAGGGAGAGCTCGACCACCGCGTCAATGCGATCGTTTTCTAGTGGTTCGATATTCATCAACTATAATTACGTCATATGAGTTTCATTCAGGACAAAGATCATTCAGCCGTCGTCCAGTATGCCGAATCCTTCACTTCAGACGAAAGCGCCGTGCTGCGAGAGCTTCGCGAAATGTGCGAGGCAAACTATGAGGACAAGTCGATGCTTTCCGGCTTCTATCAAGGCCGTTTGTTGTCGATGTTCTCGCGGATGATCCGCCCGATGGCCGTTTTGGAGATCGGCACTTACCTTGGCTATTCCACAATTTGCCTGGCTGAAGGCCTTGCAGCGGGCGGAAGGGTCGTATCTCTCGACGTCAACGAAGAAACGAACGCCGTGGCCCAAAGCTTTATCGATAAAACCGAATACGCCGACAGCATCCAACTGCGGCTCGGTGAAGCTGCATTCCTCCTTCCGCATATGCAAGGCCCATTCGACCTCGTCTTCATCGACGCCGATAAACCGAACTATTCCAATTACTACAACCTAGTCTTCGACAAACTCCGCCCCGGCGGCTTCATCATCGCCGACAACGTCCTCTGGAGCGGCAAGGTGCTCGACCCCGGCGACGACGAGAATGCGAGGTGCCTTCACGAATTCAACCAGATGGTTCTGGCGGACGAGCAGGTGTCGAATATTTTGCTGCCGGTGAGGGATGGATTGATGGTTGTTTGTAAGAACAGCTAGGGATCAAGTCTTAACTTCAGTCAGTTCTTTATGAAGGATGCTTTTCTTTTTTTGTGTCTCTTTTTCTTTTCCAGCTGTTCGAGTCCGGCGGACACTGGACGAGTTAACACCACTGAACTATCTCCTGAGATTTTGAACCAAAACCAATTGAAGCCGACAACAACCTTGGCTGCCGAATGTGACGATTCCACCTCGTACGAGGTTAATGTAGTTGAAGATGAAATTCGCCAGGCGCGGAATGTGGTTCTTCTCGTAGACGGAAAGCCCCAAAATGTAGTGCAGCTTCCAAACCAAACCGAAGTAAACGGTTACGCATTGAACTGGGCAAAGAAGACTAAGGAAGGGATAGAAATATCTGTTGAGTATGGATCAAGGTATTACTTTGATAAGAGGTTCTTTTTCGAGTGTAAGAAGGGCGAGTTCCACTTAACAAAAATAAAGGTTGAAAGCTTCGATAAGCATAAGCCAGATGTTTGGACCAATGATGAGATCAAGATCAAACCCTCGATTCCGCTAGCAGATTTCAAAATCACACTCTTTTTGACCGACAAGTAGCTCTCACCCAAAAGTACTAGCTCCGGCCCACCGCAATTGGTGATTACATTCTTAAGCTGAATCGATAGACTTCTTGTATTGGCTTTGCGAAAGAATTACTTCCTGCAAAGACGCAGAGTCGCAAAGGAAAACAAGGAGATCAAAGATGACTGCACAAACAAAACAGGCCGGGCAGGTGAAACAAGTTGAGAGGATCGTTCCGCCGCCGCCGAGGCATTGGGTAGGCGATGGGTTTAACGTTCACGGATTTTTCCCGCACGGGCCGCTGTCGGGCGAGCGGATGAGCCCATTCTTTTTGCTGGACTACGGTGCGTTGACCGAGTTTCCGCCGCGGGAAGAGCCCTTCGGCGTCGGGCCGCATCCGCATCGCGGGTTCGAAACGGTGACCATTGCATACAAAGGCAAGGTCGAGCACCACGACAGCCGCGGCGGAGGCGGCATCATCGGCGAGGGCGATGTGCAATGGATGACGGCGGGCAGCGGCCTGCTTCACAAAGAGTTTCATGAGCAGGAATCGAACCGGCAGGGCGGGCCTTTTCAGATGGTTCAGCTTTGGGTCAACCTGCCCGCGAAGGACAAGATGACCGAGCCGAAATACCAGGCGATCACGAATGCCGAAATGGGTCACGTCAAACTCCCCTTGGGCGGCGAGGTTGAGATAATCGCCGGCGAATTCGAAGGCGTGAAAGGCCCGGCGACGACATTCACACCCGTGCATCTCTACAACCTGAAGATGAAGCAGGGCGAAACTGTCGAGCTGACCTATCCCGAAGGCTATACGACGGCTTTGCTTGCTATCGAGGGCTCGGCATTGCTGAACGGTGAAGAGAAATTGCCGCTCAACAATCTGGCTTTATTCGAAAAAGACGGCGAAACGCTGCGGGTGGCGGCGCTCGAGGACAGCATCTTTCTGCTAATGAGCGGCGAGCCGCTGAACGAGCCTATCGCCCAGTACGGCCCGTTCCTGATGAACACCCAGGCAGAACTGGCTCAGGCGATCGACGATTACCGGCAGGGCAAGTTCGGATATCTCGAGTAAGTCCGATGATCGGGGAACAGCTGATGGCAATTAACTGACGGCTATCAGCTGTTTTCTAGATAAGGGGCAGGATCAATTTTTTAGGCTCGCCATAACCTTCCCGATAAACTCATCGATCTTTGCGTTCTCGATCCAGCGTGCAACTAGCACGATGTCATTCTCGGGATCGACGTAGATGATATTCGTACCGTTGCCGACGTGAACGAAAGCGGACGCCGGAGCCGATGGGTAAAACTTTTGATCGGTATTCAAAAACCAATTCATAAAGCCGTATGTCGGCTGCACCGAAGTAGGCGTTCTAGCCTGTCGGATAAAATCATCTGAAAGTAGCTGTTTCGTTCCCCAGCGACCGTTTCGCGACGTGAGAAGCCCAAACCGCGCCATATCGTATGCGTTGATGAACATTCCACCGCCCCAATGGCCGCCGCCGCTGACCGATTGGATCACTCGGCCGTCCAAGACCACGAACGAATTTTCGTACCCAAACCATCGCCATGTGTTCGACGCGCCGATCTCGTCCATCACATATTCGCGCAAAACCTCAGGCAGCGGCCGCCGCCAAACATTCAGAGCGGCGAGCGCGAGGACGTTTACGCGGACATCGTTGTATTCGTAAACCGTTCCGGGCGCATTGCGTTTGCGGGCGAGCCACGACGAGGCATCGCGGTCGGGGCGGTCGGCCCAATCCGGTTTGCCCCAAAGCGTACCTTCCCAATCGCTCGTTTGACGCAGCAGATGTTCCCATGTGATCTTGCGGTTATGGTCGGAAGTGAAAAGATCGATGTACTGCTGCTTGCCAAAGTTCTCGGCCTTAGCGAAACGCTGCTGCGGGTCATAAGTCAACGTAACGGCTGAATAATCACCCGCCCTATCCTGCAGCGACCTGATCAGCCGCCGATCGTAGGCAAGTCCGACGACCGCCGAGAGAAAACTCTTCGTCACGCTGTGGGTCATGTCGACGCGTTCGGGCTCGCCCCACGCCGCAACGATGTAACCATTCCGAATGATCAACCCCGTCGGCTCGCCGCGGTCCTTGAACAACCCGATTCCTTCGCCAAAAGGCTCGCGTCCGAATGTCTGCGCTTGCCCCAGTTCCTGGCTCCGCGGAGCTTTCGACTCGTTAGCGATCGCAAAGTCTACAGCTTCCTTCAGCTTCACAGCGTCGAACTTCGCCGCCTCCGGTGTTCGGCGTTCCCAGGCACCGGCCGTCGGTACGTAGGTCGACTGCGCGTTCGCAGTTAACGCGAGAATGAACAAAACGAAAAATGTACGAAGTATAGTCCGCATAAGATTGAACCTATGAACGCGACGCTCTAATGATGTCAGCGAAAACCCCCGCCGCGGTTACGTCAGCACCGGCTCCGGCGCCTCTTATCACCAACGGCTGTTCCGAATATCGCTTGGTGTAGAAAAGCACGGCGTTGTCCTTTCCCGAAAGGTTCGCAAAATTGTGTTCAGAGCCGATCTCTTCAAGGCCGACGCTCGCCTTGCCGGCATCGAGCGTTGCGATGTATTTCAGTCTTTTACCGTGTGATCTTGCACTTTCGATCAAGCTGAGAAAATGACCTTCGTTACGTTCAAGTTCACGATAGAAATCGTCAACTGTTCCATCAAGACAAGCCGCGGGCAGAAAGCTCCGGTTCTCGATATCGTCCATTTCCAGAACGTTCCCAGCCTCGCGGGCAAGTATCAGTATTTTTCGAGCGACATCGGTTCCGCTTAGGTCAAGCCGAGGGTCGGGTTCGGTGTAGCCTTCGTTTTGAGCCTGCCTGACGATCTCTGCAAATTTTCGAGTGCCGTCGTAGTTGTTAAAAACAAAGTTGAGCGTCCCGCTCAATACGGCTTCAATGCGCATTACGCGGTCGCCGCTTCGGGTCAGATCGTTAAGGGTGTTGATAACCGGGAGCCCGGCACCGACATTGGTCTCAAAAAGGAAATTTGCGTTGAACTCGCGGGCAAGGTCCTTTAAGTGAATATATTCATCGTATTCTGATGAGGCGGCGATCTTGTTGCACGCGATGATCGAGATACTTCGTTCGAGCAGTTTCGGGTAGGTCTCGACAACCTCCGGACTGGCAGTCACATCGACGAAGATCGAGTTTCGCAGATTGAGCTTGGGTATCCGGTCCGTGAATTCTGCTATCGTCATCTGCTGTGCATCGGCTAGCTGCGAAACGAAATCGGAAACATCGATGCCCTCGTCAGCAAACAACCCTTGCTTACTGTTCGCAATGCCGATAACGCGAAGGTTCAGCCTCAGGTCGTCAGCGATATATCGATGTTGCGCACCGATCTGATCTAGCAAACGTTTGCCCACGGTGCCGACACCTGCAATGAACAGGTTTATTTGTTTGGTCCCGTCCGAAAAGAACTCTTCATGGAGCGAATTGACTGCCTTTCTCACATCGACCGAGTCGATGATCGCAGATATGTTCCGCTCAGATGAACCCTGTGCGATCGCGTGAATATTTATACCGTTGTGGCCGAGGGTAGCGAACATTCGTCCACTGACGCCGGTGTGCGCCTTCATATTGTCGCCGACCAAGGCAAGGATCGAGAAACCTGTTTCGACACCGAGCGGATCGATCTTTCCGACCGTTATCTCGTTCTCGAATTCTTGATCGACAACATACTTGGCCTGCTTCGCATATCTCTCGTCGATCGCAACGCAGATCGAGTGTTCGGATGAGCTTTGCGTGATCAGAATGACGTTTATCTGGGCGCGAGACAGAGCTTCGAAGAGCCGCTTTGAAAATCCGGGGATGCCGACCATTCCGCTTCCTTCCAGGCTAAGCACGGCGATCTGGTCGATACTGGATATACCGCGGACGATGCTGCCGGCGTCAGCCGTCTCAGCCTCTATCAGCGTTCCGGGGTCTTCCGGGGCGAATGTGTTCTTTATCCACACCGGTATGCGTTTTGCCATGACCGGTTGTATGGTCGGCGGGTAGATGACCTTGGCACCGAAATGTGATAGCTCCATCGCTTCGCGATAGTTTATGTTCGGGATCTGTCTGACGTTCCTGACAAACCGCGGATCGGCGGACATCATCCCGCTGACGTCGGTCCATATCTCCAGAATATCGGCATCGGCCGCTGCGGCAAATATGGCACCGGTATAGTCGGATCCTCCGCGGCCAAGGGTCGTAGTTGAGCCGGCGGAATCACGCGCGATAAACCCCGGAACGACAATAACGCGGCCTTCTGTTGAAGCCAAAAACTCGCGGATGCGAGCGAATGTCGACTCGAAATCGACCCCGGCATGGCCGTAAGTGGAGTCGGTTACGATCAGTTCACGGGCATCTTTCCACTGATTGTCGATTCCAGCATCACGTAGTTTGTCGGATAGTATTTTCGATGAGACGATCTCACCAAAACTGAGGATCCGCTCGAGCGTTTTTTTCGAGAGTTCGCGTATACGCAATACGCCTTCACAGATGCTCTCAAGCTCGGCGATCGTCGATTCTACAAACTCATCAAGCGGAGCAGGAATGTACTCGGGAAATAGGCCAAGCATTACCTCATTGTGATTTTTCTCGATCTCGTTGATCCTCTCGATGAAGCCGTCGTCACCCGATTCAGCAAGTCGGCCTGTGTCGATCAGCGCGTCCGTCGTGCCCTGAAATGCTGAAAGAACGACAATGCACCTGCCCTCCGCCGCTGATCGACCGATGATCGTGACCACCTTTTCGATACTCTCGGCGTTCGCTACGGATGACCCGCCAAACTTCATGACTTTCATATATTTTCTCGCAGAGCAAGAGATCGAACCGAAGCAAAGATGTGATCGCCTGAATTATTCTAAACAGGCATTCGTGCCGTCGCCGGATCCGGTACAACGGGTTAAACGACCCTTTCTAACAATACCGATCGGAGCGCGTCGTAATCAGCTTCCATTTCGATACTGACCTTTTCTCGGTTCTCAAGAGCGGCGATCGACGACGGAACACTACCGTATGTTCCAAGGACTTCGTGAACCGTTTCGAATTTAACCGGATGGGCAGTTTCGAGAATTATGCCCTTTAGCGCAGGACGTTCTGAAAGATGCCTGTAAAGAGCTGCGTATGCAACCGCGCCATGCGGGTCCAATACATAACCGTGATCGGCATAGACACGACGCATCGTCTCAATGGTCTCTTCATCCGAGATGCTCACCGCTTCGAGTCTTTCGCGAAGCCTTTCGACGTTGTGATCCGCCAACTCTTCGACCCTCACAAAATTACTCGGATCACCAACATCCATCGCGTTCGAGATCGTCGCGACCGAAGGTCGAGGCATGAGCGTGCCCGTTTCAAAATATCGCGGGATCACATCATTTGCATTACAGGCGGCGATGAATTTGCCAACCGCCAGGCCCGACGCATTCGCGAGCATACCCGCGGCGAGATTGCCAAAATTGCCGCTCGGGACCGAGATCACAGGCGGCTCACCATCAATATTGGTTACCGCAAAAAAATAGTAGAACTGCTGTGGAAGCCACCTGCCCACATTTATCGAATTAGCCGAGGTGAGAGACACTCTCGCCTTAAGCTCTTCATCGGCAAGAGCTTGTTTAGCTAATTTTTGGCAATCGTCGAAATCCCCGCGTATCTCCATTGTAATTACATTGCCGCCTAACGTAGTCAACTGAAGCTCCTGAACGTTGCTGACCTTCCCTTTCGGATAGAGGATCACTACCTCCACGCCATCGACGTTATGAAATCCGTTTGCTACCGCCCCGCCGGTATCACCGGAAGTTGCGACGATCACTACCGTTTTTAGGCCGCTATCTTTTGAAAAGTACTTCAAACAGCGGCTCATGAACCGAGCCCCAACGTCCTTGAACGCAAGTGTCGGACCGTGAAAGAGCTCCAACACGGAGATCTGTTCCGAGATTTCCACAAGCGGAAAAGGGAAATCGACGGTCTCGATGCAGATCTGCCGCAGAGTGTCGTCGGGTATCTCGTCGCCGACGTATGGCCGGATCACCTCGAAAGCGACCTCACCATTGCTCATCTTTTTGAACTGTACGAGGAGATCCTCGTCGATGTACGGAATGGCGTCCGGAAAATAAAGCCCTTTGTCGTCCGGCTGACCAGTCAAAACAGCCTCGCGGAACGAGACCGGGCGAGAAATGCGGTTTGTGCTAAAGTATTGCATCTGAAGACGAGAGGAATGTCCGAAACAACCGACGTCAATGATAATACGTCAGAATTCGAATCAGAAATATGCAGGAAGTAACCGTCAGAGTTCCGGCAACAGTATCTAACGTCGTCTGCGGCTTCGACTGTCTGGGATTTGCTCTATCGGAACCCTTTGACGAAATGACCGTCAGAAAGATCGATGAGCCGACCGTGAAGATCACGAATCTAGATGATTTCGGGCTGCCTGACGACCCGCGGCGGAATGTTGCGGGAATCGCACTTCTGGCTTTGATCGAAAGGGCTGGCTGCAAAAACGGTTTTGAGATCATTTCAACGAAACACATCAAACCGGGCAGCGGCATCGGGTCTAGCGCGGCAAGCGCATGCGGCGCGGTCGTCGCTGCTAATAAATTGCTTGGCAGTCGATTCTCGGATCCGGAATTGGTCGAGCTTGCAATGGCCGGCGAGGAGCTCGCTTCGGGTTCGCGGCATGCTGACAATGTTGCTCCATGCATATACGGTGGCTTTGTGCTGGTGCGGTCGACCGACCCGCTCGATATAGTCCGACTCGGTAAGCCGCAGTTTTGGGCGACGGTAATTCATCCGCAGATCGAGATCAGGACCGCTGACGCTAGAGCCCTTCTGCCTAATAATGTCCCGCTTCGAGACGCTGTCAAGAATTGGAGCAATCTCGGAGCTTTTGTTGCCGCAATTAACAGCGGCGACACGCAATTGCTTGCACGAGCAATGACCGATCATATCGTCGAACCTGTTCGCAGCAAGCTGATACCGCTTTTCGCAGAGGTCAGATCGGCTTCGCTCGAGGCCGGAGCGCTCGGCGGCGGCATCTCGGGATCGGGCCCGTCGATCTTTATGCTGAGCGAGACGAGAGTCGTCGCGAAATCGGTCGAGGCAGCGATGATCAGCGTCTATTCAAGGAGCGGTATCGACTTCCTCACGTACGTTTCGCCGATTTCGGGCAACGGCGTTACGGAAACAGAACGAAGATAGTTTTTGGTATTCTTAATCGCAGGAAAACTGTTAGAATCGAGTTGAATGCTGTCTAGAGAATTAGAAGAGACACTAAGTTTCGCGGTTGATGAAGCTGTAAAGTACCGTCATGAATACGTGACGCTTGAGCATCTGCTTTTCGCCTTGCTCCAGGACACGTCTGCCCGAAACATCTTGTTCAATTGCGGAGCACGCATCGACGAACTTGCCGACTCGCTTGAAGAGTATTTCTCGACCGTTCTCGAAAAGATGCCCGAGGATGTCAAGCATCTGCCCGAGCTCACCGCGACGTTTCAATCGACCATAAATTATGCTGTTCTTCAGGCCGAGGGAAGCGGACAGCCGATGGTTGACGGCGGCAATATCCTCGCCGCATTTTACCAGGCTGAGCAGAGCTACGCGGTCTACTTGCTTTTGCAGCAAGGCGTCTCACGCCTCGATATTCTCAATTATATCTCTCATGGAATCTCGAAGGTCGATGGCGTCGGGCCGATGCCCGAAGGATTTGATGAAGACGATGAGTTCTCGGGCGGCGGCGGACAACGTCCGCAGGCAAAACCGCTTGAGAGCTTTACGGTCGAACTTGTCGCACGCGCGAAAGAAGGTTTGATCGACCCGATCGTCGGTCGCGGGGCCGAGATCGAGCGAACGATACAGGTCCTTTGCCGCAGGAAAAAGAACAATCCGCTTTATGTCGGGGAACCCGGCGTCGGAAAGACCGCATTGGCCGAGGGGCTTGCTTTGAAGATCAGTGAAGGTGACGTCCCCGAGGTTTTGAAAGACGCAAAGGTCTTTGCTTTAGATATGGGCGCGGTGCTTGCCGGAACGCGGTATCGCGGCGATTTTGAACAACGGTTCAAAGCGATAATTGCCGACCTTAAGAAGGAAGACAACGCGATCCTTTTTATCGATGAGATACATACCATCGTCGGGGCCGGATCGGTATCGGGCGGTTCGATGGATGCGTCCAATATTCTGAAACCTGCGCTTGCTGCGGGTGAACTGCGTTGTATCGGTTCGACCACCCATGCCGAGTATAAAGCGGCCTTCGACCGCGATCGGGCGCTTGCCCGCCGATTTCAGAAGATCGACATCGGCGAGCCGACCGTAGATGAAACATTTCAGATCCTAAAGGGCCTAAAACGATTTTACGAAGACCATCACGGCGTCAAATATTCTAATGAATCGCTCCGTACGGCGGCAGAGTTGGCTGGAAAATATATTAATGACCGCTTTTTGCCTGATAAAGCGATCGACGTGATCGACGAAGTTGGCGCGGCCGTAAAGCTTATGCCGGCCGGCCGGCGTCCGAAAAAGGTCTCGGTTCAGATGGTCGAAAATACCGTCGCCCGCATGGCAAAGATCCCTCCGAAATCGGTCGTCGGCGATGAGAAAGCAAGACTCAGATCGCTTCGTGACGATATCAAGCGGTACATCTTCGGGCAGGATGAAGCGATCGATAAAGTGGTCGATGCGATACAGATCTCAAGGGCCGGGCTCGGCCATCAGACGAAACCTGTCGGATCGTTTTTGTTCTCCGGCCCGACCGGAGTCGGCAAGACCGAAGTTGCCAAACAGTTGGCCGAACAGCTCGGGATCGAGTTCATTCGTTTTGATATGAGTGAATACGCCGAACCGCATACCGTCTCGCGCCTCATTGGCGCGCCACCGGGATATGTCGGTTTTGACCAGGGCGGTTTACTCACCGAAGCGATCATGCGAACGCCGCATGCCGTGCTCGTGCTGGACGAGATCGAGAAAGCTCATCCGAATCTTTTTAATCTGCTTCTTCAGGTGATGGATTCGGCGACGCTCACCGATAACAACGGCAAGAAGGCCGACTTTCGGAACGTGATCCTGATAATGACCACGAATGCCGGCGCGCGTGATCTTTCGTCGGGCGGCGTGGGTTTTCGTAATGCTTCGGACACGAAAGGAAATGCGAAAGGCGCCATCGAAAGAACGTTTACACCGGAGTTTCGAAATCGCCTCGACGCATGGGTCCCGTTCAAGGCTCTCGACATCGATGTGATCAAGCTGATCGTTGACAAATTTATCGGCGAATTGAACGGCCAATTGGCCGAAAAACGCGTCTTGATAAAACTCGACGACGAGGCTCGCGAATGGCTTGCAAAGAATGGCTTCGATGCACGCTATGGTGCGCGCCCGATGGCGCGGTTGATACACGACAAGATCAAACAACCGCTTGCCGCCGAGTTGTTATTCGGAAAGCTTGCTGCCGGCGGAAGCGTCAACGTAACAGTGAAAGACGATACGTTACTTCTTGATGTTTAGCCTGCTCTTATGGACCATATTGTTCGCGCGTTGATGTGGATCCATTTCGTTTACTTGCTTTTGCTTCCGTCGTTAGCTGTCGTCGCCGCGTTCATGATGTTCCCGAATGCCGAACTTCCGAAGTACCTGTGTGTGCTCGGCTTTCCGGCGGTCCTCATGTACTCGCTTTTTCTTGCGAACGGATATGCTATTCCCCGATCGCTTCCGGTCGCACTTTTCATTACGCTCACCATTCCTTTTCAGATCGCGTTGAACGTATTGCTTTTTGGCAGCGGCAGCATCTGGCTCTTCTTTGCGGAAAGCGCGGCCGTCTCGATCGGTTCATTTGTCTTCGGCACGATCATCGTCGCTCTCAGCCATCGAAAGAGAGAGGTCAGCCGCCGGGAATTCATCTTCCTTTTAATGCTTGCGGTTCCGCTTTTTTTCGGCGGTCTTATACCGCATTTTCTTTCGGTCTTTTACGGCTACGGCGGCTGGTCGCCTTGGTTGGTTTTATTCGCGACCGCTTTCATCACAGCGGCATGGGAATACGGAAAGGTCTACCGTCGGGTCGAAGCGACACCAGGTGTGAAAAATGTTCCGCTCGAATTCGACGGAGGACGCCTCGCCAAAGTGCTTGGCATTTCAGATAAGAAGATCCAACTGATGTCTCCGACCTATCCGGTCAACGGTGGCCCGCAGCGGAGCGGTCGGGTTTTCACATTCGGGATAACAGCAATGCTGCTCCCATTCATCACGGCAATGGCGATCGAGTTCGCCTTCGGTTTATATTGACAAGGCCGGATGTCGTGAACGGTCGAAAAGGTAAAGGCCCGTCGAAAGTTCGTCGGGCCTTTATCCATTTAAGTTGAAAGTAGCCTTAACTACTTTTTCTTGGCTGCCGGTTTTTTTGCTGCCGGTTTTTTTGCTGCCGCCTTTTTTGCAGGAGCTGCTTTTTTCGCCGGAGCTGCTTTCTTCGGAGCTGCTGCTTTCTTTGCAGGAGCCGCCTTCTTAGCAGGAGCCGCTTTCTTCGGAGCTGCTGCTTTTTTTGCAGGAGCTGCTTTCTTGGCCGGAGCCGCCTTCTTAGGAGCTGCTGCTTTTTTTGCAGGAGCTGCCTTCTTCGCTGGTGATTTTGCTGCTGGTTTTTTTGCTGCCATATTTCTAGTCTTTCAAAGTGGATTAGGGTAAAGCTTTAGTAACCGAATATAACGTATCACAACTTTATTAAATTGTGTAAAGTTTTTGTTTAGGTTTTGCGTTGTATGTGTAAGAAAACTATTGACGTTAGGCTACGCGATCGGCGGCCGCCGGTTCCTGATCGAAAAGTGCGGAAGAGAACGTCGTGTCACTTCGACCGGATCACTCGTATTCCTCAAGCACCATATCGCTGATCTTGCCATCGCTGTCCAACGTGACACGCCACAAGAAGATATGTTTTTCCGAGCTTGAAAGAAGACGGTAAACCCTTGTATTTCCAACAGTTTCAAAGCCTACAACATCGATCGCGCGGATCGCACCGAATGAGGAGACAAGCTGCGTTGTGCGCTTAGATCGTTCGGTTGTGAAAGTTCGTACAAACTCGGGAGTGAATATACTCAGGTCTGATTCGTTGGCAATGCGAGCGCGTAACGCTCGTGAAATCAGTTCGAATTTATTTTTGTCGTGCTCAGAAATTTTTTTGAAAAATTTCAAAGACAGTGTAGGAATAAAAAGTTTTGCGACGCGCGAAGCGATCAAATTTCCCATTCCGAGTTCGCCCAGATTCGTGAGTGCGATCACCGTGACATCATCATCGATGTAACGAAGGATGGCGGCACCGAATCCTGCGGTCTGTCCGGTGTGGCCGATAAGCTTGTGGCCGCGCACTTCAGAAATGCGCCAACCAAAACCGTAGACCGATCGTTCGCCACTGCTGAGCGTGTACTGTGTCCATATCTCCTGCTTGCTCTCCGGTTTCAAAAACTTGCTACCGCGAAGTGCGGCTTCCCATTTGATCATGTCTGCGATCGTCGAAGTGATCGAACCCGCGCCCATCAGATCGGTCAGACTGCCGTCGCGTCCGACGTAGCGATCGGTGCGCCATTCGTAACCGCCAGCACGCTGCGGAATGATGAACTGCGGGTCGCGGTCGCCGGTACGGGCCATTCCGAGCGGCAAGAAAATGCGCTCACGCATGAATTCCATATACGGCTTTCCACTCTGTGTCTGGATGATATATGCAAGCAGGTTGTAACCGCTGTTGCTGTATATGTTCTTTTCGCCCGGCGTGAATTCGAGTGGATACGGCGACAGTTGTTTGATGAACCCATCGATCGTGACTCGCCGCGAAAGCTCGAATCCGGTAAGGCTGGTGTAGCTCTTGATCCCCGAAGTATGTGTTAACAAATGCCTTACGGTCACATCTTTCCACGCTTCGGGTGTACCGGGAAGGTACGCTGATATCTTTTCATCGAGACGTACCTTGCCGTCTTCGACAAGAATCATGATCGCCGCCGCGGTCATTTGTTTCGAAACCGAACCGATCTCGAAGACCGTATCGGTCGAAACAGGAACACCAAATTCAAGGCTGGCAATGCCGTATCCTTTCACCTTGACGGTCTTTCCATTTTTGATAACAGCGACCGCCGCACCGGGAATATTTTGTTCCTTCATTCGTTCAAGCACGATACGGTCGACATTGTCGGCACGAACGGAAAATGTCGCTGAGAGTGTCAGCAACAGGACGGCGAATGAAAATACGGCGAGTTGTTTCAGCTTCATATCAGATTTGTGATGAATGAGCAGGAGTTTTAAGTTTCAAAAGTATAGGAATACAATTCACATATGCAAACGGACGTCTTAATCGTAGGAGCCGGACCAACCGGGTTGTCATTGGCCAACCAACTGGCTCGATACGGAGTCGACTTCGCGATCGTCGATAAGCGCGAAGGAACAACTCCGCATTCGAAGGCGATCGGTGTTCAGGCTCGGACCCTCGAGATTTATGAGCAGATGGAAATCGCCGACAAGCTTATCGCGCAGGGTTCGCACGCCGAGAAAGCTCGACTCGTCAGCGGCGGTGAAGTACGTGGTGAGATCGATCTTCGAAACATCGGTAAGGGAATGAGCCCTTTTCCGTTTCTCCTAATTGTCGAACAAGGCCTTCACGAGACATTGCTTTACGACCATCTTAGATCGTACGGCGTTGACGTGAAATGGCAGAGCAAACTTGAGAGCTTTACACACGACGAGACATCGGTCTCCGCTCAGATCGTATGCAAAGAAGTCCGCGATGAAATTAGCGCCAGGTACATTGTCGGCTGCGACGGCGCTCATAGTCCGGTTCGTCATTCGCTTGGGCTCAAGTTCGAAGGAGCTACTTTTGAGCGATTGTTCTATGTTGCGGACGTCGAACTCGACTGGGAGTTTTCGCATGACGCGCTGCACGTTAATCTGGGTGACGAAACGCTCACTGCTTTTTTCCCGATGGTCGGGACGCGACGTTGGAGGATCGTCGGCACATTCCCCGAGGGGCATGAGAAGGACCCGAGCGAGATACTCTTTGACGAGATCGAGCAACAAGTAACGCAAGACACGGAGCTGAAGTTTGACATAATCAAAGTCAACTGGAGTTCTGTTTACAAAGTCCACTCACGATCCGTGGAGAGCTTTTCGATGGGACGATGTTTCCTGGCGGGTGACGCAGCTCACATTCACACGCCCGCGGGTGCACAGGGAATGAACACCGGAATTCAAGATGGATATAACCTTGCGTGGAAGCTTGCTCAGGTTCTGAAGTACGGCTCTCCGAATTCACTGCTTGAAAGTTATAACGAGGAAAGGCTGCCGAACGCCAAGCGGTTACTCAGCACAACTGACCGGGTCTTCGATCTTGCGGCAAGCGATGAATGGTTCACCTCATTCGTCAGGAAAAATGTCTTTCCGTATGTTGCGAATTTTGCGCTTAGCTTCGACGCTGTGAAAAGGATCGTTTTTCCACTCGTCTCGCAGATCGGTATAAGTTATCGTGAGAGTTCGCTGAGCGAGACAGTAGGCAGCTTTGCAGTGAAAGCCGGGGATCGAATGCCCTGGTTTGAGATCGACGGACGGAGCATTTACAACGACCTTCGTGCGCCGATATTTCACCTTGTTGTCTTCTCAGATGCAACCTCCGAGATCGTGCCTCTTCCTGATGCGCTCTTGACCAAATGGAAGGAACGGATAGATTCGCACGTATATTCACTCGACGCGAAGGTGCAGGCGGCGTTCGGCTATAACGATCCGTTCTTTGTGATCCTTCGGCCGGACAACTACATTGGGCTGCTTTCGGACGACCTCTCGCCGAACCGAATCGGGCAGTACCTGCAAAAGTTCGATTAGCCGTTTACCTGTTTTTTCGCAATGTTACCAAGATCGCGTCGCCGATCTTTCGCTCGCCGGTCGGGTCCGAGGGCTTGTTCACGACCTTGCCATCGAGGAACATCGTCGTCGATCCGCCGCCGTCGAGGTTCATCGCGTCGACCGCCCCGAGCGAGAAAAGATATTCCGCCAATTCCTGAAGCGACATTCCAACGCTCACGCCCGGCTGACGCCCGTCTACCGTCATCATCAGAAACTTGCCGTCTTTGAGCTTGGCGACTGCGGTTCGCGGATGCCGATTGAATACGAACGCCCGCGACGCCTTTTCCTGCTCCCAAGTTATGTCGATCTTGCCGTTCTTGATGAGTTGGGGGACGCCCGCAACGATGTCGTCCACCATCTCAAGCGGCAGCCGAAGTCCATCCCGAAGAAGCAGTGGAAGCCGATAGTAGCTAACGTCGTCACCGGGCCGGATACCCGAAAGCTCAGTGGCAAGCTTTCCTGAGGCAGAGATCACGTATCCTTTGGCTGGTATCTCTATGTTTGCCGCCTTGCTTACTGAAGCCACCCTGCCATTCAGAATGGTTATGTTGACGCCAGCGAAGCCAGGCGGAGTAGAGGAACCGAACGCCTTTTCGTAAACGACGATCTCGTCCGCCTTTCCTTCACGGTTGATACCGTGGACCGGGAGCTTTCGGCCGTCCCATTCCAGGAAATGTTCGGTCCTAACCTGACCAAAACCTAGGTTCGTTACTGGGTAGTCCGAAATGAAAAGTGCTGTCCGATCATTTAGGGATTCGCTGAAAAGAATGCGGTCGATCATAAGCACGCCCGAGGCATCTCCGAGGTAAGCACTCTTGTCGAGCCGAAAGAATCCGGAATTGATAGCGGCGACAGCATTTCGGCGTTTCGCGATCGAAGACGTGGTCTCCACCCCGATCGCCGAATCTCCGGCATGCACGACATCGAGTCTGATCTTTGTTCGGTCGAGCCGCAGTAGGTTGATCTTCACCGGATCGTTACCGAGTTTGTGTTCGACTTGTGCGTACTCGACGCCGGGGTGGAGCTGTTTGAAATCCTGTGCGGGAGTTTTGCCACAGAGAACACAGAGGGCACAGAGGGTGAAAACCAAATGAGCCGGCTTGACGAATCGATAGGTAGATAAAAGTTCGCGGAAGAACAGACTTATATATTTCATATTTCTCGGTGCTCTCTGTGACCTCTGTGGCTTATATTAAATCGAAGATGCGGATCAACGAAAGAGTAGTCCTGCTAAATCAGAAAGATATCAACACAAAGGGTCGCTATGTTGTGTATTGGATGCAGATGTTCAAGCGGACGTCGCATAACCACGCGCTTGTTTGGGCGATACGAAAGGCGAATGAGCTGAAGCTGCCGCTGGTGGTTTATGAAGGGTTGAAATATTACTACCCGTGGGCGAGCGACCGGCTGCATACGTTCATTCTTGAGGGTGTTGAGGAGAAGCGTAAAGAATTTGAACGGCTCGGCATTCGTTACATCTTCTATCTGCAGAAGGATGAAAGTTCGGCGAAGAACACGCTCGCGGCGCTCGCGAAAGACGCCGCGTTGATCGTCACTGACGACTTTCCGTGCTTCATCATTCCCGGCCACAATCGACGGATCGCCGAGCGGGCGGACATTCCCGTCCACGCGGTCGATTCGAATGGGATCGTGCCGATGTCGAAATTCGACAAGGAAGAATACGCGGCATACACGATCAGGCCGAAGATCAAAAAGCTGCTTCCGAATTATTTAAAGCCGTTCGTCGAGGAATCGGTCGAGTACGGCTCGCTCGAGTTGGACGTCGATTGTCCGGAGACGGTCGTGACGGCTGAAGCGATAAGCTCGCTGGTTGCCGCGTGCGATATCGATCATTCAGTGAAGCCGTCGGATGTTTATCATGGCGGGACGGCGAACGGCCGAAAGCGTCTCAAGAAATTTGTCGAAGAGATCTTGCCCGATTACGAAACTGCACGAAACAAACCCGACCGCGAAGGATCGTCGCGGCTTTCGTCGTACTTACACTTTGGCTTCTTGTCACCGCTTGAGATCGCACTCGCAGTACAGGACGCGGACGCACCTCAAGAATCGAAAGATGCTTACCTCGAAGAGCTTATCGTTCGGCGAGAGCTTTCGTATAACATGACACGGCACAATCCGAAATACGATTCGCTCGAGGCACTTCCGTCATGGGTACATAAGACAATGCGGGCGCATGCCGCAGACGAACGTGACGTTACATACTCGCTCGAACAACTCGAAGCAGGCGAAACGCACGACGAACTTTGGAACGCCTGCCAGCGTGAAATGGTCACGACCGGCGAGATGCATAACTACGTCAGGATGCTCTGGGGCAAGAACGTCATTGCGTGGTCGCCGTCTTACGAGATCGCTTTCGAGACACTTGTTCACCTCAACAATAAATACTGCCTCGACGGCCGCAACCCGAACTCATATGCCGGCATCCTCTGGTGCTTCGGCAAGCACGACCGGCCGTGGATGGAACGGCCCGTGTTCGGCCAGATACGCTACATGACGAGCGGCAGCACCGGAAAGAAGTTCGATTCGAAAAAGTATATTGCGCTGACAAAGATGCTTTGACCTGACACGCGCCGCCGCAAAACTCCGCGTATGTGGATGGAGACGAAATGTCCCGATCATATATTCGAGGAGTTTTTGGCAATGATCAATCATATTTCAATCGCTGTTAATGAGCCCGAAAGGGTCGCTAATTTTCTGGCAGAGCTTTGGGACGGTTATGTTTATCCGTTTCCGCCCGCACCAAATTCATTTTTCGTTCTTGCCAACGACGGCCGAGGATCGGCTGTTGAGATAACGCCCGCAGGAACCGTGCTCGTCCCGGGCGAGGGGCTACCGGATGAGAACGACCCTGATGCCGTCACCGAAGAGCACGAAGCACAGTTCGTCAGGAGCGAGTTCGTTCCGCGTTATGTAGCGACACATCTGAACATCAACACCTCTAAAAGCATTGATGAGATCCGCGAATTGGCGAAACGAGAAGGCTGGCGCGTGCTTGTCTGCAATCGCGGCGGCGGATTGTTTCAGCTCGTCGAGGTATGGCTCGAAAACACTTTCATGCTGGAAGTTATGACGCCCGAACAGACGCAAAGATATATTGAGATCACTGATCCGAAATTCATGGAAGCCGCTTTCGCATCAACCCTGCAACAGACACATCCGGCAAACGATCGCGTGCTGCCGACCGAACTGAGCATCATCGGTTGACGCTGTTGACCTCGGAAACGAAGCTGCGGCAAACAAAATGGTCTCGGAAATTCGCGATCACGCGGTGTTTGCCGCGACCGGATACCAGGTGTCGGCCCAATCGAACGCTTCCGTTGCACGGAAGCGTTTTTTGTAATCGTAAAAGGACGCTCCCTCGTAAGCATAGCCAAGATAGTAGAGTTCCTTTTTGGCCTCGATCGCGAACTCGATCTCTTTCAAGAGCGTGAACACGCCGAGGCCATACTTTGCCATTTCCGGATCGAACATCGCATAGATACCTGAAAGGGCGGTCGCACCGGCATCGAAATAGCTTTCGGCTACGAGTCGTTCGCCGTCGAACACGCTCAGCTGCATAGTATCGGCCGGCGAATCGGCCGCACGACGCGGGACAAAATTGCTGAGCGACTCCGGGACGCCTTCGCGAAATCTGATCTTATGCCGGACGAAAAGTCTCTCGGCTTCAGGAGTGAGGTTCAGTGGGCCGATCTTCGTCCGCAGCGACGTGTTACGCCGAAGGTTTCGACGCTGGCTTTTTGAGAACGTGAAATGCGCGAGGCGAATCCTGAGCGGCAAGACACACTGGATCTCGTCGTTGTGGAACCCGAGATTGTATCGGAAGAAGTGATTTCCGAAATGACGCCAACCTTGCTCCCAGAGAGCATCCATCTGGTCTGGGCGAGCGAAATCACAATTGAATTGTTCGTTGATTAGCTCAAGGTCGTTGAAGAACATCGGAAAGGAATGAAACCGCTCGGAAAATACAAAAAGCGTGACCTTCCAACCAAGATCTGCGAGCGGTGCGGCCGTCCGATGGTCTGGCGTGCACGCTGGAGACGAAACTGGGAAGCCATTAAATTCTGTTCGGAGCGCTGTCGCCGGACAAAAACGGCAATTACCAGTTGACCTTGCCTTCCTGCGATGTATCGATCTGTGCCAGTTCCACGCCTTCGTTGTAAAAGAAGATCTTCATGTTGTCGAAAAGAAACTCGTGAGAGTCCGGATTCGAAACGTCGATCCCAAAATGATTGATAAGCTGGTTCTGCTTTTTCAGCCATTCTTTCCAACATTCGCCGCACATCTCGGCACCTATCTTCTGCCCGAGCTCGGTCGGGATCGGAGCGTAGCCCATCGGCTCAGTCTTTTGCCCGCACCGCCCACATCTGAATTTGTCTCCGCCAAATAACGCCATATTAAAATTCTACCACAGGGCGCTGATTTCAAATCTATCCGGCACGCCCGATAGCCGCCAGGACATCTTCGTCAGCCGGCTTGAACAGGCTAAGGGCCTGCACTTTGTGATAGGCGATCTTTCCGTCACCGTCGATCACAACCACGCCACGGGCCGAACGCCCCGGAATCCACGACTTCATCCCATACATCGCCGAAACCTTGCCGTCGGTATCCGCCAATAGCCGCAGCGGCAATTCGTTCTTCTCCGCAAACCCCTTGTGCGATTCGACAGAATCGGTCGAAATACCAACAACCTCCGCCCCGGTCGCCTGATACTCCGACCAATGGTCCCGCACCGAACAAAGCTGCGCCGTGCAGACCGGCGAATTATCCGCAGGGTAAAAGATCAGTACGACCGTCTGTCCGCGATGATCGTCGAGCGACCATTGAGTCCCATTGCCGTCCTTCAGCGAAAACTCCGGAGCGTTGATTCCAATGTTCATTTTGTTATCCAGTTAGGGTACAACTTTTCGAGCGAGAATTTCTTTTTAAAATAGTCTTCACGCCATTTTGGAGCAAAACGATCCAGCAGCAAACCCTCGACCGCACCGAATGGATAGAACACTGTACGTTCCCGGGTTCCCATATCCAGCGATCGCATTTCTTTCAATGTCGACGCGAGTAGGCGCTCGGCCTCTCGATCGAACGGAACGTAATCAGGCAGCGAACGAAACGCCTTGCTCGGCTTCATCTTTCGGCCCGCGAGTTCTGCCATCCGATATTGGGTGTATCGCGAAATACCCTCCTGCCAAAGCTGAAACGAAGCGTATCTCAGATCATTCGGCTTCAACGAATCGGCAAACCGCCGGCGGACAGACAAATACTCGGCAGTCTTCGACCTTCTGTCGACATCGCTTTTTGTCTCGTACGCAGCCAGTAGGAGGTCGGCGAGCCCGCGAAATCCTCCGGCGATGCTTTGGTCGCTATATGGAAAGGGATAGTTGATCTGCCACATTCCGGTGGTATCGCCGCCGGCAAGATCGAGTGAGTTGACGCTCGGGTAATAATCAGGTCGCGAGTATTGCAGTTGGTGAAAATGTTCGTGCAGGACGACAAAGACCCAACGCGTCGAAGTCTTGTCTGACGTATTTTCAGCTTTTCCAACAACGATCAAAGGCCCGTTGCCGAGGGCAGGAAACGTCGCAAGAAAGCTCTTTTGAAATTTCCGTTGCCGGACAAATACCTCGCTCTTAAAGAGTTTGTCGTGTCCGATCGACGTGAATTCATCATTCGGTTTCGGATGCCGAATTAAGAATTCGTGGTCATCAGTGATGAACAAGATACCGAAGGGAGCCGTGCTCCATCCGGGCCAAAGTTGATCCTGAAGTCTTTCGCCGATCCTGTATACCTCTGCGATTCGAGTGCGATCGACCTCTTCGATCGCGGGTGCTGAATAGAACGCTGATGCCAATGCAACAAGGAAAATGGGGAATATTGATATGTAATGAAGCGCGTTTTTCATATCAACGAAGACGTTCAAAATAGCAATAATAGGACGGGTTCATCGAGAGAGCCACGCAGGCAAAGATCTTCGTTCAGGAAACTACTGAAAATCGCGAATATCTCGAAACGGCTTGTCCTTGTCGGTAAAATCCGGGCGGTAATAATGCGACGCCGATTCATACTCCTGCATAAAACCTTCCTCCATCCCGAGCTCATCGAGCAGCGAGACTGCGTCGAACCATTCGCCCTCGCTGATCCGGCGGGACAGCAAAATATACCTGTCGTCGGTCGCGGCCTTGTTGGTGGCGTAGTATTGGGCCATGAGAGAGATGGCGGTTCTGGGTGATAGTTCGTCGCGGATCCAGCGGAGGTTTGATTCGATGTCGGCGATGCCGTTTGGCAGGACGAGCAGGCGGATCATGAGGCCGCGTTTGAGCAGGCCGTCTTCGCCAAACTGAAGCGTGTCGCCCATCTGCCGGTGCATTTCCTTGATCGCGGCCCGAGCGTGTTCCTTGTAATCGCGGACCTTGGAATACTGAAAACCCGCATCGGAATCAGCGTACTTGAGATCCGGCAGATAGACGTCGACGATGCCGTCGAGCAGACGCAGGACCTCGACAGAATCGTAGGCGTTCGTGTTGTAAACGATCGGCAGCCGCAAACCGTTTTCGGCAGCGATCAAGATCGAACGCGCCATCTGCGGAGCGAAATGCGTGGGCGAGACAAAGCCAATGTTATGGCAGCCGCGATCTTGCAGATCGAGCATCATTTCGGCCAGGCGTTCGTGGGTTATCTCGTTCTTTTTCTGCGTTTTCCAGGTTTGCGAGATCTGATAGTTTTGGCAATAGACGCAGCGGAGGTTGCAGTTGCCGAAAAAAATATTTCCGGCGCCATTTGTTCCGCTCAGACAGGGCTCTTCGCCAAAGTGTGCCGTGAAAGATGAAACGATCGGCAAGCGGCCCGAATAACATGCCGCGATCTCGTCGGAGAGACGGTCGTTGCCGCAGTCCTTCGGGCAGACGTTACAGGTTCGGAGCAATTCCTCGAGCTTTTCAACGCGTTGGTCAAGCTCACCGGACCGAAGCAATCTGATGTACCCCGGTGCGTTCATTCGCGTCCCGTATTATCGCTGACAGGTTCGTCGGTTCGCTCAAGTACACCGACGTCGGTCATTGTATACCTACTGACGATCTCTTTTGGTGCGACGGTTTTTGCAAGTTTCCAGGTGAAGTCCATCTCGGCATTTATCGTCGCGGTTGCCATACTTGTTTCCCGAAGCATTTGTACCGAGCCGTAGAGCAAAAACAAAATGCCGACCACTCCGACAGGTATGGGAAGCCACCTGTAAATTCCAAAAAGCCCGGCGACCGCGATCGTGACGCTCGTCAAGATAAAAAAGCAAAGTCCGTAGTAAAACGCGCCTTGAGCACGTTGGAGTATGCGTGCGCGGGTGGTCACCTTGTCGAGAAGGTCTACAATGACCTCGAGCCTGTGATCGTAAAGCGGAATCGCGTCTTTGTCCTCAGCAAGTATCACCTCACTCAGCCGCTTTTCAAGATCGCGTGCTCGATCGACCACACGTCCGAGACGGGTCGAGGTCGAAAGGACGAGAGAACCGGTCGCTGAGATCAACAACGCCGGTGTGATCATCGCCGTAAGAAACTCGATGGTCGAACTCATCGCCGTTGGATTTAGGTTTACAATATCGCCTGCTGCCATAATTCGATCTCACTTCCTCGATCCCGCAATTCTATCCCCGGTCGATGCTCATGACCCGTTCGGATTCGGCACGCATTCGGCCTGTTATCATGAACCAGATCATCTTGAAATCGCTTATGAAGGACCAAAACGGATATTTGAAGGTAGCCGGCCGGTTCTTCTCCACAACAAAATGAGCGAACCACGCAAAGGCATACCCAACAACAAAAAATAGCGGAAAGAAATACCATTGTCCGCGCACAACAAAGAACACCAAAAGAGCGATGCCCAATAACGTCCCGACCAGATGCAGCAAACGCGTAAAAGGTTTAGAGTGTTCGCGGACGTAAAAGTCCCAAAATTCGCTGTAACTCTGCAATTCTTTCGGCATAGCGTTTCTCCGTTTTTCGGGAATACTAATACCTTACGCCGCCTGTTTCAATTCCACAGGCGCTTTTGGGGCTTCGAACACGCGGATGTTCGTTGCCCAGCCTAACTTTTCAAATATCCGGATCGCTATCCAGTTCATATCAAATTGATACCATTCCAACCCGTGGCGGGCCGAATTTGGCGCCATATGATGATTGTTGTGCCAGCCTTCACCAAAGGTGAGGATCGCGACGAACCAATTGTTGGTCGAAAGATCGCCGGTCTCATGCGGACGCTGGCCGTATAGGTGCGATAGCGAATTGACGAACCACGTGGTGTGCCACCCTAAGACCACACGTCCGAAAACACCCCAAACGACCATTGTCCAGCCGCCGATCGCGAACAGAACAACTGCAGATATCACGATCGGAACCAGATAGAACCGGGAGATCAGGACATGGATCGGGTCTTTGAGAAGGTCGGGAATATATCGCTTCAACGTAGGTTCGTCGTGGTCCTGCGCCTTGCCCCACACTACCCAGCCGATCTGCGGCCACCAGAAACCGGAACGTGCTGAATGCGGATCGCTATCGGTATCGACGAACTTATGGTGCATTCTGTGCGTGGCGACCCACTTTTCAGGCGAATCCTGCATTGACATCGTTGCCAGGATCGACAGTGTGTATTCAAGCCATTTCGGAGCTCTGAAACTGCGATGTGTCAACAGGCGATGCCAGCCGAGCCCGACGCCGAGACTTCCGACGATCCAGTTACCTATCAGCAAGGCCGCCGCATTTTGCCAGCTGAAGGTAAAGACCACGGGAATCGCCAAAAGATGGAAGAATGAGACCATCGCTACGTTCTTCCAATTGATCGTCTCGCGGACCCGTTTGATTGTGAGGATGCTTTGCATGAGATTTCCCTTGATCGAAATGATCTGTCCCTATAAGAGTAACAGCCGGATTGCCGATCGTTTGTAATAGTTGAGTAAAAGGTAGGAAACAACTAGGAGATAGAGCGGACGATCTCGGCCACCGCAACCCCCGTGATGCCGCTTATTGCTTTTAGAACAAAACCAGCAGTCGAACAGATGGCGACTGCCCAAATTACCGAGACGGACACGCGAAACCCTCGGGCCAATAGCCTGCTGACAAGTGACGCCGCCGCGAGACTCGTCGCCACCGAGACAGCAATAGCGAGCAAAGAGAATGTAACGATTCCGTATGTCGCATCGCTCTCGTTATAGCCATTTAACACAACGATGAGCAACAAGAAAGAAGCCGCTCCGAAGGCGATCTGCAAGATCAACGTAATGGTGAACGCGGCGAGCTTTGCTCCCATTGTGAGGCTGGTCAACTCGTTAATTGTCCCACAAATAAGGGATAGCTCAATCCCGATTGGAAAATATTTGTGGCGCAATGACGATTTTCGATGTAAATTGACTTCGAATGTGCGTGTATTAGGATTGCAGTATCGCACGCCTCAAACTCATCAGATTCGCGGAGGAAAAATGCAACTATTTCGGTCGGCTTTAGCAAAGGATAAGAAATTCTGGTTCCTGATGGCCGCAACGGTCGTTCTTGTCATGACAAATTCGTCAGCCGGACAAACTGGCGGTCGCAACGCAGGGAACAAAGATACCCCGGAAAAGAAACTCCAAGGGTATTGGAAAAGCACTGAGGCCGTGATCGAGTTCAAGACCGGTAGCCGGATAACCATCAATGAAGGAGAATATGATTATGCCATTATCGGATCGACGATCGTTGTCAGCAACGATGAGGGTTCGATGGAGTTTCCGTATAAGCTAACGGGAGAGGTGCTCACCGTTTGGGTGGATATGCGCAAGGTCACCTACACACGAATGACGCCTGAAGAGATCGAAGAGCTTCAGATGTCAAAACGCGCCTCGGGCCGGAACAGCGGTGGTGGCGGCAATAACGGCGGTGGCGGAACTCCGCAAGATCTGGTCGGCAAATGGTGTTATCAGGCCAATGTTCAAGCACAAGGGGGCGGCCGCCAATCGGACATTTGCTTCACGCTTAAGGCAGACGGAACTTATGAATATTACGGTGAGGCCAGCAATTCGAATCCTTATGGAGGTTCGAATTCGCAGAGTTGGGATTATGGCCGCTGGAGTGCGACCGCGACGACGCTGACCGCCCGCTCGAACAGCGGACAAACCAAGACCTACACGCTCGAACGACGCAATCATCCGCGGACGGGCGACCCGATGCTGATGGTCGACGGTGATGCCTTCGTAACGTACTACCAAAAGCGTCCGTGGTAGATGGTTGAAATATTCGCCGAATAGATAGCCTGCTTCATTTCGGAGCGGGCTTTTCTTTATTGGCCAAGATCAGATCCGATCGGAACCTCACGATGCGTGTTATGAGGTCGTAAGGGATCGGCCGATCGAGCGGAAATTGAACCGTTCCCTTCCCGCCCTTATATGCCGATAGTTCTTTTTTGAATTCTCTTGCCTGACGAGGTGCGGGATAAACACTTATATGTTTCGTGAACCCCGCAAAATATATAAGTATCTTTCCATTTAGTTTGTACGCGGGAATCTGATAGCTGATCGATTCAACGGCCTCTGGCGCCGCTTTTCTGATCGTCGCACGGATCATCTTCAATTCTTTCTGAAACTCACGCGGAAAGCCGGCGATGTACTTGGTTACCGAGTCTGGACGTAAGGGATCTGTTTTCATAAGCACCTTCAAATCCGGCGATCATACGTCGGGACTTTTTTCGAGGATAAGACCGATACCGATGATCACGAGGCCAAGATTGCGGATCGAACTTCCAACTATTTGAACCAGATCGCCCACCGGCAAAAATGCGATCACCAGGTTCATTGTGATACCCAGAATAAAGATAGCAAGCCCTGTCCTATTCAATACTCCTCGCCCGAAAGACAAAATCGCGAAAAGAAGACCGCTGACGACCATCAAGATGCCGTGGATCGTGTAAACCCGCCCGAGCCGAAACCAGAGAGCTTCGTAATCGGCAATATTTTCCTGAAGGGCGTAGAGTGTCGTGTGCCCGAAATAGACAAAGACCGAACCATATAAAATGGCTGCGACCAGAACACCTATGCTGACACGCGGGATCTGCACAGCATAAAGGCCGATGAAGATGAAAGGCATCATCAAAAATCCGACATAATTGATGAGCAGCTGAGGTGAAGAGTAACCGGCCGCGATCCATTCCATTAGATCGGAAACAAAATGGAGAAGCGGTGCGACAATCGCAAAAAAACCAACCGCCATTTTCATCGATCTCGTCATAATGCCGACTCGACGTTTGCGGCCCGTTGCGGAATAAGAAAAACGCACCACGGTATGATCGCACAAGCCGCCATCCAAACGATCGCCAGGCTTTGCAGGGCATCGTCAGGCATGGTCACAAGCTTGATCGCCCCCTGGACGACGAAGTGAAGCAGCGCCGGGGCCCAGATCGTTCGTCCACCCAGTTCAAACATATAGGCAAACGGAAATGACATCACTACCGCAAGCAGAAACGCAGCCGCCGCGACCAGGAAAGGCATTGTGAAGAAGAGAAAAATGTGAACAACCGCGAACGGGATCGCCGATAGGATCGCCGCTCGCCAGAATGTTCGCCCTTCGCGCAAGTTGCCAAATAGGTATCCGCGAAAGAGCGTTTCTTCAGCAATTCCGGCCTGGAAGAACAAGCCGGGAATCGACCATAGCCACTGAGCCGACAAAACTAGATCTATGCCGTTGGCGATCGAATATGCAGGAAAGATGCTAAGCAGCAGGAAACTCACTCCGGCCGAGGCAAAAATTCCCCGAGCGGACGGGGCACCAAGACCGAGGCCAACGATGCTCTTTCTCAAACCGGCGTGGCGGAGCAGAATTTGAAAAACCAAAGTGGCCGAAACAACCGCGATGCCTATTGTTACACCAGCCTGTCCACGGTCGCTCTGAAAAAAATATCCGAGAGTCTGAAAAAGAGCGAAAACAACTACGAAGCCTGTTAGCAATTTCACCCACGAGCTAAACGTCATTCGGCTGTATCAAATGCTGACTCAATCAGCAAAAGCAACACTCAGCTGCTTCAAAGGCATCGACCGGCGGCTGTCGAGATCAATGGAGTCTTCGCGGTCAATATAGTTGTAGAGTATATCTCGCTGCTGCGGGCGGTAACCTGCTTCGCGGATCTGGTAACGGAGGTCGCGCTCGTTGGCTTCGTTATTGGCACCGGCGGCGGAGACGACGTTTTCCTCTATCATGATCGAGCCCATATCGTCGGCCCCGAATCGGAGAGCGGCCTGTCCAAGGCGTATGCCCTGCGTAAGCCAGGAAGCCTGAATGTGCTGGATATTGTCGAGAAAAAGCCGTGAGACGGCCAGCATTTTGAGGTAATCGATGCCGGTCGGTTCTTCGGTGATCTTACGCCCGAGCGCGGTGTTCTCACGTTGGAAAGTCCACGGGATGAACGCTGTGAACTCGCCGTAGTCTGGATCGACCGCTTTGTTAGCGAGAGCTTCGTCCTGAACCTGCCGGACGCGTTCGAGATGCCTTACGCGATGTTCGACCTTGTCCCCGATGCCGAACATCATCGTCGCCGTCGAGATCAGGCCGACCTTGTGAACGGCCCGCATAACGTCCAGCCATTCCTGGGTGTTGCACTTTGTCGATACACGTTTGCGAACTTCATCGTCCAATATCTCGCCGCCGCCGCCGGGCATCGAATTCAGGCCGGCCGCCTTCAGCCTTCGGAGTATCGTCTCGTAATCAAGCTTCGAGATCAGTGAAATGTTGTGGATCTCAGGCGGCGAAAAGCAATGGAGCTGGAAGGTAGGGTATTTTGCGTGGAGCGTTCGCAGCAGATCTTCATACCATTCGATGTTGAAATCCGGATGCAGCCCGCCCTGCATCAATACGCCGGTGCCGCCCAGAGCGATCGTTTCATCTATCCGTTTGCAGATCTCATCGATCGAATGAACATACGTTTCCGGTTTGCCGGGCCGGCGATAGAATGCGCAGAACGTGCAGACCACGTTGCAGACATTTGTGTAGTTTATATTGCGGTCGATAATGTAGGTGACAACATCGCCCGGGTTCCTTCGCTGACGAATTTCATCAGCCGCAAGGCCGATGCGGACAAAATCGTGGGATTCAAGCAGCGCTGTGCAGTCTGCAGCCGAGAGGCGTTCACCCGCAAGAGCCTTATCGAGAATTGTTTGGATACCGGTGCTCATTTTTCAAACCACATAAGAATTCGCGTTGCACGCAGCTGCGGTTTCGGTGAAAATATTTTCCGCATCGCTCGCAAAGCGATCAGCATATATCGCCGTTGTTCTCATTGTAGCAAATGGATCACGTGATATCAGATGCCAAAAGCCCCGAAAACAGTCAAATTCAAAGCTATTCTAACTAAGCCGGCGGCCGAATCGGGCTGGCATTTCATCCCGGTCGAACCGAAGTTCGGGAGTCGGTTTGAAAAGAAAGATGGGTCGCGGCGTGTGGTCTGCACGATAAACGGGGCAGAGACGTTTCAATGCGCGCTCATCCCCATGGGCGAGATCTTTGCCATCATCGTCAACAAGGCGAAACGCGACAAACTAAGGATCTCGGCCGGCGACAAAGTCTCGGTCGAACTCACGGTTGACGAAAGCAAATACGGCCTGCCGATGCCGGAAGAACTGCAGGAGGCCCTGAATCAGGACGTCGAGGGCGACAAGCTGTTTCATTCACTCACGGCGGGCAAACAGAGATCGATGCTTTACTTCATCGGTAAGATAAAAGACGTCGACAAACGCATCCACGCAGCCCTCACTTTCATCGAGCATATCAAGAAGAACGATGGAAAGATCGAATATGAATCCCTCAATAATGAGCTGAAGCGGCCGATCTTCTGAAGATCGGCAAGAATATCGCCTGCTTTGCGTCTTTAAATCTATTGAGGTGTGATCGTCGAATCACCATTTGTCGTTGGTTTGATACGCGTGAGCAAATTTCTACGCGTATTAGGGTAGGAAAGCAATATTTGAAGGAACGCTCGGTATGCAAGATCGCGAAAATCAAATTGGAACAACCGATATTGGCCTGCTGGTCTTTGTGATCGTTGCAGGATGGCTGCTTTTGTTCTACTCGGGATTGTTCAGCTAATAGACAAATTCCAGTCGGCGGTTCGTCTCGATCAGTCCGTTCTTTTCGGCAAGTTCAAAATACAATTCCATACCTGATCGCATTGACTCGTCTATCGAATAAGAAATATTTCCGGTCAAGTATTCGATCATGTCGTCTCGCGTCAGTCCGATCTCAGGCTGGTAGTTCGAGGCGATCTCTGAAATGTGAAGCAAGCCCTCATCCCGCGCAGCGGCAAAATCGACGGGACATTTCGCCCTCCGTGTCATCCACATAGCAAAAACAAATCCATTCCCTGTGTATCGATGCCATAGTTCGGCAAGATCGAACGTCCTGATCGTCACTTCGCGTTCCGAACCTTTGCCTGAATGACCGGCGACGACGATCGAGAGTGCCGGGTCGCCGATCAGCAATGCAGCGTCTGATTCGGTTAGCATAGCGTCGATGTTCGGTCTAGCTTCCCGCCATTCGGGTTCGAATCCGAGGAACTCGCGGAAAATGATCTTGGTCAACAGAACGGAGGTTCGTGAAGAGACATCAAGCGAAACCGTCCGGACATCTTCCAATTCGCAGCCTTTGGTCGCAATACAGACACTTCGAACGCTTTTGGCCGCTCCGACGCACACATCCGGAATCAATCGAACCCCATCAATAAACTGCGAAGCTATGACCGGCACGAGTGCAGCATCGACACGATCCTGACTCAGGAGCTCGGCTGAGCGGGCGGGCGCGTTGTCCAGGATCAGCTCGACCCTGCCATGCTGAGAGCCGTATAAAAAACTCCAAACCAGAGGCGCGGTATTTGAGTAGCTCGAAGCAGCGATCCGAGGCATATCGATCTCGTTCATTGATCAAATTGTAGAACGCCTAATAAGAAATGCTAAAACCGAACTCTTTTTGAATCAGGAAGCGTTTGAAAATCAACGTCGTCCAGATTCTCGCCGGCATCGATAATGCGGCTTGGTTCAGCAAAGACCAACCCCTTACCCGACGCAGTAACCAGGTAAGTCTCGCCCGATGGTATACCCGTGAATCGGTAATGACCGAATGGGTTGGTGATGGTTATCCAGGTCTCGCCGCTTGGGCCTTGCAGTTCGAGTCGGACGTTACCCACCCCTCGTAACCGTGAATCCGTTACACGTCCGGCGATCTCAACAGGCGATGAAGATGGAATGAAGAACGAGATGGCAAAGTCGTCGATCGCAAGTCCATCGTCGGCACCGGCAATGTTCGTGTCCACCCAACGAATATAAAGCGATTCGCCCGGAGCAACCGTTACATTAAGTGTCGCAGTTGGAAAGACCGTACGATATGCAGGGTCGTTACCGTTGCGGGCACCGGCGCCTCCTGAGGTATTCGGAGTAACGAAATCAAACGCGTCGGCCGGTGTGTACGATCCGCTATAGAGGTTTGTCGCGTTGACCGCATATTCAAAATCGAGACGGTCAGTTTGCGCCCCGCTAGCTCCGCGACGCCACATCTCGCCCGAGAACGCGATCTCAACCGAATTGATCGCTCCGAGGCTCGTATTAGTAAAACAGCCGCCGACATAAACGATGGCCATCGAATCGTCATTTATTGAACCGAGTGCGCGATCGGAGTCGGAACCGAAGCTATATGCATTCGCGCCGCCACCCGAACCGTTTCCGGCGGCGTAGCGCCCGGTTACTGAACTGCTGTTTGTCCCTTCTTCGACTATTGCCCAGCCCGGTACATTAACAGTGCCGCCATTATCGGCGATCGCATTATCAAACTTTCCGAGGTATCTTCGTGGGCCGCTCGGATTAAGCACAAAAACATTCGCCGAATCCGTGAACTGCGGCGCAGGGCTCGAACCAAGGCCGTTGAAATTCTGGCTATGAGAGGTCGGGTTGCTGCCTCCCAGTCCGATGCAACTCTGAGCATCTACATCTGTCGAGACTGCAACGCAGATCACCGATAGCAAGAACGAGTACGTTAGTATGGATGCTGGTTTCATATGAAGATCACTCTTAACAACGGCGGAAGGAAGAGGGCGTTTACCAAACTAAAGCCAGGTATTTCGGGAAGTGAAGATGGGAAGTTATCGGACAGCGCAGGAGGCCGCCATCACCCAATATAACAGCATTTTTGCAGAAAACTCAAACAAAAAGAATGGTCCGCCGTTGAGGAATCAGCCTCGAAATGAACCGTGCGCCTGTATCGATCAAGCCGAAAAAACGTCATGGTATTCGCTGTTATTCGTTTGTTTCCGAAGTGCGAATGGGCAGGTCGCAAAGATCTTCAGGCCTTTTGAACGCGCATGATCCACAGCTGCGGCGAGCAATTTGTCGCCGACCTTCTGGCCGCGTAGACTCTCGTCGACCTCGGTATGATCAATGATAATGCCGGTCTCGCCGGCGGTTACATAGGTCATCTCAGCAAGGCGTTTACCGTCTACCTTTATAAGAAATGCGCCGCGTCCGCCTTTTTCGATGTGCTTTATATCCATATCGACAGTTTCCCGCAAAGGCGTGAAGACGCAAAGGGCTCGAGCAAGATTTGTTCTTCAAAGCAAGTTAAAATATTCTTTTCGAAATGAGGATATACGATATTACGGTACCGATCAGCAATGGCGTGCCGATCTACGATGGTGATTCCGAAGCTCGGGTCGAGTCGTTTGCCGCACTTGAACGTGGTGATTCAGCGAACGTCTCAAAAATGTGTTTTGGCGTCCATACAGCAACACACGTCGACGCTCCGAACCACTTTATTGAAGGTACAAGAACGGTCGACGAGCTCGACCTTGAAAAACTGATGGGGCCGTGCCGGGTGATCGAGGTTCCCGACGAAGTTATGCTGATCGAGCCCGAGAATATCGGTGAACTCGACGGCGTGGAGCGTGTGCTCTTTAAGACCCGAAACTCCGCATTCTGGAACACGCCTGAGGCCGGCTTCAGGACGGACTTCACCGCAATATCGCAAGCGACCGCTGACAAATTGGCTGAAACGGGCATCAAACTCGTCGGCATCGACTACCTATCGATCGAAGCCTTTGGCTCGACGGGCCATCCGGTTCACCTTGCGTTGCTTGAGCGCGAGGTCGTTATTCTCGAGGGTGTCGATCTCCGTGAAGTTCCGGCCGGCGACTACGAAATAATCTGCATGCCCCTGAAATACATCGGCTCCACCGGCGACGGGTCCCCGGCCCGAACCGTTTTAATCGAGCGATGAACGTAAACGACAAAGCCTATAAGGAAAAGGTTTATGAACTCGTTCGGCAGATACCGCCGGGCTGCGTGATGAGCTATGGCCAGATAGCTACGATACTCGGTGCGGGCTACACTCCGAGGACGGTCGGATACGTGATGCACGCGGCGGATAGCGAAGGCATCCCGTGGCAACGCGTTATCAATTCGCAGGGGAAATGCTCGACCGGGCGTCTGACGATCCCGTTGAATCTTCAGCAGCAAATGCTCGAACAAGAAGGCATCGTCTTCAGCCCGAGCGGAAAATGCGATATGAGCAAATTCGCTTGGTGGCCGGGCGGTTTCGAGCCCAAGATAGAAGAACAGTTCACTCTTTTCGAAAGTAGATGAAACTTTATCCACTCCAAACCAGAAACTATCTTACGATCGACCCCATAATCCATGAATGGGCTACGGAAAATTCGTTGCAACTTTACACAGAGTTGAAAGATGAAGAAGTCCGTGCGGTTTGGTTTTGTGACGCAACCGGTGAGGTTCGATTCCAAATTTGGATTGATCCGCTCGACGATGATGGAACTGTCAACGTCAATGTTTGGGAAGTGAAACAATTCATTTGGGAACGGAAACTGACTAAACCAAAAGTGTTTGGCACAACAGCCGAGAACTTAAAACAGACGCTGAATGACGCCCTCAGTTTAGTAAGGTCCCAACTTGATTAGCTCAACGTCCCCATTTCAGCTTGTTTCTCAACACATCAAAATAGTTGCGGTTTGGCGGTTGGACGAGGTTAAATGTCGTTCGGCTTTTTCGAATGATCACTCGGTCGTGAGAATGCATCGGGTAGCCCGTCTGGCCGTCGAGCGTCAGAACGACACCTTCGTTCTCGTTCTGGAGGTTTAGTTCGATCTCGGCATCGTCCGGAACGACTATCGGGCGATTGGTCAAGGTAAACGGGCAGATCGGAGTCAGGACAACGGCGTTCATTGACGGATAGACTATCGGGCCGCCTGCCGAAAGATTATACGCCGTCGAACCGGTCGGAGTCGCAACGATCAATCCATCAGCACGGAACGAGTTCACAAAAAGCCCGTTGAGTTTTGCCTCGATCTCGATGATGCGGGCGAGGGCAGATTTATTTATCACGACATCGTTAAGTACGCGTCCCTTCGCACGCATCTCGTCGCCCCGCCAATGCTCGGCCGTAAGCATCACTCGTCGATCTATCTCATATTCACCAGCAAAGATCGCCTCGAGCGCTTCGTACATCTCTTCGATCCGGAAATCGGTCAAATAGCCAAGACTGCCGTAATTCACCCCCAGAACAAGACACTCGGCATCGCCGATCAATCGCGCCGTCGAGATCATCGTTCCGTCACCGCCGAGAACGACGATCAGATCAGCAGATGCACCGAACAGATCTTCTGATTCGCCAGCGAAATGGCGTGAGGAATCGGCGGCTGGGCTGACATATGGATCACCGAGGACCTTTATGCCGCGCTTGCCGAGCCATTCCGACAGCTCATGAGCTGTCTTGAGCGCTTCGGCATGATCTCGCTTGACTGCTATACCGACATTTGAGATTCCGGCTTTTGCCATCGTCTTGCTTGCGAAAGTTGCTTCCAGAGATCAAGTTTCTCTGACGTGAAAGTATTGATGAAATCGCCGGAAATATCAACGCTTTGCATTTGTTGATGACCTGGCGTTGGCTGATCCGCCGAAGACACCGGGGGTGTTCGTGTTGGAATCGGGGCGTTATTTTGCTAAAATTGCGGTTTGTCCGAAAAATCAGCAAATTCGAAAAGCTTAGGTAATATCAGATGTTAAGGTTTATTTCACGTCTTGAGAAGACACGTAATTTCGTTCTTCTCGCATTCGCAATCCTGATGGTGGCGAGCCTCGTTTTCTTTTATGCTCCGACTCGCGGGGACCTTGCCGCCAACCTGACGCAAAGCAGCGAGACGGCGGCAACCGTTTCCGGTGAATATATCACCGTCGGCGAGGTCGCACGGCAAAAAGAGAACTACAGCCGATTCATGCAGGGAAGGCCATATCCGGCAAGGCTCGTGCTCGACGGCCTTATAAGCAGCCGGATAGCCCGTGTTGAGGCAGCTCGGCTCGGACTTACGGCATCTGATGCCGAGGTAGCGGCCGAGATCCGCCGCCAGTTCAAGCCTCAGGACGGGAAACCATTCGACCAGAAACAATACGAACAGAGCATCGTCGAACAATACGGTAACATTGCCGCATTCGAAGATGGCGTTCGTGATGACCTGAGCGCAAGCAAGCTGCGGGCCTTCATTTCCTCTGGGGTCACCGTCTCGGAAGAAGAAGTTCTAAAAGATTTTCAGCGAAACAATGCAAAATTCGACCTTTCATATGTTGTGATAAGCCCGGCCGATCTTGCGAAGTCTATCACGCCTTCGGATTCGGATCTGCGCGATTACTTTGAAAAGAACAAACAGGCTTATTACATCAGCGTTCCGCAAAAGAAGATCCGCTACGTGTTCCTTAACACCGCGAAGATCGGCGAAAAGCTTTCGATCACCGATGAGGACCTGAGGGCGGAATACGACAAACTGCCCGAAGACAAAAAGAACGCTGGCGTTCTGGGCCAGGAGATCGTGCTGCGGATACCAAAGCCGGAATTCGATGGCCAGGTTTACGAAAAGGCGACAACATTAGTTGAGCGCCTGAGAAAGGACGGGCCGATCGTTTCGCAGGAAGCATTCGCCGAGATCGCAAAAGGCCAATCGGAAAATGCCGTTAGTTCGGTGAAGGGCGGTGCGTTGCCTGGACCGGTACGTGAGAATCTGAACAAGCAGGACGATCCGTATCAGCGTCTGATCAAAATGAAACCCGGCGAAATAACTGAACCGATAAACTATCAGGGCCGGTATTTCATACTTCGACGCGGCGAGGCAGTGCCGAAACCCTTTGAAGATGCCAGACGCGAACTTGAGGTCGGCCTCCGCAACCGCCGGGCCTACGCAGCAGCTGCTGAAATGGCAAAAAAGGCCGTTGCCGCATTGCGGGAAAACAAGGACGTGCAGAAGACCGCTCAGGACTTTTCAGCTCAGGCGAACATGGCCGTGGCGGATATGGTCCGTGAGACGGCGTACGTCAAACCGGGCGACAACGTCGATAAGATCGGCACATCGCCACAGTTTGAAGACGGTATCTCCGGACTTGAAAATGCGATGGACGTAGGCGACGAGATACCGGTACCGGAGGGTTTTGCAATCCCGCTTCTAGTTGACAAGAAAGAACCGAGAGATGCCGAATTTGATGAGGTCAGATCACAGATCACCGAGATCGTGAAGGTTGAAAAGGCTCGCGCGCAGATCGAAGAGATCGCGCGCCAGATCGCTTCCGGTTCCGGATCGCCAACAGCGATCGCCGCAGCGGCGACCGCAAAGGGGCTGAAGGCGGGTGAATCAAAATCCTTCATTCTTGGGTCACCGCTTGGTGAGGGCCCATCGGCTTCGACCAGCGAACAGCTTGAAGATGCGATCTACGGTTTACGCGCGGGCGAAGTAGGCAAGGACCCGATAAAGATAGGTGAAAATTACTATGTGGTCGGCGTCACCAATCGCACGGAGGCGAACATGGAAGAGTTTGCTCAGCAGCGTGACAAGTTGACCGAAGAGATGCTGTTGCGAAAACGCGGTGAGGTCTTTTCCGACTATGTAGCAGCCGCAAGGCAAAGAATGGAATCGTCCGGCAGCATCAAGATCTATCCCGATGCGATCGCAAAGCTCGACGAGGTGTCACCGGCGTCGCCATCCGGCTTCCCCGGTATGTGATGTTTGGTTCAATCAAATCGCGAAAGGCAAAGCACCCTCGGTGTTTTGCCTTTTTCTTGGCGTGAAGGTATTTCGCCTATTTACCACCAACCGATCAGCTTCCACCAAAAAAGACCTACTGTCGACCAGATGATGATGTTCAGGATCGATGCGATGAGCCCTACGGTCCACCACCGGGTCTGAGTTACATAACCTAAGCCGAAATACACCGGCGCAGGTGTTGTGCCGTAGTGTGTCAAACCGGCGCTTAAATTGGCAAAATAGGTCAGCAACAGGACGGTTAGGCCGGCCGGAGCACCGAGAGCGATGGTGACGGCAAGGAAGGGTATGAACATCGCAGTAACGTGCGCCGTTATCGACGCGAACGCGTAATGCGCGTAGAAAAAGATGAGCCCAAGTATGGCAAGTGCGATCGGCCATTCGACGCCGCTGATCGTTGCCGCGATACCATTGGCGAACAAGGTCGTCACGTTCGTTTCGCCGAGTGCGGTTGCCATCATTACAAGTCCGCCGTACCAGATGAACACTTCCCACGCGTGTGTTTCATCGATAAGATCGCGCCACTCAAGTACGCCCGTTACAAGAAGACCAGATATCCCGACAAGTGCGACTACCGTCGAATCGATACCATGCCATTTGGCAGTTATCCACATGATCACAACCGCGACAAACACGACGAGAAGCGTCTTCTCCGATCGGTTCAAAGCACCGAGTTTGCGTAGTTCCTCGGTGGCGTACGAGACAGCATTCGGCGTTTCCTTTACTTCAGGCGGGTACAGCCTATAGATCATCAGCGGAATAACCGTGAGGGAGACCATCGCCGGCACGATCGCCGAAATGAACCAAATAGAATAGTTCAGATCGACATTCGCTTGCTTAGCGGCAAACCCGGCGATAATGACGTTCGAGGCCTGACCTGTAAGAAAGGTGGCGCAGAGTATCACTTCACACTGATACAGCATCGTCATCAAGAACGTACCCAGACGCCCCGCGGTGCCGTCATCCGGCCGCGAATCGTACGTTTCGGTCACGCTGCGGGCGATGGGCAGAATGATGCCGCCTGAACGCGCACCGGTCGAGGGTATGAACGAGGCAAGTATGAGATCCGTGAAAACGAGCGAATAGCCCAGCCCGAGGGTCTTTTTACCGATCAGCCTGACAAAGATCAATGCTATTCGGTGGCCAAGCCCGGTCTTGATCATCGCTCGCGATATAAAAAAGGCGGCCAGCACCAGCCATACGAACTTATCAGCATAGCCGCTCAGAGCCTTCTCGATGGGCACCGCGCGAAACAATGCAACGGCTACCACGCCAAGCAGAACCATTGCGCTTCCTGTCAACGGCTGAACGATCGAGCCGACGATAGTGGCAATAAAGATCGCAAGCAGCGTCCATGCCTCGACCGTCACGGCCTCGGGCCGCGGCATTAGAAAGATCAGAACGCCGATGCCGATAGTGACCAGCCATTTGACGATGGGTTTATGCATAAAAAATCGGCCACGAAGTTCACAGAGAGTCTGACTCTGAGCGCTTGGTGGCCGTATTTCCGAGGCAAGCAATAAGAATTACTTAGCGTGCAATTCGGCAAAATGCAGGAAGAACCAATAAGTGATTCCTGCCCAAACCGCCAGATTTGCGAGAGAAGCGATCAGGCCGAACTTCTGGATCCGTGCGTCATATCCTCCCCGAGTATCCTGCTTGCCGTACATAAGCATCGCTACAAGGACACCTGTGACGATCCATGCAAAAAGGCGAATACCCAGGTTGATCGGGATCACCTCAGACTTAAGGTCCATTAGATATGGCACCTGATAAAGCGTGAGGAGGATGGTCAATATCACAGCAATGATCGCGGCAACCGGCGGTGTTGCTCGGGATTCTGATTCATTAGCGTCAGCATCCGAGACTTTCCGGAGATTACTGTGGCGATAACTGTAAGCAAAGTAGATCACCAGGCCGATCGACATCCATACGATCAGACGGATCCAGGTATCGAGCGGCAAGCTGTTCATCAGATACGCCGCTGACACGACCGTTGCGATCGGGATAAATGGCGAAAGCGGTACTTTGAATGGCCGCTCGAGCGCCGGATTCGACGACCGGAGAATGATGATGCCCACACCGACGATAACGAACGCGAAGAGCGTTCCGATACTCACCAATTCGCCAAGCAAACTGATAGGCACAAAACCTGCGAGGATCGCTACGATCGCGCCGGTGATCGCGGTCGTGATGTGCGGGGTCTGATACTTCGGATGGACCTTTGCCGCCCATGAGGGAAGCAGGCCGTCTTTCGACATCGAATAGAACACGCGAGGCTGTCCCATCACCATCACGACCATTGTGGAACTAAGGCCAAGCACGGCGCCAACCTTGATGATCGTTGGAAACACCGCAAGGATAGTGCCCATTGTTGTTCCCTGCGCCGTTTGAAGCGCCGCATCGATCGCAACCGCTATCGGGGCCGCGGCATTCGTCAGCAGTTTGTAATCGACAAGGCCGACCATGATCCCGGCGACCAGGATATAGAGCACGGTACAGATCGCGAGCGAGCCAAGGATACCGATCGGCATATCCCGCTGCGGGTTCTTGGCTTCCTGTGCCGCGGTCGAGACAGCATCAAATCCGATATAAGCAAAAAAGATGACAGCCGCACCGGTAACAACCCCGCTGAAACCAAATGGCATGAATTCCGCGCAGCCCGGACTGCCCACGACGCAGCCGATACCGAGATTGCTTGTATTCACATATCCGATCCCGGCAATGATGAACAGTACTACGACAAGTACTTTGACGATCACGATGATCGAATTGAAACTTGCCGATTCTTTTATGCCGCGGATCAGCAGCAGTGTTACCGCAACCGATATCAAAAATGCCGGTAGGTTGAATATACCGGTAGCGACGGTTCCATCGAGGAGCCTGATCTCAGTTCCGGGGGGCGCACTCAACTCCAGAGGGAAGTTTATCCCGAGTGTGTCCCGTAAAAGGCTGACCGTATATCCCGACCACCCGACAGCCACGGTTGCCGCACCAAACGCATATTCGAGGATAAGGTCCCACCCGATGATCCATGCGACGAATTCACCGAGCGTTCCATACCCGTATGCGTATGCTGAGCCTGAGATAGGAACGCTGGCGGCAAACTCCGAATAACAAAGAGCCGCAAACGCACTAACGATACCTGCAATGATCATCGAGATCACCACTGCCGGTCCGGCGTGTTTGCCGGCAGCCTGTCCGGTCAAAACAAATATACCCGTACCGATGATCGCGCCGATGCCGAGCATCGTCAGATCAAGTCCGGTCAATGTTTTCTTAAGGGTATGTGTGCCGGTCTCAGATGCCTCGGCAATGATCTGCGAAATTGGTTTGGTCGCGAAAAGTGACATCAAAACCTCCTGGAGGGTGAAATAACTACGATTGCTCGGCTGCAGGTAAGCCGCCGGACAAGCGTTTCCAAATGAAATAAACAGGTACGCCCGTAAGAACTATCAACAGGCCCGGCCACGTTGCGGTCGTTTGATAAACGAACAATACGACGAGAATAATTGCTGCGCCGATGCAATATAGCGCCGGAATTATCGGATATCCAAATGCTTTATACGGTCGTTCCGCATTTGGTTGTTTCACGCGAAGAACAAAAACGGCTGCGATCGCGAGAATATAGAATATCAGTGCCGCAGAGATCACGTAGGTCAAAAGGTCATTGTAGAGACTGCCGTAACTGCCGTCGGCCCTGACCGTTCGCGGCAGAACGTAGAGACAGGCGAGTATTCCCTGAATAACCAGTGCCCACGCTGGTACGTGAAACTTATTGAGCTGGCCCGCAGCCTTGAAAAAGAGGCCGTCCTTTGCCATCGCAAAATAAGCTCTGGGACCGGCGAAGATCAGGCCGTTGTTGCAGCCGAAGGTCGAGATCATGATCGCAACTGCCATCAAGGCCGCTCCGGCACCCGGGAATATCACTTCGGCCGTCGCCGATCCGACGCGGTCGCTCGGCACCGTTTGAATGTCCTCGAACCTAAGCGTCGTAAGATAGGCGATATTTGCAAGCAGATAGAGCAAAATGACGCCGCCCGTCCCGAGCAAAAGTGATAGAGGCAGGTTTCGTTTCGGGTTTTTGACTTCGCCCGCGGTAAAGGTGACGTTGTGCCATGCGTCCGCAGAGAACAGAGAATTGGTCTGCGCGACGCAAATGCCGACAAAGAGCCCGAATGCAGCAACTGCGGTCAGCCCGTGACCGACATCCTGCAAGTTTCCGCGTACGGTCCACAGGTCGCTGAAATTTGCGGCCGCGATCTCAGGATATGATACAAGCCCGACAATGATGCCGAGAACGATCAACGCGACAAGAGAACCGGTCTTTGCAAAGGTGAAGACGTTCTGGATCATTTTGCCAAGATTCAGGCCGCGTGTGTTCAGCAGTGTAAGTAAAACGATCATCACGATCCCGAGCAATTGCGCCGTCGAGAGCGAGAACGCGTAGCTCGATGATCCTAACCGAACAGGTTCGATGATGTAGTTTGCTTCTGATATCTGCGGAATGAGTATGCCTGTGAACCGGCTGAAAGCGACCGCGACCGCCGCTATGGTCGCAGTGCCGATAACGAGGAAATGAGTCCAGCCGTACAGAAAGCCCCAAAGCGGCGAATATGCCTCTTTGAGATATACATACATGCCGCCGGCACGCGGCATCATCGCGGCCAGTTCGCCGTATGACAGTGCCGCCCCGATCGTTAGTGATCCGGTGATCAGCCAAACAACGAGCAGCCAACCCGGAGAGCCGACCTGTCGGGCAATATCGGCGGACACAATGAATATGCCCGAACCGATCATCGATCCGGCAACGATCATTGTCGAATCAAGCAGACCGAGGCCTCGAATGAATCCTTCCTTTGTTTCCTGTTCTGTTTCAGCAACGTCTGTTGCCATATACAGGTCGAGCAGCCAGTGCCCTTCCGGAACCGTTGAGGTGACGTGGTTCCAGTTTGCTCCTATTTGTGTTGTTATGCTCTACGGCAGGAGATTTAACTTCGCTATTATACGTTTATTGACTGCGGTGTCGAGTGCAAACACCTTGTTTTGGCGTGGTTTGTGATTTTTGAGGCAAAAACGCAAAACGGGAATGGCCCTATATCCCACCCCCGTTATTTGTTGCTGTGTTCCTTTCGATCAAGATTGGCTACCGCTTTCCGATAACGGTGAGATATCTACTAAGCTCCTCTTTTACTTTTGGAAACAGAAAAAACAAGCCGATCATGTTCGGAAAAACCATCGCAAAGATCATTGCATCTGAAAAATCGATCACGGACTGAAGCGATGCCGCTGAACCGATCACGACGAAGATGCAAAAGATGACCTTGAACGTAAGGTCAGACGCTATAGATCTGCCGAATAGATACTTCCACGATTGCAGACCGTAATACGACCACGAGATCAGGGTCGAGAAAGCAAAGAAAACGATCGCGACCGTAAGGACCGCATTGAATCCGGGAAGTACATCGTTGTAGGCGCGTGCCGTTAGATCAACGCCGTTGACAACCTCATTGCCGATCATAACGTTGCCGCCCACGCCTCCGTACTGGAAGTAGCCATCCATATTGAACAGTACAATTACGATGGCAGTCATTGAACATATCACTACGGTGTCTATGAACGGTTCGAGGAGAGCGACTATTCCCTCACTAGCCGGAAATTTTGTACGAACGGCCGAATGGGCGATAGCGGCCGAGCCCGCACCAGCTTCGTTCGAAAATGCCGCTCGTCGAAAGCCTTGAATGATGACACCGACGATTCCGCCGACGGCGGCAGTCGGTGTGAATGCACCTGAAATTATCTGTCCGATCGCAGCAGGGATCTCAGTAAAATGCGCGAAAATAATTATCAGCGACGCGATGATGTAAATGATCGCCATCAAAGGTACGAGTTTCTCGGTAACGGTTGCAATACGTTTAATGCCGCCGATGATAACGATACCGGTCAACGTTGCAAGTATCACTCCGATGATGGTCTTAACTGCACCGCCCTGAAGATTAAGAAGCGTTGTGATCTGTGCCGTTGCCTGATTTGCCTGAAACGCATTTCCGCCGCCGAAAGAACCGCCAACGCAAAAGATCGCGAACAGCACGGCCATCACTTTTCCGACGCCGCCCAGACCTATTTCGGCGAATCCCTTTGATAGGTAATACATCGGCCCGCCATAGACAGTGCCGTCGGGACCTATATCTCGGTACTTGACGCCAAGCGTGCACTCGACAAACTTCGACGACATCCCAAGCAGCCCGCAGACGATCATCCAAAACGTTGCTCCAGGCCCGCCGATCCCAATGGCTACGGCAACACCGGCGATGTTGCCTAACCCAACTGTTCCTGACACGGCGGTCGCAAGCGCCTGAAAGTGGTTTACCTCGCCGTGATGACTTTCATCCCTGATGGTGTCAATTACATCCCCTTCGACAATAAAGACCTCGGCATGCGGATCAGCGTCGTGCGGCTCGGCGTGCTCAGGATCGGCGGCCATTTCGATGTCGTCGTATTTACCGCGAACTACCTGCAATGCCAATCCGAAACGACGGATATTTACGAACCCGAACGCGACCGTAAAGAACGCCGCGCCAAATATCAAAAGCAATAGAACGATCGGTATGTTGTAAGGGGCATCAAATGGAAGCGGGTAAAAGATAATGCTTCCCCACCAGTCTGCAACTGGCTTGAACGCGTCATTGATCCTTTCGTCGAGTCCTTTCTCCTGAGCCGCGGCGATCGCCGGGAACGCAAAGATTGCGGCCAGAGACAGAAATAGATGGAACAGTTTTTGATTCATTTATACCTCATTGAACAAAACGCCAATTCGTTTTTTGATTATTTATTTCGAAGTGGATCCGAAAATGGGAAAAGTGAGATTGCAAGCATTGTATAATCGGTGTCGTAGTATTTACAAGCTTAATGTTTCGGCTGATCGGTGCGATATCATGAACAGGGACAACAATCTTGGCGATATGCCGGCTGAAGAGTTTCGACGATATGGTTATGAGATCGTCGATCGGATCGCTGACTATTTTGAACAGATCGAGTCGTTTCCCGTCCTGTCGCAGATCGAACCGAACTGGCTAAAGCAGAACCTACCCGGGAATGCTCCGGCGTCTGGTGATGACTTTGGCGAGGTCCTGCGTGACATCGATCGGCTCATCTTTCCGGCCGTAACGCACTGGAACCACCCAAACTTTCATGGCCTGTTTTCGACCTCCACCTCATCCGTCGGGATCTTCGGCGAGATGTTTTCGGCTGCGTTCGATATGAAAGCGATGCTCTGGCGGACGTCGCCGGCATCAACCGAACTTGAAGATGTCGTCCTGGATTGGTTGAGACAAATGTTGGGCCTTCCGGCGAAATTCGAAGGCATCATTTACGATACGGCTTCGGTATCAACAATGCACGCCATCGCGGCCGCGCGCGAGCGTATCGGGCTGAACATTAGAGAATTAGGGATGAGCGGCCGCAACGATCTTCCGCTACTTCGTGTTTACTGTTCCGAACATGTCCACTCGTCGATAGACAAGGCGTGCATCACGCTTGGCCTCGGTATACAGAGCCTCAGAAAGATCGAGTGCAACGACCGGTTTGAGATGATTCCGGAGAAACTTGCTGAAGCGATCGAGGAAGACACCGAGGCCGGCTATTTACCGATCTGCGTCATCCCGACCATCGGCACGACCTCGACATCCAGTATCGATCCGGTCGATGCTGTGGCAGATATATGCGCGAAGTATGGAATTTGGCTGCATGTCGATGCCGCATATGCGGGCTCGGCGGCTGTGGTTCCGGAAATGCAGCCCATGTTCAGCGGATGGGAGAGGGCCGACTCGATCGTGATCAATCCCCACAAATGGCTGTTCACACCATTCGATCTTTCGGTCCTCTACTGCCGTGATCTCGGTGAATTGAAGAAGGCATTCTCACTCGTTCCGGAATATCTCAGGACAAGCGATGAAAGCGGCATAAAGAACGGCATGGATTACGGCATCCAGCTCGGCCGGCGATTTCGGGCGCTCAAGCTCTGGATGGTTATCCGGTACTTTGGCAGCGAAGGGCTGGCTTCGAGGATACGAGAACATTGCCGTCTGGCACGCACATTTGCTTCGTGGGTAGAAGCTTCGCCCGACTTTCAGATGATGGCGCCGGTGCCGTTTGCACTTGTTTGCTTTCGTGCCTGTCCGTCCGGCGTCGATGATCTCGATTCATTGAACGAAACGATGATGAACGAGGTCAATGCCTCGGGCCAGGCCTACCTTTCGCATACGAAGCTGAATGGTACGTTCACGATGCGGCTTTCAGTCGGCAGTATCCGCGTCGAGGAACGGCATCTCGAAAAGGTTTGGAACATTCTAAAGGAAAGCCTGCAGAAAAATGTAAGCTGACGCGAGCGGTCAGGTTCGCCGGATACTAAATCGAACTTCGCCTTCAGGGGTCGTTTCACCGCGCGACCAACCCTGTTTCGAGTAAAATCCATCGGCGCGGGTTCCGGGTTCGGTGGTCAGATGTACCTCGCTAGCACCAGCGGCGAATAACCAGTCCTTCGCTTTTTTAAGCAGTTCCCTTCCGACGCCTCGCCCTTCAAAGCCCGGTCGAACGAAGAGCGCCCAGATCGAGCCGTCCTCAAGAGATGCGATTGAAAAGCCTGCAACCGTCTCATCTACCTCAGCGACCCAACCCTTCCCTCGGCGATTCAGAAAATCGTTACAGATCTCGACCGTAACCTTTTTCGGATCCGACAATACATTTTCTATGACCGAAAACCTAATATCGAAGATCGAAGGAATATCGTTCGATGTTGCCTCTCGAATCAGCATTTGCGAACTCTAATTTGGTGAGACCTCGTCCCAGATCTTATGACCGTGCGTCTCTTTCAAAAAGATCGACCCTACAACAAATGTCAGGCCGGCGATCGCCATAGGATAAAAGAGGCCAGCGTAGATGTTCCCGGTTTGCGCGATCAGGCTTAGGCCAATGACAGGAAGCAGACCGCCGAATACGCCATTGCCGATATGATACGGAAGCGACAGCGCGGTGTACCTGATCTTTGCGGGAAACGCCTCGACCAAGTAAGCCGCGATCGGCCCGTAAACCATCGTCACCCAAAATACCTGAATAAAGACAAGCAGGACAAGCTGCCAGGTCGCTCGGTTCGATACAAGATCGTTGAAGTTAGTGTAAGGCAGCACTTTCTCGGCATTCTTTATTTCTCCGTCGATCCCGATCGTCTGCGGTGTAAGCTTGATCGCGCCGGTGACCGGGTCTCTCTGCGATGTCGCCGTTACGACCTCGGAGCCGGCCGCCGCCTGCATAGCCTGATAGATCGGAACGTATGTGACCATTGCCAGAAAGCATCCGCCAAGTATGATCCACTTTCTACCGATGCGGTCGCTCAATGCTCCAAAGAAAACAAAAAAGGGCATCGCCAAAAGCAGAGCGATCGCTACGATATAATTGGCCGACGTCGGCGTAACGTTCAAAATGGACTGCAAATAGAACAAGGCATAAAATTGACCGGCGTACCAGACAACGCCCTGTCCTGCGGTTGCGCCGAATAACGAGATCAGGACGATCTTCAGATTTCGCCATTTTGTGAAGGCTTCGATCAATGGATTTGCTGACGTCATCCCGCTTGTCTTCACTTGCTGAAAGATCGGCGATTCTTCCATCTTCAGCCTGATATAGAGTGAAATGACGACCAAGACGATCGAGATCAGAAAAGGTATTCTCCAACCGCTGATGCCATCCGCCTTACCCGCAAACTGTTCAGGGCTCATCATGTTCTGGATGATGAGGATCACCGCGAGTGACATAAAAAGTCCCAGTGTTGCGGTTATTTGAATGAATGATGTGTAGAATCCGCGACGGTTATCGGGCACGTGTTCGGCGACATAAACTGCCGCACCGCCGTATTCACCTCCGAGTGCGAGGCCTTGCAGAACGCGAACGAGCAGCAGAATTATAGGCGCAGCGTAACCGATCGTTTCAAATGTCGGGAGGAACCCGATGACCGCGGTCGCTCCGCCCATGATCAGCAGGGTCACCAGAAACGCGTATTTTCGACCGACAATGTCGCCTATCCGACCGAAGAACAATGCTCCGAAAGGCCTTACAACAAAGCCGACCGCAAAGGTCGCGAGATAGGCAATGTAAGCAAACGTATCGTTGCCCGGCGGATAAAACAGCGGGGCTATTATCGGGGCAAGACTTCCGAAAATATAGAAGTCGTACCATTCGATCATTGTGCCGACAGCCGATGCACCGATCACCTGCCATATTTTTGCCTTAGAGACCTGGTCGTTGTAGAAGGCACCTAAATCGCCTGATGTTTCTGTCATCTTTCTTGAGTTGCGGTATTAAAGCAGTTTAACGATCTGTTTTCAAAGCCTGCGAAACGAATGCTTATCGTCGCACGCTTGTGGTATTTTTGAGCTTAATGAAGTTTGTAAAGGAGACAGTCATTAAAGCAACACCCGAGAGGGTTTTTGCATTTCATGAGTTAGCCGATGCTTTCGAACGGCTGGTTCCTCCTTGGGAAAACGCAAAGTTAGTTCAAAAGGCTGATATTTCCGTGATCGGATCGCGGGCGATCATCGAGCAGAAGATCTTCGGCTTGGTTCCGTCGCAATGGGTGGCAGAGCACACCGCTTACGACCCGCCGCGCTCTTTCGAGGACGTTCAGATCTCGGGGCCATTTGCGAGTTGGCGGCATAAACACATCATTTTGCCGGACGACGAAGGTGCTTTGCTTCGTGACGAGATCGATTTCGAACCGCCGTTTTCATTTATCGGCGATCTGGCCGTTCCGCTTTTCATATTGCCAAGGATCGAAAAGATGTTCGATTTTCGCCACCGGGTAACTAAAGAATGGTGCGAGAGTAAATGACCTATGCTCACACATATCGTTTGCTGGAAATATAAGCCTGGGACCACGGCCGAACAGCGAGCTGACCATATTGCACAATTAAAGGCATTGCCTTCGATAATCCCCGATATCATTAGCTTTGATGTCGGAAGCGATATTTTGCAGCTTGACCGCTCTTTCGATACCGGGCTCGTTGCGGTCTACGCAGGGCGGCAAGAACTGGACCATTACACCGAACATCCCGAACATCAAAAGGTTGCGGCTTTCGGACGCGAGATCGCCGAAAAGGTCGTGTCAGTTGATTTTCTCAAGTAATTTCAATGGTTTTGTTGGTAAAGCAAACGATTTTAGGGTCAAAATCATCTTAGATTGGCAACCTATTCCAAGCGATGGTAATTACTATCAGAATGAAGAAATCTATCGGTATTTCCGTATTCCTTGTTGGTTTGATGATTTTTGCGACCGCTCCGGCGACCGCTCAGCAGGTGAATCGTGCGTCGATCGACGTGAAAAGCTACGTTATTGACGTCCAACTCTCTCCGATCGACAACAAACTGACTGCCACGGCTGACGTTACTTTTCTACCGCTCGAAGATCTTCGTACCGTCGCGTTTGAACTTAACGGCTCGCTTAAGATCGAGACCATCTCGAAGATCGGACCTCAGCAGGTCAGCACGCCGCCGGTCGTGAGAACGTCACCACGTCAAACACAGCCGCGGCCAACACCCTCGCCGATCGCGCAGATAACATTTGTCCAGGATCAGGTCGGTGTTTCAGATCTTGGCCCGAGTGTCCGTATAGACCTTGGCGAAAGCGTTACCAAGGACACTCCGGTCACGCTCAGGTTCAAATACAGCGGTGTTCTTAACACCCCGAGCGGCGGACCGCTATTGAACAAGCGGCTCGCATACGTTGGGGAAACGCAAGGATATTTGATGTATGCCGCACGCTGGTTCCCGTTCCACGACTATGCCGCCGACCTTGCGACGTCTGACATTACGATCAACGTTCCGAATGGCTTGCAAGTGGTCGGGTTTAATGACACCCCTGCCGCAAGTGCGGCAACCGGAAAGGCGAGGTTCACGCAATCGAAGCCGGGTCTGGTCGGAAACTTCGCCTATGGAAAGTTTGTTAATCGAAATCTGAAGTTCGGCGAATATGAGATCAATTTCTACACTCGCGCCGGCAGCGGCGAATTCATAGATAGTTATGGAGAAACACTTGGCCGAGCGTTCGAATATTACACAAAGCGTTTCGGCGAGCCAGAGATGGGCAAAAGGCTGAATGTTGTCCAGATCGACGACGAAAGCCTCGAATTTTATTCTGCCGCCGGCATGCTCTTTATCTCCGATCGCCAGTTTCTTCAGGCACGCGGCATTACTGAAGAGCGACTGCAGCGTGAGGCAGCATATCAATGGTGGGGATTGACGGTAGGCCTCAAGTCATTTGACGACGCATGGCTATCGCAGGGCCTTGCTGAGTACAGTGCGTTCTCGCTGCGCGAAAGCCAGTTGACCGGCCCGCAGCTCGATGCGCTGCGTCGCGAGCTGCTTGAGAAATCGTTGACCTTCGAACAAACCGCTTCGCTGCTTCGCACGCCCGCCAATTTGGACGACCAGTCGATCGCCTATCAATACATAATGTTTGCGAAGGGAGCATTCGTTTTCAAGCTGCTTCGTGAAACCTTGGGTGTTCAGCGATTTGACCAATTGCTGCGGACCTTCCTGACTGAATTCCGCGGCAAGAATGCGTCGATCGACGAATTCGAACGTTTAACTTCGCGGGTCGCAGGCCAAAGCATGCGTTACTTCTTCGCCCGTTGGGTAGAGAGCACCGGCGCGCCTGAGTTTACTGCTGACTACCTGATCATCCGAACCCGCGCCGGCAAATTTGTTGCTCGCGGAACCGTTAAGCAAAATTACGACAATTTGCGACTGCCGGTCGATGTGCAGTTGAGATATGAAGGCGAGGATGGTTACAAGACGGTACAGCTGCAGATGGATGAGGCGAGCGCCGATTTCAACATCGAATCTGACGGTAAGCCGCTTGAGATAATCATCGATCCGGGTTTTAAGCTGCTTCGAATTTCGCCCGATCTGCGGGTGTCTTCGATCGCGCGTCGGGGCATTGAACAATTCAAGGAAGGAAATTATGTCGAAGCCCACGCGCAGTTCGAAGCAGCGTTGAAACTCGATCGCTCGAATTCGTGGATCTATTACCATCTCGGACTGCTCTTTCTCGAGCAGCGAAATTACGACCTTGCAAAAGACAATTTCAGGGCGGCTCTCAGCGGAACCCTCAGCCCGCCTTGGCTTCAGGTCTGGTCAGAGATAAAACTTGGCAATGCGTACGACGCTCAGGGTGACAGAACGAGAGCGGTCGCTGCGTATTCGCGTGCTGAAAAGCTCGGCGACAATTACGACAACGCGCAGGAAGCTGTGAAAAGGTTTCAGGCGAATCCTTACGACCCGCGAGAAAAGCAGACCGCCGTTCGTTAAACAGTATCGACCGGAAATTGAAAAAGGTGATGCGACGATGCGCATCACCTTTTCTTGTTATACCGCCCCTACTCGATCGTCTTTGATCAGAACCGGAATTTTGCCCTGAACTGACCGACCCGCGGGCCGCCGACCGTACTCGTGATCACGCCGAAATCGACGCTGTCCTGAAGGTCGCTATTCGGACTCGCGAGATTTACGGTATCGAACACATTGAACAGGTCGAACCCAAGCTCAAAGCTCATTCGCTCGTTGATCTTTGTACTCTTTGCGAAACTCAGATCAAAGCGGTTTTGCGAAGGCCCTCGGAAAGTGTTCCGGCCAAGGTTTCCGAACTGTCCGAGTGCTGATGTGAAGCACGAACCATCGATCGCGTTCAGATTGCTCGTACTGTAGCTTCGTATAGCCTGCGACGCTGCACATACCGTATTTGGGCGTCCGAATCCTGGCCTGTTGAGCCCGCCAGCACCGCGGGTCACGCTCGAATACTGTGCGGCCGTTTGGAGCTCCGGCTCTGAAGCGAACACCGTGAATGGCGTTCCGGATTGAGCCTGGAAGAATCCCGAAATCGACCATCCCTTGATAAATGCGTTGGCAGATTTGCCGGTCGGGATGTCCCATACGAAGTTCGTACTGAAACGGTGCGTCCGATCGAAATCGGACAGCCCCTTATTGTTTTCGATATTACGGGCGTCACCTTGAGCAATGAACCCTGTGTTCGGCACGTCAGGTTTGCCGCCACCCGCAGTGCTGCCCGGATCGGACGACATGATGTCGATCGACTTTGAGAAGGTGTACGCGACATTGAATTGCAGACCTCGCGAGAGCCGCTTAGTCAGGCTGAACTGGCCGCCGTGATAGTTTGAGTACCCCTGCGACTGAAGCAGTATCGCCTCGGGAACGTTGAATCCGAGGATCGGAACACGAGCCTCGAAATTGATGACCTGGCCGGCCGGGTTTGCAAGGTTCAGATCGACCTGGCCTGTGACCGAATTCAGAAATCCGAATGCCACACCTGTTCCTCTGGCTCTTGCTGACGATCCGGCATTGAGCGGTCCGTTTGGCGAACCGGCGGCCAGATACGCCTGGTTAAATCGTTCGTAGATATGATCCGGGGTATTGGGATCATTGAGGTCAAATCCTTGATTCAAAGCACGTGCGATCAGCAAGTTGCGTCCTGCGGTGCCGATGTAGCGAGCTTCGACAAGCAGGTCTTTGAGTATTTCATACTGCATTCCGACGTTCCACTGATGAACATACGGCGTCCGAAGGTCGCGGTCGATGGCACGAAACTCGAAGGTCTCGGCAATATTTCCGCGGATGCAATTTAGACCGGTGGCCGGATTACATCCGGAACCCTGCGGGGTTCCTCTTGAGTCGACGAACACGGGCGTGTTGTCTCGGATCGAATACGTTCCTCCGGCACCGGCCGACCTGAGGATCCTAAACGGCAACCATTGATTGAGCGAAATGTTTGTCGGTACGCCTGAAAACGCGGTCGCGATCGGTACGTTGCCGCTCGGAACGGTGATCTCGACCTCTCGCAGGAATGGATAATTCGAGAAGATCGTATTGATGAAGGCGGCCGACGGACGATCGTAGAACAACCCGTATCCGCCGCGAAGAACCAGCTTATCGCTGACCGCGTATGCTGCCCCGATACGAGGAGCGAAGTTATTAAGGTCCTGTCCTTTCAATGTGTGGTTGTTATCAGCGAGCCTTGTTGCCGCAACTGCGCCATCGACAACGGCAAGGCCGGTCGATCCGACATTTTTCGGAATGACAAAGCCAGCAGTGGGGTTATCGCAAAGCGAATTGGTTCCAGCCGATGTAAAGCACGGAAGATAGGGCTCGAGATCAAAATTCCCGATAAATCCATTCTTCTCGGTCGGCCACATGAACAGTTCGTACCTGAGGCCGACATTCAGCGTCAGTTTGCGGTTAACTTTCCAGTCGTCGGTAAAATAGAATCCAAGGTCCTTAAAGCGGAACTGCTTTGCCGTTATGCCATACTGCGTGTCGGCTTCGGTCGCGTTTCCCGTCAGTAGTTGTGTGAAAGAATCGAATTTCTCGAATTCGGTCGCCTGTTCTTCAGGTAGATCACTGTCGTACTGGTGACTCTTGAACTCGCCGCCAAATTTGAAATTGTGATTCTTGAATAGCCAATTGACGTTGTTGCCGATGCTGTAGGTGACCTGTTTGCGTCGGTTGAACGAATCATTCGGGCCGCCGAAAGAGAAATTGGCAATATTGTTGCGCCCAATGTAGTGCCCGAGACGTGTAGTAGCCACGCTGTTATCGAATGTCGACGCCGGATTCGTTACTCCGACGGCGGCATTGCTGAGCTCGTCCGTGAGGAATGGGTCATCAAGCCGGCGAGCATTGTTAAGGTAGAAGTACCCGAATCGGATCTCGTTGATCCAGTTCGGCGTGAAAATATGTGTGTCACCGATCGACAGTGTGCGGTTCTTGTCCGCGCGTCGCAATGTGAAGGGTGATGCCAGGCTGCTCGGGTCGGGAAAGGAATCGAGCGCCGGAAAATCAGAGAAGAAAAACGTTCCGCTGAGGTTGTTCTTTTCCGTCAGTTGACCGTCGAGCCGTGTCGTGAACTGATTCTGCCGAAACTTCGAAGGCTCGACCGAAATGACCTCGACCAGCGGGTTGTTCCGTTGAATCGTTCGGCTTGTGACGGTCGGGAACACGCCTGACTGAAAGCTTCCTGCCCCGCTTTGGTCAACGATATTGAGAGCGCGGAAATTGGATATCGTCGGCAAAATGAAACCGCCGGTGACCGGATTACGCAAGTTGAAAATTCGCCACGCAACATCATTGATGTCGCCGGCAGTAAGACAATTTGCACCGGCGCATCCGTTGAACTGATTGAACGCCGCGGCGATAGCCGCCTTTGAACGATCCTCACCAAGCACGCTCAGTGCGATCGGCAATATCGTTCGAGTTCGCGCCGTCGGGACAAAGCCCGTGTTGGCGTCGGTGAATTGATAACCGCCAAAGAAAAAGAACTTGTTCTTGATGATCGGTCCGCCGATCGTGAATCCCGTTTCGGTTCGGTCCGCCCGCGGCTTTTCGTTTCCGCTCTCTTGCAGAAAGAATTCGTTCGAATTGAACGCTTTGTTTTGAAGGTAATAATAAGCCGTACCGGTGAACTGATTTCCGCCGGATTTTGTCACAAGTTGAAAGTTGCCGCCCCCGCTCCTTCCGGTCGATGCATCGTAAAGCGATGTCTGGAGCTTGACCTCCTGCAGCGTTTCGGGTGCGGGTGAGATGTTGTCGCTAAGGCTTCCTTCGTTGCTTGTGATGTTGGTCGCGTCGATGCCATTGAACGACAGGCTGGTCGACGTCGTTCGAGTCCCGTTTACCGATGGCGAAATGTTGCCGTTGCCGTTGACACCAACCGGTGATAATTCTGAAGAAACGCCTGCTTCCGCAGAAAGCAAGCCTGTGAAACTACGCGTAGATGTCGGAGTTCGGGTTATTTGCTCACCCGTGATCTGACGCGATACGGCGGCAGATTCGGCCTGTACTAGCGGTTGATCGGAAGTTACGTCAACGAATACATCGGTTGCCCCGACCTCAAGGGTTACATCGACCGTCCTGACCACCGATGCCTCGACCTTATTGTCCTGGTCGACGGATTTCTTAAATCCTTCTTTCTCGTAGGACACACCATATGTGCCGACCGGAAGCAAAGTAGCGGTCCATCGTCCGTCTGCGTTTGTGACGACGGTCCGGGTCAAGTTTGTTTCATTATTCGTGATCGTAACGGTCGCGCCTTGAATAACCGCGCCGTTTTGGTCCCTGACCGTTCCGGTCAGGCTTCCTGTCGCCTGTGCAAACGCGGCTTGGGCGCAAATGAACGCAATGGCCAACGTAAGACATCTGGTTATGAGTTTCGTTATCATTGTCACTCCTCGAAATTTGAAAAAGATTGAAAAATTGCGTCAGCCGGGCGAGATTCAGAACGGAGATACGCCGTTCAGCCCGGTTGTCGATTATCTGTTTTGTCTTTGAAGCAAGTCTGAGGATAAGCTCGGACAGTTAACAGGAAGTGGCCGATATGTTAACAAAATGTGAATTGTTTTTGGGAAGGGCGAGAGGAACGGGCACCGTCCGGCGCGCTATGTCAACTGATCTGATTCAGGCGGTCTACTTTGTAAGTATTGCGGCAGCGGCTTCGCCGGTTTCGATCGCGCCTTCCATGAAGCCCTGCCAATCGGCGATGTGTTCGCCGGCGAAAAGGACCTTAAGGTGTGGGCGGGCGAGGATCGGCCTGATCCCGAACCATTGACCAGGCCGATAGAGGGCATAGGCACCTTCGGTGTATTCGTCGCGTTGCCAAGCGTAAGAGGCTATCCCGCGTGCAAGATTGGGTGCCGCCCAACTGAAATCGATAAGGTCGCGCGTAACGATCTGAGTTCGGCGTATGTCGTCCTGCGATGCCAGTACGTCGGCTTTATCGCCGATGGCATACGCAGTAAGAATGCCTTGTTTTCCCGGCTGGTTTTGGGTCGAGTGAAAGTAGTAATGCGAGGTCGTATCTGAGACCACCGAGAAGTTCTCATCCTTCCAGAAACGGTTATCGTAAAGAACCGAATTCTTGATGATCCGGGCGTACGTAAGTTTTTGAGCCGCATCGCGCTGAGCTGAAGGAAGCGGAGGGTCAAACTTTATCTTTCGCAGGCTCGGAACTGGTACGGTGCAAATGCATGCGTCAGCACGAAACGTCTCTTCACCTGCCCTTACGGTGACGATGCCGGCACGTTGGGTTATCTCGGTCACTTTGATGCCGGTTCTGATATTCGCAGTACCGGTCCGTTTGGCGAACTCTTGAACCAGCCGCGAATTTCCACCCGTCATCTTATAATCCATCTCGTTCTTGGGGCTGGATTCTGCGTACTCGGCAAGGGCCGCGAATGCAGAAACGTGGCGGATCGATTCGCCAAAATCTGTGCTGTCGGCCAGGTCGCGAAGTATAAGATCGTCTCTGCTGAAACCGATGTCGGCGAGATGACGCCACCAATCGGTACGGTCAAGTTTGTTCTTCTGGAGAGCAGTCAGTTTTTCATAGCCTGCGATCATCTTTTCGAAAGCTGATCGTGCCTGATCTGAGACGCCCCACGTGCCGGGCCGCGAGACCTTTCCGTTCTGAAGCAGATGGTCTTCGAACTGATGCTTCTGAAGCGGTATGTTGAAATCGGAACAGAGAGCCTTGATGCGTTCGTGGCTTTCGCCGACCCATTCGGCACCAAGCTCGCATATCAGTTCCTTGTTCTCCGGAAGGGAATGCGAAAAGACCCGGCCGCCAACTCGGTTGCGGGCCTCGAGTATTGTCACCTCCCAACCGGAATTCTGGAGCTTAAAGGCAGCGGCAAGACCGGCAAGACCAGAACCGATGATAACGCACGTTTTTCGGCGTCGCGTTTGTCCATGAATCGGCTGCGAACCGACCGCAATACCGGCGGTCGTTAATCCAAGGATCTTTAGAAAGTCACGGCGGTTCGTCATAAATAAAGACCGGATAAATGGGATCGATTTAGTCTATTAGTCGATAGCGCCGAATATCTGCCGGACCGGCAAGGAGATGTTCAAGTCTAGCACGCGCTGCAATGAGGTGAGGAGAGTTAAGATGTGCATCGAGCGAGGCATCATCGGTCCATTCCTCAATAAACGTAAAATCCGCCGGGTCGGTAGTATTCTGATGAAGTTCGTATCGGATACATCCATCTTCTGCGCACGTCGGTCCGATCAGCCCAAGCAAGACCTCGCGCGTTTCATCAATGCGGTCGGAATTTGATATCAGATGTGCGACCACTCGTAAACTCGACATTAGATTATCGTGGTGACGATCTCACGGATGCTTCTCTGGAGTTCGCGGTCATCGGTAATAGGCGAGCAGATTGCGACCTCTGCGGCGTCGACCGGCGCGATGCCTTTCGCGATCATCTGTGCGGCATAGATAAGCAGGCGCGTTGAGACACCCTCTTCAAGGCCGTGTCCGCGCAGGTTTCTGACCTTTTGTCCGATACGAACAAGATCTGCGGCCATTGCTTCATCGATACCACCTTCTTTCGCAACTATCTGCGTTTCGGCGTCTGCTTCAGGATAATCGAACTCAAGAGCAACGAATCGCTGCCGCGTCGATTGCTTAAGGTCCTTCAGGATCGATTGATACCCAGGATTGTATGAGACGACCAGCATAAATTCAGGCGGTGCTTCGATGACGGTACCACGCTTCTCGATCGGTAGACGCCGGCGGTCGTCGGTTAGAGGATGGATGATCACCACAGTGTCCTTTCTGGCTTCGACGACCTCGTCCAGGTAACAGATCGCTCCGGCCCGAACTGCCGAGGTCAATGGACCGTCATGCCAAACCGTCTCGTTACCTTCGAGCAAGAACCGGCCGACTAGATCGGTTGACGAAAGGTCTTCGTGGCACGCAACTGTGATCAACGGCCGGTTCAACCGATTTGCCATGTACTCGACAAATCTAGTTTTGCCGCAGCCCGTTGGCCCCTTGAGCATTGCCGGCAGTTTGGCGGCATACGCCGCTTCGAACAACTCTACTTCCTTCCCGATCGGCAGATAGAATGGTTCGTCTGCTACCCGATATTTTTCGACCGCTAATTCCATTTCGACATTAGTTTACCAAATCAAAACGCTTCGAACTATTCCGATTCAAAGGACAATTACCCGCCATCGTAAAGACCTCTCTTTTTTCCGCAGCGGGTATTTCAGGTCGTAAGGTTAAATGGATCAGGCCCTGAATCTTGACCAGTCGCCCCAGATCGCGAGCGTGACACCTGCGAGTTGGAGATTGACGAAAAGCGTCTTACCGTCAGGCGAAAATGTCGATCCGCAGAATTCGCTGCGGCTGAAATCTTTGCTGATGTTGCGTGCGAAATCGGCGATCTTGCCTTCAGGCGTAAGCACTCGAATGTGATTGATCGAATTTTGACCCGCGTAATCGCTGTCTTCGCAAATGAAAAGGAGTTCGCTTTTCGGCATCAAGCAAATATTGTCAGGCATATGAAGGACACGTTGGTCGGGCGATTCGAAAACAAGTGTTAACCGTCCGGCGTCCTTTCCGGCCGGATCGTACATCCAGATCTGGCCGCCTTTTCTTTCGCCCCCGCTGGTTGCGGTAAAATAAACTCGGCCACTGCGATCAATCTCGCAGCCTTCCAGCCGCGCGAATGCGGCACCGCCTTTTGCCTTGCCTTGTTTGTATACGGCCGACGGGTCGATATCGGCCGCAGCCGGATCCGGTTCGTCGATGGTAACCCAGATTGAAGCCAACGAACCGCCTGTGATCTGGCCTGTCCTTGTGTCAAATTCGGGTTTACCCTCAACCGCAAGCATTTGAAGGACACCGCCGTCGGCCAGGCGTTTATTTCGTTTAGGAATAAATCGGTAGAAACCTGATGGATTGTAATCTTCCGTTAGGTAAACGATGCCTGTTCGGCGGTCGACAGCGACCGCTTCGTGGGTAAATCTGCCCATTGCTTTCAATGGAACCGGAACAACCTCGCTATTGGCCGATGCGGGCACCTCAAAACAATACCCGTGCGGCTTTGGATAGCCGCCCGTTTTGCGGCCGTCTGAGGCCCGCGTTCGCACGCTCGGGCCAAGTGTCGTCTCTTCGCACGTGATCCAACTCCCCCACGGAGTCGGGCCGCCGGCACAATTTATCAAGGTGCCGGAAAGGCTGACGAAATCACGAATAAGTGTGTTCGTTTTCGGATCGATCACCAATGTTGTGGTGCCGCCTCCGCAGGTCTCGTCGTAGTGGTTTCGACTCCCTATGCCGGCCTGCTCTTTTGGAACACTACCGCCTGAAACCTCGTGATTTCTCACGATCCGGAGTTCGTTCTTTACCCGAAACGTCCATTGTCCGTCATGAGCCGCCGGCGTCGGCCGCCCGTCAGACATTTGTGTTTTGACCTTGCCCAAAACATTATATTCGAAGCCTTTCGGCAAGCTGAGATATGTTTCACCTGTGTTCTTTGCGGCAGTTGGTACGAGCTCGCCGAAGCCGGTCGCTCTGTATTTGAGAACGTCGCCTGTTTGCGCAAACACTGCTTCGCGACGGAGAAGCGATGACCCGGCCAAGGCCAGGCCGCCGGATATCACAGATAGATTCGTTAGGAATGCGCGTCTGTCCATTTTAGATTCTCCTTGATCGAAGCGCTTGCAGGTAACGGTATACTATTAGGTTATCGCGGTACCATTCCGAATTCAACAGAAAAGCTCATATGTAATATGGATGTGATCTCAGGTTCAGATGTGATCATCAAACAGGCGGCGACCGCCGAAGAGTTTGAGACTGTCGGGTCCCTGTTTCGAGAATACGAGAAGTGGCTCGGGCTAGATTTGTGTTTTCAAGGATTCGAAGACGAATTACGCAACCTTCCGGGGAGATATGCCCCGCCGCGTGGCCGCTTGTATATTGCATTGGTCGACAATCAACCCGTCGGGTGCATTGCAATGCGAGAACTCACCGGCGATATTTGCGAGATGAAGCGGCTTTTTCTTCGGGAGACCGCTCGGGGACACGGTATCGGAAATACGCTCATCAAGCTTCTCATCGCTGATGCACGCGCGATCGGATACGAAAGGATGCGTCTCGACACATATCCCCCAAAAATGGGAAAAGCCGTCAGCTTATACAAAGCTCACGGCTTTCGCCCGATCGACGCCTATTATGAAAATCCTTACTCAGGGGTTTTATTCATGGAATTGGCCCTTTGAAATCGGACTACTGCATCGACTTTCGCGGGATCTTCTCATCCATCATCGCGGTCTGATAAACGAAAGCAGCCATTATGGTCGCGGCCTGTTTCATATCGTCTGCCTGAATTCGATCGTAATTGTCCTGGTTAGAATGATGTGTCCGAGTGCTGTACTCGATCTCATCCTGAATGAACTGAAAGCCCGGAAGCCCGATACGATCAAACGAAAGATGATCTGTTCCCCCGGTGTTCTGTATCGTTAACCACTTTGCATTCATGTCGTGAAACGGTTCCAGCCACGCCTCGAAGATCGGCTTAACAGCGGCGTTTCCCTGCAGATATACACCGCGGATCCTGCCGGTTCCGTTATCGAGATTGTAATAGGCGGACAATTTATCGTAATTGGCGGTCTTGACCAGTTCGGGCCTCGGAGCATTCGGGGCCGGAGGGCCGAATGCCGGTGCGCCGCGCATTTCGCCGAATTGCTGTTTCACATATTCGCGCGACCCGTTCAATCCCTGCTCTTCGCCCGACCATAGTGCGACCCTGATGGTCCGCCGAGGCTTAAGCCCCGACGCGATAAGGATCCGAGCCGCTTCCATCGCAACTGCGCTTCCGGCCGCATTGTCGGTAGCGCCTCCTGCCGAATGCCACGAATCGAGGTGCCCTCCCAGCATGACGATCTCGTCCTTGAGAGCGGGATCGGTTCCGGGGATCTCGGCGACGGTGTTATAACCCATTAGGTCCTCATCGTGATATTGGGTTTGAATATCGACTCGCATTTTCGGCGTAACGCCATGATTGATCATCCTTACAAGCCGATTGTAGTCTTCGATGGTCATCGTCATTTGGGGAATGATCCGCGATTCCGACGCTTTGTCATAAACCCTCAAGCCCGACCGCGGTCCGATCGGGGCGTCACCGGTCGGCAGATCCTGAACTGCGGTCGCGCCGCCAACGAATAATGTCCCACCGCTGCCTTTTGAGCTGCTGTCGACAACAACGGCCGCACCTTCGCTCAAAAGAAAATTCCATCTCTTGATGCCGAAAAGCATCGCTTGTCGCTGTGCCGCATTGCCGCCCTGATTTTGCGGACCGGCAGGGCGCGCTGCCTGCGGCTGCGCCTCAGCCATTTTCTGCAATTCTTCGTCTGAACGGCGTGTTCCCATTCCGCCAAAGTCGGCCTTGACCTCGCGCATGTCCGAGATCAATACGATCTTGCCCGAAAGCTTGCCGCGGAATTTTTCCATATCAGCTTCATTCTGCGGATTGAAATAGACCACATCCGAAGTGATGGCACCTTTTGTCGAGGTGGACCATGCTTTCGGATAAGCGATCACGGCAATCGTTTGGGGCTCGACGACCTGGGCATTAAAGCTCTTTAGAGACCAACCGCGTCCAAAGGGCCCCCAGGCTTCGAGTTTGGCATTCTGCATGCCCCATTTCGCCATCGTGTCTCGAGTCCATTCATTCGCCTTCTTCATATTCGGCGAGTTGGTCAAACGGCCTCCGATCACATCTGTCAAATAACTCAAGGTCTGCATTACCTGAGAACGGTTCATCCCTTCGTCTTTGATCTTGTCGATCACTTCTTTAGGGGCTTTGTAAACACGGGCGGTCGGAGTTGAGCCGATACCTACGGCTTGCTGAGCAAAACCTGCTGTTGGTAAAAGGATCGCGTATGCTAAGAAAGCGCCAATAAACCTGCGTCGTAACATTGATTGATTCTCCTAAGAACTGATAGAAATCGAGGGATTAACAACGTTATATCACACAGCTGACCAAAATCTGATCAGCGAACATGAAGTTTCTTACTTTGTCGACCAGGTCAACGTGTATGCAGGCGGGACGTTTTTCACTATCAGTTGGCTTCGTTTTGATTTGCCGTACCTATCGCGCATGAATTCGCGGAGTTTTATTGCAGATGGAAAATAATATCCGTGAGCGTACTGGAACGTTCGGAAGGTGCAGCCTTGCTGCATGAACTTGTCGATCTCGAGCAGTATCTTTTCACCAACTTCGTTAGGCAACGAGACGAAGGGCAGGCAACAAATAATGTAACCCACTTTTCCGAGACCGGAACGTTGATGGATGGCCGATGTGTCGACTGCGTTTCCGCGAACGACCCGCATATCGGGAAAGTTCTTTCGCAACGAACGGACAAGTCCGCCGTCGAGTTCGATACCAAGATAAGATCGGTCGTCAGGCACGATCTCCTGCAGAAACTTTGTTATCGCTCCCGTCCCGACGCCAAGTTCCAAAACGACGTCATCGGCGTTGGGTTTTAGGCCGCTGATCATCTTCTGCGCAAGCTCGGGCGAGCTCGGCGTGATCGAACCGACCTTTCCAGGGTTCTTTAGGAATGCCTGTAAGAATTGAATATTCTCGTTCATCCAAACCTATCCGACCGGAACTGCGGTTTCCGTTTCGCTGACAGACGTGTTTTCGGAATTGCCGACAGCCATTTTATAATCACATTCTTCGTTTTTGCAATAGCGAAACGTGCCGTCTTTCTTGGTGGTTTTCTGCAGTAAATGCGGGGCCGCACATTTCGGACAAGCCTCGGCAACCGGTTTGTCCCAGTAGACCTCATCGCATTTCGGGTAATTCGTGCAGCCATAGAATACCTTTCCGCGTTTTGATTTCTTTACCGCGATATCACCGCCGCATTTCGGACACGGGATCCCGACCGTTTCACGCTTTACGTAATCGCATTTCGGATAGTTCGAACACGAAACGAACTCGCCGAACCGGCCCTGCCTTCGAACCAGATTCACGCCGTCCTTCGGACACATCTCGTCGAGCGGCACCGGCGGTGCGGCCGGCTTTGTGTCGCCCTTGGCGATCTTCCGGATGTTCTTGCATTCAGGATATCCCGTACACCCGTAAAACGTACCAAAACGGCCTTTTTTCAGAGCCATTTCTTTTCCGCAGAGTTCGCAAACCGGGATCTCTTCTGATTCGGACGAACCGTTTTCGCCTTCGGCCGAGGCCGCCTTCTTGCTTCCGACCTCTCTTGTGTTCTTGCACTCAGGATAGTTTGAACACGCAAGGAACTGCCCGAATCGTCCAAACTTGATCACCATTCCCGCACCGCACTTTTCACAGATCTCGTCGGTCGGGATCGACGTCATCTTTTTGTTCTTGATGGTCTCGATTGCGGTTTCAAGATCCTTTGAGAACTTATCGTAGAATCCGCGCAAGGCGTTTCGCCAATCGAGTTTTCCGTCCTCGATCTCGTCCAACGCAACTTCCATCCGAGCCGTATACTCGGTATTGAAAATGTCATCAAAACTGGCGATCAACAGGTCGTTTACGGTCGTCCCGAGCGGAGTCGGGTGAAACCTGCCTTCGACCTTTTCGACATATTCGCGATCCTGGATCGTTGTCATGATCGCCGCATAGGTCGACGGCCGGCCAATGCCTTGTTCTTCCAGTGCCTTAACAAGCGTGGCCTCAGAATATCGCGGCGGCGGTTCGGTAAAATGCTGCTCCGGCGAAATCGAATCGAGTTTGAGCGTTTCACCCTTTTGTACGAGCGGAAGGTTTCGCTCCTCGTCGTCGTCTTCGCCGTCGGCAGGTGTGTCGTCGCGGCCCTCTTGATAGACCTTAAGAAATCCATCGAACTTTTGAACCGAACCTGTCGCCCTGAACGTAAATCGTCCCGCATTTATATCGATCGTCGTTTGATCGAAGATCGCCGGCATCATTTGTGAAGCAACGAATCTCTGCCATATCAGACGATAAAGTTTCAGTTCGTCTGCGCCGAGCAATGCGCTCAGACTCTCAGGAGTTCGGCCCGCGTCCGTTGGCCTTATCGCTTCGTGAGCGTCCTGTGCATCTTTTTTAGAACGATAGGCATTGGGTTTCGCCGGAAGATATTTCTCTCCGTATTCCGAGCCAATGTAGTTGCGGACATTCGAGATCGCAGCTTCCGAAACACGTGTCGAATCGGTTCGCATGTACGTAATAAGTCCGACAAGCCCTTCGAGGCCAAGGTCTATACCCTCGTAAAGACGCTGTGCCGTCGCCATCGTCTTCTTGACCGAAAAACCGAGTTTACGAGCCGCTTCTTGCTGCAGTTTGGATGTAATGAACGGAGGTGTCGCGTTTCGTTTACGCTCCTTTGTCACGACCGATTCGACGACAAATTGCTGTTTTTCAGCTTCAGCGACGATCTCGGCCGAGTGCTTTTCGTCCTTGATGTGGACTTCGTTCGGCTTAACATCTTCGTCAAATTTCCCGGTCTTTACCGATCTGTCCTCGATCCGGTTCAGCTTCGCATCAAAATTCGGAGGAAGAGCGGCAGCAAGATTCGCAACGATGGTCCAATATTCCGTCTTACGAAAAGCTTCGATCTCACGCTCGCGTTCAACAACAAGTCTGACGGCAACGGTCTGCACGCGGCCGGCCGAAAGCTTACCGCCTATTGTCTTCCAAAGTATCGGTGAGACCTTATAACCGACGAGACGATCGAGCACGCGCCGAGCCTGTTGAGCATCGACCAGATTTTTATTTATCTGCTTCGGTTCCTTGAACGCATCCTTGATAGCGTTCCGCGTTATTTCGTTGAACATCACCCGAAAAACCGGACGTTCGTTCTTCTTCGGGACGATCTCCTCGGCCAAATGCTGACAGATCGCCTCGCCTTCGCGATCAGGGTCTGCCGCAAGGAAGATCGCGTCGCTCGCTTTAGCGGCTTTCTTAAGATCGGTGACTATCTTTTTATTATTGCGTTTCTTGGTATCAGGTATGACCTCGTACGTCGTCTCGAAGTTGTTGTCGACGTCCACCCCAAGGTCTTTCATCGGAAGGTCCTTAATATGCCCTATCGACGCAAGAACGGTGTAGTCCTGGCCAAGATACTTATTTATTGTTCTCGCTTTTGCCGGCGATTCGACGATTACTAAACTTTTGCCCATTGGAAAAAAATAGTCAGATGCGCAAAACACGCTCTGACATTCTGACTTCTAACACCTGTTGCTTATCGATGTCAATAAGCAATGAGATAAAGACCGGTAAGAAACGGCCGTGACCGATGCCTATCCTGACCGTTTCGATCGCGTTCGAATCAGTTCGTCCGCTTCGTCTACGGTGAGGCCGTCGAACTCGAACTGTCGCCAGGTTTCGGCGTCAGGATCGTAACTGTGTATAGGGAAAATAGTGCCGTCTTTCGCTAATGCTGATATTACCAACTTACCGTTTTCAGCGTCTCGTTCTATCTTCGCATTCCGAATGATCTTGGATGCCGATATCCGCTCAGGAACTGCCTTTAACTTCTGCACCGCGGCCGACATCTCGGCCAAAGACATGAAGGGTTCGAGGCCGTATGCCCGACGGATCGCGTGACAACGATCGCTTCCTGCCTCGAAATGATGGCATATCGATGGACGCGATTCATAGATCCTGCACGCGACCGTCTCACCGACGACGCCGTCTAGCGCAGTACATGCAAGAGTTTCGTGGTCTCGTTTCAAGAATACATCAACTACGAGGCCTTCGTCAGAATCAGAAACTATTTCCCATTGATCACTACGATCGCCATCTTCACCCGGCCGCACGCCGACGCAGATCAACGATGCGCAGCATGCACCGCACGACAGGCATTCAGGAATCTCAGTATCGGCCGGTGTGATGACGTTCCCGCGAACCGTATTCGAAAGCTCCTCGATCAGGACCTGCGGCGGATGGAGTCTGGTCCAGATCGACTCGAACATCCCGTTTACAGCGGAATAAAACTCACCCTCTGACAAACGGTTGGTCCTGGTTATCTTTACTAGTTCGTTGGCTTTCATTTCTTACTCTACAGTCGACGCGCATAATACTTGCCCGGCAGAACACGGATCAGGTCGCGAACATCGAGGCTGACAAGCGCCGCGTTGAGTTCGCCAAAAGACAATTGACTTTCCTCGAGCAATTGATCGATATGAGACGGTTGATCTGCTGTTAGCATCGACCAAACCCTTTGTTCGGTCTCATTCATTCCGGACGGTGTCAATTCCGGCTGAGACGTATCTCCCTCATCGGTATGCCGATCGATCGTAGGCGGAAGGATGGCAGTAGCTACTTCAGTGGGCAATTCCGCCACGACATCCTGCCATTGCTGGACGAGCTTGGCCCCGGCTTTTATCAAATAATTTGTACCGAAGGAATTCCCCGATGTGATGTTGCCCGGCACTGCCATTACTTCACGATTTTGCTCCATCGCAAGCCGTGCCGTAATTAGCGAACCGCTCCGTTCCGACGCTTCGACGATCAGAACACCGAGACTCAACCCGCTGATGATCCGGTTGCGATACGGAAAGTTATCTTTGAGCGGCGGGGTTCCGAGCGGAAATTGAGAAACGACGGCACCTCCTGAATCGATTATTTCGGCGGCCAGTTTCGTGTTCTCTTTGGGATAGATGCTGTCGAGCCCCGTTCCAAGAACTGCGATGGTTCGGCCGCCGGCTTTTATTGCTCCACGATGTGCGGCCGAATCGATGCCGCGTGCGAGGCCCGAAACGATACAGATCCCTCGCGATGCAAGATCACGCGACAGCATCTCAGAAGCATTTTGCCCGTAAGTCGAACAATTGCGCGAACCTATTACGGCCACAGATGGCCGATCAAGACATTCCTGCCAGTTACCTTGTACGTATAATGTGATCGGCGGGTCTGGTATTTCGCGAAGCAGCGAAGGGTAACTACCATCATCAAGGACCAGCACGTCGCCACCCAGGGCCTTCACGTTTGCGAGTTCATCGTCAGCCAACGACTCAAACTCTCGTTTCATAATGCTCTCGATCGTTTCGGGTCTGATCCGCAACTGTTCGAGCTCTGGCCGGCGCGCCTGAAATACCGCTTTTGCCGATCCGAACCGCTCCAGCAATTTGGTCGCGGCCCGAGGTCCGACACCGGGCGTCATATTTAAGGCGATCCACTCTTTCATCAGTTCTACAAAATGGCGGAGGCGTGTGGGAGTCGAACCCACCCAGGCACGCTCTCGCGCACCCGCAGACGGTTTTGAAGACCGCGCCCATCACCGGACAGGATGCGCCTCCGAAGGTGGTGTCAACTTAGCGGCCACAGCCAATTGTCCTGATCAGCCGGTTGGCCGTCTCCCGCGTCTATCTATCGACACAACATTTTTGTCACGAGCGTTGCTCGTTTTACGATATCGCTGATATCGATGTACTCATGAAGCGTGTGAGCGCCGTCGCCGGTAATGCCGAGGCCGTCAAGAACCGGAACGCCAAGCGCGGCGACAAAATTCCCGTCCGAAGCTCCGCCCACCTGCTTTTCTCCTAGTTCATAATCGAACGAGGCTGCCGTCTCGCGAGCTTGCTCGTATAGGGCAACAACTGCATTCGTTCGTTCCATTGGCGGACGATTTATCTCGCCCGTGATCTCGATGTTTACGCGTTCGTCGATCGCTCTGATCGACCTGATAGCATTCTCGACCCTTTTTGCCTCGTCCATCGTAGAGAACCGGACATCGATCTCACACTCTGCAAACTCAGGGATCACGTTTGACGTTGTTCCTCCTTTCATCGTGCAGACATTGACGGTCGTGCCGAGTTCCGGTTCGTTCAGTGCGTCGAGGTGTACGAAATGGCGTGCTAGTTCGAGGATCGCGTTGGCTCCTTTCTCAGGTTCGAGCCCAGCGTGCGAAGGGATTCCGTGAGCATGGAGAGTGTACATCGCGGTGCCTTTGCGGCTTGTCTTTACGCTGCCGTTGAATGACGGTTCGAAAACAAAACAGCGTTCGGCATTTGCGGCTTCTCGCTCGACAAGCAATCGACCTGTTGGGCTGCCTACCTCTTCGTCACACGAGAGCAACAAATTTATCGGCCGCTCCGGCCTTTGTTTTGTGACCTCGCAGAATCGGAGAGCCTCAAGCATGATGACGATGTTGGCCTTCATATCGAAAACGCCGCAGCCGTAGAGCCGACCGTTCTCAATGCGTGTTGGATTATCATTTTTCGCCCCGACCGGGTGAACCGTATCGGTATGGCCAAGAAGCAGTGTAGGTGTTAGATCTGACGAAAAGGCCCTGATAATTATATGCTCGCCAAAACCATCTGCTTTTTTTTTCTCAAAGCTGAGATCGCCGCCGATCTTTGCCAGTTCTGATTCGATCCACCCGACAACAGCCTTGTTTCCGGCGACATTTAATGATGGAGATTCGATCTCAACGATCTCGGTCATCGAAGCGATCATATGATCGAGTCGTGATTCGAAATATTTCAGGAGCTGTTGTGAGGTCATTTTTGTCGAGACTTGCCGGCTGCGCCCTATTTTCCAAAAACTTCGTTTAGTGTTTCACCAAGCCGATATCCGGCCAATGTGAGCCGCTGCTCGGCGACACGAAACGCATTTCGACGATATTCGTCGCTCGGTGTTTCAAATCGTTTCAGTTCCGATCGGAAGACCTCGGTATTCGCCAGGGCGAAGCTCTCCTTCTGCCATTCATCATATTTTCTAAGCTTCAATGCGGATGACGAGCTGCTGAACGGATGTTTCCTCATCATCGATTCGGCGGTCCGGATAATGTAATGCGGTTCGCAATCATCGGAAAGGTATGGGATGTTCCGACCGACGATCGAATCCCAGAACCAATGAAGGTTCACTTGTTCTTCGCGCTTTGTGCCTTCAGGCGTAAGAAGGAAAAAGTTTCCGCCCTGATCGCCGTTCGGTTCACGGTCAGTATGCCTTCCTGATGTGTGAAGCGGCTGATGCAGATCACCGCCGATATGCAATATCCATGCGAGTGCGATCGCCTTATCTGTATCGGCAGCAGCGGTATCACGAATGACCTTATCAAACTCAAAGAGTTTGACCACACCTTGGCCTCCGGGCTCCTTGTCAGTGATCAACTCGGCTCGGCCGTCGACCTGCCGCCAAAACGTATCGGAATAATGCCAGGTGGATTTGTGATATTTGGAATAGCGGGTCGCAAATGCGCGGTCACGAACAATATCGGCCCATGTTGGGACCAGCATGAAATAGTCGAGATGGCGAGCGCTTTCCGGCTGCGGTCCGTAATTCATGTAGAACGCTGAGAGATGCGAATCCTCAGGCGCCGCCCTCAGGAGTTTGATGACGTTCTCGCGTGCGGTTGGCGACATCCGCTGCCATGCGATGTAGCCTGTGATCTTGTGGCCAACATCGTCCCATGCCAATGCCGGTTGAAACATAATGGCGGCAAATATCGCAGCCAAAAGGGTTTTTGCCAATTGTTTTCGCATTTATTGCTCCTGAATCTTTTGGGAAGATTCTATCGAATATATTGATCGAGAGAAAGTAACGATCTGAGAAAGGAAAAGACCAACTTTTTTGCATCACCGGTCATCTTAATGATGCAAAACTTTCCCCCTCGAACGTTCTAGTAGTTGTGAATAGGTAACATCGGTTTTTACGTGAATAGGGAGCAAGAGATCGTATGCAAGGAGTTTTAGAACAAGATCTGGTAGATACTTCTTTTGATCGCGCGGAATCTTCGCTCGGGACAAAGATCGGTTTTGTCGGTAAATTGTTCGGCTGCTGGCACAAACGTTTAGGGCGTCCGATCACACGAAAGAATTTGTCATATCGCTCGTGTCTCGAGTGTGGCGCGCGAAGAGAGTTCAATACCGAACGTTTCGAAACTTCGGGGCCTTTTTATTACCCTCCAACGGTGAAGCCTGACAATGTATGTCAGATCACCTAATTCCCTGTCCTATTATCTACCTTATTTTCCTTCCGAATGCGGCTTGCCAAAAAAGCCGCATTCTTCATTCCGATGGGTACTTCTTGATGATCAGGGCTGAATTCTTTGACCCAAAACCTATGCAGTTGCACAGCGCCGTCTGAACCGAACCAGGGCGAGCACGATCGGGGACATAGTCGAGATCGCAAGCTGGGTCTGGCTCGTCGAGATTGATCGTCGGCGGAATCATGTTCTCATGCATTGCCATAAGTGCCGCTCCGATCCCCGCTGCTCCGGCAGCACCCTGCGGGTGCCCGATCTGCGACTTAGTGGCGGACATTGGGATCGAGTACGCAGTTTTGCCGAAAGCCAGTTTTACCGCTTGCGTTTCTATCCGGTCGTTCAACTGAGTTGATGTACCGTGGAGGTTTATATAGTCGATCTCACTTGGCGCGATCCCGGCGTCCTCCATCGCGAGGCTCATCGCTCGTGCTGGCTCGACACCGTTCTCCTCAAGCCGGACCCGATGATATGCATCGCAGCTCGCCCCGTAACCTGAGATCTCGGCGTAGATCCTGGCACCGCGTTCGAGAGCGGAATCGAGCGTTTCGAGGACATATATCCACGAGCCTTCACTGATGACGATCCCAGACCTGTCTTTCGAGAACGGACGTGAAGCACGTTCCGGTTGATCGTTCCATTTGTCTGTAACGACCGTCATCACCTCGAAACCGCGCATTATACCGGGAGCGATGGGGGAATCGGCACCGCCAGCCAGCATTACATCCTGCTTGCCGATTGCGATGTGCTGGGCCGCATAGAAGATAGCATCCGTCGATGACGTACAGCCGGTTGAAACAACATGCGAAAGACCGTGAAGGCCAAAAACCATCGAGAGCTCGGACGAAAGTCCACCATGAGTCGATGAAGGTATCGTGTATATGCTGCCCTTACGCTCATTACCTGAAAACCAATATCCGAACTGCTTCTCAGTGAATGAAAGCCCTCCTCCTCCGGTACCCAACACAACCCCGAATCGACGCTTTTTTTCCAAAGACAACGCGTTCGTATCTATGCCGGCATCACTGACGGCCTGACGCGCTGCCGCAAGAGCAAGCGGTACGGTGCGTGCGACGTGGCGTCGATCCTGGTAATCAACCTCTGATTCCCAATCGAAATCCTTTACCTCGCCCGCGATCTTGACCCTAAACTCGGATGCATCAAAACTCTCGATATATCTGATCCCGCTCGCGCCGGACATCAAAGAATCCCAAAAGGCTCTTCGGCCGATCCCGATCGGCGTAACGCAACCGAAACCGGTAATGACAACGCGACGCGGCTTCGTAAAGCTGCTGAACATATTGGATCACTGCAAAACTCTAATTACTTGATCGGTCGAAAAGCATGATGGGCCGGGACATCATGCTCAATAGGTCAGCCACGCGTCAAAGACCCACCCGGCTTGGGTTTTCCAGGTAGCAAGGCACCAGCGCCCGCGACGCTCCGCGATAACAACATATTCGTCATCACAGCCAAGGATCTCAACCTGGTCGCCATGGGGTATTTTGGCGATCCGTTCGCCGAATTCATGAGTAGGTAGATTTCGCAATGCAAGAAATCCGTCCTTTGGAGAATTGACCGTTGCTGTAACTGGAGAACCAAGTTCGTCTTCTGAGAAAGTATCGCTGTTCGACGTTGAATTGTTTTGCTCTTCGAGTTTCTTTTGAAGGTCCGCGAGTCCTTTTTGCAGCTTCTCCTTTTCTCGGTCCGGGGTGGTTGAGATCGGCGTCGGAGACGTTTGCCGAACATTCGTTTGATCCGCCCCTGAAAGGCCGGAGGTATAGAAAAATATCGCACCTGCGACACCGAGAATAGCGATGCCCAACACACCAAGAAGAGCGACTGCAATAAGAATCTTAAATATGACGCCGCTTTTGTTACCATGCGTAACGCCGATAGATGGCGACGTCGCCGGAACAGATTCGGTGATATCGACACGAACTCCTTCGCGATGGCTCGACACCAGCGTCGGTTCCTCGGTCTGCAAGGCAGTCAGCCCGGTTCCGTCCGCAAGGCAATAGCGAAGGGTTTCGTCGGTATAAGTCGTACCGCACTTTGGGCACCTTTTCATGGTCCTGGCCGCCTCTACTTTTTCAGTTCTTCAGCAATAAGGGCCCTCAGATCTGCCTCGCTGAATCGTGCAAGCATTCGCCCATTGACGAAAAACGAAGGTGTTTTTGTAACAGCAAGACTCCGGCCGTCGGCAAAATCGCGTTCGACCTTGTCACGATGCTTTTTTTCGGCGGCCGACGCTTTCAACTGTTCAACATTAAGACCGAGTTCACCGGCCCATTTCTCGAAAAGCGTGTTCGGAGCCGGACGAGCTGGCCGGGGGCCGCCTCCATGGATCTCGCCCCATTCGGATTGGTTTGCGAACATCTTTTCCTGCATCTCCCAATATTTGCCCTGCTCGCCGGCTGCCTCCATATATGCCGCAGCCAGCCTCGAATTAGGATGGAACGGCATATAGCGTACAACGAAACGAATCTTGCCTTCATTCTCTTTGAGTATCTTTTTGACCGTAGGTGCAAACGCCGCGCATGCTTCACATTCAGGATCGAGAAACTCGACCAATGTGACCTTTGCGTCGGCAGGTCCAAGAGCCGGGCTGTCGGGCCGAACAAGTGCTTCGACTTTATTCTGGGCCTTCGGCGGAGGGCTTTGTTGCGATTGCCGATAGACCATCGAACCGATAATGCCTCCGATCACTACAACTACTAAAATGGCCAACAGTATTCTTACTTCTTTTTTCATGATCTATTTTCGGGTCTATATATAAAAAGCAGTATTGCGATCATCGCAAAGGTCATGAGCGACATCAGTGGGATCGTAATAAATCCGAGCAATTCAAGCTGACGAGCATTACATGGAACACCCTCGCTGCATGGTGTTATTGCCTCAGGGATCACGCCATAGTACAGAAGGTTGTGGTAAACGGCGATCGCAAGACCGATGTATGTAAGCCAAACCGCATACTTCTTCCATCCATTATCGCCCGTCGCAATGCCGATGCCGATGATAACGACCAACGGATAGAGTGCTATCCTTTGATACCAGCACAACGCACAAGGAGGGAACTCCATCACCTCGCTCAAAAAGAGACTACCCGCCGTTCCGATCAGCGCGATGATCCACGTAACGTAGGGGATCAAAAAGTTCGAATTCGATCTCGCGAGCACATTGGTGTCTGTTGGTGCGGTCCCCATAGCTAAATTAAAACACGTTTCGAGCCTCTTTCATAAATCATACTGACGTGGTCTGGAAAGGAAAAAACGGAGCAACCAGCCGTTACTCCGTCATCGAATTCGATCGGTTCTGCAAAAGTCATACAGTGCAGAATGTCAGTATCTCGGAAATCATATCCTTAGCGGCATTACTATGTATTTGTAATCATAGTTTGCCTCGCCTGCGATCCTCATTTGTGTTGCCGCGTTTCCGTCCTTGAATTCAAACGAGATACGCGTTGGTGTTTTAGATTCCTTCGCCCGAACTGTCCCGGCGTTTGTTCCGTCCGATGCCGAGTCTTCGCGCTCGTCGGTGTCAACACCGGTATCGGCGAGAGTATTTTCAGCCACACCGGCGTTGTTCAAAAACTCCTGCAAATACTGCCAGTTAAAACCGAGTGTGACTTCGTCGCCCTTATAATCAGCCGGTACAAATTCCTGTCCCTCGCCTTCTTCGGATGATTGTGCGGTCACCTCGACCTCACCTTCGCGTACCGTCATCCTGATCGACCTATTACGCTCATCAGCCATCAGAGAGACGCGCCTTACCGCCGCTTTCATATCGGCAAGGTCAAAGACGACGGTCTTATCATTGTCTTTAGGCATCACCATCTCGTAATTAGGAAAGTTACCGGTGAGTTTGCGGGTTATAAGCAGCCGACCTTCGGTCTCAAAATAAATATGATTCTGGTCTTCACCGAATTGAACGTCGCCGTCAAACCCCCGAGAGATCTTCACTAATTCGAGAAGGGCCTTTTTTGGTATCAGAGCGTCCATCGACCCATCGATAGTTTCGTCGAGTTGTTTTTCGACGAAAGCGAGTCGATGCCCATCGGTCGTTACCATTCTGGCCTTGCCGTCGGCAAGCATGAATTTTGCACCCGACAGCGTAAATCGGCTTTGCTCGGTCGTGATAGCGAACGAAGTGTTCATGATGAAATAGTTAAAAACTTCGGCCGAAAGACGCAGCGGTGCAGACTTAAAGATAGGTATCTCGGGGTACTGTTCACGGTTGACACCGGCAAGGCGGAAATTGGCTCGTCCGGCCTTCATTCTCACCCATTCGTTATCTTCTTTTTTGAAATGCACATCACCGCCGTCAAGGGTCCGAACAATGTCGAAAAGCTTTCGGGCCTGAATGCACATTGCACCAGGCGTTTTGATGTCCGCCTCGGCGTCACAACGAATAGTTACATCAAGGTCGGTACCGACGATCCGGATCGACCCCTCGCCTAGCGATTCGATCAAAATATTAGAAAGTACCGGAATCGTCGATTTCTTTTCAACGACCCCCTGGATGTACCCAAGTTCCTCTTTGAGGACGTTTTGTTTGATGGTGAATTCCATTTCAAAAAGCTCCTGAATTCTCGATTACGTTCTAGCCAGATATTGTTGTCGACCTGCCTTCTCTTACTAATATTCTAAATACAATTTTATATTTAGTAGTAGTAATAGGGCCTGTGTAAATGTGTAAAATCGACTTAAATGACCATCTTTACTGACGTTCGCGTTCCACAACCGTGTGTGGAAAACCTGTGGAAAATTCTCGTAAAATGTTGAACGCCCGTTCAGTGTCGACTTTTCCACGATTGTCCACAGCTAAAAGATCCGGCTGCCTGTGGGAAAGTGGAAAACGTTTCTCAAGTGCTGCAAATATTAAAGATACAGACGCAACATCACGGAAACGCTTGTTGAAAAACTTTTGATGATCGCGACTCATAATTCCTCTAATTAGCTGCAAAGACTATCAATTAACTCGCTGATCGTATTGTGGAAAACACGGTCGTCCTTTGTCAGGCGTTCGATCTTGTCGCATGAATGCATGACAGTCGTGTGGTGTTTACCGCCAAACTCCCGGCCGATCTCGGGGAAGCTATGATTGGTCAATCGCTTACAGAGATACATCGCAATCTGTCGCGGCAGAGCGATCGCCCTGCTGTTGTTTTTCGACTTCATTTCGTCAACGGTCAATTTATGCCGCGCGGCGACCGACCTTGCAATGCGCTCCATCGTCAATCCTTCCGGACGCTCACTGTCGATAATATTCTTCATCGCGTCTTGAGCGAGCATCTTCGAAATAGGGATGCCACGCAAAGATGAGATAGCAACAAGCCGGACGAGAGAACCCTCGAGTTCACGTACGTTGCTCTTTATCTTTGAGGCGATGAAGATAGCAATATCGTGAGGCAATGCAATTCCGTCGAGGTCGGCCTTTCGTTTCAAGATCGCGACCTTTGTTTCGAGATCGGGCGGTTCGATATCTGCGATCAATCCCCACTCGAACCGCGAATGGAGACGCTCTTCGAGCGTAGGTATCTCGCGAGGCGGGCAATCCGACGAGATCACTATTTGTTTTTGGCTGTTATGAAGAGCATTGAAGGTGTGAAAGAACTCTTCCTGCGTACGCTCCTTTCCGGCAAAGAACTGCACGTCGTCCATCAAAAGAACGTCGATCGATCGGTATTTTTCACGAAAGCTTTGAGTCTTGTCGTAGCGGATCGCATTGATAAGTTCGTTCATGAACTTCTCAGACGTGATATACGAAACGCGCAAATGCCGGTTACTCTGTTTTATCGAGTGGCCGATCGCATGCATCAAATGTGTCTTTCCGAGTCCGGTGCCGCCGTAAATAAAAAGAGGGTTATACGATTTTCCCGGAGTCTCAGCGGCCCCCAGCGACGCTGCGTGAGCGAACTGATTGCAGCTTCCAACAACGAACTTTTCGAACGTATATTTCGGGTTCAGCGAGTTTTCGACCGGCTCGATATCCACGAATGTCGTTGTCGAAGTTCGATTGTAAGACGGTCTTTTCTGTGTGAATGCCTCATCGATCAATTCATAAGTTCCATCGTCGCCTTCGGCAGAGATCGTCGAATGAACAAACGATGTCTCGGCATCGGCAAACTGACTGTTCGAATTCTCAGCTGCATCGATGGTCCATTCGATCTTGTATTCAGATCGCCCAACGGCCTCAAGACACTTCTTCAAAAGCTCAGTGTAATATAGCGAGACCCAGTCCTTTGTGATCTGGCCGGCGCGGAGACGAACAACATTTCTTTCGTCGTCAAAACCATCGAAGCATACCTGTCTGAACCAGGAATCGTAAATGTGCTTATTGAGGTGTTGTTCGACGAGTTTGAGTATGTCGTTCCAAACGTCAGTTCTTTCTATCAGGGCGTCCACTCGTGATCTCCGCGATCTCAGTCGATAGTAAAAATTCGATCATCGTAAGGCTGCAGAGCTAACGAATTGATGAGAAGACGTGTTCTCACTAATTCCTTGTTATTCTATTGTTTGGGGCCGTTTCGATGCTGGTGGAAGAAGGTCACCATCAGGGTTTTTCCACAAAGTTTTCCACAACCGTGTGGATTAAACACCAACACTTAAAGTTAAACCTTAAGTTATTTATTTTCAATAGTTTACAAGCACTCTACATTCAAAAACGGGAGTCAGATTAACACACAGACAATGCCTTTGCAAACAGAAATCCACAGATTTTTTTGGCAGTAAAATTTGATTGTAAATGCTTTTTTCTACAACGATTTGTGGTCAAAACACCTATAAAATTTAGGCTTGGAAAGCTAATAGGACAACCTAATTTCGAACAAATTTTTTCGATACAATATGTCAGACACGTCAGAAAGAATTGAGATCGAGCGGAAGATCCGCAACGCCTGCAACGGAATTTCATATATTAGCGAGACCGATTCGCTTGTTGAGTATTTTGCCGCTAACCCAATGAAGGAGTTTGATCTGAAATTCTTTCTTCAGGCTATTGGCCGGCCTCGCGAAAAATACTGCGAAGAAGTTGACGCGTCAGCCTTTTTTGAACGACTGACCAAGACAAAGAGTTGGCAATCAGAAGAGGAAAAGAATAATGTTCGCAGATTTGCACGGCTCCAAAAGGTGTTATTCGAAAATCTTAACGACATTCGAGTTTTTAAGATCGGACGGATCAAGGTGGACGTATTTGTTGCCGGCGTCGGTCCCGATGGGTTGATCTGCGGAGTCAAAATGAAGGCCGTCGAAACATAGTCCCTTTCGGACCTACTTTATCGCGAAATCGGCGGCGACAATTGCGTCGCCGTGAAGCGAATGCCGATTATCAAGAATTAAATAATATTCGCCCGGCTGCAGCATAACATCGATCTTACCGCCCGGAACGTCCCCCGTCTTCGAAATAGCTGAATGTTCGGCGCCGGCCGACAATTTTTCAAACTCTTCTTTTTTCAAGACGATACACCCGATCGTGTGGTTCTGTCCGGACGCACTGAAGGTTCCGCTTAATCTAGCACGGCGATTTAGATTTATCGGGAAGGTCCTGAATGAGCCGGCCATTACGACAATCTCGCCGTCGACGACGATGCCTGAAGTGTAGATCTCGGCGAAAGGAGTGGTCGCAGTCTTTTCGGGGCGGTTAACACGAAGCAGTTGAATAATGAACAAAACGAGACCAACGACCACAAAGATCCTAACCCAAAACCACAGATATTGACGACCACCAGACCACATCCGAGAATGCTAACCTAAAGCCCTTGAGCTGAAAAGCCCATGCGACGGCCAAATCTATTCGGCATTCGCATGAGCTTAATTTCAACCTCGGCTAAACGCCGAAAGGTCAGTTTCCGCTGATCTTGCTCGCACCGGAGGAACGTTTGTCGACGTTTTTGGGGGAACCGCTATAGGTCACTTTGCTTGCGCCGGAAGCGTCCGCCTTCAATTCACCTGAAACACTAACCGACACATTGCTTGCACCGCTCGCATCGACCGAAGCATCAACGGCGTTCAATTCGGAGGCGTCGATCTTGCTCGCGCCGCTGACCTCGACCGTCAATTTTTCGGTCACGCCCGCGATCCCGACCTTCGACGCTCCGCTTGTATCGATCGCAAGAGCGGAGTTCTTTACGTCAGCCAACCTAACAGTTGTTGCTCCTGAGGCTTCGATCCGGTCGATATCGGGAGCCGTAATTCGCACAACGAGCTTTTTGCTTGAACGAACGCGCTTTTCGGTTGAGATCTCAAGCACACCGTCGTTCACTTCGGTCTTGATCAGAGGCACGAGGTTGTCGTCGGCCTCGACCTGAACCGAAAACTCCTTTTGTGCAGTGATCTCGACCTGGAAAACACCGCTAACGTCGATCGCTCTGAAGCCTTTGATGTCACGGTTCTCAGTAATGATGTTCCCCGATCCTTTGACTCCGCGTTTGAACGAGAAATTGAAAAAATTAGACGTTTCGACCTTGCCGAACGAAAGAAAATTAGCAAATACGACACCGATCAGGATCGCGACCGCAAAAATAATGATTCCGATTTTTTTCATTTATGCCTCCGAGCAAATTACCTAGCTGAATTGAGGAAACGCTCAAAGCCATGCGAAAGTTCGGAGTTTTTTTTCGCTTGACGCACGACACTATCAAGAATCAGAAAAAGGCGGGCCCGAAGACCCGCCTGATCGTGCTAGATGCCGAAGTGACTATTTTGCGGCTGGCGAACCGGCCGGTTTGCTCTCAACGGCTTTATTGGTGTTTGCTCCGTCCGCCTTCTTCACGTCGGGGGAAACACTCGGTTTGATGTTGCCGTCAGGAACTTTAACATCGGCCTTTTTGCCGTCGACGGTTGGTGATGCAGCCGGCGACGCTGTTGGCGAAGACGCCGGGCTCGCCGATGTATTCGGTGCAGCGGTCGGCTTCGTTTCTGGTGTGGTGGTGCAGGCTGCCAAGCCAAAACTTATAGCAACTGCAAGTGTAGCGAACATTAATGATCTTCTCATTGTTTTTTCCTTATTTTGGGTCGTCTGTAATCGAGACGGTCAATAATCCGGCTTGCGGCCGGCGGTTTCGCAGGCTGATCGCCCACGGCGCCAGTGGTCAATAACGGCGTCTTTCTCGAACTCAGCAAGTAGGAATACTCCGACTCGTTTCGCTCCGCCGTACTTGTATCGACTGGTCGCGTCCGAAAGAACGCGCGACCATTAATTTCTTGCAGAGTTATTTTCCGATTGTCTGATGTATCTGTTCAACGTAAGGGACGCCACCGGAAACAAGTCAAAATAGTGTTTGCCTTTGTACAGATAACCGTGCATAGTAGATGAGTAATCCTTCTCTCGCGTTCTGTCCTACAGACGCGCTTCGTCTTTAACGGTTTTTGGATAAGTATGAGAGCAGGCATCGGTTAGAAAGTTAGAAGTAGCTCTCGAAGTTTTTTGAGTATCCGAAACCAGATCTTTCCTTTAGAAAGTTCCTTTCAATAGCTGATCAGGTTCGCGCTTCTTTAGAATTCCCCATGGGGAAAAGGTAAAAAAATTAATGTCAATGAAACTATACGTAGGAAATCTTTCCTTCAACACGTCGAATCAGGATCTCAGCGATCTTTTTGGAACAATCGGAACGGTCGAATCGGCCAACATCATCGAAGACCGCGAAACCGGCCGCTCGCGCGGATTCGGCTTCGTAGAAATGGCGTCACAGTCGGAAGGCGAGAACGCTATCGCTCAGCTTAACGGCAAAGAAGTCGACGGCCGCGAACTCAAAGTGAACGAAGCTAAACCGCAGGAAAGCCGCGGTGGCGGCGGCGGACGTGGCGGTTACGGCGGCGGCGGTGGCGGCAATCGCGGCGGCAGTGGCGGCGGCGGTGGTTATGGCGGCGGACGAAACCGCTGGTAATCCAGCAAATTGCTGATCAATTCGCTGAAAGTGCTCTCGACGAAAGTCGGGGGCACTTTTTGTTTTCACGACAAAACCCACTAAACGTGATAAAGTCAATAAATGTCATACAGTCCGTTAACCATCTCGCGACGCCACGTACTTGGCGATCTTTATGCCAAATGCGATGCGATCGTGAATGTTCCGGTCTACCTGGATAACGCCGAAGGCGAGATGCTCGGGTACGTTGACGAATCGCACGGGCATTATGCCGACGCATTTACGTTTCATCTTCCCGAGGACGTATGCAAGCGCCTCTCGACCGGGCATTACGAATTCTCTTTCAGTTATGAATATGCGGATCTTGAAGCCGGTCGGGAACGTGACCGTAGGATCAAAATTTCCTACATTTGTCTCACGGGACGAGTGGTCGCTGACCCTGTAGGCCCAAGGGCGAGGCGATCCACGGCAAAAACTCCTATAGTTTTGACTGACACCGAGTAAGTGTCGTGTGAGTAAGCTCCATCTTATATGGAAATAGAGCTACATGACGGCAGAAAACCGATCATTGATCGAAACCAACTCGGACCACATCGCTACTTTGTGTAGTAGTGCAGTGCAGCCTGCCCGACTCCGATCAGAAAACCCATAGCAGCGCCAAATAGTTCGATCGTCCTGAGATGCTCCTTAGCGACGGACATAACAAGAGCTTCCAGCTTCTCGGCCGGATAGTTCATTATCTTTTCTCTTACTACGCCACCAACATCGAATTCCCGAATTGCTTCCGGCAGTTTTTCACGGATCGCCGTAATGATCGTTTCAGATACCGATTCGCTCGCGGCCCGCAGTTTCTCTTCTGAAATATGATCAGATAATTGGCCGATGGGTGCCGATAGCAAGGTATCGATCTGTTTGGCAAGCATCTCGTTTATTATCCGTGATGTATCAGGGCGGGCGATCACGCTCAAGAGGCCCTTCGAAAGCATGTTTTTCAATTTTGCTTCGGATTCCGGATGAATAGTCCTGAGGATCGAATCGATGCTATGCGGTCTGAACTGCTCCAAGGTGTCAGTGAGATAAGCTGAAACCTGCGTCATCATTGCATCGCCTCGCAGCAAGGAAAGGACCGATGTGGAAACTTGCTCTTTTAGCCTACCGAGCTGTTCCGGATTGATCGTACCGACCAATTCCGGCAACGGCCGTGTCAGCGCATTTTCGATGCTTGTGTCGATGAAGTTTCTGGCCTCATCGGCAAAAAAATCGCCTTTTAGAGTCTCTTCGATCCTTTTTGGAAGGCTTTCGTTTACCAGATCATCGACTTCGCTAAGCAGGTTTTCACGCGAAACAAAAATCTTCTTGAAAAAAGGCAACGCTTCGTAATAGGCGTGAACCTCTTTTTTGATCAAGGCCCCGATCTGGTTGCGAGTCTTTTCCGCAGCCGCGATCTCGGTCAGGTGGTGTGTCATCGGAGCGATCTGTTCGTTTGCTTTCTCCTTAAGAAGCTTTACGGCGTCCGGAGTGAACATCTCGCCCAGGGGAGTTTCAGCATTTGCGAGATCATCGATGCGCTTGTCAACGAAATCACGAACCTTTTGTTCCAGTGCCTTCGAACACAGTGCCGAACGCGTTCTATCCTCGAGAAATCCGACGACCTTTTCGAACGAATCATCATCGACAACATCCGAAACACGCCTTGACAACACCTCGTCAACGCGGCGTTCGACAAAACCGCTGATCGTTTCTAGCGACTGTTCGCTCTGAAGAACATCTTCGATATGTTCTGCGACCTTGAACTGAAGCGATGTTATCGAATCCAATACAGGTTCGCGTAGGCTTTGAGGCAACGCATCGATGAGCGACGGATAGCTCTGCGAAAGAAATTCTTCAGTGTAGGAATCGATCACACCGCGGATCTTGCGGCGAAGGAAGTCCTTCCCCAGAAGCTCCTCCATTATCGTTTCCTGCGAAACGAGTTCTTCTCCGACTGCTTTGCCAATAGCGTTAGCCAACCGGTCTCTGTGACGAGGGATCATGCCTTGGGGGAACAAGGTGATGCCCAACACCTTAAATGGCTGCCGGGGCCGAAAAAGCATTCGCACGGCCAGCCATGCCGCACCGTAACCGTGAAAAGTCGCGACGAAAACCAAAAGCAGCATTTGAACCCAGACACTGTTGAGCCAGGGCGATACGGTATCTGTGATTTGGTTGAATACTTCCATTATTGGCGGAAATCTGACCTAGACGGTGGATGTTCTGCGGATTATTCAACGCCTTCGAAATAGAAAGCGCTTGGCGATTCAAAATATCTGAAAACCCTTCGACCGCAAGCAAAACTCCGAAAAGTCCTTTAACCAGTCGTGGCTCACGCTATAATTCTTCCATTGTTCATCGTCGTCACGATAGATCGTTCCGTCGTCGGGTTGATCGGTAATGCTGCCGTCGGCATAAATGCGTTTGTTGGGCTTGAGTCTTGGCAAAACAACCTCATTTATCTTTTGGCCGATAAGATGAGCATCGTCGATATCGATCTTCACCCCCATGGCGTTATACGCCATCTGGCGGACCTTACCCTCGCTGATGACGTCGAGGCTTTTGATAACCTCGAGCGCCGCTTTCCAGTTCCATACGTTTGCTGAGAATTCGAAGTTCTCCGAACCCATGTCGTGCAGTGTAAAGCTCATGATGTAATTGTATGATAGGCCCTCTGGCCGCGTTAGAAAATGTGAGATCGATAAAGTCGTTCCACTTCGAATGCTAATCGTTAGGTCTCCGAATAGTCAACGCTGACCCAACTCGGTTAATATCGTCACTCTGTGAAACTGGATACGGCAGCATATCTTTCTCGGATCGGGCTTAAAGGCGAACACCTGAAGCCAGATGCTGATACGCTGCAAAGACTGCAGTTGGCACATCTTACGACGGTACCGTTCGAAAATCTCGATATCCATTGGTCGCGCCCTATCGTTTTGGATGAGAAGCGAATTTACGAAAAGATCGTTATTAAGAATCGCGGCGGTTTCTGCTACGAACTTAACGGGCTTTTCATCGAATTACTAAAGGAACTAGGATTTCGCACACGGCTGATCTCTGCTCGGGTATTTAACGGAAATGACTTTGGGCCTGAGTTTGACCACGCCGCGATCATCGTACGAATCGGCGGAGACGAATTTCTTGCCGATGTCGGCTTCGGCGATTTTACTGCTGAGCCCCTCAGGTTTGTTTTGGGCGAGGTGCAGGCCGATCGGAACGGCAACTTCTTGATCAGAAAACACGGCTCCGATCATCTGGAAGTGGCAAAGCAAGAGGGCGACAAATGGAAAAGCCAATACATGTTTAAGGACATTGCCTATGAGCTTTCGGATTTTGAAGACATGTGCGAATTTCAGCAATATTCACCGGAATCGCATTTTAGAAAGAGCAAGATCTGTTCGATCCTCACATCGAGCGGGCGCAAAACCCTGACAGACAACAAGTTCATCGTTACGACCGATAAAAGCAAGACCGAGATCGCTGTGGAAACCAATGCCGAATTTGAACAGTTGCTCGCTGACGAATTCAATGTCAAAAAGCTATAATACTCATCAATGTCCCGATCAATTTCATATGCCGACTCCGGCGTTTCGATAGATAACGCAAACAAAGCAGTTTCGAAGATCCGCGAGCATGCAAGGACGACCTTCAATGAGCGGACATTATCTGAGATCGGCAGTTTTGGCGGAATGTTTTCAGGCGCCTTTCCGGACATGACCGAGCCGATCCTCGTCGCATCGGCTGACGGCGTCGGTACAAAACTTAAGATCGCCTTTGAAACCGGTATTCATAACAGCGTTGGTGCCGATCTTGTAAATCACTGCGTCAACGACATTTTGGTTCAAGGCGCGCGGCCTTTGTTTTTTCTCGATTACTTCGCAACAGGAATCCTCGAACCCGATATTACGGCGTCGGTCGTCGAGGGAATGGCACGGGCATGCAAAGAGAACGGCTGCGTTCTGCTTGGCGGTGAGACGGCCGAGATGCCCGATTTCTATTCGCCGGGTGAATACGACCTAGCGGGCTTTATCGTTGGTATTGTCGACAAACAAAAAGTGATCGACGGCAGATCGATCGCACCCGGCGACGTGGTGCTTGGAATACCTTCGAACGGTTTGCAGACCAACGGTTATTCGCTTGCGCGAAAGCTGTTCTTTGAGGTCGGCGGATACAACGTCGATTCGTACATCGACGAACTAGGCACTACAGTCGGAGAAGCGCTGCTCGCGACCCACCAAAGCTTCCTTCCGCAGATCGGTCCCCTGCTCGACTTCGGAAAAATAAAGGGCCTTGCCCACATCACCGGCGGCGGGTTTCTCGAAAACATCCCGCGCATCCTGCCCGAAGGCGTCTCTGTAGAAATTAACCGCGGCACCTGGAACGAACTGCCGATCTTCGGCCTTATGCAAAAACTCGGCAACGTCTCCGACCACGAGATGTTCCGAACCTTCAACATGGGCATTGGGCTGATTGTTGTCTGCGCCGAAGATAGGAAAGAGATTCTGAAAGAACAGCTCGGTTTGTGTTATGAAATCGGAAAAATTGATGATGGAAACGGAGCGGTTTCAATCACATAGGCGGAAACACGAGCGGTAGCGAGTGTGCCCAGAAAAAGTTGTGAAATACAAAGCATTAAAATCGATCGCTCATAACTACAGTCATTCGTTCGTTAGCTACACCAACTACGTAGACGACGGCTTCGTCATAGATGATTTGAAACAGATTGTTAGAAAAGCCGAAGGTGAAAAGATCTGCGTGTGGTGGGTCCCAGAACATCCGCAAATTCCGCAATTGACTCAACGCATACTACGAAGCATCGAGTATTACAAAAGGAACCTCCCGAAATTTGTAGCAGACATGGGTTCGGATATCGTTGCAATTCGAGAATTTCGCACCGAGATCTACTTAAAATCTAACAAACAAATGGCCGTCGAGGGACATATCGTCGATGGTCGAGGTCGCGCTTACGTTTGTCCTGTATTTGACTTCTGAACCGACGGGGCACACTCGCTACCGCTCGTGTTTCCGCCTTTTGGCTCGATCCTCTAAAAATATGGAAAAAAACCGCTGGTGGCTAGCTATTCCCTTTGCTCTTGGCGTGCTGATCGTGAACGTTTTGATCAGCGTCCTGTGGGTGGCCGTTTACAGTTTGTTCATCAATCCGGGACAGGACGAGGCATATTATCAGGCGTATGCCCAAACGAGCGCTCCGTATTCGAGCATCATCGCGGGGATACCGCTGATGTTTCTAGCCGGGCGATGGATCGGCAGCAAGTTTCCTAAGAACAATAGCGTCAAAGCAGCGTTGTTTGTTTGGCTGGTGTATTTCCTCATCGATCTTGCCGTAATTGTCGCCGCCGGAGCATTGCTCGACATTGCACTCCTTTTCATTATTTCATTTGTAACGAAATTTGCCGCAGCCTATCTCGGCGGCCTTTCAGCCCAAAGACGCGCAACACAATGAAGATCGGCATACTCATTTCAGGACGCGGGTCGAATATGGTTGCGCTGGTTGACGCTGCGAAAAGCGGCGAGATATCTGATTCGGAGGTTGTTGTTGTCATCAGTGATAATCCGGCTGCGGCCGGTTTGTCGAAGGCCCGCGACCGCGGCGTTGAGGCTCTTGTTATTGAGCGGAAGGGCCGCTCGCGGGAAGATCACGATCTTGAGATAGTGTCCGCATTAAGAGAGCGAGAGGTCGAACTGGTTTGTCTTGCGGGATATATGCGTCTGCTCTCGCCAGAATTCGTCAACGCTTTTCCTGCGCGCATCGTGAATATTCACCCGAGCCTTCTGCCGTCTTTTCCTGGCCTCGATGCACAGCAGCAGGCGATCGACCAAGGCGTAAAGATCTCAGGCTGCACAGTGCATTTTGTTGACGAATTGATGGATAGCGGAGCCATCATAGTGCAGCATGCGGTCGAGGTCAGGGACGACGATTCAGCTGAGACGCTTGCGGCGAGAATACTCGATCGCGAACATATCGCCTATGTCGAAGCTGTAAAAAAAATAGCAAGCGGGCGATTGCGGATCGAAGGCAGTCGGACAGTTTTTGCCGGTTGATCCTTTTGCCAAGAACAAACGACCGCCACGTCCCCGCTTTGACAATATCCCTTATTTTCCCTTAAACTCTAGGTTTTCACTTTCGGGTGAATTTAATGGAGAGCAATTATGCCGAAGAGAACGTATCAACCAAACAACCGCCGTCGCGCGAAAAAGCACGGGTTCAGGGCGAGGATGGCGACCAAGAACGGACGCGCCGTTCTGAAACGCCGCCGCGCGAAGGGCCGCAAGCGTTTGACGGTTCATCACTATTAAGTTTTGCTTTACCGAAAGAGGCTCGGCTCGCTAAGCGTGCCGAGTTTCTGCGTGTTTACGAGCAAGGTTCGCGAATCGAAGGGCGTTATATGACGGTTTTCATATTGCCGTCGAATCGCATGTTGCAGCGGGTCGGTGTCACCGCAACTAAGAAGGCTATCGGCAAAGCGCATGACAGGAATCGAGCAAAGAGACTCCTCAGGGAATCTTTCAGGCTCAGCCGGGCCGAACTGGACAAAGTGGAGACAAAGTTCGATTGGGTGATAAATGCACGCCGGAGCATTTTGCTTGTGAAGCTCGAAAAGCCGCTTGCTGAGTTTCGATCGATCGTGAACCGAGTGGCCGGCGGCGAACGGTCTTTTCAGCTGGATCGACGGCGGCACGTGAAGCATTTAGAGAATGCTGACAAATAGGTCTGGCAAGGCGTTACGCTCATTGTATTGGTCTGGATAGGTAAGGCGATTAGGATGAAATTTCTTGTTCTCGATCTGCTCGGCATCTATAAGGCGGTAGTTTCGCCGTTTTTGCCGCCTGCCTGCAGGTTCGAGCCGACGTGTTCGGAATACGCCCGAGAGGCGGTTGCCAGATATGGAGCGCTAAAAGGAACATGGATGGGTATCAAGCGTATCTTACGATGTCAGCCATTCTGTAAAGGCGGCCATGACCCGGTCGAGTGATCTTAGACCAAGATCTTCTGGTTCGCGATCGAAATAATGGATACAAGTAATAATCAAAACCAATATCGCTTCCTGACCGCGGCAGTTCTTTCAATGCTCGTGCTTTTCGGTTGGTCTTATTTCAATCCGCCGCCAAAACCACCTGCTGAAAACGCAAACACTGCGGCGAATACCGCTGAGTCAAACACAAACCCACTCCAGCCAGCACCGACGCCGGCCACAGTTCCCGAATCGACAACCGCCGTGCCCGACACGGCTCCGAATCGAACCATCACGATAAGATCTCCGTTGTACGAAGTGAAGCTCGACTCAAAAGGCGGTGTCGCGACGAGCTGGATCCTTTTGAGAAACCGGACAGAGAAAGGCGACGACGAATTATACGGTGCCGGCTCGAATGGGACCATAACAAAGCCGCTGCAGTTGATATCCGAGAAGGCCCTTACATCGTCACCGCGTGAAGTGCCGTTCCGACTTTCCACGGATGACGCCAATCTGAATGCGATCCTCAATGAACGAAACTATGCGGTATCTGTAACTGAGGACGCGATCAACCTTGGTTCTGGTGAAGAAAAAGCCATCGAGTTTTTGCTGACTGATGCCAGTGGTGTCGATGTTAAGAAGAGGTTTGTATTTCGGGCGGATAGTTATTTATCGGACGTCTCTGTCGATCTCAAACGCGGCGGGCTGCCCGTTCCGAACACGAAATTGCTCATCGGTGCAAGCATCGGCGATCACGCCATCAATCACCATACGTTTTACCAGATCGAGTCTGAGGCCGTCGCGGCCGTCGATGATGACATCGTTCGGCACCAGGGTTACTACTCATTCGAGTATAACGCGAATAATACAGCTTCATTGGTAGTTCCCGGATCGGTGAATTGGGCAGGCGTAGGCGACGCTTATTTTGCGATGGCTGCGATCCCGGCGGTTCGATCACAAGGCCTTGAATTGCGTGCTTCGAAATACGAGGTTCAGACAGAACCATTTTTCAGCAGTATTTTCCAATGGGTAATCAGAAACGCCGAGACCAAGGAAACGCGCCATCTGGTGACCGCGCACGTTCCGATAACCAGCGACGGAACGGTGACACAGGTATTTGCCGGTTCGAAAGACTATTTTCTTTTGAATACGCTCGACGCCCCGATCTCACAGGCAGCAGGTCGTGATGTAGACATCGTCGACCTGATCAATTTTAGTAATTACAGCATCATTCGAGCGATCGTTAAGCCGCTCTCGATCCCGATCCTGTATGCACTCCATTTTTTCAATGGGATCACCCATAACTATGGTGTTGCGATCATTATTTTCACATTTCTGTTCTATTCGCTCCTATTTCCGCTTAGATGGAAACAGTCGAAATCCTTCAAAAAAGCGGCCGGCAATGCGCCGAAGATGAAGGAGCTTCAAGACAAAATGAAGGAGCTTCAGAAGAAAGGGGTGCCGAGCGATGATCCGCGGATGCGGCAGCTTCAGATGGATCAGTTAAAGCTGACCAAAGATGCTCTCCCGATCGGCGGATGCCTGCCGATGCTGCTGCAGTTTCCTTTACTGATTGCCTTCTATACCGCGATCACGATCTCACTTCAGGCTCGCATGGCGAGCTTTGCATGGATCCCCGACCTTTCGTCCGGCGATCCTTGGCATTTGTTGGAATTCGGCTTTGCGATCTCGATGGTGCTGGCAATGAAGTTCACACCAACAGGGCCGGCTGTAACGCCCGAACAGCAAATGCAGCAGAAGATGATGACCTACCTGATGCCCGTAATGATGCTTTGGATCATGTGGTCAGCTCCGTCTGGACTTCTTCTCTATTGGTTCTTTGGCAATATCGTCAGTTTCGGACAGCAAATGATCATCAATCATTACAATAAGCCGACGGAGCCGCCGGCAGCTGAAGTAGTCGAAACGATCCCAAAAAATGCAAAGAGAGTAAAGGCGAAGCCGGCAACATCTTAGTTCTGCGACGCTGGTCTTTTTGTGTAAACTCATTTGTATGAACGAAACATGTCAAAAGGCGGAGGCATTTTTGTCCGAGATCATCAACGATCTTGGATTCGAACTGAGCGTATCTGCACAATGGACCGAAGAAGGCTGCCTACTTGACCTCAGCGGTCCGGATTCCGGATTGGCTCTTTCGGAAAATGCCGAAATGCTTGACGCGCTTGAGGTGCTATTGTTCCAAATGTTCGGCCGCGAACTCGACCGTGAACACCGGATCATTTGTGACGCAGAAGGATTTCGTCGTTCACGAAAGGCTGAACTCCAGGCAATGGCACGATTTGCTGGCGATCAGGTGAGAAAGCAAGGCAGGCCGTTCACTTTCGGAGTTCTGAATTCTACTGAGCGCCGCGTCATCCATCTAACCTTACAACTCGAAGAAGATCTTGTGACCGAATCGGTGGGCTCTGGCCGTGACCGCCGATTGCAGGTCAGGCTGAAATGACCTTTGCTAGATCGTCGTTAGCCTCAGCAACGGTGTTCAGGTCTCTGAGACCTTCGTCACGAAATTCAGCACCAAGTTATGCGCGATACGATCGTCGCACTTGCAACACCACTTGGCCGGAGCGGAATCGGTATGATCCGTTTGAGCGGCGCAGACTCGCTTTTGTTGGCGAGAGCACTTTCGGGAAACCCGGAATTCTCACCTCGACCTAGAACATCTTCTCTTAGAACGCTTTTCGATCCCGCAACCCATGAGGTTATCGATGAGGCGATCGTTACATATTTCAAAGCACCGAATTCCTTCACGGGCGAGGACGTAATTGAGATCAGCTGTCACGGATCTCCGATCGTCTTGCGACACGTGATCGACATTTGTCTTTCTTTAGGAGCGCGAATGGCTGACCCCGGCGAATTCTCTTTGCGTGCACTCGCAAATGGACGAATGAACCTCGCCGAGGCGGAAGCGATCCGAGACCTGATCGATGCTCAGACGAAAGCGACCGCACGACAAGCGATCCGACAATTAGAGGGCGAATTTTCAAACCAGCTAACGCCGATAAAAGACGAACTATTGAATGTGATCGTGGTTCTCGAATCAGCACTCGAATTTGTTGAGGATGATCTGCCGGAGTTTCAGGCTTCGAGAATACGAGCCGGCATGACAAGGATCTCGGTAGAGATCGCTCAAATTGCCTCGACATATCAAGCGGGCAAACTGCTTCGGGAGGGGATTAGCGTCGCGTTGGTCGGCCGGCCGAACGTGGGCAAATCCAGCCTGTTCAACGCGTTACTTGGCACCGACCGGGCCATTGTTACAGAGATAGCCGGAACGACCCGCGACCAACTTCTTGAGCGGTTTACCATCAACGACATTCCGATCTCATTGATCGACACCGCAGGGTTACGAGAAACGGCCGACACCGTGGAGAGTATCGGGGTTGCGCGATCGAGAAAGACAATGGCAGATGCGGACCTCGTTGTAGTCTTGCTTGACGCTTCTGAACCGATAGGTCCTGAAGATCGTGAAATTATCGAGAGCGTAAAGGAATTAGATCACCTTGTCGTTCTTAACAAGATCGACAAGATAGAGATGAACGGTAAAAGCTCTTTCGGGAGTGCCGTTGACCCGACGGTGCCGGGTGACGCAATAAAGATATCGGCAAAGACGGGCATGGGCCTCGATGACCTGAAGAATGCCTTGATCGAACCACTAGGAATCGATGACAGGGACGTTTCAGGTTTTCTTGTTTCGGATGCACGCCACTTCGATCTGCTGAATCGCGCTCACAAGGAGGTCGAAAACTCGATCCTTGAAATGGACAAAGGCCTAAGCGAGGAGATCGTTCTGGTCGGCCTTCATAACGCGCTCAGGTTTTTGGGACAGATCACCGGCGAGACCACAAACGAGGACATGCTGACCCGAATATTCTCGACTTTTTGCATCGGAAAGTAGGATTCAGTTCGGTGCTATCAGGCTTGCGTTCGAACGACCTCTACAGAGCAATGGGCCCTGCCGGCGACCGCAGCCGATGTGCTACCGATCAAAAATCTCTCGAGCCTGCTTCCAAAGGCGTTTGCGCCAACGAATATCGTATCTGCATTCCAATGCTCGGATTCTTCGACCAAGACCGTTTTCGGGTTTCCGGAAACGATATGCAGCGAGGCCTTTAGCCCGACTGCTTCCAGTTTTCTCAATTCCGGCTGAGCTAGCTGCTCAAGCCATTCCCTTTCAGCGTCGTTCACATCGTCGATCGCACTCGCGATCGGCGGGACGAAGCGTCCGATCGCGGTCGGTTTCACCGGATCGGTCACCGCGATCAACCTCACCGCAGTCTCGGCTGGCCACGATCGAGCGGAAACGGCCTCTACAGCAGCTTGTGCACCCTTCGAACTATCGAATCCAACGACTATCCGGATCGGCGACGCATCGACTTCGATGCGACCCCTAGCCACCCGCACCGAACAGTGGGCCTCGGTGAGAACCTTTTGCGAAATGCTGCCGAGAAAAAACCGACTGATCGCTGATTGCCCGTGAGATCCGATCACGATAAGGTCGGGCTTGAAGTTATCGGCCATGGAAAGAATCTCCCAAGCAGGTGAACCGTACGTCGCCGACGATGTGATATTCCAACTGGGGATCATTGTCCGGAGACGTGTTTCGGCATGCGCAGCGAAGGTTTTGGTCTCGGTCAACGCTCGTTCGCCTTTTTCCCGGTGACGCTGAACCAAGCTCACGATGTATGGATCGTCAGTTACGTGAATATCCTGATTCCCATTTGGCGGCGGCAACCAAACTTCGGCGACGGAAATGATCGACGCCTCGCCCGATTCCGGCAGACCTGCGCGTTTTAGGTCATCGATCGCCGCTTCAGAACACCTCGACCCGTCGTAAGCAACTAAAATTCTCATCCGTTTATCCCTTGCTTCGATTTTACAACAAGCACTCCGGGAACACGCAATGCATGTGCCATTAATGGGAATCAAGAATGCCGCGAACTGGACAAATGAACTCTTCAAACGCTGAACGGTGCGAGAAAATCCGCGCCTGGCTTTTGAATGTCACGCAGACGGCTCTAAAATGGAACTGTCACGAAGATTTGACGATTTTATTAGCGCCTGACCAAGTCGGGACAGATCACGTTCTCAAACCAACAATGAAAAAAAACCAGGAAAAGGTACTTATAGTCGACGACGAGCGATTCATACGGATGGCGCTTACGGAAGCACTACGCTCCTGGGAATACGATACCATCGAAGCTGATAGTGTTGCTGCTGCGCTTGAAAGGTTTGAAGCTGAAGAACCGGCGGTCGTTCTGCTTGATATCGATCTTCCCGATGGTTCTGGCTTGGACGTGCTCAAGACGATAAAAGAAAAACGGCCAGGTACTATTGCGGTGATGATCACCGGCAACGTTGATGTCGAAAATACGGTCGCTGCGCTTCGCGGCGGAGCTCACGATTTTATCGGAAAGCCCGTGAAGCTGGAGGAACTGGAAGTAACACTGCGAAACGCTTTTGAAACAAGGGCACTGCGTCGCGAAGTTGAAAGCGTAAGGCGAGAGCGATCCGGCAAGTTCGGTTTCGATCAGATCATCGGTGAATCGGCGGTAATGCAAAAGGCCAAAGACCTGGCATTACGTATCGCGAGGTCTGATGTTTCGTCGATCTTGCTGCAAGGTGAGACAGGGACCGGTAAAGATCTATTTGCAAAGGCTATTCACTATGCATCTGAACGTGCGAGCGCTCCTTACCTTGCTATCAACTGCGCTGCGTTGCCCGCGACGCTTATCGAATCAGAATTGTTCGGCTACGAAAAAGGGGCATTTACCGATGCGAAACAACGAAAGGAAGGGTTATTCGAACAAGCGCAGGGCGGGACGATCTTTCTCGATGAGATCGGTGAGATGGAACTCGCTCTGCAGGCAAAGCTCTTGCGAGTTCTCGAAAATGGTGTCTTTCGCAGGGTCGGAGGACTTAAGGACATACCTCTTGATGTAAGAATCATTGCGGCTTCGAACCAGAACTTGAAAAAGGCCGGAGAAGCTGGGACTTTCCGGCTCGACCTTTATTTCAGACTTTCGGTCATTCAGATCGATATTCCACCGCTTCGTCTTCGGGGTGACGACATCGTTATGCTTGCGATGTATTACATCGAGGCTGCAAATCAAAAACGTAAAGGCCCAAAACTCAAAGGCCTTGCGCCTGACGTGAAAGCGATCTTTTACGGTTACGATTGGGCCGGCAATGTCAGGGAACTAAGAAATGTCATTGAGCGGTCAGCAATACTCGAGGACGGCGATATAGTCTCGACGACCCATTTGCCAAATGACATGCTGCTGCTATCAGGTGCTTCACAACGAACTGAGAACATGACAGGCATTAACCTCCCGCCCAACGGCATACCGCTTGAGTCGGTCGAAGCTGAGCTTGCACGGCAGGCCGTCGAACGAACCGGCGGCAATCTTACGCGAGCGGCAAAACTGCTCGATATATCGCGCGACCAACTTAGATACAAACTAAGAAAATCAGGTGATTACGAAACAGCCGCAAAGCAAGAATAAATGATCAGGACAAAAACCTCTGTCGGGAAAGCTGCAGTCACAGACAGCGATCGTGACCTTTTAAAGGAACTGTCAGATCTGAAGTTCGCTATCGATCAATCTGCGATCGTTGCGATCACAGATCAGACCGGGAAAATTACTTATGTGAACGACAAGTTTTGCGAGATCTCAAAGTACTCAAGGGCAGAACTGGTCGGGCAGGATCACAGGATAATCAACTCGGCATTTCACCCGCCGGAGTTTATCAGAGGCTTATGGAAGACCATTGCAAATGGGGGTGTCTGGCATGGCGAGATCAGAAATCGAGCCAAGGACGGCAGTATTTATTGGGTCGACACGACAATCGTCCCGTTCCTCGACAATGACGGAAAGCCGCTGCAATACATTGCGATCCGTTACGAGATCACCGAACGCAAGGCGGCGGAAGAGCGCATTCGCCAGCAGGCATCACTACTTGAAAAATCGCAAGACGCGATAATCGTCTGTGACCTAAACTATAAGGTCCTTTACTGGAATAACGGAGCCGAGCGCATCTATGGATGGAAGATCGGAGAGGTACTCGGGAAGTCGGTTTTGCTGATCTACGAAAACGGGCTTGAGAAACGACAGGCCGCGATCAAAGCCTCGCTCGAGGCAAGCAGTGAATGGCGTGCACAAGAAAAACACATTAACAAGTCGGGCGAAAAGATCTTTACTGAAAGCCGCTGGACACTGGTCAGAAATGACCAACACCAACCTGATTACATTCTGATCATTAATACGGACATCACCGAGAAACACCGTACCGAAGAGCAACTGCTCAGAGCCCAAAGGATGGAATCCATAGGGACTCTTGCGGGCGGCATCGCTCATGATTTTAACAACATCCTTTCGCCGATCCTGATGTCAGTAGGGATGCTTCAGGCAAAGACGAGGGATCCTGAGATGATCAGGTGGTTGGAGTTGATCCGACAAAGTTCGGAACGCGGGGCCTCGCTTGTGCAGCAGGTTCTGACGTTCGCTCGTGGGATGTCAGGCGATCGTGTCTCTGTCCAGCTCAAACACATTATCAAGGATCTGATAAAAGTGCTCGACGAGACACTGCCAAAATCGATCACGGTCAAACAGAATGTCGATCCAGAACTTTGGGTAATATCCGCCGACCCGACGCAGTTGCATCAGGTGCTGATGAACCTTTGCATCAACGCCCGCGATGCAATGCCAAGCGGCGGTTCCCTGACACTGTCGGCAATGAACGTGACGATAGACGAAAATTATTCGCGAATGAATATCGATGCAGAACCGGGCCGATATGTGCTCGTGACCGTAAACGACACCGGCGGCGGTATGACGAATGACGTGCAAAAGCGAATATTCGATCCGTTTTTCACGACCAAAGAGATCGGCAAAGGAACAGGCCTGGGGCTCTCGACCGCGATCACGATCGTAAAGAGTCATGGCGGATTCATCAACGTATACAGTGAGCCTCAAAAGGGCACACAATTTTCCGTATACTTCCCTGCGGATCCGACGAGCGACATGGGTGCAAACGACGAGACCGTACCGGTGATGCCAAGCGGCAAAGGCGAAATGATACTTTTGGTCGATGACGAAGAGAATATTCGTCAGGTCACACAAGCTGCGCTCGAGTCATCAGGTTACGTTGTGGCGACTGCGAACGACGGAACGGAGGCGATCTCGATCTTCGCACAACGACACGACGAGATCGCAGTGATATTAACCGATATGGCGATGCCGTTTATGGATGGTATCGCGATGATCCGCGCAGCAAGAAAGATCGATCCGAATGTGCGGGTGATCGCAATGAGTGGCCTTATAAGCGCCGATCAAGCCGCGGAACTGACCGAACTGAATGTGAAGATGCGATTACCAAAACCGTTCACGGCGGAAGAACTATTGAACGCAGTCAGCGATATTCTCAAATAGGATCGCTCGACTTGCGGGAAATGGAAGCAAGAAGCGGGCAGAAAACAAGAAAAACCAATCCGAGCGGCATTAGTGAACCGCTTGTAATGTCATATTCGGCAGCGATCCTTTGCCATGAAAAACCGAAAACAAATCGGCCAATCAAAAGCTCGAATGCGATCGTCAAAACCACCCAACATAAACCGATTGCGACAAGGGCAAGCCGCCCATTGGCACCGATCCAGCCTATCAAAGATCGAGTTACCAAAAATATGATAGCCGCGCCGCTGAAAACCGCCATCTGACGTGCGCGAAATTCACCCACGGATGGCTCCAGGATCTGTATCCGAGCGATTCCATGAACCGTTTCGGCGAGAATTATCACGATCCAAACTACGATCGCGCGTAGGAAGACCTTAGATGTTGCGCTCATTCCGCACTTTTTCGAACAACAATGACCGAGCAGGGCGCATGATTAACAACTCCATTTGAGACCGACCCCAACATTCGCCCCCAGAAGCCTCTACCATGCGAGCCAACAACGATAAGGTCAGCGTTCCATTCCTTAGCAAATTCGACAATGCAATTTGCCGGTTTGCCGGTGAGAACCTCATGAGAAACACTTGCTTTCTCGCAGCGATCCTTCATTCGTTCGACCGTGGTTTGTGCAAAGTGCTCGGCCTGTTTCCGAGCCGCATCCGCCATTGCTTGATAGTATTCCGGCGAAAGTGCAAATGGCTCGGCAGCGATCACCTGAACCTCCTCGAAAGCGCAGACCACACGGATCTGTGCTCCGTCGATCGAACCAAACATCTCGCTGCATTTGTCAGCAGCTGCATCGCTAAACTCTGAACCGTCTGTCCCTAGTATTATTTTCATCGATTTCAACTCCATTTGAACGCGCTGGCCAACGATTTTAGATTTTAGGACTCAACTTGACCGCCATTCCTACATCTTCACTCGCAAAGCTCGTGCCTCGCTGCTCGGGCGTGACCGCCAGTAAAACACTGGAGACAAGATTGAAAGCGCGAGCAGCATTGGGGCCTATATGCGAAAAATACCGCGCCGTCATCGGCAATCGCCAGTTGAACATCTCACCTGGAAATAATGACTTTGAAGCAAATAAGTTAGAAGGCAGCGAGGTCACATACGGCACGGCGATTGCCGATGGATCTGGATGGGCGTGGTATATTCGAAGGTACAAAGACCTGGTCGACTCCTCGAAGAAGAACCGGAGACAATAATATGATCGAGATCGAAGAAATGCGAACGAATGAGATCGAGGAACTGTTAAAAACGGTCGGTTACGGCCATCTTGCGACCGCTAGAAATAACCAACCGTACGTCGTCCCCGTTCATTACGCCTACGATAGACCGCTGATCTATGTATACACGACCGAGGGCAAAAAGTCGGAGATCATAAAGGTAAATCCACAGGTTTGTCTTCAGGTGGAAGATGTAAAAAGCAACCAGGATTGGAAAAGCGTGATCGCACTTGGTGACGCAGAACAAGTAAGCGATCCCGCCGAACGAGAGAGGGCGCTAAAGCTTGTAGCCGAGGTCAACCCGACACTGAGTCCGGCCGTTAGTATCCGATGGATGGATAGCTGGGTTCGCGAAAACATCGAAGTGATACTCAAGATCACGCCGCGAATGTTGACCGGCCGTGCAACGATCGCCAAGAGCGATACTGATGCGCCGCTCGCAGCGGGGGAACGAAGCCGTTCGAGCATCTACTAAAATCAAAAGCACATGAGACACCCGCTTCAAGCGTCCTGAAAGATGTTCATGAACTTTCCGAACTTTTATGTGATCTGCGTAATTCTGCCTCTCTCAACGACCATCGGAACGGCCGTTGGTTGTATGAACGAAATCAGCGTCTTCGTGCCGTAAGAGTCTTCGATATCAAGAATGCCGCCGTCCTTGTCGCTGTCTGCCTGAAGCAGTAGTTTGGCCGGGTTGAATATCGAGTGAGTGTGGTGGATGCTCGAGCCTGTGCCAGTCATCAATTCGATCTTGTCAGATCCGTTTTCGCGCTCAAGTGCCAAGCCGATCAACGGCAGGCCTTCCGAAAGCACTTGCGCACCCGACTCGCTGCTTAAGACCTGAACGGTTGTCTGCCAGTCGAGTCGATCTCTTGAGATCTCATCGCAAAACACCTTCCAATCTTCTCTGGGTATTTCAGTTGTCATATCGTCCTCCTAGGCATCGTTCGGTTGAGATTTGCGATTTCGATTGCTATACCATGTCTCGCACAAACGCAATACGCGTTCCATTACCAATGAAAGATTTGAATGGTGCGGCACATCGCCCAAAGTCTTTCGCGACAAAACGATCTATACCTTGCCTTGTGAAATTGTTCGCGCCGGATCGTGCGGTTTTGGGTAATTTTACGCGTCAACGCCGTCCGAACCCGTGAAATACTGACATGATCTTTTGGAACACGACTTGCATTTAATGATCGTAGGAAAGGGGGCACTGAAAAACAGGAGCACGGAATAATATGCTTACCAAGATCTACATTGCACTTTGGGCGATAATTGTTACTTCGGCGGTCGTGATGTTTCTGATCGGCGGCCTTTCCGAATTGATGTTAGTTGCTTATGGATTTATTTGTTTCGGAATGGTCTTCATGGGGATGATCTCCGTACTGCCGACCGCAGTGCACGATTCGCTGATAAAGCACTAAGTTCAACTGGAGAGCAAGGGTAGGGTATTGTGACGAACCTTGGTTCGCCGCAAAACGAAAAGGGGTTTGCCGTCATGCAGGGCCGGCGAATCCCTTTTCTGTTTGGGAACGTTTAGAAGCGGCATTCTCCGAAATTCGTTTTACTGTTGCAGGTACTGACCCTTATCCACCGACCTATTATTCACTGAAATTTGGTGTTCTGCGCGTGGAATACCTCGCCTCATAAAAGTCGTATATCCAGATTTGTCTTGTAAGCCGTTGAGAAGTCAGTAGACGCATTGCTGGCACGCGGGTTGCGCTTTAGAACAAATGATGGCCCGTTAGCGGGCGATCAAATCCTTCGTATACGGAGTGTGAATTATGGAAAAGGAAGCAACGGAAATGATCAAGCAAGAAAGGCCGGAATCGCCCGCTTCGCCGATATTCGTTGAAACCGAGAAGATGTTCGAGAGATTGTCCGAACTGTCACGAGAGATCGGGCATCGGGCTTTTGAGTTCTTTCAACAACGCGGCCGTGATTTTGGTAACCAGCTCGACGACTGGTTCAAGGCAGAATCCGAGATTCTCAGACCGACTCCGGTCGAAATAACCGAGAACGACAAGATGATAAACGTAAAGGCTGCGGTGCCGGGATTCAAGGCTGAAGAGATCGAGTTAAGCGTCAAGGACAAAACGCTCTTTATGAGCGGTGAAACAAAGAGCGAGACTGAGAAGAAGGACGAGAAGACCTATTACAGCGAGTGGAAAAGCAACAAATTCTGCAGACAGGTGGCATTGCCCGCTGAGGTCGAAACCGACGATGTAAAGGCACAACTCAAAGACGGCGTTTTGACAATCGCGCTCAAAAAGACCGTCGAAAAAGAAGAGACGAAGATCGCCGTAAAGGCTGCATAGTTGGCATTCGATACCCAACGATGCTCTGATTCAGCTTGGCTCGTTGTTGACATTCAACGGCATCGGTGTGTAATTGTTGCGAATGGCGAAAACGAAAGACATGCGCCGGTGGTTACTGATTACGGTTGGTGTTTTGATAGCGGTCATCATACCGCAATTGCTGGTCGAATCTCAGTTTTACGCACGAATCATCAGTGTTGCCTCGGTCTGCCTTTTATTATGGCTGACAGAGGCAACACCTCCATTCGTTCCAAGCCTGGTTCTTTGGGCACTGGTACCACTCGCTTTAGGGACACTTGATGAGCGTATGCGCCTTCCTACCGTACTGGTATGGGCGGCAGATCCGGTTCTTGCCTTGTTCTTCGGCGGATTTGCGCTTGGCGTTGCCGCAAAGCGTTATGGTCTGGACAAGGATATGATCGAGTACGCCTTGGTCATATCAGGTGACTCATATAAGAAGCTTCTTCTTTTTGTTATTTTGATCACTGCATTTCTTTCGATGTGGTTGTCGAATATCGCAGCTGCCGCACTTATGTTGGCGTGTCTGCGACCTGCTTTTAACGGCCTGGATGAGAGCGACCTGCTCCGTAGAGTATTGCTTGTAGGCGTCGCGCTGGGAGCTGATCTCGGTGGTATGGCAACACCGATCGGGACAGGCCCTAATGCGGTCGCGATAGCCTCGCTTGCAGATACTGGTCCGATCACGTTCATTGGCTGGATGTTGTTCGCATTTCCATTGACCATCGGCATGTTGTTCTTTAGTTACTTTCTTTTGGTGTGGCGAATCGGCGGTACTGACGTCCAAATGGCTACCAACATAAAATTCGAGACAACAAGGCGAGATCGAGTGGACGATCCGGCATTTGCCCGAGGCCGGTCGGTCTTACTTGGGATCATGGCCGGAACGATATGTCTCTGGCTAAGCGAACCGCTTCACGGGATCTCAGCGGCAATAATCTCGATCTGCGCGAGCGCTTTGTTGTTCTTAACGCGGATCCTTGATAAGGATTCGCTGAAACGCATCGACTGGTCGACGCTGATCCTCATTTCCGGCGGGATCACGCTTGGAAAGTTGTTTGAGACCTCGGGCATCATCCTTGCGTTTTCGCGGAGCGTGCCATTCGAAGCATTTGACCCGACATTCGGACTTTTTCTTGTGTGCATATTCACTGCCGTCCTTGCTTCCCTGATGAGTAACACGGCATCGGTGATAATGCTCATCCCGCTTGCTACCGCACTTATTCCTTCACCTTCTACTGCGATCCTGGTCGCTATATCTGCTTCTTTCGGTATACCGTTCATTATAAGCACACCTCCGAATGCGATGGCGTTCGGTGAGGGCGGAGTTCGTTCGTCCGATCTCTTCTGGCCCGGCATAATAATCATGCTGCTCGGCTGCCTGATCATCAGCACAACAGGTCCGGCGGTTTTGAAACTTGCAGGGATCGCCTGAACTTTTTTCGAAATTTACTTCCGTTTGAGCGTTTATCACCGAAGGCGCGTTACGGAGACTCGTCGGATTCGCTTGGTTGCGTCAAGAACGAACCAGAACAACGTTAGGTAATAGATTCCAAATATGTTAGAACTTTCCGAAGTAGGGAATTCGTCGCAATGGACAACGGAGACACGAATGGGAAGAAACCACGAAAGAACTCCTGTAGTTATTGAGATCATCCTCGATTCGTCAGCCGGTCGCAGAGCCTCGCGGATAAGCGATCTCAGTCTCGGGGGGTGTTACGTCGAATCGATCACGCAATATCGTGAAGGTGAACCGATCGCGTTCGAACTTACAAGTTCGGATGGCCAAGGTCTGCGGTTTACGGGTGAAGTTGCGTACATCCTTGATGGGTTCGGTTTTGGACTGAAGTTCACAAATATCAATGACGATCAACTCGAGTTTTTGAAACGCGTTCTTCCGGAAGCCTGAAATCGGCCCATTTCTGTAATCGCTCTTCATCACATCCTTCATACAATCTCGTTCGATTGACAAACACGCCTGAAAGGATAATAGTCTTTTGAAAAACTAAGACTCGGGAGACTACGTGAATGCCTATCAAAGGTGATGAGCTTGATACTGCAGTAACGCTTGAATCTGCCAAGCCGGGTATCGTTGAGGAGCCGCCTTTTCATATGCTCGTGCTTGGGGATTGGAGCGGCGACGCGGAGAAAAGACCGCTTGCCGAGCGCCAGCTTGTCGAGATCGACCGCGATAACTTTGATAAGACGATCGCGCGAATGGGGGTTCGTTTGGATCTGCAATACGACGGCAACACCCTTCCTCTGGAGTTTGCCGACCTTGATGATTTTCACCCCGATCAGATATTTCGGCGAGTTCCGATATTTGCAGAACTCCGCGATCTTCGTCGGCGACTGAAAGACGAGAGCAGCTTTAACGCGGCCGCACGTGAAGTTCGTGATCGTTTTGGTGTAAGCGAAGAGAACAAGAGATCTTCTGACCCTGAGCAACCCTCGTCCGAACAAAGCGATGCAAAACCGGCCGACAATTTGCTTGATGCGATACTTACCAAACCAACCGGGGGAGCTGCGGCCCCTAAAGCGGGAGTATCAAGGGATATTTCAGATCTGGTCAGCGATCTTGTTCGGCCGCATCTGGTCTCGGTCGACGAGAACGAGCAGGCACAATTGGTCGCCGCCGTTGATGCTGCGACCGGCGGACTTATGCGGGGCATTCTTCACGATAGGCGATTTCAGGAATTGGAAGCCGCTTGGCGCGGACTCTTCTTCCTTGTGCGCCGGACCGAAACCTCGAGCGAACTCAAGATCCATCTCCTTGATGTCTCGAAACATGAATTGTCTGGCGACCTCAAGAATGCCGGTAGTCTCTCCGAAACACTTGTATATCGGCATTTGATCCGTGAATCGATCGAAACCCCGGGCGGCGAGCCCTTTGCCGTGATCTTGGGGAATTACTCATTTGAGCCTAATGTCGATGACGTTGCATCGCTGATCAGGATCGGGAAGCTGGTTGCAGCCGCTAATTCTCCGTTCATTTCTCATATGTGGCCTGATGTTTTCGGCGTGCATTCGTTAGCGGAAGATCCGGATCCATCAAACTGGAAAATGTCCGATGATACAGAATCAGGAAGGCTTTGGAAGGCGCTTCGCGGGCAGGCTGAAGCAGAATATTTAGGAATGGTAATACCGCGCTTTCTCGCCCGACTCCCATACGGGGCCGAAACGGATCCTCTGGAGTCGTTTGCATTCGAGGAGTTTGATGACGGACCGGTTCATGACCAATACATTTGGTCGAACTCGTGTCTTGCTGTCGGCCAATTGCTAGCTGCGAGTTTTGCGGCTTACGGTTGGGAAATGGGCCGCGCCCTAAAACAAGATATCGAAGGTCTACCTGTTCATGTTTACAAGGATGGAACGGAAACGGTCTACAAGCCATGTTCTGAAGTACTTTTAACGGATATCGCGTTTCAAAAGCTAATGGATTTTGGCTTTATGCCACTCATCACCTATAAGAACTCTGACCGCGTCAAACTAACTCGTTTCCAGTCAATCGCAGACACTGCGCTAAAGGGAATGTGGTGTTGACGCGGAAGTATAGCGTTGGCAAAGACCGTATTTTCGTTTACACTTTCTATTTTGAACCTGATAGCGGGAACATCCCGCTATTTTTGGCTTTAGGAGAACGATGTTCGACGAGAGTTTTGATGTGATCGTGATCGGCGCCGGGCACGCAGGTTGTGAAGCCGCGTCGGCTTCGGCGCGCCTTGGGTCACAGACTGCGCTCGTGACGATAAATCTCGACCTGATCGGGCAAATGTCGTGCAACCCGGCCATCGGCGGCATCGCTAAAGGGCATGTTGTCAGGGAGATAGACGCACTCGGGGGAATAATGGGCCGCGTCATTGACCGGACCGGCATTCAGTTTCGTCTTCTTAACCGTTCACGCGGGCCGGCAGTACAATCACCGCGAGCGCAGGCTGACCGCGGACTCTACCGCTCCGAGATGCGTCGGGTGCTCGAAGCGACACCGAACCTTCACCTCAGACAAGGTGTTGTTGTCGAGCTAATTGTTGAGAATAATAAGGTTACGGGTGTCAAGATGCAGGATACCCGACGCTTTGGGGCGAAGGCGGTCGTGGTCGCCACCGGAACGTTTCTAAACGGAACGATTCACACCGGGAGAGAGACATTTTCGGCCGGGCGAGCCGGTGAACCGGCGTCGATCGAATTGGCGGAAGCTCTTAAGAAACAAGACTTTCCGGTCGGTAGGCTAAAGACCGGAACGCCGCCAAGACTTGACGGGCGGACGATAGATTGGGATGCATTTGAGCCCCAACCGCCGGACGAAAGACCAGTTGCGTTCTCGTTTTCGACCGAGAAGATCGAACAACCCCAGATCCAGTGTTTCATCGGCTACACTAGCGACCGTGTTCATCAGGCGATCCGTGATAATTTGCACCAATCGCCGTTGTATTCAGGAAAGATCACGGGAATTGGTCCCCGATACTGCCCATCGATCGAAGATAAGGTCGTAAAGTTCGCCGACAAAGATCGACATCAGTTGTTCCTTGAGCCCGAGGGTGTAAGTACGAACGAAGTGTACTTAAATGGATTTTCGACCTCGTTGCCTTCGAGGCTCCAACTAGAACTGTTGCGAATGATACCTGGTTTTGAAAAGGTGCAGATCATTCGTCCGGGTTACGCGATCGAATATGACTTTGTCGATCCGCGCGAATTACGTCCGACGATGGAATCAACTCGAATGGGCGGTCTATTCCTTGCAGGCCAGATAAACGGAACGACCGGATACGAAGAGGCGGCCTGTCAGGGGTTGATGGCGGGGATAAATGCCGCTTTCCACGTTCAGAAACGAGGGCCTTTTGTTTTGCAGCGTGACGAGGCGTATATCGGTGTTTTGACGGACGATCTAATTCGGCATGGTGTTGACGAGCCGTATCGGCTATTTACTTCGCGGGCAGAAGCTCGGCTGAAGCTCAGGCATGACAATGCTGATGAAAGGTTGACGCCCAAAGGAATGAGCATCGGATTGGTCGGAGACAGCGCCTGGGATCGATTTAACCGAAAACGAGAAAGACTTGCGCGTCTTCGTGAAGCCTTGGACGGTACACGGTTCAAGCGTTCGTCGATCGAATATGCAAGCGTTTCGCAATTGCTCAATGCCGGTCTCGGCGATGCATTTACACTTTCACAGTTGGCAATGCGGCAAGGTGTTGATCGCGAATTGATCGAGCGGTTGCTGCCAGAAGATATTCGGGTCGGCTTGCGGGAAGAAGAACTTGAAACTGCGTTGGCTGATTCGATGTACGCCGGTTACATCGAAAAGCAAGATAAAGCGGCCGAACGCGTCAACCATCATGATTCGCTAAAAGTGCCGGATAGTTTCCAATTCAGATCGATCAGCGGTCTTTCGAATGAGATGGTCGAACGGCTCGAAAGGTCGCGACCTCAGAACTTTGCCCAGGTGCGATCGATCCCTGGTCTCACGCCATCCGCTTTATCCACGGTGCTTGTTCACCTCACGGCTGGACAACCCCGCCCGATCGAAAACAATTAGTCTTAGATCAAATTGTGGAACGTTCCACATTTCTGTTTTTCAGTTCAAAGTTCAATTATGCTAACTTAGTTCTTCGTTTCGTTATCTAGAATGGGCAAAATAATTGCAATCGCCAACCAAAAGGGCGGCGTCGGAAAGACGACGACGGCCATAAATCTTGCCGCTGGTATCGCTCAAATGGGTAAAAAGGTCCTTTTGGTGGACGCCGATCCTCAGGGAAACGCGACTTCCGGGGCCGGTGTTTCGAGGGTTTCAGGCCGAAAGTCGCTTTACCATGCTTTGATAACCGGCGAATCAGTTAGAGAATTGGTGCTACCGACTGAAATTGAAACGCTTTGGGTTCTGCCTTCCGACAAGAATCTCGCCGGAGTTGAGATCGAGTTTGCCGAAACGGTCGACCGAGCTTATGTATTGAAGAAACTACTTGACCCGATTCGAGAGTATTTTCACTACATCTTTATTGACTGTCCGCCGTCCCTAGGAATATTGACTGTGAATGGCCTTACGGCTGCCGATTCGCTACTCGTACCGATCCAATGTGAATATTTCGCGCTCGAGGGTGTTACCGAATTGTTTGATACTCTGGCTCGATTAAAGCGGGAACTAAATCCGGAACTGGCGATCGAAGGCCTTCTTCTGACCATGTATGATGAACGGACGAACCTTTCGACCGCTGTTGCTAAGGATCTACGTGATTTTTATGGCCCAAAGGTCCTTAAGACCGTTATTCCGCGAAATGTCCGGCTTGCAGAAGCTCCGAGTTTCGGCAAACCGATATTGTTGTATGATCCGCGATCCCGCGGTGCGGAGAGTTATCTAGAGCTCGCGAAGGAGATAATGAACCATGGCTAGAACACCACTTGGTAGAGGTCTAAGTGCCCTGCTTGGTGAAGATACATCTACAGGCCAGCAAAAGGACAACATATTTGAGATCGATATTGATCTGATCGATCCGAATCCCGAGCAGCCACGGACACGATTCACCGACAAGGCTCTCGACGAACTTGCTCAATCGATTGCCGCTAATGGCGTTGTTCAGCCGATCGTCGTTCGGCCGATCGGTTCGCGATTTCAGATCATCGCCGGTGAAAGGCGTTGGCGAGCTGCACAGCGAGCTGGTTTGCGCAGAATACCGGCAGCAACAAAGCAAGTTTCGGACGACAAATTGCTTGAACTTGCCCTGATCGAAAATATTCAACGGCAAGAGTTGAATCCCATCGAAGAAGCCAAGGCCTATCGCAAACTCATTGATAACATTGGACTTACGCAGGAGAAGCTCTCTGAAAGGGTTGGCAAAGAAAGGTCCCTTATTGCAACAACGTTACGCTTGCTGAAATTACCTGAAGATATTCAAACGCTGATCGAAGAAGAAAAACTCACCGCCGGACACGGTCGGGCACTCCTGATGGTCGAAGACAGGGCGGTCCAACGGCGCCTAGCGAGGAATATCATCGAAAAAGGTCTTTCTGTCCGTGAAACCGAAAGATCGATCAAGAAGAACACAACATCTCCGCAACATATTGTAAACAATAGAGTTGCGAAACCGATTGATGCAAATGTGAGAGCTGCCGAAACAAAGTTGATGAGAAAATTAGGTACGAATGTAAAGATCGTTCCAAAAGGAAATGGTGGAAAGATCGAGGTCGAATTTTATAGCCTCGATGATCTGGATCGTATCTTTCAGCTGGTAATGAGATCTGAATAGGAGGAGTCGAGAGGATGCTGAAGCGTCTTACCGAAATGGTGTCGTGCGCTGGTTGAGTGGCCAAGCTTGCCCCTGGCGACCTTGCTCAAGTTTTGAGTAAGCTTCCAAAGCAACCTGGTGACAACGTGATCGTCGGATTTGAGAATTCGGACGACGCGGGAGTTTTTCGCCTTACGGATGACGTCGCGTTGGTTCAAACGGTCGATTTCTTTACACCGGTCGCCGATGACCCTGAGATCTATGGCCGTGTGGCCGCTATAAATTCTCTCAATGATATCTACGCAATGGGCGCGGTACCGCTCACCGCCCTTTCGGTTGTTTGCTATCCGCAAAAAGGCGATTGGGATATTTTCGGCAAGATACTTCTTGGCGGCCAGAATGCGATGAACGAAGCGGGTGTCATTGTGATCGGGGGCCATTCGGTCGATGATCAAGAGATGAAATTCGGTTACGCGGTTACAGGTATTGTTCATCCGGAAAAGGTAATAACGAATGCAGGGGCAAAAGCGGGCGATGTGTTGATCCTTACAAAGCCGATCGGGACAGGTGCGATCAACACAGCGGTAAAGAATGGGATCGCCAGCGAGGCCGCGGTCAACGCCTGCATTGCAGCGATGACAACATCGGCAGCAAATGCGTCACGAAGAATGGTCGAGCTAGCTGCGAATGCGTGTACCGACGTCACCGGCTTCGGTTTGATCGGCCATGCATATGAATTGGCAAAAGCGAGTCAGGTAACGTTAAATATTGTGTCCAATATGGTTCCGTTGCTTCCAGACGTGATCGAGCTGATCTCAAAGGGAATGCTCACGCGCGGAGATAAAAACAACCGAATATACGTCGGTGATACAATCGAGATCGACATCAATGTGTCGGGACAAATGCAAAGTGCGTTGTTTGATCCCCAAACCGCCGGCGGACTTTTGATAAGCATCGCCGAAGAAAACGCGGACGAGTTCCTTCGGACGATCACAGATGCGCGGGTCATAGGCACGGTCACGGAATTCGACGCAAAACTGATCAAGGTGACATAAGGTATAGACGCTTGTATTTATTCATTTTCGAATCTATCGGGACTCAAGAGCTGATCCTTATCGGGATCGTGGCGTTGATATTTCTCGGACCGAGAAAGCTGCCCGAGTATGCACGAAAGATCGGAAAAATGATGAACGAATTCCGTTCGACAACGAACGAGTTCAAAGCAACGTGGGAACGGGAGGTCAATTTCGAGGAGGAAGCAAAGGCGTTGCAACTTGGAACGATCGACGAAAAAGCAGAGAAGCCTGTTCCACGCGAAAACAGCATTCTCGAAAGCCGACCGCCTGTTCCTTTTCCGGCGCCCGAGGTACGCGAACTAGATGCAGAAAAGTTCGGGTCCATGCGTCCGGGCGAGGAGCCGAGCACATACGAACCTGACGAGAACGCTGCTGAACCCGAGTCTGACAAAGGTAGTTGGCTTTGAAACACCGTTATTTTTGATTGTTGAAACGAATGCCGGATATCGAGAACGAACAAATAGCGGAGGTCGGCGTCCAAATGTCATTCTTAGACCACTTGGACGAATTGCGACGTCGCCTCGTAAACTCGGTGATTTTCGTCGTTATCGCATTTGTTTGCTGTTGGTTTGTCTCAAAACCGATCTACAACTTTCTTAGCGTACCCATCCGTCAGGCTCTGTCGGAAGCCGAACGCCGCGATCTCCCGGTCGAAGGTAGGACAGGCGAAGAGAAAATACTCCCGCTCTCAACACTCAAGCCGGGCGACCGCGGCAGATTTGTCTTTGACCGAGCAACAAAGCTTGGGATCAGCGTCGTTCAGCCGGGCACGACGGTCGACGCGGTTGTAACCATCGACGCTGACGGCCGATCGGTACTGTATACGGAACAACCGATCTTTACCGTCAACGCTGTGATTCCCGCCGGTGTACGGCTTCCCGTAGATCTGGCTCCCGACGCAAATGTCGAGGCGAGCGCAGACGAACGGCTGATCGTAACGACTGCACAAGAATCGTTCACCTTGTACGTAACGGTTTCGCTGTATGCAGCGATCGCAGTTTCGATACCATTCTTATTGCTGCAAATATGGGGCTTTGTCTCTCCGGCCCTCTACAAGCATGAAAGATCCTACGTCACGCCTTTCATACTTCTGTCGTCGGTTTCCTTCGTTGGCGGGGTCGCATTTGCTTACTATATCCTCTTCCCGCCTGCAGTCAGGTACTTGTTAGGTTTGGGTGAGGACTTCCGTTTGCTTTTGCGCGCAAGTGATTACTTCGACCTTATCACCCTGATAATGCTCGCTATGGGGATCATCTTTCAGATGCCGGCGGTGGCGTATGTTCTTGCACGCATCGGCATAATATCGGCTACCCTCCTCATCAAGAGCTGGAAGATCGCCCTCGTTGCAATACTAATTGTGGCAGCGATCGTTTCTCCGACCGGCGATATTCCAAACCTCATGCTCTTTGCGACACCGATGATGGTTCTCTACATCTTTTCAATATTTATCGCCTGGTTTTTCGGAAAAGAGCGTAGATCAAATGATCTGCCGGCTGTTTGAAACGGTAACAAGCAACCAAACCTGTAACACCCTGCATCTTGAAGTATTAAGGATAACTGTCTAAAATCTTAACAGTATTGAGATGGTCGGAATTTTCGGGTAGGGTGCCCGCGTGCTTGGTTCGAAAAACACCGGGCATTTTGTTCAGGAGTAGTTATGCTGAAATCGAATTTTCTATGCAGAGTATTGTTTGCGGCTTTGATCGTTAGCTTCGGGTCATCGGTTTTGGTCGCTCAGAAGGATAAAGACCGTCCGAGTCAGGACCCGACCGACAAAGCACGTACGGTAAAAGAGGAACTGAACAAGGCTTACAAACGTTGGCTAAGCGAAGACGTTGCTTACATAATCACCAAAGAAGAGCGACGGGCGTTCATGGCTTTGCAAACCGACGAAGAACGGGAAAATTTCATAGAGAATTTCTGGCGCCGTCGTGATCCGAATCCTGATACGGAAGAAAATGAATTTCGCGAAGAGTACTACGAACGTATAGCGTACGCCAACGAGCGATTTACGTCGGGTATTCCGGGATGGCGGACCGACCGCGGCCGCATCTACATTGCCTGGGGTAAACCTGACTCGATCGAGTCGCACCCGGCGGGCGGATCATATGAAAGGCCATCGTACGAAGGCGGCGGCTCCACTTCGACCTATCCATTTGAGATCTGGTTTTACAGACATTTGGACGGTGTCGGTGACGGTATCGAGATCGAGTTTGTCGATCCTACAGGCAGCGGCGAGTATCGCATTGCTCGAAACGCGAACGAAAAAGATGCACTGTTGATGGTTCCGGGCGGCGGACTTACGCTTGCCGAGTCGCTTGGACTCGCAAACAAGGCTGATCGTATTTCTGGTGTCAACATTAACAACACATTTCAGCGCGAACAGGACACTCCTTTTAGACGGCTTGAGATAATCAATAATCTTTCGCGTCCGCCGCAAGTCAAGTTCGGCGACCTTGCGGGCATAACGAGTTCCGATTCTGTCATCGACAATAATCCGCTTAATTTCGACCTTCGTGTCGATTTCTTTCGGCAGTCGGAAGACCGCGTGATCGTTACTTTCACCGTTCAGACGGCAAACAAAGAACTTCAGTTTGCTGACGAGGGTGGGCTTCAGACTGCGAAGATAAACATTTTCGGCAGAATCACCGCCGTATCCGGCAAGCGGTCGGGGATTTTTGAAGACGCAGTGACAACGTATGCGACACGCGAGGAGCTTACCGAAGCTCGTGATCGAAAGTCGGTCTATCAAAAGGCGATCGCATTGAGTCCGGGCACCTATAAAGTCGATGTCGTTGTCCGCGATGTCGGTACGGGAAACCGGGGGATCGTGAATCAGGGATTCAGTGTACCGAGATATGACGACAAATTGCTTTCGACCTCGTCACTTGTTCTGGCGGCAACGCTTAGGACGACTGACGACCGCGATATCGGCGGGATGTTCATCATTGGCGGAGCCAAGGTCATACCGAACCTCGAGGGCACATACAAGCGTGGTCAAGATGTCGGTGTTTATCTTCAGGTGTACAATGCCGGTATCGATCAAACGACGCTCCGGCCGGCGGTGGATGTTGAGTACGTTTTGTCCAAAGGCGGCAAGGAAGTTCTTCGTCAGTCCGAAGATTGGAGTGGTTTAAGCGACTCGGGCCAACGTTTAACGCTCGCACGATTGCTTCCGACAACTGCGCTTGAAACCGGCGATTATGAGATCAAGGTCTTAACGAAAGATCGAGTGGGCGGACAGGTGATCGAGAACAAAGGAAAGTTCACGATAGTGCAATAACTCCGGCACAGCTATTCGAGTTGGCCGAGGTCGCAAGACTTCGGCCTTTTTCTTCTGCAAAATTCATTCGGGTTTTCGCAACGTTTTGTAGACTGGCGAATTTCTTTTTTCGCTCGTCGAAAAAACCGACATCCCATCAGCACCATAAGCGACGGCTTCCCCGATCTCTCGCGATCCGATATCGAATGGTTGGGGTTTTGATCTCCAGATCTCGTCAAAATTCTTTTCATCAACGGCCAGTACGAGCTCGTAACCAGAGAAGTAGTCTGAGACTACAACACGCCTGCCGTCGGGTGATATATCGCCACCGGTCACCAAGCCGTTCGGAACTGCTGGAAGCGACAGCTCTCCTATCTTCTTGGCCAAGATCGCGTTCGGGGAATCAAAATCCGCTTGAACGCTGTAAACGCCTGCCGCACCGGTCAAGAGTTTTGAGATCACGTAAATTTCGCCGCTTGTTGGATGGACAAGCAGTGCTTCTGCATCCTGACGAACATCAGGATAGACGAACCTAAGTTTCTCAGCTTTCGGCGTTATCACAGGCTTTCTTCGATTCGACCCGCCCGCACCTTCGATCAACGGTTCTGTAATGCGGAATATCTCGGATTCGGCACGCCGTCGCCTGTTGTTCCCGATCTCGCCAATATAGATGAAACAAGTACCATCCTTATTCCTGAACGTTGCGATATCTTCCCAGTCAAAGTTCGAGACGTTGGGTATCTTCCAAGTTCCAAGATGACGGCCCTGCAGATCTATTGCGTATATGAAAGGCCCGTCACCGGAGTCGTTATGCGTCCACAGTACATTCTCCTGACACTTTGAAGCAGCGATGCCGCTGCTCTCTGTTATCTCGCGCGAGGTGATCCGGCCGTTTTCAAATGCCGGCAAATATGTATCCGGTCTAACTGGTACCACCGCCGTCTCTCTCGAACCAAGCGAAACGCTCTGACACGAAATGACAGTGAGGCAAAGACCTGCAAGAAAAATGACAAAAGCCGAAATTTTGGTTATAGTCATCATCGACGTACTTCACGTGTCTTTCATTATAACGCACTGATAATCGCCGATGTTCGGAACGATCGGATCGGTGATTTCGTAAGTATTCAAGGTCTGTTAGATGATCGTAGGAACAGAATGGCTGATCGAGGCCGCTGGATGCAATCCGGACAAATTGCGCGACGAGGCGCTGCTTCGCACCGTCTTCGATCGGGTCATGGATGATCTTGGCCTGACGTCGATCGGCTTCGTATGGCACAAATTTGATGGGGAGGGCGGCGTTACCGGGTTAGTAGCGCTGACCGAATCACATCTCGCTTGTCACACATATCCAGAATACGGCACCGCCACCTTCAATCTCTATTGTTGCCAGACGCGTCCTGAATGGGATTGGTCGGAGCAGCTCCGAGAAATGATCGGAGCCCGGTTGGTGACGGTTACCCGGATCGAACGGGGTCAAATAGAACCGGCAGATCCGCAGGCGAGTACCGCCGGAGGTTTGGGATGAGCGTACTTAAGGCGAATTGCCCATCCTGTGCGGCACCGATCGAGTTTCAAAAAGGTTCGACGATCGTACTTGTTTGCCCATACTGCCGATCGGCGGTAGCCAGGACCGACAGAGCATTGCAAGACCTCGGAAAAGTAGCCGAGATAGCGGACTCACAATCGCCACTCAAGCTTGGATTAAAAGGCGAATTCAAAGGAAACCGTTTCGAACTTACAGGCCGAGCACAATTACGCCACGAAATGGGCGGCTATTGGGATGAATGGTACGCAACATTCTCAAACGGGTGGGTCGGATGGCTCGCTGAAGCTCAAGGCCGATTTTACCTAACTTTCTTTCAACCGATCCCGACCGGTACCCATCTTCCTTCGTTCGAACAACTTCAGATCGGCCAGGCGGTTTCTGAAATACCCGGCCCGACGCAGTTGATGGTCACCGAGAAGGGGACGGCAACATCCGTCGCGGCTGAGGGCGAGATACCTTACAAACTTGTTCCAAACGAACAATCGCGATACGCCGACCTTTCCGGCAAGGACAACGCGTTCGGTACGATCGATTACAGTATCGATCCGCCATGGGTCTTTGTCGGCAACATGGTCTCGCTCGAAGAGATCGGATTGGCCGCGGCGCGTCCCGTCACCCGTGAGGCACAACGGACAACCGCTGCTGCAATGGGTTGTCCTAATTGCGGAGGTCCGCTGGCTCTTGTTGCACCTGATAAGGCCGAACGCGTGACGTGTCCGAACTGCAATTCGCTGCTCAATGTCGATCAGGGGAATCTCAGCTACTTGCACGCACTCACGCCGTCACCGACGGCGGATCAGTTTGTTTTGCAGATCGGGCAAGAGGGGGTGTTTCCAGGTGATGTGAGATTCCGGATCATCGGTCGAATGGTAAGGAGCGTAAACGTTGACGGGATCGACTATTTCTGGCACGAGTATTTGCTTTACAATCCGATGATCGGATTTCGGTGGCTTGTGCATTCCGACAACCATTGGAATTTCGTTGAACCAGTTAACCCGGCCGAGGTCGAGCAGAGCGGGGGGTTCGCCGCCGGTTCCAAGGTCACGTACAACGGCAGCACCTTCAAGATATTTCAGGACGCACAGGCGGTCGTGCGTTACGTTCAGGGTGAATTCTATTGGCGGGTCGAGCAGGGCGAAACTGCCCGGGCGGTTGATTACGTATCTGCTCCGTTGATGCTTTCGCAGGAAATAACGGCCGGCGAAATGAACTGGTCGGCGGGCGTTTACATGACCAACGCCGAGATCGAAAAGGCCTTCGGGGTGACGGATCTGCCGAAACCATGGTCGGTCGCGCCAAATCAGCCTTTCACTGGCCGGTTTTATTACACATGGGGCGCGCTTCCTTTATTTCTACTCCTTGTGCTCGCAATATTTATGCTGCCATTCACCGGTATTACAAACACGGTGCTTTCGCAGCAAGTCGACCTTCCGCCGATGCTCAATGCTACGCAGCCGCAGGCGTCATTCAGCCAATCGTTCGATTTGAAAGCAAACAGGAATGTCCGCATCACCGCGGTCGCTCCTGTGAATAACTCTTGGGCCGATCTGGATGTCGACCTGATCAACGATCAAAGCCAGGAGGTCGAATCGGTCAACATTCCGATCGAATATTATTCGGGTACAGATAGCGATGGTGCCTGGACCGAAGGCGGCCAGTCTCAGGATGCGACGATCTCGTCGCTTCCGTCGGGAAAATACACGCTTCGCGTTGAAGGAACATGGCAGAATTGGCAGCAATCGATGCCCGTAACGGTCAAGGTCGAACAAGGGGTCAATCGCGGGGTGAATTTCTGTTGCTCGCTAGTACTTTTGCTTATCGTCCCCGTTCTAGGCCTTCTTCGTAAATTCTCATTCGAATCGAAGCGATGGAGCGAGAGTATGTTCAGTACGTCGAGCGACGATGATAGCGAATAGAAGTGTGAAGGTCGAATCGGTATGATTAAGAAACTTTATCTTGTATTTGGGATGGGCGTTCTCGTGCTTTATTCCGCATCAGCATGGTTTGGTTGGGAATTGGCTAATTCCGGCAGTAAGTCGCGTTTGGGTGTGCCATTCATTTATTCGGGATTTCGTGGAGGAAAATAGATGTCGATGAAGATCTTTGATGCGCCCGTTCTAGCAGCGGTCGTAAAGCTCGATCAACTACTTGAAGTTCTCGTAACAACGCTGATCTTCGTTTTGATCGGATTGGTCGTTTTCGCGATTGCTTTCTTTATAATGGACAAGGTAACGCCGTTCTCGATCCGAAAAGAGATCGAGGAAGATCACAATACCGCACTCGCGATCGTAATAGGTGCAATGATCCTTGGAATAGCGTTGATCGTAGCTGCAGCTATCAATGGCTAGTTCCGAGTTCCGCCGGCGGACAATGGAGAATGGGAAGTGACCGCAGTTGACTTCCTTTTCCATTCAGTTTTTTCCATTCTCCGTTGATATGAAGCGCGTTCCACTTTTATTCCTCAACGTCGTGATCATTGCTACTTGCGGCTTGATCTACGAACTCCTCGCAGCGACTGTTTCCAGTTACGTTCTCGGCGATTCAGTAACCCAGTTTTCGCTGATAATCGGCATCTATCTTTTCGCGATGGGTGTTGGTTCCTGGCTTTCTGGGTTCCTTGACAAAAATCTTGCTGAAAAATTCGTCGACATCGAGCTTGCGGTTGCGATCATCGGCGGACTCTCGGCCCCGCTACTGTTTCTGTCCTTCGCCAACGTCTCGTATTTTGGACTGATCCTATATTCGATGGTCTTTATCATCGGCGGTCTTGTCGGACTCGAGATCCCGCTATTGATGCGGATCCTGAAAGACGAATTGGACTTTAAGGACCTGGTTTCAAGGGTGCTCGCTCTTGATTATATTGGTGCCCTGGTTGCGTCTCTGATGTTCCCCATCTTTCTTGTCCCAAAGCTGGGCCTGAACAGAACCTCACTTTTGTTCGGAATGCTTAACGCGCTCGTCGGTGTCTGGGGTACATGGCTGCTTGAACCCCTGATCGCTACGAGAAAATTGACGATGCTTCGCGTAAAGGGCGGTGTGGTCCTGGTCGTTCTGATCATCGCGTTCATAAAGGCTGATACACTTACGACGCTTGCCGAGGATGCCCTATTTCCGGATCAGATCATTTATGCGAAAAGTTCGCCGTACCAGAGGATCGTCGTCACTCGCGGAAAACTTGGCCATTCGCTCTTTTTGAACGGAAACCTTCAATACAACTCGTTCGATGAGTATCGATATCATGAGGCATTGGTGCATCCTGCATTTGCGGCGTTTAGCGGATCACCGCGACGTATTCTGGTCCTCGGCGGCGGTGACGGGCTGGCGGTTCGAGAAATATTGAAGTATCCGTCAGTCGAGAGCGTGACATTGGTCGATCTTGATCCTCTTATGACGGGGCTCTCTAAAGAACTTCCGGCCCTTGGCGAACTCAACGGCGGTTCAATGGATGATCCCCGGGTCAGCTTGATAAATGCCGATGCATTCGTTTGGGCCGATGGTACTGACAGTGCGCAGTTTGATATCGCGATCGTCGATTTTCCGGACCCGAACAACTTCGCTCTCGGCAAGCTTTACTCGACTCGGTTCTACAATCTCCTTCAGGCGAGGCTTCAGCCTGAGGCTGCGGTGGTCATTCAGTGTACATCTCCGCTTTATGCACGCCGCTCGTTTTGGTCGATCATCAAGACGCTTGAGGCAGCCGGCTTTACGGTACGGCCATTCCAGACTACCGTCCCGAGTTTCGGAGTTTGGGGGTATGCTCTGGCGAAACGCCATCCTTTTGAAACACCTAAGAAGCCACCGGACGGGATCGAGCTGAAGTTTCTCAACGAGACCTCATTCTCATCAATGTTCGAATTTCCGCTCGATATGACGATGCCCGACGGTGAGGTTGAGATCAACCGTCTCGATAATCAGGCGTTGGTCCGTTATTACGAGTCTGAATGGCGGAGGTTCGAATAAAACGTGAGAATCTCGCGGCGCGAATTGCTAGCAACCTTTCTAGGCGCTCCGCTTGCAATGGCAGCATGTCGCGATTCGGTAAGGCCAACGCGCTTTCCAAGCGGCGAGTTCGTTGGAGCAAATTGGCAGCTTGGTCACATTCTGCGCGAAGGCCGTTCCTTCGAAGTTCCAGAGGGCAGTTGGCAAAAGTGTCGGATCGCGATCGTCGGTGCCGGCGTCGCAGGTCTCGCCGCAGCGTGGAAACTGAGAAAGCGGAACATTACGGACTTTGTACTCTTAGAGCTCGAGAGAGATCTTGGTGGGACGTCGCGTTCCGGAACCGGAGAACCGGTCGGTTATCCGTGGGGTGCTCATTATCTGCCCGTACCGTTTCGCGAGAACGGCGAATTGATCGAATTGCTGGATGAAATGGAATTGTCAGACGGCCGCAACAGCTCGGGTGATGTTGTCGTCAAAGAGCAGTTTTTGTGTCGTGAACCGGAAGAGCGTGTGTTCTATAAAGGCCGATGGTACGAAGGCCTATATCTTCATGTAGGCGAGAGCGAGCATGATAAACGTGATCTTCGAGAATTTGAAAAGCAAATCGACTATTGGGTCAACTGGCGCGATGGTACCGGGCGGCGCGCATTTGTTGTTCCTTCAGCCAAATGTTCTGACGATTCCGAGGTTACCGCCCTCGATAAGCTGAACTTCAGCGAATGGCTGATACAAAAGGGCTTCAGTTCTGAACGTTTGTTTTGGTATTGCGATTATGCCTGCCGTGACGATTATGGACTAAAGCTTGAACAGACGTCCGCTTGGGCAGGCCTTTTTTATTTTTGTTCGCGGGTCCGTGCAGGCGGAAATGAATCACAACCGTTCATCACGTTTCCGGAGGGTAACGGGCGATTTGTGCGTCATTTAGCCGAGAAATCAGCGGAAAACTCGCGTCCTTCGCATGCCGTAGTCTCTATACTTCCGAAAGATAAAGGTGCTGATGTGATCTGCCTCGCTGACGGCGAGCTTCGCGGGTATCATTGCGAGAGCGTCATTTTTGCCTCGCCGATATTCTCATCACCGTATGTTATCCGAGGATTTGCCGAGGAACGTCCTTTTGACGCGTCCGCGTTCCAAAGTAATTCCTGGTTCGTTGCGAATCTTCAACTGAACGACCGACCGAGGCCCCGATTCGCTCGCGATTTTCCACTAGCCTGGGACAACGTTCTTTACGAGAGCCCGTCCCTCGGATATGTTAACGCGACCCACCAAAAGGGAATTGATCACGGCCGGGCCGTTTGGACGTATTATTATCCGATGTGTCATGAGGAAGATGGCCGGACAAAACTATTGAACTACGAATGGCGTGAACTTGCGGACGTTTGCCTCACCGACGTTGCCCGAGCCCACCCGGAAATATACGACCTTTGCGAACGTATTGATATAATGCGCTGGGGACATGCCATGATCAGCCCGAGGCCCGGCTTTATCTGGGGTAGTGAACGCAAAAAGGCCTTAAAACCGTATCGAAATATCCATTTTGCGCACACTGATCTAAGCGGCATCGCATTATTCGAAGAAGCGTTTTATCACGGCCTGCGGGCGGCAGACGCCATTCCGGAATGAAATCTATAAAGATAGGAATATCGCTGTTCTGTGCGTTAATGCTTCTCTGCGCAACAGCTGTATTTGTTCCGGCTGAGTACTTTGTTTTGGAGAAAAAGTGGAGCATTGAATGGTGTCAGGAAGCAACCAAATTAAAATTGAAAAAGTACGATTTAACGGGACGACCGGAAGAACTGCGCACGTGGCTATTAACGGTGGACGGTGCACCGGGACAAGAAGCAGCCGTACTTTTTCTTTCGTGGGGCCTCGATAACCAGAATGATTTCGAATTCATCCTTGAGGGAATCGACGCTAAGAAAAGACCCGCGATCATCGACTTTCTGGCGGGAATGGTCATTGAGCGAGGCATGGAAGACAGTTTCAGGGCTAGTTTCTTGGACCGCAGTTCGCCTATAGTTCTAGATCTCTTTGCGGCGATCAACAGGTATACCGATGAAGCCGGCTATTGAGCGAGAAAATATCTGGCTGTTTTCGAGAAATATTGATCTGTCGGTCTTTCTCGGAAGTGCCGTCGTGTCTTTGCTGCTTCTGGCGGTTGGGTGGCGTTTGGGTGTTTTGGACGAAGCTTCGCCCGATTGGACCTGGGTCACCGCGATCTTGCTTATAGACGTTGCTCATGTTTGGTCGACAAGCTTTCGGGTCTATTTTGACATTGGGGAATACAAGCGTCGTTTTTGGCTATACACGCTGGTACCGATACTTGGTTATGCGGTTGGCGTGGCACTGTATTCGGAGGGAGAGCTTACGTTCTGGAGGGCACTTGCCGTCATTGCGGTGTTTCATTTCGTCCGGCAGCAATATGGCTGGGTTGCGTTATACCGCCGAAAGCTTGGGGAAACCGAGAAATGGACCTGGTGGATCGACACGACAGCCGTTTATCTGGCGACCCTTTACCCATTGGCGTTTTGGATGACGTCTCTTCCGCGCAATTTTAATTGGTTCGTTGAGAACGACTTTGTCCAGCTTCCCGTAATTGTCGAGGACATTCTCTTTCCGATCTATGTTTTTGCGCTCACCTTGTACTTCGCTAGATCTATATTCTTATATTTGAATCGCGGTTTCTTGAATATTGGCAAAGATATCGTCGTAGCGACCACGGCGATATGCTGGTATGTTGGCATCGTGGTCTTTAATTCAGACTACGCGTTCACGGTTACCAACGTGATAATCCACGGTGTTCCCTATTTCGCTTTGATCTACGTCTATGCACAGATGAGGCGTGCATCGTCGGGTTCGCTATATCGAGGGTTGACCAGTAATTGGATCGTGTTTCTCGCTACGCTTTGGGCTTTAGCGTACATCGAAGAGCTTTTTTGGAGTCGGGGTGTTTGGCACGAACGGACATGGCTCTTCGGCGAAAATTGGAATTTGAACGAGTGGAAGATGTGGTTTGTGCCTTTGTTGGCCGTTCCACAGCTTACTCACTATATCCTTGATGGATTTATCTGGAGGAGACGAGGAAATGGCGGCGTCGCGATAGCCGAGCCTGTGGTAAATTAGCTTAGATGGGGTTGTTTCACGGAACTAGAACAACGGCTCTTTGGTTTGCGATCCTCGCGATGACGTTCGCTGCGTCGTGCAAAAGCTCGGGCGGTGGGTTGCTTGGGCCGGTAGACGAGACGGCCGAAGCAGCCAAACTTATCGAAGCGGCTAACCAAGACCTACATAAGATCCGAGTACTCTACAAAGCGAATGAGGGAAAGCGCCAGGAATTGAAGGCGGCGCTTGAAGCCAACAACGAGGTTGAAGTTAAGAGGATCTCAGCGGACGTGGTTCAACTTATCAACGAAGGTACAAATGATGGTAATAGCGCTCTTGATAAGATCCGTGAAGCCCAGGATATGCAGATCAACAGTGATTTCGCGGAATACTTACGGCTCAAGGAGGAAGCGATAAAAAAGCAGCTTGAAGCTTTCGAACAGTATAGACAGGCGGCAAGGTCACTGCGGGATAATTATGATCCGAAAAACGCCCAGAGCCGCGAAACCGTAAAGACAGACTTTGAGCAGCGAAGTGAGCGCTATCGTGAATTGATGGAAAAGGCTCGCGACCACAGCAGCGAAGCCAACGAATTATACAAAGAGAGCGTCCGTAAGCAAAAGAACTAAAAAAGGCGGACAAGCCGCCTTTTTTGTATGGGTGCCGACCGAATCAAAGGATCCGACCGGGAACCATGAGTTGATTCAGGGGAATCGGATTTCCTGGCCTTGCGAGTCTCATTCGGTCCGGAGAGTTCGGAGCTTCAGGAACGGTCCACATGCGATCGAATCCGCCTTTTACCTCTTCCGGAGTAATTTTGACCGTTTGCCGATTGCCACCGCGGACATAAGTCACTTCCACGTCTCCATCCTTCTTTTCGGATATAGCACGGATCAGTTCGATATCGTTCGAGATCTCTTTTCTGTCAACCTCAACAATGATGTCGCCGGCCTTCAAGCCTGCTTTGAACGCTGGTGAATCGGGGCGAACGTTATTCACCAAAACACCGCCCTTAACGTTGAAGTATTCACTTAACTGCCTGGTCAAACCAACGACGCCTACACCGATCTGCCGTGAGCCCATCCCTTGAAACACAAAGACATCTCCGCCATCGCCTTTGGGAAGGGGAATTCCTTGAACGTTAGGCAATTCACCAGGCAGGTTCGGGAAATCGGGAAAACGGAACTCGAAATTGCCGGGTGCGCCCGGTGTTCCGATCGCAAATGCCCCGTTGCCAAAGACCGGCATCGGACGCTTGCCCATCGTTAGTGTAATCTCTCGTTCGGAACCGTTCCTGAAGATGGTCAGGTTAACCTGATGATCCGGGGCAACCTCACCGACAAGCCGCGTGAGCTTTCTAGCGCTGGTTACGTCTTCGCCGTTGAAGCGCAAGATCACATCGCCGGCTCTGATTCCGGCCTTTTCAGCCGGTGAGCCCTCAACGACCTTATCGACGGAAACACCTCGGACAGCCGAGAGCCCAAATGCGGCAAAATTCTCGGCATTTACATCAATTGTCTGGACGCCCATGTACCCACCCGGCCCATCGATCTGCCACGACATCACGCGGGCCGCACGCTCGGCATCGCGTTTCGGCTCAGGGGTTTGGGCGCTCGTAGCGATTGCTGCAGTTGATAAACCTATTGCGAAAACAAGAATTTTCCGAATCATAAAATACCTCCAATATTCAGAGCTAGGATCTGATGACTTCCAAATGTTTACGTTGTGGGAAATAATTTGGTTGCGTAAAGAGGTGATCAGGGTTGCCTCGAGCGGCTTCGTCAACCACGGGTTAGCTTTTGCAGGTTCTCGGCTGCGGCCTCAAGCGTTTCATCACGTTTACAGAAACAAAACCTGACCATTTGCGAGCCAAGTTCGGATTCGTGATAGAACGACGAACCCGGCACAACTGCAACGCCGATCTCTCGGATCAAATGCTTTGTAAACTCGATATCGTTGGCAAAATCAAAGTTCGAGATATCGGTCATTACATAATACGCACCTTCTGGGTAAGTACATTTAAAACCCGCATCCAACAGGACCGGCACGATGAAATCACGCTTTCGCTGGTACTCTGAGCGAACATCTTCGTAATAGCTTGGCGCCAACCCTAGAGCGTACGTACCTGCATGCTGCAGCGGATTTGCCGCGCCAACGGTCAAAAAGTCGTGAACCTTTCTGATCGCAGAAGTAATATCCGGCGGTGCGATGCAATAGCCGACCCTCCAACCAGTAACGGAGTAGGTCTTAGAAAGCGAGTTTACGACGACAGTTCGATCCCTCATCCCCTCGATGTTTGCCATGCATATGTGCTCGGGCCGCGTTCCGCCAATCGGGTCAAAAATGATGTGTTCGTAGATCTCGTCGGTGAAGCATAAAGCGTCGAATTCCTTACAGAGATCAGCGATGTACTCCATCTCTTCACGTGTGAAAACCTTCCCGGTCGGATTATTCGGATTACAGAGGATAATTGCCTTTGTCTTTACATTGAAGGCTGCACGCAGTTCGTCACGATCAAACGCAAATCCGTCAGATGTTCTGTGAAGCGCGACGTGTCGCGGTGTTGCGTCGGATAAGATAGCATCGGGAGCATAATTCTCGTAAAAGGGTTCGAAGACCACAACCTCTTCCCCGGCGTCGACCGTTGCCATCATGGCTGCGATCATCCCTTCGGTCGAGCCGCACGTGACGGTTATTTCAGTCTCAGGGTCGATCTCCAGCCCCAGGAACCATCTCGTCTTCTCTGCGATCGCGTCCCGAAAACTCTTCACACCCCAGGTTAATGCGTACTGGTTATGATCAGCATCGATCGCCTCCATCGCCTTTCGCTTTATATCTTCCGGTGCAGCCCAATCAGGAAAGCCCTGGCCGAGATTGACCGCACCGTGCTTCACGGCCTCGCGGCTCATCTCGCGGATCACTGACTCGGTAAACGAAGAGGCCTTGCTTGAAATTCGATTTTTTGAGATTTTCGTTTGGTTCATAACAACTCGATCGCGGCGTAAATTGACTCAAATAGAATTTCTACTTGCATCAACATATCCACTCGGATTCCTTTGGTACCATTCCCAAGAGCTCTGAACTATGTCTTTGAGTTCGGTGATCTTTGGATTCCAACCAAGGATCTCACGCGCCTTCGCTGCATCCGCAACAAGCCGCGACGGATCGCCTGCTCTTCGGGGAGCTGGAATCGCCTTTATCTCCCGGCCAGTGATAAGGCGCGAGGTCTCAATGACCTCTTTGACCGAGTAGCCATTCCCGTTGCCGAGGTTGAATGCATTAGAGATGCAATCATCTCGCAGGTGTTCGACAGCGAGCACATGTGCGTCAGCAAGATCGCTTACATGAATATAATCGCGGATCGCCGTACCATCCGGGGTCGGATAATCGCTGCCAAAAACCGAAACGCTCGGAATTCTACCCAACGCAGCAAAAAGAACGAGTGGAATCAAATGCGTTTCAGGATCGTGGTCCTCACCGTGTCTTTCAGTTGACCCGCATGCGTTGAAATATCGAAGCGAGACGTACCGGAGTCCGTAAGCAGCGTCGTACGACTCCATTACTTTTTCGATCATTAGCTTTGTCCATCCGTACGGGTTCGACGGATTTTGCGGGTGACTTTCATCGATCGGCATATGAATTGGTTCACCATAGATTGCGCATGTTGAAGAAAACACGAACTTCTTCACTCCGCGGCTTAGCAGGGTATCAAGCAAATCGATGGTCGCTACGACATTGTTACGAAAGTACTTTCGAGGATCGGTCACCGATTCACCTACGGAAGCATATGCTGAAAAATGCATGCATGCCGTAATCTTATGTGTCGCAACAATCTTATCTACCAACAGACTGTCTCCGATATCGCCCTCATAAAAAGGAACTTCATCCTCAATGGCCTCGCGGTGCCCGCAAACTAGATTATCGAGCACCACTACTTTCTCTCCACGCTGCCGGAGTGCCTCAACGGTGACGCTGCCAATGTAGCCTGCTCCGCCGGTCACAAGAATTGCCATAATTGGTCTGAGGTGATTTGTCGACTATTTCCCAGCAATGCCAAATCCGGACGAATGCGAAAACGCACCTTTCGTTTCGGTATGGCTGTCGGCGGGGGTATCTTCGGTCATCTCGATCTGAGCTTCCGGCAGGACATTATTAAAAACCCGCCTTATCATCTCGTCATTGCTTTCTAACACCGCTTTCCGAAAGTTGTCCAGTAGACCCTCGATCTCGTCTGCAGTGTACGATGCGATCTTTCCTATGAATATCTTAGGGTGTTTGGTCTTAACCAGATCTTCTCCAGTGATCTCAAGCTCTTCGAAAAGTTTTTCGCCCTGTCTAATGCCAGTGAAGACAATATCAACATCTTCATAAGGCGTTAGTCCTGACAGTCTGATCATATCCTCGGCAAGATCCAATATCTTCACCGGCTCACCCATGTCCAAAACAAAGATCTCCCCACCTTCGCCTATCGCTCCGGCCTGTAAAACGAGCTGAGATGCTTCGGGGATCGTCATAAAATAACGTGTCATCTCACGATCGGTTACGGTGATAGCCTCACCCAGTTGGATCTGTTCGCGAAAGATCGGGACAACGGAGCCAGCCGAACCAAGCACGTTTCCAAACCGAACCGAAGTGTAACAGGTCTTAAACTTCTGATTCAGGCCCTGAACAACGATCTCTGCAACCCGCTTTGATGCACCCATGATGGATGTCGGGTTCACGGCTTTGTCGGTAGAGATCAGCACGAAATGGCTTGAGCCCATCTCACCCGCAAGATTTGCGATCATGGATGTAGCAAGAATATTGTTCTTGATCGCCTCAACAGAATTCGCTTCCATCAACGGCACATGCTTGTGAGCCGCGGCGTGAAAAACTACTGCCGGTTCGTACTGCTCAAATATCTCGCGCATTCGCGGCTCATCGCTTACGTCTGCCAGAAGAGCGATACCTTCGGTTCCTGGAAAACGACGCTTTAATTCACGCTCGATCTGGAAGAGCATATATTCTGCTCGCTCGACCAGAAGCAATCTTTGCGGATTGAATCGGGTTATCTGTCTAACCAACTCCGACCCAATAGAGCCGCCTGCTCCTGTGACCATGATCGTCCTGCCACCGAGGAACGCATGAAGATTCTCATCATCGAGCTTGACCGGTTCCCGCCCCAACAGATCGTCGATCTCAACGTCGCGCACGCGATTGATCGAAACGCTTCCCTGAGCTATTTCATTCAGACTAGGGACGATCTGAGCCTTTACCGGGATCTCACCGCAAATCTCCAGGATTCGTCGGATCTCCTTACCTTGCGCCTGGTCGATCGCGATCACGACCTCTTTCACGTCAAGTTCATCAACGAGCCGCGCGAGGTCGTTCGTGGTTCCAAGTACCTTGATCCCGCCGACGCTCCCACGCTGCTTTCGTGAATCATCGTCTACGAATCCGCGGATCTCCAGATTAGAGTCCGCCCTGCCAACAACCTCTTTAGCAAGCGCGGCACCCAGACGTCCAGCACCAACAACGAGCGCCGGCCTTCTTTTGGTTCGCCGTGTGGGTCCGAAGAACAAACGCTTGTCGCTAAACTCATGCACAAAGCGACGCATCACCCGCAAACCCAGTAGTCCACCAAACCCAAGGACCGTGTCGATTATGATCACGGAGACCGGCACCTGCCACAAATTGAAATCGGAGAAAATGAGAACAAATCTGAAACCGATCAATATCGCTCCGGATATCAATGCCGCCCTCAGAAACACTTTGAGGTCTTCAATACTCACATATCGCCAAAGTATCGAATACGCACCGGACAAGAACAATGAAGAGAATTGTACCAAGACGACGAGCGGAAGCTGACTCAAAGCCGTATCGAAGTAATAGTCACCGAGTTGAATATTGATCGCGGGCAAATAGGCCAATAGGAACGCCGACGATAAAACAGCGACATCAGTCAAAAACTGAAGCGGCCGTCTAAGAAACCAAAGCCTGTCTGTTATGTTCTTTCGATCTCTCAATTCAAAATAAACGAACTATACAATCGATTTTACTAGTTTGAAACTACATCCTACTCTGCGCAACCCCAAATGACCTCTTTTAATTGCGTTCGCTGACAATTTGTTCGCTCATCGATACCTGGCAACGCCAACCATAAAATGTTGAATCAAAACACATTATCAGTTAATGTAGATGATCGGCCGTTTTCAAAAGGTATGTCCGTGTTTCGAAGAGCAATATCGTATTTCAGTTTGGCAATGGTTCTGACAATTAGCTTGCAGGGCCAGAGCCCGCAAAGCGTTGATGAGACCCCTCGAGGATACCTCATCGGGCCCGGAGACGAAATCACGGGTAAGATACTTGGTGAGCCACAGTTCGATTTTGTTGCCACTGTCGATGAGGACGGTCGGATCGAAGTCCCTTTCTTCGATAAGCCGGTCGACGCAAAATGTAAAAGCGAACGAGAACTTCGTATCGAAATCACGAAACTGCTCGCCAGATATTTGAAAAACCCTCAAGCAAGTATTCGTGTAACTCAGCGTAATAGTCGCCCGCCTGTAAGCATCTACGGTGAGGTGCGGCAGCAGCAGCAAGTCGTCTTAACACGCCGCGCATACTTGCTCGAATTGATCTCGTTCGCCGGGGGCGAAACTGAGAAGAGTGGCGGGATGATACAGGTCTTTCGTACTCGGCCACCTATATGCGGAGATCCGGCAAATGAAAAGAATTGGGGAGGTTCCGGTCCGGATGTTCCGTCAAGACTGTATAGTTTGGCAAGCCTGCGGCAAGGACGAGAAGAAGCTAACCCCGAGATATTTGCCGGTGACATAATCATCGTTCAAAAGGCAGCACCGGTGTACGTTACGGGCGAGGTCGTTCGCCCCGGCGAATTCAACATTCCTGAGGGTGGGCTGCCGCTGATGCAGGCCGTTGCAATGGCAAGCGGTATAACACGCGAGGCCAAAACCAAGAATATCAAGATCTACCGCCGAAAGGTCGGTGCTGCCGATCCCGAGGTCATAGTCGCAAATTACGATCTGATCAAGAAAGGGGAACAGAACGATATTATGCTTAAGCCGTTCGATATCGTCGAGGTCGACAAGGCCGCAAAAAAATTCACCGACTACTTGTTGGATTTCGTGACCGGTGTACCTAATAGGATCCCGATCCGGCCACTTTGATAAGAGCTTGCCGTGACAGGTTCGCGACGCGGGCTGCGTCATTACGCCGGGTCACGGATCTTTGAAAAGCCGATCGATCACGATCTTGTATTTCTCTTCCACCACCCGGCGTTTCACTTTCAGAGTCGGGGTCAACTCGCCGCCCTCAACAGTCAGTTCATTCTCGAGAAGTGCAAATCTCTTAACGGTCTCAAATCGAGACAGGCCGTCGGTCGCGGTAGCGATCTGTCGCTCGAACAGATCGAGAATACGTGGGTGTCTGCAGAATTCGGCAGGGTCATTTATCTCGAGTCCTTTGATCGATGCATAGGACGCGAGCATTTCAAAATTCGGGACAATCAAGGCTGCCGCAAATCTACGATCATTGCCGACGAGCACAGCCTGACTGATGAATCTGGACGATTTCAGCATTTGCTCGATCGGCGACGGAGCTATGTACTTTCCTCCCGAGGTTTTGAAAAGCTCCTTCTTTCGATCCGTGATCTTCAGAAACCCGTCTTTGTCGATGTCACCGATATCGCCTGTCCGAAACCAACCGTCCTCGGTGAAGGCTTCACTCGTTTCTTTTTCTTTCTTGTAATATCCAAGCATGACCCCGGGACCTGTAACTTCGATCTCTCCGTCTTCAGCTACCCGAACCTGCACATTACGAATGGGTTTGCCAACGGTGCCGATTCTAATATCTGTTGGATTATTCGATGAGATCACCGGCGATGTTTCGGTCAGTCCGTATCCCTGCATTATCGAGATACCGGCACCGGTGAAAATAAGATAAATGCTGTCGGAAAGAGCGGCGCCACCGGTGATGCACGCGCGCAAATTACCGCCGAAGAAATCGCGCAATTTCGAATAAACAAGTGCGTCGGCAATAGAGTGCTTTAGTAAGAGAGGCGTCGAAGGAGATTCACCTGTTTCCTCTAACATTGCCATCTCTTTAGCGATCTCGATCGCCCAATCAAAGACCTTTTCTTTTAGTCCGCCCGTCTGCGCCGCTTTGAGTTTTGCCTTTTCGTAAACCTTCTCAAATATCCGCGGCACGCCAACAAAGATCGTCGGACGCACCTCTTTCAGATTGTCAGGGACCTTTTCGACCGACTCGGCATAGTTCACCGACATACCATTGAAAATGTAAAGATACATCGCAGACCTTTCAAAGATGTGCGATAAAGGCAGGACGGAAAGCGACACGTCGTCCTCCGAAAAGCTGTACTTTTCGCCAGCATCGATCACATTGGAGATGATATTTGTCTGCGTCAACATCACTCCCTTTGGCTCGCCGGTCGTTCCGCTTGTGTAAATAAGTGTTGCGACATCGTCCGGTTGAACCGCTTGCTGAAGAGCTTCGAGTCTTTCCGGGTTCCCTGACCGGGCGTCCTCACCCATACTCTCAAGCGTGTTGAGATCGATTGAACCGTGTGATCTGTTCGTGTCTGATTCGAAAAAGACCACTTTCTCGATCGCCGGACAGTTCTTAAGCGCGTCCGAGATCCGATCATAGGTCGCGGTGTTATCAAGGAACAGAATACGAGCACCCGAATCGTTCAATATATAGGCGACCGAAGACGGCCCGAGTGTCGTGTATATCGGAACATCGATAATTCCTGCAAACTGACATCCGGCATCGGTCAACGTCCACTCCGGCGAGTTCGGAGCAAGGATCGCGACACGGTCATTTTTGTTGATCCCGATCGAATCAAGGCCAAGCGCGATATTTCCCGCTCTTCGCAAAACATCACTTGATGAGATGGAATGCCATTCGCCATTACGTTTGTATCGAAGTGCATCGATGCGCTCGTGTTTCTTTGCAGCCTGAACGAAAAGTTCAGCAAGTGTATTCGGCTCGTCCACAAAAAGCGGAATCCCGCGACCGATCTTGACTCTTGGGGAAGCAAAAGTGATCAGAGATGAGGAGCTCATCTTCGCAGCATACCCCCAAAAAAGATCTTCATGACCTCGTCCGCCATCGGTGCAAGTGAATAGGTTCGGTTAGACAAGATCCAATTGGTCACCATTTCATCGAGCGCTCCGTAAAGGATCTTGGCACAAACGATCGGCTTGAGATCTTTTCTGAATAACCCGCTCTTTTGGCCGTCTTCGATCGTTTCGCGAATGATGTCCAGATACTCGGCGAAACCGGCAGCTGAGAACTCCTGCATGAACTTTGTCGAACCGCGCAATTCGACTTGAAATACGATCGCAAGGTCACGGTCATCGCTCAGTCGCCCAAGGTGAAGCTCGGCGATCTTGCGCAATTTCTCTTCTGGTGACGACAGCATCGATAATTGGCTCTTTCCCTCGTCTATAAACTCTGCCATTGCCCGGTCAAAGATCGAATGCAGAATCTCGTCCTTGCTTTTGAAATACAAATAGACGGTGCCGTCGGCAATCCCGGCAACTCCGGCGATGTCCGCCACCTTTGAATTGAAATACCCCTTCCTCGCAAACACTTCTATCGCAGCTCGTAAGATCGCCTGTCGTTTATCGGCGATCATTGGCCGCGCCTCGGTTGCTGATTTTGAGATTCGCGACATATTTCCTGCGACATTTTGCGTCCTGACAACGGCCAGGTGTAATTTATGAATGAATCTTCATTCATTTCGTACAGCAAAACTACACCAATTCTTTCCTTAAATCAATCAATATTTGGGAAAATTGAGACGGTCCGGGCGGCCGAGAGGATAGAGATGGCGGAGAGGACAGGACTCGAACCTGCAAGCGCTTACGCGCGGTAGTTTTCAAGACTACTGCCTTACCAATTAGGCTACCTCTCCACTTGGATCAAACGCCCATTTTGCGAGACGAAGAGGAAATATACCGCAAAGTGGCCGCCGAAACAAATCATTTTGTATAACAAAAAAAGCCCGGCTGTACCCCTACAGCCGGGTAAAAGGAGTAAAGAGAAAAGCACTAGCGGAATACTAATCTGCTGCAAGAAGTCGGGAAATGTTTGATTCCAGGTTCGCCGTCTTGTCCCAACCGTCTGTCCGAAGCTCGATCTCACCGCGACGATTGATCAAGAAGTGTGCAGGGAAACCCATATTTATTCGCCCGCTCTTGTCCATGTCTGCGTATTTCAGAACCACCCCGAAGCCATTCGGTAGAATGCTAAAGTTGAACGGATACTTCTGAATATATGAATTCACTTTAGAGTCGCTCTCCATTGTGAGAGCGAGAAATACCACATCTTGACCCTGGTAACGTTCGACGACCTGATTGAGTTTTGGGATTTCGTGGTGGCAAATCGCGCACTTGGACGACCAGAAAGTAAGGACAACCACCTTTCCATGAAACTGGCTAAGACTGTATTGGCGACCATCCAGACCGATAGCTGTGAATTCAGGTGCCTGATTACCCGGCATCAATTGTTGTTGCGCGAATAATGACGCGGACATCACCAAAATGAGAATTATTGACCTGATCGTTCGCTCCATCTTATGTGTATGTTGCAGTTAAAAAAAGCAAAAAGATGTACAACACTCCATTTAAAACATACTGCGAATCTATGATCCTTCCAGAAAATTATCTTTGGCGGGCTGTGTTTGTTTTCTCCGACATGCAAAACATGCCGACATGTTAAAATCGCTAAATGCAGCTCGAATGTGTCGAAACACAGAATTTCCGCAATATCAGGGGGAAGATCGACTGCTCGGATGGGCTAAATATTTTTGTAGGGGAAAATGGGCACGGAAAGACCAACTGGCTTGAAGCAATATATCTGCTTTCGACCGCGAGGTCTTTCAAGACCTCGAAACTCACTGAAACTATCTGTTTCAATGAGGAATGGGCGATAGTTCGTGGGCGCGTTCGCCAATCGGAAGGGATCGATCGCGAACTGCAGGTCGCTATCCAGAATAGTGTAAAGGCGCTTTCTATAAATGGCAAGAAAAGTTCGGCTGGTGAATACTTGGGCCAGGTACACGCCGTTGTTTTCAATTCTGAAGAACTTGAGGTCGTCCGCGGAACGCCGGAAGCTCGACGACGGTTCATTGATGGCGGCATCGTGTCGCTGCATCCCCCGTTTGTTCAGACATTTAGCGACTATTCCCGCGTCTTGAGGCACAAAACGGCCTTGCTTCAGACTGCCCGCGACAACGAATACTCGATCGAGCAAACAATTGAACTTCTAAAGCCCTGGAACGATCAATTGATTTCGCTTGCGACACGGATACATAAAGGCCGGATCAGGTTCGTAGAGCGAATGAATGAATTTCTGCATAGGCGTTTGTTTGGCCGCGAGGAGTTGTTTATTCGGTTCGTATCTAATCTTGAGGGCAAAGGCGATCTATCGAATTACGAAGCCCTGCTTGAGGAACGCCTCATGCTGCGAACACAAGCGGAAATGGTTGCCGGGCGTGCACTAGTCGGTCCGCATAGAGATGATCTCGAGATCAGTTTCGACGGCCGGGATATCAGGAAGTATGGTTCGGCCGGACAGCAGCGAAGTGCTCTATTGCTGCTTCTTCTCGCGAATATCGAGCTGTTCAACTCAACTCGCGGTGAGTATCCGGTTTTTCTCCTGGACGATATTGATGCAGAACTCGATCATCGTCGGATAGGCCAACTTCTGGAATTTCTCGCCGGAAAGACACAAACATTCGTGAGCACATCCAAAACGAGCTTTGTCGAGGAATTTGGGATCTCCGCCAATGTTCTCGAAGTTGATAACGGCAGCATTGCAAAACACATGAAAGCCGCTATCTGATAGTGTTTCGCGACTATTTTATCGTCTCCAAAACTGCTATAATTTGTGGTTGATCCCGGGAGCGAAATTCCCGCAAACACCGTTCCCTGCGTGGCATGGGTGATCACGAGTCGAGATCATCGACTCGGCGAATTGGAAAGAATATCCAAGAATCGCTCCGGTGCGTCAACTTCGAAAGCGATGACCGGCCGTCAGGCATGGCATTAGAAAAAAAAATGGGAAATTCGTTTGACCGAGTGTGGTGCGGTCAAGTCTCCCCAAACGCCAATGGTGCACGGCCAGGGATGCCAAACAGTGATAAAAACGGTGTCTTGAGCGCAAAGGTCACGACTTACACTTTCTGATCCGGGTGGTTTACAAAAGCGTGGAGCCCAGAGTTCAAATCGCGAGTTGAAGGAAAAGAACGGGTTCGGAGCAACTAAATAGTATTCGATAGAGGTTATTACATTTGGCTAAAGCAAAGACAGAGTACGGGGCAGATTCGATAACAGTCCTTGAGGGCCGCGATGCGGTTCGCAAACGGCCCGCGATGTACATCGGTTCAACCGGTGACATTGGGTTACACCACCTTGTCTACGAGGTCGTCGACAATTCCGTTGACGAAGCACTGGCGGGGTATTGCGATACGATCGAAGTGACGATCCATATGGATGATTCGATCACGGTCATCGATAATGGCCGCGGCATCCCGACCGATATTCATAAACAAGAGGGGCGTTCGGCGGCAGAGGTTGTGATGACCGTGCTCCATGCCGGCGGCAAGTTCGATTCGAATTCCTACAAAGTCTCAGGCGGGCTTCACGGTGTGGGCGTTTCGTGCGTCAATTTTCTTAGTGAATGGCTCAAGCTTGAGATCTGGCGGGACGGCAAGACTCACGAAATGGAGTTTCAGGTCGGCATTCCAGTGTCACCGCTTGTTGAGACCGGGACGACGAGTAAAAGGGGAACGAAGATCACCTTCAAACCAGACGCTGATATTTTCGAATCGACGGTTTATAGCTTTGACAAGCTATCAGAACGGCTTCGCGAAAAGGCGTTTCTCAATAAGGGAATTCGCATTTTTATTAAGGATGAACGCGAACAGCCGGAACGGTCGCACGAGTTCTTTTACAAAGGAGGGATCGCAGAATTTGTCAAACATTTGAACAAAAACAAGAGTCCGCTTCACGAAGAACCCCTTTATTTCGAACAGATAGATGATGAACTGTCGATCGAAGTCTCGATGCAGTACAACGACAGCTACGATGAAAAGATCTTCTCTTTTGCGAACAATATCAACACGGTTGACGGAGGCACCCATCTTTCGGGCTTTCGAGGTGCGATAACACGCACCATCAACAACTACGCGGAAAGCTCTGGGTTGACAAAGAACGCGAAAGTCACGCTTTCGGGCGACGACGTCCGCGAAGGCCTGGTTGCCGTCATCAGTGTTAAGATCCCGCAGCCGCAGTTCGAAGGACAGACAAAGGGCAAGCTGAACTCGCCGGTCAAAGGGCCGGTCGAATCGTTTCTTAACGAGAAGCTGGGAGAGTTTTTCGAGCAGAACCCGAGTGTTGCTAAAAAGATAGTTGGCAAAGCGGTCGATGCGGCTCGTGCCCGCGAAGCGGCAAGAAAGGCACGCGAGATCGTCCGTAAAAGCGCACTTGGAACCTCGACCCTGCCCGGCAAATTGGCCGATTGTCAGGAGAAAGACCCTGCGTTATCAGAGCTTTACATCGTCGAGGGCGATTCCGCCGGCGGGTCGGCCAAGCAAGGCCGCGACCGCAAGAACCAGGCCGTGCTCCCGCTAAAGGGCAAGATATTGAACGTAGAAAAAGCCCGGTTCGACAAGATGCTCGGCCACGGCGAGATCAAAGCGTTGATAACAGCCCTCGGGACCGGGATCGGAAAGGACGATTTTGACGTAAGCAAGCTCCGATACCACAAGATCTGCCTGATGACGGACGCCGATGTTGACGGCAGCCACATCCGCACACTTTTGCTGACCTTCTTTTACCGGCAGATGCCCGACCTCGTCGACGGCGGCTTTGTCTACATCGCACAACCGCCGCTTTACAAAGTAAAACGCGGAAAGAAAGAAGAGTACATCAAGGACGAAAAGTCGATGTTCCGTTACCTGATGCGTATGGGAACGAACGATGTACAGATAGAGATGAACGGACGGACGATCGAGGGCCGCGAACTCGCAAAAACACTAGAGCAAACCATCGAATTCAAGAATTACTTCGAGCGTTTTGTCCGCCGTATCGGTAACGACGACAAGCTTTTATATTCCCTCCTCGAGGCGTTTGCCGGCAAGGACGGCGTACTGGCGAAGCACGGCGTAAAGCTCAAAAAGGTCTTTGCACAGCAGGAACTAATGGCCGAGGTCGAAGGCTTTCTTTCAAGGGCAGGATTCAAGACCGAGCTTATACCCGACGAAGAACATGGGCTTTACGAGGTCGAGGTCACCTATCCTAATACCCACAACGTCGTATTTGACTGGAACCTCGCAAGTTATGTCGAGTTTCAAAAGGCTGTCGAGTTGATGCGGAGCCTGGAGGCCGATTATCCCGGTCCGTTCGTGATAGGCGACAACGGCAAGTCGGAGACGATAGAGACCCGAGCCGATCTGCTTGAACGTGTGACCTCGATGGCGAAGAAAGACCTTTCGATCCAGCGTTACAAAGGCCTCGGCGAGATGAACCCCGAGCAACTCTGGGAAACGACGATGGATCCCGAAAAAAGGACGCTGCTGCAGGTTCGGGTCGAAGACATGATCGAGACCGACGCGATATTCACCGTGCTGATGGGCGATCAGGTAGAACCTCGGCGCAAGTTCATCGAAGACAACGCTTTAGACGTAAAGAATCTCGACGTTTAGGCGATGTTTCAGCAAAGATCACGGCGGCAGGCCTCACGCAGGTCGGCCGCTTTTTCGTCTTTATGACCGGGAGCGAAAAATGCGGCAAATGACCGGAATATAGTTTCAGATCAGCAACCAAATTGTGCATTTGCCAATATAAACCGTACCATTTCGCCTCTAAAACGGACCGCAGGCCAGGTAAATATGACCACTCTCGGGTCGTTTTCGGGTGATCTGGCGTAAATTCCATTAATTTCGTAAAACAGGCAAAACGAACCCGAGTTTGGTAAATTTCCGGCCGTTTTCGCCCGTGCAAAAAGCTGTTGACCTTATCTGCAACAATGTGCTATCTATAATACACCTGACGGGGAAAGACTGGCTGCCGATGATCGGCGGGCTTTCGTCCTATGGTTGGCTGCTCACGATTCTCGGATGGTCGCAGGAATGGTCATGGAACGAGACTTTGAAAGATTTCAGGGCGGGGCGAACGAGGCCATCAGCAAACGCCTGCATGTGACGATCAGCCCTGCAAAGCTGATCTTGCTCAACCGAAACCTCTTCAACGCGTTGGGCAAACCCGGCGCTGTTTTTCTGTGCTTTAGCCGCGTCCGCGACACCATTGCCATCGAACCCGCGAGCGCGCGCCGGCCCGAAGCCTTTCCCGTGGTCACGACCGGTGTAAGCTGGCGAATAAACTCTGCTCCGTTCTGCCGCCATTTTAATATCGAGGTCGACACGACCCTGAAATTCATCAAACCCGAGATCGTCGACGGCGCACTTTACCTGAAAATGAACGAAACCATCTCGGTCGGCGGCCGCAAGCGGAGGAAAAGGAAATCGCTTACGTAGCCTTATCCCTTAAGGCGTGGACAGGAACGTACAAATTCATCTCAGCCCGATCTTTCGGGCTTACTACATCGCGGCTTGATCAGACCTGCAGGAACCTCAAAGGGACATTGAAACAGAATTGCAATGACCGTGACCTCGGTCGGCAAGAAAAGACCCAAAAGACTTGCCCTGGCACGGAAACCCTCGGCTTTCTTAACGGAAACACGATGGGAGATCACCTAGATCGATCATCAATCGGTACTACGGCGAACTCATTAAGCCGACCTCCCTTGGCTGCCGTGCGGCCAGACCGCCTATAAAGAAAGCCCATGATCTTATCGTTGTGAGTTCAGGATCTAACGACACAGGTGGATCCCTCATCGAAATTCTCAACTTTCATCGACCGCCTTCGGGGGCGGACCGATGAAACAAGGATCATCGGAAATATCGGTTTTCGATGATGGTCGTTGCGATCCGGTCGCAGCGGTCGAACTATCGCCCTGTCGGTATCGTGTCCGGCGCGCACAAAACCCTTGCGTTTTGGCCGGAAGCGGGACTAAAATCGACCATCGTTCTGCCAGTCGAACTTCGTGGCTCGAAAGAGCTCCGAACAGACAGTCAATATTTGTCTACACATGTCGATGGTAGGACAAACTCTTTGCCGGGGTCTTCGCGTCATGCTTACTTTCTTCTTACCAATTTCTTAACCGATGGAATCGACGGCGAAAAACGTGACGATCTACGAATTCGGCGGTTTTCAGCTAGTTGCAGGTGAAGAATTGCTGCTTCGGAACGGCGAAAGGATCTCGATCAACAACAAGTCGTTCCATGTTCTCAAGACCCTGGTCGAGCGCCACGGCCACCTTGTCACAAAATCGGAGCTTTTAGATACGGTTTGGAATGACGCCTTTGTCGAGGAGGGATCGCTGACAAAAGCGATCTGGACGATCCGCCACGCTCTCGATGACACTTCAAAAGACAGATTTGTGCAAACGGTGCCAAAGCTGGGGTACCGGTTCGTCTATCCGGTTTCGATAGCGACCGAGAGTTCGGGAGCTTATCGATTGTCGGATCTGCGCGGCATCGTTGGGGTCGCGGACGACGTTTCTCCGGCACCGCCCGAACAGATCACGAGCGACACTTCCCGATCGGCGGCCGATGTCGTTGAAACCGAGGAGCAGACCGCGCCGGCGAAAAGGCTTCTCGGACGGGCCGCTTTTGCCGGCATAGTATTCGTACTTGTGAGCGGCCTTGCCCTTTACGTGACATTCAATACTCAAGGCATTCTCAGCAAGGGCGAAACGACCCGCCTGGTCGTAATGCCATTGAAGCCGCTCGATCTACAAGGGAGGGATACGATCTACGACCTCGGAATTGCAGACGCTCTGATCTCAAAACTGAGCGAGCACAAAAAACTGTCCGTTCGCCCATTGGACGCTGTTCGCCCGTATGTCGATGTCGATAAAGATCCGCTCAACGTCGGAGAGGAACAAAAGGTCGATTATGTTCTGTCGTCACATTACCAGATCGCAAACGGAAAGATTAAGGTGACGGCAAAGCTTTTCGATGTCGCTTCGCGAAACATTGTCGGAGACTTCGCGACCACGACTCGAGTCGATGAGCCGTTCGAAACCCAGACGGCGATCGCTAACGACATCGGGAACAGGCTTTTGACCGCATTCGGCTATCGTTCGAGCGAATTCCGGCCTGAACGCGGAACGAACAATGAGGAAGCTTACCGGTATTATCTCATGGCCCATAACTTCAATGAGTTGAGGGGTCCGGACAATGGCCGCGAAGCACTTGAACAGATCGACCGCGCCGTTACGCTGGATCCGAACTTCGCGAGCGCGTGGGCGACCAAGGCATACATTCACAGGTATCTCGCCTATGGAGCGGTTGCCATCGAACACTCGCTGCGGTCTGTAGAGGCGGTAGAAAAAGCCCTGGCTATCGACCCGAATCTCTCAGAAGCGCACAGCACGCTATGCTTCAATAAGTTTCGTTTCGAATACGACTTCGATGCGGCCGAACGGGCCTGCAAGCGCGCGATCGAGCTGGATCCCAATTCGCCCCTTGCTCACAAACTCTATTCGAACTTTCTGTATACTCGCGGCCGGTTCGACGAGGCAATATCGGAGATAACAAAGGCGATCGATCTGCAACCCGTGTCTTACGACAATCAGCAAACCTACGGGCTTGCATTATATTTCGCCAGACGATATGCAGATGCGGAGGCTCAATGGAAAAAGCTGATCCCGCTAAACCCTAACCACAAGATTATCTACGGACATCTTGTCAAATCGCTGGTTCATCAGGGCAAGGAATCCGAAGCCTTGGAGCACCTGATCAAGATGCTGACGCTGGAAAAAGCGGACGAGGGAAGGATCAAAAGAATTCGGATCGCATTTGCAGAGACCGGTTGGCGAGGCGTCACGTTCGAACGTATCAGGTGGGGCGAATCCCAGAAAGATCCCCCATCATTCGAACTTGCCCGCCTTTATGCAACCTTGGACGACAGGAACAATGCACTCAAATACCTTGAAATGGCCTACCTGGAACGAAGCAATATGATCGCGGTGATAAAGGTCGATCCGGAGCTTGACCGATTACGAGGTGATCCACGATTTACTGAACTGCTGCAGAAGATCGAAGCTCGTGATCGATCATGAACGGACATCTCGTATGAGCCATTCCTTCAACGCTTCTGAACGTTATCCCGAAAGATAGCTGCAGGTCAGACCGAACGACCACTCCGCCACCGAGGCGGCTGCCGCGCGTGCTAAACAAGGAACGGGGCTTTTTTCAGACCCGGTCGCTATCGCGCTCATGACAATACGAGGGATCAGGGCGACCGTGGCGCAAACGCGGATGATTGCGCCACGGTCAACCGATCATTGGACACCAGCCGCGATCGGGATGTCGGTGCTCAAGCCGAAATGCTGATAAGCGATACCTCCGCTCGAACTCTGAATGATGTACCAAACGCCGTCGCGATAGACGGCGATATCGGTGCGGCCATCGCCATCGTAATCCGCCGGGACCGGCCAGTCAGTGCTTAAACCCCAAGGCGTAATCGAGACCGAGCCGTCGGAACTTCGGCGAATGTACCAGTTGCCGGTCGACGATCGGAAGACAGCCGTGTCGGTCCTGCCGTCGCCGTCATAGTCGCCAGGAACGATCGTGTCGCCATTCAAGCCAAACGCCTGAACGCTGTACGTGTTCGTGCCGCTTTGCAAAATGTGCCAGGTGCCGTCTGATGGACGAAATACGCTGTAATCAGATTGCGAGTCGCCGTCAAAATCCGCCGTCGGGCTCCGGTTTATGCTGACGCGGGTGGCCGTATAAAGATCGAGATTGCCATCGCGTGTTGACGCGAAATACAGAACCGAACCATTGGACGATAGCGACGGATGCTGGTCGTTACCGGCGGAGTTGGCTCCGGCCAGGTTAACCGGCGGATTCCACGGTGAAGAGACGGAAGCGCGCGTCGAAGTCCAGATATCCATTCCGCCCTGGCCGCCGACACGGTCAGAATCAAAAAATATCTCCAAACCGTCGCCCCTGATCTGCGGGCGGCGATCGATCCAAGGACTGTTCAATGACGCAACAGGGGTCGGAGTGTTGAACGTACCGTTCGGGTTACGGGTGCTTTGATAGATCTCCTCATCCCCTGATCTGTCGCTCGAAAAATAGAGAGTTGCCGCTCCGGTCGTCGGGTCTTCAAAATATCCGGCACCGACCTCATTACCATCCGCTGAATTGACGACGGGCCCGAGATTGACCGGCTCGGCCCAGCCGAGATCATTGTTCGGATCGGTTCGTGTCGTCATATAAATGTCGGCGCCGCCCTGCGTGTCCGGGCGGCCGCTGCTGTTGAAAAACATCGTTCTTCCGTCGGGCGATAGGGTTGGCATATTGTCAACTCCGGCAGTGTTGATGGTCGGCCCCAGATTTTGCGGCTCACCCCAGGCTGATGTGAGCGACGGGCGCTGCGAAACCCAGAGATCCACGCTGCCAACGGTCCCGGTCCTATTTGCTGCAATATAAAGACTCAAGCCGTTCGGCGATATGACCGCAGCGTTCTCTTGTCCCGGCGAATTGGCCGGAACGCCCAGACTCTGAGGCAAACTAAAAATGGAAAAGCCGGCGGGAGCGAATGTCATCACACCCGGCTTTTGCGGCAATGCGCCGATAGTCAACGAGATCGATACGAGTAGCGTCGTCAGAGTAGTTTTTGTTCTCATTTTTTCTCCTTGTTTTGCCTTATATCGGCGTGGCCACAAAAATGCGCAGATAGCCCGAAAGCGTGATAAACTACGTCCGATAATCCGATCATCAATCGGTCACGCGTGCCGTTCGAGGGCTAAACATCGAAGAGGTTATGCGTAATCGGCGAATGTGGTCTTTCGAACTTTCTTCGATTATTGTTCGAAAATTATTCCGCCGATCGTTGAAACCGTATGTCTTTGAGAGAAAAAGAGTTATACGAATTCGGCGACTTTTATCTTGATGTCTCGGAACACCGCTTGGCTCGGCGTTCAGGCGAAAGTGTGCAGCTCTCGGAAAAGACCTTCGACACGCTTTGCGTTTTGGTCAGAAACGCGGGTCACCTTGTCAAGAAAACCGAACTGTTGGACCAGGTCTGGCCCGAATCGTTCGTTGAAGAGAACAATCTGAACAAGTGCATCCATGCGTTGCGACGCGCCCTGGGTGAGAAGCCCGGTATGCGGTTCGTTGAGACGGTACAGAAGCATGGTTATCGCTTTGTTGCCGATGTTAAGAGGATCGAGCCGCTGGCGGAAGGTGTATTTCGCGCCAACGAAGATTCGATACTATCCGCAACCTATCTTAGTCGGGCGAGGGACTCGGCAGACCTCGCCGAGCGCCGCGTCTTTGATCGGCTGAGTCCGCCTGCGACCGCAGAGGATGGCCATCCCGAAATGTCGGTGACTGCAACGGAAGCCGTGTCGCCCGAAGAGCCGACCTCGGCTGCAAGATCCACTCTTATTCTAAAACTTGCAGCGATCTCGGTAATTCTGCTCGCATCCGTGGGGCTCGGTCTTTACCTCTATTCAGAATATTTTTCCAACGCCGTTCGCACCGGTGGAAAGCGATCGTTCGCGGTTCTGCCAGTCAGACCGCTCAATGCTGCAAACAGGGACGACGTCTACGACTACGAGATCGGCATTGCCGAAGCCGTGATACACCAACTCAATTCGCTCAAGGGTTTTACTGTTCGGCCGATCAGCTCGACCAGACAGTATTCGGACATTGCACAAGATCCGATCGCGGCGGGACGTGAACAGAAGGTCGATTATGTGCTTGCGTCTAACTATCAGATCGCTGACGGGAGGATTCGGGTCACATCTCAACTATTGAACGTCGCGACAGGTGAGACCGACCTCACGTACAAAGGCGAGAAACCTGTGGCCGACCTTTTTGCGATGCAGGATGCGATCGCTGTTGAGATCGGAAGTCTTCTAAAGGAACGATTTTCGACCACGCGGAATCGTCCGACGGCAAAACGCGGAACTGACAACGAAGAAGCGTATCGCTTGTATCTTCACGGCGCAGCGTTGGCAGACAAACAACACCATACCGAGGTCTTTAAGGCGATCGAATGTTTTGAGAAAGCCATTCAGCTTGACCCAAACTATGCGCTGGCATACGCAAGGCTGGCAAATGCTCAGTCGACCGTGGTCGGCAATCGAAGCGGCGCTGCAGGCGAACAATATCCGAAAGCGAAAGCGGCCATCGAAAAGGCCCTGGCAATTGACGACACTCTTGCCGAAGCACACTCATATCTGGCCGAGATCAAATCTGACTTCGAACGGGATTTTGCCGGCGCTGAACGCGAGCATAAGCGAGCTTTAGAATTAGACCCGAATTCTCCGATCGCTCATCGAATGTACTCGCTTTTCCTTACTTATCTTGGACGACATGACGAATCACTGTCAGAGATCAAGACCGCCATCGACCTTGAGCCGGCATCGGTATTAAATCAACTGCTGCTGGGACGAAGCCTGCTTTTCGCTCGCCGCTACGACGAAGCGGTCACCCATTTGGAGCGAGCGGCCGAGATGGATCCTGAATTTCTCTATCCTCATCAAAGCCTCGTTATCGCATATCGTATGAAGGGCGACAACGACAAAGCCTTTGAGTCTTTCTTGAGGTCACGGATCATCGCCGGAGAAGAGCAGAGCGAGTTGCATGGGTGGCGATCAACCTATGCCTTATCCGGTTGGGATGGAATTTTTGAGCGGCAGCTTGAGAAAGCGAAGGTTCAAGAAAGGAACGGAAAGCCGAACTATAATCTGCTGGCAAACCTTTCGAGCGAACTTGGTCGCCGCGAAGAGGCGTTTGCCTATTTGGAAAAGGCTCTCGTTCAGCACGGCGGATTGACATACCTCAAAGTTCATCCGCGCTTTGACAGCTTGCGGTCCGACCCGCGTTTCGATGATCTGGTCAAACGAGCCGGTTTCGAATGATCACTGAACGCTCTGTGTACAGTTCTAAAAAAATGAATTGGACGCTTGCAGGTGTCGAGCCGATTTCCTCATAACGGCCGGGCTCCATTTTTCCCTTCCGCGAAACCGCCGTAAGCGATCTGTCTTCCCGAGCGATCATCACGGAGGTTAGCATGCATGACCGCGTCCTCGTCATCGGAGAATTTCTTCGCAAAGATCGCCGCTGGTTGCGACAGAATTGCATCAGACCGTCATTGCTTATAGCTTGATAGCTTAATTCGAAGGACAGACCGCATGCACTTGCCCCGATCTTCGAAGGTCAGCGTTTGGCGGCGGCATCAGCACTGTTCATCAAGCCGTAAACCTCATCGGCGGTCGACATCGAAACTTCACCGGGTGTGGTCATCGCCAACGCGCGATGAGCCACACCGCAGACCAACGCAAACTGGAGGTCGCTCGCTTCGAGCAGGGAGTGGATAAATCCGGAAACGAAGGCATCACCGCTCCCAACACGATCTATTACATCGATATTTCGAAAGTCTCGCGCGACGGTAACGGTTTCGCCGGGCGAGAGGCAGGCCGCTCCGAGATCATGTCGGCTCGCGGTATGCGTTTCGCGAAGCGTCGAGACGATGATCTTTAGATCCGGAAGACCATTTTGCATCGCCGCCGCCTCTCCGCACGTTAAACGACGTCCTGCCGTTCGACACCATCGATCTCTAATATCAACTCGGCACTGTAGGCTTTTGCGGGGGTCTGAAATCCCGGCGTGAAGTTGCCCGACATGATCTTCTCGGCAATGTTAAGGGCGGCAAGGGCCGTCACGGTGTAGCCTTCGGGGCCCTGTTGGCGAGCCTCGACGCGGTTGCCGTCGGCATCGCGGGCTTCGCCCCACATCAAGGTTTTGCCTTTTTCGCGTTCGGCGTCGGACGGGCCGCCGGGCGGGATCTTTGACTGGAGATATTTCTGCACCGGCCTGGTCGCAAGAAGCCAACCGAGATAGCGGCTCATCTTCATCGCCTTGAAGGCTCCTTTTGGCACGACGGTGAAAACCTCGATATTCGGAATACCGGTCGAGTAAAAAGCGGTCGAGACATCGCCCCAAGGGATCGTCACGCCGGTCTTGGTGACACCCTCGCCGAAGTCGATCTCGCGGGTTTTCCACGCGGCCGGAACCGCGGTTATTTTGCCGTCTTTCCGGATCGCGCCGCCACGGCCGACGTTCATCGTCATCGTCGCCTGAGTACCGTGCGAAATGCGGCCCATGCCGTAGAATGCGAGCGAAAGATGCGTCGCAGACGGCAGTCGATTCTTGATATGCATGGCCAAACAATCGCTCGGGACGACATCAAATCCGACGCCCGGCATCACCATCACACCGGCATCGACGGCCTGCTTATCCATGGCCGCACACGTCTCGAAAACGCTGATCTCGCCGGTGATGTCGGTGTAGTGCTTCTTGTTTCGCAGACATGCCTTGACCATCGGCAAACTCGTTATCGAAAACGGCCCCGCACAATGCAGCACCATTTCGACCTCCTGTAAGGCGGCATCCAGCTTCGCCGTGTCATCGAGCGAGAAGACGCGGTATTCAAATCCGTATTTGCCCGCCAGCTCGCTGACCGTCGCTTCGTTTCGTCCCGCGAGGATCGGCTTGAGGCCACGTTCAGCCGCATACCTCGTGATCAATTCACCCGTGTAGCCATTCGCTCCGTAGATCAGGAATGTGTTTGTCATAATTTCAATCGAACGACTATCTCACCGGTCAAGCATTGCAGAAAATACTAGGTCCGGATAAATATCAAATGAATTTTTCTTAAGACCGGAGAGGTCATAGTTTCCGGCCGTGATGACGACCATCACTTTTGTCTTGGCATCGATAACCACTTTTTGGCCGCCGTTTCCGCTGAGCTCGATGAAGCCGGACGGCCAATTATCATCTGGCCGAAATGCGAACCGCCAGATCTGATAACCATAGGTAACAACGTCACCGGTTTTCTCGTCAGACGACACTTTCGCGTGCTCTGCCATTGCGTCCGCTATCAGCTTTTGGGGCACGATCCGTTTACCGTTCCACCTGCCTCCGTTCACCAAAAGCAATCCGATCTTAGCGATGTCACGCGAACGGAGCCGGAGGCCCGAGTCGGCATCGGGCTGGCCCGGCTTCAGCTCGGCCCATTCATACTTGGTTATTCCGAGCGGGGTGAGTAGATGCTTCCTCGTGAATTCTTCTATGTTCGATCCTGTGGTTTTTTTGACGATCGCAGCAAGCAGCTGGGTCGTTCCGCCGCTGTACTCAAACTTGGTTCCCGGCCTTTGGATGAGCTTTCTGCTTAGCACGAACTCTATCGTATCCGGTGCCCTATTCATCTGATATGCGGTGTTTGCTGGGTTCGAATACGAGAATTCCTCGCCCCACTCGAGACCCGGAGTCATCGTGAGAGCATGGCGCACCGTAATGTTATTCTTTTCGCCTTCGGCATGGCTCGCGTATTCGGGAAAATAGGAAAAGATGGGCTGGTCGAGATCTTTGATCTTGCCTTGGGAATGCGCGATAAGAACAGCTAATGCGACAACGCTTTTCGATATGCTGCGAGTATCATGCAGCGTCTCTCTGTTGTGAGCGACAATACCGATCTCGCCCTTGTGGTTATTTTCATCAGGTCCGGTGAAATATTCTTCGCAGACAAGCTTCCCGTTTCGAAAGATCAAAACGCTATGGATATTTCCATAGGTTCGTTTCAGGACCTCATTCATCCCGGCAGATACCTTTGCCTCGTCAAGCTTTACCGATCTTAGTGTTCCCGTCTGAATGCCGTCACTGAGTCTCGCCGGAGTTGAGTATTTGTAATCAGAGCTTGGCTGCGACAGTGCTGAGTGGGCGATCAGAAGTAAGATAGCCAGCAGAAAAATGGGGCTAATTGAATTGGATAAGCCTTTCATAAATTCTCCTTTACCGCACTGAAGAGGCGTCTACTGTTGCTGGCTATCGATAAGGTTTTGAACGCGGCCAACCTCGCCATCAGTCAGCCTTACCTTGATTCCGTGCGGGTGGATCGGTGAATTTGTCAGCAGGTCTTTAACGATGCCGATGGTTTGCTTGCCGGTTCGCTGATCTTGTTTCAATACGATGGCCACCTGCGATCCCGGACGGATGTTCTTTCGTTCTCGATGCGGCATTAGCTATTGCTGTCTAGAATACAACAAGCTCTAACTTTTGAGTTTCCTCGAGTCTATCCAAAAATTCTTTACGGTCAATCTCTCTCGCCCCAAGCGCTTCCATATGCGGCGTCATGACCTGGACATCGAGCCAGGTCGAGCCGCGTTTTCTTAAATGATCGATCAAGAATAGCAGGGCGAGTTTTGACGCGTTTGCTACTTTGTAGAACATCGATTCGCCGCAGAAGACGCCGCCGGCGTCGATGCCGTAGACTCCGCCAACCAGGTGTACGCCATTCCATGCTTCGACACTGTGAGCCATTCCTTTATCATGCAGCTGCGAATATTCCTCAATGAACTCGCTTGTGATCCATGTGCCGTTCTGTCCGGGCCGCTTTGATTTCGAACATTCTTCCATTACCCTTCGAAACGCTCTATCGATCGTAAAGGTGAACGATCCACCGTTCGAAGCCCGTTTGAGGCTTCGCGGCACATGCAGATCAGAGAACTCGAGGATCGCGCGTTTCGCCGGGCAATACCATGGAAGCGGGATGCCTTCCATGTACCAGGGAAAGATCCCTTTGTGGTACGCATCAATCAGATTTTCCGCAGAAAGCTCGTCACCGAACGAAACCACGTCCCTGGCGTAATAAAAAAAGTCGCCGATCAGGACCCATTCGGGGAAATCATACGATTGCGGATCGGGAAATACCATCAATGAAATTGTGTCAATATCGCAGTCTCATTGTGTAACACTTTCAGGAAATCGGAAAGAAGAGTGTCCCGCCGAAAGGGATCGGCACATCACCGCCTAACCAAAGCGGCAAATACAAACGATCGCTTCCGGAGTTAGCTCACCGACCAAGTCGCGGCAGTTTCCCTGCAAATGCCGCGAACTTTTGAATGTAAGGATACTAGACCACCTTCGTCCGCCACTTGCCTCGCCTGAAGAGCAATGCAGAAGAAACCGCGAGCAGCGAAAATGCGATCGTAATAGCCCAAAAGGCGCCTTGCGGCCCCATCCCGAAACGATATGCCAATAAATACGCCAGGGGTATCTCGAAAAGCCAGAACACGATGAAGTTGAGCCACGTCGGGGTGACCGTATCGCCGGCGCCGTTGAACGCGCTTTCCATGACCATGCCAAGGCCGTAAAAAGCGTATCCGTAACCGACAATGCGAAGGCAGTCGGTACCGTAGCGTGAGACCTCGGGATCCGTCGTGAAGACTGAAATGACCAGACCCGGGAAAAGAACGAAGAACAGACCGGCGAGGCCCAGCAGGCCGGCATTCAGGAAACCTGCCGTCCATACCGATCTTTCGGCCCTGTCAGGTTTGCCGGCACCAAGGTTCTGGCCGACAAGCGTTGCCGCTGCGTTTGCAAGGCCGACGGCCGGGAGTATGACAAAGATGATCACACGCAAACCGATCTGGTATCCGGCGATCGCGACCGTACCGAATCCGGATATGACCATTACCAATCCGCTCCAGCTTAGTGTGGCGACAAGAAACTGTAGTACCGCAGTTCCCGACAAACGGATCAGCGACCAAAGCAGATGCGGGTCGAACCGCCAATGTTCGGCGTTTACCGCTAGTCTTCCGCTCTTTCGTCCGAACAAAGCCCACGCTGCATAACTGACGCCAACGGCCCGTCCGATGACGGTCGCCACCGCGGCGCCCGTGACACCCCATTCAGGAAAGAACCAAATTCCGAATATGAAAAGCGGGTCGAGGATAATGTTAAGGCCGTTAGCGATTATCAAAACACGCAACGCAATGGCGGCATCGCCCGCTCCGCGAAAAATACCGTTCAGCAAGAACAAAAAGACGATAACGAAGTTAGTACCGAACATGATCCGCATGAACGGCAACCCTATTTCGATGACCTCTGCCTCAGCACCTAGAACCCGATAGATCTGCGGAGCAAGGATCACCCCGGCGATGCCCATCACCGTCGAGACGATAAGGCCGAGGTAGACGACATGCGTCGCCGTTCGGGCCGCTCCTTCCATATCTTCTTCACCGACGCGTCTTGCCACGGTCGCCGTGGCTCCGATGCTGAGTCCTACGCTGACGGCGTAAACAAGCGCGAGTACTGATTCGGTAAGGCCAACGACAGCGACAGACGCAGGGCCGAGTTTAGCGACAAAGAAAGTATCGACGATGGCGAAAAGCGCCTCCATCGACATTTCAAGGATCATCGGGATCGCAAGGATAATTAGTGCGATGACGATCGAACCCTGCGTGAAGTTTCTTGACGTTCCGACAAACGCCTCGCGCATCACCGACGAAAACGTATTTTGCTCAAGCGTCTCAACAGACGATTCTGTCTCATTTATAGACATAACAAGTTGTTCAGAGATAAAAAGGGCCGGCACCAAAAGGTGCCTTTATCGATCCATCCGGTGATGCGGGTCGCATCGCTACGGATGAGAGAAAAGCGGTTGGACTAGGCAAGTGTAATACGCATGGCAACACCTTATCACAATTGATCTGCGAAAAAAAAATTCTAACGCCGCAGGTTTCCGAAAAATTCGATCCGGACAATTGAATAAGACGGAATTCGCAACCTGAAACGGCAAAAAAAGCATCTTATTCGCGAACTGAACAAGAACCAGGGCATTTGTAGTATCATTAACGCGAAAAACGGAGAACATTATGATCAAACAGATTCGCGGCAGCACCATCTGATAACTTACGGGTGATGAGTTTGACAAGATCATCTCACCATATCGGCAGAGGCATCGTGATCGACCTGGGGACCGGCGACGGCCGATTTGTCTCTGTGTCGGCTCGCGAGAACCCCGAAACATTTTTCATCGGGATCGACCCAAACACGAAACCGCTCGAGAAGCCATCGATGAAGGCGACACGGAACCCGCGTAAGGGCGGGCTGCCGAATGCGATGTTCATCCAAGCGGCGATCGAAGACCTCCCGGATGAGTTGAGCGGGGTTGCGGACGAACTGCACATTCACTTTCCGTGGGGAAGCTTGCTCAAAGCCGTTGCGACCGGCGATCCGGCGGCCATAGCTGCGTTGCGCCGTATAATGAAAAGCGGGGCCTTACTCGAGATCGTGATCGGGATCGACCCGATTCGCGATAGGTCCGAGATCGATCGGCTGGAGATCCCGGACCTGACTCCCGTATTCCTGCACAGCTATTTGATTCCGAAATATACGTCAAACGGCTTTGGTTTCCTTCATGCGGAAACGCTGCGTTCTGAGGATTGGGCTTCGTTACCGACCTCCTGGGCACGAAAGCTTTCTGGTAATCGGGATCGATCTGTAGTGTATATGACCTTTACCGCAGTTTAGATGGTCGCGGAGCAAAGTTTCCCCAATTCATACGAAAGCTGAAGATGAAGAGTCACGGCAATATCACACGGCGCAAGTTCCTCACAAGCCTCGGGGCATTTGGCGTTGTGATCGGATCTCGGGATGTCGGCTTCGGCTTAACTCAGCGGAAGAGCCGCTTTGAGATGCTTGTGGTTGGTGATTCGCTTATTTGGGGCCAGGGCCTGCGTGAGGAGCAAAAGTTCTACCATCTTACAAGGCAGTGGATCGCCGACGAGCTGATGGGCAGCGGCGACGAGGTCAACCTGAACGTCAAAGCACATTCCGGTTCGACCATAAAGCTTGACCCGGACGAAAACGCCGCATTGAAACGCGGCAACCTGAATGGGGACAAAGCGTTTCATCCAGAGGTAAATGTTTCCTTTCCGGCCATCGATAAACAGATCGAGAGCGCGATCGCTGACTATCCAGAACCGGGCGATGTCGACCTGATCATGATCTCGGGCGGAATACCGGACGTCGGCGTTGCAAAGATAATCAACCCGCTTGAAAGCAACAAAAAGCTACGCGAACGGATCGATCTTTACTGCCGCGGCCATATGACCGAGGTTCTTTCCGATGCCGCCATGTCTTTTCCAAACGCCACGATCGCCATCGTTGGTTATTACCCGATAATTACCCGCCACACGCCGATGAAACGGATCGTCAACGATATACTCGAACTTTACAACGTGCCGGGTTGGGCAAAGCCGCTGGTCAATAACCCGGTTAAACGCAATCTTTGGCGGCTTTGGAAAGGCAAGATGATAAAACGCTCCGAGATATGGCACGCGGAATCGACCAAGGCCTTTCAACTCGTTGTTGCGGAACTCAACCGGTCAGGCGGGCGTCAGAGGGCCGTCTTTGTTCCGTCGCCGATCGAAGAGAAAACAGCATTTGGGACGGCTGATTCGCTGCTTTTCACGGTCGCTCGTCGTGGACGACCTGCCGATCCTGAAGGGACGGTGCGCGTTGCAGAATGCCGGCCCGCATTGAGCGATCTGATAAAGAAGACCGATCTGAAATACAGCACCCGGTTTTGCGAACTCGCAAGCGTTGGCCACCCGAACATCGATGGGTCAAAGGCGTATGCCGAATCGATCAAAATTGCCTTGAAACCCCTTCTCAATGGTGCTATAAAATGAAGCCGTCCTGCATGTGAAGCTGGTTAGGTAAGCTCCCGCGTTGATACAGTGCCAAATGTATCTTCCTCAAACTAAAGGAGAGCGGCCATATGTTTACCATTGCTCATCGCTTCCCGGCGACAATTTTTCTTCTCTTGGCCTTGAATTTCATTCTTACAGCTCAAACTGCCGATCAAGATCGTACCGCAAAGCAAAAGGCCGTAGACGCATCGCTCTATACTGCCTGCATCGATGGCGACATGCCGGGCGTTCAAAGAGCCCTCAGAGACGGAGCTGATGTGAACGCTTATAATTCGAACGGGCGGACGCCTTTGATCGCTGCTGCGCTGAGTCTGCATTACCCGGTGATCGATGTCCTGCTAAAAGCAGGAGCACGTGCCGAAATGCAAAACGACGCAGGAGAAACAGCAGCCAGACTTCTCGGCCTTGCGAAGACGCCACCAGACGTGGGCGAATCCGAAGGGACGGCATTGATGCGTTTCATGGCCGAGAAGAAGGCGTATGAAAAGAAGCTGAATGATGCTGCTGCACCTGGGACCGAGCTTGCAAGGCAACTCGTCAGTGCCGTGGCAAAGGGCGACATTCCAACCGCTAAGCAACTGATCGCGAAGGGTGCGTACGTTGACTTTAAAGACGCAAGATCGTCGCTCGTTCCGACCGTTCTGATCGTTGCCACTGAGAAGGGGTTTGCCGACGTGGTGGAAGAGTTGATCAATAAAGGAGTTCGAATCGACCGCCCGGATGCTCAGGGCCGAACGGCGCTTTATTATGCTGTCGGAAAGCAAAACTTGGAAATGGTCAGACTGCTGGTCCATAAGGGAGGTGCTGATCCTGGAAAGAAGGTCGGTGACCAATCGATCCTTGAGTTCGCGAAATCCAAACCGAACAAACAGATCGCAAACCTTCTAGTCTCTGCTGAATCGGAGAGAATTACGGCGGATTTTCTGGCGAATGCTGAGAAGTTCGATTTCGACGAGCTTATTAAGAACTTCAAGCTATCCCTCGACGATAACTCCAAGCCCGGCACGCCAGGAACCGGACTCACCGCTGACGAAAAAGAACTTTTCAAGGTCGTTGAAGAACGGAAGACGCTTCATTTCATGGTCGAAGGCAGCACGGACCGCGTTATCGAACTGCTTCGAAAAGGGACCAACGCGAACGTTCGCGATGCCAGCGGAAAAACGCCGCTGATGCGTGCGGCCGAGAATGACGACGGGTACCTGATAGTAACGCTGCGGAACCACGGGAATGCGGACTTGAACGCGGCGATGCCCGACGGAACCACGGCGCTTATGCTCGTTGCAAAAGCTGATATTCGCTCGGCAGTTGATTACTTGCTGCATTTCGGAGCTGATAAGAACTTGAAGGACAAGTCCGGAAAGACCGCTTATGATTATGCAGTACAGCGGAACGGCGAGGTGCTAGCAATGTTAGGCACAGCTCTCAGGCCGTCTCAGATCGCTGCGGATTCGGCCCCGCCGAAAAAGATCAGGACAGACAAAGACCAAAAGCTGCTGGAAGCGGTTGCCGCAGGCCGTCGGCCTGAACAGGGCGAAGCCGAGTACGGACAAGTTCTGTCCGATCTGCTTGCGAGCGGTTCCAGCCCAGATACGCGAGACGATCGCGGCCGGACCCTATTGATGATCGCCGCCGAAACGCAGAATTCGATGGCACTGCTGACATTGCTTAAGTCGAAGGCGGCGATCGACGAGCAAGATGTGAAAGGTATGACCGCGTTGATGCACGCCGTTCTAACCGACAATATAGCGATCGTTTCAGCGCTGCTTAAGGCAGGCGCAAAGACCGGCATTAAGAACAACGCGAAGCGGACCGCTTACGACATCGCTGCAGAGAAAAAGGGATCGGTGTTTGCAACGAGTGGCTACCGGCTAAAGCCCCAATAGGCGTGATCGGTTTATCGCTTGTCTCTTTCACGTATACTATCAACCAGAAGACCATGTGAAAAATAAAACTGCCGTCTTGTTCAAACGGCAGTTCTATTACTGTGGGCACCCTACCCCGGCTGTATCTTTCTGCGTATGACCCGATGACACCATCGATAGTCTATATACGCCGACACGAACATCGCGGCAATGAAACCGCATTGGCTTCGTGAAGGTCAAAATGAATCGTCCTGCTTCTGTTTATAACCTTCCTGCATATGTTCCGGCGTTTCATCACGATGCCAGCTGGTCGATAATGACTTCGGGAGAGTAAGATCGCAATGGCGAAGATTTCCCGACGAGAATTTCTTGAAAATGCGGCCGTCGCGAGTATTTTTGCTGTGTTCGGCCGTGACATTCTTGCCCAGACCTCGCTTGCGGCTGACGAAATGAAGGTGCTTGTCGTTGGCGATTCGTTCATTTGGAACCAAGGGCTACGGGAAGAGGATAAGTTTTATTCAATTATCACCGACCGTTTTCGCAGCGGACTCGTGCCGGCCTTCTCGAAGATCGATCTGAAGGTTAAAGCTCATTCCGGCGCTCGCATCCGGCTGCATCCCAAACAGCTCGAAAAGATGAAAAAGGTCGGGCAGGAGACCGATAAGTTCTATTATCCAGAAGCAGACATCTCATTTCCTTCGATCACGACTCAATTAGATACGGCGCGAAAGGAATACCGTGATCCGAATTCGGTCGGCCTGGTGATGCTGTCCGGCGGGATCACTGATCTTGTAGTCGGAAATGCGGTGAACCCGTTTCTGAAGAAAAGCAAATTTCTGCGGATGGTACACCAATACTGTCATGTGGAAATGAAAGGTTTACTTGAGCACGTAACTGAGACATTCCCGAAAGCTAAGGTGCTGGTCTTCGGATACTTCCCCATCGTATCGACGAAAAGCGACGTCAATAAGATCGTGAAATATCTGATGAAGATAGTTCGTTTTCCGCATGAGCTGCAGTGGCTTATTACAAACGGTTTTAGTAAACAGTTCATGAAGATCGTTCGCAAAGCCACATCGAACCGTTCCCGATTGTGGTTCATCAGGTCCAATGCCGAACTCGCCGAAGCAGTTGATAACGTCAATGCTCGTTTCGACAAGCCACGGATCGCGCTTGTGGAATCGCCCGTTACCGAGGAGACCTGTTTCGCCACAAAGAACAGCCTTCTGTGGTCGCTCGATCACGACAATCTTCCGGAAGATGATCTTTATCTTGAACGTAAAGAAAAATGTCCGGAGGTTTTTCGCGAGATCAAATATAAACCATTCGGCCTGCTCTCCGTCCGACTCTGCGAACTTGCATCCGTCGCACACGTTAATAAAGCCGGCTCGATAGCGTACGCGAATGCGGCGTTACCAAAGGTCCTGGAGCTTTTCCGATAGGGTCTTTTTTTGCCGGTTTGAGTTAGAATCCTCACATGGCGGCGGCTTTAATAACTTCGGCATCGGCCAGATGGCGCGAATGGACAATATTCGCGTTGGCGGTGGTTTCTTTTTTTGCCCTTTTCTTCATTCCGCGATTCGGGCAGGACCCTGCATATCATGATTTTGCGGATCGCCGCGCATTCATGGGCATCCCGAACTTCTTTGATGTCGCGTCGAACGCCGTTTACTTGATCGCAGGTGCTCTTGGCCTATGGCTTTGCGTGAGACGGAGCTTATCTATCGCCTGGATAGTGCTCTTTGCAGGCGTGTTTCTTGTCAGTTTAGGATCTGGTTATTATCACTGGCATCCGACGAATACGACGCTTGTTTGGGACCGACTGCCGATGACGGTCGGGTTCATGGGCCTGTTTACCGCACTTTTGTGCGAGCATGTCGGTAAACGTTCAGAATACCTGCTTTTGCCTCTTCTCATACTCGGAGCCGCAAGCGTTCTTTACTGGCATTTTACCGACGACCTTCGTTTTTATGCCTGGGTTCAGGCATTTCCGCTGCTTACGATCCCGGTTGTGATGGCGCTCTTCCCGGCGGAGTATTCACATCGCTGGATGCTGCTTGCCGCGCTCGGACTTTACATATCGGCAAAGTTCACGGAGGTTTATGACGATTCTATTTTGCGCGCGACGGGAAACGTCTTCAGCGGCCATACGATCAAGCATCTTCTTTCCGGGGTCGGCAGCCTTTTCCTCTACGTTATGCTGAGAAATCGGCGGCGTGTTGCACCGGGCAGCGGGCACCGATAGTCGACATCCCTTTCGCTCGCTCTTGCAACTAAGCTTTTTCGCCTGTCACAATAAAGGTTTGGCAATGAAGATCGCAGTAGCAATGAGCGGCGGCGTCGATAGTTCGGCGGCTGCGGCATTATTAAAGGAACAGGGGCACGAACTCGTCGGCTTCACGATGCAGTTGTGGAATCAACGGCGCGGCATCAGTGTCGACGAGAACGGCGATCCGCTGCCAAGCCGCTGCTGTTCGCTCGACGATGTTTACGACGCCAGACGCGTAGCCGACACGCTCGGCATTCCATTCTATGTGCTCAACCTTGAGAAAGACTTTGAACGAGACGTCGTCGAACCGTTCGTACAAAGCTATCTTTCGGGTGAAACGCCGATCCCATGCGTAGCCTGTAACTCCCGGCTAAAGTTCGCTTCGCTCGACAGGATGGCGGTCTCGCTCGGGTGTGACAAGGTCGCGACCGGGCATTATGCGCGTGTCGAGTTTGACGAAGCTGCAAACCGTTATCGACTGTTTCGCGGAAGGAATCATTGGAAGGATCAAAGTTACTTTCTTTGGGAACTGACGCAGGACCAACTTTCGCGATCGTACTTTCCGCTTGGCGAAATGGAGAAAAGCGAGGTGCGCGATATTGCACGCGAGGCCAACCTTTACACGGCGGAGAAACAAGAGTCACAGGAGATCTGTTTTGTTCCCGACGGCAAGTATTCCGAGTTCATCGACCGTTACCTTGAGCACGAGGGCAGGAGCGATGAGATGCCGGCGGGCGGCGAGATCGTGAACACTACGGGTGAGACGGTCGGTTCTCACACTGGCATACACCGATACACGATCGGCCAGCGGCGGGGCCTCGGGATAGCTCACGAAAAGCCGCTTTACGTTGTGCAGATCGAACGCGCCCGAAACCGGATAATTGTAGGTGAAGCCGACGAGCTCGACTCGATCGAATTCACCGCGAAAGGAGTTAACTGGATCGCATTCGACGAGCCTGCGGAAGCGGTGCGGGCAATGGTCAAGATCCGATACCGCCACGAGCCAGCCGCGGCGACGATCTACGTCCTCCCTGATGCTTCCGCGCGAATAGTTTTCGACGAGCCGCAACGGGCAGTAACACCTGGCCAGGCCACTATCTTCTATGACATCGAAACGTGTGAAGAGGTCGTCGGAGGCGGTTGGATAATCAAATAAGGAAAAGATAAGGACCAATATGAGTAAAGTTAAGAAACGGCCGAGTAAGACCGCGAAAGCCGCAAAACGGATCTTGAGTGATTCAAAGCTGCTGACCGAAAAGACTGAAAGGGAACTGCAGACCGGACAGGAATTCAGATCCTCGGTCGTGTCGCCCCGGACGTCGAAAGCGATCAAACCGCGACCGGATAAGAAGCGCGGATAGTACTTCCCGGATATTCGAAATGTAGATGGAAAAGTCCGAACTTCGCAAGCTCTTCCTCGAAAGACGACGGGACCTTGCGGAAACAGAGTTAGAAGCGATGAGCGGGCGAATCGTAGATCGGTTCTTCGATGAGATCGACCTTGCAGGTATAAGAGCGGTTCACACATATGTCCGGATACCGAGGTTCAACGAGGTCGACACATCATCCATCTACGCTCAGATCTGGCGCGAGCATAAAAGCATCACTACTTACGCTCCGAAGACCGAACCGGGTTCGGGCCAGCTAGAGTGTTATTCGTTCGATCCCACGACCAGATTGATCGAAAATGTGTGGGGAATACCCGAACCATCCGGAACGGAAAAGGCCGACCCAAAAGTGATCGACCTTGTGATCGTTCCGCTATTGTGTTTTGACCAGCGTGGCCATCGCGTCGGTTACGGTAAGGGGTACTACGACAGATTGCTTTCCCGGTGTCGTGCCGATTGTCTGAAAGTCGGATTGAGCTTCTTTCCGCCAATCGAAAGGATCGAAGACATTCACGAAGCCGACATTCCACTCGATCTATGCATCACTCCCGATGCAAGTTTTGGTTTCGCCTCTTTATGACCTGATCATTTTGCTTTGAGGATATCTCTTATTTCGCCAAGCAGCTTTTCTTCAGCGGTCGGTTCTGCCTCAGCCTCGAGCCCCTTGAAGAGGGTCACGGCGTATTTTGCAAGCAAGAACATGACAAATGCGACGATGAGAAATGTAAGGACGTCGCTGATCAAATGCCCGTAGAGCAGAAGCGGCTTTCCGCCCTTGATCGCTGCCTCGATCTGCTCCGGTGTGGCATTTGGCGGAACGGTTCCGCTGAGATCCCAAAATTGCTGTTTGAAGTCGACACCGCCGGTCATCAAACCAACAATGGGCATGATTATCCCGTCGGTAAATGTCTTGACCACAGTACCGAAAGCCGCACCGATTATGACCGCGATCGCCAGATCTAGAACGTTGCCGCGCGCAATGAACTTCTTAAACTCGTTGAACATGAACGGTTCCCCCTATTGTTGGTTTCATAAACAGCTCAATATAGTTCGTTGTCAGTCTAACCCGCAAACGCTCGTTTCAATTGCCCAAATCGAAGCGCAAAAAAGCGGGCCTAAGCCCGCGATCCTGTTGCTAGACGTAAAACTACAACGATACCGCGTCAGCCTTTGCTTCATCCTCATCGACATCAGATACCGCTTCATCGGATGAACCGAAATCGCCTGCGGCGTCGGACGATGTTTCGTATGCCTGAGAGTTTGCGGTCCGGTATAGCGACTCGGCCTCGGCGGTCTGCTTCTCAACATCTTCGCGGGCCTTCATCATCGAACACGATCCTTCAAAGATGGCACCCTCTTCAATGATGATACGCGGTGTCTGAATGTTGCCGATGACCCGCGCTGTGCGGCCAAGCTGAACCTTTTCGGTAGCCATGATGTCGCCGTTCACGACGCCGTTGATCATCGCCGCGGACACCATAATGTTGGCATCGACTTGCCCGTTCGTACCAATGATCAATGTACCTGATTCGGAAGCGACCGAACCTACTAGATGTCCATCGACGCGAAGCATCGCTTGAAAATTCGTTTCGCCCGAAAGTACGGTGCCGTGGCCAACAAAGCCGCTCAGCCGACCTTCCTTTATGTCGCGGGCCATCGATTCGCTGTCTGTTACAGCTCTCGACGGAACCGAAACACTCTCACTGCCATACTGGTGAACCGGCGCCTGCGGCTGTGGCGAAATGTTCGTGTCATTCGCTTCGGCTCTGGAACTTCTTCCCATTCTGATCATAATTGGTGGTGCTCCTTCTAAAAAGTAAGTTTAGGCGGCAGTCATTACCGGAGAGGACCTGAAGATAAAATACGCTTTACTCGGGGGCGAGCCTTCGACGCTGATTTGCCTAATCACCAATGATAGATGAGCATTGCGGATGTGTCTAGTCAATTTTCATAGGTTGTTAATTCGGGCATAAAATGGGAGAATCAAGGGTTTCGGAGGTAGTTCGAAGGTTTGTTCGTAGAAAGCAAGACCAAGACCAAGCTGCTCAAAAAAATGGGCAAGGCGATCGGCGATTTTGGAATGATCCAGGACGGCGACCGGATCATGGTCTGTCTTTCAGGTGGAAAGGATAGTTATACGTTGCTCGACCTCCTGCTTGACGTAAAGCGGCGGGCGCCGGTAAGTTTCGAGATTCTTGCCGTAAATCTTGATCAAAAACAGCCGGGTTTTCCGGAAGAAGTGCTGCCAAACTATCTGACCGAAGCAGGCGTTCCCTTTCGAATAATTGAAGAAGACACTTATTCAGTGGTCAAAGAGCATATTCAGGAAGGTAAGACCTTTTGTTCGTTATGCTCGAGGCTGCGTCGCGGGATCCTATATTCGACCGCGATCAATGAAGGGTGTACAAAGATCGCGCTTGGTCATCATGGTGACGACATAATCAACACTTTCTTATTGAACTTATTTTTTGTCGGTCAACTCAAAGCGATGCCGCCGATCCTGCGTTCAGATGCCGGAACCAATACGATAATCCGGCCGCTTGCTTATTGTCAGGAATCTGACATCGCCGCGTATGCTGACGAAAAGCAGTTTCCGATCATTCCCTGTAATTTGTGCGGATCGCAGCCTAATTTGAAACGAGCCCGCGTTAAAGCGCTCGTTTCCGAACTGGCCAACGAGATACCGTCTCTACGAAGTTCGATACTCACAGCCCTGACCAACGTTACAAGTTCGCATCTGCTCGATCCGGAGCTTTACGATTTCAGAAACTTCGAACCACTTGTTAAGAAGATCCCTGCCGGCCATGGAAGCGTCGAAAAAGAGCTCGACGAGGTCTTTGACCACAGTGAGCCTTCGTTTTCACCGAATTTGATGGCAACGGCGGGACTCCCGCTGCTCAATAACCGATGAGATCCGGTGATCTTTTGTTTTCTCATTTCAGTATTCGCCTCGTCCCGCCGTTTTCTTTCTGATTCACTACTATTTGAGTTTTCGCGGTCCGAAGATCTTGTCGTCTACCGCGACGTTGTGTTTCACCGAAGTTATTACCGATATGATATCGCCGTTTGTCGGAGTGTTGTTGACCGTTTTGAAAGGCAGTTTGATACCATCGACCTCACGGTAATCGGAGTAATGCAACGTATACGGCAATTGCTGCGCGCTCGTGCTTGAGGGCACAAAACCATCACGCCTTATCAACAGAAAGCTCGTTTTCGAGTAATATTCTTTGAAACTCGTGCCTGCTTTAGGCTCAAACGAGACGATGAAAGCATCTTCGCCATTGACCTTTGTACTGCCGGTGATCTCAACTTTCTTGTAATTTGTCGTCCAGTCGAGACCTCCGTAAAAATCGTTTGCAAGTTTTGCGTCGTCGAGACGCTTGCCCTCGAGTTTTTCGGCCGGGGCAAAGGTATAAGCTTCGACCGCGGTCGAGCCATCGAAAAACTCCCAGCCGCTCGCGATCTTTTTACCAAGTGCGACCATCGTAGTTTCGGTAGCACTCTTATTAGGCGCCTTTGCCCAAGTGGTAGTTTTCGCCTGTACGCCTTGATGCACGAGATCGATATCGGACTCGATCATACGCGTCGAGATCTTTCGCCAATTCGCCTCGCCACCGACAGCTTCGACGGCCCTTTTATGAAGCTCAGCGACCGTAATATCGGCCTTTGCCTGCGCAGATGTATCAACGCGTTTGAATTCAAAAACGCCTTCGGGTTGTGTTACAGCCACCGATGTGATCTTGCCCGAGGAATCGCGTTTTGCATTGAGGAAGTATGTGTCGGGCAAAGGCGACATCGCGAAGCTGCCATCAGCTTTTGCGGACAGAGCATAAGGCTGTTGGCCCGGGATATTGAAAGTCACCTTACCCTCCGATTCTTTGACCTCGATCAACGCGTCGGTGCTGCCCGGCGGAGTATAGCGGCCGATCAACTCGTTAACGTTGGCAGGACTGTTCGTAGTTGTCGGTCGCGTGTTGGACCCCTCGTTCTTTGCGCCTAAGCGTGGCAACTTGCGGTTGCCCTGTGGCTGGATCATCTCAAGTTCGGCCGCCTCGCCTGTTTCCGGTGTGAATTTCGCTCCGAAGCCATCGGGGAGTCCTTCCGGCTTGAACTGACGTGAACCGTTGTGTGCCAGTTTATACGGCGGCTGGCCTGGGACGACGAGAAACAGGTCTCCGCCTTCGACCTTGACCTCGACAGCTCGGCCTTCCGTTCCATACTTACCAGCGATAAGGTTGAGCTCAGCCGCCGGGAGTTTGCTGCTTGCGGGTTTATCCTCTTTTATCAGGTTCGACCAGATCACGGGCATTATGTCGTTACCGAGACTCGAGCCCGACACATTCGTAAGCATGACAAAGCCGAGTTTTTTCTCAGGTATCATTGCGACCAGCGAATTGAAGCCGTCGATGTTACCGCCGTGCTGTACCACCCTGTGGCCGTTCCACGCTTGAAGAAACCATCCGAGTCCATAGCTCATCGTTCCCGTCGGGTTCATTTTCATCTGTGGTTTCAGCCATTCTTCAAAGCTCTTTTCCGAGACGAGGCGTTTGCCATTGGCCACACCGCCTTGAAGGACGAACTTGACCCACTCGGCCATATCACGGGCACTCGAATTGATCGAGCCAGCCGGCGCAACCTGATCGATCTCTCGAAACGGCCTTCGTTTCGTTTCCTTCGTATCAAAGTTGTAGTCGTAACCGAAGGAGTGGTCCCTTGCCTTTTCCATCTGCTTGATCGACATACTGCTATTGACCATCCCGAGCGGTTTGAAAATGCGTTCGGGGACATATTTCTCCCACGGCATCTTCTGAGCTTGTGTGACAAGTTCGCCGGCGGCGGCATACATTATGTTCTGATACTGAAATTTTTCCCGCAGCTTGGCGGTCGGTTTTGCCTGAGCGGCAACCTGTATCAACTCGGCCCGGTTCAATTTCCCGGTGATCATGGCAAGATCGGTACGATTGAGACCGGATGAGTGTGACAATAGGTCACGAACAGTAATGTTCTTGTCCGTTTCCGGATCATACATCTTAAAATACGGGAGCAGCTTTTTCGGCGAATCATCGAGCGACAGCTTGCCCTCGTCCTGTGTCATCAAAACACTAAGGGCCGTAAATGCCTTCGTCGCCGAGCCGATCGCAAACTGGGTATCCGGAGTCACGGGCACCTTCTTTTCAAAGTCCTTGTACCCAAGGCCCTTCATATAAATGACCTGGCCGTCCTTTACGATCACTAGCGACATTCCGGGAATTCCCAATTCTTTTCGCCTAGCTTCGACTTTTTCTTCGATCGCGGCGACCGCGGCCGAATATTCCTGCGACGCTGCCGATGAGACACCCACCGATTGCGAGTAACCGACTATCGGCAGTGATGTCGCAAAGAGCGAGAACGCGATGATCAGGAAAAGCGCCGAACGAAGAGACTTGTTTCGAATCATTCTTGATGCTCCTTTTGTCTTCATATGTTTGCAATTATACGAATCGAAACGGGTTTTTGTTCGATGCGACCTTGGATTCGAATCACGCCTGCGGTTTGTTAAATACTTCGATGGCTTTTATCACGCGCAGCGTACTTCGGTTTATGTGAATACCGAGAGCGATCAGGCCTACCGCGAGTATTGCATATATTGCCACAGCGGCGACAAACAACAGCAGATGGCTGCGGTTCGAAAGGTCCGCAAGCATTAGAAATGCTGCAAAAAATGCCAGTTCCAAAAGTGCCGCAGCAACGAAGGCGAGCTTATAATGTCTTTCGGTTCTTTCGATCTGTTTCAGGGTGTTGCTTCTTATTTGGTCTATGTTTGCTGACATAATGGGGTCTCCTATTTGTAGAATATCGAATAGATGATCAATGGGATCAGGATCAAAGCCTCGATCGCGGCCGCCAGGACTATTAATTTTCGTGTATTTTTGTCTATCACTTTGCCGGTTCCTCCAGTAACTGATCTCTAAGGCTCTTAAGGCCATAGGCTAACCGCGATTTAGCAGTTCCGATAGAGATATCAAGAATGTCGGCGGTCTCAGACAATGTAAGTTCGTCGAGGTAATGCAATACCAGGACCGCCCTGCTAGCCGGTGAAATATTTGAGAGTAAACCGGGAAGCCGCTCGATCATCTCGCTATTGAGTTCGCTATCTATCGGGGCCTCGATCGAACGCAGTGTCTCTTCATCGCGGATCTGCTGTTTCCAGCGATTTTCCCTTTTTAGTTGGCGAAAACACTCTCGTGAAGTGATCCGGTACGCCCATGGACTGAAGAGTTTGGGATCGTTAAGCCAACCTATCTTTCGATAGATGATCAAAAAGACCTCCTGAATAACATCATCAGCATGGTGCGAATCTAAAACTATCCGATAGGCAAAACGCCAAAGCTGCAATTGGATCGAACTCAACAATTCGTCAGATGCGTCCTTATCGCCCGCCTGGGCCCTTAGCACAAGTATCTCGGTTGATTCGTTCGCCATTTTCGCCGTCTCACTCAAATAAGAGATAGTAAACTAGAAAAGTGTTCGTATAACGGTGGGAAATTCGTCTGGTTCAAACTAAGATCGTTTAAAAACGGGAGGACAACGATGCGCAAAGTGACGTTTGGCGGAGCCAACAGTTTGGATAATTACTTTGCCCGAGAAGATGGCGGGATGGATTGGCTGCTTTGGAGCGAAGAGGCAATGGACATCACGAAGGACTATTGGCCGCGTATCGACACGATATTGATGGGCCGCAAGACCTACGAGGTGGCGCTCGCCAATGATCCGCAGAGCGGTGAGGGAGTCGATGACGAAGGCGGAATCAGGACTTATGTTTTCTCTCGCACGCTCCCGGCCGGGAAAACAACGGGCGGCGCGGAAATAGTGGCGGAAGACCCGGCCGAATTCCTGCGAGGCCTGAAGGCCATGGATGGCAAGGAGATCTGTATCATGGGCGGCGGTGATCTAGCACGAACCTTCCTTGAAGCCGGGTTGATCGACGAGATAGGGCTGAATATCCATCCGGTGCTGCTTGGTTCAGGTGTGCCGTTATTTCATCGGATGTCGCGACAGACAGACCTCGAGCTTGTCGAATGCAAGCCAATGAAGAATGGCTGTGTATACGTGCTATATCGGGTCAGGCAGCAGTCCGAAGGCTGATGTCAGGCATCGAATCGGCACTGCGGGTGTCGAGGTCGGTGAACCGGGAAGCAGCTAGGGCGGCCCCGGCGATCAAATAGAAGACCATCGCGACCTCGCCATCGCCAAGATTATAGTGGACCATGCCGGCGGTAACAAACCCCACCAATCCTCCGATCCCGCCAAGGATGATGCCAGACTGAATTGCGTTGACGGAGCGCTTCAATCCCCGCCACAAAGTTCGGGCCAACAAGGCGAGAAACACGATCCAAAGCAGGAGCGCGGGCAAGCCACGTTCGGCAGCAAGCTGCACCGGAGTTGAATGAAAGTGACCCATCGGCATATTTCCGCCGTCAAAGAGACCCCATTCCGGCCAACGCTTCTTCAGCGAGTCCATTCCGACGCCGACAAGCAAATGCCGCGGCTTCTCGGTCGCCAGCCTTACTCCGTCGCGCCACATCATTTTTCGATACTCGTTGGTTTCGCCCGGTTGCCGCGTTTGCTGGATCACTAAATAGCCGGCAAGACTGACAGGGATCGCGATCAAGAACATCGCGAACACCAGCTTACGGTTACCGATCGAAACTACCATTGCAAATGCGGACGCCATCATGCCCAATTGTGAAGCCCTGGTCCCGGTCAAAAGCAGCGCTAAGCTGATAAAGACGAGGCAAATCGCAAGAATCGCGTTTCTCTTCGAAAACAGGCGATCAGCGGGTGCGGTTCCCGGTATGTTTGTTCGAATAGCGGCAAAGAATCCGGCTATCAGCAGTCCGAGAACGAGCGAACCGACGAACTGCAGCACTTCGGAATAGGTCGTGAAGTGACCGTAGAAGCCCATTGCTCGCCACTTATGATTTTTCTTCCAACTTTCGAAGCCGAGCGAATCGAACACGGTCGCTGCTTGTGGCAGATCGACGCGGCGAATGGTTCTGCTCGGGTATGAATCCGGACGGTGCAATAACAACGATGCACTTTCTGTTTTTGTGATCTCAGCCAATATTTCTTCAGGCGTGCTCACTTTCTTGCCGTTGACTTTGAGTATCGCGTCGCCATTCGCAAGGCCTGCTTTTGCAAATGCTCCATCGGGCCTAACGCCGTAGATCTCGACACCGCGTCCTACAATGCGTTCGAGCGGCACCAAGACGACGTTGAACATACAAGAGGTAATCAAAACGGCCGCGACCAGCACCACCGCGCGCATAGATCGCAAGTTGCAGGTAACAAGATACAGGATCAAAAAAAGCCCAACGCCTCGAAGTTTGTCTAACGAGATCGCCGGTTCATATGAAAGAAAAGAACTGAGGATCGTCCAACCGACGAATGACAGTAACGCGGCATCGATCCATCTGAATCGAAAAGCCGGCCTTGGCTTTATGAACATTCGGGCAGCCCAGCACACAAGCCCGACGAGCCACGCGGTCTGTGTAGCGGCGATCGAATGCGGAGCTGAGAGGGCCATCAGTAAGATGCTTAAGAAGGCCGCTCTTTCCAGCCATTTTGCAGATAATGAATGCTGTGTGACCTCGGCGATCATGTCGAGCCTTTCAAGGATGCGTTTCATATACGACGATGATAACTGAGGATAGCGTTATCGTATCTTCCTTGTCTATTGCTTCCGATTTTGTTTGAATTGCTCAAAACTATGATCCCTGAAAACCTCACTACAGACCTAAGCGTAACGGCCGAGATCAAGCTTTATTACGATCTTTATATTCCTGAAGACTCGTCTGCCCTTTCACCCTTGCTTATCGCTGTACACGGCTATGGTGCCCACAAGAGGTACATGATGCGTGAAGCGCGATCGGTCGCACCGGCGAACTTCGTAATTGCCTCGGTGCAAGGGCCGCACCAGCATTTTCGCCCAATAAAGGATGGTGGGTATCGGACGGGCTTCGGCTGGCTGACGGACTACCACTCGGAAGAATGGGTCGAAACCCATCATGAATTTCTTTTGCGGGTGATAGATCGGCTTGCGGCCGACGAGACGATCGATGCCGGACGTGTCTACATATACGGCTTTTCTCAGGCGTGCGCACTCAATTTCCGGTTTGCTTTCACACATCCGGAACGCTTGAAAGGCATCATCGGCGTTTGCGGCGGGATTCCGGGCGACCTGGATACGAATACAAAGTACCGCTCTCTCGATGCCCATGCGATGTATCTTTACGGGAATGATGACGAATTCTACACCAACGAGAAGTTTCATGAGTATGACCGGCGACTTAGTGCGGTACTGTCAAACTACAGATCACACCAATATGCCGCGAAGCATGAAATAACTGAAGAGATGCGTGCAGACATTCGAAATTTCTTTTCCGATGTTTCGAAGTGAGTTAAAATGCCGATCGCAGGAAACGGAGCTATAGATATGGAATTTGTAGGCTGGTTGAAGTCCCTTGTGCTTATCCTTATGGCTTCGCTGATCCTTAATGGTCAACAAGAGAGCAAACATCCCGGCATTGTTTATTTCGAGAAAGGGAACTACGACGCTGCGATTCGCTCGTTGGAAGCAGCAGGAAAAACCAAAGAACGGCGATCCGATCCGGTGATCTGGAATGCACTTGGGTTGGCTTATCTCAAACAGAACGATGCCAAAAAAGCTCGAAAACCCCTTGAGACCGCAGTCAAGCTTTCGCCGTCGAACTCGGACTATCGAACCAACCTTGCATACGCCTATTTTTTGAACCTCCAATACTCGAAAGCCAGCGCCGAAACTGAAAAGGCGATCGCTCTCGATCCAGCGAACGTTGCTGCCTATCGGCTTCGCGGAACCTCCCGGATGTGGAATTTGGATCTTAGCGCGGCCGAGCAGGATGCCGACACCATGTTGCGGATAGACCCAAAGTTTCCGCCCGGGTACATCCTCAAAGCCGACATAATGATCGCTCGCTTGTCAAAACAGTTGACCGAAGGCCGAACGATCTACGATGAAGTGGGTTTTCTCAAACAAGCGCTTGAGGTGTTGACCGATGGCGTCAAGAATTGCAAAGGCTCCGCTGATACGATCCGGCTTGAGAATGAGCGCGAAGCGATGTCAGCCTTCTACACCCATTTCTCCCGCGACCGGTCAAATGATCCGCCTCCGGGCTCGCCGCCCCCGCCAGGTGTGACACCATATAAGATCATCTCGAAACCAAAAGCGCAATATACCAACGAAGCACGAGCCGCCTCCCAACGAGGTACGATCAAACTTCATGCCCTTCTCGGTGCAAGTGGAAACGTCGAGCACGTCCTATTGGTAAAGCGTCTTGGCTACGGATTAGACGAACAGGCAGTCCGGGCAGCGAGGCAGATAAAGTTTGAGCCCAAACGGATCAACGGCAAGCCCGTTTCAACGGTCGTCACGATCGAATATGGCTTTGATGTGTTTTAAGGCGCTATCTTGAACTTACGTATCTCGACATCGTTTCGCAGACCAGACGGTAAAGTGAGCTGACTAGTGTCGTCATCGGCCGCGCCGCCAATTATATTTACTTCAAGATCGTCGGGTTTTGCGGCAAGTAACGCGGACCGTGGGCCGAACAGTACAACGGTCGCCTTTCGTCGGGCATCGCCTTTTACCGGCACCAGGAGCAGACGCTCGATCCGTTTCTCGCCGATACGAAACGAAATATCGACCGTCGAATCGAGGACGGCCGCTTTTGGATTAGCGAGGACCAAGGGTATCTGTTTTGCAACAAAATCACCTCGCCGGTCCTTAAGGTCGATCTTCTCTGCTGAAACAACCGTCAACTGCCGGACGAAACTTGCCGGCCCTCGCACGCGTACCCTTGCCGGAACCGCCGTTTGAGCATAAACCTCAAGGTCGTCCGTAAGTTCGCCATCAGTTTCGATCTTTACGTCAACCTCTCGTTCCTCAACTGGTTCGAGCCGCACAGCGATCCGATTTGGCTGTATCTCGTCAAGTTTTACTCCGGTCGGCAATTCGATCGAAACATCTTCCGGAGTGAGTTGGATCACTCGGTCGCCTGGTTGAACGTCCGTTAGATCAACCGAAAGGATCAGATCGTTCTTGTTGATCTGATTGATACGACGTTTGTCGCCGGTGACGACAATATCCACTTCCTGAACCGGCGAATTTGTTATTTCAGTGTTGCTTGCGAATCGAAGCGTCAATGGAACACTGCTGAACCGGGTCGTTGTTGGAGTGCTAAGTCCTGTGACACCGAGCCATAGCGAGAACGTGACACCCAACGCCACAAGCTTGATAAGCCAATCTTCGAAAAAGACCTTTCGTACGACCTGCTTTATCAGCAATCCGTACGTCTCTTCCTTCGTCGCTCCACGTTCTTCAACCTCGGTCATCGGTCTTGTCCCACGTCTTTTCTAACCCACTGTGATCTCGGTCTCTGGATCTTTCATCGTTTTGGTCGATTCTCGCTTTGTTTCGATCAACGGGATCTCCATTGCCCTGAGCAAAGCCTTTCGAAGTTGGTTCGTATCTAAATTGCGGCGAACCTCGCCGGCCTCGACATAAGTGATCAAACCGGTTTCCTCCGAGACAACGATCGAGATCGAATCCGTTCCTTCTGTAATGCCGATCGCGGCGCGGTGACGCGTCCCAAGTTCCCGCGAAATGCCGGGATTTTTCGTCAACGGCAAAAACACAGAAGCGGCAGCGATCCTCTCATCTCGAATAACAACCGCACCATCGTGCAGCGGCGTAGATGGGTTGAAAATGGTGACCAAAAGGTCGTAGCTTATGACTGCGTCAAGCTGCACACCTGCGTCGATGAAGTTCCGCAATCCGACGTTGCGTTCGATGACCACAAGTGCGCCTGTCTTTTCGCTCGAAAGCGTCGTGATCGCTAGTACGATCTCGTCATACACGCTGCCACCGAATTGTCCTCGTTGCCGTTTAAGGAGCGGGAACCTGAGCCGATTAGCGAAGTAGATCAACGCTTGCCGAATCTCGGACTGAAAAAGGACGATTATCGCCACACCGATATATAGGACCGCCGACCGTAAGACGAACTCGAGAGTCGCCAAGTCCTGAGCGACCGCAAGCCAGTAGAGCAGTGCGAGCAAGACGATACCGACCATAGTAGGAACCGCTCGGGTACCGCGGAGCAGTTTGAGCACTACATAGACAATAATAAAGACCAGTGCGATATCTAAAAGATTTCGCAAGGTACTTATTGTCGGAAGATACTCTATGATCTGCATCTTGCTGACGTATCATGCCCCCGGCAAACGGCCGATAAAGCGTCTGATCAAGGGAAAGCGGCCTCAACTTTGCGCTTCCTAGAATATCACAAGAACATAGACTCTAACGGCTGATGCCGAGGTGAACCATGCCGACGAGCTGCCCCTCACTGTCGACAACGCCAACAGTTCCGATACCGTTAGACCGCATAATCTCGCGAGCCTCGGCAATCGAAACGCCGGTCTCAACAAAGTGCTGATCCTCAACCGGCTGCATTACGTCGCGGACAACGGTCAGATGCCATTTACTCTTTTCAATGAGCTTGATTTCCGAAAGCAGTAGCATTCCGTAAAGCTGGCGATTCTCCGCTACCGGAAAGACACTCAGTCGGTTCATCGGAAGCACGTTGTCGACAAATTCCCGGATCGTCGATCCGGGCGCTACCGCGATCGGAAGCATCATCACATCCTCAACAAAGATTTGCTCCAATGAACGGATCTCGCGGATGATCGCGCCAGCCGAGTCGAAAAGGAACAGGCCAACCAAGATGGCCCAGAATCCTGTAAAGAAGTCATTGCGAACTAAGGTGATCGCCAGGCCGAAAACGAACATAACGACCGCGATTCCCTGGCCAAATCGGCCGGTCAGAATCGTAGCCTCGTTAAGGTCGCGGCCTGATCGCCAAAGATACGCCCGAAGGACCCGACCACCGTCGAGCGGGTAGCCAGGAAACATGTTAAAAACAGCGATCAGGAAATTTCCGATCGCGAGCGTGAACATTAAAACAGCAAGAACCTCGGCGCCAGCAGAACTAGATGCAACGGCTGCCAAAACAAAGATCAGTGCGAGTACGAAGCTTGCCGCCGGCCCTGCGATCGCAATGCGAAACTCAGCACGCGGCGTCTCGGGCTCGTGGCGAAATCGCGTAAGCCCGCCAAAAGGATGCAGCACGATCTCGACCACCTCGAGGCGTTCGATCCGTGCGATCGCTGCGTGTGCAAACTCATGGACAAATATCGAAACAAAGAAAACTATTGTCGTCGCGAGTGCGAATACGATACTGGCCGCTAAATTTGCAACGAACGGTTGAATGGTCGCTGCAATGATCGTCGACATCAGCGCGATGAAGAACAACCATCGTCCGTCCGCCCGAACGGGGATATCAGAGACCTGCAGTAAAACGAACTGCCGCTTGAATCGCTCAAGAAACTGCATACCAGGTTTTGGATGCAGACAGAGTACCAAAACGAAGTATGGTTTGAAAGGAAGTTCTGCGACGCGGCATTGCGCGCCGAAACGGGAGTGCCTCCTTTCTGTTCCTGGGAAGGAGGCATTTCTTCGCTAGGTCATCAATTAGAGCTGGCGGAGATCAAATTGTTCATTTTCTGGGAGATCGGTTGTGCGGCTCGGCCGTAGTTTGACATCACGACGGCCGTCCATCCAGAACCGAGGAACATCGAGAGGTTAGAACTAATACCCGTGAAGCCGCCGCTGTGGCCTGTTGGCCCTCCATCAACAGTGGCGAAAAAACCATATCCGTAGCGAGGCGAGTTGAGTTCCGGCTTTGGCGACGTCAGCAACTTGAATGACTCTGCGGAAATGAGTTTACCCGAGCGCAATGCTTGATCGAACCTCAGCAGGTCCTCAACTGTTGAGTAGCCGCCGCCTTGCGGTCCACCGCGCATCACGTGTTCGAAGATATTGTTCGACCACCGAATGCCGTTATCGGTATACTCTTTTTCATATCCGACGGCGAGATTTGTGTTGACCTTATCGAGCTCATAACAATCGGTGTTGATCATGCCGGCCGGTTGATGGATATTTGCTCGGACGAAATCATAATAACTTTGTCCCGATACTATCTCGATCACTTTTCCGAGGACCATCATACCCGTATTACTGTATTGCCATTTCGAGCCAGGCTCGAACTGAATATCCTTTTCATCTGCGACGGCTAGCGCCATCATATCGTCTAAATTGCGCAGCTTCGCGCGCGACATTGACGAATATCGTGGCGAAAAATAGCCTCCAAGACCAGCGGTATGTGAGAGGAGATGTTTGATCTGGATCTTTCTAGCTGCTTCTGCATTTGGAAAATCAGGAACGAACTTAGAGAGTGGATCGTCGTAAGAAAGTTTACCTCTTTCGACCAATTGTGCGATCGCAACTGCGGTGAACATTTTGTTCATCGAACCGAGATTGAATTTCGTATCAATGCGATTCGGAACTCCGAAGTCCTTATTCGCAGATCCAAATGCGCCCTTATAGATCACCCGACCGTCTTTCGCCAACAACACTGAACCCGAAAAGACATCAGCCTCGGCGAGTTTCGTCAAGAAAGAGTCGAGCTGCTTCGCTATCTCTTGATTGCTCAGCTTTCCCGATCCAGCCGACATTGGAATTCGTCTCATTCCGAGCCCGGCGATCTTGAACGGCGAATTCCGATCTACCTGAACAAGTAAACCGTCCACGTCGCCTGTCAATTTGTTTTTTGCGAGCATCGTCACTTCGTTCGCTTTCGATTCGTGAACGCCCAAGAGCTCATATCCACGCGAGGAATCATATAAAGCTGAGAAGAAGCTGAGGTGACGTTCCATCGGCATCTTCTTCATCTCATCATTAAAATTGCCTTCAATGTACTTGCGGTATTCGGCTCGATTACCGGTTAAGAGATGTTCCACCACCTCTCTCGCACGCTGTTCAGCGGCCTTTGCACCGTCGATGACCTGAGCTGGAAAGCTCGCCACGAAAAACAACACGGCAATAGTAGACATTATCAATTTCGTTTCAGATCGCATTTTAAAAACTCCGATGATGAATTTAAGGCTCGTCACTGACCAAAATACGATTCTGGTCATATAAAGTTCAAAAAAAAGTTCTTGTCGAGCATCAGGGTACGGCCGACCTTCTTTTAATTTAGAACTCCACGAAAACTCTTCCTATGAAGCCGGCAAGGACCGAATTCGCGGAGAACCGCTAAGTGAGAGGCCGCGCCGTAGCCCTTATGTCCTGCGAATCCATACCGGGGGAATTCTCGATCATACTCGACCATCAAGTTATCGCGGTATGTTTTTGCGATGACCGAGGCGGCAGCGATCGAGTACGAGATCGCGTCGCCCTTTATCAAGGCCTTCTGCGGGATCGATAAATTTCGAAGTTGAATTGCATCGATCAGAAGATATTCTGCCGCTGGCCGCAGGGCGTTGATAGCAAGTACCATTGCCTTTTTGGTAGCTTCGAGAATGTTGATCGCGTCTATTTCTTCCGCTTCGACCGAACCGATCGCGAACGCGACCACATTCTCGCGGAGCTCTTCCGCTATATGTTCGCGACGCCTTCCACTCAGCTTTTTGGAATCATTCAATCCGTGGGGAACGGGTTTATCAGGATCGAGAATGCACGCCGCTGCAACGACAGGACCGGCGAGGCATCCACGGCCTACCTCATCTACTCCGGCGATCAGTTGATATCCGTCAATTCGAGCCTGCTCTTCAAAGTCAAAGCCGATAGTCCATGCGGTTCGATCGGCTTGAAGTTTGAATGCTTCCACGGTTTCTGATTATAAGCGGACCAAAGCGAAAACGGGAAGCCGCACCTTACATCAGGCGATTTTGGTCGAAAGCCCGTGACCGCCGACGGATTGCGTTTCGAACCGTTCTCCGAATCCGGTGATCATGGGGCGACCTTTTGCGGTGGCGGCTCGAACAGTTGGGAGTTTTAGTGATGCCTCACGTTTGGCTCTAGTGTCCCATACCTCAATGATCCAGATCGCGTTCGGATCGGCCAGGGTCTTTAGCGACAACATGACTCAGGCAGCCGGGCATTTTGCCTTTGCCGTCGAGAAGTATCTTTACAAGCTCATCGCATTTCCCTTCGGCAGTCTTCATTTTTCCGATCAATCCGTACATCTTCGTGCCTCCGGTAAACGATCCCACAGCGCGAAAAAAGGGCGAACGCGGTTTCTGCCCCAATTGCGGCAGAAAACTCGCGACGCCCGATTTCGTTCGTATGCCTAAAGGCTTATGACTACTTGCCAGCCTGAGCCTTGTTACGTGTATCTTTTTCTTTGATTCGAGCCGCCTTGCCACGCAGGTCACGCAGATAATAAAGCTTCGCTCGGCGGACCTTGCCGCGACGAACGACGTCAATATGATCGACAACGGTTGCATGCAGCGGAAAGATACGTTCGACGCCAACGCCGAAGCTTACCTTTCGTACGGTTATAGTCTCGCGGGCACCGCCATGTTTGCGGGCGATGACGATACCCTCGAAAACCTGCAGGCGTTCCTTGTTACCTTCTTTGATGCGGACGTGAACCTTGACGGTATCACCTGACTGGAATGCCGGGATATTCTCCCGCAATTGCGTTTGTTCTACTGAATCTAAACGGTTCATAAATGTTTCGGCCAGAGGTCAGCGGGCACTGCGGCCCGGCTCACATATCACCATTTTCTCCTATAAAAAGGTCCGGTCTTTTTCTTTTTGTTTTCTCCAGCGCCATTTCGCGACGCCATTTTTCTATCTCGGCGTGATTGCCGTTCAAAAGTACATCCGGGACATTCATCCCTCGAAACTCGGCTGGCCGTGTGTAATGCGGACAATCAAGCAATCCGTCAGAAAACGAATCGTTCTCCGCCGACGATTCACTTCCTAAAGCTTTGGGCAGCAACCGAACAATCGCGTCCGTCAACACTATCGCGGCCGGTTCGCCGCCAGACAGAACGTAATCGCCGATCGAAATCTCATCCGTAACGAGTGTCTCGTTCACCCGTTCGTCGACGCCCTCGTACCGACCGCAGATCATCACAATGTGATTAGCGTCGGCAGCAAATTCTTTTGCTACATTTTGTCTCAGCGGCCTGCCTTGCGGTGACAAAAGCACAACCCGCGATCCTTGGCCATACTCCGACCGGCTAGTCGTTCCAAGAAGACGCTCGATCGCTAAAAAGATCGGCTCGGCCTTCATGACCATACCGTCGCCCCCACCAAACGGACGATCGTCGGTCATCTTATGCTTGTCCACGGCAAATTCGCGAAGATCATGTACGTCTATCGCAACAATTCCTGCGAGCTTTGCGCGACGGATAATTCCAAAATCAAAGACCTGTCCAAAAAAATCCGGGAAGATCGTTAGTACGTCAATCTTCATCCTAAAAGTCCAATAATCCCTCGGGCGGGTCTATCCGGATCACCTTATTCACTTTATCGACATCGATACAGATCGATTCTGCGAACGGAACCAAATAGTCCTTGGAGTTCCCCTGAACTACCAATATCTCGGTGCCTCCCGTTCGCATCAATTCCTTTACCGAGCCCACGACGATGCCATCTAAGGTTTTCACCAAGCAATCCTTGAGTTCCCAATCATAAAACTCGCCTTCTTCCAGCCCGATCGCATCGGTTTCTGGAATGCAGATCTCGGCGTTACGAAGGACCTCGGCGGATTCGATCTGGTTGATCCCGCTGAATTTGATCAGCATTCGATCCTTTTGGAAACGAACGCCTTCAATTCTGAGTTCGCAGTGTTCGCCAGTGTCGAGCAGCCCGATCACATTCTCAAGACCGGCAAACCGGTCCGGGAAATCTGTCAAAATATCCGCGACAACTTCGCCTCGAAGTCCGTGTGGCCGGGCGACCCTTGCGATTGCTACAAGCTCGTCCATCGGAGAAAACGATCCAGAACCGACAAAGTGCTAATCTTCAACAAGGTCAAGCTGAAATCGCTTTCCCTGTTTGTGGCCCGTGAAAAAGAGCAGGCTCCGGATCGCCTTGATGGTCCGACCTTCGCGACCAATGACTCGGCCGTAATCGTCAGGCGCTACCGAAACGCTGATCTTGACGTTCTTGCCTCCGTCAGAGTGCTCGGTAACCTCAACCATATCAGGCGAACCAACAAGCCTCTTGACTATCTTTTCGATCGCTTCTTTCATAACGCATGCAGCCGCGACGGATCAAGAAAACCCAATACCCTGGATCCATCAAATGCCCAAGGTTTTGAGAAAACAACCTGCTAGACTTCCGTTGCGGGATTGTTCTTTATCAAACTCGCAACGGTTTCGGTCGGTTGAGCTCCAACACCGATCCAGTACTGGATTCGGTCATGCTTGAGCTGCACCTCAGCCGGGTTGACCATCGGATTGTAGGTGCCGACATTTTCGATATACTTGCCGTCGCGCTTTGATCTCTTTTCCTTAACAACGAGGCGGTAGAAGGGCTTACCCTTTGCGCCTATTCTCATCAGACTGATAGCTAACATAATGTTTTTTGTTTTGAACTCCGCCTTCACGCGGGCATCTGTTCGAAGCTCCGATCATTGCTCGGGCCACGAAATTTCATTTTCTCTTTTTATGCCGTTTCTTCTTTTTTACCGATCTAGGAGCCGATCCGCTAGAATCGTCATCACTTTCCATCCCTGACCCGAGCAAACCGCCAAGACCGCCGATACCATTGCTTCCGCCCATCATCCCTCCGAGTCCGCCGGCAAGGCCACCAACCATTTTTCGTCCAAGGCCGCCGAAAAGGCCGCCTTTGTTCATTTGCGCCATCATTTTGCGCATTTGCTCATACTGGCGCAGTAACTGATTGACCTCAGAGATCGTCGTTCCGGAACCGCCAGCGATACGCGTCTTCCGGCTTGCATCGAGGAGTTTATGGTCGTTCCTTTCGGCACGCGTCATCGAATCGATGATCGCCTCGGTGCGTTTCATTTGGTGGTCGACCTCGGCGGATTGCTCCTCCGAGAGCGAAAGGCCGCCGGTCATTTGTTCCGGCAGCATCTTCATCAGTTTCGACATCGACCCGAGCTTTTTGAACTGCCCCAGCTGCGACCGAAAATCCTCGAGCGTAAACTGGTTACGCGTCATTTTCATCAGCTGGGCCTGGGCTTCTTGTTCGTCGATCTTGCCCTGGACCTCTTCGATCAGCGTGAGCACATCGCCCATGCCGAGGATGCGTTGTGCGACGCGGTCCGGGTAGAAGGGCTCGATGGCATCGTATTTCTCGCCGACGCCGACGAATTTCACCGGCTGGCCGATGACCTGTTTGATCGAGAGGGCAGCGCCGCCGCGGGCGTCACCATCCATCTTTGTCAGGACGACGCCCGTAATGCCGACGCGTTCGTGGAAAACTTCCGCAGAGCGGACGGCATCCTGGCCGGTCATCGCGTCAGCGACGAATAGGACCTCGATCGGCTTGGTCTCGGCCTTGATCTGCTCGAGCTCGGACATCAGCTCGTCGTCGATATGCAGACGCCCGGCCGTATCGATCATCAGCGTGTCAAAGCCCATCTCCTGTGCGTGTTTCATCGCACCGCGGACGAGCGTCAACGGATCGTTGGTTTCCTTATCCTGAAAGACCGGAACGCCGACGGCGCCGCCGACAACGCGGAGCTGTTCGCGGGCCGCGGGCCTGTAAACATCGACCGAGACGAGCAGCGGTTTTCGCTCCTGGTTATCGCGGAGCCAACGCGAGATCTTGCCGGTAGAGGTCGTTTTGCCCGAGCCCTGAAGCCCGACGATCATGACGACGTTCGGCGTCTGCTTGGTAAAGACGAGCCGCGACGACGTTCCGCCCATAAGGGCGACGAGTTCGTCGTAGACGATCTTGACGACCTGTTCGTGCGGGTTGAGGCCTTGCCAGACCTCCTGGCCCTCGGCCTTGGCCCTGACCGATTCGACAAAGTCCTTTGCTACCTTATAGTTAACGTCGGCCTCGAGCAGGGCCATCCGGATCTCGCGAAGCGCGGCATCGACGTGCTCGGGCGTCAACTTGCCCTGGCCACGCAGATTTTTCAGCGTTTTCTTAAGTTTGTCGGATAAGGACTCGAACATAAAGGCACAGTTCGGCTACAAGAGTCGAAACTATAAATACTAGTGTTTAGCGGGCAAATAGTCAAACTTTGGCGTGAATTGCGGCGACTCAGGCGATCCGGTGTTTCGCGTCAGGTGTTTCCGCAGTTTGGCTTCCAACGGCAGCGGCACCCGAGCGGCACCCGAACCGGCGAGGTCGTGCCGAGTTCGTGCGGAATGGCGCTTCACGAGCGGACAATGACGGGCGGCACCCTGCTGACCGGCGGCATCGCCGCGGCCTGATCGGCAGACTGACCTCACCAAACGGCAAACACTTAAAAACCCACCCGCCATTCATCCATCTTCACCCTCCGCAAAACCTCTGCTCTCGCCCACCCGACCTCAACCCGACCAACTCGTCAATCTCTATCGCTCGCTCATAAGATCGTGCGCCCGATTCTGCACATTCCTGTTTTGTTAACATCAGCCGCGTTTCGTATGACATTCGACCGGCGTTTTGCTCATGCGTAGATCGATGATGCCTTCGGTTCGGCATGGAATATTACAGCATTGTAATATTCCATGTGGTATTTTATACTTGACGATGGAGGAACTGTGACCGGTAAAGAGTTGGAAAGTTATCGTCGAGCCAGGAAATGGACGCAGGCAAGGGCGGGTGAGGCTCTGGGCGTTTCACAGACATATCTCTCGCTTTTGGAGAATGGCCGGCGACAGGTGAGCAAGAACCTGCAGAACAGAATGGTGAGGGTCTTTGGCCTTTCGCCGACCGAGGTGCCTACGGCCATTTCGCTTTCGGGTGCGCGTCGTGTCTCGGATGATCAACTCGCTTCGGAACTTGCGGCATTGGGTTACGGCGGGTTCTCTCACCTGAAACGCTCTCAGCGCAAGAACCCGGTCGATGTGCTGCTCGCAGCTCTCAACTCCGATAGACGCGACCGGCGATTGGTCGAGGCCTTGCCATGGGTCGTCCTGGAATATCCGGAGCTTGACTGGGGAAAACTGATTCCGGCCGCAAGGGCAATGAATCTTCAAAATCGTTTGGGCTTTGTTACGAATGTTGCACGACGAATTGCTGAACACAGGCATGATCTGAGGACTGCCAGCCAATTGAAGAAGTGTGAGACTGAGCTGGAGCGTTCATTGCTTGTACGCGAAGACACGCTTTGTAACGAAACAATGACGAATGCCGAGCGCAAATGGCTAAAGGCGCAGCGGCCGCGAGCGGCGAAAGATTGGCGTTTACTGACGGATCTTACGCCCGCCAATGTGAATTATTATGTTGGGTGAAAGACTTTTGACGAAAAGATCTGGTCTCTTAATGAACTCAAAAAGTCACTTTTGAAGAAAGTCTTTTCTGAAGGCTGAAATCGAATATGTATCCTGATGATCACTTAATAAGTGCGACTGAACTATCATTCACCGGAGTCCTTAATGATGTAAAGAAGGCAAGGACGGCTCTTCAACCAGTTTATGAGGCCTTTACGAACGCTCTTGAGGCGATTCGAGCGAGGCAAAGGTCGGATGAGTTCTTCGGGCAAATTTCAGTGCGCATTGACTCACGTGAGAACCTTCTACAGACGGAGTTTGACGCCTTGACAGTTATCGATGACGGCATTGGTTTCAACGATGAGGAATTCAAGCGATTCAACACTTACAAGGAAGGCTCAAAGGGCTTCAAGAACTTGGGCTCAGGACGCTTTCAGTATGCCCACTATTTTGACACTACCACCGTAACCAGTAACTACCAACAAGAAGGCAGGTATTTTGAAAGAAAGTTCGTTGTCTCCAAAAAGCCGGCTTTCATTAGCAAAAATGCGCTGGTTAAGCATATTTACAATCGAGCGAGCGACGTGCAAGAACACAAGACGGAAGTCACATTTCGTCATCCATATGAAAAGAGCACAACATATGATGATCTGACCGACGAGAGCCTGAAGGCAAAGTTGCTAGAACGATACGCTCATTACTTCTGCAATCACAAGGGAGAGCTTCCGGATATAACCATCGAATTCTTCGTGGGTTCGGAACTCAGAGGCACGTCTAAGATTACCGACGCAGACATACCTGATCCAGAAAAGACTGAAAACACAACCCTTCAGTACTCGCGGAAAGTCGGCAACACTAGTGAAAAAATTGAGAAGTCCGAGGATTTTGTGATCCAGTCTTTCGCTTTGCCCCCGGCGATATCGAAAGAAAACAAGCTTAGTTTGATCTCCAAAGGCGAATTGGTTGAGGATTCGCCGGTTACGCTCCAAAATCTTGCGAACACTGATTCGGTACACGGTAAGAAATATTTGTTTCTGGTATCCAGCGACTACATCGACGCTCGAGACTCAGATGTTCGGGGTGAGTTGAACATTCCAGACCGAGACTCATTTGAAAAGGGCTTGTTCGGTGACGAAGAGATTTTGATTGAAGATATCCAGGACGAGATTAATCAGTCGATAGACCGAATGTACCCTGAAATCCGGGAAGTTAAAGAACAACACATTCGTGAATTCGAGGAGTTGAAGGAGATGTTTCTGCTCGACGAGGAGACCGCAAAGGATATCACGCTCTCCATCAACGATTCTGAAAAGGACATACTGAGGAAATTTTACGAGGCCGAGGCGAAAAAAGCTGCCTCGATCGATGCCTCGATCAAGGAGTCCATTGATGAACTCGATAACTTGGATCCCCGAGCACCTAATTACGGGGAAGAACTGGAAAAACAGATCGATAAGCTCACGAGTCAAATCCCTCAGCAGAATCGCAAGGCCTTGACTCATTACGTTGCCAGGCGAAAACTAGTCCTCGAACTATTTGATAAGATTCTTCAGCGCAAGCTTGCCGTCCAAGGCGGACGAGCAAATGACGAGGAAGCGTTGATTCACAACCTCCTGTTTCACAAAAAAGAGGCCGACGCGGAGAGCAGCGATCTTTGGATGATCAGCGAAGACTTTATCTACTTCCGCGGAACCTCCGACAAACGGCTTAGTAAGGCTGAGATCGGCGGAAAGCTTCTTTTTAAGACGGAGTTCGAGGAAGAAGAGGAACGTTATTTGAAGTCACTTGGCGAAGACCGAACGATAAACCGTCCCGATGTCCTTCTATTTCCCGAAGAGGGGAAGTGCATCATTATCGAGTTCAAGGCTCCTGATGTAAATGTCTCCAAGCATCTTACGCAAATCGACTTCTACGCATATCTGATCCAGAATTACACGGCGGACGACTTTCAGATTACAACGTTTTATGGGTACCTGTTGGGCGAGAGCATTGAGCCGCGAGACGTCCTTGGAAGGGTCAGTAACTTTGAGGAGTCGTACCAGTTCGACTACCTATTCCGGCCCTCAACGAAGGTCAACGGCTTTGACGGACGGAGCAACGGCTCGATCTATACGGAGGTCATCAAGTATTCAACACTTCTGGCACGGGCAAAGCAGCGAAATAGTATCTTCATCAACAAACTCAAGTGAATGAAGCGGATACAAGAACAGAACCGATCGAACCGCAGTTCAGGGCGAGCAACTGGGGAGCTTCATAATGGAATTAAGCGGGGAGCACTTCGAAGCACTCGCTTTCGCGGAAAGGAATCCGTTCCACCGTGACTTCTGCCCGTATCTGGACCTCAAGGCGCTTTTACCTAATAACGACTCCTTTTCGAGAGGACGATTCCGCGAACTCTTTACGGACTTCTACCAACTGCGCAGAGGGGGTCTGACCGAAGAATTTAAGGATAAGTACTTCGAAATTCTATTCGACCCGCCGCAATTAGATGGGCGACTTGATGTCAGGCGAATATTCGAGGAGTTGTGCAGTGTTAAGAATTGGCAAGGCTCCGAAACATTGCCATTGTCGTTTGTTTCGAAATTGGTGGGAATGCACGATGAGAGCAGCCCTATCTACGACATCCACGTCTCGCGATTCCTTGGCGTAAAGCCGCCCGGCCCAACGCGGCCAATGGCGTTGAGAATAGATTGGTGCCTCGAATTCTTTCGCACCGCAACCGACGATTACGTTCGCTGGGCAAAGCAAGAGGATGTGGCCACGATCCTACAAAGTTTGAAACAGCGTGATATTGCTCTGACGAAATGTCACGATGTACGCCTGCTCGATTTCCTGATTTGGAAGGTAGGCAGTAAGAAACTGTTGCAATGAACGAGGCCGCCACAAGAGCAGATCTGATCGAACGGCAGCTCAGGGTGAGCGGCTGGGGAGGTGCCGCAAGGCGGCAGACAGAGAATAGCCAGAGGTGGAACCTCTGGGAACGAGAGAGACATTACCTCGCGGTGAAGCCGCGACAGAAATAAAATGCCATCGAGCCATATAGCCTCATATTTTCACCTTGTCTTTTCGACGAAGGACCGGATAAGGATGATCGGCCCGGAATGGGAATCGCGGCTTCATTCTTACCTTGGCGGTATCGTAAAGGGATCGGAAGCGGTTCCGCTCGAGATCGGCGGTATTGAGGATCATGTTCATTTGCTGGTCAGCCTGAGGTCAAAACATCGGCTTGACTATCTCCTGCGCGATCTTAAGGCCGACTCGTCCGAGTGGGTCCACCGGGAGATAACAAAGCAGTTCGAATGGCAGAAAGGCTACGGGGCATTTTCGGTTAGTCCATCATCCATTGAACCGGTGAGGCGGTATATAAAGGATCAAAAGCAACACCATGCCAAGATCGATTTCAAAGATGAATATGTCGATATGTTGAAAAAAGCGGATCTTGAGTTTGATGAAAGATACTTATGGTGAACAACGGTTCGTCGTGCGTCTTCAACGCACGCTGCGGTTGGATGCCGTTGTCCAGAAGTTTCACCTCTGGCTATTCTCGTAATGCGGCTCCGCCGCTGGGGAAACTTCGGAGTTAGTCACCAAAGGCCTCGTACGGACGAAATGAACGAAGCTGACACAAGAGCTGCACTGAGCGAATCGGAGCTGAGGGCGAGCGGCGGTGCTGCCGCCGTTTTTGTTGGTAGGGGACCGGAAAACTTATTGTTGACACAGATGTTGTGCGGATGATACATTCGTTTTGCTATGGAGTATTCTGAGAATGTGAATGTGCGGCGGAATTGGGAGGTTTGCACGCGGGGAGCGGCGGCGACGCGTTGGGCGTCGATGTATGCGTCGATCAACAAATACGGCGATATCGTGATAAACCGCGTGGCGCACGAGCGGCTCGGGAAGCCGGATGCCTGCCAGCTTTTGTATGACCGCGAGCGTGAAACGATCGGGCTAAAGCCCTCGAGGGCGGCAAGGGACAACGAGGCATTTCCGATAAGGGATCGCGGGCGTGCGGGCGGACTTCGGATAAGGGCGAACCGTCTGCTCCGCGAATTTGGCATTACGCTGCTCGAAACACGCGTTTTCAACCGCTGCCAGCTGGACAATCGCGGTGTGCTGATCCTCGACCTGAGGTTTTCGCAGCCGCTCGCCCGCAGGATCAAAAGACCCACATCCCTTCAGAGCTATTAGACGCCGGCGGCGATGCGGACGCGTTCGATCGCGGAGGTCACCTGATCGACCGTGACGGAAAGGATGCAGCGCGGTTGGCCAAACTCTTTGCATTCGTAGCCGGGGCAGGGCTGGCAGGCGAATTCCTGAAAGACGATCTCGTACGGCGAATCGGTCCACGGCCGCCAGTGGTCGCGGTTCGACGAACCGAAGATGACGACCGACGGCGTATTGACCGCGGCGGCGATGTGGGCGATGCCGCTGTCGTTGCCGACGAAGAGCTTTGCGCGGGATGCGAGCGCGGTGATCTCGGGCAGCGTGAGGTCGTCGAAAATCACGACGGGAACGCCGGACGCCGATGCCAGATCTGCCAGCACCGCGCGTTCGTGCTGTGCGGCGATGGCGACTGCCGGCAATCCTTTTTCGGCTAGGAATTCGACGACGCGGGCGAAATTGGCGGCGGACCACTGCTTGGTTGCGAACGCTGCCGCCGGATGGATCAGGGCGAATGCGGAATGCAGATCGGGAACGGCGGAATTCCGAAGCCTGTCGTCTATCGACGAGAGCGCGACATCCGTTATCGGCAAGCGGCTGGGCGGCCGATCGTCGACCGGCACACCTGCGAAACCGAGCAAGGCAAGCTGCTGTTCGGCAGAATGCGTGAACTGCCGATTCCAGAAGTCGGACGAAGACGTCAATGATGCGGTATAAAGGCGCGGGAAACGGTAGTTGGCATAGCCGATCCGGTGGCGGGCACCGGTCGCACGCGTCAGAAACGTCGAGGTCGTACCGCCGTGGAGATTGAAAACGACATCGTACCGGGCGCGTCTTATCCGGCGGGCGATGGCGAACCGATCGGCGGCCGCCTTGCCAACGGCGATGACGTTATCGGCGACGCCGCCTCCCTCAAGCAGCGGCGCGACCCAATCTTCGAGCAGAACGTCGATCTGAGCTTCGGGCAAATGCCGGCGCAGGGCGACGAGGGACGGCGTCGCGAGCACCGTGTCGCCGATCGACCGCAATCGGATCACAAGAACGCGATCAACGGTTTTCCAATCGATCAGCATTTCTCTTTCAACACCGTCTTACTTTTCAACGGTCGCTTCGTCGATCAGCATCACCGGGATGTCGTCCTTGATCGGATAGACCAGCGAGCACTCAGCATTAAGGCATTTGAGGCCGCTGCCGTCAGGCTTAAGCTCGACCTTTTCTTTGCACTTCGGACAACGGAGGATCTCAAGTAGTTCGGGACTGATTGCCATATTCGTAAATCTTAGATCAAAAAAGAAAAAAAGAGGAGCGCCCGGGATATTGAAGAACGGTCAATATCGGCGCTCCATCTTTCGGATGTAACTGATCAGCGTCCTGACCTATGCGGCATCGGGCGTTTTGGTGCCGCACTCAGGGCAGAACTTGGCGCCGGCCGAAAGCTCCGCCTGGCAGCCGGTACATTTTGCCTTTTCCTGAGTCGAACCGCATTCAGAGCAGAACTTGGCGCCTTCGCGAAGCGTTGCACCGCACTTAACGCACGGGACCTGTGCGACCTCCATCTTGCCGCCGCATTCGGCGCAGAACTTCGCACCGGCAGCGTTCTGCTTTCCGCAAGCCGGACACGCGACACCGGCCGCGGCTCCGCCGCCACCGCCTGCGGCCTGCTGTCCGAACACATTAGCCATTTGGCCGCCGACCGCAAAACCGGCGCCGAGGCCCGCGCCGAGGCCGGCACCTCCGCCCTCGTTCTGTGCGGCATCGCGAAGAGCATCTGCGGCCTGAAACTGCATATACTTCTGAGCGTCGCCAAGAGCGCCCATCGAGGCACGCTTGTCCATCGCGGCTTCGACCTCGGGCGGCAGCGAGATGTTCTCGACGTAAAACTTGGTGACCTCGAGCCCGTAGCTGTTGAAATCGCCGTTGATCTTGGCGCGGATGGCCTCGCCGAGCTCTTTATACTGAGCGGCAAGGTCGAGCGCCGGTATCTTCATCTCGCCGAGGGCGTCAGAAAATTCGGTGACGATGGCTCGTTTGAGCTGTCCGTCTATATCCTCGGTCTGAAAATGAGCATTGGTCCCGGCGATCTCCTTGATAAAACCCGCCGGATCGGCGACGCGAAGACTGTAAGCACCGAATGCACGAAGACGGACGATGCCGAAATCGGCGTCGCGAAGCATTATCGGGTTCGAGGTCCCCCATTTCATGTCTGTAAACTGTTTGGTATTAACAAAATAGACCTCGGCTTTGATCGGCGAATTGAATCCGTACTTCCATGCACCGAGCTTTGACAAAATCGGCGTATTGCCGCCTTCGACCGTGTAACGGCCGGGCGTGAAGACATCGGCGACCTGGCCTTCGAAAACGAATACTGCTGCCTGCGATTCGCGAACTATCAACTGAGCCCCGTTCTTTATCTCCTGCTGATAGACCGGAAAGCGATAAAGCAACGTATCCTGAGTGTTATCAAGCCATTCGATCACCTCGATGAACTGATTCATCGCGGCTTCCTTAACCTTGTCAATAATGCTCATTATTCAGTCTCCTTGTTCAATATCTAACGATAGAATATGCCACAAAGTTCGGCCAATTGGAAGTTTTAGCTGTTTTGAGCGGGCGGCGGGCGGTCAGGCTCTGCCGTTGAACGATCACGTTTGAGAATAAGCAGCGAAAGGGCCGCGACCGCCGCACCGGCGAGGTCGAGCGCGATGTCGGCCATCGCTCCGGTACGCGAGGCGAGCATGCTCTGGTTAAATTCATCGAGCGATGCGATCAACAATGCCGTCAGAAGGGCGGCGGGAAACCACATTCGGCGGAGGACGTCCCTCGAAGACGTCAGAAATGCCCTCGCGGCAAAAAGAGCCAGAATGCCGTAGACCGTCGGGTGAGCGACCTTTCGCAAAAAGCCGTGGTAAAGCGCGATGGTCTCGGGCGACGCCGAAGGGAAGAGGAATTCGAGAATGGGTTTGATGTATCGCGACGATTCGGTGAACGAACCGCCGCCGCCGGAAAGATAAAAGATGACGCCGATCCAAAAAAGCAAAGGCGCGTAACGCCAAAAGCGTCCGCGCCAAGTGCTGTTCGCAACGGCGTCCGATGTCATTACCTGGGCATCTGCTGCATGATGTCGCCCATCGAGGTGAACATTCCGTAGCCGTAAAAGACGACACCGATAATGCCGAGGATCATAGGTATCAGGCCTTGCTTCTTAACGAAAAAGAAGATGATCCCGGCAAGCGGTTGAAAGAGAAAGTTAACGATGGCCCAGATGACCTTTTCGCCGGTGCTCGAACCGGTTTGAAAACTCAAGACGACGAACCAGACAACGCAGATGAGCATAAGCAATGCTCCGACACCCAACATCATATGATCTTCCTCCGGTCGTAAACTTTAGAAACGAAAAAGCAAGCAAAGCTTATATGAAATCAGATCCGATTTCAACAAACATTGCCTGCCATGTCAGGGTTTTGTAAACGTCAGGCCGCCTGCGGAATTGAGAGCAGCATCCCGCGGCGAACCCGCCCGCTGCCAAGACCGAGTTTTACATTAACCATGTATTCAAGTTCACGTTATGAATAAATGCTAGCCGCGGTCGTCGAAGGCCTTTCCCTAGGTAAACGTGAATAAGTTTCGTTGATAATTTGAGCTTTGTCTCACGAGAAGCGATCCGGAAAAGCACGCCGGTCAATAGAATAACAATGTCATAACTGTCTGCTGCACCTATTTTCCGCAAGAACTCGGATCGATCGATTCGGCCTTCCAGATGTGCGAGTATGTTGCGCAGTTGCTGCCCATTATGCAGCCGGTGCCATCGAGCTTCATCGTCCCGTTGTCGTTGATAACGTATGGGCCTGAGCCGGTTGCGCTGTATGGGCCTCGGTAGGTGTATGTTCCCGTCGTCGCGCTCGTCGGCGTGAACTGGAACGTCAAAGTTCCGCCGACGGTGAACGGCGCGCTCGAATCACACGTCGTTCCGTTCATCGATGCTTCGTCGATATTGCCAGAGATATTGTAGGCGTTGCCGCCGGTAGTGGCGTTCAGATCGAGCGTTGCGCGCCCGCGTTTCGATCGAGCCTCGAGCTTGATCGTTGCCGATTTGTTTTTTTCCGGCGGCGCGGTGTAGCTCAACTTGCCCGGCGTCTGATCGATCTGCATCGGGGACACGGAAGTCCCTCCGGCAAGCTGGACAGTTACTTTCGATGGCACGCTGCTTCCGTCCTGTTTGTGTTTTACCGATACGGGTATCTCGTTGACCGAGCTTGGCTGGACGCTGCCTGGCGATTTCGCATCGATTGCGACACAGCCTCCCCTCTGCCACATCACTTTGGTAAAGCTGAGAGCGGACATCGCAGCTTGCATGCCAGCCCTGTTTCCCGCCGTCGCAACATCGTCTGAATGAGGTCCTTGATCCCCGCCGACTCTAACGACGCGAGGTTGAGTGGCCGAGATGACCCCGTTGCTCTCAGTGACCTGAAACTCCGTCTCAACATAGGTATGGTTGATGCCCGCTGTTTCCTGGATTCCCTGGTTGATCCTTATTTCGCGGCTTGTAATTTCCGCATCATCATTGACGTGTGCAATTATCTTCGCGGTTACGTCCTGAATGTATGTGTTGTCGCCGGACTTGCCGGACAGTTTGATCTTGGCGGTGAAATAGACTGAGCCATCCAACTGAGGACAACGTTGACCATCGAGACTTCCTTCGAACTCGGAATCGAGAGAACGGTTGCCTGCGTGACCGCGCGTGTTCATCCTAAAGCCAAATTTGCTTGAACCGTCGGCATTGCGACCGATGTCGATGCTCATGTCCGAATAGGATTCGCCGTTTTCCTGACGCATCGTTCTTGTCGTCGAACCGACGTCCTTTATCCCGTTCGAGAGCAGGTCGTTGAAATATGAGGTGATTAAAACCGTGAGGTTGATATCGTTCGAGCTTACGCCGATCTCCGACATGGGTTGGCTGGCCTGCAGCATACCGAGCACGAGACGATCTGCCGGCGTAACGTCCGCGACTGAAGGCTCGCGGCGAACGGCGGCTTGAGAATTCTGCCGGGCCCCGACAGGAAGCTTCGCGGGATCGACATTGTATTCCTCCGTGAGCTTTTCGGCGAACTTCTTGATAGCCGAGCGCTCCAGCTCCACAATGGTCTTTTGCAGTGATGCGGCTTCGGGATCGAGACGCGCAAGCTGGCGGACGACCGCCGCGCCCGGCGATGGCGGATCGGCGAGAATGTCTTTCGTGACGGCATCTTCCGCCAGCTTCTTAGCTTTGACAATTTCCGGATCGCCAGTTCTGTTCTTATTTACGAGCTCGTTCAGCTTGCCGCAGCCCAGTACCGCGACCAAAACTAACGCCACCAAAACCAGTTGTGACCTTCGCATATGCGTCTCACCTCACCGTGACCAGATTGCACGACTGCCCGGTGCTTTCGAGTATAAGAACTCGGTTACCCTCGCAGTGACGAACCGTCGCACAACGATTCACTTTTTTCCATACACTGTATAAATACCGCTTCCCGGGGTTCTGGCGTCGAGCAAATGTAACAGTCTGGCGCCTTTGATGCACGACCAATATGCGTTATAAGTTTTGGGGCCAGACTCTATTTTTGAGAACTGAATTTGCCAGTTATTGAGAACGCTGAATTTGCCGGCTGACTTTACGTTGGCATAATTCGTGCTGCCAACCATGCCGCTTACGACAAGCAGTCGCCAACTGTAAGAGTTGCCTGCGCCGAATACAAACTCTTCTTTTGACTGATTGACGTTCATACCGGCATAGTCTCCGGTGTAAACGCTGTACAGTTGCTGGACACCGGCAAAATCACTGGTCCAAGTGCCGTTAAAGTCGCTTTCGGCAATGGCGAATTTGTTATAGTTCACCATTTGTATAAGGGGCGTGAGCAGGTCGCTTTCGCTGTCCCACCTTATGGTTTCAGGATCGAATTTGAATTGCTGCATGAAACTATTTTTGTCCGGAGCAACAAACTCGATCCAGCCAGTATTTCCTTGCCGAAAAAGAAGAACAAATACTTGTTTTCCAGAAGTTCTCTCAACCGCATGCCCCATGCCTAAATAAGGCCGGCTGTAATTCGTGATAGAGGCCGTTTTATAGTTTCTGAGGCTGCTGTATCGCGGGGCGACTAAGATGTCCCATGCGGTGTTTGTTAGTGGTTCCGGGTCGGCGGGGAAAATCGTTCCTGCTTTTGGATAATGGATCAAAACCTTGAACTGCCCTTTCACGACCTCTACCCAATCTTCCCGCTCTGTGCTCGTCCAGCCATCGTCAAAATTGGAAGTAGAAAATTTAAAACTGCTTTTACGGGCCGGTGAAGGCCGAATGCCCTGACTCAGTGGCGGTGCATCAATGGGCGGTTGGCCCTTTTCGACTAAAGGTTTCTTCAAGCTGATCGATTCGATGAACGCCGTCACCGCAGCCTCGTAGGCCTCAGTGTTCATCAGGATCATTAGGTTTACCATCTTTCCGTGACCACTGACTGTGATAAGTACGACTGCTCCCTTTACGCCGTCTTTCTCGAACGGAGCCGTACCCATTTCCGCTTTCCAATCCTCGGGGTTGCTTGCCGGCAACATCGTCGGAGCGGCTGAGACGTTCACGGCACCTTTCACGATCGTCTCCCACGCTGCTTCAAAATTTTCTTTCGGACTTTCAAAGGCGGGAATGGACTTCGTCAACGTGATTATGCAAAACGTTCCGTTCTTTTCGTCTTCGGTCAAAAACTGAATCGAATCCGCGGCGGCCTGCCTTTGCCAGCCCTTCGGCGGCTGGAAAGTAGCAATGTCAAAAGTTTCGGTAGTTTGAGCAGATACACTGACTGAAAAAGCTAAATAGCAGACAGCAACTAAGATCGAATATTTCATATATTTATCCCACCGAACACTCCGCGTAGATCTTCGGAATTGTAGCTCGAATTGCCGGGCAAACGAAGCAATTTCTTTCGATCCCAGCGAGCTGATCCAGAGAGGGGTCATTATTCGCTAAGTTGTTCTTGGCGACTTCTGGAATTCAATAAGAAAGGACCCGAAACGCAAAATACACGTTCGGGCCTCGAGGAGAATCTTAACTTTGGTGAATTAGGCGGCTGCCGCTCCTGAAACGACCTCGATGATCTCTTTGGTGATCGCTGCCTGGCGAATACGGTTCATGTTCAGCGTCAGCGAATCGATCAACTCGCCGGCATTCTTCGAGGCGGAATCCATCGCGGTCATACGCGAGCCTTGTTCGGACGCGACCGATTCGAGCATGGCGCGGTAAACCTGCGTGACGACCTGTTTCGGAAGCAGCTTGCCGAATATCTCGGCCGCAGGCTGTTCGTAAATGTACTCGGCATCGGCTGAGACCTCAGCCTCGCCTTCGCTTGCGATCGACGGGATCGGAAGGAGCTGTTCGATCACCGGTTTTTGAGAAAGGACCGTTTTGAACTCGGTAAATACAAGAAATACCTTGTCGATGGTTTCGTCTTCGGTAAAGGTCTCGATCAGTTTTTCGGCAATATCGGCGGCATCCGTATATTTCACCTGTCCGGCGCCGGTCAGGCCGATATATTCGGCGGCGATGGTTATCTCGCGTCGTTTGAAGAAATCACGCCCCTTTCGGCCGACCGCGATCAACTCGGACGACTTCTCGGAATTCGTCTCCAAAAAAGCCTGCGTTGCCTTGATGACGTTGGCGTTGAAACCGCCGGCGAGGCCCTTGTCAGCAGTCACAAGAACGACCAGGTATCTCTGATCGCCCCGCTGGGTCAGCAGCGGATGTGAGAATTCGTCGGCGACCTTTGAGCTTAATCCGCCCAGGACCGCCGACATCTTCTTCGCGAAAGGACGCGATGCGGTAACGCGGTCCTGAGCGCGTTTGAGTTTCGCGGCAGCGACCATCTTCATCGCTTTGGTTATCTGCTGCGTGTTCTTGACCGACTTGATGCGCCGGCGCATGTCTAGCAAACTAGCCATATAAACCAATCGTGGATCTCAAATGAAGGATGATGAGGGCCGTTCGCTTTCATCATTCTTCACCGATCATTCACACACTTCTTATGCCGCTGCGGCGCTTGCCGATTCCCAGCGGGTCGCTTTGAAATCTTCGACCGCCTCTTTCATCTCTGCCTTGAGGGCGTCGTCGATGTTCTTCTTCTCGCGCATCGTTGTCATGACGCCGGGATGGGCGTTCTTCATGTACGCGTTCAATTCTTCTTCGAACCGTTTGAGATCGGCGACCTCGATGTCATCGGCGAGGCCGTTGGTAACGGTCCAGATGATCATCACCTGCTGTTCGACCTCCATCGGCTGATATTGGCCCTGTTTCAGGATCTCGGTGAGGCGGCGGCCGCGTTCGAGCTGCGCCTGCGTCGATTTATCGAGGTCCGAGCCAAACTGGGCGAATGCCGCGAGTTCGCGAAACTGAGCGAGGTCGATACGAAGCGTACCGGCGACCGATTTCATCGCCTTGATCTGAGCCGAACCGCCGACACGCGAGACCGAGTTACCGACGTTGATAGCAGGACGGACGCCGGAGTTGAAAAGGTCGGACTCGAGAAATATCTGACCGTCGGTGATCGAGATCACGTTGGTCGGGATGTACGCCGAAATGTCGCCTGCCTGCGTTTCGATGATCGGCAAGCTCGTCAGCGAACCGCCGCCGCGCGCATCAGACATCTTAGCGGCACGCTCAAGAAGGCGTGAGTGAAGATAAAAGACGTCGCCGGGATATGCTTCGCGGCCCGGCGGGCGGCGGAGCAGCAGCGAGATCTCGCGGTATGCGGCAGCCTGCTTTGAAAGATCGTCGTAGATCGTAAGAGCGTGGCGTCCGTTATCGCGGAAATACTCGCCCATCGCACATCCCGAATAGGGAGCGAGGAACTGCATCGCTGCCGGATCGGATGCGGTCGCGGTAACGACGATCGTATAGTCCATCGCGCCGTAGTCCTCAAGCTTCTTGACGACCTGAGCAACGGTCGAGGCCTTTTGCCCGATAGCGACGTAAACGCAGATAACGTCCTTGCCTTTCTGGTTGATGATCGTGTCGATCGCGACAGCGGTCTTACCCGTCTGGCGGTCGCCGATTATCAGCTCACGCTGTCCGCGGCCGATCGGCACCATTGCGTCGATCGCTTTGAGGCCGGTCTGAAGGGGTTCTTTCACCGGCTGGCGGTCGATAATGCCGGGAGCGATACGCTCGACCGGGTTATAAAGATCGGTGATGATCTCGCCTTTGCCGTCGATCGCGTTGCCGAGAGCGTCGACGACGCGGCCGATCATTGCGTCGCCCACAGGAACGCTCATGATGCGCTTCGTCCGCTTTGCTTCGTCGCCTTCCTTGATCTTCTGAAAATCGCCGAAGAGCACGCACCCGACCTTATCTTCCTCAAGGTTAAGAGCGAGCCCGCGAACGCCGTGAGGAAACTCGAGCAATTCGCCGGCCATTACCTTTTCCAGCCCGTAAACCTCGGCGATGCCGTCGCCGACCTTGATGACCGTTCCGACCTCGTCGACCGTCATGCTCGAATCGAAATTCTCTATCTGGGCTCGAATTATCTCGTTGATCTCGTTAGCTTTGATTGCTTCCATAAATTTATGAGTCCGAAAATGCCTGAAGGCGTTCTCAGACTACTTCTGCATTAATTGTTCTCTTAAATGTTCTAACTGCGTTCTGACCGAACCGTCGTAAACGGTCGAACCGATCCGTGCGACGACACCGCCGATCAGATCTTTGTTGATCTCAAAATCGAATTTGACCTGCTTGCCGGTGAGCTTTTCGAGGTTCGATTTCAGCTCGGCCTTGTGCTCGTCCGAAAGCTCGTGTGCCGACGAGACCTCAGCATGAACGATCCCGACACGCTCTTCAAGTTCCGAAACGAATCGCTCGTTGATCTCAGAAAGCTCGGTCAGGCGGCTGTTCTGAAGCAGGATGCGAAGAAAATTTGCCGTTGTCCTGGAGGGCTTCGACCTCTTGAGCAATTCCTCAAGCACGCCTTCTTTTCTCAAGTGGGCGATCGCCGGGTTGCGGAATGCGGTCGAAAGATCGTTGTTGGAGGCGATCATCTCTTCCCAGCCCTTCAGCTCGGCCCGGACGCTTTCGGATTCGCCCGACTTTGTTACAACGTCTGCAAGGGCGGCTGCGTAACGACGGGATACGGTCTCAACACTCATGTTAGTTCAAACCTCCGATCGCCTGAATGCCCGACTTGATGAGTTTTGAATCTACGTCCGGCGTCATTTGCGATCGCAGCTTTTCTTCGGCAAGCCGAAGGCTCTCATCGACCGCAAAACGGCGAAGTTCAAGACGGGCGACCTGTCCGATGCGGACGATCTCGCCGGCGGCCTGCTCACGCAGCTTTTTGGCTTCGGCATCGGCCTGAGCGGCGAGCCGCAGCTTTTCGGCCTCGACCTCTTCGCGGGCCTCTTTCTTTATCGCTTCGATCTCGGCCTCAACGCCGGCAAGTCTTGCTTCGGCCTCGGTGAGCTTTGCAAGAGCGGCCTTCTTTTCTTCTTCTGCCCGGATGAGTTCGGCCCTGATCGATTCGCGTTTTGCTTTGAATGCCTCGCTCAACGGCCGTTTCAAAAGATAAACGATGACCGAGACAAAGATCGCGAGATTGACGAACTTCCAGATCTCGAATCCGGGGTAATTAAGATATTTTTCCCAAAAACCCGCGAATCCGCCCTCAGCGGACGCGCCGGCGGCGAGAATGAATATCAGGTTGAAAAAAGATGCCAACATACTATGCCTTCAAAATGTTTGCGCTGATCTTCTCGGCCATTTTCTGAGCCTCGCGGACGATCTCGACGCGGGCTTCGGCAACGCCGTCGCGGAGCAGTTCTTTCTCCTTCGCGATGAGCCCCGCCGTTTCCGCCCGGGCCGCACTGATCGCACTCTGCCGTTCGTCGACGGCCTTTGTCCGCTCGCTCTCGATCATCTCGTAGCTTTCGCTTCGAGCCGCAAGCATCGTTTTTTCGTATTGTTTTTGCTTATCGGCAACGTTGCGCAGTATCTCTTCGGCCTCGCCTCCGCGGCCGACCTTTTGCTTTGAGCGTTTTTCGAGGATCGCGTTGATCGGCTTGAAGAACGTACGGTTGAGCACCCAGATCATCAGAAGGATCAGGGCGATATGTATAAAAAGAGTGCCGTCCGGCACAAGCTGGATCGATTCGGCAAAGGCCAGCAAAAACATACGCGATTATAAAATAAAGCTGTTAAATAAAGAGCTTCGATCGTTCGACTCTCAAAACATTAGAGACTATCACGCGCGATTTTGACGGTCAAGGAGACCCAGATCGCCACAGCGTTGTAAAAATCGGGGTTCGGCGAAAATCGGCCGCTCAGTACGCTTCACTTTGATAAAGACCGCGTATACTCTTGAAAAGCGATGTCAAAAAGGGCTGCACGAAACCGTACAATATCTTTGGGAGCTGCCGAAACGAAGCACTATATGCGGTATGTTCGGCGCGTTTCAAAGACCACAGCGACGATCGAGGCCCGCGACGTCGTCATCAATGGCGACGCATTTCTCGTGCTGAAAAAAATGCCGGTCGATTCCTTCGACCTGCTGTTTGCCGATCCGCCGTACAACCTGACGAAAAAGTTCGGGAAAGAGGCTTTCAAACGATCGACATCGGACGAATACGAATCCTGGCTTGACTCATGGATAAAGAGCTGCGTGCCGCTGCTCAAGGCGACAGCGAGCATCTATATCTGCGGCGATTGGCGTTCGGCGGCGGCAATACAGCGTATCGGCTCAAAGTACTTCAGGCTGCAAAACCGCATCACGTGGGAACGCGAAAAGGGTCGCGGCGCTAAAGCGAACTGGAAGAACGCCGCCGAGGATATCTGGTTCTTTACCGTCTCGGGCGATTACACATTCAACCTCGATGCCGTGAAGCAACGTCGCCGGGTGCTCGCACCGTATCGGGAAAAAGGCAAGCCAAAGGATTGGGCCGAAACGGCCGACGGAAATTTCCGTGACACGCACCCCTCGAACATTTGGACGGACATCACCGTGCCATTCTGGTCGATGCCGGAGAACACCGATCATCCGACGCAGAAACCCGAGAAGCTGCTCGCCAAGATCATTCTTGCCTCAAGCAATGAGGGTGATCACATCCTCGACCCCTTCGCCGGCAGCGGCACGACCGCGGTCGTCGCCCGAAAGCTCGGCCGCCACTTCACCGCCATCGAATCCGACTTAGAGTTTTGCCTTCTCGCCGCAAAACGCCTCGAACTCGCCGAAACCGACAACAGCATACAAGGCTTTGCCGATGGCGTTTTTTGGGAGCGCAACACGAACAAATAGTACGAAGATCGTTGAACTATCACTTTGCTTTTGGCATGCCGTCCGTAGATCGGTCGCTGCCGGAGACCCGGCCTTTTTCTTGTTGCCGTTCATCGCCATTTGGCGTATAATCTACTGCCAGATGGCAGGTTCGCAAAATGAATGAAGTGGTAACAAAAACCCCCAAGAACGGCTACACTGCGATGGGGCTGCTCGGGATCAGGTCGAAGAACAATCTGGACCTTGCGGCAAAAGTAGAAGCAGGACTCGCATTCAGTTCGCTTGAACGATTTAGTAAAAATGTACGGTTGCCGCTTGATGATGTCCGAAAGGCGATCAGGCTGACGCCGAGAACGATGGCGCGAAGGCGCAGCGTTAACCGACTGTCGCCCGAAGAATCTGATCGGCTCGTTTCGGTCTCGCGGCTCTTTGCGCTTACATTGGAACTTTTCGGCGGGAGGGTCGCCAACGCAAATCGCTGGTTCACATCGCCCAATCGAGCGCTTGGAAGGCGCTCGCCGCTGGAAGTGGCCTCGACCGAGGTTGGCTCGCGCGAGGTCGAAAACCTGATCGGGCGGATCATGCATGGTGTCTTCAGCTAGCCGATGATAACCGGATACAGGGTTTTCAACTCGATGTTTTCGGCTTCGTGGAACGACGGCGAGGGAGCGTTCCGCTACGGCGGCCGATGGAACTCACAAGGGAAGCGCGTCCTTTATGTTTCGTCAAGCCTTGCCCTCGCGACCTTGGAGATCCTGGTCAACCTTGATGATGAAGAGATACTGCCCGATTTTTCGTTCGCATCAGTATCGTTTGCAGAGGAGCTGGTCACCCGATCGGAAGATCTGGCCGAATTGCCTTTGAACTGGCGTGAATTTCCGATTCCCGGGGAGATCCAGAAGATCGGGGATGACTGGATCGAAAGCAAAAGGTCGGCGATCCTTGAGGTTCCGACAGCCGTGATCCCGAAGGGCCCGAATTATGTCATCAGTCTCGAACACCCGGACTCGATGCTCGTTAAGTATGGAACGGTCGAGAGACTCATCCTTGACTCTCGGATATTTATTCGAAAAAACAAATAAGTGAAAATAGCCACCTGGAACGTCAATTCGATCAACGTCCGCATGCCTCAGCTGCTTGAATGGCTCGAACGCACAACGCCGGACGTCGTCTGCCTGCAGGAAACGAAATGCGTCGATGAGAATTTTCCGCTCGACGCGATAAACAGTGCCGGATACGAGGCCGAATTCTTCGGGCAGAAATCGTATAACGGCGTCGCGATCCTCTCGAAACTGCCGATCCGAGATGTTCAAAAAGGATTTGACGACGACGATGATGAATCGCCAAAACGCCTCATCGCGGGGACCATAAACGGGATCAGGATAGTCAATACATATATCCCGAACGGCACCGAGCTCGGAACGGATAAATTTACGTTCAAGCTCGATTGGCTGATGCGTCTGCGGCGCTATTTTGATGCGACGAGCGACGTTAACAAAGACATCCTGCTCTGCGGCGATTTCAACGTCGCGATGGACGACGCCGACGTTTGGAGCGTAGAGCAATGGACCGGCAAGCTTCATTTCACAAAGACCGAGCGGGCCGCGATGTACCACGTCAAGCAATGGGGCTTTGTCGATCTTTTCCGAAAGATCAACGGCGATGCTCAAGAATTCTCATGGTGGAACTATCGCGAAGGTGCATGGCAGCGCAACCGCGGCCTTCGGATCGATCACATCTGGACGTCGCCGCCGCTTGCCGCAAAATGCACAAACTGTATCATCGACCGATCGCCCCGCGGCCTGGAAAAACCGAGCGACCACGCGCCGGTCCTGGCAGAATTCGACGTTTGACAGCACGACGGAATAGAGACGACAGTGCCTGATTTTTTTTACGCCGTGAGGAGTTTCAATGAAACGATGCCCTGAATGCAGACGGGATTATTACGACGACACGCTGCTGTATTGTCTCGAAGATGGAAATGAGCTTGTTCAAGGCTCGGTTCCCGCTCCTGATGAACCGCAGACAGCGATCTTGTCGGTACCACCTGAGGTAGCGGGTAGTTTAACGCGGCATGCCGACGATACGGACGTGAAGACCGCTATTCTTCAACCACCCGCAACTGCAGGTGGTTCTGACTCGTCGGAAAAGCGGAGCTTTTCCGCTCGGCGAGTAAAGCCGCTGGCGGCTTTGGTTGTGGCCATTCTTGTTTTTGTCGGCGGGTTCTTTGGCTATCGATATTTCTCAGCGTCCGGTTCCGGGCAGATAAATTCAATTGCCGTGATGCCGTTTGAGAATCGCAGCGGCAGCGGCGATACCGAGTATCTGTCGGATGGTTTGGCTGATTCGCTTATATATCGTCTTTCGCAGTTGCCGAATTTGAAGGTAAGCCCGACGAGTTCGGTAATGCGATATAAGGGTACGACGAGCGACGCAGCAAAGGTAGCAAGCGAACTCGGCGTCGATGCGGTTATGACTGGAAGACTGTCTCAGATCGGTGACAATCTGAACATCAGCGTTCAGCTGGTCGACGTAAAGGCCGGCAGAGTTCTTTGGGCCGAGCAGTACGACCGCAAGTTGGCCGATCTGCTCGCGACTCAGCGAGAGATCGCAGCGACGATCACTCAAAAGCTGGAACTGAAACTCGCAGGCAGCGACACAAAGGGCATCACCAAGAAATACACCGAAAATAACGAAGCCTACCAAGCGTACTTGAAAGGGCGAACCTTCTGGAATCGGCGGACGGCCGAGAACATTAAGAAAGCGATCGCAGAGTTCAAATCAGCGACCGACCTGGACCCGAATTTTGCGCTCGCTTACGCCGGTCTAGCCGACTGCTACGCCATACTTCCTGAATACGCAGGAACTCCGGCAAGCGAGTCGCTGCCGCAGGCTAAGGCTTTCGCCGAACGAGCGATCGCCATCGATGACCAGTTAGGAGAACCGCATGCAACACTGGGAATTGTTTATGTCCAAACCTGGCAATGGGCAGAAGCGGAAAAGGAATACGAACGAGCCATCGAGATCAATCCAAACTACGCTACCGCTTATCACTGGTATTCGATCCTCCTGAAGAACCAGGGAAGATATGACGAGGCGGCAAAGATCATTATGCGGGCTGGGGAACTTGATCCACTTTCGCCTTCGATCGGCGTCAACATTTCGATGATCTACCAAGTTCAGGGGGATCACGACGCAAGTATCCGGAAGTCCCTAAAGGTCGTAGAACTGGATCCAAATTACGGTAGGGGATACGAGTATCTTGGACTCTCGTACTTAAAAGTCGGGCGAAAAGATGAGGCCGTCAGAGCCTTGGAAAAGGCGGTCGAACTAACCAATCGACAAAATGTGGTACTTAGCGAACTCGGCTTTGTTTACGGTGCTGTCGGAAAGCGGGCCGAGGCGATGGCAGTTGCGAAAGAGCTCGAAGACAAATACGCCCGAAAAATAGCGGCTGGCCACGAAGTGGCGGCTGTCTATTCCGGGCTCGGCGACAAGGACAAAGCCTTTGAATGGTTGGAGAAAGACTTCCAAAACCGCGACAGCCGACTGAACACGTTCCGATGGGAACTGCAATTCGAACCGCTCCGTGACGACCCGCGATTCAAAGACCTGCTCAAAAGGATGGGTCTGCCGGAATAGAATGATATGAAACGATGCCCTGAATGCAGACGGGATTATTACGACGATACGCTGCTGTATTGTCTTGAAGATGGAATTGCGCTCGTTCAAGGGTCGGTACCCGTGCCCGTGAGTGACACGGATGAGCCGGCGACGGCGATATTGCACTCGACGGCTGCTCCGGCCGAGGCGCAGACGAGAGCGCAGATACATACTACGGAACAAACCGCGATTCTAAGCACAGAAGCGGAGGCGGAGCCTCAAGAGAATTTAGGCGGCTCGACGGCGAAGCAGAGCTTTTCCGCTCGGCGAGGGGCGAAGCCGCTGGTAGCGGTGGTTGTGGCTGTTCTGATTCTCGTTGGCGGCTTTTTCGGCTTCAAATATCTTTCTCCGGCCAAACAGATCGAGTCGATCGCCGTGATGCCGTTTGTCAATGAGAGCAAAAACGAAGATGTCGAATATCTCTCTGACGGCATGACCGAAACGCTGATCAAGAGCTTGTCGGAGTTGCCGAATTTAAATGTCAAACCCCGTGCGACGGTCTTTCGTTACAAAGGTAAAGATACCGACCTGAAAACAATCGGCAAAGAGCTTAACGTCGAGGCGATCCTGAGCGGTCGAGTGGTTCAGCGTGGCGAACAGTTGACGCTTTCGTTGGAATTGGTCGATGTCCAAAACGACAAAGTGCTGTGGACGGAAAGCTACATTCGTAAGCAATCCGACCTTGTTACTCTGCAAAGCGAGATCGCGAAAGATGTATCGACGAAGCTCAAATCGAGGCTTTCCGGCGCGGACGAAGCGAAAGTAACCAAATCGGGAACGACAAATCCCGAAGCGTATCAAGCATATTTGAAAGGACGCTATTACTGGAATCGGCGGACGCCGGACGGCATTCAGAAAGCGATCGAGCAGTTCGATCTCGCGGTGCAAAAAGACCCTAATTACGCCTTGGCGTATGTCGGTCTCGCCGATAGTTATGGAGTTGCCAGCTCTATCGTCGGAACGTCCGTCAAAGAATCGCTTCCAAAAGCAAAAGCCTACGCCACCAAAGCGCTTGAAATCGATGATTCAATCGGAGAGGCATACGCGACCTTGGGGCTGGTCAATGCCCAATTATGGAACTGGACGGAGGCGGAAAAAGCCTATAAGCGCTCGATCGAACTAACCCCGAATTATGCGACCGCACGGCAGTGGTATTCACGGTTACTCAATACCCTTGGGCGAAAAGATGAAGCCATGGCAGAGATCAGGAGGGCGGGTGAGATCGACCCGTTATCTATGGTTATCATCAGTAATGTCGCCGGGTTTTATCGGGAAAGGGGCGATCATAAAACGGCAATCGAGCAATGCAATAGGATCATTGAAATCGATCCGGGTTATATCGCGGTGTACGCGACTTTAGCAGAAATATATCTCGACCAGAAGCGATCAGCCGAGGCTCTGGCAGAGGCGGAAAAAGCCCGTGACATCCCAAACTTCAGCATCGAACTGTTGGGTAGGGTGTACGCTCAGTTGGGCAGACGAGATGAAGCTCTCGCGATGATCAAACAACTGGAAGAATTTTTCGCCAAGGGCAATAACGGTTCTGCAACTGGTATTGCCCGTGTTTATGTTGAGCTTGGGGACAATGAAAAAGCTTTCGAATGGTTGGAAAAAGCATTTCAAGCCCGGGAGACGGATTTGCCCAGGTCTAGACTCGGACCGACCTTTGACCCGATCCGCGACGACCCGCGATACAAAGATCTTTTGAGACGAATGAATTTGCCCGAATAGAAATTTATGAAACGATGCCCTGAATGCAGGCGGGATTATTACGACGACACGCTGCTGTATTGTCTGGACGACGGCAATGCGTTGCTCGAAGGGCCTGCGACAGCGTCGGGTGGCGACGAACCGGCGACGGCGATCCTGCACGCGACGGCTGCTCCGGGCGAGGCGCAGACGAGAGCGCAGATACATACTACGGAACAAACCGCGATTCTAAGCACAGGAGCGGAGGCGGAGCCTCAGACGACCTTAAATGACTCGACGGAAAAGCGCAGCTTTTCCGCTCGGCGAACAAAGCCGCTGATGGTCGCGGTTGTTGCTGTTGCTGTTTTGGTCGGCGGGTTCTTTGGGTACCGATATTTCTCAGCGTCGAGTTCCACGCAGATCAATTCCATCGCCGTGATGCCGTTTGAGAATAGGAATTCGGATGCCGACACGGATTATTTGTCTGACGGTTTGGCGGAATCGGTGATCTTTCGTCTGACGCAGATCCCTGATCTGCGGGTCAGCCCGACGAGTTCGGTGATGCGTTACAAGGGGAAAGAGACCGACGTTGCCAAGATCGCCTCCGAACTTGGCGTAGATGCGGTGATGACCGGACGCCTTACCAAGCGGGGCGACAATCTGAACATCACGGTCGAGCTCGTGGATGCCCGCACCAACAAGTCGCTGTGGGGCGAGCAGTATGAGCGGAAACTTTCGGAATTATTGACCACCCAACGCGAGATGGTCGCCGAGATCGTCAGCAAACTGCAGCTAAAACTGTCGGGCGAAAGCGAGCAAAAGCTGGCGAAGAAATACACCGACAACAACGAAGCCTATCAGCTTTATCTGCAAGGTCGTTTCCATTGGAACAAACGAAACGCAATTGAATTAGAAAAGGCGGTTGTTTTTTTCAAACAAGCTATTGAAAAAGACCCGAACTTTGCACTGGCTTACAGCGGATTAGCCGATACTCTTAATTTGTTTCCCAACAATGGCGATTTCAGACCGAAAGATTATCGCCCCCAAGCCAAGCAAGCGGCACTCAAGGCCCTCGAACTTGATCCGAACTTGGCGGAAGCCCACACATCATTGGCAAAAATCCTTTTCGATTATGAATATGACTTCGCAGGTGCAGAAAAATCATTCAAACGGGCGATCGAACTCGATCCAAATTACGCATCGGCTCGACAGTGGTATAGCGAACTATTGTCTGTCAGCAACAGAAACGACGAAGCAACGAAAGAAATAACCAAAGCCCTCGAACTCGACCCGTTTTCGATGGTTATCAATCATTGGATGGCGGTTCATCTTTACCGTCTTGGACGATATGACGAAGCACTTTTGCAGACAAAAAGAGTTAGTGAGCTATTTGCCAATTCAGCATTTTTTCATTCTTTAAACAGTTCGATCTATGCCGTTCAAGGCAAATATGATCAGGCTGTCGAAGAATTCCTGCTTGCTGTGAAGGCGAACAAAGATTTCAAACCCGAAAATATTGCGAAATTAAAGTCAGCCTACGAAAAAGGCGGCTGGGACGGCTTTCAGCGAATACGTCAGGAAATACGCCTCGACGAACTGAATGCCAAACAGGCGGAAGACCCAAGCGGATATGTTAAGGCGATGAATTATGCCATTGCATATTCTTGGGGCAAAGACAAAGATAAGACGATCGAATATCTGAACAAAGCGTATGAAGAGCGTGACCAGGCTATGCTCGACTTGACGATCAGTAAAACTTGGGACTTCGTGCGAGACGACCCGCGATTTAAGGAATTGGTCAAAAAGGTCGGGATCCCGGAGTAGCGATTTATGAAAAAATGCCCGCAGTGCGGACGTGAGTATGATGTGTCGATAAGCTTCTGCCGGAGTGACGGGGTTCGCGTGCTCAAGTGATAATTATAGTTGGCTGCATGTTGCGGCCGTGAAATGAAAATATGACAAGTAAAATGTTTTTGCTGATCAGCCTCATAGCCGCGTTTTCTCTGTTCTCGGCGGCGCAGGTGCCGCCACCGATCCCGGTACCTATCGATAAGGAACCCATGCACCGGCTAAAACTTGAAAATGAGTTTGTAAGGGTGTTTGACGTACTGGTACCTGTCGGAGCCGCGTCACTCTTTCACACGCATGTATTCGATGGCGTTGGCGTACGTGTGAGCGACGCCCAAATGGCCGACGAGTCCATCGATGGCACCAAAGAAGATTTCACAACCCGGTCGGGCGAGACGAGTTTCGGCTCGAGTCCCGAATTCTCGCATAGGGTCATGAACCGCGGTAAGACCGATTCCCGGACCATTTACATTGAACTGCTACCGAGCAAACGGCCGCCTTTGAAGACAACTGAGACGGCTCCGCTGACTGACGCTCACATCGTCGAGATCGACAACGAGCGCGTGAGGGTCAACCGGCTTATCCTCAAGCCGGGTGAGTCATCGAAACCTCACACTCATAAGCTGAACGGCCTGGGAGTGATGCTTTACGATTCGAGAGTCGAAATTACCGCCCCCGACGGTACGCGACGCATCATTGACGTGAAGGCCGGCGACTTCGTTTGGCAGGCCGCAGGCACCGCCCACACGATCAAGAACGTCGGCAAAACCGTTTTCGAAGCTATAGACGTTGAGATCAAGTAATGAAGAAGTGCCCGCAGTGTGGACGAGAGTATGACACCACGATGATGTTCTGTCTCGATGACGGAGCAGAGTTGCTCTATGGCCCGGCGTCGATGGACGAGCCTGTGACGGCGATATTGTCGGGTCTTGGAGCCCCGCCTTTAGGCGGCTCTTCGTCTGAGTCAGCGACTATGGCTCAGGTTCACACTACCGAACAGACCGCTATTCTCAACACCGGAGCGGAGGCGGAGCCTCAGAAGTCTTTGGGTGAACTAGCGGAGAAGCATAGCTTCTCCGCAAGTTGGGCGGCGAAGCCACTTGCCGCTGTGGTGGTGGCCATCGCTATTCTGGTTGGCGGATTCTTTGGTTATCGATATTTCTCGGCTTCTAGTTCCAGCCAAATCAATTCCATTGCCGTGATGCCATTTGAGAATCGGAATTCGGATGCCGACACGGATTATTTGTCTGACGGTTTGGCGGAATCGGTGATCTTTCGTCTGACGCAGATCCCTGATCTGAGGGTCAGCCCGACGAGTTCGGTGATGCGTTACAAGGGAGCATCGACTGATGTTGCCAAGATCGCCTCCGAACTTGGCGTAGATGCGGTGATGACCGGACGCCTTACCAAGCGGGGCGACAATCTGAATATCACGGTCGAGCTGGTGGATGCCCGCACCAACAAATCGCTGTGGGGCGAGCAGTATGAACGGAAACTTTCGGAACTGTTGACCACCCAACGCGAGATCGTCACGGAGATCGTGGGCAAACTGCAACTGAAACTGTCGGGAGAAAGCGAGCAAAAGCTGGCGAAGAAATACACCGACAACAACGAAGCCTATCAGCTTTATCTGAGAGGCCAGCATCACCTCGCCAGACGATCAAAAGAAGACCTTGAGAAAGCCATCGATTTCTACCAGCAGGCGATAAAGCTCGACCCTAATTTTGCTATGGCTTACGTTGGTATGAGCTATGCGTATAACACCGGAACCGGTAACGCCTTCTTACCTTTTTCCTACGAAGAGGGTTTTTCCAGAGCAAGAAATGCGGCTATCAGGGCAGGCGAGATAGACCCGAATCTGGCCGAAGCTCATACGGCGCTGGGATTAGCGTATCGATTGGGTTGGAAGTGGACCGAAGCTGAGCAGGAATTTAAGAAAGCTCTCGAAATCGATCCTAATAATGCAAGAGCACATTATTATTACGGACTCTACCTACAGTCCATCGGCCGCACCGGCGATTCAGTTCGAGAGATCAAAACCGCGGTGGAACTGGAGCCGCTGGCTTTGATAATGAACGCAAATCTTGCCGGAGCGTATTTATTTGACCGGCAAAGCGAATTGGGGCTCGACGTAGCAAAGAAAACATTTGAACTCGATCCTAACTTTATCTCTGGCCGTTTTTGGCTCGTTTACGCTTATTGTGCGAATAAGAAATACGTCGAGGCGATCGAGTTAATCGAAAAAGGGCCGGGCGATGAAACTAATCAGCGATTGTTATCTCGTTTTCGTGCATACGCCTACGCGAAAAGCGGACGCCGGACTGAGGCGGAGGCAATCCTTGCAAAATACGGTTCAGACCCTGCGTACGATGGAGCGAATGCCGCCATCGTCTATGGCGCACTCGGCGAAAAGGACAAGGCATTTGCCGCGCTGGAGAGAGGTTTTGCGCGAAAAGAGGAAATGGCGCGAATGAAGGTCGATCCGCTCTTCGACGACCTCCGCGACGACCCGCGGTTTAGGGATTTGCTGAAACGCATGAATCTGCCGGAATAGAACCTGATGAAGCGATCCCTTGCTCGAACTTAAGGTCATTAAAACCTGGGACTTCGTGCGAGACGACCCGCGATTTAAGGAATTGGTCAAACGAGTCGGGATCCCGGAATAAAAGAAGATGGTACGTGGTTTGAAGATGATCGTTTTGACTCTGCTCGCGCTTTTACCGCTCGGAACACTGGCAGTGTCTGCCCAGTCGCCTGATGAGATCGTCCGTTCGCCGAAGGTTCGAAAGGCCCTTGAGTTCATCAGGGCTATCGAGCCCGAGACCATCGAGGAACAGATCCGAACGGCCGAGATTCCGGCACCGACGTTCAAGGAAGGAAAGCGGGCTGAGTATTACAAGCGGCGTTTCAGCGAGCTTGGGCTTTCGAAGGTTAGGATCGATGCGGCCGGAAATGTCATCGGCGAGCGTCCCGGCTCTGATCCGCGAGAGACGCTCGTGATAGCCGCTCATCTAGATACGGTCTTTCCCGAAGGCACAGATGTAAAGGTGAAACGCAATGGCAATCTGTTGACCGGGCCGGGCATCGGCGACGACGCTCGCGGTCTGGCTGTGATGCTTGCGGTCATTCGGGCGTTGAATGAAGCGAAGATCGAAACGCGCGACAACATCATCTTCGTCGGCGACGTCGGTGAAGAAGGGCTCGGGAATCTGCGCGGTGTCGGCCATCTGGTCACGGAAGAGTTGAAGGGACGGATCACGAACTTCATCGCTCTCGATGCCTCGGGCTACGACCTGGTGACGCGCGAGATCGGCAGCAATCGATACCGCGTAACGTTCAGCGGCCCTGGCGGTCACAGCTTTAAGGAATTTGGCAGGACAAGCGCGATCCATGCCCTCGGGCGAGCGATCGAAAAGATCTCGCGACTTACAGTGCCCGCCGACCCGCGAACCACTTATAACGTAGGGAAGATCGACGGTGGAACGACCGTCAACTCGATCGCCCAGACCGCCTCGATGGAGGTCGACCTTCGTTCGGTCAGCGCGGAAGAACTTTCAAGGCTCGACGCCAAATTCAGACAGGCCGTTGAGGCGGCGCTTGCAGAGGAGAATGCGGCCCGCCCTGACGGAGCGCGTCTTTCGGTCGAGGTCGAACTGATCGGCGAACGGCAGGTCGGCAAACAGGCAGCCGATGCACCGATCATCCAAACGATAATCGCGATGGACAAGGCCCTCGGCATTCCGACAAATCCGACGGTCAGCAGCACTGATTCAGGGATGCCGCAGCGTTTCGGGATACCATCCGTTACGGTCGGCAGCGGCGGCACATGGAAAGGGATGCACTCGGTCGGCGAAAGTTTTGACACGACGGACAGCTATCGCGGTACTCAGCGAGTTCTTGCCGCGATAATAGCTGTCGCCGGACCGAGGATGTGAATCGCGAGACTGGAACGCAGCGCGAGGCCCGAACTTATTGCACCCGGCATGAATCGATGCTATAAGTATCGAACCGTTCGGTGTCCATTTTTCGAAATAATAAAACCTTTTCTGTTTCTTGGCCGTAAACTACGCGGTTCAACCTCAAATTTTCCAGAAAAATACCCCGAGCGCATAGCTACGAATGCGCAGTTTAAAGGAGATAGGTCAAATGAGTAAGTTTCTCAACAGGCTATTCGCGATCGGCTTGATCGCATTTGTACTCACCAGCATTTCGATCGCCCAGGATCCGCCGCCTGTGCCGACCGAAACACCGGCCGGCGGCCGGCCGACACTGCCCGGTATGCCGGGCGGCGGTGCATCGCAGGATCCGCAACCCTACGACAAGGTCATCACCAAGGACGCCAAGACCCGCGACGGCATCTTCAAGGTCCACAAAGTAAAGGACAAATATTATTACGAAATACCGAAAAGCGAGATCGACAAACAGTTTCTGATGGTCACCCAGATCGCGAGTACGACCGTTGGCGTCGGCTACGGAGGCCAGGCCCTTGGCCGGCGGGTGGTCAGGTGGGAGCGCAATGAGAACAAGATCAATCTCCGAAATGTGAATTTCAGCATCGTCGCCGATCCGACATTGCCTATCGCCGAGGCGGTCCGCAATTCGAACCACGATACGATCCTGATGTCATTTCCGGTAGCGGCCTGGGGACCGGACGAGGCGGCCGTGATCGACGTTACGCGGCTTTTCACGACCGACATGTTCGAGATCAGCGCGCGTCAGCGATTGAATGCGACGACGATGGATTCGTCACGAACGTACATCGAACGGATATCGCCATTCCCGACCAACATCGAGGCCCGAGCGACCCATACCTACACACGTATCGCATCGCCCGCAGGCGCACCTGCGGCTCCGGCGTCACCGTTTGCGGCCGGGATGAATCCGGGAAGCGCGACGGTCGTCCTTCACCACAGCATGGTCAAGCTGCCCGAGAATCCGATGATGCCGCGGCTGTTCGATGAGCGCGTTGGTTACTTTTCGGTCAGCAACACCGATTACGGGCGTCCGGAGCACAGAGCGCAGGAACGCCGTTTCATCACGCGTTGGCGGCTCGAAAAGAAAGACCCGAATGCAGCAATGTCCGAGCCGGTAAAACCGATCGTTTATTACATCGACCGGGCGACGCCGGCATGGCTGGTTCCGTTCACGAAACGCGGCGTCGAGAAATGGCAGAAGGCATTTGAGGCCGCCGGCTTCAAGAACGCGATAATAGCGAAGATGCAGCCATCAAAGGCCGAAGATCCCGAATTCGATCCGGAAGATGCTCGATACTCGGTCATCCGCTGGCTGCCGTCGACGATCGAGAACGCCTCAGGGCCGCACGTAAATGACCCGCGAACGGGCGAGATCCTCGAATCGGACATCCAGATGTATCACAACATCATGAACCTTCAGCGTTCGTGGTATTTCCTTCAGGTCGGCCCGCTCGACCCTCGCGTTGCGAAACTTCCGATGCCGGACGATCTGATGGGCACGCTGGTGGAATACGTCGTTGCACACGAGGTCGGCCATACGCTCGGCTTCCAGCACAACATGAAGGCCAGCTCGACCTATCCGCAGGAGAAGGTACGCGATGCCGCGTGGGTCAAAAAAATGGGCCACACGCCGACGTTAATGGACTATTCACGATTCAACTACGTCGCGCAGCCCGAAGACAAGATCGATCCGGCTGACCTCGTACCGGGGATCGGGCCGTATGACGAATGGGCGACGATGTGGGGATATAAGCCGATACCGACCGCAAAGTCGTCGGATGACGAACTGAAAACCCTGAACGAATGGGCCCGCGAACAGGACAAGACGCCGTGGCTGCGTTTTTCGACCGCCGGTTCAAGCGGCAGCGACCCGGGTGAACTGACCGAAGCGGTCGGCGATGCCGACGCCGTGCGTTCAACGACCCTCGGCGTGGCTAACCTGAAACGCGTTGCCAAGATGCTCGTCCCGGCGACGACGACGCAGGCCGGCCAACCCTACAACGACCTCAATGAGCTTTACGGCAGGATGCTCGGCCAGTGGACGCTGGAAATGAACCACGTGGCGGCGATCGTCGGCGGCTACAATTCGCAGCAAAAGCATATCGGGCAGACGGGCGTTCGATTTGATCTGATCCCGAGGGCCCGGCAGGCAGAAGCCGTCAGGTTTCTGAACGATAATGCGTTCGCAACCCCGATGTGGGCGATCGATAAAGAGATACTCAGACGTATCGAACCGATCGGCGCACTCAACCGCGTCCGGAACGCGCAGAACAGCGTCCTAAACAATCTGTTGTCGAGTTCGCGGTTCGCGCGCCTCGTCGAGCAAAGTGCCCTGGACGGCAATGCTGCGTATGATCCGGCGGAGTTTCTCGCCGATGTCCGCAACGGCGTCTTTTCGGAACTGAACTCACCGACGCCGGTCGTGGATGCCTATCGGCGCAACCTTCATCGCGCGTATCTCGATATCGCCAATAACAAGCTGAATGCACCGGCGGCAACCTTGCCGCAAGGGCTTCCGGCAAGTTTCGCGGCGATGTTCATAACAAGCGGCGATGAACGAGCGTTCTATCGGGCCGAGCTTCGCGAGATCAGCGCGGCGGCAGAAGCAGCGATGGGACGGGCGACGGACCGTGCGACGAAGATCCACCTTCAGGCCGTCCAGGATCAGATCGGCAAGATCCTCGATCCGAATGCGGCATCGTCATCCAATGCGGCGGCGAACCGGTTTGCTTTGGAGTTCATGGAGCTCTATCTCAACCCGACATCGTGCTGGCCGGATTACGTCATCGAACCGTAAAGGCCGAATCGGCATGATCGAAACGCGTCGGGAACTATGATATTCCCGGCGCGTTTTTTCATATTATGGTGCTAATATTGCAAAGAAAATGGACGGCATGTTATTCGGGCTGCATCTGACGGCCACCGAGATAGAGCAAGGACTCGACGAGGTCCTGCGATCGCCGCGCGACGAGGGGACGCTTGAGATGATCGTCAGGCGGCCGGAGGTCAATGCACGGGAAGTGGTCGAGACCGGACGGCTCGATATCGGAGAAGGCCTGGTCGGCGACAATTGGCTGACAAGGGGAAGTTCGCGGACGGACGATGGGAAAGGCCATCCGAAAATGCAGCTCAATTTGATGAACTGGCGTTTCGCATGCCTGATCGCCGGCGACGTTTCGCGGGTGCCGCTGGCCGGCGACCAACTTTATGTCGACCTATATCTCGGTGAAGAGAACCTCTCACCGGGGACGGTCCTGACCGTAGGCAGCGCGACGATCGAGGTGACCGAAATACCGCATCTGGGCTGCAAAAAATTTGTCGAGCGATTCGGGCTCGACGCGATGAGATTTGCTAACTCAGAACTCGGGCGTCGCCATAACCTGCGCGGCATCAATGCGCGGGTCGTAAAGGACGGCGACGTCTCGGTCGGGGACGCTGTAAGAAAAATGGACTGAACGGTTTCCCGATCGGGATCAGATCTTGACCAAAGGAGAATTCGTAACAATGACAACAGCATCAGCCCAGGCGAGCGACCGCGAAGCGATCGTTCAGACCATCAACACCTATGTCAGCGGCGGCATTTCAGGCAGGAGCGACGATATGAGGCCGGCCTTTCACGAAGGTGCGACCATCTACGGCTATATCGGCCCCGACCTCTTTGGCGGACCCATTCAGGGCCTTTTCGATTGGAATGACGGCAACGGCCCGGCCGCAGATCTGAAAGCGAACATTGCCAGCGTCGATATCGAGGGAACTATCGCGACCGTAAGGCTCGAACTCGACAACTGGACCGGCCACAAGTTCACCGATATGTTCACTCTTCTAAAGACCGACGGCGAGTGGAAGATCGTGAGCAAAGTATTTTACCTGCATCCGGAGGGATAGGGCGGCAAAATGGCTAGTCTTTCGCGACGAGAGTTACTTAGAGGTGCTGGGGCCGCGTTAGGTGCTGTCGCGCTTGACCAAAGCACCTCTGCTTCAGCCGAGCAGTTGGCGAACGAGTACGGTTTCGCTCCTGGGCTGATCTATCTCAACACCGGCTCGCTGGGGCCGACACCCCGCTCGACGCTCGATACAGTGATGAAAGCGTGGACGGAGCTTGAGACGAATCCGGTCGCGATGTCGTACGGGGCGGGAGCGGTTCACGCTCTTGCCGACAAAACGCGCGGTGCGGTGGCGGGCCTGATCGGCTGTACGGCGGACGAGATACTGCTGACCCGCAGCACGACCAACGCAATGACAACGGCCGGCCTTGGTATCGACCTCGATCGCGGTGATCGCGTTCTGACAACGGATGTCGAGCACGAAGGCGGCAGTGCTGTTTGGAAACACCTTGAGAAACGGCGCGGTGTCGTTATCGACCGCGTTTCAATACCTTCGGAAGACCATGATGTAAAAGGCATCGTCGAGCGTTTCGCGGCCGCGATAAGAAAGGAAACGAAGGTGATCAGCGTCAGCCATGTCATTACGTCGACGGGTCTGAGGATGCCTGTCCGCGAGATCGTCGCTCTGGCTAAGGCGAAAAACATCCTGACCATCGTCGACGGAGCACAGGCAGTTGGAAATATCGAGGTCGATGTGAAGAGCATAGGATGCGACGCTTATGCCGCCCCGGGTCACAAGTGGCTGATGGCGCCAAAAGGCACGGGATTTCTTTACGTAAACAAGGATTCGGCGGCGAAGATACAGCCTGTAGAGTGGACGGACGGAAAAACATACGTTGTCGGGTCGGCTGGCATCGGATCGCTGCCGTTGATCGTCGGTCTCGGGGCCGCGATCCAAGCTGCGCAAAACCGCGGAATCATGGCCTCCGAAGCGCGAAACCTCATCTTGCGAAACCGCGCATACGAAGGTTTGAAAAAGATCGCCAAACTGCGAGTGGTGAGTGCGCCGCCCGGACCGCAAGCGACCGCATTGGTCGCGTTCAGGCTTCCGGACGCGATGGACAGCTCCGCGTTTCGCAACACCTTGCGGCAAAAATACAACCTTGTCCTGAAGCAGACGGAGAAACGATGGGGGAACGGTATGCGGATCTCACCGCACGTCTTTAATACCGAGGCTGACATCGATGCCGCACTTAAGGCGATTCGTTCGGAGATTGGCTGATTGTCGAATCAAACAAGCATATGAAGAATTCAAGAACTGTTATTTGGAGTCTCCTCCTCATAACAGCGATCTCAACGGCATCGTTGAATGCACAGCAGAAACCGTGTCCGACGGCGTCGAAGTTTGGGCCTGACGATCAGTTGGGAAACGTCAGATATATAACTCAAGCGAAGACGCTCGCTGCCAGCCAGCTCGTTACCAACGGCAAGGCCTATCGCCTCGGCATCGAGACGAACAAGGACACACCGGCATACGGTACGCGCAAGTTCGCGATCACAGTGCTGCGGCCTGATCAGGCGGGTGGAGCGTCGCTTGGGCCGACCAAGACAACATACAACGACGACATTATTAACGGCTGGGTCGGCGTCGGTTCGCAGCTCGACGGGCTTGGCCATGCCGGCATAGATCATGTCTATTTCAACTGCAGCAAGGCGTCAGATTTCACGCGTGCCGATGGATTGACGAAATTTGGCATCGAGAATATTCCCGCCATCGCCACGCGCGGCATTCTGCTCGACATGGCCGCGTACTTTAATACGGACATGGTGAAGGAAGGCGTTGCAATTAACCGTACCGAGATCGAAGGCGCGATGAGACGTCAGGGGATCAAGTCGATCGAAAAAGGCGACGTCGTGCTTTTCTATACCGGCTGGCAAAAACTGATCGGTAAGGACAACAAGCGGTTCATCTCGTCCGGCCCAGGCCTGGGCCGCGATGGGGCGAGATATCTGGCATCGCTCGACGTCGCAATGATCGGGATGGACACTTCGAACTTTGAAGTGATCCCGTTTGAGACCGGCGCCGGCATTTACGAGGTCCATCAGATACTTCTGGCGATGAACGGCATCTACATTCTTGAAAATATGAATACCGAAGAAATGGCGAAGGACAAGACCTGGGAATTTCTGTTCACCCTCGGCGCGGCACGCATCACCGGCGGCGTGCAGGCCATCATCAATCCGGTCGCGATCAGGTAGGTTTTAGTTTTATGAAACGATGCCCTGAATGCGGCCGCGAGTACGACAATACGATGATGTTCTGTCTCGATGACGGAGCAGAATTGCTCTACGGGCCGGCAAAGTCAGAGCCGGGAGCGATAGCGACCGGGTTCCCGTCGGACGAACCGCAGACGGCGATCCTGCACGAGACCGCACCGCCGAGCGAGGCCGCGACGCGGGCGCACATTCATACGACCGAGCAGACAGCAGTGTTGCCTCGCGGAGCGGAGGCAGAGCCTCAGACGACCTTAAATGACTCGACGGAAAAGCGCAGCTTTTCCGCTCGGCGAACAAAGCTGCTGATGGTCGCGGTTGTTGCTGTTGCTGTTTTGGTTGGCGGATTCTTTGGTTATCGATATTTCTCGGCCTCTGGTTCCAGCCAGATCAATTCCATTGCGGTGATGCCGTTTGAGAATAGGAATTCGGATGCTGACACGGAATATTTGTCCGACGGTTTGGCGGAATCGGTGATCTTTCGGCTGACGCAGATCCCTGATCTGCGGGTCAGCCCGACGAGTTCGGTGATGCGTTACAAGGGAGCATCGACTGATGTTGCCAAGATCGCCTCCGAACTTGGCGTAGATGCGGTGATGACCGGACGCCTTACCAAGCGGGGCGACAATCTGAACATCACGGTCGAGCTGGTGGATGCCCGCACCAACAAATCGCTATGGGGCGAGCAGTATGAGCGGAAACTTTCGGAACTATTGACCACCCAACGCGATATGGTCGCCGAGATCGTCAGCAAACTGCAGCTAAAACTGTCGGGCGAAAGCGAGCAAAAGCTGGCGAAGAAATACACCGACAACAACGAAGCCTATCAGCTTTATCTGAAAGGCCGTTACCACTGGAACAAACGGGAGGCAAAGGAATTTGAAAAGGCACTTGAGTTTTTCAAACAAGCCATCGAAAAAGACACGAACTACGCCCTTGCCTATAGCGGGCTAGCCGATACATTTTCCTTATTTCCGGCTTACGGCAATTTCAGACCGAACGAGTATATGCCGCAAGCCAAGCAGGCGGCACTCAAGGCTCTCGAAATTGACCCGAATTTGGCGGAGGCACACGCTTCTCTCGGTGAGGCGATATTTTACTACGACTATGACTGGGCAGGTGCGGAAAAAGCGTTCAAACGGGCAATTGAACTAAATCCAAAATACGCAACGGCTCGTCAATGGTATGGCGAGCTGCTATCTCTCGGCGGAAGGCAGGACGAAGCGATCAGGGAAATGTCAAAAGCCCTGGAACTCGACCCGTTTTCGATGATCATTAACCGACAAATGGTATCAGTTTTGCAACAATCGAAGCGATTTGACGAAGCATTTCTGCAAAATAAGAAGATCAATGAGCTGTTCCCAAATGAGGAGGATCTTCATTTTACCAACTCCACTATTTTTGAGGCTCAAGGCAAATATATGGAAGCATTCGAAGAATTGTTGCTTGCTGAAAAGGCAGGCGGGGCCAAACCCGAAGAAATTCAAGAGACGAAAAACATTTACGAAAAAGGCGGCTGGGAAGCTGTGGTAAAACGGTGGGGTGACGAACAGCTCAAGTTCCTTAACGATAAAAAGGAAAAGGACAAGAACGAATACGTTTTGGCTATTAACTATGCCTATGCTTACGCATATCTCAAAGACAAAGATAAGACGATCGAATATTTGAACAAAGCATACGATGAGCGTTCAATGGCGGTGCTTAACCTCAAAGTAAATTATGTATGGGACTTCGTGCGAGACGACCCGCGATTTAAGGAATTGGTCAAACGAGTCGGGATCCCGGAATAGAAAATGAGGATTGAAAACTTCAAAAGGAGAGAAAGCGCCATGAGTCATAGTTCACGTATTCGCACCGTCTTGTCCGTCGCCGCCGCAACGTTTTTGATCACGCTGCTTGCGATACCGGCATCTGTCGTAAGGGCGCAGAGCGCCGCTGGGTTCGACGTCGTGCTAGCCAATGGCCGGGTGATGGATCCGGAATCGAATCTTGATGCGGTGCGTTACGTCGGAATTCGCAACGGCAAGATCGCGGCGATCTCGACCCGGCCATTACGTGGAAAGACGGTGATCGACGCAAAAGGCCTGGTCATCGCACCCGGGTTTATCGATCTGCACGCGCACGGGATGGATGATGAGAACCATCGTTATCAGGCGCGCGACGGCGTGACGACGGCGCTCGAGATGGAGGTAGGCGTCTCGCCTGTGGCCGCATGGTACGCCGCGCGCGAGGGCAAGTCGCTCATCAATTTCGGCGCGACGGTTGGGCACATCCCGGCAAAGATGGCCGTGATGAAGGACACCGGCGCCTTTCTTCCGCGCGACAATGCGATCAATCGCGCTTCAACACCGGACGAGGTCCGTCAAATTACCGATCTGATCAAAAAGGGCCTCGACGAAGGCGGTCTCGGTATCGGCTTTGGCATCAATTACGTTCCGACGACGACGCGGGCCGAGGTCTTTGATCTCTTCGCGCTTGCGGCCGAGCGCGGTGTTGCGAACTACGTTCACATGCGTTTCGCCGGCGCGAAGGAGCCGGGAAGCGGGATCGCAGGACTGCAGGAATTACTAGCGGCCGCCGCGGGAACAGGGGCCTCGCTGCATGTCGTTCATATAAACAGCATGTGCCTGGCTCAAACGGCCACCTGCGTGAAAATGATCGAAGGCGCCGCCGGACGCGGCATGGACGTAACGACCGAAGCCTATCCCTACACGGCAACGCAGACCCGAATCGAATCGGCCCTCTACAACGATGGCTGGCAGGAGAATTTCGGGATCACATATAAGGACCTGCAGTGGGTGGCAACCGGCGAACGACTAACGGCGGAATCTTTCGCACGCTATCGCAAAGAGGGCGGGCCGGTGATCGGTCATTCGATACCGGAAGAGGTTGCGCGCCTGACCGCCGCTAACCCGCGTGTGATGGTCGCCAGCGATGGGCGGCTTGAGAATGAAAAGGGCCACCCACGCGGCGTTGGAACCTTTGCTCGCGTACTTGGCCGCTACGTTCGCGAGCAAAAGGTCGTGTCGCTGATGGACGCGATACGCAAGATGTCGCTGCTGCCTGCGCAGCGTTTGGAGAAAGCGGTCCCGTCGATGCGCCTTAAAGGCCGCATCAAGGTCGGGGCGGATGCCGACATCACCATTTTCGACCCGTCGACGGTCATCGACCGCGCTACATTCGAGAACCCGGCGCAATACTCAACCGGTATTCGTCACGTACTGGTCGCCGGCGTTTTCATCGTCCGGGACGAAAATATCGTGGAAGGCGTTAACCCGGGAAAAGCAATCCGGCGTTCGCGAGGAGACCGAAAGTAGCTAGAGCAGCGCAAACGAGGAATTAATATGTCAATGAACGATAAAGTAGCACTCATCACAGGGGCGAGCAGTGGGATCGGGAGGGCGACCGCCCAGGCCTTTGCGGCAAAGGGAGCGAGCGTCGTGCTTGCGGCGAGGAGACAGGAGGAACTCGACTCGCTGCTGGCCGAGATCGAAGCCAGCGGCGGGAAAGCGACCGCGATCAAGACGGACGTGTCGAAAGCCGAGGAAGTCGAGCAGATGGTCGCCCACGCGATCGATACCTTTGGGCGTCTCGACTACGCCGTCAATAATGCAGGCATCGAAGGGGTGATCGCATACATCGCCGATCTCGAGGAGGACGACTGGGACCGCGTTCTCGACATAAATCTGAAAGGTAATTATCTCTGTCTGCGATACGAGGCCCGAGCGATGCTCGCTGGCGGACATGGCGGAGCGATCGTCAATGTGGGATCGGTAAACTCTTTCCTCGGTTTCGGAGGAGGGGCTGCGTATGTTGCGTCAAAGCACGGTCAGGTCGGATTGACGACAAGCGCCTCGGCCGAACTTGCGCCGCACGGCATCAGGGTCAACATCGTTTGCCCGGGGTTTGTCGATACGCCGATGCATCACCGGATCCGCGGCATCATCGGTGACGAGATCTTCGACAATGCGATGGTGCCGCAGGTGCACGTCCGACGCGTGGGCAAGCCGGAAGAGATCGCGTCTTCTATCCTGTACCTTTGTTCAGACGAGGCAAGCTTCATAACCGGCACGACCCTGACGCCGGATGGCGGATTCGCGATGACAGTTTGATCGATTAACCGGACGATCGTTCCCTCATCACTAACTCAACAGGAGGTCCTATGCCATTGGCAGCACCTACAAAATTTGCTCACATTGTTTACCGGACCCGTCGCTTTCAGGAAATGCTGGAATGGTATTCGACCGTTTTCGATGCCCGCATTCAGTATAAAAATCCGGCGCTTGCGTTCATGACCTACGATGACGAGCATCATCGCTTCGCGTTCGCGGATATGAACGTTCTGCAGCCGGGCGGCGGCGAAACCGAGAAGAGCGGAGCGATCGGGGTTGACCACGTCGGGTACACGCTTGGTTCGGTTGATGCTCTTTTGGAGAACTACGCGTCGCTCAAGGAAAAGGGCATCTCGCCTTACTGGTGCGTTCACCATGGCGTGACGGTCTCAATGTACTACGCCGACCCCGCCGGAAACCAGATGGAGTTTCAGGTAGACCTAATGGACTCAAGCGAAGACGCAAGCGAACTTATGGCCACGCGGTTTGACGCCAATCCGATCGGCGTCGAATACGATCCTGACCAGATGCTCGCCGGACACCGGGCCGGAGTCTCGCACGATGAGCTGCTGCGGTTCTACGAAGGCGGCGAGGTATCGCCGATACGCGGAGAGTTCGCCAGGTTGGTGTCTGCTTAGACGACCCTTAAATGATCGAGATCATGTTTTCGGCCGGGTGACAGACTTGGTATCTTGCTCAACATCATGGATCGGGCTTTGGGCGAAATGGAGTTATATAGCGAGCAGATACCTGCGTTGGACCCGCAGCCGGAATTGAACGCGGTGCGGACCGGTGAGCTTCCGACATTGCTGCTGGTCCATGGTGCAAATTCGACGCACGCCGTCTGGCGGGGAGTTATGACCGAGCTTGCGTCGATGGGCATAACGAGCGTCGCGGTCGAGCTTCGAGGGCACGGCAAGAGCGGCGGCAGGAAAGATCTGCAGAGCTTCGGGATCGAAGATTACGTTGATGACGTTTCGCGTGCGCTCAAGCATTTTCCCACGGCAGAAATTCTTATCGGGCATTCAATGGGCGGGCTTGTCGTACAGCTTGCGGCGGGCCGAAACGACCTAAAGGGACTTGTTCTGCTCGCATCGTCGCCGGTCGGCGGAATGCGGCGCGACGGAACACGTATGTTCTTCCGGCACCCATTTCGCTTCATTGGGGCTATGCGGCGGCAGAGCTTCGCTCATCTTTATCGCGATGCCGGCGTTTGCCGCTCGCTGTTATTTTCGCGGCATACGCCGGAGAGCGTTATACAAAACTTCATGGCGGGTGTTGAAGAGGAATCGTGGCGTGCCGGAAATCAAATGAACACTTTGCTTCCCGACCCGAAGGCCGTGAATTGCCCCGTACTCGTCATCGGCGGAGAGGACGACTTTATGGTCTCCGCTGCGTCGGTGCAAGCGACTGCGGAAGCATACGGGACCGAGGCGGTCTTTTTGCCAAGGGCCGGGCATATGGTGCAGCTTGAGGGCGACCCCGCACAGCTTGCGCATCTCATCAGCGATTTTTCTGTCCGCGTCAGAACGGCGAACTAACCCGCTCGTATCGACAATGCTGCAGTTCAAACCGCCCTCTGCCGCCCCCTCGCCGTTCGCGAAAAAAGAACTATATTACCTGCATGATCTCGTCGAGCGGCTTGCGTTCGATGTTCGGCACCGTTGCACCGTCGGCGGGAAAGCCGACCGGGATGAGGACGAACGGCACTTCGTTTCGCGGGCGGCCGAGGATCTCCTGTAAGAACTTCATTGGCGAGGGCGTATGGGTGAGCGTCGCGAGGCCCATGTTGTGGAGAGCGGCGAGCAGCAGCCCGACGGCGATACCGACAGATTCCTGTGAGTAATACGTCGGCTCGGTTTCGCCGTACTCTTCGACCGAGGTGATGCGGAAGACGACGATCAGGTAAGGTGCGATCTCAAGGAACGGTTTGTGTTCGTCGGTCCCGAGCGGGGCAAGCCGCCGCAGCCATTTCTCGCTCATCCGGCCATGGTAGCTTTCGCGCTCTTCTTTTTCGGCCGCCTCGCGTATCTTGCTTTTTATCGCCGGATCGCGAACAACCACGAACCGCCAGGGCTGCATGTTCGCACCCGAAGGCGCCGTTCCGGCGGTCGCGATAGCTTTTTCAATCAATTCGAGAGGCACATCGCGGTCGGAATATTCGCGGACGGTCCGGCGCCGACTCAATATCTCAAAAAACTCATCCGCACGACGCTGCTGTTCATCAGGCGGGAGTTCCGTAAAATTGAGAGAAATAAACTTCGACTTATTCTCCATAAGCCATCGACCAAAAAAACTCCTTGACAACCAATCGGAGCGGGCATATTATCACGCACTGGAACGTATCCATAAATAGATAGGCATCAACCGATTTTGTACGTAATTGAATTTGCACGGGAATTGTCTTAACAAGTCTGCCGCTTTACTAAGCATTCCATCCCACTGCTAAAACATTCCTTTTTGCGAATTACCCAGAAAGGAGGTTTTGACGTGTTCAAATTTAACAAACAACACTTTAACATCAATGTTTATGACAATTGGATCCGATGTTTCGTGGTAATCGGTAAAGTCTTTGCTTTCTTAACGCTACTTAATAGTTTTCAATGGTTTGCTTTTGCGCAATGTGATGACTGTAACATCCCGACCAACGGCTTGGTAGCTTGGTATAAAGCAGAAGGCAACTCCAATGACTCCGTTGGTACCCGCCATGCTACGCCACAACCCAACGAAACTGCTCATTATTCCGCGGGCAAAGTCGGGCAGTCGTTCCGATTTTTGTTTGACGACCGAAATCCATTGCTAGCGGATGCGGCAGGTCTTCCGACCGGAGACCGGACGATGGATATGTGGGTGTTTATAGATCAACCGGGCGATTGGGCAACTTTTCTTGCCGGTTATGGAGTATTGAACGACTGGCACTATGGTGATGCCTTTTACATGGGACTAACGTTCCAGGAATCTCATTTATTTGTCGCCACTACCACTGATTTTTATGCCATCTATTATCCTATCCAAGGTGGTTTCGACCCAATTATCGGGGCAAGTAGTCCCACCGTATTCCCGGTGGGTGAGTGGCATCATATCACGACAACATTACAAGGTAATTTTGTCAAACTCTACATTGACGGAGAACTTGTTTCTTCAGGTGCATTGCTTTCACTCCCTCAGAATCCGGTAAATGCTCAACTATTGATCGGAAGAGCATTGGAGCCCTATTTAGCCCTTGGGACAACTCCCGATTCGCGGGTTGATGAGCTGAAAATTTATGATCGGGCACTATCGCAATCCGAGATTCAAAGTATTTACAACGCCGGACTTGCGGCGCCCGAATCAGCTCCAACGGCAACCGGCTCAAATGTTCCGATACAAACGACAAACGCAACTCTGACTTTTGACAGTGTGACCGCTCCCGGCGTGACCACCGTTGCGCCGATTGCCGATCCCGCTCAAGCCGGAAATATTCCCGGAGGTTTCGCCGTTTCCGAAACTTTAGCCTTTGAAATCAACACGACCGCGTCGTTTTCGGGACCGGTAACAAGCTGTTTTAATGTGCCGACCGTTAGTAATGAACCGGATTTTCTCAATCTTCGAGTGTTGCATCGTGAATTTAATGCCGGAACGAATCAGTTTGAGTTAGTTGACCGCACTTCATCGCATGATTTCCCCAACCGAAAAATTTGCGCCACAACTACTTCTTTCAGCCCATTTTATCTGGCAAAAGTTAGTAATAAGGTAAACGCCTTATTTGACCAAAATCAGCAGCATAATTCTGGTAGTACAATTCCGATCGAACTGCAAATGCTCAATCCGAATAACCAAAACATTTCTTCCGCCGATCTGGATCTGAGAGCAAGAAGTTTAAGAAATCTTGATACTGGGGCGACTCTTCCGGCACAAAGTCCGGGAAATTCAAACCCTGACAATACGTTTCGTTATGCATCAGGTAATTACAAATACAACCTAAAAACGACGGGGTTGCCGCCTGGACGTTATGTATTTAGTTTTTATGCCGGAACAGATGATTCGTATTTTTATATCGTTGAATTCAGGGTAAGGTAAATGACCAAGTAAGAAGTATCAGTTTGTTCACATAAAGATCGATTATTTTGGAACCTAAGAAAAATCCGTGCAAGAAATGTTGTAATGCCTAACAATTCAATCAGCGCGAGGGCAGAACAGCGAATTTTTTGTCATGCGGCTTTTTCCCGTCTGTTTGCGAGTATTTGGTTTCCGCCCTCGTCATCTCAAACGTTAGATCACAAACATGAAGGCACGCATTCTCGAATGGTGCTGGCAGCGAGTGGCGAGCTTCGGGCTCATATACCTGGGAATGGGGGTTGGCTCGGCGTTCATTTCCAATGATCTTGAATCTGCACCCGTTCAGGCAGCCGTCAGGGTCGGCATCCTTCTCGTTGCCGTTGCGGTCTTCTACTCCCATCTCCGCGTGGAACTTGCCAGATCGGCGCAGAGACTTTTGGTATCAGCCCTGATCACGTCGCGTGCCGTGGCGTTAGGAACCTTCTTACTTGCTGTATATGCCGTCGGCCTGTCGTGGTGGGAATCTTCATACCTGCCCACGTCGTTGCTCTCAGCACTCTTGATCTGGCCAATGGTGACCAGCCTTCCGGCGTTTCTTGTTGCACTGGTATTGGGAAGCCTGATTGCTCGGTTCAACACGCGGACGAAGAGTCGTCAGACGGAAACGACAAGGTAATAGAGTTGACGGCCGCGAGAGGCCTGTTCGGCATCTGCGGCCGTTTATCGATCGAGTTTGAATTGATCGGCTTTTTGCAGGCCCGATCATGCTGTTCCGCTATTTGAGCTTTCGGGTCCAATCGGCCAATGCGGCAAGCATCTTTCGGATGATCTCTTTTGTCTTCTCGTCCGTCAGAACGCCTTCGGCATCAAATTTATCGGCGCATGTGCTGATCATCACTTCGGGCCGATTAAGCGGAAACATATTCAGAAAGACCATTATCTGCCGAAGGTGATACTGCATGCGGGCGGTACCGATGCCGCCGGTCGAGGCTCCCATTATCGCCGCCGGTTTGCCTTCCCAGGCGCTGTCGCCGTACGGCCGCGAAGCCCAGTCGATCGCATTTTTCAGGACGCCCGGGACCGAATAATTGTATTCAGGCGACGAGATCAGTATCGCGTCGGCTTCGCGTATCTTTTGTTTGAATTCGATGACCTTTGCCGACGGTTCCCGATCTTGTACGAACTCAGGAATGCCGCTGAGGTCGTAAATTTCTATCTCGACACCCTCGGGCGCGAGGCCGGCCGCGGCATGAAGCGCGCCCGTGTTGTATGAACCCTTGCGAAGGCTCCCCGAAATTCCCAGTATTTTTATCGTATCTCCCATTGTTCGTTCTCCTTAATTATCTGTCTGGTCCCATTATACAATTTGCCACTGACTTTGCTCGCCAGGGGTTCAGCCGATCCTGACCGATGTCATCGAGATCGAGCCGCCGTCAAAGCCCTCGACCGGAAAACTGACATCATCGCCAGCCTGCTGTTGCGCAAGCACGTACAGAAGCGGAAGGTAATGGTCGGGCGTCGGTGCGGAAAGCAAAGCGTCCCGGCCGAGCGTTTCGTACCCGATCAGCGGAGTGTGGTCGCCGGCCGCCATCAATTCACGAGCCTTTTGTTCGAACCGCAGAGCCCAATCGAAGGGCTCACGCGACTGATCGCCCCATGCATAGGCGTGAAGATTGTGAACAAGATTGCCGCTGCCGACGATAAGGATGCCTTCATCTCGCAGCGGACGCAATTTCGCGGCGAGTTCGTAATGGAATGCCGCCGGTTCGGTCTCGTTTATCGATAGCTGGACGACCGGAACATCGGCATCGGGAAAAATGTGGCAAAGGATCGACCAGGTACCGTGGTCGAGTCCCCAGCGGCCGGTATCGAGGTCCGCCGCGCCGCCGAGAAGTTCGTTCACACGCGAGGCCAGAGCGGGCGAACCCTGAGCCGGATATTGAAACTCAAAAAGCTCGCGCGGAAACCCGCCGAAATCGTGGATCGTCCGCGGCCGCTCCATCGCCGTCACCGCGACGGCCGGAATGTACCAATGAGCCGAGATGCAGAGTACGCCGTTCGGTTTTGGAACCGAGCGGCCGATAGCCGACCAGGCTTTTGTGTATCCGTTGTCGGCAAGCGCGTTCATCGGATTGCCGTGGCCAATAAAAAATGCGGGAAAGCGCATGTCCGATCCCTCCGAGCGTAAGTCAAAGCACTGCGTTGAGAAACTGTCCGATCGTGACGGCATCCGGTTCGGCGGCCTGCATCACAAAACCCGCGATCGCGAAGAGCATCGTAATGATCACCGCCGGGATGGCCGTCTTCCTTAGCGCGGTCATCAACCAATGTCGGCGTTCGATATTCCTGATCGGGCGGTAAAGGCTGCCGACGACCGCGGCGTCAATAATTAGCTCGGCGAAAAGGATGGGCGCGATCCAAACGACGTAGATCAGCGCGCTGAAAACGAGAACCAAAACGACCAGCACGACAAGCAGGGCGACGCCGTCGTCGAGGTCGACGTCGATCCCGCCGATGCCGCCCGAGCCCGACGACGAACCGCCCGACGATGAGCCGGACATAAGACCGACCGGTGCGGCCGCCGGTGCGTCGCCCTCCGACCAGCCCGAACCAGCACCTGCCCCGGCAAAATCGCCGCCGCCGCCGAAGACCGGCTGCTGGCCCGACCCGCCGCCGATATTGATGTTCGGTATCAAAAGATCGCCGACGCCGTCGATCGAGACATCGCCGACAGGCTCGTCGCTCTGCATCCATATCCAAATGCGAAGCAGAACGAGAAAGACGCAATAACCTACGATCACAGCGATCGGATATCGAATGGCCATCGACGTCATATCAAGACGAAGCAGGATCGCCGAGGTGATGAACGCCGCAAACGCCGTCAGCGCGAGCATTATCGATATCTGAATGCGCGGCATCGAGAGGCGAGCGGTCAGTTGTTCGATGATGAGAGCTCTTGTCGGGGTTCTCATAGTCTGATCAGATCGGTGGTTGGTACTATTTTTTCAGTTCACGAATGCGCTTCCACAGCTGCGGCAGCAGGGTCGCGGTCTTGAGCAGCGAGCCCGAGGCGAACTTGGCAGCAAAGCCGCGAAAGGTCTCGACGGCGGTCGGTGAATAGGGCATCCACCAGGCGTCCGGCAGCAGTGCGATGCGGTTGGTGTGGATGTGCTGCGGCTGGACGAGTTCCATCAGGCCCTCGAGCCCATGCGTGCGCCCGCGTCCGCTGTTCTTAAAGCCGCCCCAGGGCGTTTGCCCGATGCCGTGCGTATACAACACTTCGTTGATGCACACGGAACCCGCTTCGATACGCTCGGCAACACGGCGGCCTCTCGAACGATCGCTCGTCCAGACGCTCGCGGTCAATCCGAATTCGGAATCATTGGCAAGCGCGATCGCCTCTTCCTCGGTCTTAAAGGTCGCGATCGGAAGCGTCGGGCCAAAGGTCTCTTCCTGCATCGCGCGCATCTCGTTTGCGGCGCCGCTGATGACGGTCGGTTCAAAAAACAAGTTCGCGTCAGTTCCCGCGAAGGCCTGATTCCGCTTTCCGCCGATCTCGATCGTCGCGCCGCATTCTCTGAGATCGTTAACGTGGTCTTCGACGATCTTGATCTGCCGTTCTGAGGACATCGCGCCGATAGATACATACTCGGCGTCGCCGGGGCCTTGTTTCAATTCACGCGTCTTTTCAACGATGAGCTTTGTCAGCCGATCGGCAACGCCCTCCTGCACATAAAGCCGTTCGACCGACGAGCACGACTGGCCGGAGTTGCAGAAAGCTCCCCAAACGGCACCGGCAGCGGCGAGTTCGAGATCGGCGTCATCAAAAACGACCATCGGGTCCTTGCCGCCGAGTTCGAGAACTACCGAGGTCATATTCTCTGCTGCGGCCGCGAGGATCTTTTTCCCTGTCGCGACCGAGCCGGTGAACATTATCTTGTCCGGTGCGGAATCGACCAGGGCCGCGCCCGTCTCGCCGCCGCCCGTTACGATCTGTATGCAGCCATCGGGAAAGCCGGCTTTCTCAAAGATCTCGCCGATCTTCAGCCCAACGAACGGAGTAAGTTCTGAAGGCTTGATGACAACTGTGTTGCCCGCCATCACCGCCATTACAGCCTCGCCGAGCGGTATCGAGAACGGATAGTTCCACGCCGGAATGATGCCGACGACGCCGAGCGGTTTGTAAATGATCTTTGACGACCGGCCGAGCAGGCCATAAAGGCCGATGCCGACATTTCGGGGACGAAGCAGTTTTTCGGTCTTCCTTGCAAAATACTGCATCAGGTCGAGCACCGGTGCGATCTCCATCGAAAGTGCCTCGGCCACCGGCTTGCCCGATTCGTCGGATATAAGCCTGGCGATCTCGTCCATTTCGGCGAGTATCAACTCGCGTGCCTTCATCACCAACCGCTTTCGTTCGGTGAAGGACGTCGATCTCCAATCAAGGAAGACCTCGCGCGAACGAACGACCGTGGCCCGAACTTCGTCAGACGATGTCACCGGCAGGCGGCCGATCTCGTCGCCGGTCGCGGGATTGACCGAGACGATCTCCATTTGTTGCGTTTCAGCGGTTTGTACAGGCAGCATTCTTTCGCATTAAGATTAACGTAATTCCGCTACTTTCGTAAGCCCAAATTTGCCGGCGAGTTTGATGTCCCCGAACTATCGGTTAAAGTGTTCGGTGTCGAAAATGATGCTCGCTGCCGACTGAATGAATATGCAGGTCTCACCGCAAACACCAAGATCACTTTCCGATATCCGTGACGATTTTCCGGCGTTGTCCCGAACCCATGCCGGGTGGCCAGTGGCCTATTTCGACGGGCCGGGCGGTACGCAGGTGCCGCGACCGGTCGTCGAAGCGATGACCGATTATCTCTATGATCATAACGCCAACACGCATTGGGGTTATCCGACGAGCGACGAGACCGATGCGATGATCGCAGGTGCACGCGAAGCGTTTGCCGACCTTTTCAACTCTACGCCGGACGAGGTCGTCTTCGGCCAGAACATGACGACGCTGACGTTTCATCTGGCACGTGCGCTCGGGCGTCAGTTTGCCGCCGGCGACGAGATCGTGGTGACCGAGCTTGACCATCACGCGAACGTCGATACGTGGCGGTCGCTTGAGACGGATCGCGGCGTGGTGATCCGTGTACTGCCGATGGATATCGAGAGCGGGCAGCTTTTGCTCGACGAATTGCCCGGCCTGCTTAATGAACGGACGAGGGTAGTTGCGATCGGGGCGGCGTCAAACGCGATCGGAACGATAAGCGATGTTTCAGCCGCATGCGCGATGGCGAGAGAAGCGGGCGCATTGAGCTTCGTCGATGCTGTCCATTTTGCGCCGCATAACCTGATCGACGTCAGTGCGATAGGCTGCGACTTTCTTGCCTGCTCGGCCTACAAATTCTATGGGCCGCACATCGGTATCATGTACGGCCGCAAGAGACTTTTAGAGACCGCCGATTTTCCGAAACTGCGTCCGGCTCCGGACAACGCGCCCGATCGGGCAGAGACCGGTACCCAAAGCCATGAGTCGATCGTCGGTGCCGGGGCCGCCGTTGATTTCATCGCGTCGCTCGGCCAGGGCCCGACCCGAAGGGAACGGCTCGCTGATGGGTTCGCCCGAATGCATGAAAAGGACGCTCCGTTGACACGGATGCTCTGGCACGGGCTGTCGTCGATCGAAGGCGTCCGGGTTTACGGGCCCGGCCCGGAAGCGAAAAGAACCTCTCTGGTCTCATTTACCGTCGGCGGCATTCCGTCGAGCGAGGTCAGCAAGGCGCTGACCGGCCGAGGCATCTTCATCTCGCACGGAGATTTTTATGCCTCGACCGTATTGGAGCGATTGGGTGTCGCCGAGCAGGGGTTGGTGCGTGCAGGCATTAGCCTTTACACGACAAGCGATGAGATCGATCGGCTGCTCGAAAGCGTTCGCGATATAGCAAAAGGCCGATCATGAGTTTGCCCGGCGCCGCGAGCCCGTTTGCCTTTTTGTAACGTCGCTGGTGCCATCTCCGATCAACCCGTCACGGATAAGGATCAGATCGTTATTGACAGAGCCGCGGGCGATCAGAATATCCTTGCCGTTGCTCGACCATTGATAATTGAATATTCGCCCCGACTTGAAATCGGTGATCGGTGCTGCCGCCGAACCGTCGATCGGCTGCCGCCAGAGGTTCTGCGAACCTCCGCGATTGGTCAGGATGGTCAATTCTCTGCTGTCCGGCGCCCAGACGAAACCATTTATCAGATTGTATTCGACATCGCGTTCGACCTTTCCGAAATTCGCACCGTCGATGGTCGCGATGTGAAGCGTTTTGCCGAAGGTCGCCATGTCGTAACTGGCAAAAGCGATGCGTTTACCGTCGGGCGAGATCCGGGGATGAAACACTCCCCGTGCTTCATTTTCGTAAAAGACCTCAGGTTTTCCACCATCGATCGCGACCTTCATCAGCTTGAACCGATCCTCGTTGGCTATCCGCCGCTGAAAGATGACGGTCTTGCCGTCGGGCGTGATCTGCGGGCTGAGATCGATAATGTCGGGGTCGTCCTCGGTCAAAGGAACGGCTCCAGTACCATCGGTGTTCATCCGCCAGATCCGCGATCGTTTGTCCTTCTGCAGATTGAAGACCACAAAGCGGCCGTCGCGAGAGGCAACTGGGTCGAGCGCGAAACCGGCCTCCTGAAACAATGCCCTGCCGTTCTTTCCGTCGGCGTCGGCAAGCCAGAGGTCGGCCTCTTTGCCGTCGTTTCTCGTAAAGATCAGAGCACCATCGGTTCGCTGGAAAAGGCCGCCCTTGCCCTCGACATTTCTGCTGTCAGACGTTATCTGTGCCGCGGTCTTATCGGCGGTCGAATATCGCCAGATCGAGCCAGTCGCATCGCCCTTGATGGTAACGATGCTGCGTCCGTCGCCGGCGATACCGAGATCCATGTAATCGTTGAGGTCATTCGTGACCTGATGAAGCTGGCCGACCGGATATGAGGCAAGCCAGACCTGAACCGCGTCGTTCTGCGTCATCCGGCCGGTAAAGACATAGCCCGAGCCATCGGCAAGCCAGGCGAAGTTTCCGGCGGTAAAGAACTCACGGCTGTTTATTGCTTTGACCTCTTTGCTGCCGACCGCTATCTCAACGATATCGGTCCGTGTGACGAAACCGCTTTGTCTGAGGCCTGCGCCTGTCAGGATGCGAAGCCCGTCGGGCGACCACGCAAGTTTCGGGACGAAGAAGTCGTACTCGGTCGCTTCGGTGCTGATGAATTCCTGCTGCTCGAGCGTCGAAGTATTGACGACCACTATCAAGTCATCGTTCGTTTTCGGGATGTGCCGGACAAAGGCGAACTGCTTGCCATCCGGAGCAAAGGCGACCGCGCTGTCAACATCCTCGATCATTCGCTTTGACGGCCCGCCGAGCGTCGGCACCTGATAAAGCGTGCTGATCGTAAAATCGTTATTCGTCTGTGTGTAATATATATGGTCGCCCGACGGCGAAAACCCGATCGACTGAAGGTTAAGCGGGGTCGTCGGGACGACCGTTATCGTGCTGTCGGTCGCTATCTGACGAACGACGAGGCTGCGGCTGCCGATCTCGCCGCTTACATATGCGACGTACTTGCCGTCCGGCGAGATCGCCGGGAGCATCACGCGGCCGTCGGTATTGATCCGCGAGATCTGGGGTTTCACGAAAGCCGTATCGGACAACCGGGCAGGGCTGTCGAACCACGCATAGAAACCAAAACCGATCGCCGATGCCAAAAGCATGCCCAGGCTGACCGCAACGGCCGTTCTGATCCGCGAGACTTTTCGCCGATCGTGCGGCCGAACACCTTCGGAAACCACGGCGACATGCTGCTCGGTCGGATGGTTGCCGCTGACCGTCCGATGGATCATCGTCGGATTCTCGCTGAAATTCGGCGACGAGGACGTGTGGCCCGAACGGTTGCCGCTGTTGGCGTGTTCAAGTTCGTGCAGCAGGTCTTTGATGTCGAGAGCAAGGTCCTTTACGTCCTGATAACGCTCTTCGCGATCTTTTTGAAGAGCCTTTCGGACGATCCGGCTTAGTTCAGACGGAATATTCGGCAAATGGTCGACCAAGGGCTCGGGTTCTTTGTAAACCACCGCCGCGATCGTGTCGGCAGTCGTCTCACCGTCGAAAGGAGCATTGCCCATCAGCATCTCGTAAAGAACGACGCCGAGGCTCCAGATGTCGGTACGCTCGTCAACCTCGAGTCCGCGGGCCTGTTCCGGCGACATGTAACGGGCACTGCCCATCACCGTTCCCGGAATCGTCCGATTATTCTCGTTATTCTCTTCGTCGCCGATCGGCACTTTCGGCTTGGCAAGCCCGAAATCGAGTACCTTGACGATCGAATCATCGCGCACCATTATGTTCTCGGGTTTGATGTCGCGGTGGACTATTCCTGCGTGGTGAGCGGCAACGAGGGCGTTGGCCGTCTGCTCGACGATCTTCAGGACACGCGGCAAGCTCAGCGTTTCGCGCTTGATCAGCTCGCGGAGCGTCGTGCCTTCGACGAACTCGGTCGCCAGAAAGCTCCCGTGCTCGTTCTCGCCGATCTCGTAAATGGTGATGATATTAGGATGATTTAAGGCCGAAACGACCCTTGCTTCCTGCCGAAAGCGGCTTCTGCGGTCGTCATCGAGGGTAAATTCGGTCGGCAGCAGCTTGATCGCGACGCTTCGTTCGAGGACTGGGTCGAGCGCGGCATAAACCTCGCCCATTCCGCCCTCGCCTAATTTGGAGCGGATCTCGTATCGACCGAATTGCGTTCCCGTAAACATTTTTTCAAGCTCTGACACGTCTCCGTAAACTAGAAACACCGTGCTGCTCACATTTGTGACAAAAACGTGTGAGGCACGGTGCTCAAAGACCAGCTTATGTTTATTAAACGGCTGAGCGAACAAAAAAGTTGCCCGGCGCACAAAAAAATAGTCCGGGCGGTGCAGGCCGAACAATGCAAAAACGCCGTAAACCGAATCCTGTGTCGATTTACGGCGTCCGAATTTTCTTGAATTTGCTAGGCGAGCATTCGGGCGATCGATTCGTATGAGGCGTCGATCGCCTTCTGCAGGCTGTCGACCTCGGGCCCGCCGCCCTCGGCCATGTCCGGACGTCCGCCGCCTTTGCCGCCTAGGATCGGCACGATCTCTTTGACGACGTTGCCGGCCTTGATCCTGTCGGTCAGATCAGACGAAACCCGGACGATGATGCTCGCCTTGCCTTCGTCCTTACGGCCGAGAACTACGACGCCTGACTTGAGCCTGGCAAGCAGCGTATCGGAAAGCTGACGCTGGCCGTTGGCATCCAAACCGTCGACGATCTTGCCGACGACCGAAACGCCGGAAATGTCCTTTGCTTCATCGCCGCCCGATTGAGATGCTCCGTTGCCTGCGGCGCCGGTGGCGATCTTCAGCTTGAGCTCTTCGATCTCTTTTCGTGTCCGCTTGACCTCTTCCTGAAGCCTTTCGATCGCGTTCGGCAGATTATCTCGCTGCGTCTTCAGCGCCTCGAGCGAACGGTCGATGAGGTGTTCATCCTCGCGGAAACGGGCAAAGGCGTCAAAGCCGGTGATCGCCCTTATGCGGCGAACGCCCGACGCGATCGCCTCATCCGCGGTGATCTTGAAACTGCCGATATCGCCGGTCGCGCGGACGTGCGTCCCGCCGCAAAGCTCCATCGAGAATTTACCGTCGCCGACGCTCAAGACCCGAACCTCGGAGCCGTATTTTTCGCCAAACATCGCGACCGCGCCGCTTCGCATCGCGTCGTCGATCGACATCAGGTTCGTGGCGACCGGTTCATTCTGCAAAATGTAGCGGTTCACAAGGTCTTCGACCTCGCGGATCTCAGCGTCGCTCATCGGCTGGTAATGAGTGAAATCGAAGCGTAAATAGTTAGGCGCTACGACCGAACCCGCCTGCTTTACGTGCGTTCCCAAAACCTCTTTGAGCGCGGCATGGACGAGGTGGGTCGCTGTATGATTTCGGCGTGTTGCGTCGCGTTTGAATTCGTCGACCACCGCCGAGACCCTGTCGCCGACCTTTATCGAGCCGGTCTCGATCCTTGATTTGTGGAGGATCAGACCGGAAAGCGGTGCGAAAGTGTCGAGAACTCGTGCCTGAACCGCAGCGCCGATCAGCGATCCGGTATCGCCGACCTGCCCGCCCGATTCGGCGTAGAACGGCGTTTCGCGGAGTATGACCAGGCCTTCGTCGCCTTCTTTCAATTCGTCGGCGCGGAGATCGCCTTTGACGATCGCGATGACCTCGATGTCGTCGAGCCGCGTCGTCTCGTAACCGTGAAAGGTCGATGTTCCGACCGCCTCGGCAAGTTCGGTATAGACCGGCGAGATCTCGGATCGCCGCTGTGTCTGCCCGATGCCCGACTGTTTTTGTATCTCTTGAAGTGCCGTTTCGAAACGCTCGTTGAAATCGTCCTCTTCGAATCGGATCTGTTTTTCCTCCAGAAACACACGGATGAGGTCGCGTGGTGTGCCGTACGTGTCGTAGAGCTGTGCCAGCTGCTTCAAGAACGCAGCGGCCGCGGCATCCGATTCCGCGATCGCTTTTTCGCGCATCTCGCTGTTCGCCATGAAAGTTTCCATCGCCGACGCAGCGAACGCAGCGGCTTGCGAACGTTCCTTGTCTTCCTCGGTCACCTGTTCGTTCACGAATGAGCTAAGCCGTTCGAAGTCGATGCTGTTACGCTCTGCGGCGAACTTGATCATCGACTGCTGCTCGAAGCTCAGTGAACTGTACAGTTCATCGAGCCGCTTAAGCCCAACGGTCATCGTATTCCCGAAGCGCTCCTCTTCGAGGCGGACCATCTTGCCGATAAAGTCGCGCTGGACGGCGAGTTCCGGAAAGGCGCCCGAGAAATTCTCGACGACGAGGTCGCAGACCTTGTAGAAGAACGGCTCGTTCAGGCCCAAATGTTCGCGGCCGTGATAGATCGCGCGCCGCATTATCTTTCGCAGCACGTAGTTGCGGCCTTCGTTTCCCGGCAGAATGCCGTCGGCGATGGCGAACGCGGTCGAACGCGCGTGATCGGCGATCACACGGCTCGCATACTGTTGTGTTTCTGACATCTCGTCGTACTTACTCATTCAAGATGATTGTATAACACGTGGAAACGCCAACGGTAGCGAGTCGTCCCGTGCGCGGCGGGAAGTGGGTGATCCGAGGCTCAAATTTTCCGCTGAACACCGCCGATCAGGTGAAGCGCGACACCGGCCAGTGAAGCGTAGATGCCAAATCGGCTGAGGTCTGAATAATTCTGCAGAGTGTAGGTCTCGACGACGAACGCCCGGAAAAGCAGAGCGCTCGAGGCCAGCAAGATCGCCGAACCGGCTATCTGGACCGCTTTTCGCCACGTAGAAGACGCGAACCGAAAGTAGGCTCCGAGCGAGATGTGGATCAAGGCGGAGAAGAGTATATAGATGTGCCGCGACCGCATCAGAACGCGAAGTTCTTGCGACATCATTTCCTTATCGGGAAAATCGGCGCGCATACAAGCTCCGGTCTGTGTAAAGACGACGAACAGCAGGATGCCGAAAACGAGATGAAACCATGCCATCGATTTGTTAAAGTCGGAGCCGATAATTATTATCTTCAGGTCATATAAAATCAAGCCAATGAGGTAGCCAAATGAACCTTTCGCGGATCGCCTTCGCTTTGTTCTTTATCGCCCTCGCAAACGTGATGAACGCTCAGACCATAACAACCGACGCGAAATTCTCGAAGTTCAAAGAGACGTTTCGAAGCGAGCTTTCCGAGGCGGGCATCGTCGGCGGCAGTTTTGTTTTCAAAAGAGAAAACAAGACGGTGGCCGAAGATCACTATGGTGTTGCTAATATTGAAACGAACCGCCGCGTCGATGCCGAGACGATCTATCATTGGGCGTCGAACACCAAGCCGTTTACCGGCATCGCGATCATGCAGCTGCGCGATCGCGGACTTTTGAAGCTCGACGATCCGGTGACGAAGTATCTACCCGAGCTTCGCGACGTACATAATAAATTCGGCTCGATGGGCGAGATAACGATCCGTCATTTAATGACTCACTCGGCCGGATTTCGAGCTTCGACGTGGCCGTGGGATCGCGGTCAGGACTGGGAACCGTTTGAGCCGACAGAGTATTCACAGCTTGTCGCGATGTTTCCGTTCACAGAGATCTTGTTCAAACCCGGCAGTAAGTTCAGCTACTCAAATCCGGGGATCATCTTTCTTGGCCGTATTATCGAGAAGCTCACCGGCGACGATTACGAGGTCTATATCGACAAAAATATCTTTAAGCCGCTTGAGATGCACCGCAGCTATTTCGACACGACGCCGCAGCATTTGCTGAAACACCGCTCGCATTCGTATTTCATCGAAAACGGTAAGAGAAAGGAAGGACGCTTTGATGCTAACACCGGCATCACCGTTTCTAACGGCGGATTGAATTCGCCGATGTCGGATATGTTGAAATATCTAAATTTTCTTATCGGTGATGTCAAGAAAAGTGCGGTTTACGATGGGGTGCTAAGACGCTCTTCACTCGAAGAGATGTGGAAGCCGGGGCTTGACGCCGGTTCCGGAGCGGATGGCAATCCTCCGGGTCAATCGCGGATCGGCCTGATATTTTTCGTCACCGAATCAAACGGCAAAACACTCATTGGTCACAGCGGCCATCAGAACGGATTCTTTAGCTATATCGACTTTGATCCGAAATCCAAATCCGCATCGATCTTGGTGGGCAACACCGACGTATCAGGCGGAAACGAAATACAGAAGGGTCTGGAAGGCAGGTTGCTAAAACAGGCGAGAACCCTATTCTAATTGCTTTCTAAGTTCACCAGCCGCGATGGATCTCCCATCGGCCGACGACGTCCCCGTTCTCGATCACGTTGTAATGCGAATGCTGAGCGGCGGTGAGGCAGGAATGGTTTGCAAGAATGCGAACTCGGTCGCCGACGCTGAGTCGGTCGAACAAAGTGCTCTCGCCGGCCTCGATCTCGCCGTGTTCCTGCGACATTCCGGTGACGCGCATTCCGGTGTCGCTGCCTTCAAGGTCAAGGACGCGGCCATAACCGCAATGCGGATCGAGCCCGATCGGGCCGCGGTCTTTTGAAAGAGCGATGGCGCCGGCGTCAACGACGAGTTTTCTGCGGGCGGCGTCCTTATGAATGACCGCGGTGAGAACGGTCAGTGCGGTATCCTCAGATCTGCAGCTGCCGAGCGTCGCCTGAAAGTTATCAAAGAAGACATAGTTGCCGGGGCGGATCTCGTCGATGCCGTCGAGATGATCGATCGTGGACATCGTCGGCGTCGAGCCGATGCTGACGGTCGGCACTTCTATGCTCTGGCTTCGTAATCGTCCTGCAAGCTCCACCATCGAATCGCGTTCGTGACGCGCAACGGCTACGATCTCGTCGATGGTCCGAGCGTTGTAAGAATGTCCGGCGTGGGTGAGAATTCCGGCGAAATTTAGGTTTTTCGCGTCGAAGATAATACGCGGGATCTCGACAGCCTCCGGTGTGTCGGGCTCAACGCCGACACGATGCGTTCCGCAATCGATCTTTACGAAAACATCGAACGAAACACCGGCTTTTCCCGCCGCCGCGTCCAGAGCTTTCACCGTCTCGGCATCGTCGGTCAGCAGGTTCAGCTTAAGGCCGCCGCGAACTAGCCCGATCGCCCGCTCAAACTTTCCCGGCTCGACCGGCACCGCGTATGTGATGTCGCTGAAACCGTGTTTCGCGAACGCCTTTGCCTCGGCAAGCGTCGAGACCGTGATCGCCCCGCTGTGTCCGGCGGTCTGTATCTTTGCTACTTCAATACACTTATGCGTCTTCACATGCGGCCGCAGACGGACGCCCAACTCGCGCGCCTTTCCGCTCATCCGCTCGGCATTGCGGCGAACACGAGCGATGTCGAGCAGAAGTGAAGGCGTTTTAATATCGAGAGAAACCAGATGCATGCGTATAGAATAACGATCAGCCAAAAACGAAAGGGCTAATAGTAGGTGATCGTTCGGTACGAAATATATGCGGGCTGCCAGCTTGTAACGCCGTTCTCTTTCACCTCTTTCAGTGTTGCCTTTTTGATCCAGTTACCTACGGCATCAAATTCGTAACTGTGCTTGTACCTTCTGTCGCCATATATTTCGAAGTTGACAACGCCGAAATCGGTTCGCTCGATCTCGTTGCCGTCCGCGTCAAGTATGGACAAATAGCGCTGATTCAATTTTCCTTCGTCTGTATAGACTAGTTCTTCAACCTGGTTCGGCGAATGCTTGTAAATATAACGCATGCCTTTCCGACCATTGTTGTGCACCATTTGACGCTCGACGAGTTTGCCCTCTTCGTATTTGTATTCGTAGCTGTATTTGTATCGCGGGTCGCTCTTCCTCGGAGCCACTGCGACAGCCGCACTTGGTGCTCCCAACGCGGTAAAGACATTCCCCTCATTGTCAGTCTTGTAGTTCGAGACGCGCTTGCCGTCAAGGTAACCGTAAACGGTGACCTGAAATGGCTTGCCTTTCGAATCATACAAGTCTCGCTGTGTTAGGGCACCGCTCTGATCGTAGTATTCGATAGAAGAGATCTTCCGGCCCTGCACGCCCCACGTTCCGGAACGGTCTTCGCTCTCCTCGATCACTTTTTTGACCTTTCCTTTCAACCGTTCGTCCTGAGCATCGGTCGTAAGCCGGGTGACAGCGGGAGTTTGCGGCAATGGCGGCGGCTTCATAGCCTCATATCTCCTGCGGAGTTCTGCATCAACCTCCTCCTGGGTAATTAAACTGAAGGTTGCGAACGTCGACATGAGATGCTTTTCTGTTGCGCGGTCCTTGAAAATCGCATCGATCCGGTAAACACGTTTCCTATCAATGAAAAGCTGAATTATTTTGAAGCCGTTCGTTCCGAGGTCGAATATGAAATACGAAGCCGGAACTCCGTTCACGGTCGTCTGGTTTTCCGATAAGATTTTGGCACTCGGGGTTCGTTCAATGATCTGTTTCCCGGAGTTCTCAGTTATTCGGGCAAGATCCGAGGCCGATCCGGTAAGCGTAGAGTCGGGAAAATCGAGGAAAAAGAGAGTGACTTCGCCTTCTGCGAACGTCCAGGTATATTGTTCGCCGGTCGCACTACTTCTTGTTTGTTTCGGTGAAAGTGCGGCGAAGCCGTTGATTCCTTTTGGAAACGCGATCCTGAAACGGCCTTCTATCGATGCGAATTGTTCTGCCGCGGGAAGTGTAGCCATAGACGGCCAGCCCGCAAACTTTTTGACCTGACCGGCCCCTGGTCCGGCAGCAGGCGGCGGTGGCTGAGGGTACGCAAGTGATGACAGCAAATAGAAAATGAGCGGAAGAGAAAACCGTTTCATATAACTACTTCAATTTCTTTGCCAGCTTAACGACATTCTCGACAGTAAACCCGTAATCTCGAAAAACATCTTCCGCCGGAGCAGAGGCTCCGAAGCGGTCGACGGTGAGCGTGTCGCCGTGGTCGCCGATGTATTTGTGCCAACCGAGTGAGACGCCGGCTTCGATGGCGAGGCGGGCCTTTACTTTTGCGGGCAGGACCGATTCTTTGTATTTGGCAGATTGGTCATCAAAGAACTCCCAGCAGGGCATTGAAACGACGCGGGTCGGTGTGCCGGCGGCGTTCAATTTTTCGCGGGCCTCGAGCGCAAGGCCGACCTCGGAACCGGTCGCGATGAGGATCAGCTTTGGTTCGGCCTTTTTGCCGGCCTTGTCCGCGGCCTCGGCGAGAACATACGCGCCTTTGTGGAGGCCGTCGGCCCCGGCAAATTTCCTCCGGTCGATCAGGGCGACCTTTTGCCGCGAATAGGCGAAGGCGGTCGGCGCATTCGTGCGCTTGAGCGCGGCACGCCAGGCTTCGCGGGTCTCGTGGGCATCGCAGGGACGAATGACGGCAAGATTCGGGATCGCGCGCATCGCCGCAATGTGCTCGACAGATTGGTGCGTCGGGCCGTCTTCGCCGAGCCCGATCGAATCGTGCGTGAACACGTAAATGACCTGAATGTGCGAAAGAGCGGCAAGCCGGATAGCGGGCCGCATATAATCTGAAAACGTCTGAAACGTACCGCCGAACGGGATGACCCCGCCGTAAAGCGCCATGCCGTTCATCGCCGAACCCATCGCGTGTTCGCGGACGCCAAAGTGTATGTTGCGGCTGCCGTACTGCCCGGCCTGGAGATCGGCAGACGCCTTGATCACCGTGTTGTTCGATGGCGAAAGGTCGGCCGAGCCGCCGATCATCGCAGGGATCGTCGCGGCGATAGCGTTTATCACGTCGCCGCTATAGGCACGCGTTGCCTTGGCCTCGACACCGTCGAAATTCGGCAGGGCCGATTCCCATCCGACGGGTAGATCTCGGCCGATACGGATCGAAAATTCAGCGGCGAGCGATGGGTGTGCCTTCTCATATTTTTTGAGCGCCGCATTCCAGTCTTTTTCGAGTGCGGCACCAGTTTTCACGGCCGAACGAAAATGTGCGAGAGCTTCTTTTGGAATGAAAAAGCTCTTGTTCTCGGGCCAGCCGAGGTTGCGTTTGGTCTCCTTCACGGCGTCGGCGCCGGGCGCGTCCGAGTGTGCTTTCGAAGTGCCCTGCTTCGGCATACCGAACCCGATGATGGTCTTTACGCGGATGAGTTTCGGCTTGTCCTTTATTTTCTTTGCGGCGCGGATGGCAGCCTCGATCGCCTTGATATCGTTGCCGTCCTCGACCGTCGAGACCGCCCAGCCGCACGATTCGAAACGTTTCGTCACATCCTCGGAAAACGCGAGATCGGTAGAGCCGTCGATCGTGATGCGGTTGTCGTCGTAGAGATAGATCAGACTGCCAAGCTTTAGATGCCCCGCCATCGAAGCGGCCTCGTAGCTGACGCCTTCCATCAGATCGCCATCTGAAACGATCCCGTAAATGAAGCCGTCAACGATCTTGTGTCCCGGCTTATTAAACCGTGCGGCAAGGTGTGCTTGTGCCATTGCCATACCGACGCCATTGGCAAACCCTTGCCCGAGCGGGCCGGTCGTTATCTCGACTCCCGGCGTAAGGAAATTCTCAGGGTGGCCGGGCGTACGCGAATGCAGCTGGCGAAAATTTTTGATCTCATCAAGCCTGAGATCGTAGCCCGTCAGGTGAAGCAGCGAGTAGATCAGCATCGAACCATGGCCGGCGGAAAGCAGAAACCGGTCGCGGCCAAACCACTTGGGGTTCTTTGGATTGTGGCGCAGGAATTTCGTCCACAGTACATACGCAGCTGGTGCCATCCCAAGCGGCAGGCCTGGATGCCCCGAATTCGCCTTCTGGATCGCATCCAGCGAAAGCGTGCGGATGGTATTGATGCAAAGTGTGTCGATATTGATCTTTTTGGTCGGTTTGGTCGCGGTTGTCATGGATCGGATCTTTGGGTTGCTTCGTAAACACCTTGGTGACGTTTCCTCGCCGTTCTATAGATCGCGTGGCACTCAGGATGAAACGAAATTGTCTTAGTCTTTGCTGCTGAAAACGTGTCGGTAAGGTCTATTTTGCCAGTGTTCTTGAGCGCAAGCAAAACGGCTCCGCGTAAAGATGCTTCCGGTTCATTTGTTATCAGAATATCGCGGCCAAGAACGTCTGCCATGATCTGAGCCCAGACCGGTGAAGCGTTCAACGCTCCGCCTGATGCCACGACGTCAAGTTTGGGAAAGACCGACCTGAGCTGACCGAGAATACCTGCAAACCGGTAGGCGACCGATTCCATTGCGGCCTGCAATATGTCGACCGCATCATGAGCCATCGTCAGGCCGTGGATCGAGCCGGCCCCATTCTCGTTATAGCCGGTGCTGCGTTCGCCCGCGAAGAAAGGCATGAAGGTCAGGCCGTGAGCATCGGCGCCGCGGCGTGCCATTTCCTTGCCGATCGCCGCATCGGATACATCGACCCGAAGGATCTGCTTCAGCCGATCGTATAGGCCGCCGCCATCCGAAAGAGCTCCGCCTACGACCACACGCTCGCGGTCGACGCGGTAGCACCAAAGCCCGCTCGGGATCTTTTTTGGCGGATCGCCTCTGTAAACAACGCGCAACGCCCCCGATGTACCGATCATCAACGCCGCTTTCGTTTCGTCGATGCATCCCGACCCGATATTGCTGGCCACGCCGTCGGCTACGGGCAGCTTCCATTCAGCATTTGAAAGTCGCGGCCAATGCTTCTGCCATTTCGATGTGAGTTTGAGTGTGAGATCGTCGCTTGGTGAGGCAACCGGCGGCAGTCTTCGGGAAGTGATCTTTAGATATTCAAGCAGATCCGCGTCCCATTCACACTTCCTCAGGTCAAAGATCCCGGTCCCGGAAGCCATCGAAACGCCTGTAACAATTTGTCCAAATAGCTTGAGCGAAACATAGTCGCCGAAAGACATCCACCTGGCCGTTCGTGCCCAGGTTTCCGGCTGCCTTTTTCTTATCCAGAGCAGCTTTGCGGGCCAAAAGCTGGAATGGAAGCGGACACCGGTCCGGTTGTGTGTTTCAGATTCGTTGAACCGTTTTCGCAGGGGTTCAACCAGACCGCGGCTGCGGTTGTCGGCCCAACCGTAAACGGGCGTGGTCGGCTTTCCGTAATCATCGATGCCCATCAAGCTGTGCCAAAATGTGCACGACGCAACCGTGGTGATGGTCGCGTTGCTGTGGGCCGCGCGTGAGAAGACAGCGTCGATCGTTGCAATAACCTGGCGAAACGCTTTGTCCGCATCGATCTCGGCACCGCCATCGCGTGTTGCGGTCAACATTCGTTGGTCGCGCACCAGTGTCTTCGGCACGATCTTGCCTGACGGTTCAAACAAAGCCCCGCGAACGCTCGACGAGCCGATATCCAGTCCTAAGATGAGTTCTTTTTTCACCGGAAACAAAATTAGCTGTCAGCGATCAGCCAACAGCTATTAGAAGAGATCGTCAATTCCTGGGTATCACTTATTATGAAGCTCACTTCACGCCGACCACTTTCTTGAACCACCATCGAAGGCCGACGAAAAGAAAACGCCAATCTTTAAAGAACTCGGGCGGCTTGCCTTCGAAATAATGCCCGATGAACTGCAGTATCCACCCAACTATGAACAGGCCCAATGCAAACATCCAAAGCCCGCTGACGAAAAAGCAAACCGGTATCATCAATATCGAAACCGCGATCATCGGAATACCAAAGCTATGCGTCAGCCGATTTACGGGATGCTGATGCCCATCGGCGTATTCCTCGATCCAATCGTCCCAGCTTCTTCCACCCATCATACTGGCGTTCCCCTCCTATCGATGAATTGCGATGATTCTACATCAGTTCGGCCGGCGTTGAAAGATGCGCGCCATCAGGCCGTCGCCCAGCGCGAGTTCGCCCTGAATATCAAACGCCTCGGTGAAATTTGCCGGCATAAAAACGTCGGCGTCCTCGATCGTCTCCGGTACTTCGGTGACGATCCATTTATCGATCACGTCGGCAAAACTCTCGTATGTTTTCGCACCGCCGATGATGAAAACGTCACAATTCAAGTAGGCCGAAATAGCGATCACCTCTTCCTTACTTCTGAGCAGCACGACACTCGGCTGAACCTCGATATTTCCGCTTCGGCTTAGGACGATATTGAGCCGGTCGGGCAGAGGCTTCCCGATCGAAGCCCACGTGTTCATCCCCATCACGACGGCGCTGCCGGTCGTTGCCTGCTTGAAGAACCTAAGGTCGGCGGGATAATGCCACGGCAGCTTTCCGCCCTTGCCGATAGCGTGGTTTTTTGCGATGGCTACGATGCCGATAAGTGTCATAATCAGAAACTTTAGCCGATCTCCGGCAGGCGGACCAGAATATACTCAACAGCCTCAACCATGCTCTCCGTGCTTTGAGCTTTTGCCGAGACCGGAAGCTCATGCCAATCCTCCTTCAGCCCCAGCTCCATATTCTTCTGCAAGTAAACGCAGGCGTCTCGGCCGTCATAAATCATTCTGTAGCGTTCGCCCTTGAACATAACCTTGATGATCCAGGATCCGAATGATTCATAAGCGTACTTGTGTTCAAGTAGCTTGACCCCTGCTTCATTTAAGCGCACCGAGATATCCAACATCATCCGAAAATGTTCGAGTTGGAAGTCAATCGCTTTTCTGCTTTCCTTGCTTTGTGACAATACTTTGACCCTTATAGACCGCGATGTCAGAGCCCTTGGCAAGCACGACCGAGTACGGTCTTTCGTCATTCAAAAACGCGAATTCATCGCCGTACGTACAGCCGAAATCGACGTCGATATGCGGGTTGCCCGCCTCGAAGAGCTCCCATTTAGGATGCTCGACCTTGTATTCGTCCGTCCTGCCGCCGCGGCGTTTTGTGTAGCCCCAGTAGTGTTCGATAATGAACTCCTCGTGCGAGCCCTCGCCCGGTACGCCGAGGTTGGCGCCGCTCTCGACGCTTATCGTGTTGCGGCATTCGCCCTTTTCCCATGAGTAACGAACGTGGAGCGCATCGCGGAAGTGCGACATCCGCCAGCGTTCGTAGGGCTCGCCGTAGAGCTGCCGGGCGATCATCGCAATCGCTGCCCGCGGCACGATCTCCTTTACAAAGACGACTCCGCGCCGAACTTCTTCCTCCGTCTCGCGACGCACATAAAAACGGAGATTGACCTCTTCGAAATTGACGTGAAAAGGCACGAGGAAATCCAACACACGCGTGTCGAGGAACATAAACCCGACAAGGCTGACAAAGCACCGGCCTTCATGGAGGTCAAGCTCCGTCCCCTCGGGAACACGCGAAGCCAAAAGCTCAGGCGAAACCTCGTAGTTCGCCATTATCAGGTCGCGCCATTCGGCTGTAAGAAACTTTTTCATTTCAGCACCACACGCTTGTCGCCCGCCCGAACCGTTACGCGTTCACGGTCAAAATACTCCAGCAAAGGTATAGCATATTTTCGCGAGACGCCGGCTATCTCTTTGAACTTCGCGACATCTATCACGCGGTCGCTGCTCGTTTCGGCAAAACTCCTCACCGCTGCTTTAAGCTCATCGATCGCCGATGCCGCGAAATAATGGTCGTCCGTCACCTTGATCATCTCGCCCGAACGCAGCTTCAAAACGATGAGTTTTTTCGCATCGGCTGGCCGCAGATTCCCGAGCGAAGCCGCGATCGCCTCGTCGATCTTCGGCGGTTCGAACTTTGCTTCTTTCAGAGTCGCGAGCAAACGGTTCGCGAATGCCGATTCATCGGGCGAAAGGTCGGTCCGGTGCGCTGCCGAACGTACGAGTTCCTTCTCGGCGACGAACTTTCCCTCAGAGGTCAGCCGGACGACGACGGCGTCGATCAGCTCATTCGGAATCTCGCCGAACGCCTGTTCGCGAAACGTTTCCCGCGGCATACCGGCGGCGAGAGGTTCGCTTTGATGAAAACTGGCAAGCGTCGATCCGGCGTTGGACATCAACATTGAAACGATGGCGGAACCGATCAGGAGATCTCCCATCTGTTCGATAGAATCGGCGGCCGCGGCGATCGACACCTTCGTGATCGCCTCGGTCCAGCCCGTCTGCGAACGAAGGTGCCTGACTGAAACACCCTTGGCGCCGGCAGCCATGACGATCAACCGGACAAACGCGGCGGTCTGATCGAAAGACAATGAAAGCTTTCGCAGGAACTCTCGTGTTTCTGTAATATCCCGCTTCCGGTGTTTTACCGCAACCGGGATCACGACCTGTCCGCCGCCGATGGTCCGCTGCGGAGAATAGCTGCGGATTATGAAGCGTTCGCCCGCATAAGAGGCAGTAGCGGACTCGAGCCGAAGCTGAACGTAACCGCTCTCGCCCGGGGCGACCTCGCCCGTTTCATTCAATACAAGAACGCGTGCAAACACCTCGGCGGTTCCGATGTGAACCCGAACACGCTGCCGCGTGCGGAGCGGCCGCGGCGAGCTTTCGAGCATCTCGATCGCCGAATCGATGATCTGCGTCGCGGAGATCACACCCGGTTCGGCAAGCAGCATGCCCCGCGAAACCTCGCTGTGATCGATGCCGGCGATATTTACGGCGGTCCGCTGTCCGGCATGTGCGGTCTTTACCGGACGTCCGTGTGTCTGCAGGCCGCGTACGCGAACACGCCTGCCAGACGGCAGCAGTTCCATCTCGGCTCCATCGCTGATCTCGCCGGTAACGAGCGTGCCGGTGACGACCGCGCCAAACCCCTTTACGGTAAATGTCCGGTCGATCGGGAGTAACCCAACATGAGCACTGCTTCGCGATGAAAATTGCGCTGCCGAATGCATCAGCTCGGCTTTCAATTCGTCGACGCCCTTGCCGCTGACCGAACTTACCGCAACGAGCGGAGCACTTTCAAGGAACGAACCGGCGACGAGTTCGGCGGCGTCCAGACGGGCAAGCTCAAGAGTCTCGTCGTCGACCAGATCGCTTTTCGTCAGGACAACGATGCCGCGCTTCAGCCCGAGCAGGCGGCATATCTCGAAATGCTCGCGTGTCTGCGGCATCACGCCCTCGTCAGCGGCGATGACGAGCAGCACAAGGTCGATGCCGCTGGCGCCCGCGAGCATATTCTTGACGAAACGCTCGTGGCCCGGCACATCGACAAACCCGAAATGGAAATTTTCGGTTTCCATCTCGGCAAACCCGATGTCGATGGTTATGCCGCGTTTTTTTTCTTCGGGCAGGCGATCCGTGTCGGTTCCCGTCAGCGCCCGAACGAGCGCGGTCTTACCATGATCAATGTGTCCGGCTGTTCCGACGATGATATCCATCTTTTTTCCCGAGCCGTAAACTCAAAACCGCCCGGCAAAGCGGGCGGGTCGATGTTGATATTCTGGATCGCTCTACCGGAGCCTCAGGAGATTTTCGACCGAGACGTCCTCGTCGATCGCTTCCCAGCGGATGCCGAGCCCGCCGCCGATAAGCCGCCAATTCTTGCGCTCGCGGGGCGATGCGCTCTCCAGCCGCGGAAACCAGTCCAGCGGGACCGAGATCGCGCGGCCGTCAGCAAGCGCAACGCGCAGTGCGTCATCGCTGCACATCACATCTATCGCCAAGGGCTGAACGTTTGCTGCTGAAAGGCTCATTTGAAATAAAGATACAGGAAATCGGGTAAGAATCGCAAACTTTACAGGCCCCTAAGCGGGACGGCCGAGAACAACACCTGCCGTGACCGACAACTTCAGAGGCTGCCCGCTTTTTCGTGTTCGCCGGTCTCGTACTGTTCCAATTTGCGATAAAGGGTCTTACGCCCGATATCAAGCAGGCGTGCCGCCCGCGATTTGTCGCCCTCGGTATATTCAAGCATTGCTTCGATCACCTTTTGCTCGATCTCTTCCATAGACGAAGGAAGTTCGAGCTCGATCGCGATCGATCGTCCGTCGGCAGCGGCCTTTGCACGCTCCTGCCGGACGATGGCGTAGGCCTCGAATGCCCGCTTGCTGATCGATTCAGGAAGGTCGTCAAGCTCGATCTGCCGACCCGAGGCGATGATCACCGCCCGCTCGATGGCATTTTCAAGTTCGCGGACGTTGCCCGGCCATTCATAGCTCACGAGCGCACGCAACGCCTCTTTCGAAATTCCTGAAATGAAGCGGCCGGTCTTTTCTTTATAACGCTCCAAAAAGTGAAACACGAGCGGATGAACGTCTTCTGGCCGGTCGCGTAGCGGCGGCAGCGTGATCGGGAAGACCGACAAGCGGTAATAGAGATCGCTGCGGAAACGCCCGTCCTTTGACGCTGCATCGAGATCGAGATTGCTGGCCGCGATCACACGGACGTCGGACTTGATCACCTGTTTGCCGCCTACGCGGGTAAATTCACCGTCCTGAAGCACGCGCAGGAGCCTTACCTGAGCCTGCATCGACATCTCGCCGATCTCATCGAGAAAAAGCGTTCCGCCGTCGGCCTCTTCGAACCGGCCTTTGCGCTGCGAACGGGCGTCGGTGAAGGCACCTTTCTCATGGCCAAAAAGCTCCGATTCGAGCAGCGTCTCGGGTATCGCTCCGCAATTGATCTTGATGTACGGTTTGCCCTCGCGGCCTGAGTTGAAATGGATCAGGTTCGCCAGCAGTTCCTTACCGGTACCCGATTCGCCTTGTATCAGAACGGTCGTGTTCGCATCGGCGACGTTGATCGCCAATTCGATCGCCCGCCGGATCGCCGGTGCCTGGCCGATGATCTCGCTTTGCCGTTGGTGAAGTTCGCTCTTGAGCCTCATCACCTCGGCCGAGAGTTGGTCGCGTTCGAGTGCGGTTCCTATTTGGTCGGCGATGCCCTCGACCAATGCGACATCGTGTTCCTCGAATGTGATCTGATCGCTCCAAACGAAGCCGAGCAGACCAAAGGTCGTGCCGCCGACGCGAACCGGCGTCAAGAGAGCGGCCTTGCCGCCAAGCGTTTTGTTGAAGATGAGTCTTATCGTCAGGGGCAGCGACGTATCGGTCAAAGACATCGTTTTGCCGTCGCGGATCAGTTCAGCGACCGCGGGGAATGTGTCGATATTAAGCGACTTACCGTGGGATTCGACCATACGAAGCAGACGGCCCGGCGTTACGCCCTCGGCCGCCTTAAACGAAGCGAGCGAGATCTTTTTCCCGGACTGATCGATCACGCCGAGCGCTCCATAGTCGGCACCGACCAAGCTGATCGCGCGTTCCAGAGCGCGGGCCGAGACCTCGTTAAAATCCGAGTGTGAATTGAGCGTATTGGCTATCTCGAGCAGCGCGTTCGTGCGTTTTGTTTCCTGCTCCTGCGCGACGTACAGGCGGGTATATTGGTAGCCGATCGCAAGCTGACGGGCGATCGATTCGAGAAACTGAACCTCTTCTTCGAGCCATTCACGCGGCTTGGTCGTATCGTGAAGACCAAGCAGACCGATAACGCTTCCGCTTAGCGATATCGGAATGATAAGCAGTGAACGCGTCTCAAGGGCCTTGGTAAAAAATTTCAGCGTCGGATCTTTGGTCCTGGCCGTGTCGTTGATCCGGATCGGCTTTGAGATATCGAACTGTTCGGAGAGCCGTTTACGATCGATCGGGATCACCGTGCCCTGGCTCGACGGGATCCGATCATCGCGACGCCATTCGTGGCTGATCCGTAATTCCTTATCACCGACGAGCTGGAGTACATCGCAGCGGTCGGCTTCGAGCATTCGGCCGATCTCGGAGACGACCACGTTCAGAAATCGCTCGATGTCGATGCTCTCCGGAAGGTCGCGGGCAAGGCGCTCGATGATCGCCTCGCGCGCTTCATGCATTCGCACTTTACGTTCCAACGAAAGGCCTTCCGGATTGTCGAATTCTATTTTGGTGAGAGCCATACCTTGATCACGGTTCCGCAAACTGTATGGTAAATCTGAAGGTCAACGAAGGTCAATGTCAAGTTGACACACCTTGGCGCGCATGTGTGTAGTTTAGCGACACGCCCTACGGCTGCTTCGGCCTATTTGCGACAGGTGGTTTTGGTTTGTCGCCGCCAACGGGAGGGCCGGGTTTCTTATTGCTTGCGGGTTCATCGGGCGCCGAATTCGAATTTGTATTCGAGTTCGAAGCCTTCTTATCGTCTTTTGGAAGGGTCGTGAAACTTATCCTTTTTCTGCCGGCCTCGGCCTTTTCAAGCAGTTCTTCAGCTTCGAGATTGTTTGGGTCGAGCTCTATGGCCTTTTTGAGCGCTCCGACGGCCTCTGGATACTTGGCAAGCTTTATCAGGATCGAACCCAATTCGGTGTGATATTCAGAATCGTCCGGTTTCAATTCAACTGCCTGGCGAAGCGCTTTTGCCGCGTCTTCGTCTTCGTTGAGCTTGTTGTACGAACGGCCCATATTGTAATAGGCGAGGTGATCTTCACGATTTGCGGCGATCATCCGTTTATAAGCAGCGACCGCCTTTTCAAACGCGATCTCGGAGTTCGATCTGATCTCTTTCGGTTTCTTTTCACCGGGAACCGGGGTCGGCGTCGGTTCGACCGACTCATCAGCCGCGACCTGATCGCGAAACTCGACAAGCGAATAGGCGATGCCTAACCGAAAGTATGCTTCGGCAAGATCGCCATTCATCGCAACAGCCTGGTTCAGGACCTCGATCGCCCGCTCGGTCTCGCCCGCATCAAGAAGGCGGCTTCCTTCCGCAAGCGCTTCGTCGGCGTTCGCAAACGCCGCGTTCGCCGTGTCGTTCTGTTGAGCGTTGACATCGGCGCCATTCTGTTGGGTGCCCGAACATCCGAGTTGAAGGACCGCGGCAGCAATAGTAATGACGATCAGGATCCGAAATCTCATAACTTGAAACAAATTTACCAAAGGCCGCAAACGCATCATCCCGGCGGGAAAATGAACGGACGTCCGCCGAGCAAATGCACGTGCAAATGGAAGACCGTTTGGCCGCCATCGCTATTAGTGTTGATCACGATGCGATATCCGTTTTCGGCAAGATCCTTTTCCCTCGCGATCTGGGCGGCCGTTAACAGAAGATGCCCGAGCATTTCGCTCTGGTTGTCTTCGGTCTTATCGAGCGAATCTACATGGGCGCGCGGAACGACCAGAATGTGGGTCGGTGCCTGGGGCGAGACGTCGTTGAACGCAACGCAGATGCCGTCCGCATGAACTATCTCGGATGGAATTTCGCCCGCAATTATCTTGCAGAAAATACAGTCGGTGCTGTTCATATCGTGTTTCTCAATATTTAATCACAGCAACGGCTTACCGGTAAACGACCGGCCGCCGATAGCATCTCAAACCGCGGCCGTTTCTATATTTTCCTTGATCCGCTCGATATCCGCGCCGACCGACCGAAGTTTGCGGACGATCGTCTCATAGCCACGGTCGATATGGTATACGCGGTCGATAAGGGTTTCGCCGTCAGCGCATAGTCCGGCCAGCACCAGCGATGCCGACGCCCTGAGGTCGGAGGCGATTATCGGCGCACCGGTAAGCCTCGTCTTGCCTCGGACCACGGCCGTATTGCCGGAGACCTGGATATCGGCGCCCATTCGAATAAGCTCGGATGCGTGCATGAACCGATTCTCAAAGATCGTTTCGGTGATGCGCGATGTGCCTTCTGCCTGGGTCATAAGGGCCATATACTGTGCCTGCATGTCGGTCGGGAAATGCGGATGCGGTTCGGTCGTTACATCGCTCGACGTCAGGCCTTCGGGTCTTACCCGTACCCGAAGCGTCGTGGCATCGGCTTCGTCGACCTCGACACCGGTCTCACGCAGTTTTGAGATCACCGCCACGAGGTGGTCGGGCCGACAATCCTGCACCTCCAACTCGCCGCCCGTGATAGCGGCGGCAACGAGGAACGTTCCGGTCTCGATACGGTCGGGTATTATCGAATGTTCGGCACCGCCAAGCGATTCGACCCCTTCGATCTCGATCGTCGATGTGCCGGCGCCTTCGATCTTTGCTCCCATTTTGTTCAGAAGTTCAGCCAGATCTTCGATCTCGGGCTCGCACGCCGCATTGTGTATCGTCGTCCGTCCCGAGGCCAGTGCCGCGGCCATCATCACATTCTCGGTACCCGTAACGGTCACTTTCTCAAAATCGATCGCCGCACCGACAAGCCGTCCTCGCGGTGCCGTCGCGACGACGTCGCCCGATTCGAGCGAGACCGCAGCACCGAGCTTTTCGAAGGCCTTCAGATGAAGATCGATCGGGCGTGTACCGATGGCGCACCCGCCCGGCAAGCTGACCTTCGCCTTTCCAAAACGGGCAAGAAGCGGCCCGAGCGCCAAAACGCTCGCCCTCATGGTCTTTACCAGCTCGTACGGTGCTTCGAAAGTTTCGATGTGGTTCGCAGTCACCCTGTGGACCCTGAGTTCGGGCGTCAGCACAGTTGCTCCGAGATCCTCAAGCAATCGCCGCTGCGTTATTAGGTCCTTCACGTACGGCACGTTGTTCAGCGTGACCGTTTCGCCCGTTAAAAGAGCCGCAGCGAGGCACGGGAGAGCCGAGTTTTTGGCTCCGCTGACCTTGACCGCGCCTTTGAGAGGCTTTCCGCCTCTGATCAAGAATTTGTCCATAAACTGATACCGATGGCGTTACCGCAGTAAGCAAATCTTATACATTCGAAAACGGGATGTTATCATACGGCGATACAGTTAGTTAATTCGAATAACAACGAACTTTCGACATTTCTTGCGTAAATCCCTAATAGAATGCAGAATCGTTGACACTGAATGAAGGACGGAATTGATCATTCGAAAGCCGGCGGTCTCATCGCGAGCAGTATCGCAGCGGCAGATGCGGCGCTTTTCGAAGCCTGCAAAAAGGGTGATGAGGCTGCTTGGGACTCGCTCGTCGATCGTTATCAACGATTGATCTACGCGATCCCGCGGCGGGCCGGCCTCAGCGAAGAGCAGTGTGCCGACGTGTTCCAGGAGGTATTTCTCACGTTTGTTCAGAAGATCGACGAGATCGAACAGCCGGAACGTATCCGCTCCTGGCTTGTTTCGACCGCAAAATTCAAAACGTGGGGAGTCATTCGAACCAGAAAAGGCATTTACTCGGCCATCGGCGAAGACGAATATGAGACCGAGATCCAGAATCTCGCCGACGGCTCGCCGCTAGCCGAAAGTGTCCTTATCGAATTGGAACAGCAGCATCTGATCCGCCGGGCGGTAAACGATCTTGACGAACGGTGCCGTAAAATACTGTCGATGATCTATCTCGCCGATACTGCAGCCTCGTACGCGACGGTTGCTGAGGCGATCGGCGTCGGAGAGACGAGCATCAGCCCACTAAGGTCGCGCTGCCTGAAGAAACTTGAAAAGATGCTCTCGAATTGAGGCCGATGTCTTTTTCGTTCGAGATCGCACACTGTATCGACGAGGGCAGACCGCTGCCGTAAAAGGAAATGAACTCCGAAGAGAGAATCCAACATATCATCAAGCTGATGGAGGCCGACGATTCGATCGATGCGCCGGCCGACTCGGTAAAATGGGCGAAGAACATTTTTCGAACGCGTGCTGCCGAGCCGAAGCGATCAGTATTGCGGCGTATCGTCGCGATGCTGCAGGCAGACCTTGCCGGGAACAAGCCGGTATTCGGTGAGAGATCGGGAACGGCCGCGGCTGAGCGGCAAATGCTCTATCGCACGGACAACGCTGCGGTAGACATCAGGGTGAAGCTGACAGGCAAGTCAAAAAAGCTCAGCGGGCAGGTTATCGGTGAAGACTGTGAGAATGCCCCGGTCAGACTGATCGGCGATTCGGGCGAACGGGTTACAACGACTGACGAGAATGCGGCTTTCGAATTTGAGAGTATCGCAGGCGGTACTTACGATATTGTCCTGATCGTCGGGGACGAAGAAGTGGTCATCGAAAAGATCGAACTCTAACAGCCGCAATTTCGCTTGATGAGACGATCGAAGGAAAAGGGCCGAACGGCGTGTATCGCCTGTTCAGCCCTTTTTTCATCGTTCGAGAGGGTCTATCATCGTCGTTGTCTGTGACCTGCATGAGACACAAGCAACTCGCAAAACTACTCACTGACGCCTCGAACAGCCGCGAGCGGAGGCGCATTCTAGCAAAATTTCCGGGCCTGACCGATGCCGAGCTTGCCCGCCAGATCAGGCTGTTGTGTTACGAAGCATGGGCAACGGAACCCTCAAGAGCGAGGCGAACCGCGGCGGCCGCCAGGCTGGTCGCAGAGATCTCGGGTGACCGCGAGGCTCATGCACATACGCTCTGGATAACCGGCATATCTGAAATAACGAAAGGCAGACTCAATGAGGCCGCAGAGATACTGGAACGCGCCTATATTGCGTTTTCGGCTCTCGGACGTTTGACCGAAGCGGCACAGGTGCTCGTAGCTAAATTGATACCGCTTGCGATGACCGGCCGTTACGATGTTGCCGAGGAAAACGGAAATCGCGCTCTTGCGATCTTCGCGGTTCGGGGCGACGAACTGGCGGCCGGCAAGATCGAAATGAACCTCAGCAATATCGCTTCGCGGCGTGAGCGTCATCGCGATGCGGAAAGATACGGGCTTTCGGCACTTGGCCGTTTCGAACGGGCCGGTGAAAAAAAATGGCAGATCATGGCAATGAACGATCTTGCCAATACCTACACCGATCTGAACGAATTTCGTCGGGCCGAGAGTATATTCGAAGCGGCCCTGTCAGGCGCGCAAAATGCGTCAATGACCGTCACTGAAGCCGAGATCGAAGCGAACCTCGGCAATCTTGAGACCTATCGCGGAAACTATGGCAATGCCCTTCATTATTTGGAACTTTCGAGAACCAAATACGACACGCTCGGCATGCCGCATCAGTCCGCAATCGCAGAACTCGAGATCGCCGATATCTACGGCGAACTAGGATTGCTGACCGAGGCCGTATCGATCTATAAGCGCATCGTTCCAACCTTCAGGCAGTTGAAACTCCGGACCGAAGAAGCAAGGGCACGAATGCATTACGGCAATGTCATCGCCCGCCTTGGCAGCCATCGATCGGCCGAAAAACAATGGCGCGCGGCCGTTAGAATATTTGACGCAGAAGAGAACGCTTTAGGTGCGGGCCGTGCCAAGCTCGCACTTGCACGAGCGGCGCTCGCCCGAAGCGATGATCAAACCGCCAGAGAGCTCGTCCGTCAGGCGCGTAGGACACTCGGCGTGACCGAGAACCCAAGGCATCATCTTGAAGCGATATTGCTCGAAGCTGAGATCGAGATCGAATGCGGTTCGATCGATAAGGCCGATGCGCTGCTGGCCGATCTGGCCGATCGCGCCCGCCGCCTCGAACAGCGGCGCTATACGCTGTCAGCGTTGAATGCAATGGGCAGGAGCGCGCTCTCTCGCGGAAAGTGGTCGACCGCAAAAACGGCATTTAAGAAAGCGGCGGCGATCGCCGAAGCTCTTCGTGCGCCTCTGGCCGGCGAAGAATTTAGAATGGCCGTGCTCGCCGCGACCATCGAACCCTTTGAAAATCTTTCGAGGATCTTTATCAAAGAAAGGAAATTTGCTGAGGCGCTCAGATGGGTCGAACGTGCCCGTTCGAGGTCGATCGCTGATTCGATGATCGCGAACGATCCGACAGAGGCTCGCGGGCCGGACGCTCTTGCTTCAAAGGCCTCGGACCTTCGCGAAAGGCTGAATTGGCTCTACAGCCGTCTCGACCGCGGCGAGGCCCTGGATAAGACCAAACTGACACAGGAGTCACGCCGACTGGAAAGACAGCTTTCTGATCTTACACGCCGGATCGGAAGTTCGTTGGTTAAGGGTGCAGGATCTGATCACCTTCGTCATGTGACCGGCGATCTCGATATCGAGAACCTCCAAAAACAATTGGGCAAGAGGCGAGCCCTGATCGAATTTGTCGAACACGACGGCTGGTTTTCGGCGTTTACCGTGAGCGATTCGGGTATCGACTATGTCGAGAAGATAGTAGAGACCAAGGTCATTTCTGCCGACATTGAGGCTTTGCGGTTTCAATTCGATTCGCTTCGATATGGAGCTGCAAATCTAGCCGGCCTCGCACAGGCCCTGAAACGACGCGCCGATGCGATCCTGGAAAGGCTCTATCAACGGCTGTTCTCACGACTGGAGAGGTCGATCGGTGACCGGAATCTGGTCATTGTGCCGTCCGGAGTTTTGAATTACGTTCCGTTCCAGGCTTTGCGAAGCGAAGCGACCTACTTGATCGAAACGCGTGAGATCGTAAGATCACCCTCCGCAGCGATCTGGCAGACATTGGCCAACGCCGGAAGCCGAAGGCCTCGCGGGGTCCTTCTGATCGGTTTTGCCGATGAAAGCATTCCCCTCGTCGATAGCGAGATCGAGACGCTATCCCGAGTATTTCCGGATGCAGACGCATACACGGGCGAATCGAGCACGTTTGCCGCGTATATGAGGATGGCTCCGGGAAAAAGGGTCATTCATATCGCATGCCACGGAACTTTTCGGTCAGACAACCCGTTGTATTCGAGCCTGCACCTCGCGGACGGGTGGGTGACAGTTAACGACATTAGAAAACAGAAACTGAATGCCGAGCTTGTTACGCTCAGTGCATGCGAGACCGGATTGAACGCCGTCGGTGCCGGCGAGGAGATATTCGGGCTCGCAAGGGGCTTTCTTTCGGCCGGAGCACGAAATATACTACTGAGCTTATGGGCCGTAAATGACGTCTCTGCATCGCATATGATGCAGAGCTTTTACGCCGCAATGCAACGCGGCGATACAATTGCTGCATCTCTTCGGAAAGCACAGATCGAACAGATAAAGCGCGGGGAACATCCGTATTTTTGGGCACCCTACTATTTGATCGGCAAATAGGGGCACAACGGTTCGAGTTTTGAAAGAATTCGGACGGCGAACGTCTTTTTGATAGAATTCGATGCACTGTTGCGATAAGCGGAGACTTCCGCGGAGAAATTAAGAATGCGGGCTGCGGTAATTTATACAGTCATATTCGTCTTGATGCTTATGCTCTGGACGCCGGCCGGTTCGGCTCAAAGAGCCGTCGGCGGATGCGATTGCATTCCGGATCAAGTGATAGTCCAGCTTCTTGATCCGGCAACCCTGCCTGCCGTCGCCGCTCAGTACGGCCTTGATCCCCAACCCGTTTCGCAGGTGGCCACTCCGCCGATATTTCTTTTGACGATAACGAATGGCCAAACGCCGGAGCAGGTCGTCGCTGCAATGACAACGCCCGCACCCGGAGATCCGAGGGTCATATTTGCCGAGGTGAACCGAAAGCTCTCGCAGGTCGAACGCACAGGGCTTGATTGGACACAAGGAAGGTCATGGGCGATCGGGCGGTCGTGGGCCATCGGCGGAAGTTCGAAAGGCTATAGCAGACAGTGGTTCACACAGCGAATTCGCCTGAATGAGGCGTTTGAGCAAGGGCAGACGCGCGGCGAGGGAGTGACCGTCGCAGTGCTCGATACGGGAATCGACCTCAGCCATCCTGCATTTTCTGGCCGTCTCGTGGAGCCAAAGCTTCGGTGGGACTTTGTCGATAACGACTCGGATCCGAGCGAGGTCGGAACGCTTCGGGTCGACCCGGCATTTGGTCATGGAACGCATGTAGCCGGGATCGTCGCGATCACGGCACCGGCGGCGAAGATAATGCCTCTGCGTGTCCTCGATCAAAACGGCGAAGGCGAACTGTGGCGAATAACGGCGGCGTTGATCTGGGCCGCTAACAATGGGGCCGAGGTCGCAAATCTCAGTTTTGGCTATCCGGATGACGTAAGGCTGATCAAAGATCTTGTCGAATGCGCCGATGTCGGAACGACACCGAACGGCACGACATTTCCGATCGGGGCCAACAGAATGGCGGTAGTTGCCGCTTCGGGTAACGGAGGCAACAGGATCCCGGTATTTCCGGCTGCGGAAGATCTGAACGGAATGCTCGGCGTCGGGGCAAGCACGCGTGTCGATCTGCTTGCCGCATTCACATCTTATGACCGAAGTTGGGTCGAGGTTACCGCACCAGGCGAAGACATCGTAAGCGCGATACCTGGCGGACGGTATGCACTTTGGACCGGTACCTCGATGGCAGCACCGATCGTCAGCGGTATAACCGCTCTCGTCAGAGCGAAAAATCCGCAGCTGACGATACCGCATGACTGGCTCGACATCGTGAAGGAAACATCGGTCGATAAGAGGTTTGGGAACGTTCCGCCGTGGGGGGAGGTCAGGCTCAACCGTGTAGACGCATTGTGTGCGGTGACGAACACTATCAACTGCCCGATCCCCAGTTCAGTCACAACAGACTTTGGTATCGACTATAAACAGACGAAATAGTCGTCATTTCGGCTGTGAAATAGACAAGTAAGGATCGTGCATATGTTGCCCGGTCCTTTTTGTTCTTTATCACACGACAAAGTGTCTTTTGCGAGCTGTTCGGAGCACTGTCTATCTGACGACCCCTCACTATAAAGGGAATTGCAAAAGGATGGACACTAGAATGAACAACTCGGAAAGCTCAAAGATGAAAGGGCGCATATGGAAGGCAGCCCTCGTGATGACGGCGATAGCGGGATGGATATCCATACCGCTGATGAACAATTCGGTCGAGGCCGGCGGCGTGCCGATCCTGGTCAGGGCGGCAAACCTGGTCTCGCCCAGCGGCAGCATCAACCCGCACGGTTTTGCTGAATATCAGCTCTATGCAAACGGGCATCGCGAAATAGAGGTCGAGATCGAGGATGTGAACCTGCCTGCTGGTACGTCGCTTTCGGCGATCGTCGACGGAAACAATATCGGGCAGGTGATCCTTGCAGCCGATCAGCGAGGAAGACTAAAGCTTCGTACCGAGGACGGCCAGAACGTTCCTGTAACGAACGACGGCTCAGTCGTACAGGTGCTCAACGGCACGACCGTACTCGTTGCCGGCGTAATGAGCGGCGGCGGACCGAATCCAACGCCTACCGCATCACCGACATCATCGCCAACTGCTTCACCAACGGCTTCACCAACTGCGTCTCCGACAGCGTCGCCAACTGCGTCTCCGACAGCATCACCGACCGCTTCACCGAGCCCGAGCCCAACAGGAACGCCGAACGAAAGCAGCCTTTTCGCCGGCCTTTCCGGCGGAACGATCAACGGTGTTCTTCCGCTCGGTTACGCCGAGTTTGAGATACACAGCAGCCGCCTCGAACTCGAGGTCAGACTGCGTCAGATCAACCTGCCTGCAGGAACAAACCTGTCTGTGGTCGTCAACGGCACCGCAGCAGGAAACATGATGGTCGAAAGCGACCGAGAAGCACGTCTTCGATTGAGAACGGATCGCGGCGAGACCGTGCCGCCGGTCGTTGTCGGAACGGCGATCAGCGTTCAACAGGCAGGAACGACCATAATGAGCGGCGTCTTTTCCGGATTTGCGGGACCTAGCCCGAGCCCTTCGCCGACCGGAACACCCGGGCCGACACCGAGCCCCAGCCCGACGATGGGACGCTCTTTCGAGGCCCACCTGAATGGTGCCGGCGTCGAACCGCCTGTTCAAACCACCGCCAACGGTGAGGTCAAGGTCACACTAAATGCGGCAGAGACCCAGGCGACCATCTTTGGTGAATTTCACAACCTAAGCAGCGGCCAGACAGGCGCTCGGATAGAAACGACCACCGGCAACGTCATCACCGTACATAACTTTCCGGTGACGGGCGGGCAGAACGGCAATTTCGCTCCGGTAACGATCGATGTTTCGGCTGCTTTGGTTCAACAGCTTCGCACCGGACTATGGTCAGCAGTGATCACGAGCGTGAATAATCCGGGCGGCGAGATCCGCGGCCAGCTTACCGCACGATCGAGCGACAGCGATTTCGACGGCGACGGCAGCAACGATTTTGCAGTATTCCGCCCGTCGACCGGAGCATGGTATTCGCAGAATCCGTCTGGGTTCAATGCTACGGTCTTCGGTTCGGCCGGCGATCGGATCGTCTCCGGCGATTATGACGGCGATGGCCGCACGGATACGGCGGTGTTCCGAAACGTGAATGGATCCGGCATCTGGGACATTAGGCGAAGTTCGGACGGCGGCATTACGTCTGCACAATTCGGCTTTGCCAGCGATGTGCCGACACGCGGCGATTTTGACGGCGACGGAAGATCGGATCTTGCGGTATTCCGGCCATCGACCGGCGTTTGGTACGTGCAGAACAGCAGCACCTCGGGCTATACGATACTGCATTTCGGCTTATCCGAGGATAAACCGATCCCGGCAGACCTCGATGGCGACGGCCGTGACGACATCGCGGTATTCCGGCCTTCGACGGGCGTTTGGTATTGGCTTCGAAGTTCCGACGGCGGCTTCTCAGCAGTACGCTGGGGGCTGAGCGAGGATGTGCCCGTTCGCGGCGACTTTGACGGCGACGGAAAGGCCGATGTCACTGTCTTTCGGCCTTCGACCGGCATCTGGTACACGATGCGGAGTTCGGACGGCGGATTCCAGATCGCACAATTCGGACTCAACGGCGATATCCCGGTCGCGGGTAATTACGATGCGGACGGCAAAACGGACGTAGCGGTGTTCAGGCCTTCGGACGGATTTTGGTACATCCTCAGGAGTTCGGACGGCACGTTCCAGGCCTTGCCTTTCGGCCTCGCAGGCGACGTTCCGGTCATCGCCAGATGATAGACAAAGTAGTGCGGCACGGTGAGATCCGTGCCGCGCGGCAAGACATCCAGGCATCTGCTTCCGACAGCTAAATGGAACAGAAAAGAAGCTCGTGTTTGGATCTACGGCATCGGCAGCATAGCCCTCCTAGCTGCCGATGCTTTTTATTGTCCAGCGTTCGCGATCATGCCTTTGATCTGGCGAAGATGGCGAACTTCGTGGCCGCCGATAAGCACGAGCCATTCGATCGCCGAAAGGTCGCCGAAGTAAGGATGCGGGAATTTGTTTTGATTTCCGTCATTCGTTTCGAACAACGGCTTGAGTTCGTCAAAACGCCGGTCGATCTCTTCAAAGGCGGCGATCGATTCGGCAATGGACTTTGAGCCCGATGGTTTCACGCGATCGGGGGCGTCGATGGCGACGTCGGCGAACTCCGCGGCCTTACTCAAGAATCCTTCCGAAATGTTCACGGTTCCGTCATACGCCCGGCCCGCCTCGCCTGCCTCTTTAAGCAATTTGCCGCAGATCCGCGACATCCCGTCAGCGACGAGCGTTAGGTGTTCGACAATTTCGGCGATGCTCCACTTGTCATCCGCCGGCCGCGTATTGATCACGTCTTCGGGTAAGCTCGAAACCGTGAGCAGAAGCTTTTGCCTTATCGCCTTGTTTGCAGTGTAAATTTCGTCTATCGATCGGTAGTTCATTGTTCAGTTTGTTCTGCCCGCTGCCTGCGGTGAGAGCACGAGCCGATGCCAACGCGGGAAGCTCGTTACGCTATCGGCCTCGTTCTTCATTCTCTTGATAAAGGCCGTCTGAAAATAGAGTATCTGATCTTCGGGCCACGCCATTGTCACTATCGGATTAAAGGAAACAAGGCTCTTCTCATCCGGAAGGGTTGACGAAGCCGGAGCCGCGGCATTCACGTTAGTGTCTGTATTTGCGCCTCCAAGCGTTCGCTGCTGTTCAAGGTCGTAGGCCTGGGAAGAAAGAAGAAGGCTATTGCGAAGCGGAACTGCGGCCTGCGTCGGGTTTGTCCCGACGGCGTCGTAAATACGCACCTGCGATTCGAATGCAGCTGCGATCTTTGCCGAATCCGGCGACCAGACAGGGCGGACGGCCGTGAGCGCGTCGTCGAGCCTTCGCTCGCGGCCGTTCTTTTCGACCATTCGCGGACGCCCGACCGGTACGAATATCTCGCCGGCGTTATCCGCCCGAAACTGCAGATACTGCCACTCTCTCGCGGTCGCTGCCAGGGCTGCAAGAGCGGAGCTGTCGGGCGACCACGTGTAGTAGAAATAGATCAGTCCCTCGTTCTGGGTCAAAGGCTTGAGATTGCCGCCGTCTGCGTCGCAAAGATAGATCTGTTCGGTCCTGAATGTCAGGATGCCGGTAGGTGCGGTCGGGGTCGGTGAGCGCACGGGCTCGGCCGGCGCGGTTTCAGCATTTGTCTCGGCGTCGGCGGATCCGGAATTGCTGTTTGTATCAGGAACGGCCGAAGTGTTGGTGTTTGACGGAGGTCCCTTCGTCGCGGGGGCTTCGTCTTCTTTTGTTCCAATGTCAGCGGGAAGCTCGGGCTTTTCGCCTTGCGCGCCTCGGATCATTGCGACAAAAGCGACGTTTGCCGAATCGGGCGACCAGACGATCGTATCCGGAAAATGGACCGCCATCAGATCGGCCGTTACCTTTTGGAGCAGCTTGCCGTCCGGCGAATACATATCCAGGCGAAACTCGGCAGAGAGGTCGTCGGCCTGATGATAAACGGCCAGCACACGCCTCTTGTCAGGCGAGGTCAAGGTGCGGTCCAATGCCTCGCCCGGCCGGTTGAGGTCAAAATCTGCCTGAACCGCCGGATTTCGCTCTTCGAGTGCTGCGCTGCCGGCCGTTTCAGGCTGCGGAACGTCAGGCTCATAACGATAGCTGAGCCTGACCGAGGGAACGTCGGCGAGTCTGGCGGGCGGCCCGCCGGGTTCGCGCGGAGCTTCCTTTTGGCACGCGGCTGTTATCAACACGAATAGGAATACAGATGCCGCAATTGAACTTGATCGCCGTAAGGCGAGTAGTTGTTTCATAGACGTGCTATTTAAGCTCGACGCCAAAGTACTGCTTGTACGTTTCGAGCTGACGTTCGCTCGGATCTTTGACCGGGACGAACCGCGCCTCGTATCGGCTATTTCTTCCAAGTGTGAAATTGACCTCTCGCAGCCGGTCGTGACGAAAGATCGCCAGCTTTATCTTGTCGTTCGGCCGCTTTTCATCAAGATAGTTCTGAAGGAACGTGAGGCTCGCCCGGTGGCCGTCGATCGCTACTATCTGATCATTGAAATTCAGGCCCTGTTCGAATGCAGGAGTTCCCGCGGCCACCCTGCGAACGGTCAGACGGCCTGATTCCTCGGCAAGATCGGCGCCGATATATGCTTTTGCTGCGTTCGGCTGCTCGATCTTGAGCTCTAGGCCAAGGCCGCTGACCATCGAGTTGTAATCGATCTCGGCGCGGCCTCTGACATATTTGGCAAAGAAGTCGTCGAGCGAGCGGCCGGCCATCGTCTCGCAGGTGCGCTGAAAATCGCCGGATGTATAATTTCTTCCTTTCTTGAAAAACTCGTTGTAGAGCGAACGCATGACATCATCAAGCGAACGCGACCCGTTGGACGATGTCCTGATCGTCAGATCGAGCATCATGCTGACGACCTCGCCTTTGTCGTAATACGAGATCTGATTGTTGATCGAATTCTGATCCTGGCGGTAGTATTTGATCCACGCATCGAAACTTGCTTCCTCGAGGCTTGTCTCGAACCTTCCCGGCCGATTCTGAAGCTGTTGGATCATCTCGGCCTTTGCCGCAAGGATCTCCTGGTCGCTTGAAATGCCCGCGCGCCGAAGCAGAAGGCCCTCGTAATACGCGGTCGTGCCTTCGGCGACCCATAGCAGACCGGTGTAATTCTCATTCTCGTAATCGAAAGGCCCGAGCACGTCCGGCCGGATCCGCTTTACATTCCACAAATGAAAATACTCGTGCGCGACCAGCCCGAGATAGGCAACGTACTGACTACGCGGTTTGAAGCCGAAGCGGTTCCACTGAAGCGCGGTGGAATTAAGATGCTCGAGGCCGCCGCTGCCGCGAAGATTAAGGATTATCAGATAATCATCGACCGGTATCTCGCCAAAGATCTTCACCGCCTCTTCACCGATCCTGGCCGTGTCGGCCGCCATCTGCTTGAGGTCGTAATTTCCATCGCCCGTTACGACGATCCGATGCGGTTTGCCGGCCACTTCAAAGCCGATCTCCTTGAAATCGCTCACTTCGAATGGAGCATCGTAAAGAACGTCGAAATCGGATGCCCTGAAGGTATTTTGCGAACCGGTGACCCGCGGCAGGCCGGTCGCCACCTTCCACTTGCCGAAAGGTACGACGGTCACGGTCGACGGAGCATTCAGATGCCCTTTCGGGAACATCAGCAGCGCCGCATTGTTCCAAAACGCATGCTCGTCATTGAGTTCGTTCGTCCTTACCGTTAGCTCATTCGAATAGACCCGATAGGTCGCGACGATCTCGCTCGAACCTTTTGAATCGACCTGCCACGTGTTCTTACTGATCTTTCGCCACGCAATATCGCGGCCGCGGCCGTCCTTGACGCTGAAATCCTGGACGTGGCGTGAATATTCGCGGACCAGGTAGCTGCCCGGTGTCCAAACCGGCATTTTGAGCTCGGTCTGATCGGGAAGTTTGGCGGCCTTGACGCGCATTTCAACCTCAAGCAGGTGCGTCCACGGTTTCGACATCGATACGGTGAAGCGGATGTCCGGCACCGCTGAACTCTTCAAAGCCTTGCGGCCTTTCGGTTCGGATGCTTTCGACCCGGCGGCCGAAGTTTCTAGGGTCATAATAAAAACGAGTGGTGTTATCAGCAGAGCGATCAGGCTTTTCCGAAGTGTTGTATTCATTCCTTATTCCGTGAGCGGACCGACGATCCAAGCGTATTCCAGTATTCTACTACGGTATATCCTTTTGCTAAAATTTTGCCGTTCAGGCTCGGCCGACCGGACGGTCGGAAATGGCATTCTATCCGCCGGTGCGTTAGGCTTGTGAATGGATCGTGACAGCAATGGAGCCCGAAAAAGTAAACGACAAGTTTTTCACAACGCCCTTAATAATAATATTTGTAACCGTCTTTATCGATCTGGTCGGTTTCGGTATGGTCATACCGATACTGCCTTTTTATGCCAATACCGAGCCGTTCAATGCGACGCCTTTCGAGATAGGCCTTCTGTTCGCCATCTATTCCTGGATGCAGTTCTTCTTTTCACCGATACTTGGCCGGCTTTCGGACAGATACGGGCGGCGGCCGATACTTTTTGTAAGCCTGCTCGGATCGGCCGTCGGTTATTTTTTGATCGGTTTCGCCGGCTCGCTGCTCTTGGTATTCGTCGGCAGGATAATCGGCGGCATCACCGGGGCAAACATTTCGACGGCGCAAGCCTACATAGCCGATGTGACGACAAAGGAAAACCGTGCGAAAGGCATGGGGCTTTTCGGGGCGATGTTCGGGCTGGGTTTTATATTGGGACCGGCGATCGCCGGCATCCTGAGCAAATACGGCGTCCACGTACCTTTCTATTTCGCAGCCGTGCTCTCGCTCGCAAACGCGATCGCCCTTTATTTCGTGCTGCCCGAATCGATCAAACCGAATCCGGACGGTGTCATCCCCGAGCGGCGAAACCGCGTCGTCGAACTTCTCGCGTCGCTTCGCGAACGTGATTTCGGGTTGTTGAATCTTTTGTATTTTCTTCTCGTCACCTCGTTCTCGATAATGACGTATGCGTTCGTGCTCTATACGGCTTACCGCTATGGATATAACGCAGAGCAGAACGGCTATCTTTTCGCCTTCGTCGGGTTGATCGCGATCATCGGCCAGGGCTTTCTTTTCGGCAAACTGGTCGGCCGGTTTGGCGAAACAAAGCTAACGGTGATCGGCTGCTTTCTGATGGGCACGAGCCTTTTTGCGATACCTTTCCTTGGGCCAGCGAACGGCGGCCTCGCCGGTCTGCTTGTCGGCTGTGCGGTGCTTTCGATCGGCAATGCTATGGCGTCGCCGGCATTGACCAGCCTCGTTTCAAAGATCTCGGCCGAGCACGAGCAGGGAAGCGCTCTCGGGATAATGCAGTCAGGTGCGAGCCTTGCAAGGGCGATCGGCCCGATGATCGGCGGCGTCCTGCTCAACAATGCGCTGAACACCGTCGACGACGTAACGGTGAACCGTACATTCTGGACGGCCTCGGCGATCATGTTCGTTGCGTTCATGACCGCTATATATGCAATGAGGGTGATGAAGATGAAGCTCTCGCCGGCGTGAAGCGGTCAGCCGACCTTGCGTTGACGCTGAGCAGAGGCTTCGGGAAAGGTCAGACGGAACGTTGAACCCGAATTACCGTCGCTTAATGCCTGGATCGTTCCGGCGTGTTCCTGCACGATGCCATAGGTGACCGCAAGGCCGAGGCCGGTACCATTGCCGACGCCCTTGGTCGTGAAAAAGGGATCGAATATCTTGCTTAGATTCTCCTGCGGAATGCCCTCGCCCGTATCTGCGACCTCGACGCTTACTTCATTACCGTTACGAGCGGTAACGAGGGTGATCGAGCCGCCGCCGAACATCGCATCGCGTGCATTTAAAAGCAGGTTGGTGAAAACCTGCTGGAGCTTTCCGCCATTACCCAGCACCGCCGGCTTGTCTGCAGAATATTCCTTGATGATCTTGACGTTAGTTTTTCGTAATTGCGGTTCGAGAAGCTGAAGCGTGTCGTCGAGCAGTTTGTTGATGTCTATCTCGACCCATTCGATCGCGTTGCCGGTGCGTGAGAAATTCAGAAGATTGCCAACGATGTTCGTCGCGCGGTCGGTCTGCCGCTGCATCTTCATGAGCAAGGCATGTTTGGGGTCGGTCTCCGGGATCATCCCAAGAAGCATCTGAGTGTAGCTCGAAACGCCGGTCAGCGGCGTGTTCACCTCGTGGGCGACACCGGCTGCAAGCAGGCCGATGCTCGAGAGTTTTTCGCTCTGCTGCAGCGATTCTTCGAGTTTTACCCTTGAGGAAACGTTTTCGAGCACGATGATCGCTCCGGTCTGCTCGTTCGAGACAGAACGCAGCGGTGCGACCGCGACATTGAGTATCATCGACCGGCCAAGCGCATCGTAAGCGTGAAGCTTGTAAGCGTTTCGGATCTCGGTCAAATGCCAACGCGATTTACCGAGAATGTTCGACAGGTTGAGAGCAAAGCTCTCATCGAAGATGTCCTCGACAAGGTTTCCGACCAGCTCATCGCGCGAGAGCGCCATCATCTCTTCGAAGGTCGAATTACATCGGGTTATCCGGCCGTCCTCGTCAACGGCCAGCAGGCCGACGTTGATCGATTCGACGATCGATTCGTTGAATTCCTTCAAAAGTGCAAGCTCTTCGGTCTGCTGCTGCTGTTCCTGATAAAGACGGCTGTTCTCGATAGCGACGCCGATATATCCGGAAACGGTCCTCAGGATCTCAAGGTCCTCAGATGAGAGCAGCGAACCATCGCTCGCGCGGCCGAGGCCGATGACCGCGACCATCTTACTTCGGACGACGCACGGAACGAAATAATGCAGTTCCTGGCGGACAGGCATCTTGCCGTTGCCGTTCGATTCGGTCAGGTCTGCATCCTGGAGTTCGATCTCATCGGCACGGACGATGCCTTTTTCGGCAGATTTCTGCCTGATCATCTGCTTGAAATCGACCGGGATATAGTATTCCTCGCCGAGCCCGACAGATTTGGCGATCCGGTAACCGCTCGGCGAACTCTTGTCCTCGATAAAGATCGCTGCCTTTTCGACGTCGAGCACCTGTATCAACCTCTCGGTCAACGCGCTTGTCAGCGGCTCGAGTGCGGTCGTAGCCGAAAGTGTCCTGCCAAAATCAAGCAGTCCCTGACGCAGGTCGTAGCGCTCGCCGTAAAAGAACCGGTTCGCGCGTTCCTGCAGAAAGTTCTTAAGCGGTTCGCTCAGCAAAACGATCGCTGCCATCGCGATGACGGCGATAAGCGCCCTGAGCGTGATCTCGGTCGTCGAAAGGTTGCTGCCGACGGCGAGAAAGACGAGCCCAAGCGCGACTGCCCCGATCATCATCGCGATCGCGACGGTCGTTACAGCGTAGACCAACGCCCTCCGGACGACAACATCGACATCCATCAGACGATAGCGAACGACCGAGTGTCCGAAACTCAGCGGTATCAAGGCGAGCGGCAAGGTCGTCAGTGCGACGGTCAGAGTGTCTTCCGGCAAATATACGAATCGCTTAGCGATCTGGAAAAGCAGGATCGGAACGATCGAGATGATGGTTCCCCACATCGCCCATTTCAACCGCTGACGCACCAACGGCTGCTGATTTGTCAAAAACCGCCAAAGCAGAATGCTCGATCCGATGGATACACCGGCAACAAAATGGATCAGCAGGCTTTGGTTGATCAACGGAAAGACCTTATTCGCGGCCGAGAAATAGACCAGCGATATGCCAGCCGCCTCGGGGATCAGGAGCGGTGCCAATGTAAAGAAAAAGCTGGCTAAGGAGATCAGCGCCGCGGGAACGTACAAGATCAGCGTCCGCCAAGGCTTTTCGTCAAACACGGCGCTCTTCACCGGATAACGCAGGCAGAAATGTAAGAACAACGGAACGAAGAACGCAAAGGCAAGATCGTCGATGAGGCTTACGCCGAGATCGAAATCCTGCTCGAGCCTCAATGGGTGGTAAACGTGGAATACAAACGCGGTAAGACAGATCGTCGCAAAATGAAGCACGAAAGGCGATCGGCTCCCCTGCTTGAACAAGACGAACAATCCAACGGCGAGCCATACCGCGCCTACCAGCGCAAGGAACACGATCGACGCCGTCCAGCGCGGCAAAGAATCGATGTTCGATAGATCAGAGTAGTAAAAGTTATTGGTAAAGGCGTATTTCGGTTTTTGGTAGAAATAGGTGAGGCTGCCGCCGACGCCTGCAGCATCGAGATACATCGGTATATCTGCGACCGAAACGACCTCATGGAACGTTCGGCCATCGAGACTTATGGTTAGCAGTTTGTCGCCGGCCGAGATGCCTGCTCGTGACGCAGCCAGGCCCGGCTCAACCTTTTCAGCATAGATGCCGTCCGCTTTCTGGACCCATAGGACGCCGTCGGTCGGGGGAAGTTGGTGGCCGGCCCGCTGCGACAGATTGAGCGCCCCGCCAGCGACAAGCATAACGGTCAAAACCAGCCAAATCAGGCTCGAACTTGTTAGAACTTTCCCCTTCATCGATCGAGAGACACTAATCCGAGTTTTCAACAGGCAAACCGTGTTCCAACGCACCGTCGAAGCCCGACCATCTCCGCGTTGCGATAATTAAGCGATAAACGCTCGATCTATCTCAGGATCGCGAGCCGTAAACCGAAAAAAATTCAGATTTTTGCTTGTCAATCCATTATTTTGGACAAAACTAAAACCGCCGGACCTGTGATCAGAACCGGCGGTTTTCGGAGCAATCGTCCGGACGGAGGCGTCCGCGATCAGAACCTTACCAATATGCCGCCGCGAAGTGCTCGGCGATGCGAGTTGACCCTCAGGCTTCCATCCTCGCCGAAAAGGCCGTTCTGGAAATCAAAAACGTTCCGGGCATCAACGACGGCTTCTGCCTGGAATGGCAGACCTAAGGTCGGCAAATGCTGCGTGACCAGAACACTCAGGCCCGGATCGTAGATAGCAAGACGGCCCTGAAACGGGTCGATCGCAAAGATCGTCGCCCGAGGCGAAAGCCTAAAGATCGTCTTCACGTTAGTTCCGGTATTGAAATCGGCCTCGATCTGACCGTACAGGGTGTGAAAGACGCCCGATTTAAATAGGTCCGCCGGATCTGATATGCCGTTGGCCGACAACTGCTGGCCGGTCCCGAAACTGTACCCGCCGCCGGCAGTGATGCGGCCCGAAAGCCGCCGCGTGTATACGACACGAAGCCCTGTCGATCCGCCCTGTTGATTACCGACAAATTCCGAGAACTGTTCGCCGGCAGAATCGAAGGGCAGGCTCGTAATGCCGACACCGCGGCCAACCGTCGCGTCGAAGAACGCATTTGCTTCGATCGTCGAGCGATTGTCCAGAACACGCTCGATACCAAATTCGAATCGGCTGCTCTTATTCATCACCGGCCGTCCGTTCTCGACGACAAAGTCATCGATGGCTACCGGTTCGCGAAAGATGACCTCAGCGTCCTCGAGCTCGATCTCTCGCGACCAGGTTCGCGGGTCTGCCTGCGACGTGTACGAAGCACGGAAGCGGGTTTTCGGATCGATGTCGTATTGAAAACCGAGTCGCGGCGAGATCGAGAAATCATCGCCGGCCCCGATGAAGCGAGAATAATCGACGCCGTAGACCAGGATCACGCCTTCGCGTACACGCCATTCATCGAGGGCCTGGAACGACACCTGGCCGAGCCGCCCCTCAGAATTGCCGAGGCTGATGCTGCCGAGATTTGCGGCTGAGGCACGCAGTCTCAGTTTGTGATCGTCATTCAGGTCAAATTTCAGCTGGGTCTCGAATCGCTGCGGAGCATTTCGGCCAATGCCTGCCTGCGCGGCGATCATCAGGCTCGCATCGCTGCCAAGCGGAAGCAGGGTCGCGTAGTTGACGCCGGCGTACGAGCCCCGATTAGTCGAGGCATAAAAGGTCTCGACGACCGACTGCCCCGGACGCGCCGTTGTCTCTTCGTCTGTCGGAGTGTCAACAACAACTTCGGGCTCAGTTTCAGAAGCGACCGTTCCTTCGGTGTTCTGATAGATCGACCGGCTTATCGATGCCGCTCGGCGAACCCATTTCGGATTGTTGCGGTCGAGCCGATTTTCAGGGAGCGTGTTGCCGCTGCCGGCCTTTTCCAATTTGAAACCGTAGTTGAGCTGCGTGGCACGGGCGACCTCGATCTCAGAGACCGTCTGCGGATTATACCCTTGAGCTACCGCAAGTACGGTATATGTGCCGGGCAAGATCCGAAGCAAAAATCTACCGTCCGCCGCCGAACGAACCTGGCGGAGCAATTTGGTCGTTCCGATCCGAAAGATCGCGACCGTTGCATCGGCTATCGGTTTACCTGCTTCGTCTCGAACAAAACCGGAAATGACGCCAAGATTGGTCGAGGCGTTGGAATTCACCGCAACGCGAGAATTCGGCGCCGCAACGATCGCAGTTACGTTCAAAACGACTGCGATCAACAGGCTGCTGAAAACTCTCGATCTGCTTCCGGAAATAAACATTGAATGAATGCGCTCCCGCACCTGGGCGGACTATTGAAAAGTTCGCTGAAACCCGCAACTGACTTAAGGAATAACTGCCTGGAAAGCCGATATTCCGAGCACTTTGCTATTTTGGTTGCAAAAATCAAATGTGTCAAGCCTTTCGACACTCGATACTTTGTGGCTTTTGATGCGAATTGCCTTGACAAAGTTTGCCCGACAGCTAGAATTAAACCTTGCTTTTCGGCACCCATGCGGAGACGTGGCTGAGTGGCTGAAAGCGGCGGTTTGCTAAACCGTTGTACTCCAAAAGGGTACCACAGGTTCGAATCCTGTCGTCTCCGCCATTATTCATTTAGCGAAGCCGTCGGCCGATGTGTCCGACGGTTTTTCTTTTCCGCCTGATCGAATGGGCGAACGGCCTGTAGGAGTCTGAAAATGAAGATCGCGGTGACAAGTGTTTCGGTATACGATCCGGTCGAGGCGTTCATGTTCTATACACAAAAACTCGGGTTTCGGGAAAGGCTCTTTGAGCCCGAACACGGGCTGGCGATCGTCGTTTCGCCGGAAGACGAAGATGGGACCGCTTTACTGTTGGAACCCCGCCGCGGTCAAGGCTCGGATGCGTATTTCGACGGGCTTTACAATTCCGGACTGCCGGCGATCGTTTTTAGCACCGATGATATCGACGCCGAATTTGAAAGGCTCAAGGACGCCGGTATCGTATTTCGTCAGCCGCCGACCAACACCGGGCGGGGAACACAGGCGCTGTTCGAAGATACATGCGGAAATTTGATCCAACTTTTTCAGGCGTGATGTCGTATCAAGCGCCATGAAGATAGTACCAGTGATCAGATGTTCGGATATCGACGCTTCGATCAGGTTCTACACCGAGATACTCGGTTTCGTCTCAGAGTATCCGGAGACACCATCGAAAGCGGCCGTCGTTGATGTTTCGCAGGGCGATGCCGTTTTGCAGCTTTCAGTGCTTTCAGGCGACGGCAGTTTCGGCGCGGCGATAAACGTCGAGGTCGAGGAAGTGGACGATCTGTTCGGGCAGTTCCTGTCGCGCGGGCTCGATACGTCGGGGCACGCGAATTCGCCCGTGCATCTTGGCCCGATCGATCAGAGCTGGGGTTCGCGCGAATTTTACGTGACCGACCCCGATGGCAATACTCTGCGGTTCAGATCGTGGCCTGCGCAAGCCTAAGCAAACCCGATCTCGAGCCATTACGACCCATCTGATTCGCTACTAAGGGCGTTTCTGCCTATAATCGTGCTTTATGTCCGTAAGAGTACGATTTGCCCCGTCGCCGACGGGTTACCTCCATATCGGTTCGGCCCGAACCGCGCTTTTCAATTTTCTTTACGCTCGTAATACCGGCGGCAAGTTTCTGCTGCGCATCGAGGACACCGACCTCGCCCGCTCAACCGATGAATCGACCCGCTCGATCCTTGACGGCCTCGAATGGCTCGGGTTCGCACCGGACGAAGAGGTCGTATTCCAATCGAACAATGCCGATAAACATCGTGCAGCGGCGCTTCGACTTCTGGACGAAGGTAAAGCCTATCGCGATTTCACCCCGAAAGAAGCGCCTTCGGACGGGAACGTTAAAGACGCGATAAAGGAACGAGCCCGCGCCCAAGGAGCCGACAAGAACATGCGGGACAACCCGTATCGCGACCTCGGGAAGGAAGAATCTGATGCCCGTGCAGCTGCGGGTGAGCCGTTTGCGATACGTCTGAGGGTCGCTGAAGAGGGCCGAACGGCATTTGACGATCAGGTTTACGGAATCCAGGAGCGCGATTACGCCGACACCGAAGACCTCGTGCTTTTGCGTTCAGATGGCCATCCGCTCTATAACCTCGCGGTCGTCTGCGACGACATCGAGATGCAGATAACCCATGTCATCCGTGGCCAGGACCACCTGACAAACACGCACAAGCAGGTGCTGATCTACGAAGCTCTCGGTGTAACGCCGCCGATATTCGCACATTTGCCGCTGATAATGGCGCCGAACAAGGGCAAGCTGTCGAAACGCAAACACGGCGAGGTGGTTTCGATGACGACGTATCGCGATGCAGGCTTTCTTGCAGCGGCGTTCCGCAATTTTCTTGCCTTGCTCGGTTGGTCTGCCGGAGAAGAGAAAGAGATCTATTCTCTTGAAGAATTGATCGAGAAATTCTCACTCGAGGGCATTCACCGCTCGAACGCCGTATTCAATTTTCACCCGGACGACCCACGCAAATGGACCGACGACAAGGCCATCTGGATGAACGCCGAATACATCCGCACGATGCCGCTCGACGATCTCTTGCCGTTCGTCAAGGCAGAACTGAAATCCGCGAAACTCTGGCGAGAGGAATACGAAGACGATGACAAAGCGTGGTTTGAAAACACGATCGACCTCATCCGACAGCGCTTCTTCACGCTCAAAGATTTTTCCGCACAAGGCCGCGCGTATTTTAGCGAAGATTACGATTTCGATCCGGCAGCGATCGAGAAGAACCTCAATAAGTTTCCCGATCTCAAGATCTGGCTCCCCGAACTGGCGGATCGCTTCGAGGCGGAATTCGGCGAAGCGGATGGTGTCAGTAGCCCGCAAATCAGTAAGGGCTCAACGCCGCCGATCTATAATGAAGAGAACATCGAAACGGTCGTGAAAGCCTTTACCGAAGAAAAAGGCACCAAGCTCGGCGTGATAATGAATGGTGCAAGAACACTGCTCACTGGCGTTGCAGTCGGTCCGTCGATGCTATCCGTCTTCGAGGTCATCGGCCTTGATAGAACGACCATGCGCCTCCGGAGCCAGGTCGCCTGGAACGTCAATAGTTGATGGCTCCCGAACTGATATCGATCCTGGCCTGTACAGGCATTGTTATATTGATCGTTGTTGCGAGCATCGCGGCAGCGTTCGTTAAAACAAAAAAGACCCGATCGCGACTCGATGTCGTCTTTGCCGGACGCGAACCGCTTACAGAAGAGGAATTTCACTATGGATATTTTGCGTCAAAAGGAATTCCTTTTTTTGTTTCGGCGGGAGTTCGCAAAGTGCTTGCAGCCGAACTTCAAGCTGATCTTGCCCGGCTGTCGGCCGACGATGATTTTTCGGGGAACCTGAGCTTTCTTCGGGATGAGTTGGAAGATCCGGAAACGCTGTTGTCGCTCGAGCATGTTTTCGAGATAAGACTGTCCGAATCGGACGTCCACGAAATGGGCACTACCGTTGGTGATATAATCGATGTTGTTTGGAAGACGCTTAAAAAGAACGAGAAATTAAAGCAGGAAGCAAACGTTCCTGAGGATCAGAATAAAGGCAAAATGGATAGATCATGAAAGGATTCAAATCGAACATCGAGAAAGACACGCTTAAGAACAAGAATTTTCGCAAGGTTCTCTACACTTCGGCCTATAGCCAGTTGGTCCTGATGAGCCTGCAGCCCAAAGAGGAGATCGGCGCCGAGACGCACCCCGAGAACGATCAGTTCCTAAGGTTCGAGGGCGGAAAGGGCAAGGTGCTGATCGACGGTAATGAGTACCTCGTAAAGGACGGTGACGCTGTCGTCATACCCGCCGGTGCCGAGCACAACGTGATCAATACATCGGCCAAAACAAAGCTCAAGATCTATACGATCTATTCACCGCCGCATCACAAGGACCAGATCGTCCGCAAGACCAAGGAAGAAGCCGAAGCGAACAACGAGGAATTTGACGGCACAATGACCGAGAAGCGGAAGGTAAAGAAATAGACCATGAACCCCGGGGTAAAGGCATACAACGACTCGCAAACGACCGCCGACCGCGAGATCTGCACGGCACTTGCCGAGGCGATCTCGGGCGCCCTGCCAAAGGCCGAGAACAAGATCTGGCATCGGCATCCGGTCTGGTTTCTTGATGGGAATCCGATCGTCGGTTACAGCAAACTAAAGGCGGGCATCAGGCTGATGTTCTGGAGCGGCGCGAGCTTTGACGAGCCGCACCTTAAACCGGGCACCGGCAAGTTCAAAGACGCCTCGATCACGTACACATCCGCCGATCAGATCAACTTCAAAGACCTGAAACGCTGGCTGAAAAAATCGGCTGCGATCCAGTGGGATTATAAAAATGTGATCAAGCGAAAAGGTGTTCTGGAACGATTGACACCTGGTAAGTGACCCGTTCCGATCGGTCGTTCATTCCTTCGGCAGGTTGCTGTAACTATCGAGCTGAAACTTCCAACTGCCGTCTTTTGACCTCACCGCAACGACAACGAATTTGCCTTTTGATGTCTGTGTTTCGCCGTTCTTGCCGATGCTTGTCAGCGAAAAGATGCCGACGTCATAACCAATATCCTGATCGAACCTCCGGTCAACGATATTGAACCGAATATCGAGCTTTCCGCCGACGCGTCGGATCGCATCAAAAAAGCCGCTAAAGCTCTTGAATATCACGTCGCGGCCACGCATGATGTCGCTCTCGGGCGTGAGGTAAAGTGCGTCGTCGGTGTATAGGCCGCTGACCATCTTCGCGTCGAGCCGTTCATACGCATCGCTGAACGTTGCGTAAACAGCGTCGATACCGGCGTGCGGCTTTACCGGCCCTTCGAGCGTCAGTTTCAACGCGGCCTTATGCTGCGATGCAGCGGTCATCGTGAGAGCGAGGATGAGAACAGTCAGAAGTGCGGGTCTTTTCATTGTCTTAGGATACCTATCTATATTTCGATGATTCTTCTTTTGACCGGAGATGACAGAACGATCGTCGTTGTCGTGATCCCGTAGGGCGTAAGCCGGTCTATCACTTCCTGCAGGTGTTCGACCGAGGCAACGGCGACTTTCATAATGAACGAATCGCCACCCGTGCCACGGTGGCATTCGAGAACCTCGTTGGACTCTTGCGCGACCTCGATGATGTGGCTGTAATCGACGCCGGTTATGCTCATTCGCACAAATGCCGTGATCGGCAGCCCGACCTTCGCCGTGTCGATCTCGGCACGATAGCCGGTAATGATCCCAGCGTCTTCGAGCTTGCGTACACGCTCGATAACGGCCGGCGTGGTCAGCCCAACGCGACGGCCAAGTTCGGCGTAACTCGTCCGAGCATCCTGCTGTAATTCCTTTAGGATCTTGCGATCGATCTCGTCGACTATCATCGTCTCAAATCACTCCCGGCTTCGATGACCGAGCGGGCGTCACCAAAGAATATAAAGCATACCGCTAAAATTAACTAACAAAGTAAGGCGTGATACGGATAAATTTTGAGTTTCGCTATTCATACTAATTATCCTTTCCATTAGAATAGTTTATTCGAAGATAACCCAACGTTCTTAAGCCGCATCGGACATATGAAAGGAGCCGCTCAAATGCTGACCGAAACCGCAACGCCGCCCACCAACGACGCCGATCTTGCGATCGAGAATTTCCAGGTCTCGGATGCCGATCTTCCCGAGTTCAGGGACATGAAGTTCGAGAACATAAACGAACTTCACCTCGATCATCCCGGTGCGAACGACCCCGAATATCGAGCGCGGCGAGACGTTATTGCCGGGTACGCAAAGAACTTTCGCGAGACCGGCGAGATCACAGATGTCGATTACAGCCCGCGTGAACAGCGCGTCTGGCGATATGTTGCAGAGGAACTCGAGGAACTGCAGCAGAAATACGCTTCGCCATTTTATTTGAGGGCAAAGAAAGATCTCGGCATCAGGACCGACCGCATCCCGCAGCTGTCGGAAATGAACCGGCGGCTAAAGGAACTTACGGGATTCCGGCTTGCACCGATCGAGGGACTGGTCGAAACACGAGCTTTCCTTTCATGGCTGTCGTACAGGGTGATGCTCTGCACGCAGTACATCCGCCATCACTCGCAGCCGGCGTACACGCCCGAACCAGATATCGTACACGAAGCGATCGGACACATACCGATGTTTACCAATCCGAATTTCGCAGATTTTTCGCAGTTCATCGGCCACGGAGCAAGAATTGCGAACGACCGGCAGCTGGAAGAACTCGGCCGGCTTTATTGGTTCACGGTCGAATTCGGGATGGTCGAGCACGAAGGCGATATCAAGGCTTACGGCGCCGGATTGCTCTCGAGTTTTGGCGAGCTCGAACACGCGTTCAGTGACCAGGTCGAACGTCGTCCGTTCAACCTCGAACAGGTCATCGATCACGAGTACACCTACAGCGATATGCAGCCGGTGTTGTATGTCATCCCGTCGTACGCTGAGCTGAAAGAGGTGACGCGGAAATATATCGAAAGCTTCGGGTCGAAATAAATGATCGAGTATAAGGTGAACGAGCCGGTCGATGCGGCCGACGTGATCGAACTTTATCGCGACGCAGGACTGCAGAGGCCGATAGACGACGCAGGCAGGATCGCCAAAATGCTGGCGGGTTCGAACCTCGTCGTCAGCGCCTGGGAAGACGGCAAATTGGTCGGCATTTCACGTTCGATCACCGACGGCGCCTGGAGCACTTATCTCGCCGACCTCGCCGTCGCCACCTCGCACCAAAAAGCAGGCGTCGGCCGCCGGCTGGTCGAGCTTACAAAAGAGGCCGCAGGCGAAGAATCGATGGTGCTGCTCCTTTCGGTCCCGACCGCGATGGAGTACTACCCAAAGATCGGTATGGAACGGCTCGATAATGCGTTTATAATCTGGCGGGAACGTTAGGTTCGGAAAAAGTCATGACAACACAAAATCCTTTAGGACTAAAGAAGATACATCACGTCGAGTTTTACCTTGGGAATGCCAAGCAGGCGGAGTTTTATTATCGCAAGGCGTTTTGGCTTTCATGACCTGAAACAGATGGAGAATTCGCTGCCATCAACAAAGATCGGTGAGATCCTGTCCGTATTAGACGAGATGAGGCAGGCCGGGATCGTCGATAAGTATGCAATCGGCGGTGCATTTGCCGCCATCCTGCATAACGAACCAATATCAACTATAGATCTCGACATTTTCTTTCTCTTCAAAGAAAAGCAGTCGTCGTTGGTACTTTCATTAGACTCCATTTATGAGTTTGCCCGTGCTCGGGGCTTTTCGTTCGATCATGAGTTTGTAAATATCCACGGCTGGTTGGTCCAGTTCGTTGAGGCTAGCCACAGCAAACTTTGGAGCGAAGCAATCGAAAATGCTGTAGTTCTTTCTATCGATAGCCGCGAGGCGTTTGTGATCGACAAGGAACATCTCGTCGCTATGTGGCTTTTTGCCGGGCGGGCAAAGGACTATCAGAAGATTGCGATGTTCGTGGATGCAGGCATTCTCGATAACGAGAGACTTGCAAATATTCTGGCGAGACATGAATTGCTGGTAAAATGGGAATCAGAGAAGTGGAGGTTTACAAATGGATAGCGATAGCGAGATCGCAGAACTTACCAAACGCAAAGAGATATCGCGATCCTTTCTGAGGTCCTTATCACCAGAGGCCAAGATCGTCCGGCTTATGAATTTGCAGGAACAATATTACGAAATGCTGGCGGTCCGTGAGGCGAACGGTGGGAAGCCGATTCCGGCAAAATGGAAGAAATGGCATGCGGCACGGCATGGATAAATTCGTTTGCCGTGCTTCGAACGATTGTCGATTTAGAACTCTGCAGCAAGTAGAACTGGCGACAAGACTTTAGCTCAATAAAGTAGGTGCGATGAAGGCTTTCTTATTATTTTTCTTATTTGCGGCTCCTGTTATTTCCCATGGAGCCGAAGACTCTCTTTACGCCCGGGGTCTTCAGGCCTGTTTGGAAAAACAGCTTGCTTCATACGCAAGTTTTTCGGATCGGGATCTGCGAAATGTCATTGTAGCGTACGACTTTTACATAACCAGAAATTTGCCAAAAAAGATGGGTGAGATCTCCGTTCGTTATCTGGACGACTCGGAGTTGATTCAAGAATTCAGGAAACTTTCGAAAGAGGAACGAAAGCGCGGAGTTCCATACATCAAGATCTTTCCGATCTCCGATAGGGAGGAAAAGTTGTATTTCGCGTACAACACTCGTTGGTTTAAATACTCAGAAAAAGGCGGCTTTTTTTCGGAACGTAGGCTGATTCATAGCCATGGTTTAGAAGGCGGATGTAACGCTGAGATCGCGTTCGATTCTTCAGAAAAAAAGTTCTATATTTCGGAGGCAAGCCTTTGGGGTATTTAGCCGATATGGTTTGACAGTTGGTTTTAAGCGGTTTGCAGGATGGACATATGGATAACAAGAATCCACTTGGATTAAAGAAGATACATCACGTCGAGTTTTATGTCGGCAATGCGAAGCAGGCGGAGTTTTATTACCGCAAGGCATTCGGGTTTTCGCGGCATGCTTATCGCGGGCTTGAGACGGGGAACCGCGACGTAACCAGCTATGTGATGCGGCAGAACCGCGTAAATTTCGTCCTTACGACGCCGATGGGGCCGGAGCATCCGGCGGCCGAGCATATCAAGAAACACGGCGACGGCGTCCGCGATATCGCGTTCCAGGTCGAGGACGCCGACCATGCTTTTAACGAAGCCGTGAAACGCGGTGCGACACCGGTCACTGAGCCTCATGATATGACCGACGAAAGCGGCAGCGTTCGCCACGCAGCGATCGCCACCTACGGCGATACGATCCACTCTTTCATCTCGTACAACACAAATAACGGCCACAACTATTCAGGGCCGTTCCTGCCCGGTTTCATCTCGCAGGAGGTTGCAGGCGACGAGGTCGGCATTCAGCTTGTCGATCACATCGTCGGCAACGTCGAACTCGGCAAGATGAACTATTGGTGCGATTTCTATCGCGATGTTTTGGGGTTTTTCCGCTACATCACATTCGACGATAAGGACATCTCGACCGAATATTCAGCGCTGATGTCGATCGTGATGTCGGACGGCGGGCACAACATCAAATTCCCGATCAACGAGCCCGCCGAAGGCAAAGGCGGTAAGTCGCAGATCCAGGAATATATCGATTTTTACCGTTCGGCCGGGGCGCAGCACGTCGCACTGCTCTGCAAGGACATTCTTAATACGGTCGCCAAGCTGCAGGAGAACGGCGTCGAGTTTCTGAGGGTTCCCGACACATATTACGACGAGATCCCGGCCCGCGTCGGCGAGATCGACGAAAGCATCGAAGACCTGAAACGCCTTGGCATCCTCGTCGATCGCGACGATGAAGGCTACCTGCTGCAGATCTTTACCAAACCGGTCGAAGACCGCCCGACCGTCTTCTACGAGATCCTGCAACGCAAGGGCTGCAAGGGCTTCGGAAAAGGTAATTTCAAAGCGTTGTTCGTCTCTATTGAGGAAGAGCAAAGACGACGCGGAAACCTCTAACTCGAAATAAATGATCTAATCCCAACCTCTGCGGGAAATTTCGCATTTTCCGGGAATTTTCGCGCCTGTTCGATGCTGAGGAGCACGACTTTTAACGGCTTTCAGCGGAGCGTAATTTGCTCTTGATAGTTGTGAACACGGTCGCAATCTGACGACGATCGCGCTGGCCGCGTCTTGGGAGGTATCACGATGATTACAAATTTGGGTTCCAGGTGGTTGGTCGTCTGGATACTGCTTGTCTTTGTGTTCACTACATGTGTTGCAGGTCAGGATGTTCTGTCATCGAAGGTCTCACCGTCATTTGTCACACTCAAAGTCCAGAGAGCGGACGGTTCGGTGCAAACCGGTAACGGCTTCCTGACGTTACGCGACGGGGTTGTTGCGACCGCATGGCACATTGTAAAAGATGCAAAACGCGTTGTTGCAAAGTTTCCGGGTGGCGATGAATACGAATGTACGGGATTGATCGACAAAGACGAAACCCGAAACGTGGCACTGATACGTATCAAGTTGTTCGGCAGACAGATGTTGCAGATGTCCGGTGCCGACAGTGTCGCCGGAGACATAATAAACATGGCCGCCGTCAAGGATTCAGCATTCGGGATCCTGAAGGTCAAAGTGGACGAACCTGCAAACAGCGACGGAACGGTCTGGGCAAAACTCGAAGGTGAGACGCCCGTTAACAACAGCGGCAGTCCGCTGATCGACGATAATGGGACGGTTATCGGAATTTTGACGCTGCGAAAACCCGGGGAAGATCTTGTCGGCTTTATGATCCCGGCCCGGTTCATTCTCGCCCTCGACAGCTCATTGCCAACGCAGCCGTGGTCGCAGATAACGTCCGCGGCAACTCCGACACAACCAACGGCAACGCCCGGTCCGCAAGTTTCAAATATGCCCGAGATCGATTCGCTGATCGGAAAGGCATTTGTAACTCTGAGTGACAATATGGACGTTATCGTCTGGGCCGATGTTGGGATCAAAGGATATGGGTTTAGGAACGGCGTGCCAAAGCCCGTTTACGATTTTCAGCAGGAGCTTGATGCCGTTGGAATAAAGTTGGCCGAGGTCCGCACCGACGACCAGCTGCGGTTGAGGGTCATCAAGTCGCTGCTTCAAGTTCTGGCTCTGCAAAAGGCTTCGTCAGAGAATTTTATCCGTTCGGTGGTGATCGGCCAGCAACTTGGCGTGTGGGGTGCACAGTCGCAAGACGCGTTCAACCGTGCTTCGGCAAATATCAAAGGCATCGAAGACAAACTCCTCGAGATGAAAACCGACATCGTCGAACTTGATCAGGCATCAGAAAAGTTCCGAGAGTGGATGTTTCCGAAGATGCGGTATTGGCTGCGACTCGTGGACCGGCCAACCGGTTACAGCTTGGGCGCCGTAAGCTACGCACGACGTCCATTCTTCCTGTTGGTCGTATATAACACCGGTGTTGCATACAAGATCGGGCTCCGCGCGGGAGACAATATAAAGTCGATAGCGGGACAAGACCCCACTCCATCATTTGATATTGAAGCCGTGAAGGTAATTATCAAAGAAAACCTCGGTAAGAAGATAGACGCCGTCGTCGAACGTAATGGTAAGATTGAGAACATAAAATTAAAGATTCCCAAAGAGATCCCGCCCGAAGCGATATACAAATAGCTGATATTTAGGGCACGGAGTGAATCCCATTGATCGTGAGGTTCGCGAGAAAGGCTAGTATGATATTTACGTCCAGGACGATCGCGACTATGAAGGTTATTTGTGATAACCGATACCTGACTAACTGGCCAAAGTACGAAGCTACGCAGACAGCGTAGAAATTATTAGGTAGATCATCGCCATGTGACACTGCTTACCGCACTGTCAAGGTTTCAAGATGCGGCGTCATTTTTTGCCCGACTAGCTTAGATCAAAGCGACCTTTCCGCCGATGCGGCAGAAAAGAATGCTGATCATGCTAGCGATGAAGATCCCATTCGCTTTCTTAGTGCGGATTGGCGAGCTTGATCCTGAGCAGGGTTCTAAATTCCCAGTGTCGACGTACTTTGTTCTTTTACTCATATCGTAGGTGCTATGAAATGTACATGAGCTCGAACGGTCGGACAAAAGTAGCTGGGGACAGTCATAATGTGAAGCTATCTCGAGCGGATCTCAATCAATTTCTCGATTTGCTTAGGGTGTTTGCACAGGCCTTCGAGGATCAAGAACATTATCAATCGGCGGTACCTTCAGATGAGTATCTGAAAAAGCTTCTTGCTCGTGAGGATTTCATTCCGCTGGTGGCTGTCGTTGATTCGAAAGTTGTCGGTGGGTTGGTCGCGTATGTGCTGCAGAAGTTCGAGCAGGAGCGAAGCGAGATATATATTTACGATCTTGCTGTTCTTGAAGAATATCGCCGGCAGGGTTTCGCGACCGCATTGATCAACAAGCTTCGTGAGATCGCCCGCGAGATCGGGGCGTACATTATCTATGTGCAGGCAGATCACGGCGACGACCCGGCGATCAAGCTGTACGAATCGCTCGGAACGCGCGAAGATGTTCTGCATTTCGACATCGAACCCTGATGATAATTCGTCGCTATAAGCCGTCCGATATCGAAGCCGTCGTAGCGATCTTTCGGTCGAACATCGGCAAGTATTTTGTCGAAGCCGAAGAGAAAGAACTGCGTGAATTTCTTGAGGCGTTTTCTGACGATTATTTTGTCATCGAGATCATTGATGAGATCGTTGCGGCGGGCGGGATCGCACTAAACGAGGACGAGACCATCTCTCTTTGTTGGGGAATGGTAAGGACCGACCTGATCGGAACCGGTCTAGGGAAGAAGCTGACCCTGTTCCGAATGGAGAAAGGCCGCGAGAAATGGGGCGACCGGCCCTTTGTTACAAGCACCTCTCACCATACCGAAGGGTTCTACAAGAAACTCGGCTTTGAGACAGTCGAACACACGCCGGACGGCTTCGGCCCGGGAATAGATATCTGCAAGATGCGGAAAGACATCTAGATGAAAATTTTAGTATTGAATCCGTTGCCCTTTTCGTGCAATTCGTACTATTTCATGGCTAAAATCTTATTATGAATCTTAAGTATCAAACAGGCTTTGGGAATGAGTTTGCGACCGAGGCGGTTGCGGGTGCGTTGCCGGTCGGCCGAAATTCGCCGCAGAAGGCACCGCTTGGGCTTTATGCAGAACAGCTTTCGGGAACGGCGTTCACGGTTCCGCGGTCGGGCAATAAGCGTACGTGGACGTACCGCATCAGGCCCAGCGTAATGCATCGGCCGTTTGAGCGGATCGACAATTTCCGTTGGCAAAGCAAACCGGACGATATCGACGTTACGCCAAATCAGCTCCGTTGGCATCCGCTTCCGATCCCCACCGAACCAACCGATTTTATTGACGGCATGACGACAATTGCCCTGAACGGCGATCTGTTCTCGCAGGCCGGGATCGGTATTCACATCTATCGCTGTAATCAAGGCATGGGCGGCCGATATTTCTACAACGCCGACGGCGAGATGCTGATCGTGCCCGAGATGGGACGGCTCGGGTTCTTGACCGAGCTTGGCGCGATCCAGGCCGGGCCCGGCGAGGTCGTCGTGATACCGCGTGGTGTGAGATTTAAGGTCGAGCCGCACCCCGATGACAAACAATGCCGCGGATACATCTGCGAAAATTACGGCGCGCAGTTTCGACTTCCCGACCTTGGGCCGATCGGAGCGAACGGCCTAGCGAATCCGCGCGATTTTGAAACGCCGGAGGCGTGGTATGAGGACGTCGAGGGAGAATTTGAGCAGGTCGCGAAATTCAGCGGCAATTTGTGGCGGTGCGAGATCGATCATTCGCCGCTCGATGTCGTTGCCTGGCATGGCAACTATGCGCCCTATAAATACGACCTGCGCCGGTTCAACACGATAGGATCGATCTCGTTCGATCATCCTGATCCGAGCATCTTCACCGTCCTGACGTCGCCATCGGGCGAGGCAGGCGTTGCAAACTGCGACTTCGTTATCTTTCCGGACCGCTGGCTTGTCGGCGAAGACACGTTCCGCCCGCCGTGGTACCACCGCAACACGATGAGCGAATACATGGGCCTGATCTATGGCCAGTACGACGCAAAAGAAGAAGGCTTCGTGCCCGGCGGCGGCTCGCTCCACAACCAGATGTCGGCCCACGGCCCCGACCTCGATGCCTTCGAAAAGGCCTCGAACGCCGAGCTGAAGCCACAGAAGCTTTCCGGTACGATGGCGTTTATGTTCGAATCGCGCTACGTCATCCGCCCGACGAAATTTGCCATGGAATGCTCGGAACTGCAGCACAACTACAGCGATGTGTGGCAGAGGTTGAAAAAGAATTTTCGGGCCTGATCGCGAACGCTAACCATGGAGATCAAATTCCTCGCCACGCCTGCAAAAGGGGAAGCTTCAGCGATCGTGCTGCGGCCGGAGGCGGCGACGCATCTGGTGGTTCTTGGGCATGGTGCGAGTACGAATATGCGGCACGCGACGCTTGCTGCGATCGCTGAGGCTCTTGCCGAACGCGCGATCGCGACCTTTCGGTATAACTTTCCGTACTCGGAAAAAGGCGGCGGCCGCGACTCACAGGCCGTTTGTGTCCAAACGATAAGAAACGCGGTGAAAGCCGCGGGTGAGGCCGCGCCCGATCTTCCGCTGCTTGCCGGCGGCCATTCGTTTGGCGGGCGGATGACGACGACCGCGCAGTCTGAGGAGCCGCTTGAAAATGTGAAGGGCCTTGTGCTGTTCTCATTCCCATTGCATCTTCCGGGACGGCCCGACACGAAGCGCGCCGAACACCTCGCGAGCGTAAAGATCCCGATGCTGTTTCTTTCCGGAACGCGGGATGAGCTTGCCACGCTCGATCTGCTTGAGCCAACGATCGAGAAGCTTCGAAAGCGCGCAACGCTTCACAAGATCGACACCGCAAATCACAGCTACAAGATATTGAAAAAGATGCGAGCGTCGGACGAAGATGTGTTCGCTGAGATGGCGAGGGTTCTCAAAGAATGGATCGCCAAACAGGGGAACTAGGAGACATCCGATGTTATGCCCGTCGATCTTTTCGGAACCGTCATCTATGAGATCACCGACGTCCTGATCCGCAGGGAATGGTATTTACGGCAGAAAGACCGAACCTTTTCAAACAGGTTGGTTCTCGTATATTATCGACGGTCAGTCAGAAGGTAAAAGCATATGAAAGCACATTCGCGCAATGTTCTGCCGGGCTTGCTGTTCGGTTTGTTGATCGTTTTTTCGGCCGCGGCTCAGCATCACGGGCCCGAATCGGGGCGTTCGAACGGTCCGGTCGACCTTGGAAAGATCGATTTTCCGACGTCGGGCCCCGCGGAAGCGCAGAAACATTTCATCGAAGGCGTACTGCTCCTGCACAGTTTTGAGTACGGCCGAGCTCGACGAGCTTTTCAGGAAGCATCGCGGCTCGCCCCTGATTTTGCGCTTGCTTATTGGGGCGAAGCGATGACGCACGACCATCGCATCTGGGGTGAACAGGATCAAAAAGCGGCGCTCGATGCGCTTGCCAAACTCGCCGCAACGCCCGCAGAACGTCGAGCCAAAGCGCCGACGACGCGCGAAAAGCTCTATCTTGATGCGGTCGAACAGTTGTTCGGTGACGGCGACGAAAAAGAGATCGCACAGAATTATTCGAACGCTCTGGCCGAGCTGACACGCCGCTTTCCCGAAGATCTGGAGGCCCAGGCGTTTTATTCGCTTTCGATCCTCGGCTTGACCGGCACGACGCGAAACACTGAAAACTATATGCGGGCGGCGGCCATCGCAGAAAGCATATACGAGAAAAATCCTCGTCATCCCGGAGCGCTTCATTACCTGATCCATGCTTACGACGATCCGACCCACGCCCCGCTCGGGCTTCGAGCGGCTCGTCTTTACGGAACGGTGGCAAGAAGCGCCTCGCATGCACAGCATATGCCTTCGCACATCTTCTTTGCTCTGGGCATGTGGGAAGATTCGATCGCCGCAAATACCGCATCGATGAAGACGGCGCGCGACGCGGGCACGGGCGGCTATCATCCGCTGCATTGGCTGGTCCATGCATATCCGCAGATCGGCAAGGATGAGGAGGCCTTTAAGCTGCTCGCGGTCGTCGAAGCCGACATGAGGACGAACGCAACGCCATATGCCCGAACTCATCTGGCGATGTGCCGGGCGACATTGCTTGTCGAGACTCGCGGCAGCGGTCCTGCCTCGTTATTGGAGCCGGTCGACTCAGCAGGCATTACGATGCTCAGTACTTTCGCCGGGCATGATCTGGCGATCGGGCTTGAGTATGTGCGGCGAAAAGATCTCGAAGCCGCAAAGCGATCTCTTGCGACGCTGCGAAACAGAAGTGCGGGCAAGCAACGGACAGAGAGCAACACTGACGTGGTCTCGCGGTATTCGACGGTCTCGCAAAGCGATCTTGATACGACCGCAGTAATGGAACAGGTCCTTGACGCGGCTATCCGGTATGCTTCGGGTGAGCGCGAAGCGGCGATCGCCAAAATACTCGCGGCTGCCGAGGCCGAGGACAGACTCGTTTTCGAATACGGCCCGCCGGCGATCCCGAAGCCCGCATGGGAAGCCGCCGGTGAAATGCTTCTCGAAGCCGGCAGAAAGAACGAGGCTGCTGATGCTTTCCGTCGTGCTCTAAAGCGGTATCCAAATCGAAGACTATCGAACGAAGGCCTGCGAAACGCCTTGGGAAAATGATATGTGTCGAAACATCAAGACGCTTTTCAATTTCGACCCGCCCGCGACGACCGATGAGGTCAATGCGTCGGCGTTGCAGTTCGTCAGAAAGCTCTCCGGATTCAACAAGCCGTCAAAGGCGAACGAAGAAGCGTTTCAACTCGCCGTCGAACGGGTCGCGGCTGCCGCCCAGGAAATGTTGAATTCGCTGGTCACGAATTCGCCGCCGCGTGATCGCGAGATCGAAGCGGCGCGGGCCCGTGAACGCGGCAACCACCGATTCGGGCGGGCATAATGGCCGCAGGCCGTTCTCGCGAAACATTTTTCCTTCCGCTTTCGTTGAAATTCCAAAAGCAATGAAAAAAGAAGTGATGCTAGAGCGTATCAGCCGCGGCCGGACCGACCTTGTTTTCGAACTGCTCGGCTCGCCTCGCTGGAGGGACATTATCCGCGAGGGCGACACAAATCCCTTGCAGTGGTTCGTTTACTACAACGACGTCACCGCTCTCAAGGCCATATTGAACGCAGGCGGCGATCTCGAAAGCCTTGATCTCGGTCAGGAACTTGGCAACGCTGCATTTTTCGGCCATTGGAAGGTCGCCGACTTTCTGATCAAGCACGGCGCCGATGTGAATTGGCACGTGCCGGAGACGGGCGAGACGCCGCTACACAGCGCGCTCTGCAAGGCCGGCCGGCCGCAGTATTTATATGTACTGAAGGTCCTGGTCGAAAACGGCGCGGATGTCAACGCCCGGACAATTCCCGGACGAGAGACCGGTGGCTTCATGCGCGATGTCCGAACAAAAGACGAGACCCCGCTTCATCGTGCGGCTGCGTACGGCGACGAAGCGATGATATCGTATCTGCTAGAGAATGGAGCCGAAAAGGAGGCTCGTGACGCGAATGGCGATTCGCCGCTGACATGGGCAAGCGAACACCTTCGGCCGGGCGCGATCCTTCAACTATTGGCATTCCCTCCGCACAATATCAGCGACGCACACGTCACAAGGATAACGTCCGATCACGGCAGCGGTTGGGGATACGGCATGGAACGCAATTTCCTCGGTGATTATCTTCCGGAATCTGTCGAACTGAAATAGAATCGGATGATATTCGTTTCGATCGGAGAAGCCTAATATGAGATCAACACAGCCGGGATCATTCCGGATCGGCATCGTGATATTGACGTTCGCCATCATCCTCGACGCATCGATCGGGGTGAGGGCTCAGACCAGCGACGGCGGAGCGCGACGCCCGAATTTTCCTGCAACGACCAATGAGGCTTTCGATGCCGCGACCGTTGCGTCCTATCGTGGTAACCATCCGAAGGCGTACGCGTATATCGACCAGAATCTGGCCAGACACATTGAGAACCTGCAGCGGTGGGTCCGCCAGCGTTCGATCAGCGCGCAGAACGACGGCGTTCAGCAAATGGCGGCGTTGTTGCGCGACGATTTGAAAGACCTTGGTTTTAAGGAGGCCGAGGTCGTCCCGACAAGCGGCCATCCCGGAGTTTGGGGGTATTACGATGCCGGCGCGGCAAAAACGCTGGCGGTCTATATGATGTACGACGTTCAGCCCGTCGAACCGACCGGCTGGCAGGTCGGGGCGTTCGACGGTTCGATCGTCGACCATCCGCTCGGCCGCGTTCTGATGGCGCGCGGCGCAACAAATCAGAAGGGCCCGCAGCGAGCATTCCTCAACGCCGTCGAAGCAATAATCAAGAGCGGCGAGCGAATGCCGGTCAACCTAATGGTGCTTGCCGAGGGTGAGGAAGAGCTAGGTTCACCGCATTATCCCGAGCTGATCGAAAAATATAAAGACAGGTTGAAGACGGCTGACGGCGTGCTTTTTCCGATGAACGGACAGGGCGGCGACGGCTCGGTGAATATGACCCTTGGTGTGAAGGGCATTGTCTATTTCGAGCTCGAGGCGCGCGGAAACGCCGCCGGCGGTCCGAAGACGGCAGAGATCCATGGTTCGCTGAAAGCCGTCTCAGATTCGCCTGCGTGGCGGCTTACGCAGGCTCTCGCCGCGCTGACATCGCCGGACGGCAACACCATCGTCGTTCCGGGCTATTACGATAAGATCCGAAAACCATCGGGCGAAGAGGAGCGGCTCGTGAACGGGATGCTCCCGTCATGGAAAGCGCGCGAGGCGATGATGCGTCAGGGCCTCGGGATCGATCGTTGGGCCGACGGTCTTTCCGGCCGCGACTCGCTGATGCGATATCTTTTTGACACGACCCTGAACATCAACGGGATGTGGACCGGCTATACCGGGCCGGGTGTGAAAACGATACTTCCGCATATTGCGACCGCAAAGGTCGATTCCCGCCTTGTTCCGGATCAAACGCCCGACGAAGCCTTGCGGCTTATTCGAGCACATCTCGACAAGAGTGGATTTTCAGACATCATTATCCGAAAGATGAGCGGTTATCCGCCCGCACAAACGTCGGTCGACGCTCCTTTGGTCCGGTCGATGATAGGCACTTACAACAAATACGGCTTGACGCCGAGTGTCGCGCCGCGGCTTGGCGGCAGCGCGCCCTATTACGTATTTACCGACACATTGAAACTGCCGCTCGTTGCCGGAGGCCTTGGCCACGGTTCGGGTGCTCACGCCCCGAATGAATACATGGTGATTGAGCCGAGATCGGGCTCAAAAGTGGCGGGCATTGCCCAGATCGAGAAGTTCTACGTTGATATGCTGTTCGCCCTGTCGGCAGCCAAATAAATAGAATCGTTCATGGCGATCGAGATACAGGGAATGACACCGCTGATACAGGTATTCAGCATGCCGCGAGCGTTGGCTTTTTATCGCGACACGATCGGATTTGTGGTTATTTCGGATTCGGGCGGTGGTGACAATGCGAGTTGGGTCTGGCTGCGGCTCGGCGAAACGGATCTGATGCTCAATGACCAATATGAGCCTGGAACCGGGCCAGACGCCCCTCCGGCTGCCCGATCTGAGTGGCACGGTGACACATGTCTTTATTTCAATTGTCCTGACGTCGACGGCGTTTATGAATTTCTGACATCCCGCGGCCTAAAGCCCAGGCCTCCGATCGTCACCGATTACGGCGCCCGGCAGGTTTACATAAACGATCCCGACGGATACAACCTTTGCTTTCAATGGACGGCTTGAAATCGGTCGATCGACAAGCGAGCTCGGAACGTGTGGTTGAAAAATAGACAAACTCCATGAACTTTCGCGAAGAGCTCAAGTGGGTCGTGCCTTTGGTCGTCGTATGCTTTCTGGTCTTCGCGAACACGCTGAGCGGTGATTTTGTATACGACGATCTTAGGCAGATACTCCGCAATCCGCTGATACAGGACAACACGCTGATCTGGAAAGCTCTGACGTCAGACGTCTGGGCGTTCAAGGGCGACGGTTCGCTCGTTGCCAGTAACTATTGGCGGCCGACATTCACGCTTTTTCATATCGTCAATTTCCGCCTATTCGGCTCAGATCCGCAAGGCTGGCACGCCGCCAACATCGCCCTGCATACCCTGGTTTGTTCGCTGGCGTTCGGCTTGCTCCGCCGGTTGGGGGTTAAAGCTGCGATCGCATTCACGACGGTCTTGATATTTGCCGTGCATCCCGTCCATGTCGAATCGGTCGCGTGGATCTCTGGCTCGCCCGACCTGCTTTTCGCTGCCGCCTTTCTCGGTTCGCTTTGGTTCGCACATTCATTCTCATCGAGCGGTCGCAGGGTTTTCTTGATCTCCGCACTTCTGCTCTACGCTGTCGCTCTCGGCGCAAAGGAGATCGGCGTTCTGTGTTTTCCGCTCTATTACCTTGTGCTTTCGAACGAGAATGAGACGAGGTCGGACAAGCGTCCGCTCATCGCATTCGGAGCGATCGCCGCGGCCTATTTCGGATTGCGGTGGATCGTTCTCGGAGCCTTGTCGCGGCCGCCCGAGGATGCTGTTGGCTTCAGCTCGGCCATACTCAGCGTCCCGTCGATATTCGTATTCTATCTGCGCCAGGTGTTCTTTCCGTATTGGCTCGGGGCGAATTATCCGCTCGAACCCGTTTCTACGATCGGCGCACAGGAATTCTTACTGCCGTTGGCGATCGCCGTTATCGTGCTCGTTGCGATACTGTTCCTCGCAAAAAGATCGCGGGCCGGTCAGTTCGCCGCCGCCTTGTTCCTTTTGCCTCTGATCCCGGCGATGAATGCTACGGCGTTCATTCCCGATCAGATCGTTCATGACCGTTACCTGTATTTGCCGCTGTTAGGGATCGTTTTGCTTGTGCTGATCTTAGCGGCTAAATATGTCGAGGATCAGAATCTTGTCCTCGCCGGCATCGCGGTTGCTGCGATACTTTCGATTCAGACCGTGGCATATAATCGCGTATGGAATAACGAATTCGCACTTTGGTCATGGACGGCGGCGATCGACGATTCGTCATTCACTTCGATGCAGTACGGCAGCACACTTGCCGAAACGGGCCGAAACGAAGAAGCGATCGCCGCTTTCACACGATCGATCGAAAAGCGACCGTCGCCGAGGGCACATCTGGCGCGCGGAAGAACGCTTGCCGTCACAGGCCGCCCGGACGAGGCCGAACGCGATCTGTTGAGCGTCGTCGGACTTCCGGACGATCGCGTCGAAGCCTATGCGCTCTATCAAGCCTACGAAGCTCTCGGGATCGTTTACAGCGGCCGAGGCGATCAGGCCGCGGCCGAGAAGACCTTCCAAGATGCCCGAAACCGTCTGCCGATCTATGCCGCGTCGCTGACCGTAAACCTCGCAACGGTCCTATATCAGAGCGGACGAAAAGATGAAGCCCTTCGCGAACTGGAATCAGCGAAACAACAGGCACGGGTCGAATTGCTGCCCGAGGCGAAGACGTTGTTCCTGAGGCTCGGGATGCTAAACGCGGAACTTGGACGATCGGAAGAGGCTCGAGCCGCATTGCGGGAATATCTTTCGCTTACGGCATCGAACCAGGACCGCGCGATCGAAAACGACAGGCTGCAGGCGGCACGGCTGCTGGAAAAATTACGATAGAGAAAAAGGAGCAGTAGAAAATGGAGAGACGGAAAGTTATCCACACCAGGCATGTTTTGGCGGTCAAAGACCTTGCGGTCTCGGCCGCGTATTTCGTAGACAAGCTTGGCTTTGAGCGCGACTTTACGGCGCCGGGTTGGGAGTTCTTGTCGTTCGGAATTTTCAAGGTGATGCTTGGTGAATGCTCAGACGCGATGTGGGCGCACGAGACCGGAGACCATTCGTGGTTCGCCCACGCCCTGGTCGAGAATGTTGACGAGGTCTATGATGAATTCAGGGAACGTGGTGCCGAGGTGATTTCTACTATCAAAACGCAGCCGTGGGGTATCCGCGATTTTTGTGTAAAAACACCTGATGGCCACCGGATCGTTTTCGGGCAAGAGATGGGCAAATAGGCCGGCAATGTCGGAAACAGCAGCGACCATTAAAGAACGCATCTATTCCATCGATATGCTTCGAGGCATCGTGATGATCGTCATGCTGCTTGACCATACGCGCGATTTTGTTCACGCCGGAGCATTGCAGTTCGATCCGACCGATCTTTCGAATACGAATACCGCCGTGTTTTTCACCCGATGGATCACACACTTCTGCGCACCGATCTTTGTTTTTCTCGCCGGTACGAGCATCTATCTGCAGCGAATGTACGGCAAGAGCAACGCTGAGCTTTCGCGGTTTTTGTGGACCCGCGGATTGTGGCTGATCATTCTGGAATTCACGGTCGTGCGGTTCGGCTATTCCTTTAATCTCGATTATTCATTCTTTGGAATGGCGCAGGTCATCTGGGTCATAGGCGTGTCGATGATCGTCATGGCCGCGCTGATCTATCTACCGGTCAAGCTCGTTGGCGCTATCGGCATCGCCATGATCGTTCTGCACAACCTGCTTGACGGAATACAGATACCGCCCAACATCGCGTTCATGGGCGATCCGCCGCCCGATCTTTCCCAGGCAATTTGGCTGATCGTACATCAACAGGGCGTCATTCCGATCACGAACGGGTCGAGGGCGTTCATTGCCTACCCGCTGATCCCGTGGATCGGTGTAATGGCCGCTGGATACGCTTTCGGCACTTTTTATGGATGGGAACCGGAACGGCGGCGGAGATGGCTGTTCGTCCTTGGCGGAGCCGCGATGATGCTCTTTGTCGTCGTCCGTTTTACGAATGTATACGGCGATCCGTCAGCGTGGTCAGTGCAGGACACACCGGTCTTCACGCTGCTATCATTTCTCAATACGACAAAGTATCCGGCATCGCTTTTGTTCCTGCTGATGACGCTCGGGCCGGGATTGATCGTGCTGGCACTGACTGACAGAATCGACGGCAATAACCTCTGGCAGCGAATCTGTATAACATTCGGGCGGGTGCCGATGTTCTTTTATATCCTGCAGTGGTTCACAGCACATGGCCTCGGCATCGTGTTGAGCCTACTGGCTGGAAAAGCCGTGGGACATTATTTCGCGAACATGATGGACATGGGCCAAACGGTCCCGCCCGACCACGGCTTTCCGCTTTGGGTCGTGTACGCCGCGTGGATCGGCGGCCTTTTGATCCTCTATCCGCTCTGTTATTGGTATGGGAATCTCAAACGTCGAAACAAACACTGGGCGTTCAGCTATCTATAAAGCAAAGAAAAGGCAGCGATCCGAGACCTTGGCTCTCTAAATTCAACTTTTTGGCAAATTAGAGTTACTCAATCTCGCTCTCGTCGATGTCGAAGTTAGCATAGACCTTTTGGACGTCGTCGTTGTCGTCGAGGGCGTCGTAGAGCTTCATCATCTGTTTGGCGTCGCCGCCTTCGAGTTTGATGTAGTTTTGCGGGATCATTGAAACTTCGGCGGCTTGCGGTTCGATACCGGCGGCCTTTAGCGCATCGCTAACGGCTTCGAATGTGTCGGGCGCGGTGAAGATCTCAAAAACGTCGCCGTCGTCCTGCATGTCGTCCGCACCGGCCTCGATAGCGATCTCAAAAAGCTCGTCCTCGCCCTTTGCCGCCTTGTCGACCACAATGTAACCCTTCTTGTCGAACATCCACGCGACCGAGCCGGCCTCGCCGAGATTGCCGCCATTCTTTGAGAAGATATGACGAAGTTCGGCTACGGTTCGATTGCGGTTATCTGTCATCGTCTCGATCAAGACAGCAACGCCATTCGGGCCGTAGCCCTCGTAAGTGATCTCGTCATAATTCACGCCTTCGAGTTCGCCCATGCCGCGCTTGATCGCACGGTCAATGGTGTCGTTCGGCATGTTCTGCGCCTTGGCATCGGAGACCGCCTTTCGCAGCCGCGCATTCGCATCAACGTCGCCGCTGTTACCGGTGCGAGCCGCGACCGTGATCTCCTTGATCATCTTCGTAAAGATCTTGCCACGTTTGGCGTCGAGAGCGCCTTTCTTGTGCTTGATAGTGTGCCACTTGCTGTGTCCTGACATGTTGTTCGAATCTTCCTCGGTGATATCCGGCAATAGGACCGATCACATTACTAACTAAGCATCCTGCCGCTAATGGTCGAAATTGAGAATATATCACGACGGCTTTGGCGGACAAAACGGTTCAGGATTCACAATTTGTTGAGATTTCCGTTAGAGGGAATTCACGCGGCGCGGTTCTAATCAGACCATTATGAACAGAAACACGACCGTTCTGACGGTCTGCGGACTGTTGATGCTGGCAGACATAATCAGCGCAAAGCAGACCTTTTCGATGCGATCTGAACTCGACCCGGTCCTACTGAACTCACTGGTCGCTGCGGAAACAATGCTTGCCTTCGGGTTTGTTAGTGTTTTTTTGCTGCTTACCGCAAGAAGTTCCGCCGGCAGAAAAAGCCCGTCAGCCAAGAGCGTTTCGAAATTGTTCGGCCGTTACGCCGTCTACTCGTATCCGTTTGGTCCTAGAGGCGACACCGGCGACGATCGCGACTGCCGACCTCGGAACCCTCAAGGCCTTAGCGAAAAGCTTTACGATCTCCGTGTTCGCCGCTCCATCCACCGGCGGTGAGGAAACTCTCACCTTCACCGCCCCATCCATCTCACCGCCGATCTCAGACCGCGAGGCCCGGGGAATTACACGAGCCGTGAAAACGATCGACCCATCTTTCTCAATTACATCGATCAATTCTTTACCAGCACATTTATCACTACGGCCTGAAGCAGCGAGATGACGATCAAGATGACGAGCAGCGAGAAGTCGAACATCCCGATCGGCGGGATCACCCTTTGTACCGGCAAGATGATCGGATCGGTCACGCGTTGAACGAAACCGAGAAACGTGTTCCGCGTGAATACGAACCAGCTCGAAATAAAACGGATAAGAATGAACAGCACAAATATGCTGAGCAACCCGTAAAGAATGAATCCCAGCGTTGCCTTCACGTTGCCCGAAGAAATGGCGAATGAAAGACCATCGATGACGAAAAACGCATTGCCGATTATCTGTGAAGCAAAATAGGTAAGCACCAATGCGATGAAACTGGTGACCAGGGGAGCAAGGCGGACGTCAACGCGAAAGTTGGCAAGAAAGCGGGCGGCCGGGTAGACGAATCGTTCGGTAGTTCGCCTGACCCTGAAACCAAAACGTCCGATCTTGCCGAAAGGGTTCGGGTCAGCGTAATTAAAGATCAGTCTAAGGATCATCATTGCCAAAAAGGCAAGAAAAATACCCCAGATGACCATCCAAACTATCGGGTAAACGTTAGCAGTCAACATACGTAAGACACCATTTTAACCTATGCGACACAGATGGACATATGCCGGCCGATAACGAGCGTGAGAACCGGCGTTGTCGCCGACGATCAACGCGCGGTCCGACGTTCGCCAAAAACGGCGGTTCCGATCCGAACGATCGTCGCACCTTCTTCTATCGCGACCTCGAAATCGTGGCTCATTCCCATCGATAGTTCGCCTCGGCCGTCGGTAAATGCTCCTTCGGCGGTCATCCTGTCACGCAGCACACGCAAACTTTGAAAGTACGGACGGGATGATTCGGGATCATCGAAAAACGGCGGAATTATCATCAGCCCAGCTAGTTTCAGACGCTCACATTTTCGAAGATACGAAACAAGCTTCGGCAGATCGTCTTCCGCGACACCTGACTTCGTTGTTTCGCCTGCGAGATCGACCTGAATAAAGACAGAGAGCTGTGAGCGCCCGTCTTCGTTGCATATTCTCTCGAGCCGAGCGGCCAGTTCGGTGGAATCGACCGACTGTATCACGTCGAATAACTGGATCGCCTTACGCACTTTGTTTGACTGCAGATGTCCGATCAGATGCCATTCCGCGGCATCGCGGCCGACTTCGGCTATTTTGCCCTCAGCTTCCTGAACCTTATTCTCGCCGAATGAGCGTACGCCGGCGGCGATAGCATGCCGGATCAGATCGGGCGGATGAGTTTTGCTGACGGCCACCAAACGAACGTCTTCAGCTGAACGGCCGGAACGGGTGGCGGCCGATGCGATACGTTCCATGATCAGGTTGAGGTTTGCTGCAATGTTCGTGGCCACAGCGTCAAATATAGCAAACGCGCGCCCGAATCTTGAATTTCAACGGACGAACTAGTATTCTCAAGGTTCGCCCAACGCGGACGTGGCGGAACTGGTAGACGCGCAGGTCTCAGAAGCCTGTTGCCGCAAGGCAGTGGAAGTTCGATTCTTCTCGTCCGCACCACATTTTCGTTTATAGTAAAGAGTCGGGAGTCGAGAAGATCGGCTCCCGTTTCTTTATTTCGATCTTTCGCCGATCGCGGATCTGAAAAAGAAATCAGCTGGGAATGCGAGACAAATTCATAGAATCGATAAAAGAGAACCAGTCGGCCTTTGGTTTGAAGCTTGCCGACGACGCGATCGATCGCCTCGCAGATCACTATGAGGTCGTCATGCAGAATAACGCGTTGCTTCACCTCGTCGGCCCGTGTTCGGCGAGTGAATTTGCGACGCGGCATATCCTCGAATCGCTCGTGCTCCTGCGATATCTTCCTGCCAAGCCGCGGATCGCTGATGTCGGTGCGGGCGCCGGCCTGCCGTCGATCCCGTGCATGCTTGTTAACGGCGAGATCAGCGCCGTTCTGATCGAATCAAAGAAACGAAAGGCCGAGTACCTTGCCCACGCACTGACACAACTCGGCCTGCAGGATCGCGCCGTTGTCATCGACCGGGCGTTTCAGGAATGCGACCCGGGGAACGCCAATGTCGTAACTTGCCGCGCACTTGATCGATTTGCCGAACGTCTCCCGAAGGTCATCAAATGGGCAGGCAAAAGGAAGATGGTATTTTTTGCCGGTGAGAACATTCGCGAAGGCCTCGAAAAGCTGAAACTCCGCTATACGGCAGACCTTCTTCCCCTTTCCGATCGGAGGTTCGTCTTTGCGATCGAATCTCGTCGGTGATCAGCAAATCTGGAGCGGAGAGCATCGCTTCTGCTAGTATTTGAGCATCATAGGCATAGTTCTTCGTAAAAGGGTGAGATCATGATCAAAACAAAGTTCCGGTTGACCCTCTTCGGGTTTGCCACGATCGCTATCGTGTTTGCCGTCGCGGCACAGGCAGTTCAGGCACAGGACGATACGCCTACGCTCTGGCTTAAGGCCGAGGCTTTGATGAAGCAAAGCCGAATGACCGAGGCCGTGCCGATACTTGAGAAGATAATCGCTCTCGATCCGAAAGACGCCGAAGCTTATATCCAGCTCGGAACGGCGCTGCTCGGAAAAGCGATAAACGAACCGAATACGGCCGAACGCAAGAAGGTACGGATCGCAGCCCGCAACTCATTGATCAAGGCAAGAGAACTCGGTAAGGCCACGAACTTCGTCAATGCAATGATCGGTTCGATCCCGGAGGACGGCAGCGACGGCACCCCGTTCTCGCAGGTTCCGCAGTCACACGCTCTAACATATGCTGGTGAGCAGGCATTCACGCAAGGCAAGATCGAAGAAGCGCTAGATCTTTACAAACAGGCGCTCGAAGCCGACCCGACGAACTATCACGCCGCGCTTTTCAGCGGTGACATGTATCTGAAACAGAACGACTACCTCAATGCCGAGATCTGGTATCAGAAGGCGATCGCGATCGATCCGAACAGGGAAACGGCATATCGTTATTCGGCGACGCCACTGATGCGGCAGAGGAAATTCGACGAGGCACGAGCGCGGTACATCGAGGCATGGATAACCGAGCCCTATAGCCGATTCGCATTGAACGGTCTACTCCAATGGGGACAAGCGACCGGTACGAAGCTTGCCCACCCGCGCGTCGACCCGCCCAAAACCGAGGTCGGAGCTGACGGAAAATCAAAATCGACGATAAATATCGATCCGCTGGCCGACGACGGCTCGATGGCATGGATGGCATATCTGGCGACCAAAGAAATCTGGCGAAAGGAAAAGTTTGCCAGGGCCTATCCGACGGAGAGTTCTTACAGGTCGTCTCTTGCCGAAGAAGCCGAAGCCCTGCGTGATGTAGTGAAAATGGCGAAAACCCTTAAGGCCAAGAGTCTGAGTCCGCAGATACAGATCATCGAAAAACTCGATCGTGACGGATTGCTTGAAGCCTTCATTCTGCTCGCGCTTCCTGACGCCGGGATCGCTCAGGATCACCCGGCCTACCTGCGAAACAATCGAGAGAAACTGCGGGCCTACGTCGTCAAATACGTGATCGAAGGTAATCGCTAAAGGGCATCGGATCGTATGCGAAAGATCGGAGACCGATACTTCGATTGTCGAATGACTGAAGCTGCAAATCCATTGGCATCGGCCCTGCTCGCAACCGCGATCGCCGGATTCGGCGCGACCGCATTTGGGGCGGCGCCCGCATTATTTCTAGACCGGCTCAACGAAAAACTCAATAACAATCTGTTGAGCTTCGCTGCCGGTGTGATGCTTGCCGCGACGGTCTTCTCGCTTCTCTTGCCGAGTATCGAGAACTCGAAGGCGCTTGGTTATTCCGATACCAATGCCGTTGTCCGATCGATCGTCTTTCTGTTCATCGGCGGATTCGTACTTTGGGCGGTCAATGAACTTGTACCGCACGAACATTTCGCGAAAGGACATGACGGGATCATAGATGCTCCCAGATTGAAGAAGATCTGGCTCTTCGTGATCGCGATCGCGATACACAACTTTCCCGAGGGGCTCGCAGTCGGCGTCGCGAACGCATCCGGCATCGCGGGTTCGGGTTTGGGGGCGACGCTTGGGATCGGGCTGCAGAACATCCCGGAAGGCCTTTCGGTCGCCGTTGCACTAAGGTCGCAGGGTTACTCGATGCTGTTTGCTATCGGCGTTACAGCGCTTACGGGCATGGTCGAGATCGTCGGCGGTCTATTCGGGGCTTCGATCCTGATGGTCTCCGGTGCGATCCTGCCCTTGGCCCTTGCGTTCGCGGCAGGTGCGATGCTCTTCATCGTAAGCGACGAGATCATACCCGAGACGCACAGGCCCGGCTTTGAGAACGGAGCGACCGTTTCATTATTTATCGGGTTCGGATTGATGATGCTGCTCGATGCCGTTATAGCCTAGGTTGCGATGTGTCGGACACCTCTAACGAAATAATATATCAGCGAGCTATCGGACATCGAGATCGTATTCGCGGAGGCGGCGATAAAGTGTCGATGGCGAGATGCCGAGCAGCTCAGCGGTCTTACCGCGGTGCCATCCGGTCCGCTCGAGAGCATTGATGATCTGTTGTTTTTCTGAATCGCGAAGGTTCACAGGCGAGGTGTTCTGAAACGAACTGACTCCGCTATGCCCTTGCGAAGCATAGTTTACCGAGACGTTTGACGGTTCGTTCCGGTAGATGACTTCGGGCGGAAGCTCTTTTACCGTCACACGCCCGTTGTCGGCAAGCAGGGCCGCCCGCTCGAGGCAATTGCGAAGCTGCCGAACATTCCCTGACCATGAAAATGCAGTAAGCGCTTCGATCACAGGCTGTGTCAGAACTGGCGGAGTTGCGCCCGCGACCTTTTGGAGAAGGTGTTGTGCAAGGGGTTCGATGTCTTCGCGGCGTTCGCGCAATGGAGCGATATTCACCTCAAAACTGTTTATCCGATACATCAGGTCCGACCTGAAAATGCCCTCGGCGACGGCCTGGCCAGGGTCTCTATTTGTAGCCGCGACCAGGCGAACGTCGACCTCCACCTTCTTGACACCGCCAACGCGGAAGAAGGTCCGCGTTTCGAGTGCACGCAATAATTTCGATTGCAGCTGCGACGGCATTTCCATTATCTCGTCCAAAAACAGCGTGCCGCCGTCAGCAAGTTCGAAGAGCCCGAGCTTACGCGCCCGCGCACCTGAGAAAGCACCGGCCTCGTACCCGAAAAGCTCCGATTCGAGAAGCGTGTCCTGAAGCGCGGCGCAGTTAAGATCGATGAAGGGCTTGTCAGCACGGCTGCTCAATCGGTGAATGGCCTGTGCGATCAGTTCCTTGCCGGTTCCCGATTCACCCGTTATTAGAACCGAGGTCTCAGACGGTGCGACCCGGCGAACAAGCCTCAGCACCTCTTTCATTTGCGGGGACTCGGCAATTATCTCAGGCATTGATCCGCTGCTGCGTTCGATCTGTGCCCTCAGACGTTGATTGTCGGTCCTTAACTGTTTCTTTTCAGCCGCCTGCTTTACCAGTGCTGTAAGTTCTGCGATCCGGTATGGTTTCGTGAGGTAATCGTAAGCGCCAAGCTTCATCGCCGTTATCGCGGTATCGACCGTACCCTGTCCGGTAAGCATTATGACCTCGGGCGCATTGGCGCTTTTCTCACGAAGACGTTTCAGCAGCCCCATCCCGTCCAGACGCGGCATATTGATATCGCAAAGCAGAACGTCGTAATCGCTTGCCTCGAGCATCTCCCACGCAGCTTCGCCGTCGGCCGCGGTCTCGGCCTCGTGCCCGTTGCGGGTCATTTCTTTCTGAACGACCAAACGGAGATTCTTTTCGTCATCAACTACAAGTAACTTAGCCATATCGTATCAAGTGAGGTGCGTGACGGGGAGAGGTTTTGGGCCGGAGTGATGCGATCACCTCGTGATCGGGAGGTAGATAGTAAAGGTGGTGCCTTTACCGACGTTCGAACGGACGCTCACGCGGCCGCCGTGATCTGTGATGATGCCATAGCAGACAGCCAGGCCGAGGCCAGTGCCTTTTCCGACCTCTTTGGTCGTGAAAAATGGTTCGAAGATCTTCGAAAGGTCTTCTGACGGAATTCCGATACCTGTATCCTCTATCTCGATCGCAAGTCGATTGGGACGTGCAGCGGCTCGGATCCAGAGTTTGCCGCCGTCCGGCATCGCGTCGATCGCGTTCGTGGCCAATGCGATGACCGCCTGTTGGATCTGGCCCGCATCGGCGTTGACGGCGGGCAGGTTATCTTCGATCTCGACCGAGATCTCGATGTTGTCGCCGCGTTTCTGGTGAGAGATCAGATTTGCCGATGACCGAAGTATGTCGGCAATGTCTATCGGGTTGCGGTCGCCGGTACGTATTCTGCTGAAATCGAGCAAGCCCATCGTGATCGATTTACAGCGAAAGGCCTCGCTCTTGATCAGCCCAAGATATTCATTGAGATCGTCGATCGCCTCAGATCCGTCAAAGGCTCCGTCAGCGACGCGATGTTCCAGTGCCTCGGCGCAGGCCGAGATCGTGGCGAGCGGGTTGTTTATCTCATGCACGACACCGGCGGCGAGCCGGCCGACCGCAGCGAGCTTTTCAGCCCGGCCAACGGCATGGATCGCCTCGACGCGCATGGTGATGTCCTCGCCGACCGTTATCACATGTGTGACCTCGCCGGTTTCGGGGTCACGCATCGGCACCTTGCTTACCATCCAGTATTTTGTCGAACCATCGTCGGCAACCGTCTGCTGCTCGATCCGTTCGATCTCGCCGGTCCTAAATGCACGCTCAAATTCCTGACGGACCTTACCCTCGGGATAGCGTGCAAGTACATTGAAAACATTTCGCCCGATCGCTGAGTCGCGAGGGATGCCCTGTATACCGATCTCGCGATGTCGGTTCCAGGTGACGATACGAAAGTCGCGATCGACCACATAAAGGGAAACGGGCAGGGCATCGAGTACTGCCTCGGTAAACCGACGGTGCTCTTCGCGTGCCCGCGTGATCGAATTGTTGATAGCCGCTTCGTAATGTGCTGAAAGGTTGACGCTCATCGCGGCCATCTGCGTTGCTGTCTCGATCAGCTTGCCCTTCGATTCGTTCAACTCCTGCTTGTCAGCAAACCCGACAACGATCGCTCCGCGAATGTCGCCGTTTATGTGAAGCGGCGAGACGAACTCGGCCTGATGGGCCGTACCCGATAGCAAGAATTGTTCCGGATCCGCTTCACAGTATCCGATCTGAGGCGGAAGAAGTTCGAGCCAGCGTTCAAAGCGTTCGCGTTCAAAGAAACCAGTGAGTATCTCGCCCTTTGCATCAAACGCACAACTGACGACCCCGATATTCTCCAGCTCGGCTATGAATCCGCAGATCTCGGCGCCGACGCCGCTTTGTAACGCGTCTGCGACGCGTGAAGCGACCTTTTTGGGATGGACAGTGAACAAAAGACTCCGCCCAAGATCGGAAATGAACTTAAGCTCAGCAGAAGACTCTGTACCCTGGCCAAACCGGATACTAGCTCCTGCCGGTCTTTTTGCTGCGGAGGAAATTGACATCGGTGGTTCTAAATCGCCTTTTGTCTGTCGTTTACGGAAGTGGGAATGTTGGCTTGATCGGCGGGGTTTACGACTTGGGAAACTTCCGAACTTCCATAGCAATTAAAAAACTTTTTGTACAAAAAGTCAACAGTTTTAACACTTATTTGCAAGTTGACGGGCGTCCGAATTCGCGTAAGAATCTGATTACAGATGGGTTTCAAAAGCCGGAAGACAGGCCCGCTCAATTCACTGCTGATGATTACACTGTTCGTCGCGGCCGTAATGAACGCGCCCGGACAGACCCTTGTTGACAAAACAGTTGCGACCGTGAGCGACGGGTTGAGGACCGAATTGATAACACTTTCGGACCTCAGGTGGCAATTGGCCCTTCAACCGAACGTCTCTCTATCGCCGCCGGCGTCGGCCGATCTTAACCGGGCTCTTAACCTATTGATAGATCAGCGTTTATTTGCTTTAGAGGCCGAAAGGTTGCCGAGAAATCCCCCGACCGAAAAAGAGATCAGCGACAAGATCGCCGAAATATTGACTTATTTTCCGACCACTGCCGAATTTGAGAGCCGGCTGCGGGCCGTCGGATTCAGATCGATCAGGGACGACAATTTCGAACGGATCATTGCTCAGCGCGTTTCGATCGACAAATATCTTGATTTCCGTTTTCGGTCGTTCATAATAGTCACATCGGAGGATGAGGCGAATTATTACCGCGATTTCTTTGTTCCTGATTTTCGCAGGCGTTTCCCTGACCTGCTGATGCCGACGCTTGATGAGAAACGACGCGAGATAAACAAGATCCTGACGGAAGATCGGATAGCCGCAGCCATCGAGGCGTTTCTTGACGATGCAAAGCGCCGCGCCGAGATCGTCATTCTGAGCGAGGTTTGAGCACCGACGAGTTTTGCCCTCGGCCTGACTGAAATAGAAAGATCTGATGCGATATAAGGCTGCTCTTTGCGTTACCCTGGCTGCGATATTGTCGATCTTCACGTCCGTCATTTCACAGGTCAAGGCACAGGCCCCGGCCATTACGGTGGTTGGGCCGATCACGAAACAGGCGGTGGCGTTTGGCCACTCTTCCGCATCGCTGAACCTACTTACATCCGGCAGCTTTGTCACTTCGAAAACCCCGAATGCCGCCATAGGTTTTGACCGTTTTGACCGACGCTCGACCAATGAGGAGCCGAACCAGCGATCAGGTGACGGGAATGTATTTTCGACACCGGCGGGTGTACCGATGCCGGCGCCGTCGCTTTCGTTCGACGGCATCGCTAATTTTGACAACGTCACCATATTCAACCTATTGATACTGCCGCCGGACATGAATGGCGACGTAGGGCCGGATCATTACGTTCAAGCCGTGAACTCGTTGATACGGATCTACGACAAGTCCGGCAAGCCGCTCTTGCCGCCGTTCAGGATCAGCACGCTTTTTGCTCCGCTTGGTACGGTCTGCTCCACCCGGAACGACGGGCTTCCGGTCGTCTTGTACGATCAGCTTGCCGACCGATGGCTGATCAGCCAGGTCTGCTCGGCTTTTCCGCCGTTTCGGCAGATGGTCGCCATTTCAAAGTCGGGTGACCCAACCGGCGAGTATTTTGCGTACGAATTTGTGATGCCGAACGTGAAGATCAACGATTTTCCGAAGTTTGGCGTATGGACCGATGCCTACTACATGACGACAGACGAATATCTCGGTTCGGACTACACGGGAAGCGGGGCGTTTGCCTTTGACCGCGAAAAGATGATCGCCGGTGACCCTACCGCTGGTTACGTGTATTTCGGATTGAATATGACCACCCCGATCCGCCGCCGCGGATTTCTGCCGTCCGACCTCGACGGCCTCAGACCGCCTCCACCGGGAACACCGGGCATTTTCGCGAGTTATACGGCGACCGAATACGGCGACCCGGCAGACACGATCAGATTGTTTGAATTCGACGCAGATTTCGACGATCGGTTCGCTTCGACATTTACCGAAAGAAACGAAAGCCCGATAGCCGTTGCTCCTTTCGACCCGACGAGCCCGGAAGGAAGGCCCGACATTGCTCAGCCGCCGCCGGGCGAGTTTCTCGATTCGCAGAGCGATCGGTTGAATCACCGCCTGGCCTATCGCAACTTCGGCTCGCATGAGTCGCTGGTTGTGAACCAAACCGTTCGGACATCGCCGATCGGGAGCATTTATCGAGCCGGGGTGAGGGTTTACGAGCTGCGAAATTCGGCCGGCGGATTCCAGCCCTTTGTCGATGCGACGATCGGCGATGCCAGTGTCTCGCGATGGATCGCGTCGGCGGCTCAAGATCACGAAGGTAATCTTGCAGTTCAATACAATCTTGCTAATGAGGACAAGAAACCGTCGATACTCTATACCGGAAGGCTTGCGGATGATCCGCAAGGAGCATTCAGGACCGAAGCAACACTGATCGACGGAACCGGCGTTCAGAAGGCCTTTGGGTGGCGATGGGGCGAATACAGCGGCTTGAGTGCCGATCCGGCGGATGACTGCACGTTCTGGTTGACGAATGCCTATTACTCGCAGGAAAGCGAACAATGGAGCGACCTCGGTTGGCTTACGCGTATCGGACGTTTCAAGTTCGCGGAATGTGCAGCGGCCCCGACCGGAAGGCTTCGAGGATCGATCCGCAACTCTGTTTTGAATACGCCGATAGCGAACGCGCGTTTTGCTGTGACGCCGTCGACCATCCAGAGCGCATACCCGTATCTTCGTTTTGCTGGCGCCGACGGACTTACGCCCGCAATGATCGCGCCTCCCGGACAGTACCGTGTTACGGCAAGTGCGCCGGGTTTTCGGGATTCGAGTTCAGATGTGACGCTTCCGCAGGGAACGGACGAACCATTGACGGTCGCCCTTGGGCTCGAACCGATCCCAGTTTTTGATCAGCCCGACATCGAATTCGGAGCCGAAAGCTGCAGTATCGATCAAGCCCCTGAGCCCGGCGAATCGGTGACGATCAATTTGCGCCTAAGCAATACAGGAGCGGCTCCTGCGCCTGACCTTACAGCGACATTGATCGATGGCGGCGGGATAACCAATACAGGGCCGCCGCAGAACTACGGAACGATCCCGGTCGGCGGGGCGGCAACGAGGCCTTTCAGTTTCCGGGTCGCCGCCGACGTGAAGTGCGGAACACTGGTCGAACTTCGATTTCGTTTGCAATCGCCCGGCCGGCCGATAGAGGAGCTCATGCTACCGATCCGGGCCGGTCGCCGTAAGGTCGCATTCAGCGAGAACTTCGACTCGGTCGCCGCGCCCGCTCTGCCAGCCGGATGGACGACCACGTCCTCAGAAAATCATCAGCTGTGGCGAACCTCGACGAACCGGACGCAATCGGGTCCGAACTCGATGTTCTCGCCCGCTCCGCTTCAACGCGGCGTGAACGAGCTTATCTCGCCGGCATTCCAGATCGATAGCTCATCGGCCGAGATCCGGTTCCGGAATTGGTACGAGCTCGAGACCACGTTTCTTCGCAACCGGCTCTATGACGGGTCGGTCTTTGAGATCAAGATCGGCGACGCGGATTGGCAGGACATAGTTGCGGCCGGCGGTCAATTCATTGCAGGCGGGTATGATGGCGCTATCGACGCCTGCTGTCAGAACCCGCTTGCCGGACGGCTTGGGTGGTCCGGAAGAAGCGGCATCTTTCAAGCCTCGCAGTTCATTGATACGATCGCGAAATTGCCCGCCGCCGCAGCCGGCCAGAGTGTTCGGCTTCGCTGGCGGATCGGAACGGACATCGGAACATTTCGCGAGGGCCAGTATATCGATGACATCGTTGTCACGGATGGCTACAGCTGCGAATGCAGTTCGGCCGCCGGCCGCGCCCGCTTTGATTTTGACGGCGACGGAAGAACCGACATTGGTGTTTACCGTCTCAATGCGGGAACCGACCCTGATTTCCGGATCGTCGCAAGCTCAAGCGAGGTGATCAGCGAGATCCAGTTTGGCACAGTCGGCGATCTGCCGGCGATCGCGGATTTCGACGGTGACGGCAAAGCGGACGTCGCGATCTTTAGGCCGCAGTCCGGCGAATGGTGGATAACGCGAAGCTCGGACGCGACGGTGAGCACACTCAGATTCGGAACAGCAGGCGATCGCGTCACACCTGCTGATTTCGATGGCGATGGCAAGGCCGATATAGCGGTTTATCGTCCTGCCAATGGAGTCTGGTATATATTTCAGAGTTCGGACGGCGGCGTGAGAATTCAGGCATTCGGCTTGCCTGAGGACATACCTGCGGCTGGCGATTTTGATGGCGATGGGCGCGACGACGTTGCCGTTTTCAGGCCAAGTAATGGCGTGTGGTACGTTTACCGCTCGGGTGGCGGAATCACATACCAAGGCTTTGGCCTATCCGGCGACCTGCCGACGCCCGGCGATTTCGATGGCGACGAGATCGATGACATAGCCGTTTTCCGTCCACAGAATGGCACATGGTATCTGCTGCGATCGGCCGAGGGTTTCGGCGCAGTGCAATTCGGTGCTGCATCAGACCGTCCGCTGCAGGGCGATCTTGACGGTGACGGGCGAGCAGACATCGCCGTCTATCGGCCGTCGACAGCGGCATGGTACTCGCTCTTCAGCTCGACCGGCGGCGTTAGCGTCCGTCAGTTCGGGGTTAATGGGGATCTGCCGGTACCCGGAATCGGTAACGTGCCTTGACCTGGAAAGCCAAGAGTTTTAATATCAGAAATTCGCGCCGGAGTGGCGAAATTGGTATACGCACCAGACTCAAAATCTGGCGGGCTTAACGCCCATGTCGGTTCGAGTCCGACCTCCGGCACCACTCAAAATCCCCCTGATAAACTACGGCGAAAAATCTTGACACGGCCGCCCGGCGGCTTGTAAAGTTGATGCTACTGGGGGTGATATTATGATAAATAATTCAAACGAGGTAATAACGAACTGATCCAACAGGATAGGTTCGGACAAAAAAAACAGCATACCGTTTTCGGTATGCTGTTTTTGTTTTTGAACAACGCGCTTCGAAACTCCCGAATACGCATTCTGAGCGGTTACCTACGACGATAATTTATGATCTCACCGTTGTCGGTTCGCGTCGTTCGAATGCCGCGGTTGATCGAGGTCACGCGTGACGTGGCTCCGTTGATATTGAGGTAGTTACCGCTCGTGAAAGACCCATAAGACAGCCCACCGCCAGCGTCCGCAGTAACGCTGCCGTCGCTCGCGATCGTAAGAATGATCTGTGTGCCGTTGGGTGCAGTGCCAAAGAACGTACCGCGAGCCCAACTCGGCGGCGAGATCTGATTACCGCTATTGCCGCCCCATCCGCCGCCACCGCCGGTGCGCGTATAGTAGATACGTTCGCCATTGTCGGTTCTGGTCGTGAGGATACCGTTACCCTGCCGGGTTACTCGCGCGACCGCGCCGCCTAGGTTGATATAATTGCCCGCCGTAAATCTGCCGTAGGTCATTCCACCGTTGACGCTCGCATTCACGCTGCCGTTGGCAGCGATGGTCAAGGTTATCTGTTCGCCGCGGGGTCCCGTACCGTAAAATACTCCCTGGGCCCAGTTTGGGGGACGAACCGTGTTTCCGCCGCCGCCCCAGCCGCCTCCACCGCCGCCGCTCAACCGACGCAGCGACGATATGCGGTTGTCCCAATCATTCCGGCGCAGATCACTCTCTTCGCCAGATATGGTCACACACTGGCCACGATAATTCGATTGATCGCAGACCTGCCATTGTTCGCCAGGGCCGACGCGAATGCTCGAAATTCGATTATTGAACCTTGAAGGCAGGTTCGAAACATTGGTCTGGTATGTAGCGGCGTCACCGCGAAAATTACGATCCTCAAAGACCGTGATCCCCGGCCCGCCGCCCATCATTCTTTCATCCTGACCCATTATCTCGGTCGATAACGCGGCCACGAAAGCAACCACCGCTAGCGAACTTAATATCCCAAATCTAAATACTCGCATGGTAATCTCCTTGATCTTGTTACGGTAAACCCCAAATCATGTGAAGAGACAAACTCCCGACTATGGCAAAACGGCACCTGTTCGAGAATTCCCCCTTGAACGACCGATCGTGCAACGCCGTTGACGCTGACCCAACGGCTAAAAGCGACGATCCGATCATGCGCCTCCGATTCGATGTACGCGGTTCCGGCGCAGCCAAGCCGCGACCCATCGATTTCTTAAAGGGCGTCTCAACAAGTATAATCAAAAAGTCCTTTGCTCACAAGAAAATGTTTGGTTTCGATGCACATTTCGGAGCTTGATTTTGAACTTCCTCCCGAGTTGGTCGCGACCGAACCTCTCGGCCATCGCGACGATTCTCGCTTGCTATATGTCGATAGAACGGCGGGTACATACGTGGACCGCCGTTTCAGCGATCTTCACCGGATACTCGATCGCACAGATGTTCTCGTCCTGAATAACACCAAGGTCTTCCCGGCTCGCCTGCTGGGCACTTCTGATACCGGTGCCGCGGTCGAGATCTTCCTCGTTAAGGAGGTCGCCGAAAACACCTGGGATGCCTTGGCAAGACCCGCCCGACGGCTGCCACCGGGCCGATCGATAGTTTTCGGCGACGGTTTTTCGGGGCAGATCATTCAGCGCGATGGCGAAGGACATGTGATCGTGTCGCTGCAAGCTCGGGGATCGATCACAGAGGCGATCGAGCGATTTGGCCGTACGCCGCTGCCGCCTTATATCAAACGTGAACGTGACGCTCCGGACCGTGACCGACAGCGATACCAGACCGTGTACGCGAGTCGATCAGGTGCGATCGCGGCTCCGACCGCGGGACTCCATTTCACGCCTCGGGTGCTCACGGAATTAAGAGAAAAGGGAATTCAGGTGATCGAGATCACGCTGCACGTTGGCTATGGGACGTTCGAACCGGTAAAGGTCGAGGAATTGAGCGATCACCGTGTCCAGCCGGAACGCTACGAGCTTAATGAAGACGCCGCCGCAAAGCTGGCAGAGGCGAGATCCGAAGGCCGCCGAATCATCGCTGTAGGAACCACGACCACACGAACGCTGGAAACCGTCATCGGAAGAACTGGCGAGTTTCGAGCCTCATCTGGTGACGCTGATCTCACGATCCTTCCCGGTTACGAATTCCGTGCGATCGACGGTCTGCTAACCAATTTCCACCTGCCGAAGAGTTCTCTTCTCGCATTGGTTTCTGCTTTTGGCGGTCACAAACTTATAATGAATGCATACGAGTATGCTGTTAGATCGCGATATCGATTTTATAGTTATGGCGACTGCATGCTGATAGTTTAGAAATTGGTGCCTCAAAGCAATGGCCGTATTTCAGTCGATCCGAAACTTGTTCGTGCCGCCGCACTTCGCCGAGCCTGAGAACACCGTGCCTGCGCCGCCGTCTACCTACGAGATCCGCCCGATGTCGATCGGCGATCTGGGCGAGCTGTTGAACATCAACGCCCGGTGCTTTAGAAATGGCGAAAACTACACGAAGCACACGTTCTCATACCTATTGAACGACCCAAGTACCGTCGGATATCGCATGGTAACGGCTGAGGGTAAGATGGCTGGCTTCGCATTCGTGATGATGAATCCGGACGGTGCGGCTCACCTGACGACGATCGGGATCGCCCCGGAGCATCGCCGACGCGGTCTTGGGCAGCAATTGGTAAGGCATATCGAAAAGACGATGTCCGCTAAAGGCGTCTCGACGATCGTTTTAGAGGTCCGGGTCAGCAATACCGCGGCTCAGAGCCTTTATCGCGGGATCGGCTTCAGTTCGGTTCAGCGCGTCTCGAAGTACTACAGCGACGGCGAGGATGGATATCTGATGATGAAATCGCTTGTATAGCCGATCTTTCTTGTCCAGGACTTTGTTACGCCTTACAACGACCACGTGCCTGAATTTCGCCTTCCAAAAGTCTATCCGCTGACGGACACACGCCTTTCTGGCCTTACCCACCGAGAACAGGCCAGGGCACTCGTCGACGGCGGCTGCCGTTTCTTACAAATACGAGACAAATCAATGAGTTCGGGCAGTTTCTTTGAAGCGGCGCTCGAGACCCTCGCAGTTGTCCGGGCTGCCGGCGGACGGTTGATAGTCAATGATCGCGTCGATGTCGCGATAATGATCGGGGCAGACGGCGTCCATCTGGGCCAGGACGACCTTCCCCCCACAGAGGCCCGCAGATTACTCGGCCCAAAGTCGGTCATCGGGTTTTCGACGCACACGGTAGAGCAGGCGATCGAGGCCAGCCGTCTGCCTTTGGATTACATTGCTTTCGGGCCGATATTCCCTACCGGTTCAAAGCCCGATCATGATCCCGTGGTCGGCGTTGATGCGATCGCAAAGGTACGCGATGCGATCGGGGACATCCCGCTGGTCGCTATCGGCGGAATCGACGCTTCGAACATCTCAGCCGTGCTGGATGCCGGAGCTGACTCAGCCGCTGTCATTGGTGCAGTTCTCGGCGAACCGGGAAAAATTGCGGCTCGCTTCACCGAACTCGCCTCGGCTGCCGAAGTACGCCTTGCGTCGCTGATTTAAGTAGCCTTAAGACCTTAAGTGAACGCGGACGCCCGAGGTCCCAAAATGCAAAACAGCGTTAAAGTTTATTAAAAAAGTACTTGCGTTCCTCGTGATCTGTGAGCGATAATGGTCTCAGCAGATCGCCTGTACGGATTTGCTTGACCCGCTCTTCTCACCTTGCCCCGCCTGTTTGTTAATTTCTTCAGGAGTATTCCTAAAAATGAGTTTGCTTGACGTAGCACCCATTATTGAGCAGATGTTGCTCGTGTCCGATAATGTCAGCGACCTAAACTTTTCTTGCAATCAAAAACCGCAGGTCGAGATCAACGGCACGCTCTACCCGTCAACCCCGATGGGCCTCGGAAAGCTTTCGGCATTTCAGACCGAGATGATCGCGATGTCGATCTTGCGTGATAATGCCGACGCCGCACTGCATCTCGCAAAATACCGTACGGCTGACCTGAGCTATGCACTGCCCGGAAAATGCCGGTTTCGCGTGAACATCTTTCAGCAGCGAAATTCGTATTCGATAGTAATGCGTGTTATCCCGCACGATGTTCCGAGCTTCGACACGTTAAAGATACCGCCTCAGCTGGAAGATATCTGCAATATCCGCAACGGCGTCGTTCTTTTGACCGGCCCGACCGGATCCGGAAAGAGCTCGACACTCGCCGCGATCATCGACCGGATAAACGAGACCAAGAGCTATCACATCGTCACGATCGAAGACCCGATCGAGTTTCTTCATAATCATAAAAAAAGCACGATCAACCAACGCGAGGTCGGGGCCGATACCAAGGACTTCGCCTCTGCATTGAGAGCCGCGCTTCGGCAAGCGCCCAAGGTCATCCTCGTTGGCGAGATGCGTGACCTCGAGACGGCCGAGATCGCTCTTGAGGCCGCAGAAACAGGCCACTTGGTCCTTTCTACGCTTCACACGATCGATGCTTCAAAGACGATCGACCGCATCATCGGGCTCTATCCGAAAAACGAGGAACGTATCATCCGAACTCGCTTGGCGCAGACCTTTCGCTATATCGTTTCGCAGAGGCTTATTCCAAGAGCCGACGGTAAGGGCCGCGTAGCCGCCGTCGAGATCCTCAAGTCGAACCCGCGAACGCGCGAGTACATCGAAAAAGGCGAAACGGAAGGTAAGACCCTGCTGGACGCTATCCGCGACGGTGAGATCGACGGCATGCAGGATTTTGATTCGGTCATCCGCAAATATATCGAGGACAAAACGATAACGCTGGAAGACGGCCTTTCGTATGCGACGAATCAGAACAACCTGCTGCTGCAGCTTAAGGGTCTTTCCTCGACCGAAGATTACGTTAACCAGAACGGATCGATGCCGGCAGTACAGCCGCTTGCTCCGCCGCCGCCGGCGGTCCCAAGCACGAGTTCGGTTCTTGACATGATGGAGTAGGCAACCGATCCCGACCGCCATACAGATCGGTTCGAATCAAACGATTATGATCATTCGCTGTGACAATTGCTCGGTTTCGCTGCAAGTAGACGAATCGAAGATACCGAACGGTAACTTTACCGTCAGATGTCCTCGGTGTCAGAACATGCTGCGGGCCACGAAAGACTCAAAGGCACCGATATCGCCCACCGCACAACAGCTCGAAGCCAACCAGCCTGCACCCGCGGCTTCAGAGGGTTCGAAAGAGTTTGCGGCAAAGGAATCGGAGTTCGAGATAAACAATGCGCTCAAATCGCTGTTGTCAGCTTTGCAGACAGGCGGTGCGTCGCTCGAAACGAACGACGAGATAAGCAAAAAGCCCCGGCGGGTTTTGCTTTGCCTCGGCGAGCGCAAGGACGAGGTTGCCAAAAAGCTGGCAGAGGCTGGTTATAAGGTCTATATCGCAGAAACACCGGCTCAGGCTAACGAAAGGCTTCGCGAAGGAAAGACCGAGATCGTGATATTCTCGCCTGATTTCGCGGCCGAGTTTGGCGGTGCAGCGATATTGCAGCAAAAGGCGAACGCGATGTACTCGTCAGAGCGGCGACGGCTTTTCCTTGTTTCGCTGGAAGACGGCGGTACAACGATGAACGCTCACGAGGCATTTCTCAGAAACCTGAATCTGATCGTGAACACAAGCGACATTCCGCAGCTGCCGCTAATATTGAATCGCGCTGTTTTGGATTTCAACGATCTCTATCACTATCTCAATATCGGGCTCGGCGTAGAACCGATCTGACGGTCTGAAAGACGGCATTTGATGGGCGAGAGTGCCTATCGCAAGAATTGTAGGGGCAGGGCGAGTCCCGGCCCGTCTTCCTTTCCCAGGTACAAAGACATCGGGCAGCCATAATTGCTGCCCCTACAATCAACATCTCACATTTCACAGGACGTCCGCTAAGCCATCATTGGCCTGCGGACGTCGCAATTTCGCTTACCAACATCTCGATCTGCATTGCGGAGCCTTGCGCACCGCCTCCGCCGACCGACGTTTTTATTGCCAGATCGACCGCAGCGAGCCGCTTTAGGATCGAAGCAAGCCGTCGTGTCTCGGCGCGCCGTGCCGCGGCCAGGAACGGTTCCTGATCGCTGTATCGCAATTTCACGATTCTGGTGATATCCGAACGTTCTGCCCCGCTCTCCATCATCGATTTTGCCATCAGCAGCCGTCGGAAATTGTATGAGATCAGCCCGAGCAGGGCGAGCGGTTCTGCTCCGTCGCTGAGTATTTTTCGCATTGCGGCGATCGCCTGGCTTTTTCGGCCCGCAACGAGGTGATCGGTGAGGTCAAAATTTGAAAGTTCGGCTTTATGGCTGACCAGGTCATCGATCAGATCGACCGTGACCATCCCGTTTGTTATCGCGGCTGTCGCCAGCTTGCCTATCTCGCCCGACAGCCTGCGGAGATCAGAGCCTGTTAGAGAGATAAGATGACGCACGGAATTCTCGTCGATCCGTGCACCGAGTTGTTCAAAATTGCCCTTTACCCATCGAATGAGCTCAGCGCCTTCTAAACGCCTGAATTCGACCACGACCGCGTGCTTTGACAGGAGCTTCGATATCTTTCGACTACCGTTAAGCTCATCGGCAAGTATTATCAGAACGGTCTGCGGCGACGGGTTCGAAAGGTATGCCGCCAGCACTGGTTCAAACTCTTCTTTCAGTGTGTCGCGTTGCGCTGTTGCGGCGATCCGTGCGTCGGTGATCTGAACGACACGTCTTTGGGCCATCATCGGGAGTTGTTCGGCTGCGGCGAGGGCCGAACGCAGGTTCTCAGCGTTGCTAAGGCTGTAGGCGTCCTCGTTGAAATCACGAAACTCGCCTTCAGAAAATGCGAGATCTGCGATCGTCTTGGCGGCAAGGTCACGAAGGGCGGATTCCGGACCATGGAGTACGTACACCGGCGCGATCTCGCGGCGTTTCAGCTGTTCTCTCAATGCGTCTTTCGACGTTTCCGGCATATCAAAAACCCGAACGGCCTATTTCTTTTCGTCGCGCACACCGATGCCGTTCACAAATGCCGAAACGGCGGCCTCAGCAAACGACCGTGCGATCCGCTCGACCGCCGGGTCTTCTTCGTTAAAGAACGATCGCGGATCTGAGGAGAATTCGAACGAATCACGGAACACAAAATTCTGGTTATCGAACAGGATCTTTTCTTCTTTAAGGTCTCGGATCGTTACAGCAGCGACGATCGTCACCTCGTATACGCGAGCACGTCCTTCGCTGTCCAGCAGAACTCCGGTAAAGCTGAAATCGCGTATCGTGCCCTCGATGACCGCATCAGCCCCGCGGGTCGTGCCCTGAACCCTGAGGCCATTCCCGCGTCGGATGATCTCACGCGATACGGCTTCGGTAAATCTAGATTCGACCCGATAACGGAGCCCTTTCGCTTCGGCCTGAAATGCCGGAACGGCAACGGTTCGAATATTCTTGGGCAGGCCCGAATTTGTGACCGGTTTGTAGCAGTCGGTAAAACCCAAAACCGCAAATGAGATCGTCACGACAGCAAGCGATCTGAGTGTCCGTAAAAGCATGGGACGAAGTATTTCCATATCAGAATTACATTATTCTACCCGAATTTTCGATTTATCGGCAGGCTGCGTCGAGCGGCTTTTGACATTCAGCAAATTAAACGGAAAATAGGCGTCGTCAACAAAGGAGCAGCGAGTGTTTTATGGGATTCAGGGATGTAGTTCTGTTTGTCGGATACCAGGAGATCGGTAACAGCCTGAAATCGAATCCTGCACGGGTAAAGGAGTATATCGACTTTTCGTGCACACAGACGGTCACCTCACATCTGCAGGTAAGCTGGTGCACCCACTTCGTTCATTGGTGTGTCGACCGGGCAGGTTTGACGGGGAAGATCGCAAAGGCGCCGCTTGGCAACAAGTCCACCGGGCGGATGCTCGAGGCCTTTCCCAAGACCACGAACCCGAGGCCGGGCGATCTCTATTACATGCCCGTTGTCGGCGGCAAAACGACCCACCATTTCGGCCTGGTCAGCGACGTGCAAGGCGACGAGATCGAAAGCCTCGACGGCAATTCTGGCGATTGGCGCGATCCGCGAACCGATTGGACAACAAAAACAGGCGGCGGCATTGGCGGCGGAATGGTCTGTCTGAACAAGAGAAAGATCGTCGAGATCGCAACATTTCTTGAGCTTGTGCCGTCGGATATTTAATCGACCGATCGCCGGACCGCATCGACTATACGGAACGCCTCCGCCGTCTGTCGGACATCGTGGACACGAGCGATCGAGGCTCCTTGCCAGACGGCGATCACGGCACTTGCCAGACTGCCGGCAAGGCGCGAATCGGGCGGAGCATCATCGAGGATCTTTGCGATGAATGACTTTCGCGATGTGCCGATCAGAAAAGGGAACTCGGCGAAATCGCGGATAAGTCCGGCCAGATCGCCGAGCAAGGCGAGATTCTGATCCAGTGTTTTGCCAAACCCGATACCGACGTCGAGGACTATCTGATCTTTTCCGACGCCGTTCGATGTGGCGATCTCGATGCTTTGGTCAAAACCTGACCTGACCTCGGCTTGAATATCGGCGACCGGCTCCAGGCTGTGCATCGATCCAAACTCGCCGCGGGAATGCATAAGCACAAGGCCCGTTCCATTCGCCGACGCGACCGCTGCAACCTTCGGATCGAACCGAAGGCCCGAAATGTCGTTAATGATCTCTGCCCCGGCTTTGACCGCAGCTTCGGCCACCGAAGCTTTGCTCGTGTCGATCGATACCGGACGATCGAAACGTCGGACGATCGCTTCGATGACCGGAACGACGCGGCCGATCTCGTCCTCGGGATCGACCGGTGAGCTTCCGGGCCGGGTCGATTCGCCGCCGATATCAATTATGTCGGCACCTTCCTCGATCATTTCGCCGGCACGCCGAAGTGCATCATCAGACGAGAGGTATCTGCCGCCGTCAGAAAAGCTGTCCGGCGTGATGTTGAGAATTCCCATTACGAGCGGCCGGCCAAGCGGAAGTCTGCGGCCGGAAGTCTGCCAGTACTTCATGGACTTCATTTAAAAGCAAAAAGGCAAAAGTAAGAATACTACTTTTGCCTTTCTATGTTCAGGTTGAACGGGCCTTTAGGCCGTTGCCGGATTGTTCGGCGTTATCGGAGGCAGGATCGGCTTCTTGAAGCGTCCGCCTTTTTCCTCGACCTCGGGTGAACCGTCGTCGTCCGTGGTAGACGAAACCGGTTCGGTCCCGTCCAGCGGCAGCCCGGCGACAACACGCCGGATCTGAACGCTGTCAAGCGTTTCGAGTTCGAGAAGCGCCTCGGCCAGCCTGACCATCGCGTCAGCGTTGTTGGTGATGATGGCTCGGGCGTTGTCGTATTGTGCGGCAATGATCTTCTTCACTTCAGAATCGATCTTGATCGCCGTCTCTTCAGAATAATCGCGATGCTGCGAGATCTCGCGTCCGAGGAATATCTGCTCTTCCTTTTTACCGAAGGTCAACGGGCCGAGATCGGACATTCCATATTCGCACACCATCGCTCTGGCAAGTTCGGTCGCACGCTCGATGTCATTCGAAGCGCCGGTCGTTACCTTGTCATCACCGAAGTAGATCTCTTCGGCAAGCCGTCCGCCCATCAATATCGCGATCTGGCTGAGCAAATACTCGCGTGTATAGCTGTGACGGTCGGCCTCGGGAAGCTGTTGGGTGACGCCAAGGGCCATTCCGCGGGGAATGATCGAGACCTTGTGAACGGGATCGGCCGAAGGGACCTTCAACCCGACCATCGTATGTCCGGCCTCGTGATACGCCGTCAACTTCTTTTCAGCGTCGCTCAACACCATGCTTTTACGTTCAGCGCCCATCAAGACCTTGTCCTTCGCGATCTCGAAGTCTGACATCATCACGACCTTTTTGTTGTATCGGGCCGCATTGAGAGCCGCTTCGTTCACGATATTGGCAAGATCAGCACCGGTGAATCCGGGCGTCCCTCGTGCGATAACGCTGATGTCAACGGCTTCGTCCAGAGGTATTTTGCGCGTATGGACCTTCAAGATACCTTCGCGTCCGCGAACGTCCGGCCTGCCGACCACGACCCTGCGATCAAATCGTCCGGGACGCAGCAATGCGGGATCGAGAACGTCCGGGCGGTTGGTCGAGGCGACCAGGATGACGCCGTCGTTCGATTCGAAACCGTCCATTTCGACCAGAAGCTGGTTGAGCGTCTGCTCGCGCTCATCATGGCCGCCGCCAAGGCCGGCGCCGCGATGACGGCCGACAGCGTCGATCTCGTCGATGAAAATGATGCACGGAGCGTTCTTCTTACCCTGTTCGAAAAGGTCGCGGACGCGGCTTGCACCGACACCAACGAACATCTCGACAAAATCAGAACCCGAGATCGAAAAGAACGGCACATTGGCCTCACCCGCGATCGCCTTAGCGAGAAGGGTCTTACCGGTTCCGGGAGGCCCCACCATCAGTACACCCTTGGGGATCTTGCCGCCGAGTTTCTGAAACTTTTGCGGATCTTTTAGGAATTCGATGATCTCCTGAAGTTCTTCCTTCGCCTCTTCGACACCGGCAACGTCTTTGAATGTGACGCGTTTCTGTTGATTATTGAGCAGCTTTGCCTTTGATTTGCCAAAACTCAAGGCCTTATTGCCGCCCGCTTGCATCTGGCGAAGCGTGAATGCCAAAAAGCCGATCAGAAGGAGGAACGGCAAAGCGTTGATGAGTATCAGCCACCCGAGGCCGCTCGAAGCCTGTTCGAGGTTGATCTTAGTATCGGTGCCTTCGGCGGCCTTGTATATCTGGTCACGTGTCGAATCGCTTGAGTCGAGCTTTGCACTAAGCTTGGCATCATTCTTATCGACGAGTTCGAGGGTGTCCTGCTTGACCGTCACCTCTTTAATATCCTTGTTCTTGATCTGTGTCAGCGCTGTGTCAAACGACAATTCCTGCGGCGGTTTGGTCTGTTTGCCCTGAAGGTACCAAACAAACAGCAACGCGCTGGAAATGATCATTAACCACAATACGATCTGTCTTGCTTTCGAATTCAATTTATTGCCTCCAAATCCACAGCAACGTGCCGCGGATCGTTACCAATGCCGTTTGATGAAATTTTACACAGCATCGTTGTTCCTAATCCTTTTCAATTCAGCGCCAAACGCCAATCTTTGATTGTAGAGGGCTGAGGCTCATTTTTCAACCGTAATATTTATGTAAACAAGGCGTCCTTTCTGTTTCATCACCCTTCCTCCGCCGGGGAGTTCGATCATTCGACCGCTCTTTGGGCTATGGATCAAACGATCGATCGCTTCGATATGTTTCAGTTGCAAAGACCTCAGGTTTCCGCGATTCGCTCGCAGCCATGACCGAATGACGGAATACAGCCGGGCCTTTTCGAACGACCGCAGATATTGGATCGACATCTCGATGTCAGGCTCGTCACGCGGGGCTTCAGCCGATCCTTGCATCAGCTGCGTTGTCCGCGCCAGCGTCTCGACGATCTTCGGATTGAACGTCTCAAGCATTGGCAAGAGTTCGCGCCGGATGCGAACACGTGTGAACGCCGGATCGATGTTCATTGCGTCGACACGCGGTTCGATCTTCATATGTTTGCAGAATGCTTCGGTCTCACGGCGAGTCGCCCAGCGGACCAATGGGCGGATGAGTTTGATCTGCGACCCGTCAAATTCCCTTACAGGCTGCATTGCCGCGAGCCCTTCGGGTCCGCTTCCGCGGATCAGGTTCATCAGAAGGGTCTCGGCCTGATCGTTCAGCGTATGAGCGGTCAGAACGGCAAATGCTTTTTGATCGCTCGCGGCCTTCAGCAAATATGCGTATCGCGCATTTCGAGCGATTTGCTCGAGGTTTCCCGTTTTAGCGATCCGTCCCCTGCCAAGCACGAATTCCAGCCCGAGCGAAGTCGCAAGGCCGCGGACAAATTCTGCGTCAGCCTTACTCTCAGTTCCGCGGAGGCCGTGGTCGAAGTGCGCGACCACAAGCCGCAGGCTCAGCTTTTTTCGAGTTAGCAGATCTGCGAGCGCGAGCAGCATCGAGACCGAATCAGCACCGCCCGAAACGGCAACGATCGCCGTTTCGCCCTCGAACTGCGATCCAAGCCTCCGCCATTCAGTGATCAGGCCTCGGACAAATTTATGCATCATCGGAGATCGCCGGAAACGCCGGGCGGTTTTGGAGCAGGATAGTGATCCTGCCGGTGAAGATCAGTTTTTGTCTGTCGTTCGTGATATCGATCTGCCAGACGCTCATTGTCCGGCCCGGGTAGATCGGCCTTGCCTCGACCGTCAGCAGGCCCTTGCTGACGGCGCGGAGGTGATTGCCGTTGATCTCGATGCCGACGGGCGTGACCTTCGTCAGGTCGGCATTCGAAACGACGCCGATCGAGGCGGCCGTCTCGGCAAGATAGAGCGAAACGCCGCCGTTCATGATCCCGACATATTGATGTACTTTCGGGGTCACTTCCATTGTCAGAACGACATGCTCGGGCGTCGTTTCAACGATATTTACGCCGAGGAACCGCATCAGTTTATTCTCAGCCGTTCGGGCGATCAGTTCAGATCTATCCATTCAAATACTCTCTTGCAGCCTGAAGTGCGGCAGCAACGCGGACCGGAGACGTTCCTCCGATCGCCGATTTGCTGCCAATTGTCCGGTCAAGGGTCAGCGCCTCAAATACACCGTCGTCTATCTCGGGCGCGATCGCCCGCATTTCTTCGAGCGTCAGTTCCTCGAGCTCCTTGCCCTGGCCGATCCCGAGCAAGACGATCCTGCCGACCGTCTCATGTGCAGTGCGGAACGGCACGCCTTTCTTTACCAGGTGGTCGGCGAGTTCGGTGGCGTTCAGGTAGCCTTTGATGGCGGCTTCGCGTGAGCGTTCCTCGTCGACGATCGCGTTCTCGACCACTATAGCGGCCGCGCGCAGTGAGATCTTGACGGTGTCGGCGGTATCGAAGACCGCCTCTTTGTCCTCTTGCATATCCTTGTTATAAGCAAGCGGCAAACCTTTCATCATCGTAAGCAACGCCGAATTGTGGCCAAAGACGCGTCCGGCCTTGCCGCGCAGGAGTTCAAGGGCGTCGGGGTTCTTTTTTTGCGGCATGAGACTCGAACCGCTCGAAACGGCGTCGCTCAATTTGATAAAGCCAAATTCGTTCGAACAGAAAATGATCATATCCTCGGCGATCCTCGATAAATGAAGCATGATGAGCGAACACACCGACGTGAATTCGATCGCAAAATCGCGGTCAGACACCGCGTCAAGGCTGTTTGCCGCGACGGCGGTGAAACCGAGCTCTGACGCTACAGCTTCCCGATCGATCGGAAACCCGGTCCCGGCAAGTGCTCCGGATCCGAGCGGCAGCACATTGACACGCACGAACAGATCTTTGAGCCGGTCGCGGTCACGCCTGAACATTTCGAAATACGCAAGGCACCAATGTGCGAACAATATGGGTTGAGCTCGCTGAAGGTGCGTGTATCCAGGCATCACCGCATCGCGAAACCCCTCGGCGATATCGACGATCGCGGCCTGCAGGTCGCGGGTCAGCACATCGATCCGGTCGATCTCTTCACGCATCCAGATCCGCAAGGCCGTCGCCACCTGGTCATTTCGGCTTCGCCCTGTGTGCAGCTTGCGTCCGGCGTCGCCGATCGCTTCGACAAGTTTGCCCTCGATAAAGGAATGAACGTCCTCCGCGTCAGAAGCAAAAAAGTCCGGAACGATCGCAGCGTCGGCAAGCAGCTGCGTCAGCCCGCCGATAACCGCGTCGGCCTCATCCGGTGAAAGCAGCCCGGCGCGCAACAGACCGTTCGCGTGAGCAACGCTGCCGCGGATGTCGGCGGCGAACAAACGCCGGTCGAACCGGAACGAATCGTTGAACTCGGCGAATGTTTCATGAGGCTTTTCGGTGAACCGGCCGCCCCAAAGCTGATCTGCGTTGGTCATTCAAATCTCCGTTTGCTTATAATCGATACTTCGATTCTACAACAGGCTTTATCTCGACTGTTAGGATGTTGAGCAGCTTCCGCTATTTATGGATAAAAAGATCAACAAGGTCGTCCTGGCATATTCCGGCGGATTGGACACCTCCGCGATGCTGCTTTGGATTAAAGAGACCTACGATTGTGAGGTCGTCTGCTATTGCGCCGACGTCGGCCAGGGCGAGGAGCTGACCGGCCTTGATGAGAAAGCCAAGGCGACCGGTGCATCGAAATTGTACGTCGAAGACCTACGCGAAGAATTTGTAAAGGACTTCGTCTGGACGGCGGTGAAAGCCAACGCTCTTTACGAGGGCGTTTATCTGTTGGGCACATCGCTTGCGCGTCCTGTCATCGCCAAACGCCAGATCGAGATCGCCCGAAAAGAAGGCGCCGATGCCGTTGCTCACGGAGCCACTGGCAAGGGCAACGACCAGGTCCGTTTCGAGTTGACCTACTACGCACTTCAGCCTGATATCAAGGTGATCGCGCCGTGGCGCCATTGGGAATTCAAAGGCCGTGCCGATCTGATCGCCTATTGCGAGAAGCACGCTATTCCGGTCACGGCGACCGCCGAAAAACCATATTCGATGGACCGCAACCTGATGCATGTCTCTTACGAGGGCGGCGTTCTGGAAGACCCTTGGGCTGCACCGCCCGAGGATATGTTTCTGCTGACGCGATCGCCGGAGAACGCATCGGATCAGGCCGAAGAGATCGTTCTCTCATTCGAAAAAGGCGAGCCCGTGGCGATCAACGGCGTCGGACACGGTGCAGTCGACCTTCTCTCTCACCTTAACTACCTCGGCGGCGAACACGGTATCGGCCGGGTCGATCTGGTCGAGAACCGCTTCGTCGGGATGAAGTCGCGAGGTGTTTATGAAACGCCGGGAGTGACCATTTTACAGGCCGCGCATCGAGCGATCGAATCGATAACAATGGACCGCGAAGTGATGCGCCTCCGCGACAGCCTCGGGACGAAGTTTGCAGAATCGGTCTATTACGGTTTTTGGTTCGCGCCGGAGTTCGAGATCCTACGCTCGATGATCGACCAGACACAGGAAACCGTGAATGGCGACGTCCGAGTGAAGCTCTACAAAGGCAACGTGATCGTCACCGGCCGCACATCGCCAAACTCTTTGTACCGGGAACGCGTCGTAACCTTCGAAGACGACGCCGGCGCCTACGACCAACACGACGCCGAAGGATTCATCAAGCTTCAGGCGTTGAGACTAAGATTGAGGAATATGGAGTAAATAATGCTTGGCAAATATTGACAAAAGATGACAATCGGGTCTAGATTTTCTGTATGGCGACCACGACGATGAATATCTCGCTCCCCGATTCGATGCGGGTCTTCGTTGAAGAGACGTTGACGGAGAATGGATACGGTAGCGCAAGCGAATACGTCCGAGACCTTATACGGGCCGATCAGAAACGACGAAACGAGAAGCGGTTAGAGACATTACTGCTTGAACGGCTTCAAGCGGGCGATGATGAAACATTCACGATGGAAAACGTCCGGGCCGAGATGCGCCGACGGATTGAAGCCAAGAAATGATCAAATATGCGCCCGGCCTATTTGCTGAACTTGTAGAGATATCAACGTACTTAGCCCAGTACAACCAAGCGACTGCTGAACAATTTCTCGATAGCTGCGAAGAATGTTTTGAACTGCTGGAGAGATTTCCGGATTTGGGCAGCCCGCACAGATTCGAAGCCCCAGAATTGACCTCGATCAGAATGTCGCTCGTCAAAGGCTTTGACGATTATCTTATCTTTTACGCCCCTATTGCCGAGGGCGTCAGAATTCTGCATGTGATACACAGCGCTCTCGACTACAATCGTATCGTCGATATTGGCGATCTTTAGCACGCAACTCTCGAAGGAAATTAGATATGAAATGTCTTGCATGCGGCAGTGAATCGCTCGTTGGGGGTACGATATTCGATTCGAACGGGGCGAAAGTCCTTTTCAAGCTGGATGACACTCCGATGTGGAAAAGCCTGTTCGGGGCCGGAACGCGTGGCATACGAGCCTACGGCTGCGTCCATTGCGGTCACCTCCAACTCGCCGTCGACTTCACCGAGAAAGACCTACTGCAATACCAGCAGTTCGAAGGCGAACAGCCCGGCGTGTTGGAGCGAATTAACTCGGAGACCGAGAAACGCGAGAACTAGCAAACGTGAAGGTTCCGCAGGTGCGGACTATGGCTATGAACCAAAACGCGATCTCACAGTGGCACAACATCGTCCGCACTCGCGATGCGAGCGGGCTTGGCGAACTGTTAGCTGACGATGTCGTGTTCTATTCGCCGGTGGTTCATACACCGCAGGTTGGGAAGGCGGTCACGACGATGTATCTGTCGGCGGCGGTGCAGGTGTTCGGCAACGAATCTTTCAGATATGTCCGCGAGATCGTCGGCGAGAGCGATGCGGTGCTGGAGTTCGAGACCGAGATCGACGGCATCATCGTCAACGGCGTCGATATGATCAAGTGGAACGATGACGGTAAGATCGTCGAATTCAAAGTAATGGTTCGCCCCCTCAAGGCCATCAACCTGATCCGCGAAAAGATGGCCGCGATGCTCAAACCCGCCAGATAGAGCTTTGGCTCGCCGCGACTTGTATCTAAAGGCGGCAGATCAACGGCATCGTCTGTGATATTGTTTTCCGATGATGACAGACGATTTCTCATACGACCGGCTTCCGTACCCAAGCAAGTTCTTCGTTCAGACCTTTCCCGACCGTTTGGCGACACAGGCGACGCTTTTCGGAATGGACCCGCCTGCGGTCGAAACCTGCCGCGTGCTCGAACTCGGCTGCGGAAACGGCAGTAATCTGATAGCTCAGGCCTACATTATGCCCAAGGCGACCTTTGTCGGGGTCGATCTCGGCATAGGCCATATCGATGATGCAAAAGCCGCGGCCGCGGAACTTGGATTGACTAACGTCGAATTCCGTCAGATGGACGTGATGGCGATGTCAGAGGCCGATTTCGGCAAATTCGATTACATCACGGCCCATGGTCTGTTCTCTTGGATACCTGATGTCGTTCGTGAACGTACGCTGGGATTATTCGCCGAGCTACTTGCATCGAACGGCGTCGGGTATATGAGCTACAGCGCCTATCCCGGAGCGCACGAACGCGAGATCGCACAGCGGGCTATGCGTTTCGCAAGCCGCAATATCAGTGAACCCACCGAAAAGGTCGCAAAGGCACTCTCATTTCTCAAATTTGCTGCAGAAAATACCCCGAACCGTGGGACGTTCCAGCAGACGCTTGCGAATGAGCTGAAGCGGCACGCGGTTCACGCCGCCGCGGATGTTTTCCACGACGACCTCTCGGATCTCAACACACCCTTCTATTTTCATCAGTTTGCCGATATGCTCGGCGAGCATGGGCTGCAGTTCCTTGCCGAGGCCGAACTCCACGCGATGGGCACGAACGACCTTTCGGCAGCCGCCCGCAATTTCGTCGATTCGCTTGATGATGCCGTCGAGCGCGAACAGTATCTCGATCTTCTTCGCGGGAGGGCATTTCGCCAGACCCTGTTCGTGCATCGTTCCGCAGACCTCGAACGCGATCTTGAACCGTCGATAGTCGACAGATTTTTGATCGCTTCATCGATGCGTCCGGCAGGAGCCGAACCCGACCTCGCGTCAGCAAAGGTCGAACGGTTCGTCGGGCCAAAGGGAACCGGGATCGAGTTGGACCTGCCACTGGCAAAAGCGGCCATTGCAAAGCTCGGGACGGTTTGGGGCCGTGCATTTCCATTTGGCGAACTTGTCGAAGACAGCAAACGGAAGTTGAGCGAAGCGGGTTTTGAGGCAGACGACTGGGAATCGCAGATCGAGATCGTCCGTAAGATCGTACTTCAGATCGCCCTTGCCTCGAACATGATCGAACTACATGTTTATCAGCCGACAGCTGAAACCGCTGCGAGTTCGATGCCACGGATCAGCCGTCTGGCGCGCTGGCAAATGAAGAACGCTGCGAATGTACTGACGCAATTCGGCCTGGATATGAAGATCGAGGACCGCGTTTCAAGGCACTTGCTTCAGCTCCTGGACGGGACAAGATCGCGAAACGCTGTTTTTGACGAACTCGGCAAGTTCATAAGGTCGGCACACGATATCGAGGGGAAACACGAGATCTTGAGAACACTGCCGGAATGGCTTGATGCGAGCCTCGGCGATCTGGCACGTATCGGCATGTTCGAGGCTTAAGCCTACACTCAGGCGCGCATCACCAGCCGATATGGGAAATGGCGCGTGACGACCGCGATCCGGCCATTTTCTGAGCCGCCCAGTTCTTGAAGTTCCGATGCCTTGAATCCGCGCAGGACAGACAGCGATCCGTCGTGCCTGACAAGCCGCGAAATGCCGAATGCCGCACAAAAGAGTTTATAACCGGCATATGCGACGGGGTGACGATGAAGATCGATGATAAAGACCCCGAGACGCGAAACGCGCCGCATTTCTCTCAAAACGAAGGGAATTTCGGCATCGGTCAGATGATGGAAGAAAAGGGATGAGATCGCGTAGTCAAATGCGGCGTCGTCAAAAGGCAATGCGAACGCGTCACCCCGTACGGAAGCGATCGAGGGATGATCGGAAGACATCGATCTTGTCGTTGATGCCGAGATCGGATTGAGGTCGATCCCGGTGAGCGATGCCCGACGGCCGCTTTTGTCAGCATATTCAGCGACCGTACGCAGCAGCTCGCCAGACCCGCTGCCGACGTCGAGTACCGAAAACTCCTTCGGGTCGTTGTGGTCAATATCGCGAAAGAGAGTGTTTTTCAAAGCTTTGCGATCGCCGACGTAACGATTGATGAAGGCGATCTCGCGAAGAAAACGCCGATATTCGTCCGGCGAGTAATCGCCTGTATCGATACGTTCCAGTTTGTTCGAGCGAAAGCGAAACATAGTGTTTGCGTTTGACCGATTATATTCAAGAATTCCGCATTAATATATCGAAGCAGTAAACAAACGATCGAGAAGGAGAGATTTATGGAAGATACCGGAAAACGGCACCTGGCGCAGTCGGCCGCCGCGGTCGGCAAACCGCAGCCGAAAGAATTGCCGCAGGACCTGCGTCATCGGATGGAGACGTCATTCGGGGCGGACCTTTCTGCGGTGCGGGTTCATGAAAGCCATGCGCCGACGATGCTTGGGGTCAATGCGTTTACAAAGGGCAACGATCTGTTCTTCGCTCCGGGTAAATATGCACCGCATACGCCCGAAGGCGAACAGATGATCTCGCATGAACTGACTCATGTGGTTCAGCAGGGTCATCCGAAGCCGACCGAATGAACGGGTAAGAAAGAAGGCCGCTCGAAGTCGAGCGGCCTTTTGCAACGCGATCGTGACGCGGTCTAACTCAAGAAACCGCGGAATCGCGAATGCTCGGCCGCGAAACGCGGAAACAGAGCATTTAGATCTTTGGTCCCGAGGTGGGTCTTTGCGATCTCGGCGAAAACGTCACGGAAATCGGTCGTTACCGCCAGATCGCGTCCTTCGTTCAATTGATCGTTCTTCAGCCCTTTCCAGTCACCGTAAACCTTTTTGCCCTTGACCGAGTTGCCAAGTACGAGCATTGCATTGCCATGGCCGTGATCGGTCCCGCGTGAGCCGTTTTCCCTCGCCGTCCTTCCAAATTCCGACATCGTCAGGAGAACAACATCGTCCATTCGCTTGCCTAGATCGGTCGCAAATGCCGAGATCGAATTTGCGAAATCGCGAAGCAGATTAGCTAGCTGACCGCGGGCCCCGCCCTGATTGACGTGCGTATCCCAGCCGCCGGCCTCGGCGAACGCTACCTCGAGCCCGACTCCAGCCTTGATGAGTTGAGCGATCTGCATGAGCGATCTGCCGAGCGGCGTTTGCGGGTAGACAGCGCCATTCTCGGGTTTGAATTTCGCAGGATCGACACGCTTAAGATAGTTTACGGCCTCAAAGGTCTCTTTGCCTGTTTCACCAAGGCCGTCCTTTAGATTCTGCTGATAAACGCCTTCAAATCCGCTTTTGAGATCGGCAGTATACGATCCGGCCTTGATGGTGAAATCCGAAAGATTTGTCATCGCGATCGAAGGCGACTTGCCATAAAGCGAACGCGGAAGCTGCTGGGTCATTGAAACTGCACGGAAAGGCGAATCGGCCTTGCCGGCGGTCGTCTGCAGTGCTCTGTTGAGCCATCCGTCGCGCGTGCCTTTGTATCCGGGCGTTCCCGATTCCATATAGTCCTGAGCGTCAAAATGCGAGCGGGTGTTGTCGGGCGAGCCGGTCGAATTGATCACCGCAAGTTGTCCGGACCGCCAGAGGTTCTGCAGCGACGACATTGCCGGATGCAGTCCGAAATGGCCATCCAGATCGATCGCTCCATCTGCCTTGCCCGGGGCCGGAACAGCGATAGTTCGCCGCAGAGAGTAATAGTTGTCGTCGCCGAACGGGACGATCATGTTGAGGCCATCGACAGCACCGCGCTGGAAAATGGTCACAAGCACTTTCTTTCTGCCGTACGACCGGCTTGCCGATTGTGCTGCCGCAAATTGATGGAGGAATTCAGGCGCCGCCGCCATCAGGCCAAAGCTTGCCAGACCGACGCCGCTAGTTTTGATAAAATATCGCCTGTTCATAATAAGATACGAGACCGAATGCTACGTTTCGATTCATTTGTTAATGACCGCACCCGCAAACACGGTGGCCAGGGCGGCAATATCTAAGATGCATCGGGTCGGCGAATGGTCATTTTTTGTTGCGACGTATTGATTTCCTATACGGTTAGGCCGAAAATCTAGATACAGATGAGGGAACGATTCGTAGAACTGATAATCGACAGGCTTGAGCGTGATAGCGAGGCGATCGCCGCTGATTTTGCCGCGGATAAGGGCATAAACACGCGGTTTTGTGCGATCGACGGCCTCCTGCCAGATGAGATGGCGAACACGATCGCGGCGGCGTTCCCTGCACCGGCAGCGATGCGTCTGCTCGACAGCTTTCGCGAGAAAAAATACACATCGAAATCGCTCGAGAAGTTTGACCCGATCATCACCGACATCACCTTTGCGTTTCAGGACAAAAGGGTCGTCGCAAAGGTCGCCGAGATCACCGGTATCAAACACGCTGTCGGCGACCCGCACCTTTACGCAGGCGGGATCAGCGCAATGGCTCCGGGACACTTCCTCAATCCGCATTTGGACAATTCGCACGACGGCGAGCAGAAGAACTATCGCGTACTTAATCTTCTGTATTACGTTACTCCGGATTGGAAGCCTGAGAATGGCGGAAATCTCGAACTCTGGGACGAGGACGTGAAACACTCGGTCGAGATACCGAGCTTGTTCAATCGCCTCGTTCTAATGTCAACCAACGATAAGTCGTGGCATTCGGTCAATGAGGTCAGAACAGACGGAATTCGGCGTTGCGTTTCAAACTATTACTTCTCGCCCAATTCGCCAAATGGCTACGAGACGACCCACGTCACGTATTTCATGGCGCGTCCCGAACAGAAATTTCGCCGGATGCTGACCAAGGTCGACAGCGACGTCCGTACCGTACTGCGAAAGGTGAAAAGGTCAGGATTTGCAAAAAAGGACATCTACGAAGGCAAAGAACAATAACGAACGCCAACGATCAACGTGACGCCCTTAGCGGGGAGCGCGGGTCTGATCCCCGCAGAGAGACCTGGCCGAGCCTTGAAAAGTTGATCGATTCACCAAGTATCCGGACCGCCTCGGCAGGGGCGTGAAAGCCCATCGAATTTTCGGCTTCAACGAAATCAACAAAGAACTGTGCCTTTCGCTGGTTCTCACGCGCGACGGCGAGATCTGCGTCCGGGACTCCGGCGGCCCTCGCAACTGCAATGTCATTGATAAGCTGGACGAGAGCGTCCATAGCTATGCTGCGCAGTTTGTATGTCCGTTCCTGAATCGTCTCGACCCTGAATTTCAATTCGTCCTCAGTCCCTTTGTGGCAGGTTTGGCACGATGTATTCAGGCTCAGCAGCGGCGACCTGACATGATGGCTGCTGATCTTCATCGCACCCTGGCGCTCGTAAGGCATGTGACAGTCGGCGCATGAAACGCCCGCGCGGGCATGGATCCCCTGGTTATACATTTCAAATTCGGGATGCTGTGCCTTTAGTGCGTCGGCCCCGGTTCGCGCATGTGTCCAATCTTTGTGCTTCACCTCGTCGTAATACTCGAGGATATTCTCGACCTTGAGGCCTTTGTGCCATGGATAGGTCAACTCCTTTTCGGGCCCTTTGAAGTAGTATTCGACGTGGCATTGTCCGCAAACGTAAGAACGCATTTCCTGACGCGTCGCGTCGCGATTGACATCAAAATTCGCAACGCCTTGTGACGCCTTCACCAATTTTATCCCTTCCATAAATGCCGGTCGTGTGACGCGAAGCGCCATCGTCTGCGAATCGTGGCAATCGATGCACGCCACCGGATGCGAGACCTCCTTTCGTGCTTCGGCATAGGGCATTTTGTTCAGTGCCTTGAAGCCTGCCGTGATGTCGCCGTTCCCGAGTTTCTTGTAAGCCGGATATGCCGAGGCATGACAGTTGATGCACGTGCCGGGCTGCTGTGTGACGTTCTGACGCTCGGTGAACGTCTGATCGTCCAGCATATACGCGTGACCACGTTCCTCACGGAAATCGACTGCGAACGCGTAACCATCCCACATGGTCTTCAACCTTGGGTCTTCCTCAAGTCGCGATTGCGCCACGATCGAACGCGGATCGGCCCCGGTCGGTGTTTTATGGACCGCTTCGCTGCCGCCAAATCGGGTTCGAACCTGATCGACGGTTCGCAAATAACTGTCATATTGAAGCGGGAAGTTCTTGCCCCAAACCGCCGGATCACTGGTGTCATCCGTAAGTTCGACAACCCGAAAGAACGGGCTCCGGGCTTCCTGTTTACGCTCGAAAATGTTTGTCAAAAGGCCAAGTCCGAGGATCGCGGCGGCGAACGATGCAAATGCTACAAGCACGACTATCTTTAGGCCAACGAGCCGCGGAGCTTTTTTCGAACTAGTTTCCGCGGTTGCTTCTGCAACTGGTTCAGGGTTGACGTTATTTTCTTCGCTCATATCGAATACCTTTTGCAGCGTTCCTCAATGCATATGGCCGACACTTCGGTGACACATTATGCACGAGACCTGGTCCGATTCGCCTTTGTCAGCCGAAACGGTGATCGAGTGCACCATCTGCTGATGACACGTCCGGCACGATTGCTCGGTGATCTGCCGGTTCCGCTCTGTGATCCGGATCGGCTCGTGAAATCCGCCGACCGTAAAATAATATGAATGCCAGAAACCGTTCCACGCTTTGGTAGTGTATTTTCCGATCGTGTCGGGCGGCGTGTGACAATCGTTACAGGTCGCGATGGCCTTGTGGCTCGATTTCATCCAACCGTCATACTGCTCGTTCATGATGTGGCAATTTGCACACGCGAGCGGTTCGTTGCTCATATACGAATAACCCTTGCCGTACCAAAAGGTATAGACACCAACCCCGACCGCAAGGCCGAGGCCGATGCCGGCGACAACGAGTTTGAGTAAGTAAAGGCTCATGGGAAGCGGGAATTTGTCGGCAATGTTATCCGAACCGCTCGGGAGCGTCAAGTTTTTTGCCTATTCCTCGCTACCTTACAAAGATCTCGTCGACAAAGATCCACGGGTCGCCCCCGGCTCCGGGGTGCCAGGACGGGATCTTGCCGAAGTTGTGGGCGCGGACGCGGACGTAGCGGGCCTTGACGGGCGTGACCGCTTTTAGGAATTCCTTTGGTGTGCCGTTCATCTCGGTTTGCGGGAATCCCGGCTTCCAATCGGCAATAGACGTGAAGTTCGTCCCGTCGTTCGAAACCTCAAACACAAGCCGGTCCGGCATCCAGATCCATGATCGGGCCGATTGCAGAAAGCTGCCGCCAACCTCGCGGATCTCGGTTTCACGCTGCAGGTCGATGACAGCCTCGAACGGTTTGCCCCAATAGCCCTGCCACTCGCCCGCCGCGAAATTATGATTCCCCCGCAACCCGTCGATGATCGCGTCGTAACTGCTGCCGGGATATTGGCTGTTGAACTCGGAGGTGAGCTTGACCGTCCAGTCGTTTTTCCGCTTAGTAAATACCGACTCGACTATAAGGCTTCGTTGATCCCCTCTAATGGCAATCGCCTTGAGAACGGTGTCGCGTTCAATCTTAATCGGGCCGGTGTAACGGGTCGAATCGGAAGTAGGCTCGGACTCGTCCAACGTGTAATAGATCATGTTTGCCGGGCTGTTCGACGAAAGCGTTACTGAAGTACTTTTCCGAAAAACCCGCGAGCCGCCGGAAACCAGAGGAACGTTCGGTATGAATCCGGCCGTCGGTACTCCACGATTAAGAATTGTCGGAACGCGATACTCGGCAGGCGTTTCTGACATTTCGAATTCCAGCGTTGCACCGTCCATGATCGCCTTGTGGTCCAGATCGAGAGACCACGGCATCTCTTTGCCATTCAACCGTCTGGAACGAACGTAGAAATTCGATTGCGACACATTCGGTGCCTTCACGGTAAAGCTCTTACCGTTTTCCAGTTTTATTGTCGCTTCTTTGAACAGCGGAGTGCCCAGATTGTATGAGGCGAGTCCCGGAGTCACCGGATAGAATCCAAGTGCACTCAAGACGTACCATGCAGACATCTGTCCGCAGTCTTCGTTGCCGATCAGGCCATCGGGCGAGTTCTTGTAAAACTCATCCATTATCCTTCGAACATATTTCTGGGTTTTCGCCGGTTGATCGGCGTAATTGAATAGGTACGGGATGTGATGCGACGGCTCATTGCCGTGAGCGTATTGTCCGATCAATCCGGTGATGTCAGGTTGCTCGCGTCCGGTCAGTTTCTGGTCTGTGGTAAACAGTTCATCGAGCTTTTTCGCAAATGCCGACCTTCCGCCGTACAGCCCGATAAGCCCGCGCACGTCATGCGGCACGAAGAATGTGTATTGCCAAGAATTTCCCTCGGTGAAATGGAACGTGACCTCGTTAGGCTGGAAGGGCTCTATCCAGCCACCGTTTTTGCGGGGTCGCATGAAACCTGTGTTCGGATCGAAGACGTTCTGATAGAAGAGCGCTCGAGCACCGAATTCCTTGCCATCGGGATGATAATTGACCGTAAGATCCGCTTCCGGGATGGTTTGCTTTTCGCAGTTCTTCGTAATTCCCTTGTCGCAAAGTATCTTCCCCATTCGGGCAATACACCAATCATTATAGGCGTACTCCAGCGTCTTCGAGACCGATTCGTTGTCGTCCTCGCCGGAGATGTAGCCGCGTTTCTTGTAGGCGGCGAGGCCGTGGTGGTCGAGGTTTGCGGAGTGTTTCGCGGCCTTGTACGCCTTTTCGTAATCGAATCCCTCAATGCCCTTCGCCATCGCGTCGGCGATCACGCTCACCGAGTGATACCCGATCATCGTATCCGTCTCTTCGCCCCACAACTCCCAGACCGGCAGCCGCCCGCCCTGATCGTAGATCCGCAGGAACGAGTTGATGTAATCCACCGTCCGCTTTTGGTCGATGATCGTATAAAGCGGATGCGCCGCCCGAAACGTGTCCCACAGCGAGAAGACCGTGTATTGCTCCGACGGACCGCGGACACTCTTGTCCGCATCGCCGGTTCCCCCGGCGAGAGGTTTGCTGCCCTTCGAAGGCTTCGTCTCATTCACGCCTGTTCGCGTCGAAGCGACGCTCATGCGGACAGGAGTGTCCGCGGTCCGTAAAGAGTGTATCTTCCCGTCGTGTCCCTTATATCGCCCATCGACGTCGTTGAAGACGTTCGGGTGGATCATTGTGTGATAGAGCGCCGAGTAGAAATTCGTCGTCTGCTCGTCCGTCCCGCCGAAAACTTCGATCTTTGACAGCTCCTTGTTCCACGCCGCCTTCGCATCCGCCCGCACCTTGTCGAAATCCCATCCCGGAATTTCCGCTTCGAGGTTCTTGCGGGCTCCTTCGATCGAGACGAAAGAGATTGCGACCTTTAATAGTATTTGCTCCGCTTCTCGTGTCCTAAATCGAACCGCGTAACCGCCACTGCTGTCAGATTTCGAAGGGTCGATACTAATTGCCTGTCCCAGACCCCGCGGTCCCGGTTTGCCACCAGTGAAAGGTTTTGAGAACACCGCAACGAAATAAACCTTTTGACCTTTCGCCCAGGATGAAGATTGGCGAAACCCCTCAATTTGATCATTGCCAACGATCTTTAGTTCGGAGTCGAGAACTTTGTCTCTCCATTTGAGATCGAGCAATAGATTCGAAACTTCAGATTTTGGAAACGTGTATCGATGAAACCCGACTCGCTTCGTCGCGGTCAGTTCAGCAAGAATCCCATCGTCATCCAACCTCACTGAGTAATACCCAGGCTCGGCCCTCTCATTCGCATGAGAAAACTTTGAAGCGTAACCGTTTACCGACCTATCGCCTTCCTTCGCAAAAAACTGTGGCTCCCCGACCGTCGGCATGAACAAAATATCGCATCCATCCGGAATACCCGTGCCGCTGAGGTGCGTGTGAGAGAAGCCGTAGATGATGTCGTCGGAGTAGTGGTAGCCGCTGGAGCCGTCCCAGTTGTCGATGCGCGTGTCGGGCGAGAGTTGGACCATGCCAAACGGCATCGTCGCCCCGGGAAACGTATGCCCGTGCCCGCCGGTGCCGATGAACGGATTTACCCAACGGGTGAGGTCAGTCGGTTTTGTCTGCGCTTCCGTGTACGCAACCAATCCCAGCACGATCGAAAACAAAATTGCTCGATACAACATTATTCGATTATAAGCTGAAGATCCCTTACTTGACCCGATCAGATAAGCATATGTAAAAAATGCTTGACATAATGTAAAGCATACTTTACATTACAGTTGGTCGAGCATGTCAAGCATGCTTTACATTCGACGAAGGAGGAAAATTGAAGTGAAAGACAGATTGATCAATAGAGGCTGGTTCGTAATCTCGGTTGCGGTCGTTTGGATACTGACATATTTCGTATCCCGTGGGGTGCTTGAGACGGCCGATCTCAGCTCAACCGCTCGCATTGTCGTTGCCCTAATCCCTGCGATCCCGTTCGCTGCGTTCCTTTGGCTATGGATCACGAATATTGGCCAATTGGATGAGATGGAGCGAAAGATCCAGATGGAGGCGTTGGCATTCGCTTTCCCGATGGCGATACTGCTTCTTATGGTCCTCGGCCTACTTCAGCTCGCCATCCCGCTGTCACCAGAGGACTGGAGTTATCGCCACGTCTGGTCGTTCTTGCCGTTGTTCTATTTCGCAGGGCTTGCCCTCGCGTGGAGGAAGTACAAATGAGATCGAGCCTACGCGTGCTGCGCGCCGAGCGGGAATGGTCGCAGGGCGATCTGGCCGAGCAGCTAGGCGTGTCGCGGCAGACCATTAACGCTATCGAGACCGGCAAATACGAGCCGAGCCTTACGCTCGCATTCAAGATCGCCCGGCTATTCGGCCGGACGATCGAGGAAATATTCGATCCCGGGGTCGAGGCCTAATGAACGAATTCGCCGCCCCATGCCTGCGTCAGTCCGCGGCCCTTTATGCCCCAGCGGAAGCGAAACGTCGATTCGCCGCCGCGGTGGTTATAGCGGAGCGATATCTTGTGAAGACCAGCCTTGAGCGGCACGATGGCCGAGCGGACCTTTCGGTCCTTTGTTCCGGCATCGTCGATCAACATCTCGCCGCCGAACATGACCGTCGTATCCCATGTAGAATCGACTTGAAACTCATAGACGCCGTCAGCCGGAGCACGAAAATAGCCATCATACTGTATCGAGAACGGGCGTTTTAGATCTATGCGCTGAGCGAACTGATTAAGCTGAACCGAACGCGTCTCACCTTTAAGCGAGAGCGGGGCTTCGACAAGATCACTGCTCGGAACTACCATTTCGTAATTTACGCCCGGCTTGCTTTCAGTCAGCGTCACAGGTTCGAGCATGCGGCCGTTGACTATCGTCGCCGCATAAACCGCACTTTTGCGGCCCGCCGCATTCACGACTATCGTCTTCAGAGTTGCGGTCTCACCCTTCTTGACCCACATCGTAATGGGGATCCGATAGACCGGCGAAGTGGTGTCGGGTTCGCTGCCGTCCGTGGTGTAATGCACCGTCGTTCCTTCAGCCGGACGCAGCACTATCGAGGTGCCATCGTCATCCGTCACGACATTCTGCAATCCGTCAGGTTCGGGAATGCGGTAATTTACCTGAAATTTGTCGAGCCGTGGAAGCTCGGAGAACATCCGCCGCCGGAAATCGGTAAAACTTCTTTCGTTCGTCGGTGTCCAAAGAACTTCGGCAAGGGCAAGCATCCGCGGAAACGCCATATATTCGACGTGCGAGGGCGTCTTCATATATTCGGTCCAAAGATTCGCCTGGCCGCCGATGACGTATTTTGCCTCGTCAGCGGTGAGGTCGGGTGGAACCGGTTCGAACGAGTAGACCTTTTCAAGCGGAACGTAACTTCCGATGTTAAGCGGTTCGTACGCAGGGTCGCCCTGGCCGTAATCGAAATAGACATGGTCGGTCGGCGTCATGATCACATCGTGTTTTGACTTGGCCGCCTCGATCCCGCCTTTCATCCCGCGCCACGACATGACAGTAGCATTAGGAGCCAGGCCGCCTTCGAGTATCTCGTCCCAGCCGATGATCTTCTTGCCCTTCGAATTGATGAATTTCTCGATCCGGCGGATGAAATAGCTCTGCACCTCGTGTTCGTCTTTCAGATTTTCGCGTTTCTTGAGTTCCTGCACGTACGCCGATTCCTTCCAATGGTCTTTGAGCACCTCGTCGCCGCCAATGTGGATGTAGGGTGAATCGGGGAAAAGTTTTATCGTTTCGTCGAGAACGTCTTCGAGGAATTTGAAAGTCTCTTCGGTCGGGCAAAAGACCTCCTTGAAAATGCCCCATGTCGTCTGCACTTTGTACTGGTAGTCGGTCTTGCAGCCGAATTGCGGATATGCGGCCAACGCCGCCGAGGCGTGTCCCGGAAGCTCGATCTCGGGTATCACCGTGATACGCCGGGCCTTTGCAAATGCAACAACCTCCTTGATCTCTTCCTGCGTATAGAAACCGCCATGCGGAATGCCGTCGCCGATGTACGGAGCAAAGTTACGCTCCTTCATCGTCTCAGGCCGTTTCGACCCGATCTCTGTCAGCCGCGGGTATTTCTTGATCTCGATCCGCCAGCCCTGATCCTCGGTCAAATGCCAGTGAAAATAGTTGAACTTGTAACGAGACATCTGATCGATGAACTTCTTGACGAAGGACACCGGCATGAAATGACGGGCTACATCGAGATGCATTCCGCGGTAGCGGAAACGCGGGCGGTCGCCGATCGCTGCATACGGCAGATCGACGCTGTCTTTCATCGATACGGGCAAGATCTGTAAGAACGACTGCAGCCCGTAGAACATTCCGCGGCTGTTTCCCGAGATCCTTACTGCCGTCGAGTCGATCTGTAACTCGTAATCTTCTTTCTCCGGCGCGCTGTTCGCCACACTGTCAAAAACGACCATGTTACGCTCGGGCCGCCTGCTCATGACCTTCAGCTTGTAGCCGTAATTCTTGTCGAGAAAGTCGTTCAGCAAACCGGCCATCTCGCGGCCCTGCTTGTCGGTCGCGACGATCACCGTGGAACGCGAAAACGTAAGGTAGCCGGTGCCGTATTCCAGTGATAAAGGCCTCGGGATCACGTTGATGTCGCCATCGGCTGCAGGAACCGAGGCTGCGAAAGCGAGAATTGTCACCAAAAAAATGAGAAGTCCTTTCATATAGATCGAAGCAGAAAATGCGATCAGCTGTAGAAAACGGAGCGGCCCGTTGATCAGAGAAAAATGTTTTCGCTTCACAGTATAAAGCCAAACCCGACGTTAACTAAGCGCAAAGCCTGAAACCATGTTTCCGGCTTACCTGTCTTTTTGATTGATCTGACGCACTGTTCATTCAGGGGAGGGCGTTCAGATCAACAAAAGGAAGGTTTATACTCATGAAAAAAATACAGCAAACAAGGCCGGTAGCATTCCTCCTCATTGCGGTCGGTATACTGATCGTAACGGTACATGCACAGCGCACTCATTCGTCAAAGCCCGATACCGGCATCTTTACTGACGAAAGGCGTCCGTTCGACTATAGCGATGACTATTACGCGGTAAACGGTATCATCTCGAGTGCGATGACGGATCGAAGGAGCGGAAGCGACGGCTGGTCGGTCGTTGAAGACATATACGATGCAAATTTCCGCAGCGTACGGATCCTGGCGGTAAAGCCCGCCTACGGTGCAGTCGGTGAATTGTTATTCCTCGTTCCGCGGGGAGAGCTTTTTCGAGATGCATTTTCTAATGATCCAATGGGCGAACGTGCGTTGACGACCGCTAAAAGCTATCCGATCTATATGTTCCCGAGCGCTTTGAATCTGAATTCGGACCGGCAAGCAGCCCTGGTCGAGACCGACGCGGATTACACCGAAAAGAACCCCATCGGCCTGGGGCTCGCGATCCTTGTCACATATACCGCTGAGGCTGAGACCGAAAGTTCGAAAAAGCTGCTTGAGGAATTGGCGCTGCGAAACGGCATTTCGCTCGATGGCACACCGATCATCAAAACGGCTCGAGAGGTATCAATGCTGACAAGGCTAGGCATCGTAAGACAAACGGTCCGCGGGACCGATGACCCAACTCTCGCACCCTACGTGGTCGCCCGGATCATAGACGAACCGTCCGGAGGAACCATTTCGCCTGACGCGTTTATTCTAAACGTGAAGCAAGCTAACGGCCGACCGCTGAAAGGCGAAGCGAAGCATCTTGAATATTTCAATTGTCTACAAACAGGCGAGCAAAGATGCCGACGCTAGCTCAATGGCAAATATCAGATGCGGCATGAGCTGGACCTCATCGCCGCGTCTTTTATTTGATCACTTTCAGGAATTCGCTCAATTCCAAAGGCATCGGCAATTCGAACGAAAGCTCTTCGCCGGATTCCGGATGAAAGAATGACAGTTTCTCGGCGTGAAGGAAGAATCGGCCGAGGATGCGGATCGCATTTTTTATTTCGATATCGGCGACGGTGTTGTCGCGGCCTTCGTTATACGTGCTGTCGCCGACGACCGGGTGGTTTATCGAGGCGAGATGGACGCGGATCTGATGCGTCCGGCCGGTCTTGATCTCGACCTCAAGAAGCGTGAATTTCTCGAACCGCTGCCTGACCTTCCAGATCGTCAGCGCGTTGCGGCCATTCGCCGCTACGGTCATTTTCGTCCGGTGCCAGCGGTCTCTGGCGAGCGGCCTGTCGATCGTACCCGAGTTCTCACGCGGGCTGCCGTGAACCAGCGTCACGTATCGCTTTGTTACCTTTCGGTCGCGAAATTGGTTTGAGAGCGCCTCGTGTGTCTTCTCATTCTTAGCGACGACAATCAGCCCGGATGTCTCTTTATCGAGACGGTGAACGATCCCTACACGCTCGCTGCCATCTGACGGATTGGTTGGATCGGACAACTTGTTCGTTGCTTGCGGGCTGCTGAAACGCTGCCCGAAGTGCCATGCGATCGCATTCGCCAACGTGCCGCGGCTGTTTCCGGCTCCGGGGTGAACGACCATGCCGGCCGGTTTGTCGATGACCGCGAGGTATTCGTCCTCGAAGACGATCTCGAGGGGGATATCCTCGGGTTCGAAGATCGCGACCGGTGCCTCGACCAGATCGACATCGATCTCGTCATTTTCGCGGAGTTTATAAGAAGACCTTACCGCCTTGTCGTTGACCAGGACGTCACCGTCGTCGATCAGTTTTTGCAGACGCGACCGCGACCACCCGTCGATCTTTTCGGCCAGAAACGAATCGAGACGCTGCCCGGCAGTGTCGCTGTCGATCTTGAGGTTCAGCGTTGATATATCGCCCGCTGACGGGGCTTTAGGTGTGCTCAATTGGTTCCTTTAGATCGTTTGACCGCAGCCGCATTATCATGAAGGCGATAGCAAAGGCCGCGACGACAAGGCTGACCAGCTGCGATGTCGAAAGGCCGGTCATCGTTGTCAGGCCGAAGAGGTCTCCGCGCGGATCGTCGCGGATGAACTCGATCAGGAAACGGAAGATCGAATAGATGATGCCGTAGGCTATCAGAACCTGTCCGTCAAACTTCTTGTTTCGGTGGAGCCATACGAGAAGACCAAAGACGGCAAGCATCGTCAAACTCTCGATCAATTGCGTCGGATGCAGATGAACATTATTGGCGATCGGAACGCCGGTGTATTCATTTCCTTTTTCGCTGAAGTGGACGCCCCACCAATTGGTCGTCGGTTTTCCCCAGCAGCAGCCGGCAGCAAAGCAGCCCTGACGGCCGAATGCCTGGCCAAGCGCCAGACCCGCAGCGAGGGCGTCAGAGACCTTCCAGAAGGGCAGCTTGTAAAAGCGAATAAGGAAAACAACGGTCAGGAATCCGCCGATCAGCCCGCCGTAATAGACTCCGCCCGAGCGTAAAAAGTCGAGTGAGAATATATTGACGTTGTCTTCGACGAAGAACATCAATATCTTTGAGCCAAGAAGTCCGCCGATCAGCGTCCACAAACCAAGGTCGTATATCCGCTCGCGCGGCAGCCCGTCTCTTGCTGCAAGGCGCGACGCCGCGAAAAGCGCGATCAACATTCCGGCCGCCAGCCAAATGCCGTAGCTCGTAACAGGGAAATCACCGATGCGGAATAATTCAGGGTACATATCTGAGAACCATGCAGATCTTCGGGGTCACGTTTAAGCAAGCCCGCCTTATGCAAAACCCTTACTCTTCGGCCTTCTGGGTCAGGTTTTTCTTTGAAAGGAACATATCAATGATCAACAATCCCGCACCGGTAACGATCGCCATATCGGCGACGTTGAAGGTTGGGTAATGCCATGAACCGAACTGAACATCAATAAAATCAACGACGAATCCGAGACGGAGGCGATCCGTGACATTGCCGGCGATACCGGCAAGCAGCAGAGCCAGCGACCCAAGGATACGGTCATCCGACCGCGGTGTTTTCCAAAAGAAATAGAGCACCAGCACACCCGCCAACAGTGCGACCAACGACAATCCCCACCTTCCGGCGTCGCCATGATCGTCGAGCATCGAGAATGCGACGCCGGTATTCTGGGCATACGCAAAATTCAAAAGCCCCGAAATGACCGGGATATCATCACCGAAACGCAAGCGCCTTACCGCCCATGCCTTCGTGGTCTGATCGACCATAAAGACCCCGCCGGTGATGGCGAGGTATCCAAGTTTCCAAAGTATGTCTTTTTTCGTCACTGAGTTTTCTTTGGTTCTGCGTAGAAGACCTTGCTGACTATCTTCCATTCGCCGTCGATCTTGAGCAGGGTCATAAAATCCACGAAACGAACGCTCGGATAATCGAGGATTATCTTCGCCGATGCGGCATTGCCCGCGATGTCGATACCCTCGATCGACCGTTTGCGTTTGGCCTCATCCGACGGCGGCTTTCCCGAAGCGCCGGCAATATACTCGGCAAACGAACGGGTCGTGAATTTACCATCGCGGATCCACACCATATTGCCCTCGGTATGAAAGGCCTTTTTGAAAAACTCGCCCTCGCCGGTCGCATGTCCCTTAAGGTAATTTTCCAATGGGACGCGGACCGCATCGATCTCGGTGCTCTGCGCGATCGCGCTGCCGGCATATCCTGCAAAAAGCAACACCATCAAAAGGGCCATATTTCGCATATTTATATTATCTCCCGGTATGTGAATGTCTGACACCGGAAATAACGATGCCGGGTTTGCCGCAGTTTCACAAAACGCTATTCAGTGTAAGGGAAAATTGCCTTAGGCGCCTTATAACGACGCCACCAGTCCGCAAAACAGACGTCGGTGCAGCCGATCGCGACAGTGGTCACTCTCCATCTACCCGACGTTTTTCGGAGCAATGCAAAAAAGTTGTTGTCGAACGCACCTGAATCGACCGCCTCCGCATATTTCGTTCCGCTATAGTCGGGCGATCCGCCGTTCGAGTTCTGCGGCGTCCCGCTGACGAAGGCCCACGAACCCTGCACTCTGAAATTATCTGTAACAAAAATGACCTTTTGTTTCAGATCGCGTTCGACAGGCAGCCGAAGCGCGTCAAGGATCGCCTTTCTTTCTGCCGAACCCCGCTCGGGCGTGTAGACCGCTTGGCCAAACACCGAAAAGCTGAACAAGATCAAAAACAGCGCAATACCGATCGTCTTTTCCATCTGTTTTCTCCTGCTAGGCGGCTGCCGCCTTTTCCAATTCAGTAAGTGCTTCGATACAACGCTCGCAAACCGTCGGATATTTCTCAAATTCACCGACCCTTATCGAATAATTCCAGCAGCGTTCGCATTTATGCCCGTCGGCCTTTTCGATCCGGACCGCAAATAGATCGCTTTCATGCACCTCGACCTGCGAGACGATGAAGATATATCGAAGGTCGGTAAAATAATCGAGAAGAAATCGGGTGGTTTCGGCGTCCGTCGTCAATACGACCCTCGCATCGAGCGACGAACCAATGCTCTTGTCGTTTCGAGCTTCTTCAAGGGCCTTCAGTACTTCGTCGCGGATGGCAAAGAGCCGTTCCCAGTTGCTGGTCAAGACGCTGTCTGCTTCGCCGGCCACCTTTGGAAATTCCGCGATATGGATGGAAGCAACGGTCTGGCCCGGAAGATTTTCCCACGCCTCATCTGCCGTAAAGGCGAGTATCGGTGCAAGCAAACGGCTCAGGTCCGCAGCTATGCGGTAAAGTGCCGTCTGGGCCGAACGCCGTTCGATCGAACGAGGCGCGAGGATGTAGAGCCGATCTTTGATGATGTCGAAATAGCGAGCCGAGAGCGTGACCGTACAAAAATTGTAGATCGCTCCGTATGCCGCCTGAAAATCGTATGCTTCGTAACCCGCAATGGCCTTTGCGGTCACCTCATCGAGATTCGCGAGCGCCCAGCGGTCGATCTCGAGCAAATCGTCTTCTGCAACAGAATCCTTCGCGGGGTCGAAGCCGTCAAGGTTGCCAAGCGCGTATCGCAGCGTGTTTCGGAACTTGCGATAGGCGTCGACGACCCTTGATAGGATCTCATCCGAGCAGCGAACGTCCTCGGTATAGTCAACGGCCGCTGCCCAGAGACGCAGGATCTCGGCACCTGACCGATCGATAATTTCCTGCGGAGCAGTCACGTTGCCGAGCGATTTGGATTGCTTTTTGCCCTCGCCGTCGACGACCCAACCGTGGGTGACGATCTGTTTGTACGGCGCGCGGTCGTGGGCGGCGATGCCGCAGCTCAAACTCGAATTGAACCAGCCCCGGTATTGATCGCCGCCTTCGAGATAGACATCGGCCGGAAACCGGAGCGTATCGCCGCGGGTTTCGAGCACAGCGACACAGCTTGAGCCCGAATCGAACCAGACGTCGAGAATATCGGTTTCTTTTCGAAAGTCGGAATCGCCGCACTTTGGACATTTGAAGCCGTCGGGAAGCAGTTCGTTCTCGGGCCGCGAATACCATGCGTCAGCGGTCTCCTGGGCGAAGATGTCAGCGACGTGGTCGATGATCTTGTGGTCGGCGATCGTTTCGTCGCAGCCTTTGCAGTAGAAAACCGGGATCGGTACGCCCCACGAACGCTGCCGCGAGACGCACCAGTCAGGCCGTCCCTTGAACATATTGGACATGCGGCCTTCGCCCCATGACGGATGCCATTTGACGTTTCCGATCTCGTCGAGAGCCGCCTGGCGAAGCGGTTTCGCGTCCGAGTCGCCCTGGATCTCGTCCATCGAGATGAACCATTGCGGTGTTGCCCGGAAAACGACCGGGTTCTTGCAGCGCCAGCAGTGCGGATATCGGTGCTGGTATTTCTCGGAATGCAGCAGCATCCCGTTCTCGCTGAGAAACTCGACGATCTTCGGGTTAGCCTCGAAGATGTTCATTCCACCAAAATGCTCGACCTCGGCAATAAAGCGGCCCGCCGCATCGACCGGATTATATATATCGAGGCCGTACTTTTTGCCGATGTGAAAATCGTCCGCTCCGTGGCCCGGTGCAGTATGAACAAGGCCGGTGCCGGATTTTGCCGAGCTCTTGCTTTCAAATCTAACGTCAAGCTCGGTCTCGGCATCGGCTTCGCCCAGCGTGACGTGCTCGCCGTTCATGATCAGCGATGTGCGGTCCAGCCACGCGTGTTTCGCTTCGAGCCGGTCGAGCTTTGAGCCTTTGAATCGGGCGATCTCGGCCGAGGCCTCAAATTCACAGGTCTCGACAAACGCACCTTTGAGCTCTGACGCGACGATGTAGACCTCGCTGCCAACCTCGATCGCGGAATAATCGAAATCCGGATGAACGGCGATGCCAAGGTTTGCAGGCAGCGTCCATGGCGTAGTGGTCCAGATCACAAGAAATGCGTTTTTCCCGGCAAGAGCCGCGTCGATGTCAGCCGGATCGGACTTCAGCGGGAATTTCACATAGACCGACGGCGACGTGTGCTCTCTGTACTCGACCTCTGCTTCAGCTAAAGCCGTTTGGTCGTGGATGCACCAATAGACCGGCCGCAGCCCTTTATATACGTAACCTCGCTCAAGGAACTTCCCGAACAGGCGCGCAGTAGAGGATTCATATTCCGGCGACATCGTTAGATACGGATTCTCCCACTCGCCGAGGATGCCGAGCCGCTGAAAATCGCGGGTCTGATTGTTCATTGCCGTCGAGGCGTGTTCACGGCAGATGCGGCGAAAGCTCGAAACCGGAATATCAGCCTTGTTCTTCCCTTTTTCGGCGAGTTTTTTCTCAACAAGCGTTTCTATCGGCAGCCCGTGGCAATCGTATCCTGGCACGTACGGGGCGTCATAACCCATCATCGAACGCGTTTTGACGACAAAATCCTTCAGGATCTTATTCAAAGCCGTACCGATGTGAATATCAGCATTAGCGTAAGGCGGGCCGTCGTGGAGGATGAATTTCTCGCGGCCTTTTCGGGCTTCTTCGATCTTTTTGTAAAGCCCGATCTCTTTCCACTTCTTAAGGCGAGCAGGTTCGGCCTGGCCGAGATTCGCCTTTTGCGAAAAATCGGTCTTAGGCAGGTTGACGGTTTTCTTCAGATCCAATGGTTCGGTCATAAAAAACAAGCTTCGGCATGTTTCAATGTCGGCAGCCGATAGTCGATCGAAAGCTTAAATATTAGCACTTATCGGCGAAAAATCTCATTTGTACGCGAATTGCATTATTCTTCCTCAACCGTCACAAGCAGCGGATATTCCCTCGCTTTTGCAAGGTTCATCGCCTTTTGCGACTTCATATAAGCCACGTCGTACGGATATACCCCAGCGATCCCGCGGCCCTCATTATGGACCTTGAGCATGATCACGACCGATTCGGCCGCGGACCGTTTGAAGACGTATTCGAGTATGAAAACAACGAATTCCATCGTAGTGAAGTCGTCGTTGTGCAAGATCACCTTGAACAACTTAGGCTTCTCGAGCCGCGTCTTTTGTTCAGTCAAAACCGAACTGTCGTTATCGGAGATTTTGGGCATAAACTACTTCGACAATGGTCTTAGATTATCACAGCGACAATAGCCAGCAGGCGTTTCGAGAAGCGATATAGGCCGCGGTCTGAGGCGGTCGATCGCGCGAATGATCGCCGTCGATCAGAAACTTATGGACGCAAGACCTTTTTTCTGTTAAGTTTTTTCTGCGCTGTTTACTAAGTATTCAATTTGATCTCATGCGGTCAGGTTCCATTACGGAACTTGACCTCTTACACGTATCTTTTCGAGACGTTCGAATGAAGGAAAATATCTCCGCGTCAAAGGGCCGCTCCGCCTCGTCACGATCCGAGGGTGGTGCAGGTGTGCGCGATCTCTACACCCAGCGGCGAGGATCCCTGTCGGCCGAGATGTTGAACACGATCTTTACGGGTATCGGACAAAAGCTGCGCGAAGGCAGATCAAGCGAGGCCGAACGTCTTGTTACCGAAGCGATCGAGAAAGGAAATCATCTTGATGATGATCTCGCCAATTTGAAACGACTTCTCGCCTTTACACTTGAGACCGTCGGCCGCTACAAAGAATCGCTCGAGGTTATCAAGCCGTACGAGGACGACGAGATGCTGGGCAGGCTTCGGGCCGAGACGCAGGTGCGCGTGACGACACAATTGGCGATCTCGTACAACAATCTCGGCGACCATCCAAAGGCCGTCACGCTTCTTAAGTCGAATCTCGAAAAGGCAAAAGCGAACGATCTCAGTCACCTGTTCGGAAGCATCGAGATCGGCTTGGCGCGCGTATACCGCAAACTCAATGAATATCCGATCTGCCGCGATCACGCCGAGCGTTCGCTGACCGACCTTCGGGCAAATGGTGATTGGCTCGGTATGGCCGAAGCATATCGCGAGATCGCGATCAGCCATCATCAGGAAGGAAGCAGCGAAAAGGCCCTGGAGTATTTCGACCTCGGGATACAGATCATCGGCGAGCGATCGGCGCCGTTCATGCTCGGCAAGCTCTATACCGATATGTCGGGAGCATATTGGTTCCTTCGCCGCCCGCAGGACGGCATCGCATGTCTCGAAAAATCGATCGAATTCTTTGAACAGACCGAACATGTTCTAAATTCGATCACTGCATACAATAATCTCGGCATCCACCTGTTGCACATCGGTGAATGGACCAAGGCCGAAGAGATAATCACCCGCGCCCTGTATCTTGCGAAGCAAACGAATCACGCTCATGTTGCCGGCATCCTCGACAGCCTCGGCGAGCTCAAGATCCTCAGAGGTGACCTGCCGGCTGCACAAAAGCTCCTCGAAGAGGCGGTCAAACAGGCACGCGAGCGCAAACGCGAATGGTATGAAGTTCAGGCAATGCGCAATCTGTCGCGATGCCTATTAGCAGAGGGCAAGTACGCGAAGGCATCTGAAAAAGCCCGTGCGACGATCGAATTGGGACGTCAGATCGGTGCCGGCCACTACGCAAATATGGCAGGTCTCGTCGTGGCCGAGAGCAGCCTTAAACAGGGAAGCCTTGCAGAATGTGAAAATTCGCTTCTTGTCGTCGAGGACAACGACCCGAGCACCGATTTTTTTGTTTTGGGGAATATCCAGCGAATCCGCGGGCTCCTATCGATCGAGGCGGGCGACAATGAACTTGGCGTCCATCATTTCAACCGTGCCCTAACGATATTCGAGGCGGCCGAGGACGTATACCACACGGCCCTTGTTCATCTGCTGTTGGGCCAGCATTTGCCGCACAGGCAAAGCGTCCGTGCCGCAAAGCACTTGAATGCGGCTCTCGACATTTTTAAGCGGCTCGGGGTCGAAGATCTCAAGAAAGACGCCGCCGAGGCGCTTGCAAATTTGCCCAAGGCATCTTCGACCGAAGCACCGAGGGTCGAGAACCGACGCGTTAATTCGGTCGTTTCGCAATTGCTGATGGTCAGACTCGCGGAAGCGACGGCGTCGAGAGAATTGCTGTTTCGCGAACTGATCGCCGTTCTTCAACAGGAAAGTCAGGCAAAGCGCGTCGTCATCGCCGAACTGAATGAAAAGAAACAGCTGAATGCTTTCATCACCCACGGTTATTCACCCAGTGAGAGCACCGACCTGGTCCGCAAGTATGAAGAAGCTCAGCGTAAGGGTGACGAAAAGACATTTCTTCGGACCCGTAACCTGTCTGTTTTCCCGATGAGGTCAACGAGTGCGAATAGAGCGATCCTTTTCGTCCATCCTCAATCGGGGGCTGTTCTGAATGACGGTACGCCCCTGTTGCCTTTGCTTCGGGTGGTCGAGCTGGGGATGGATGTCATCGCTCTTCGCGAGAAAGACAGGTCGGCTCCGGTCGAACAAGAATTAAGCCAGCACACCTCAAGCAGCCTGATGCCGGGGTTCATCCATTCGTCGCCGGCCATGACCGCCCTCGTCGAAGAGGTCTATAAGATCCGCTCGTCCGACGTGACCGTGTTGGTCACCGGTGAATCGGGAACGGGTAAAGAACTCGTTTCGAGGGCGATACATACGCTGTCGAACCGTAAGGACCGAACGTTCATCCCGTTCAACTGCACCGCGGTGCCAAAAGAGCTTGCCGAAGGTCACCTGTTCGGATACCGAAAAGGCTCATTTACAGGTGCCGTCTCTGATTCACCCGGGATGATCCGTGCTGCCGATGGCGGGACGCTGTTCCTTGACGAGGTCGGCGATCTGCCGCTTGATGTTCAGCCGAAACTTCTTCGATTTTTGCAGGAGGGCGAGGTCCAGCCGATCGGCGAAAAGAAGCCGATAAAGGTCGACGTAAGGGTGATCGCGGCCACTAACATGCCGCTCGAGGACAAGGTGGCTGAGGGCACATTTCGTGAGGACCTTTTTTACCGATTGAACGTCATCCGACTTCGCGTGCCGCCATTGAGGGAACGACGGTCGGAGATACCGCCGATAGTAAACTATTACGTAAATCACTATTCCTCGAGATTCGGTAAACACGACATAACCTTTACGCCGCAGACCGTCGATCTGCTGATGGTCTGCAACTGGGAAGGTAATGTGCGACAGCTGTGCAATGAGATCCAACGGATCGTCGCCCGCGCGGTCGATGGCGAAATAATCACTCCCGACCACCTTTCACCCGAACTCAAACGTGCCGCTCGCCCGCTGACCCCTTTCGGTGACGAAGGCGGCAAACTGATCGCCTCGTTCGACAGCCCGATCACACCTTTCGCAAATCTTTCGCAGGGCGGGACGCTTGAGGATGCAGTTTCCGAACTGGAGATGCAGATGATCAAGGCTGCTCTCGCCCGACATCGATGGAACATCTCGCGCGTTGCAAACGAACTCGGGTTAACCCGCCGCGGACTGTATTTGAAGCTGACGCGTTATGGTATTGAGAAAGCTGCCTGATCAGACGGCCATTGCAGCGAGCCGGTTCAAGATCGAAGGCATGACATTGAGGGCCGCGTCGATCTCGTCCGCCGTCGTGTACCGTGAAAGAGAGAATCTGATCGATCCCATTGCTTTTGAATAGGGAACGTCCATCGCCTGGAGCACATGTGACGCGGTATGTGACCGAGAATTGCACGCAGAGCCCGTCGATACGCAGATCCCGGCATCGTCTAAGAAGGCAAGGATCATCTCGCCATTGAGGTTTTCAAACGAGATGTTCGTCGTATTGGGCAAACGCAGGGTCTTATCTCGTGTTCCGTTGACGCTTGCGTTCGACGACATTTTCAAAAGCTGATCTTCGAGACGGTCGCGCAAAAAGCAGACATTCGTCATTGCCGAAGGGTCAAATGCCAGATCGGCAGCGACGCCCATTCCGACGATCTGGTGGACCGCTTCCGTGCCTGCGCGGCGATGCGATTCCTGACCTCCGCCGATGAGCATCGAATGCAGATCGATACCCTCGCGGACATAGAGCGCTCCGATCCCTTTTGGCCCGTGAAATTTATGAGCCGAGATCGAAAGCAGATCGACGTTCCAGTCGGCGGCCCGGATCGCGACCTTGCCGGCCGCATTTACCGAATCGACGTGAAACAATGCGTCGGACCTTTGCTTTACGATCGATCCGATCTCAGCGATCGGAAAGAGCACGCCGGTCTCGTTATTTGCCATCATGACCGAGACCACGGCCGTTTTGTCCGTGAGCGACGCTTCGAGTTGAGCGAGATCCAGCTCTCCGGTCTCGCTGACCTCAAGCCACGTCACAAGGTTGCCTGACCCTTCGAGCAGAAGGCATAGGTTGCGAACCGCTTCGTGTTCGACCTGGGTGGTAACGATGTGCGAGCGGGACGCATCCGCCTGCAAAGCCCCGATGATCGCCCAGTTGTCGCTTTCGGTACCGCCGGAGGTGAACACGATCTCATCGGCGCTCGATGCTCCGACCAACCGCGCAACGCTCTTTCGGGCATCGTTTATCGCATTCAACGCTGTACGGCCTGCGGCGTGCGCTGATGAAGGATTTCCGAAATGATCGGACAAATAAGGCAGCATCGCCTCGGCCGCTTCGTCGGCGATCCTTGTTGTTGCGTTATTATCGAGATAGATCATGCGGGTCGATGATGCCGGAATCAGGCCGATCACGAGCCTCCCCAATTTACCATTTGCTGATTACCCTTTACAATTACCCATACCGTGAACGCAATCCTCAAGATCATCGAACCGAACGGCAACGTTTCCGAATATCACCTGAAACCCGGTGCGACCATTACGATCGGCCGGGCCAAGGATAACGATATCGTCCTGAACGACCGCCGCGTGTCGCGAAAGCACGCCCAGGTCGCGTCGATCGGCGACAGGTTTAAGGTCATCGACGGATATATCGAGAACGGCGAATTGATACGCAGCGTCAATCGCGTTTTCATCAATGGAGCACCCTTGCTCGAGAAATCGCTCGAACCGGGAGATTCGATCGTGATAGGCGAGAGCAAGCTGGAGTACGCCGAAGAACTCGCCGAACCGACGCTTGCCGATCCGGTCCCTTACCGACCTGTTGTGGCCGCGACATCTGTCAGCACCTCGCCGACGGTCGCGAACCTTTCGGGATCGGTTGATTACGACGACAAGCCTCTTGGGCATACACAGCTCCAGATCTCGGCAAACGAGATAATCGGCAGACAGACGCATCTCTCGATGGAGTCGGGTATCGCTACGCCCGAAGAGATCAAGGATCTTCGTCGAAAAGCGAAAATACTCGAACTGCTTTACGAGATGAGCAAATCACTCGGAACGATCTTTGATCTGAAGGAGATCTTTGAGAAGGCGACCGATCTTATATTTCGCGGAACGCCTGCCGACCGCGTGGTAGCGCTCATAGCCGATGAAACACTCGATGGGCGGATCCTCGATTACAGCCTTAACCCCGTCGGCGTTCGGACGCGAAACGAGAACATCGGGCAAATGACCGAAAAGCTGACCATCAGCCGGACTATCACGCAAAAGGTAATGCGCGAGAAGGTTGCGCTTCTTTCGCAGGACGCCAAGACCGACGCGCAGTTTCAGGGTGCGGAGTCGATCTTTTCTCAAGGCGTTCGGTCAACGATATGTGCACCGCTGATCACGGAGTCGAACGTTCATGGCGTTCTTTACGCTGATCGTCTCGATCCATTCGCCGCCTTTACGCCCGACCATCTGGAATTGATCAGCGCCGTCGCGGCTCAGACCGCCGTCACGGTCGAGACGATAAAAGCTCACAAAAAGCTCGCACGCGAAGAGGTCGCCCGGGCAAATTACAGCCGTTTCATGCCTGAGTACGTCGTCAAACAACTGCTCGAAAATCCAGCGTCATTCCGGCTCGGCGGCGTGAATCAAAAGATCACGGTCCTGTTTGCAGATATCCGCGGATTCACGGCGCTTTCCGAGAACGCCAATCCCGAAAAGGTCGTCGGGCTGCTGAATAAATACTTTTCGGCGATGTCAGAGATAATCTTCGAACACGGCGGGACGCTCGACAAATATATCGGCGATGGATTGATGGCTCTCTTTGGTGCACCTACCGCGTCCGAGGAAGACGCCTTGAACGCCGTCAAAGCTGCGGTCACCATGCAAAAGCGTATGGTCAAGCTTAACGAAGAACTTCGCGCCGAAGGATACAGCCATATATCGATCGGCATCGGACTGCATACCGGCGAAGCCACGATCGGATACATCGGCTCGGACAAGCGTTCTGAATACACGGCGATCGGCGATACCGTCAATCTTGCGGCGCGTCTCGAATCGAACGCCGCAGGCGGACAGATCCTGATGACAGATGCGACAGCCGAGGCAAGCGGAAACCGCGTTCCGGTCAACGTCCTCGAGCCGCTTACGGTCAAGAATCGCGTACAGCCAGTCGCGGTTCTCGAGATAAGGTGGGGCTAAGAGCAGCAGTTCCTGCTGGTCAGATTTTTCTTGGCAGGGCTCTCCGAATCGTCATATAATTACTTACCCACTGCTTTTATGCTCAAGATCTCATCGCTCAAAAAGCTGGTGACAGATTCGATGGCGATCGACCTCGGTACCGCAAGTACGATCATTGCGGTCAAGGGCCGAGGGGTCGTTTTGGACGAACCATCGCTTGTCGCCATCAACGAGATCACCGAAGAGATCGTAGCTTTCGGCCAGGAGGCCGCCGACATGTCCGGACGCGAGGGCCGCGACGTTGTCGTTAAGGCGCCATTGATCGGCGGTGTGGTCGCTGATTTTGAGCGGACCAAGAAAATGCTGGCGCACTTTGTCAAAAAGGCAAAGACCGGCGGATCGAACATCTCGCTGCAGGCCGTGATGAGCATGGTCTCGGACGTGACGCATGTCGAGCAGCGGGCGCTTTTGAACGCTGCCGAAGATGCCGGTATCGGGAAAGTATTCATGATGGAAGAAGGGCTTGCGGCTGCGTTCGGCGCAGGTGTTCTTCCGACCGATAAGCGAGCCTCGGCGATAGTCGATTTTGGGGCCGGGACGACGAACATTGCGATCGTCGCAAAAGGGGCGATCGTGCATTCGACCTCAGAGCGTTACGGCAGTGCGGAGATCAACGAAGTGATCGCCACGCACCTCCGCCGTCATCGCGGGCTGCAGGTCGGCGAAGAGACCACGGAATTCTTGAAAACCTCATTCGCGTCCGCTTTCTTGCCCGACGATATCTCAAAAACGATCGAAGTTCGGGGACGCGACGTCCAGACCGGCAGCCCAGCAGCGGTCGAATTGACCAGCGGCGAGATCTATCCGGTCGTTGAAGCGGTGGTTCGTCGGATCGCCCAGACGATCAAAGACACGCTTACCGAATTGAGGCCCGAGGTCGCTGCGGATATTTATGATCGCGGCGTGATCTTGACCGGCGGCGGAGCATTACTCGATGGTATCGATCAATATCTCAGGTCGTTCATCAATCTTGCCGTAACGGTCTCGGACGAACCGCGCTACGCCACCGTTAACGGACTGGTCAAAATGTTCGATGACCTCAAGCTTCTCGAGCGCGTTGCCCGTAACGAACTTGGCGTCCTCCAAAACGCCGAGATACCATTCGAGGCCTAAGCCATTTTTTCCCTCAGGAAGTTTTTATCTCACAAATGCACTCGGGAGCGGAATATCGCCTGCTGTCCCAAACGGTATTATCTGCGTTCCCGACGTTGAGCCGAGCAGGTACCACGTCGAGTTCGAAGGACGAAAAACTCCGGCGTCGTTCTTTCCGTCGCCGTCGTAATCGCCGGGCGATGGGACGTCAGTGCCCGTCCCAAACGGGAAGGAGAAGAACGATGAATCCTCCGATCGGAGTATGTACCACTCACCGGTCGCCTGCCGCCAGGTTGCAACATCGGCCTTGCCGTCACCCGTATAATCTGCGGGAACTGTGCGATCGGTTGGCTGACCGAACTGAAACGCAACAACGCCCGCGGTGCTCCGCGCGATCCACCATTCGGCTCCGGTAGCTCCGTTCGGACGAAATACGCCGATGTCGGCTTTGCCGTCGCCATCGTAATCCGCGGCAGTTGGCTGGTCGCCGGCGATGCCGAACTGGGTGAACGTGACGGCCTGATCAGAAGAACGGAGGATGATCCAAAGATTCGATGACGGCCTGAAAACGGCCGGGTCGGCCTCGCCGTCGGCGTCGTAATCGGCGGGCACGGGAATATCGCCTGCGGCGCCGAACGGGAACGAGTAGAACGATCCGTCCTCGCTCCGCAGCACGAACCATTCTCCGGTAGCAGGACGAAAGAAAGCTATATCGGTCTTGCCGTCGCCGGTGAAATCGACGGCCGTAACGACATCCGTTCCGGAGCCGAACTGCAATGCCGGGACCTGGCCATCGAGACTTCTCCGATACCACCATTCCCCGACCGACGGCCTGAAGATCGAAACGTCAGTCTTGCCGTCGCCGTCAAAATCAAAGGGTGCACGGCCACCCACGCTGTCGGCGATCTGAAAGCCGACATCGTTGACATCGAAGAAGATATTCCCGACGCCCTCGATCTTGATCCGCGCCTGGTCGGTCGCCACCTTCGGCACGACCACCGATTGAGAGCCGTCATTTGGCGTCGAGGCCGCAGCGACGAATGGAAATGTCTGGCCGCCGTCGACCGAGAACGAGATCTTTACATTTGCCGTATCGATGCCGTTCGCCGTGGTCCCGCTGACGTCCCACGTAACGGTCTGGAGCGAGTTGGCGGCCCAAACGGCAGGGTTCGTGTTCTGCGACGTCACTCTGAAAGGCGTTGTCGTGTTTACAACAGCGACCGCTGTTCCGGCATCGCTGATGCCGCCGCGTCCGTCGCGGACCGACACCCTGAAATTCATCGTTCGCGCCGCTGACGGCAGATCTTCGCCGGTGATGCAGGTCGTCTCGCAAATCGATCCGGTCGCCGATAGGCCGGAATAGGTCACGGGCGGTTCGTTCGAATTATTAAGTACATAGGTCAGGCTCGGGAACGTCCGCGTACCATCGGTCGTCGGTAGATAGGACCGGAATCCGGGGCGAAACACGAGGCTCAAATCGTCGTCGTCGGTCGTCGAAGGATAGTTGGATGTCGATGCCGCCGCGTCGTTCTGTTCCCACGAGTAGGTCAGCGGATCGCCGTCAGCGTCGGTCGCCGAGGCTGTGAGTGCGAACGGTGTATTGAACGGGATGGTGTAATTTTGGAGCGATGCTATCACCGGCGGTGCGTTTGTACCGTTCAGCGTGCCGCAAGTCGAACCGTTGCCGGTGGTAATGAAATTGATGGATTCGGTCAGGTTGTGGATATGAAACGTATCGATCGAGTTTCGTTGAATATTCGCCGTGCTCGAACAAATGCCCGCGTAACCCATGATCGTGACGGCACTTCCGGGTTCTTTGCGCGCCGCGGCCGGCGAAGAACCGCAATCGCTCGTCGCATTGAAGGTATGATTTGCGGCGAATTGGTGCCCAAGTTCGTGCGCGACGTAATCTACGTCAAACGGATCGCCGAGAGGTTCCGGCAACCCCGACAGCCCGCGGGCCTTTGACGAACCGCAGACCGACGCAAGCGATGCAATGCCGCCGTCGCCGGTCTCAAAAAGGTGGGCGACATCGTAATTCGCACTGCCGATCACCGAGTCGACGTTGGTCTGATTTGCGTTCAGATCAGAGGATGATCCGTTATTGTTGTAGTTTGCCGGAATCTCAGGGTCGACGGCATAGATCAGATTTGTTCCGGAGACCAGAACGAAGCTGACCGCCAACTCTTTTCGATAAACAGCGTCGATACGATTGATGCTGGTCACAACACGGCTGAGCGCCCGCGTTTTGGCCGCTTCGTCGTTATCGCCTGCTTGGCGAAAAAAGTTGGTATATTCGACGGTCGTTGCTACCGCTAGGCGATAAGTGCGGATCTGTGAACCGTGTGCGAAATTCGAGAAGTCGATCTGTTCGGGCGTGCGGGCCTTGAACATTTCTCGTTCTTCACTGAGCAGTTCATCGAGTTTGCAGTGGAAAACGCGTTGACGGGCTCCAAACCGGCCTTTGTAGAAGACAATATAATTCTCAGTGTCGTTCGTTTGATAAGGATCGATGGAAAATGTGCCTTCAGCTGCCAGAACATAGCCGTGAAAGCCATCGGCGGTCCAATCGAATCGGGCCGTAACTCCGGGAAGGTCGACAGCGTAGCCCTGAAATGTCTTCCACTGCGGATGTTTGGCCGCGATCTCCGGCGAGAGGATCGGCGATTCTTCTATCCGAAATCGGATAAATGTGCCATCGGGACGCGGAACCCAGAAAATCACTTGCTCGGATCGGGCCTGTTCTGAAAATTCGAGAGGTGCTGCGTCGAAGATCTTTTTCAGAGTATTCCGGTCAAGTCCGGCAACCGCATACTTCTCCGGCAACAACAAACGCCTGCCGCGGTTCGCGATAGCAGATTCGGAGACCGGCTTCCAAGGTGAAGTGCTTTCGTCTATTGATGTCTGTCCATCTGTTTGTCCTGACAAAAAAAGGATCTGGACTAACGCCGCGGCAAACAACGATCGCAAAAAGCAATTAATTAACGGTCGGGGATCCAACATTTAAATCTCCTGCACAAGGCACCGCAACAAACACGCGGAGAAAGCGCTGCGGAAAGGTGCCATTTGATCTTTCAAATTTTGAGCGATATGTGGTGCGGTAAGCCTGAAAGGGCGAGGGAACGCGCACAACTCAAAGACAGTACTTAATTACAGTAGCCCAGTTGGCGATTAGTTGGCAAAGAAAAACTTTTGCCCGCCGCCGAAAGCAAAAAAGCAAAAGCGGCTGGCCAGGTCCGACCGTGGAACCTCGCCGCTTCTGCTTGTAAAGAAAGAAGGACGCGACCGACAGTTTCCGACCAGCTATCTGACGAACGCATTCGGGATCGGGCGGTCGGTGGCGGCACCGAACGGGATGATCTGCGTGCCCGAGGTCGAGCCGAGCATGAACCATGTCGCCGACGAAGGCCTAAACCCAGATCAGTAGATCGGCATGCACGCGTGACCCCGAAAAGGGCTATTGTTCACTCACGATCGTCCAACGATCCTGCATGGCGTGCGAATGATCAGAAACATCTCGTTCATTGAATAGCGATCCAATCGGTCGGCCGCTTAGGTTCCGAGATAGTGATCTTTGCTTCGGCGCGGAAAAGCGGCGAACGCATCTGCAGCGCGGATTCCGCCGTGATGCGTGCGAGATTGGGCTCGTTGGAACGCTGCGATAGATGGGCGAGGATGATGTGGCGGGCCGTACCGTCAAAGTCGTTCGTGAGCCAATCGGCCAGGTCCTCGTTCGAGAGGTGGCCGGTCTGCGACGCTATCCGCTGCTTCAGCTCCCAGTTGTAGACGTGGCAGGCGCGAAGCATATCGCGGCTGTGGTTCGATTCGATGACGATCGCGTCGCA